>Ga0209922_100061_pt1 | contig 400449 bp, 389 predicted proteins | sample ThiBiot_500_biof_FD_183946 | JGI IMG/M metagenome (GOLD analysis project Ga0209922, IMG submission 183946) | Wastewater bioreactor microbial communities from Cape Town, South Africa - Thiocy_expt_500_biof (SPAdes) | ecosystem: Engineered > Bioreactor > Thiocyanate-remediating >... | reverse complement strand
GCAGACCTTCATCGAGAGCGCGCCTCTCGCGTACGATAAACAGCTGGATCGGATTCAACCGACATCCGAACCGGCTGCCGAGGCCGCTTAGGCGGCGTGTCCGTCAGATCAAGTCTCGACTAGGACACCTGATGCGCAACGTGTGCCGGCCATCCCGTGTCGAACCCATCAGCTACCTCGCCGGCCATGCGCCGGCACCCCGCCCTCGATGTCGACTGGCGCGAACGATCGCAATTGCACGCGCCGCTCGTCTGGTCCGTGCCTCCGTTCATCGCTTTCATGAGGCGCCCAGGACGCCGGTTTTGGGTACGGGAATAAGATTTACATCGTATATATCTTTTACCTGTGCCGACGGAGAACGAACCATGAACATCGACCGCTTCAAGCACGAGCACACCGAGATCCTCGACGGCATCGCCGCGCTCAGGACGCTGAGCCGCGCGGGCGTGGCCCGGAACGCTGCCGAGATCGCCCGGGGCATCGTCTCGATGAGCTCGGTGATCAAGCTGCACCTGGGCGCCGAGGACCGCCTGCTGTACCCGGCGCTGCAGCAAAGCGGCAACCGGACGCTGGCCCGCCTGGGCGCGCGGTTCCAGGAGGAGATGCGCTCGATCCTGTCGGCCTATATGGAATTCGCACGGCGGTGGAACACCGCGGACCGCGTCATCGGCGATGCCGAGGGCTTTCGCGCCGATGCCAACCGGGTGCTGAAGTCGATATACGACCGGATGCGGCACGAGGATCGCGACTTCTACCCGCTGATCGAACGCCACGCGAGCTGCGCGGAGCACCAGGCGGCCTGAGCTCCGGGTCCGCCGGGGCCCGGCGGGCGCCGTACCGCGATCGACGCAGCCCCGGGCCTCGCCCGGGGCTCGTCCGTTCCGTTCGTTATTGTCAGGGAGTGGCCGCCATGCAATGATCGCCGGCGTTGCCGATTCCCGGCGATGCGAGGAAACACGCGATGGCGGAAATCAGCGGCGGCGAGGTGATCGCCCGCATGTTGCAGAACGAGGGTGTCGAGAAGGTGTTCGGCATCATCGACGGCACCTATTTCGGCTTCTACTCGGCCCTGCACCGGCTGGGCATCGAGATCGTGACGCCGCGCCACGAGACCAGCGCCGCGCACATGGCGGGCGCCTATGCGCGGCTGACGGGCAAGCTCGGAGTGTGCATGGCCAGCAACGGCCCGGGCGTGGCCAACATCCTGCCCGGCCTGGTGGTGGAGCAGGGAGAAGGCAACCGCGTGCTGGTCGTCACCAGCGCGCGCCGGCCCGGCATCATGTACCCCGACCGCGGCGGCGCGTACCAGTGCTTCGACCAGAGCGGCGTCATCGGCAGGATCGCCAAGTGGAGCACGGCCGTCTCGAGCTTCGCGCGCGTGCCGGAGCTGATGCGCAAGGCCTTGCGCAAGAGCTGGGAGGGGCGGCCCGGCGTGGTGCACGTGGACGTGCCCGAGAGCATCCTGAACGGCAAGGAGAAGGCCGACGTCGCCTTCTGGGCGCCGCACCAGTACCGCAGCGCGACGCCGCTCGAACCGGCTGCGGAGCAGGTGGCGCGCGCGGCCGAGCTGCTGGTCGCCGCCCAGGCGCCGATGATCCACGCCGGCAGCGGCGTGATCCACGCCGGCGCCTTCGAGGCCCTGGCGCGCGTGGCCGAGCTGCTGCACTCGCCGATGACGACGAGCTGGGCGGCGCGCGGCGTGCTTCCGGAGACCTCGCCGCTGGCCATGCCGATGCCGCACGTCAAGGTGAACCACAAGGTGCGCAACGACGCCGACGTGGCGCTGATCGTCGGCTCGCGCCTCGGCGAGACCGACTGGTGGGGCAAGCCGCCCTACTGGCGCGATCCGTCCGGGCAGAAGACCATCCAGGTCGATATCGATCCCGACGTCCTCGGCCTCAACAAGCCGGCCGACCTCGCCATCCAGGCCGACGCCGGGCGCTTCCTCGAACGGCTCGGCGACGAGCTGGAGCGGCGCAAGGGCGAGATGAACCTCGAGCCGCGCCGCGCGCGCGTCGCCGGCTACGCCAAGGCCATGCGCGAGGACCGCGCCGGCTGGGACAAGGCGCTCGCCGACACGGCCATCCCCATGCATCCGGCGCACATCGCCGCGGCCTGCGGCGAGGTGTTCCCCAAGGACAGCGTGCTGGTGGCCGACGGCGGCAACGCCACCATCTGGGCCATGTTCTACCATCGCGCCGACGTGCCCAACCGCATCCTGTCGACCTTCAAGTTCGGCATGCTGGGCGCCGGCATGGCGCAGGCGGTGGGCGCGGCAGTGGCGCTGCCGGGCAAGCCGGTGTGCTGCATCATCGGCGACGGCGCCTTCGGCTTCCACCCGCAGGAGGTGGAGACGGCGGTCCGCAACAAGGCGCAGGTGATCTACATCGTGCTGTGCGACCGGCAGTGGGGCATGGTGAAGATGAACCAGCAGTTCATGCTGCGCCCCTTCAAGACCATGCTGTTCAAGCACCTCGGGCCCGAGGAGACCATCAAGGCCGACCTCGGCGAGATCGCCTTCGACAAGCTGGGCGAGTCGATGGGTGCGTACGGCGAGCGGGTCTCCGACCCGAAGGCGCTCAGGCCGGCCCTGCAGCGCGCCCTCGAGTCGGGCCGCTGCTCGGTCGTTCACGTCGACGTCGATCCCGTCAAGCACATGTGGGCGCCGGGGCTGATGCACTTCAAGAAGATGCACGAGGAACCGGCCGGCAGGTGAAGAGGCAGCCATGACCGACATCGATCTCGTCCGGCTCAACTTCAATCCGCAGACGCTGTTCATCCTGAACTGCGTGCTGGGCTTCGTCATGTTCGGCGTCTCGCTCGAACTGAAGGCTTCCGACTTCAGGGAAGCGCTGCGCACGCCGCGCGCCCTGGCGATCGGGCTGCTCGGCCATCACCTCGTCTTCCCCGCCTTCACCTACCTGCTGGTCCTGCTCCTCGAGCCGCGGCCGAGCATCGCGCTGGGCATGATCCTGGTCTCGTCCTGCCCGGCCGGCAACATCTCCAACTTCCTCACCCATTTCGCCAGGGGCAATACCGCCCTGTCGGTGTCGATCAGCACCCTGTCGACGCTCGCGGCGATCTTCATGACGCCGCTCAACATCGCCTTCTGGGGCGGGCTCTACGAGCCGGCGCAGCCCATCCTGCGCCAGGTGGCGATGAATCCGCTCGAGATGTTCCTGCACGTCCTGCTCCTGCTCGGCCTGCCGCTGGCGGCGGGCCTGCTCGTGTCGCGGCGCTGGCCGCGCTTCACGCAGCGGGCGCAAAAGCCGATGAAGGTGTTTTCGCTCGTCTTCTTCCTGGTCTTCGTGCTGGCGGCGCTCGGCGCCAACTGGCAGTACTTCACGCTCTACGTCGGCATGGTGGTGGGCGTGGTCTTCGTGCACAACGCCTCGGCGCTGCTCACGGGCTACGGCCTGGCCTGGGCCACCGGGCTGCCGGAGCGGGACCGGCGCGCCGTATGCATCGAGTGCGGGATCCAGAATTCCGGGCTGGGGCTGATCCTCATCTTCAACTTCTTCGACGGCCTCGGCGGCATGGCGGTGGTCACCGCGTGGTGGGGCATCTGGCACATCGTCGCCGGCCTTTCCCTGGCCACCTTCTGGTCGCGCCAGGCGCCGCCGGTGGAAGCGCCGGCGTGAGCGGCCCGCGCGTGCTCGTCACCGGCGCGGGCGGCTATCTCGGCTCGCAGCTGGTGGCAGCCCTGTCGGCCGGGCGCATCGACGTGGACGCGATCGTCGCGGCGGACGTGCGCGAGGTGCCGCCGCAGCAGCGCCTGCCGAGGGTCGAGTACGCCCGGGTCGACGTGCGCTCGCCTGATCTGCTCGAGCTGTTCGAGCGCTGCAGGAGCGACGTGGTGGTGCATCTCGCCTCGATCGTCACGCCCGGCAGGAACAGCAACCGGCAGTTCGAATACTCGGTCGACGTGCAGGGCACGGAGAATGTGCTGACCGCCTGCACCGCCACCGGCGTGAAGAAGATCGTGGTCACCTCCAGCGGGGCGGCCTATGGCTACCATCCGGACAATCCGCCCTGGATCACCGAGGACTGGCCGCTGCGCGGCAACGAGGCCTTCGCCTACGCGCATCACAAGCGGCTGGTCGAGGAGATGCTGGCGCGCTGGCGCACCCTGCATCCCGAGCTCGGGCAGGTGGTGTTCCGCATCGGCACCATCCTCGGCGAGACGGTGCGCAACCAGATCACCGACCTGTTCGAGAAGCCGCGCCTCATCGCCGTCCGCGGCTCGGACAGCCCCTTCGTCTTCGTCTGGGACCAGGACGTCGTCGCCTGCCTGCTGCGCGCGATCGAGACCGATCGCACGGGCACCTACAACGTCGCCGGGAGCGGTGCACTGACCATCGGCGAGATCGCGGCGAAGCTGGGCAAGCGGTGCCTGGTTCTGCCGGCGGGGTTGCTGCGCTTCGTCCTCGGCCTGCTCAAGCCCCTCGGCCTCACGCAGTACGGCCCGGAACAGGTCGATTTCCTGCGCTACCGGCCGGTGCTCGACAACACGCGGCTGATCGCCGAGTTCGGCTACGTGCCCCAGCTGACATCGGCCCAGGTGTTCGACCTGTACCTGCGCACGCATCGGCATGGCCCGTGATTTCCGCGGCAGGACGGTAGCGGTCACCGGTGCAGCCGGCGGGCTGGGGCGTGCACTGGCGCTGCGCTTCGCCGCCGCGGGGGCGCGCGTGGCCGCGCTCGATCGCGACGAAGCCGGGCTGGCGCACACCGCTGCCGCGCTGCGCGAAGCCGGCGCGGCCTGCATCACGGCGACCTGCGACGTGACGCACGAGGACGATTGCCTGCGCGCCCTGGCCGAGGCGCGTCGCGCCTTCGGAGGCATCGACGTCCTGATCAACAACGCCGGGATCACCCACCGCAGCGGCTTCGCCGCCACGCGGCCGGCCGTGCTGCGCCGGGTCATGGAGGTGAACTATTTCGGCGCGCTGCACTGCACGCACGCGGCGCTGGAGGATCTGCTGGCACGGCGCGGCATGATCATCGCGATTTCCAGCGTCGCCGGCTTCGCGCCGCTGATCGCGCGCACCGGCTACGCGGCGAGCAAGCACGCGCTGCACGGCTTCTTCGACAGCCTGCGCGTCGAGCTGGAGCCAGCCGGCGTGAAGACGCTGCTGGTCTGCCCTTCCTTCATCCGGACCGGCATCGAGAGCAACGCCCTGGCCGGCGACGGCGGGCCGGTGCGCCATGCCCAGGCCATCGTCGGCGCGCGCTCGAGCCCGGAGGCGGTGGCCGAGAAGATCTTCCGCGCCGCCGTGCGCGAACGGCGCCTGCTCCTGCCCGACCGGGTCTCGCGCCTGTCGTGGTGGGCATCGCGGCTGGCGCCGCGCTTCTATGCGCGGCAGATGGCGAGCAGGCTCGGCAACGAGATGCGGGAAGGGAAGTAGTGCCCCGGCCCGGGGGTATCGCAACAGGGGTGCTGGCGCTGCGTCAGCCCTTGCGGCTGATCTCGATCAGCGCGTTCAAGGCATCGGTCACGGTGAAGATGCCCAGGAACTCGCCGTCGTCCTCGTTGACGATCACGCTGCCGATCTTCTTGTCGGACATGGCATAGGCCACTTCGTCCAGCGGCGTGGAAGCCTTCACTGCCACGGGAGCGGCGGCCATGATGTCCGCGGCGCACACCTGGATCTTGTGCTCGGCGCCCAGGCCCTGGGCGAGACGCACGTCGCGGTCGCTGACCACCCCCACCACGACGCCCGCGCGGACGATCGGGAGGTGGCGCACGCCGTACTGCTGCATCAGCTGCCGCAGCTCGTCGATCGACATGTCTTCCGTCGCCGTGACGGGATTGGGAGTGGTGAACTCCTCGACCGGCAGGTTCCATTTCATGGCTGCATTCTACTCGCGGTAATAAACCACCTGGTGGCTGCTGGCCAGCAACTGGCCGGCGTCGCTCCACACCTCGGCGCTCTGGTCGAAGTACCCGTTGCGATAGCTCATCGCCCGGGCGGTGCCCACGACGTGCCGCTCGGACTGGCCGGCGAGCAGGGCCGAGTCGGCATGGAAGAAGGTGGTCAGCGACACCGTCCCGACCGGCACGAAGGCGCGACGGCGCAGGAAGATGCGCGGGAAGAAGCTGTCGCAGAGCGCCGCCAGCGATGCGAAGTCGAGCGGGCGCGGCGGCTCGTCGCGCACCCACAGCCGGCTTCGGGCATGCGCCTGCTCCCGGCCGTCGAACGAGCCGGCCAGCTCGCCTTCCATGAAACGGAAGTCATAGCACCGGACCCACGCCGGGCGGCCGGTCGCCGGCATGCGCGGAAGGGTCGATGGAGCGGGCATGTCGCGGGGCGCTTCCGCCTCCGCGGCCGACCACGTCTCGCGCCGCACGGCGAACACCGCGCTGGCGGTCGCGACGGCCGCTCCCTGCTGCGCGAGCTGCATCACCCAGTGCTGGGTCGACCGGTTGGTGCGCACCGGCCGGGCTTCGATCCCGAAAGAGCCGTCGGCGATCGGCGCGGCGAAGTTCACCGTCAGCGAGACCGGCTCGCCCTGGCGCTGCGGATGCACCAGCACGGCGTTGAGCAGCACGGCGCAGGTGATCCCGCCGAACGGCCCCACCATGTTCGCGTAGGCGGGGCTGGTCGCTCCCGAGTAGGCGTTCTCGCCCGCGGGCGCGAGCCGGATCGCGGTATCGAACGGGTGCGGGTCCATGTGCATGGGGGGAAACGATCTCCGGATGGAGTGAAGTCAGCGGGCACCCCCTCGGGACAGCACCAGCATGATCCCGCCCGTCAGCGCCACCGCGGCGATCACCAGGCGCAGCGTGAGCGCCTCGCCCAGCAGCGCGATGCCGCCCAGCGCAGCGATGAACGGCACGCTGAGCTGGATGACCGCCGCGGAACCGGCGCGCAGCCCGCGCACGGCAACATACCAGATCGCATAGCCGATGCCCGAGGCCAGGGCACCGGAGGCGACCGCGTAGGCGATTCCTTCGGGATCCGCCCGGCTCGACCCGATCGTCGCGATGCTCAGGATGGCCGCCGGCACGACCGCCCGGGCGAAGTTCGAGGCCGTGGCCGAGAGCGGATCCGCCGCGCCGCGCCCGGCGAGCGAATACGCCCCCCAGAACACGCCGGCGGCGATCATCGAGGAAGCGGGCAGCCACTGCGGCGCGCTCGCGCCCGGCAGCAGCAGCGCGACGAAACCGGCGAACGCGAGGCCGAGGCCCGCCAGCTGCCAGCCCCGGAAGCGCTCGCCCGTGCGCAGCGCGTGGCCGATCATGGTGGCCTGCACCGAGCCGAACAGGATCAGCGCTCCGGTCGACGTCGGAAGCCCGACATAGGCATAGGAGAACGTCGCCGCGTAGCCGAAGAGCGCGAGGCCCGGAAGCCAGCCGGCCTTCGTGGCGGGCCTCGAGCCGCGCATCCGCACGAGCACCGCGAGCACCAGCGCGCCCGAGACGATGCGCACCAGCGTGAAGGTGGCCGCATCGATGCCGGTGCGCTCGAACGCCGCGCGGCACAGCAGCGAGTTGCCGGCGAAGGCCACCATCGCCAGCGACGCGAACCAGGCGGTATTCGCGCGCACGGGTGCCCCGGGAGCGAGGCCGGGCGAGGTCATGGCCGTTCCGTGCGATCGGTGTCGATGCGCCCCGCGCAGGCCGTCGCGAGCACCGCGAGCGCCTTGCGATCGAGCTTGCCGACGCCGGTGAGCGGCAGCGCCTCGACGAAGCACCATTGCTTGGGGCACTTGTACGCGGCGAGACGTTCGCCGCCGCGGCACCACTGCTCGAGCTCGGCGCCCGTGAGCGACGCCTCGCGGCTCACGACCAGCGCCACGATGCGCTGGCCCCACCGCTCGTCGTCGGCGCCGAACACGGCGACCGCCGCCACGCCGGGGTGGGTGCCGATGACCTGCTCGATCTCCTCGGGCGCCACCTTGATGCCGCCGGTCGCGATCTGGTTGTCCACGCGCCCCTGCAGGTAGACGAAGCCGTCCGGGTCGACCCATCCGCGATCGCCGGTCCGGTACCAGCCGTCGGGCGTGACGACGCGCCGCTGCCAGTCCGGATCACCCCAGTTGCACTGCGCGAACGAGGCCGCGCGCACCACGATCTCGCCGATTTCGCCGGCCGGCTTCTCGACGACCGGCCCGTCTCCGGCCTCGACGACGCGCAGGTCCGAGTTCAGGCTCGGCCGCCCGACGCTGCCCCATTTGTCCTGCCCGACGATCTCCGAACCGCGGACGACGCAGCCTCCGAGGCCGAGGCATTCGGACATCCCGTAGAAGCTGCTGAACTGCGGACAGACGCGGCGCATCAGCTCGCGCAGACCGGCCGGTTCGAGCTTCTCGCCCAGGTAGGCCGCCAGGCGCAGCGATCGCAGCTCGTAGGCTTCGGGCCCGGCCGCGAGCACGGTCCGCCATTGCGTGGGCGTGAGCGCGGTACAGGTGATCCCGCTCTCCTGCACGGCGCCCAGGAACGCCGCCGGGTCCCACTTCGACTGCAGCCAGACGCCCCCGCCCTGGGCGAGGAAGGCGCCCGCGTGCACCAGCCATACGACGAAGGAGGGAGCGAAGCCATTGAGGAAGCGGTCGTGCGGCGAGATGCCCGACCACATGTAGAGGCCGCCGCTCCACGATTCGAGCACCGAGCGGTGCGAGTGCACCAGCGCCTTGGGCACCCCCGTGCTTCCCGAGGAGAGCTGGATGATCGCCGGGTCGTCCTCGTGCAGCGGCCCCGCTTCTTCGCCATCGTCCCGCCCGCCGAGCTCGGCGAGCGGAATCGAGCCCAGCGCGTCGGAGCCGCCGGTGCGTACCGGCACCAGGCCCGGATGCCGGGACGTCAGCGCCGCGGCGAGCTCGGCGCGCTCGTCGTCGTAGACGAGGACACGCGGCTCGAGCCGCTCGAACAGCCTCGATTGCGCGTCCGCCGGCTCGCGCAGGTGCAGGTTCACCGCGATGGCGCCGAGGCGGTGCGACGCATAGTAGGCGAGCGCATGGTCGATCGAGGCCGCGCACAGGAAGGCGATGCGATCGCCCTTTCCCAGGCCCAGGCGGCGATAGCCGGCGGCGATCGAGCGGGTCCGCGCGCCCAGCTCGGCGTACGAGACCCGGCGCGCGTCCTGCGCCAGCGCCGTATTCCCCGCGAACCACCGGCACGCACGGTCCAGCGCGCCACGGATGGTGAGCGCGCCCTCGTCGGGCCTCATCTTCGCAACCCGTCCAGGAGCGTCCGCGCGTACTCCTCGCCGATCTCGTCGACGCTCGCCGGCCCGTTCGGACGGAACCAGAAGGCCACGCCGTTCAGCAACGCGATGAGGCCGAAGCTGACCACCTTCACGTCGCACTCGCGCAGCGTCCCCTGGTGGATGCCGCGGGCGAGCAGCGTCTGGACCGCCTTCTCGTACTGCTTGCGCTGCGCCATGATCCGGTCGCGGCGCGGGCCGCTCAATTCGCTCAGCTCGCGCACCACCACCATGAACCGCGCCTGGTCCCTGGCCAGGATGCGGACGTGGCCGAGAATCAGCTCGCGCAGGCGCGCCGGAACCGACCCCTCGTCGTCGTGGAGCACGCGCTCGGCCATCTCGAGCAGCTCGCGGTTGCCCTCGTCGAGGATCGCGTAGAGGATCTCCAGCTTGTCGGGGAAGTGGTAGTAGAGCGAGCCGCCCTCCAGGTTCGCGCGGGCGGCGATCTGGCGGATCGACGTGGCCGCGAAACCCTGCTCGGCGAACAGGAGCTTGGCCGCCGTCTTGATCTCCTCGCGCTTGCGCAGCGCCGCGGCCGACAGGGCGCTTTCGCCGTCGGACTCAGTCTTGCGTTCGTTCATCGGTTCGTACACCGCGCAGCTGCGGCAGCCGCAGCTTGACGAGCCCCGACGGCGCCCAGGCGACGACCGCCACGAAGACCAGCCCGAGCAGCATCGGATACGCCGGAATGTTGTTGAGGATCTGCTTCAGCGAGATGAAGAGCGCCGCTCCCAGGACCGGACCGATCAGCGTCTGCGCACCGCCCAGCAGCACCCAGATGACGGCCTCGGTCGAAAGCTCGGGCCCGACGAGCTCGGCCGAGAGCGTGCGCACCACGAGCGCGTAGAGCACCCCCGCGATGCCGGCGATGCTTCCGGCGAGCACCGTGACCTGGAACTTGTACTTCTTGGTGTCGTAGCCCATCGCCTGCATCCTGCGTTCGTTCGCCTTGATGCCGAGCAGCGCGAGGCCATAGGCGGAGCGGCTGAGCCACCACGCGAACCCGCCGACGAGCGCGCCGATGGCGAGCACGATCAGGTAGCGGGCATGCATCGGGAGCGCATCCATCGACATTGCGGCCGGAACGTAGAGCCCGTTCTCCCCACCCGTCAGGCCGGTCCAGGCGATCGCGCCGATGAAGAACGCGAAGGAGCACAGCAGCGTGACGATAATGTAGCCCACTCCGCCGGTGCGCGTGGCGAGATATCCGACCAGCACGGAGACGGCGGCGATCGCGACCAGGGCCGCGGCGAACGCGATCGCCAGCGATTCGCTGCGCGTGGCCGCGATGCCGAACGCGTAGGCCGGCACCCCGAAGAAGACCGCGTGCCCGAAGCTCGGCAGGCCCGCGTAGCCGATCAGCAGATCGAGCGAGACTGCCACCAGCCCCCAGATGACGAGCTCGGTGAGGAGGTAGACGAAGTACGGAGGCAGCCAGAACGGCACCACCGCGGCCGCGGCCAGCGCCGCGCAGGCGATCGCCCCCCTGCCGGCGGCGCTCACCATGCGGCGCGCACCCCCTCGCGGCGCAGCACCAGCACGAGCATGAAGGTGCACAGCACGACGATCATGGCGAAGCTCGGCTTCATCACGAGAATCAGCACCGACTGCAGCAGGCCGGCGAAGAGGCTCGCCACCAGCGCGCCGCGGATGTTGCCCATTCCGCCGACCACCACCACCACGAAGGCCATGATCAGGATCTCGAGCCCCATGGTGGGATACGCGCTGGTGATCGGCAGCATGAATGCGCCGGCGGCCCCGGCCAGCAGGGCGCTGATGAACGCGATCCATGCGTAGACCTTGCGCGCCGAGACGCCGGCGACCTGGGCAGCCTCGCGGTTGCTGGCGATGGCGCGGATCATCACGCCGTAGCGGGTCTTGCCGAGGAACAGCGCCAGCGCCGCGATGAGCGCGATGCTGGCGAGCATGACCACGACGCGGTACAGGCCGCCGAAATAGGGCACGGTGCCTTCCAGCGGCAGGTCGACGAGCTTGAAATCGTTGCCGAACAGCAGGTGCGCGAGCTCGCGCAGCACGTAGCCGAACCCCAGGGTCAGGAGCGCCCATCGCAGCGGGCCCGCTCCGGCCAGCCGCCCGGCGAAGGCGAGCAGCAGCGCCCCGCCGACCAGGCCCGTGGCCAGGGCCGCGAGCACCGCGCTCGCCCAGAAGTTCCCGAGCACCGAGTGCGCCGCCCAGGTGAAGTACGCCCCCATCATGTAGAACTCGCCGTGACTGAGATTCACGATGTGCAGGATGCCGAACACCAGCGTGAGGCCCAGGGCGGTGAGCGCGATCGTCGTGCCGACCACGAGGCCGTTGGCAAGTTGAGCGGCGATCTGCTCCATCTATTTCACTCCCAGGAATCTGTCGGCGGTCGCGGCATCGAAGCCATCGGTGCATGCCTCGACGCGCCCGACGTTCATCCAGTAGATGCGGTCGCACAGCTTGCGGATCAGCCCGAGGTCCTGCTCCACGAGCAGCACCGCGGCGCCGGATTCGCGCATGCCGGCAACGAGCGCGGCGATCTCGGCGACCGCCGAGGGCATCAGCCCCTCGGTCGGCTCGTCGATCAGGTACACGTCGGGCTCGAGGAGCATGATGCGGGCGAAGGCGAGGACCTTGCGCTCGCCCCCGCTCAGCGAGCCCGCGCGCTGGCGCGCGCGCTCCCTGAGCCGCCCGAAGCGCTCGTAGATCGGCCCGATGCAGCGCGGCGAGCGGCGCGACGCGAACAGCGGCACCAGGAGGTTCTCCTCCACCGTCAGGTCGGGGCAGATCTCCTGGTGCTGCGCGACGTAGCCGATGCCCAGCGATGCCATCCGCGACGGATCGGAGGTCTCGAGCAGCCTGGCACCGACCCGGATGCGCCCCGCCATCCGCCTGGCGAGCCCGACGATGGCGCGCAGCGTCGTGCTCTTGCCGACCCCGTTGCGGCCCACCAGGCCGACGATCTCGCCGGCACCGACATGCAGGCCGACGTCGCGCAGGATCTGGACCTTGCCGTAGCCGGCGTCGAGGTTCTCGAGCTCGAGCATCAGCGCTCGCCCCGCAGGTAGACGTCCTGGGCGACCGGGTTGCGGCGCACCTCGTCGGGCGTGCCCTCGCAGACGATCGTGCCGTTGTGCAGCAGGGTCACGCTCGCGGCCAGGCTCATCACCATCTCGATGTCGTGCTCGACGAAGACGATGGTGCTGCGCCCGGCCACCTGCCGCAGCGTTTCGCGCAGGGCGATGCGCTCCTCGGCGCTCATCCCGGCCATCGGCTCGTCGAGCAGGAGCACCCGCGGCGCATTGGCCAGGGCGAGGGCGATCTCGAGCCGCTTCTGCAGCCCGTGGGAGATGCGCGTCGATTCCTCGTCGGCGATCGACGCCAGGCCCGCGGCCTCCAGCGCCTCGGCGGCGCGGCGCCGGATGGCCGCCGCGCCGGACGGCAGCGCCCATCGGCGCATCGGCACGTCGCGCTGCAGCGCGAGCTCCAGCACCTGCCGGCAGGTCAGCCCTTCGAACAGGTTCACCACCTGGAAAGAGCGGCCGATGCCGAGCAGCGCCCTCTGCGGCACCGAGGCGCGGGTGATGTTGCGATCCCCGAGCCGGATCGACCCCGCGCTCGGGGCCAGGGTGCCTGCCAGCAGGTTGAGCAGCGTGCTCTTTCCCGCGCCGTTGGGGCCGATCAGCGCGCGCAACTCGCCGCGGCGCACGGTGAGGTCGACGCGGTCGACCGCCAGCAGGCCGCCGAAGCTGCGGCTCACCCCGGTCGTCTGCAGCTCGATCACCGGGCGGCGCCTACTTGATGCGGTCGATCTCGGCCGCGGGAATGGCGTGGATGACCTGCTCCTTGCCGCCACGGACCACCGCGATGTACAGCGGCGCCACGCCCTGATGGTCGGAGGCCCTGATGGTGATCGCGCCCGCCGGGAACTCCCTGCTCGCTTCGAGCTTCAATCCGGACAACGCCTCGATCAGCTTGCCGGTGTCCTTGCGTCCCTTGAAGCCCGAGCGCTCGATGGCCGCGAGCAGGACGTTGGTGGTCTGGTATGCCTCGAGCGCATTCAGGCCGACCACCTCGCCGGGATATTTCGCCGCGTAGGCCTTCCGGAACGCCTGGTTCTCCGGCGTATCGAGCGGCCCCGTGGCATCGCGCGGGTAGGCGCCGATGAAGGACAGCCCCTCGGCCGAGGCCGGGATCTGCGGGAAGTTCTCGGGAACGATCAGCGACTGCATGCCGGCCAGCTTCATCTTGCCCGCCAGCCCCTGGGATGCCGCTTCCTGCAGCGCGAGGATCGCGTCGCGGCCGGCCAGAACGAAGTACAGGCCGTCGGCCGAGCGGTCGATCTTGCTGATGTACGACGCCATGTCGGTGGCGCCGAACGGGATGCCGATCGATCCGCTCACCGTGCCGCCCACGGCCGCCATCGCCTCGCGGAACGCCTTGAGGCCCGACTGGCCGTACGCGAAATCGGAATAGACGACGTACCAGTTCTTCCCGCTGTTCTTCACCAGCCATTCGGCGAACGCATAGTTGCGCTGCCTGTTGCTCGCCGTGACGCGGAACGCATAGGGGTTGACGTTCTCGGCCAGGGCGAACTCGTCGGCCCAACAGCCGCTGGTCGGCAGGTAGGCGATCTTGACCTCCGCGGCGAGCTTCTGCAGCGACAGGCATTCGGCGCTGGACAGGCCGCCCACCAGGACGTCGACGTTCTCGCGCTGGATCAGCTCGCGCGCGTAGCGGATGGCGTCGGAGGTCTTGGCGGCGGAGTCGCGTTCCTCGACGACGAAGCGGATGCCCTTCGTCTGCGGCCTGGCTGCGGCGTTCTCGATCGCGAGATCCATGCCCTTGCGCGCCGACTTCCCGAGCGCGCCGAAGGCGCCCGTGGCCGGATTGACGAACCCGATCCGGATCTCCGTCGCCTGCTGGGCAAGCGCCTGCGGGCCGATGCCGAGCACCGCCATCAATGCGAACGCCGCCAGCGGCGCCTTCCAGCGCGCCGCCATGCTTCCACTCGTTTCGTTCATGTCTGTCTCCTTCCGATTCTCTGGTAAACCAGCCACTAAAGGGAATTCGCGACCTGCCATCCCTCCAGCAGCGCTTCGGTCGCCTGGCGCGGCGCCGCGGCGTCTCCGATCACGAACACCGGCAGCTCGCGCAGGTTCGCCCGCACCTCGGCGTGCAGGCGGTCGTCCGCGGAGACGCCGACGGCGAGGACGATCGTGTCGCAGGGAATGCGCGTCGGCGCGCCGTCGGCCGCGGCGATCACCACCGCGTCGCGCTCGATCGAACGGATGGTGCTGTTCGCGAAGGACGCAATGCCGGCGGCTTCCATGCTCTCCAGCAGGGTCCAGCGCACCGACTTGTTGAGGTCCTTCGCGAACCGCGCCGAACGCTGCACGATGCTGACCCGGCGCGAGCGGCGCCCGTGCATGGCCATGTCGCGAAGCTCGTCCGCCTCCACGAGGCGGTGCACGAGCAGGAACTTGACCGTCTCGCCGTCGAGGCCGCCCTGCTCCTTGATGTGCAGCGCCGTCTCGCAGGCGGTCGGGCCGCCGCCGAGCACCACCACGTCGCGGCCGACGCGGTCCATGGCGCCGGCCAGGACGTCGTGCGCGTGCACGATCTCGATCTCCGCATCTTCCGGCACCGGCAGGTCCGGGTAGACGGGATGCCCGCCGGTGGCCAGGACCAGGACTTCGGGTCGCGCCGCGCGGATCGCCTCGAGCGTCGCTTCCCGGCCGAGCTGCAGGTCGATGCGCTCGTCGCCGCCGACCTGGCGCGCGAGGTCCTCGTAGAGCCAGCGGTACTCGCGCTTGCCCGGCGCCACGTCGCCGATCGCCGCCACGCCGCCCAGTTGCGGCGCCTTCTCCCAGAGCGCAACCGTATGGCCGCGCGCGGCCGCCACCTTCGCGGCCATCATCCCGGCCGGGCCGCCGCCGACCACGAGCACCCGTTTGCCGGCGGAGGGCGGCGCGGCCGCTTCGGCCTCGCGGCCGGCCGCCGGGTTGACGAGGCAGCGTGCCGGGCCGGCCCATGCGCTGTCGAGGCAGACGTTGCACGCGATGCAGTGATTGATCTGCCCGGGCTCGCCCTCGATCAGCTTGCGCGGCAGGTGCGGATCGGCCAGCAGCGGCCGGCCCATCGAGATGAAATCGGCGCGGTTCTCGCGCAGGATCCGCTCGGCGACCGCGGGATCGTTGATCCGGTTCGACGCCGCCACCGGGACGCCGACCGCGGCCCTGATCGTCTCGGCGAGCCAGGCATAGGCGCCCGTCGGCACGTCGCCGGTGATCTGCGGCACGCGCGACTCGTGCCAGCCGCCCGTGACGTTGAACGCATCGGCGCCGGCCGCCTCGAGCAGGCCGGCGACGCGGGCGACCTCGTGGTGGGTGTTGCCGCCGGGAAGGAGATCGTGCCCGGCCAGCCGCACGAGAATCGGAACGCCGGGCAGCGCCGCGCGGATCGCGGCCACGATGTTGGTCGCGAAGCGCGCGCGGTTCTCGAGCGAACCGCCGTAGCGGTCCGTGCGGTCGTTCGTCACCGGCGAAAGGAACTGGGCAATGAGGTGCCCGACCCCGCAGAAGACGTCGATGCAGTCGAACCCTGCCTCGCGCGCCCGGATCGCGGCCTCGACGTACTTGCGCTCCAGCGCCTGCACCTCGTCGGTCGACAGGACGTGGATCGGCTCCGGATTGAAGCGCGACTGGATCTCCGAAGGACCGACCGGCTGCAGCCCGGTGAGCCGCGAAGGCGAGACGCGGCCCGTGTGATAGAGCTGGCAGGCGACCTTGCCCTCGGGATTCGCCGCGTGCATCGCGCCGGTGAGGCGCCTGAGGTCCGGAATGAACTCATCGTTCCAGAGCCCGAGCAGCAGGCTCTTGAACACCCCCGCCCCGGCCGGGTCCACGGCAAACCCGCCGACCGAGATCAGGCCGGCGCGCCCGCGCGCCCGCTCCCGGTAGAAGGCCACCAGCCGGTCGTCGCCGAAGCACCCGTCCCGGTGATAGTTCAGGTGCATCGCCGGCATCATGATCCGGTTCGGCACCGTCATGGCTCCGATCTTCAGCGGCGACAGGAGCCACCGGTACGGGGACGCGGCAACGTTCACGACAGCCTCGGTCTCGACTCTTTCTTCGGGGGAGAAGCTAAATTCTATCAAGCGTTTGATAGATTATCGAGACCGAACGAGGGTGTCAACCGGGCATGCCGAACCCTCCCCCGCCGGGCGTCTCCACCACGAACACGTCGCCGGCGGCCAGCTCGACGGTATCGGCATGGCGCAGGCGCTCGAGGCGTCCGTCGCCGCGCACCACGTAGTCGGCCCCCAGGGCGCCGGGCGCGCCGCCGGCCGTGCCGAAGGCCGGATGCACGCGCCCGTTGGCGAGGATCGAGGCCGTCATCGGCTCGAGGAAGCGCACGCGCCGCACGCCGCCGTCTCCGCCGCGCCACCTGCCCGCCCCGCCCGAGCCGGCGCGGATCTCGTAGCTCTCCAGGCGCACCGGGAAGCGCGATTCGAGCACCTCGGGGTCGGTGAGCCGCGAGTTCGTCATGTGCGTCTGCACCAGCGCCGTGCCGTCGAAGCCCCCGGTCAGGCGCCCCTGCTCGTCGAAGACGCCGCCGGCGCCCGAGCCCCCGGAGATGGTCTCGTAGTACTGGTAGCGCTGGTTGCCGAAGGTGAAGTTGTTCATCGTCGGAGGCCCCGAAGCCATCACGCCGAGCGCGCCGTACAGGCAGTTGGTGATGCACATCGAGGTCTCGACATTGCCGGCCACCACCGCCGCGGGATAGCGCGGGTTGAGCATCGAGCCCTCGGGCACGCGCACCTCGAGCGGCACGAGGCAGCCCTCGTTCATCGGGATGTCGTCCTCGACCAGCGTGCGGAACACGTAGAGCACGGCGGCCATGGTGACGGCCAGCGGCGCGTTGAAGTTGTTCGGCTGCTGCGCCGAGGTGCCGGCGAAGTCGACCACGGCCGAACGCGCCGCACGATCGACCGCGATGCGCACACGGATCACGGCGCCGTTGTCGAGCCTCACCTCGAAGCTGCCGTCCCTGAGCGCGCCGATCACCCGGCGCACCGAGGCCTCGGCGTTGTCCTGCACGTGGCGCATGTAGGCCTGCACGACGTCGAGGCCGAAGTGGCGGACCATCTTCACCAGCTCCTCGCGGCCCTTCTCGTTGGCGGCGACCTGCGCGCGCAGGTCGGCGAGGTTCTGGTCGGGGTTGCGCGCCGGATGGCGCGCGCCGGCGAGCCGCTCGCGCAGCGCCGCCTCGTGCAGCCTCCCGGCGCCGACGAGCTGGAAATCGGTGAGCAGCACGCCCTCCTCGTCGATGTGGGCGCTGCCGGGCGGCATCGAGCCCGGCGTGGTGCCGCCGATGTCGGCATGGTGGCCGCGCGAGCCGACGTAGAAGAGGATGGTCGCGCCCGCCTCGTCGAACACCGGCGTGATCACGGTGACGTCGGGCAGGTGCGTGCCCCCTGCATAGGGATCGTTGAGCACGTAGACGTCGCCCGGGGCCAGCGGCGCCGCGCCCGGGCCGGGCGCGTGCGCGCGCATGATCGCGCGCACGCTCGCGCCCATCGAGCCCAGATGCACCGGCATGTGCGGTGCGTTGGCCACCAGGCGGCCGGCCGCATCGAACACCGCGCAGGAGAAGTCGAGCCGTTCCTTGATGTTCACCGAGTGCGCGGTGTTCTGCAGCCGGTAGCCCATCTGCTCGGCGACCGACATGAACAGGTTGTTGAAGATCTCCAGCATCACCGGATCGGCCTCGGTGCCCACCGCCGAGCGCTGCGGGCGCGGCTCGCGGCGCTCGAGCACCAGGTCGCCGCGCTCGCCGAGCCGCGCGCGCCAGCCGGGCTCGATGACCGTGGTCGCGGTCGGTTCGGCCACGATCGCCGGGCCGTCGAGCACGTCGCCGGCCACGAGCTGCTCGCGCCGCCACAGCGGCGCCTCGTGCCAGGCGCCGCGCGTGAACATGCGCACGCGCGCCTGCGGCGCGAGCACACCGGTGCGCTCGCCGGGCGGCGCGAGCGAGGCACCCTGCCCGGGCTCGCCGGCGGCCTCGACCACCGCCGAGTCGATCACCAGCGCGCGGTCCGGCATCAGGAAGGCGAAGCGCTGCCGGTAGGCGGCCTCGAAGCGCTCGAGCATGGCCGCCGCCGTGTCGGCCTCGACCGCCAGCGCGGTATCGGTGCCCTCGTAGCGCAGGTGCAGCAGGCGGCGCATGCGCACCGAGCCCTCCGCCTCGCCCTGCGCGGCGAGCTCCGCGCGGGCGGCCTCCTCCAGCTCGTCGAGCACCCCGCGTGCCCCGGCCAGGCCAGCATCGTCGAAGCGGTGCTCGACCGAGCGCTCGCGCATCGCCGCCTGCCCGGCCAGCCCCATGCCGTAGGCCGACAGCACGCCGGCCAGCGGATGCGCCAGCACCCGCGGCATGGCCAGCGCATCGGCGACCTCGCAGGCATGCTGGCCGCCGGCGCCGCCGAAGGTGGTGAGCGTGTAGCGCGTGATGTCGTAGCCGCGCTGCACCGAGATCTTCTTGATCGCGTTGGCCATGTTGGCCACCGCGATGTCGACGAAGCCCTGCGCCACCTCTTCGGGCGTCATGGCGCGGCCGGTCCCGGCGGCGATGCGCGCGGCCAGCTCGGCGAAGCGCTCGCGCACGACGAGCGCATCGAGCGGCTGGTCGCCGCGCGGGCCGAACACCGCCGGAAAGAAATCGGGCTGGATCCTGCCCAGCATCAGGTTGGCATCGGTGACCGTGAGCGGGCCGCCGCGCCGATAGCACGCCGGCCCCGGATCGGCGCCGGCCGAATCGGGCCCCACGCGCAGGCGCGCGCCGTCGAAATGGAGGATGGAGCCGCCGCCGGCGGCCACCGTGTGGATGCCCAGCATCGGCGCGCGCACCCTCACGCCGGCCACCAGCGTGTCGAATTCGCGCTCGAGCTCGCCGGCGAAATGCGATACGTCGGTCGAGGTGCCTCCCATGTCGAAGCCGATCACGCGATCGAAGCCGGCGGCCGCGCTCACCCGCGCCATGCCGACGATGCCCCCGGCCGGCCCCGACAGGATGGAATCCTTGCCCTGGAAGGCGCGCGCATCGGCCAGCCCGCCGTTGGACTGCATGAACTGCAGGCGTATGCCCGGCAGCGCGCGAGCGACGCGATCGACGTAGCGATGCAGCACCGGCGACAGATAGGCATCGACGACGGTGGTGTCGCCGCGGCCGACGAGCCTGATCAGCGGCGAAACGCGATGCGAGACCGAGATCTGCGTGAAGCCGATCTCGCCTGCGATGGCGGCGAGCCGTTCCTCGTGCGCCGCGTACCGGTAGCCGTGCATCAGCACGATCGCGATCGCGCGCAGGCCGCGCCGGTACGCCGCCGAGAGCGCCGCGCGCGCGCCCGCCTCGTCGAGCGCGCGCACGACGCTGCCGTCGGCGCCGACGCGCTCGTCGACCTCGATCACCTCGCGATACAGCATCTCGGGCAGCACGATGCGCCGATCGAACAGCCGCGGCCGGTTCTGGTAGGCGATGCGCAGCGCGTCGCGAAAGCCGCGCGTGATCGCCAGCACCAGCGGCTCGCCACGGCGCTCGAGCAGCGCGTTGGTGGCCACCGTGGTGCCCATCTTGACGACCTCCACGCGCTCGGGGCCGATCGGCTCGCCGGGGGCGAGGCCGAGCATGCGGCGGATGCCCTCGACCGCGGCATCCTCGTAGTGCTCCGGGTTCTCGGACAGCAGCTTCGCCGTCGCCAAGGTGCCGTCGGGACGCCGCGCCACGACGTCGGTGAAGGTGCCGCCGCGATCGATCCAGAACTGCCAGGTGGTCACGTCCGGTGCCAGGAAACGAGGGGAATCCGGGAGTACGGTGGGGCGCGCCGGCGATGCGCGCGCCCGCACGCAGCCGGGACGATCATTCTACGAGATGGCAGGACGCCGCGAAGGATGGGCGGCGCGGTGACGGCCGGCGATGAGCCGGCGGGGGGAGTCGATCTGGATCATGCGGCGAACGATAGGTCCGCAGCCGCTGATGGAAGAAATCAACTATCCTGCGGACAAACCCGGAGTGCCGCGATGCCCGCCGCGTTCCCCTTCCACCTGATGGCCAAGCCGATCGGCCCGAAGTGCAACCTTCGCTGCCGCTACTGCTTCTATCTCGAGAAGGAGGCCTTCTTCGCGCCGGCGCCGCACTGGCGCATGAGCGACGAGACGCTGGAAGCGTTCGTGCGCCAGTACATCGAAGCCCAGCCCGGCAGGCATGTCGACTTCGCCTGGCAGGGCGGCGAGCCCACCCTCGCAGGGGTCGATTTCTTTCGCAGGGTGGTGGCGCTGCAGCGCCGCTACGCCGGCGGCAGGACGATCGAGAACGCCTTGCAGACCAACGGCACGCTGCTGGACGACGAGTGGGGCGCCTTCCTGGCCGAGCACGACTTCCTGGTCGGCCTGAGCATCGACGGACCGCAGGCGCTGCACGATCGCAGCCGCGTGGACGCGCGCGGGCGCGGCACCTGGGCCGCGGCGATGCGCGGCCTGGAGGTCCTGCGCCGCCACGAGGTGGCCTTCAACACGCTGACCTGCGTGAGCCGCGCCAACAGCGGCCGGCCGCTGGAGGTCTACCGCTTCCTCAAGGACATCGGCTCGCGCCACATGCAGTTCATCCCGGTGGTGGAGGCCGTGGCCGACGAAGACGAGCGCGGCCAGGGCCTCGCGCTCGGTGCGCCCGACGGGATCGCCATCGGCCGCCGGCCCGTCACCGACTGGTCGGTGACGGGCGAGGACTGGGGGCGCTTCCTGGTCACGATCTTCGATCGCTGGGTCCGGCACGACGTCGGGAACATCCACGTCCAGCTGTTCGAGGTCGCGCTGGCCAAGTGGCTGGGCCTGCCCGGCGGGCTGTGCGTGCACAGCGAAGTCTGCGGCGCGGCGCTGGCCATCGAGCACGACGGATCGGTCTACGCCTGCGACCACTACGTCTACCCGCGCTTCCGGCGCGGCAGCCTGCACGATGCGTCCCTCGCCGAGCTCGCCGGCAGCCCCGAGCAGCGGCGCTTCGGGCGCGACAAGCGCGACCGCCTGCCGCAGCGCTGCCGTACGTGCCCGGTGCTGTTCGCCTGCCGGGGCGGATGCCCCAAGCATCGCCACGACGTCACGGCCGAGGGCGAGGAGGGGTTGAACCACCTGTGCGCGGGCTATCTCGCCTTCTTCACGCACATCGATCCGCCGATGCGGGCGATGGCCGACCTCCACCGGCGCGGGGAAAGCCCGGCGCTGATCAGGAAGATCCTGGCGGCGAACGGGCGCCGCGGCGCGACATCGCGTCGCTGAGGCCCGGATCGGCCAGCAGCGCCCGCACGAATGCACGTGTATGCGTGCCGAACTCGGCCATCAGGGGCGCGAGCATGCGCATCATCGCATCGCGTTTCGCCGGATCGTCGCGGCCCAGCGACGCGTACAGGTCGATGCCGTCCTCGGCGACGCCGAACTCGAAGCCCGGATCGTCGACATAGCGCGCAGGCAGCGAAGCCGCGATGATCCGGTCGACCTCGTCGGCGGCGTCCGCCGCATGGCGCGACACCACCGCGCGCGGGCTGTCGTCGTCGTACGCGGTTTGGCCGCCGACGGCTGTGCGGCCCGCCAGCGCCTCGACGAGCGGCCCTGCCCCACGGATTTCGCGGCCGCCTGAGATCATCGCGGTGCGCGCGAAGTTCTCCAGCGCCAGATGGCGGTTGGAGACCAGCGTGACCGCCTGGTCGCGTGCCCGCGGCCAGCCGGCCATGTGCAGCGCGTTGATCCACAGCATCCGCGCCGTGCCCACCCCGGGCAGCACCCGCGCGTGGTAGGGCTGGGTGAGATCCTGCAGGTAGTGCAGCGCCCAGCCCGCGAAGCGCCAGCCCCAGTAGTCGTGCCCGGTGCGCAGCGCATGCAGCGCCAGCGTCTTCCACAGATGGATGCGGTACTCGGGATAGGTGCGCTTCAGGAAGCCGGCGGCCGCGTAGATGATGGCCGCCTCGTGGTAGAAGCCCATGTGGAACGGAGCCTGGCTGCCGAAGTCGAGCGCCGGGTTGCCGAACGGCTGCTTGCCGAAGCCGTAGAGCCGGCCCTGCGGGGTGCCGTTGTCCTCCCACAGGCCGATGTCCAGGCCGTAGTCGGGCTCGTCGCACGCCGTGGCGAGCACCGCGAGGGAGGAGACGGCCTCGCCTTCGCGCAGGGCGGCATAGCGCGCCGACTCCACGGCGTGGTCGCGCGCGAGCGTGGTCACGTTGCGCGCCGGCACGCCGGCACGGCCGTCGGGCGGATCGCCGGGCAGGCGCTGCAGGAACAGCCCGAGGCGCGAATCGGGCGCGATGCGCACCGCGGCGATGAAGCGGCTTTGCAGCTCGCCGGGCCCGGCCGCTCCGGCCGCGGTGAACCGCAGCGCATCGGGCCGCGGCGGGTAGACGGGCACGTGCTCGCGTGCCCAGCGCTCTTCGGCATCGAGCACCGCCTCGAGATTCGCCGCCTCGGCGGCGAGAAAGGTCTCGAGGCTCTCGACGCGCACCGGGGCGAGCTCGTGCAGCTCCGGCATGCCCGCGAGCGCCGGCCAGGCACCCAGCGTGTGGTTGCTCCAGGCGAACGCCGCGGGCGCGCAGGCGGCGCACAGCGCCAGCAGCGCGGCGCGCGCCAGCAGCCGCGCCACGACGAGGGAAGGCAGGTGCGGCGACAGGTGCATGGCGGACCCCGCTACTGGAAGGCGACTTCCGCGAAGCTGCGCAGCTTGCGGCTGTGCAGCCGCTCGACGCCCTGCTCGCGCAGCAGCTCCAGGGCGCGCATGCCGATGCGCAGATGCTGCTCGACGCGTTCGCGGTAGAACCGGTCGGCCATGCCCGGGAGCTTGATCTCGCCGTGCAGCGGCTTGTCGCTGACGCACAGCAGCGTGCCGTAGGGTACGCGGAAGCGGAAGCCGTTGCCGGCGATGGTGGCCGACTCCATGTCGAGCGCGATCGCCCGGCTCTGGCTGAAGCGGCGCTCGGGCGTGCTCGCCACGCCGTGCGAGGGCAGCAGCTCCCAGTTGCGGTTGTCGGTGCTCGCCACGGTGCCGGTGCGCATCAGCCGCTTGAGCTCGAAGCCGCGCAGCTGCGTGATCTCGGCCACCGCCGTCTCGAGCGCCACCTGCACCTCGGCCAGAGCCGGGATCGGCACCCACAGCGGCAGCTCTTCGTCGAGCACGTGATCCTCGCGCACGTAGCCGTGCGCCAGCACGTAATCGCCGAGCTCCTGCGTGTTGCGCAGCCCCGCGCAATGGCCGAGCATGATCCAGGCGTGGGGACGCAGCACCGCGACGTGATCGGTGATGGTCCTCGCGTTGGCCGGGCCCACGCCGATGTTGATCATGGTGATGCCGGCCCGGTCCTCGCGCACCAGGTGGTAGGCCGGCATCTGCGGCAGCCGCGGCGGCGGCGCGCCGGACGCTTCCCGGCCCGCGCCCGCGGTGCCGGCGCAGCGGGTCACGACATCGCCCGGCTCGACGAAGGCAGCGTAGCGGTGCTGCTGCGGGGGCCCGGCCATCAGCTCGCGGCCCAGCCTGACGAACTGGTCGACGTAGAACTGGTAGTTGGTGAACAGCACGAAGTTCTGGAAATGCTCCGGGCTGGTCCCCGTGTAGTGGCGCAGGCGATGCAGCGAATAGTCGACCCGCGGCGCGGTGAACAGGGCCAGCGGGTGCGGCTGGCCCGGCCGCGGCTCGTGGGTGCCGTTGGCAATGCCGTCGTCCATCGCGCCGAGGTCGGGCAGGTCGAAGCAGTCGCGCATCCGGCGGCGGCGCTGCGCGGTGAGCGTGCCCTCCACCGGATCGTGCTCGCCGATGCAGAAGTGCACCGGAATCGGCTGGGTGCTGGTACCGACCTCGAGCGGTACGCGATGGTTGCGCATCAGCAGCTCGAACTGCTCGAGGTAGTACTCGCCGAAGAGGTCCGGCCGCGTCAGGGTGGTCTCGTAGGTGCCGGCGCCCGCCACGAAGCCGTAGCTCAGGCGCGAATCGGGACGCAGCACCGATTCGGTACGCAGGCGCACGAACGGATAGCAGGCGCGCACGCGGCGGCCCGTGTCCTCGCCCGAGGCGAAGCGCGCGAACGCCTCGTGCAGCCAGTCGACGTTGGCCTGGTAGACGGCGCGCACGCGTTCGAGCGCGGCCCGCGCGTCGTCGAACGGCGCGGGCGCGAAGAAGGCGGCCGGTTCGTTCACGAGGAGGCGCGCTCCATCACCGCCGCCACGTCGAGCGGCCGGGTGATGTCGACCTGCGGCATGACGAAGTCGATGAGCGCCGTGAGCTGCCCGGCGTCGGCGCTCGCCATGGCGGCGCCCGGATGCCGCACCCGCGCGCTCGACAGCAGGCCGCGCCGGCGCAGGATCTCCTTGCGCACGCCGACCCCCGGCTGCTGCTCGAACACGATGAGCGGCAGGAAATGGCGCCAGATGCGCCGCGCGAGCGCCGCCTCGCCGCTGCGGAACGCCGCCAGGTGCGCCTGGAGCACCTCCGGAAACGCGAAGCCGGTGTTGTAGCCGCTCGAACCCCTCTCCAGGTCGAACTGGCCGTAGAGGGCGCCGAGACCGGTGAGCATCGGCACCTCGCGCGAGCCCGGCGCCGACAGCGCGGTGCGCAGCGCCCCGATCCTGCTCGCCGAGGGCACCGCCTCGGCCTTGATGCAGGCGACGCGCGCATTGTCGGCGACGATGCGCGCGAGCAGCGGCACGCTCATGTGCACGCCGGTGGAGGCGGGATGGTCCTGCAGCACCACCGGCAGGCCGACGCCCTCGCACACCCGGGCGTAGTACTCGGCGATGCGCGCCTCGCTCGGCACCGGCTCGGCAGTGGGAGCCACCATCAGGGCGCTCGCTCCGCAGCGGGCGGCCATCTCCGCGAGCTCGACGGTGGCGCGCGTGCCCGGATGCGAGACGCCGACGATGAGCGGGATCGCCTCGCCGAGCGTCTCGCGCGCGATGCGCACCACCGCCTCTCGCTCGCGATCGCTCATGCGGTTGGCTTCGCCGAGCACGCCCAGCACGGTGACGCCGTCCACACCGATGCGCAGCATGAAAGCGAGCATGCGGCGCAGCGAAGCCTCGTCGAGGCGCTCGTCGTCGTCGAACGGCGTGGCCAGGATCGGGTAGACGCCGTGGAAGGTCGGGACCGGCATGACAGGGTCGTGACGAGGGGTGATGTCCGATTTTCGCGACATGCGTGCATACAGAATAGGCGAAGCGTGGCGTCGGCGTCGACCGTCGGGCTGCCGCAACAGGGCTGAGTATGCGTTCACCCCGCCGCCACGGTATCTTCACGGCGTTGCATCCGCCCTGAATCACCGTGTCCGTACCTGCCTGGTTGTTGCCGTCGAAAAGGTCCGGAACCCTGCTTGCCGCCGCCACGGTGATCGCCGTCATCGGCACGGCCGCCTGGCTGGTCATCGACGAAGTACGCACCCATCGCCTGCAGGCCGCCCGCCTCGCCGGGATCGCGCGCGAGCTGCGCTTCGAGGTCGGCGCCGGGCCGAGCGACGCCATCCGCTTCCCGGAGGCGGGCCCGTACGACGAGCGGCTGGGCTACCGCCAGCTGCCGGAATTCGTCGAGCGGCTCGAGCGCCAGGGCTTTCGCGTGAGCGCCCAGGCGCGCATGTCGCCGGGCATGATCGATCTGCTCGATCGCGGCCTGTTCGCGATCTACCGCGAGAAGGACCAGGCCGGCCTGGAGCTGCGCGAATGCCGCGGCGAGCCCACCTTCGTGGCGCGCTTCCCGCAGCGGGTCTATGCGCGCTTCGAATCGGTGCCGTCGCTGCTGGTCGACGCGCTGCTGTTCGTCGAGGATCGCGACCTGCTCGATACGCAGCAGCCGGCGCGCAACCCGGCCATCGAATGGGACCGCCTCGCCAAGGCGGTCGTCGACCAGGTGTGGCGCATGGCCGACGGCGCGCATCCCGCGCACGGCGGCAGCACCCTGGCCACCCAGATCGAGAAATACCGGCACTCGCCCGACGGCCGCACCGAATCGGCCACCGAGAAGCTGCGGCAGATGGCCTCGGCCTCGCTGCGCGCCTACCTCGACGGCGAGGACACCCTGGCGCGGCGCCGCGAGATCGTGACCGACTACCTGAACACGGTGCCGCTGGCGGCCAGGCCCGGCTTCGGCGAGGTCAACGGCATCGGCGACGGGCTGTGGGCCTGGTATGGGCGCGACTTCACCGAGATCAACCGGCTGCTGCGCGACGGCGACGACGAGGCGCCGATGGCCGAGGCCGCCCTGCGCGAACGCGCCACCGCTTTCAAGCAGGCGCTGTCGCTGATGATCGCGCAGCGCCGGCCCTCGTGGTACCTGTTCGGCGGCGAGGCCGACCTGGCCGGGCTCACCGACAGCTACCTGCGGCTCATGGAGCGGGCCGGGATGATCAGCCCGGCGCTGCGCGACGCCGCCCTGGCGGTGCGCCTGCAGCGGCAGGCGCAGCCGCCTCCCGAGCCGGCGATCTCGTTCACCGAGCGCAAGGCGGCCACGGCGGTACGCGCCCGGCTCTCGGCCATGCTCGACGTGCCGCGCGCCTACGATCTCGACCGGCTCGATCTCGCCGCGCGCAGCACGCTCGACGGCGAGGCCCAGCGCACCGCCACGCGCGTGCTGCGCGGCCTGGCCGATCCGGCCACCGCGCGCGCCGCCGGCCTGTACGGCCACAGCCTGCTGCAGCCGGACGACGATCCGGGCAAGCTGGTGTTCAGCTTCACCCTGTTCGAGCGCGGCGAGCACGCCAACCTGCTGCGCGTGCAGACCGACAACTTCGACCAGCCGTTCGACATCAACGAGGGCGCGCGGCTCGACCTCGGCTCCACCGCCAAGCTGCGCACGCTGGTCACCTACCTGGAGCTGGTGGCCGACCTGCACGCCCGCTGGAGCGGCCTGGCGCCCGCGCAGCTCGAGGCCGTCGCGGTCAGCCCGCGCGACGCCCTCGGGCGCTGGGCGAAGGACTACCTGCTGCGCAGCGGCGCGGACGCCACGCTGGCGGCGATGCTCGAGGCGGCCATGCAGCGCCGCTACTCGGCCAGCCCCGCTGAGGAGTTCTTCACCGGCGGCGGGCTGCACCGCTTCGGCAACTTCGAGGCGGCCGACAACGGCCGCGTGCTGAGCGTGCGCGAAGCCCTCGAACGCTCGGTGAACCTGGTCTTCATCCGGCTGATGCGCGACATCGTGCACCACCTGATGTTCAAGGTGCCCGGCTCGAGCGCGACGCTGCTCGAGGACCGCTCCGATCCGGCGCGCCAGGAATACCTGTCGCGCTTCGCCGACCGGGAAGGGCGCGAGTTCATCGCCCGCTTCTACCGCAAGTACCAGGGGAAATCGCCGCAGGAGGCGGAAGAGGTGCTCCTGCAGGGCGTGCGCACGTCGCCGCGACGGCTGTCCGCCGTCTTTCTCGAGCTCGAGCCCGATGCCGACGCGGACGCGCTGGGGCGCTTCCTGGCGCAGCGGCTGCCCGGCAACGAGCTCTCCGCGCAGACGGTGCACGCGCTGCACGAGAAGCAGGGGCCGCGTGCACTGCCCTCGCTGGCCGACCGCGGCTACGTGGCCGGCGTGCACCCGCTCGAGCTGTGGCTGGTCGGCTTCCTGCGCCGCCATCCCGAGGCGTCGCTCGGCGACGCGTACGCGGCCAGCCGCGCCGAGCGCCAGGAGGTCTACGGCTGGCTGTTCAAGACCCGCAACAAGAACGCCCAGGACGTGCGCATCCGCAGCCTGCTCGAGGTCGAGGCCTTTCTCGAGGTGCAGCGCGCCTGGCACCGGCTGGGCTATCCGTTCGACGCCCTCACCCCTTCCTACGCGACGGCGCTGGGCGCCTCGGGCGACCGCCCGGCAGCGCTCGCCGAGCTGATGGGGATCCTGGTCAACGACGGCCTGCGCCTGCCGGTGGCGCGCATCGAATCGCTCGCCTTCGCGCGCGGCACGCCCTACGAGACGCGCCTGGACTTCGACCCGCCGCCGGCCGAACGCGTGCTGCCGCACGAGGTCGCCCAGGCAGCCCGCAGCGCCGTGCTCGGCGTGGTCGAGCGCGGCACCGCGCGGCGTCTGGCCGGTACGCTCGCGCGCCCCGACGGCACGCCGCTGGCCATCGGCGGCAAGACCGGCACCGGCGATCACCGCTTCGACGTCTACGGCCGGGGCGGACAGCTGATCTCGTCGCGGGTGGTAAGCCGCTCGGCCACCTTCGTATTCCTGATCGGCGAGCGCTACTACGGCACCATGATGGCCTACGTCAGGGAACCCTACGCGGAACGGTATCGCTTCACCAGCGCGCTGCCCACCCAGCTGCTGAAGTCGCTCGCGCCGGCGCTGCTGCCCTTTCTCGACCGGCCCGATTCAGGGTCGGCCTGCGTACCCTTGCCTTAGACTGCCGCCGCGCAAGCGCGCCGGTTCATGCGCTCTTGCGTTCGTTCGCACCGTATCAGAAGCTGCCCTGCCACGAGAGCAGCAGGCTGCGGCCGGGGGCGCGGATCTCCTGCCCCGACAGCCCTTCGGCCAGGTGCTCGTGATACGGCTTGTCGAACGCGTTGAGCAGGGCCACCCGCACGCGCTGCTGGCGCCAGCGATAGCTCACGCCGAAGTCGGCCGTGGCGAATCCCGCCGTGGCGTCTTCGGTGCCGCGCGAGAACACGGTCGCCACCTGATCCTGGCGCCTGACCAGCCGCAGCGCCGCGTCGGCGCTCCAGCCGTCGGCCAGGCCGCCCTCCCATCCGAGCGTGAGCTCGTCGGCCGGCATCTGGAACAGCGGCTCGCCGATGTCGCGGTTCCAGCCGCGCACCTGCGACCAGGCGATGCTCGCCCACTGGCGCGGCTGGAACTGCCAGCGCGCCAGCGCCTCGACCCCGCGCAGGACGGCTTCGCCGATGTTCTCGGTCTGCTTCACCGGCAGGCCGCTCTGCACCGCGCCGGTCACCCGCCCGGTGATGAAATCGGTGATGCGCGTGCGATAGGTCGACAGCGTGTAGTGGACGTTGCCGGTGCTGCCCTTGAGGCCGACCTCGAACTGCGTGGCCACCTCCGGACGGATCTGCGGATTGCCCACGTAGAAGTAGCCGTCGCCGCGCGGCGAGGCCTCGAAGCGCTCGCGCATGTCGCCGGCGCGGAAGGCGCGCGAGACGTTGGCATAGGGCCGCAGCAGCGGGGAGACCTCCCAGATCGCCCCCAGGCTGCCCGAGTTGGCGCTGTCGGTGCGCGACAGGCCGCTGGTCACCGCGCCGTTGCTCATCGAGGCAGCCTCGCCGCGCACGACGTCGTGGCGCAGCCCGGCGAGCAGCGCCAGCGAGCCGAAGCGCATGTCGTCCTGGATCCACACCCCGGCAGCGTCGATCCGGCCGTCGGCGAACGGATCGTTGCGCACGTGGTTGTTGAACAGCGGCGGATTGTTGTTCAGGTAGCGCTCGGGCGAAGCCTCCATGCGCCACGCGTTGATGCCGAACGACAGCAGGTGCGAGGGGTGGGCCAGCCAGTCGGCCTTGAGGTCCACGCCGTTGGTGTCGAACGAGACGTGGGTGTCGGTCTGGTCGCGACCGAGCGCGCTGGCGAACGCGTTGATCTGGCGCTCGACGGTCTGGTGATACACGCGCGCATCGAAGTTGAGCGGACGATCGCCCGATCCGCTGCGGCGATAGCCGATCTCGGCCAGCTGGCGCTTCTGCTCCGGGGAATGGACGGTCACCGTGCCGAGCGCAGGCGGCGTGCCCGGCTTGGCCGACCCCGGATACCAGACGTCGCGGTCGACGTGCTGCTGCAGCGACAGCCGCAACTGCTGCGAGGCGTCGATGCGGAAGCGGTATTGCCCGATCAGGCTGTCGCTGTCGTAGCCGGTGAGACCGACCCGGCCGTCGGGCGCGCGGTAGTCGCCCAGGTTCGCCGCCGAGGCGCCCAGCATCAGCGCGTGGTCGCCTTCGGAGAGGTTGGCCACCGCGCTGCCGCGCAGGCCGCTGCTGGCGCTGTCGAACTGGGCGCCGGCGCGTACGTGCAGCCCCGGCTCGAAGCGCGCCTGGGGCAGGATGACGTTGATCGCCCCGCCGAGCGCCCCCGTGCCGTAGAGCACCGATGCCGGGCCGCGCACGACTTCGACGCGGTCGGCGAGCCCGAGCGACATGAAGGAGGCGATCGCCCCTGCCGGCTGCGCCGAGTTCATCCGCATGCCGTCGACCATCAGCACGATGCTTTCGCGCCGCAGCCCGCGGATGACCGGGTTCTGGCCCTGGGCACCGTCGCTGGTGACCGACAGGCCGGGCAGGCCGCGCAGGGCGGCGCCCACGTTGGCGGCGCCGCGGTCGAGCCACTGCTGGCGATCCACGTTGCCGACCGAGATGGGAGTTTCGGCGTCGTCCGACTGGTAGCCCTTGGCCGTGATGCTGACCTCGGGCAGCGACTGCGCTTCCTGCGCCGAGGCGCCGGCAGCGGCGAACATGCAGACAAGCGCCGCGTACAGCGGCCGGACACGCAACGTGGGCATCGACGACTCCGATCTTGGGGGGCCGCGACCCGCCAGGATCGGGAGTCGCAGGTCAGGAAGATAGCAACGGAGTGTCGCTTAATGCAAATGATTCGTGTTTGATTCAGGTCAAGGACGTCAGGGCCGGAATCAGGACAGGCCCGATCAGAGCAGGCCCATCTCGAGCTGCGCCGCCTCGCTCATCATCTCTCTGCTCCAGGGCGGATCCCACACCAGCTCGACGTCGACCTCGGCCACGTTGGGAATGCCGAGCAGCTTGTCGCGCGCCTCGTCGGCCAGCAGAGTACCCATGCCGCAGCCAGGGGCGGTCAGCGTCATGCGCACCTCGATGCGGAAGCGCCCGTCCTCGAGCGGCTTGACGTCGCAGCCGTAGACCAGCCCGAGCGCGACGATGTCGATCGGGATCTCGGGGTCGTAGCAGGTGGACAGGTGCATCCAGGCCGCCTTCTCGACCGCCTCGGCGGTGGTGGGCGGACCGCCGTCGACGCCGAGGGCCAGCGCCTCGGAAGGGTCGAGCTCGAGGCCGAGCGCGTCGGCATGGCGCCCGTCGATGCGATACAGGTTGCCGTCGACCATGACGGTGAACGTACCGCCGAGCCGCTGGCTGATGTAGCCCACCCGCCCTGCTTCCAGCGTCGTGCCGGTCCCCCAGGGCACCATGACCGCGGGGCAATCGCGGGTCAGCGTGACTTCCTGGATATCGCCGTGCCGGTAACCCATCGCAACTCCTTCATTCCGTCTTGGCCGGATCCCCGGCGCCGATCAGTGCGTTGTGCAGCGTGTGCCAGGCGAGCGTCGCGCACTTCACTCGCACCGGGAATTCCTTGACGCCCGCCAGTACTTCGAGTTTGCCGAAATCCCGGCCGGGGGGCGCCGCATCCGTGAGCAGCGCATGGAAATCGCGAAACAGCGCCTCGACCTCTTCGACCGTATGCCCCTTCACCGCCTCGGTCATCAGCGAGGCCGAGGCGGTGGAGATGGCACAGCCATGCCCGACGAAGCTCGCGTCGGCGACCACGCCCTTGTCCAGGCGCACGTAGAGCGTGAGCTGGTCGCCGCACAGCGGGTTGTGCCCTTCGGCCACCCGGTCGGGATGCTCCATCTCGTGGAAATTGCGCGGGCTGCGGTTGTGATCGAAGATCACCTCCTGATAGAGCTCGCGCAGGTCGCCACGGCTCAGGCTCATGGCCGCGCTCCCGTGCCGAACATGCGCTGCGCGCCGCGGATCGCCGCCATCAGCGCGTCGATGTCGCGCTCGTCGTTGTAGATCGCCAGCGATGCGCGCGCCGTGCCGGGAATGCCGAAGCGCGTCATCACCGGCATCGCGCAATGATGGCCGGCGCGGATCGCCACGCCTTCGGCGTCGAGGATGGTGCCGAGGTCGTGCGGATGGATGCCCTCGACCATGAACGACAGGATGCCGGTCTTGCCGGGGGCGGTGCCGATCAGCCTCAGGCCGGGAATCCGCAGCGCCGCCTCGGTGGCGTACTCGAGCAGCGCGTGCTCGTGGGCGGCGATGCGCGGCAGGCCGATGCCCGTCACGTAGTCGATCGCCGCGGCCAGGCCGACCCCGCCCGCGATGTTGGGCGTGCCCGCCTCGAAGCGGGCCGGCGGATCGGCCCAGGTGCTGCCCTCGAAGCTCACGGTGCGGATCATGTCGCCGCCGCCCTGCCAGGGCGGCATGGCCGCGAGCAGCTCGTGGCGCGCGTACAGCGCGCCGATGCCGGTGGGCCCGTAGAGCTTGTGGCCCGAGAAGGCGTAGAAGTCGCAGCCCAGGGCCTGCACGTCGACCGCCTGGTGCGCCACCGCCTGCGCGCCGTCGACCAGCACGAGCGCGCCTGCGGCATGGGCGCGCTCGATCATCGCCGCGACCGGGTTCACCGTGCCAAGTGCGTTGGACACGTGCACGATCGCCGCCAGGCGCGTGCGCGGCCCGAGCATGGCCTCGAAGGCGCCCGGCTCGAGCTCGCCGCGATCGGTGAGCGGCACTGCCTTGAGCACCGCGCCGGTCTGCTCGCACACCAGCTGCCAGGGCACGATGTTCGAGTGGTGCTCCATGCCGGTGACGAGGATCTCGTCGCCCGGCTTCAGGTTGGCGCGGCCCCAGCTCCAGGCGACCAGATTGATCGCCTCGGTGGTGCCGCGGGTGAACACGATCTCCTCGCTGCGCGCGGCATTCAGGAACCGCTGCACCCGCTCGCGCGCGCCCTCGTAGAGGTCGGTGGCATGCTGCGAGAGCCAGTGCACGCCGCGATGGATGTTGGCGTTCGATTCGCGGTAGAAGGCGCGCTCGGCCTCGATCACCGCCTCGGGCTTGTGCGTGGTGGCGGCATTGTCGAGGTAGACCAGCCGCTTGTCGCGCACGCGGCGCGTCAGGATCGGGAAATCGGCGGCCACCTGGGCGGCCAGCGAAACGGCCGGCGCACCGCCGGGCGTACCGACCGGCGCCTCGGCGCGCGCCGCGTCGAGGCGGGGAGCCAGCGCATTCATGACAACTCCTCCATGAGCTCGCCGCCGGGCAGGCGCGCGCGCAGGGTGGCCGCGGCGCGCCGGCGCAGCGGCGCCAGGCCGATGCGCGCCAGGGCCTCGGCGGCAAAGGCGTAGGTGAGCAGGTTGCGCGCGTGCGGCTCGTCGATGCCGCGCGAACGCAGGTAGAACAGGCTCGCCTCGTCGATCTGCCCGACCGTCGCGCCGTGCGCGCACTTCACGTCGTCGGCGTAGATCTCGAGCTCGGGGCGCGCGTCGGCCTCGGCGCGCGGCGAGAGCAGCAGGTTGTCGGTGCGCTGGATCGCATCGGTGCGCATCGCGCCCGCGGCGACCACGATGCGCCCGGCGAACACGCCGCGCGCGGCCTCGTCGACGATGCCGCGGTAGAACTCGCGGCTGGTGCCGCGCGGCTGCAGGTGATCGATGCGCGTGTGGTGATCGACGTGACGCCGGCCGTCGACGTGGTACAGGCCGTTGAGCAGCACCTCGCAGCCCTCGCCCTCGAAGCGCGTGACGATGTCGTGGCGCGCCAGGCGCGCCCCGAACGACAGCGAGTGCGAACCGAACACCGAGCCGCGCGCCTGCGCGACCTCGATGGCGGCCAGGTGCACCGCCTGCTGGTCCTCTTCCTGCAGCTTGACGTGCGTGATGCGTGCGTCGGCGCCGGCCTCGATGCGCGTCACCGCGTTGCTGAGCGAGGCGGCCGCGGCGCCGCCGCCGAGCCAGTGCTCGACGATCGTGGCCTGCGCGCCGGCCTCGGCGACCACCAGGTTGCGCGGATGCGAGGCGGCGTTCGGCGCGCTGGCGACGAACACCAGGTGGATGGGCGCCTCGAGCGCCGTGCCGCGCGCCAGGTGCACGAACGCGCCGTCGGTGGCCAGCGCCGCGTTGAGCGCCACCGGGCTGGCGCCGCTGTCGGCGCTGCCGAAGGCGGCCTGCACCCGCTCGGGCTGCGCAGCCAGCGCCTCGGACAGGGCGCCCACGCTCGCGCCGGCGGGCAAGGCGCCGACCTGCGACAGCGCCGCGGCGTAGCGGCCGTCGACGAACACCAGCCAGTGCCCGCCGTCGTCCTCGCCGCGCAGCTTCGCCACGGCAGCCTGCGCCGCGGCGGAATCACCGCCCGATGCCTCGTCGAAGCTCGCTTGCCCCAGGAAGGCGAGCGACGTGTGCCGCCAGTGGTCCATGCGCTGGGTCGGCCAGCCCTCGTCGGCGAAGCGTTCGATGGCACGCTGGCGGATCGCGGCGAGCCAGGGCAGCCCGGCTCCCGACAGGCTCGCCGCGCGGGTGCGGAAGACGCCCAGCCAGGTGTCGATGTCGCTCATTGCGCCGCCCCGCTGCGCGCCGCGGCGGCCGGCGCCTTGGCTCCGGCGCCGGTCTCCTTGAGCTCGTCGCCGATCCAGGCGTAGCCGCGCTGCTCCAGCTCGAGCGCCAGCTCCGGCCCGCCGGAGTGCGCGATGCGCCCCTTGGAGAGCACGTGCACCTTGTCGGGCACGATGTAGTCGAGCAGGCGCTGGTAGTGGGTGATGACGATCATCGAGCGCTCGGGGCTGCGCAGGCGGTTCACGCCGTCGGCCACGATGCGCAGGGCATCGATGTCCAGGCCCGAGTCGGTCTCGTCGAGCACCGCCAGGCGGGGCTCGAGCAGCGCCATCTGCAGCACCTCGTTGCGCTTCTTCTCGCCGCCCGAGAAGCCCTCGTTGACCGAGCGGTAGAGGAACTCCTCGCGCATGCCCACCGCCTTCATCTCGGCCTTCACGCGCTTGAGGAAATCCATCGCGTCGAGCTCGGGCAGCTTGCGATGGCGGCGCACCGCGTTGACCGCGGCCTTGAGGAAGTAGGCGTTGGACACCCCGGGGATCTCGACCGGATACTGGAACGCCAGGAACAGGCCCTCGCGGGCGCGCTCCTCGGCGGGCAGCGCGAGCAGGTCCTTTCCGTCCCAGGTGACGCTGCCGCCGTCGACGTGGTAGCTCTCGCGACCCGCCAGCACCTGCGCGAGCGTGCTCTTGCCCGAGCCGTTGGGGCCCATGATCGCGTGCACCTCGCCGGATTTCACCTCGAGGTTCAGGCCGCGCAGGATCTGCTTGCCCTCGACCGAGGCGTGCAGGTCGTTGATCTGAAGCATGCTCGTTCTCTCCTTTAGCCGACGCTGCCTTCGAGGCTCACGCCGAGCAGGTTCTGCGCCTCGACGGCGAATTCCATCGGCAATTCCTTGAACACCTCCCGGCAGAACCCGCTCACGATCATCGACACCGCGTCCTCGGCCGACAGGCCGCGCTGCATCGCGTAGAAGAGCTGGTCCTCGCCGATGCGCGAGGTGGTGGCCTCGTGCTCGACCTGCGCCGAGGGATGGCGTACCTCGACGGTGGGGAAGGTGTGTGCGGCGCACTTGTCGCCGATCAGCAGCGAGTCGCACTGCGTGTAGTTGCGCGCGCCCACCGCCTTGGGGGTGATGCGCACCATGCCGCGGTAGGTGTTGCTGCCGTGGCCGGCCGAGATGCCCTTGGACAGGATGGTGCTGCGCGTGTTGCGCCCGATGTGGATCATCTTGGTGCCGGTGTCGGCCTGCTGGCGGTGGTTGGACAGCGCCACCGAGTGGAACTCGCCGACCGAGTCGTCGCCGCGCAGGACCACGCTCGGATACTTCCAGGTGATCGCCGAGCCGGTCTCGACCTGCGTCCAGGAGATGCGCGAGCGCGCCCCGCGGCAGTCGCCGCGCTTGGTGACGAAGTTGTAGATGCCGCCCTTGCCGTCCTTGTCGCCGGGGTACCAGTTCTGCACCGTGGAGTACTTGATGTGCGCGTCGTCCAGCGCCACCAGCTCGACCACCGCCGCGTGCAGCTGGTTCTCGTCGCGCATCGGCGCCGTGCAGCCCTCGAGGTAGCTCACCGAGGCGCCCTCCTCGGCGATGATCAGCGTGCGCTCGAACTGGCCGCTGTCCTTGGCGTTGATGCGGAAATAGGTGGACAGCTCCATCGGGCACTTCACGCCCTTGGGGATGAACACGAACGAGCCGTCGGAGAACACCGCCGAATTGAGCGCGGCGTAGAAGTTGTCGTTCGGCGGCACCACCGAGCCGAGGTACTTCTTCACCAGCTCCGGGTGGGTCTTCACCGCCTCGGAGAACGAGCAGAAGATGATGCCGTGCTCGGCCAGCTGCTTCTGGAAGGTGGTGGCCACCGACACCGAATCGAACACCGCGTCGACCGCCACGCCGGCCAGCTTGGCGCGCTCGTGCAGCGGCACGCCGAGCTTCTCGTAGGTGCGCAGCAGCTCCGGATCGACCTCGTCGAGGCTCTTGGGGCCGTCCTTCTTCTGCTTCGGGGCCGCGTAGTAGACGATGTCCTGGAAGTCCACCGGCGGATACCAGACCTGGGCCCAGGTGGGCGTGGTCATGGTGAGCCAGTGGCGATACGCCGCGAGCCGCCATTCGAGCATGAACGCGGGCTCGCCCTTGCGCGCCGAGATCAGCCGGATGGTGTCTTCCGACAGACCCTTCGGGATGGTGTCGCTCTCGATCTCGGTGACGAAGCCGGCCTCGTACTCGCGGTCGAGGAAGCTGTCGATCTTGGTGGTGACGGCATTCATGTAGGGCTGACTCCTGTCATTGCGTCGATTCGCTCGCCTGCGCGGCGGCGCGCGGCGCGCGATGCAGCACGATCGGCTGCTCGCGCAGCGGCGGCGCCATGTCGGCCAGCGTCACGCCTTCGAGTGCGCGGCGCACGATCAGGCTGATCTGCTGCCAGTTCGTGCGCACGCGGCAACTGGTTTCGATGTCACACAGGCCGGAAGTGGCGCTGCACTCCGTGAGCCCGAACGGCTGCTCCTCGAGCGCATCGACGATGTCGGCCACGGTGATCTCCTGCGGCGGCCGGCTCAACGAATACCCGCCATGCAGGCCGCGCACGCTGGCGACCAGCTCGCGCCGCGCCAGGCTCTTGAGGACCTTGCTCACCGTGGCGCGGCCGAGGCCGAGCGACAAGGCGAGATCCGCGGCGCTGAACAGCCGTTGCGGCTGACTGGCCATCTGGGTCATCACCATCGTCCCGTAATCCGCGAGCCTGCTGATGCGAAGCATGTCCGTGTTTCCTGGCGGTTCCTGCTCCGCCCTGCGCTAAACAGTACCGTTTTGGTCCTGTTTGTGTCAACCGCGCAGCCGGTGCTCGAACGTGCCTCAGCGTATCGGCTTGATCGTGATCAATTCCGGGTCGTCGGCATGCTCGACCAGGACGCGGCGCACGCGGTCCTGCCAGAGCTCGCGAAACAGCGCGGTCTCCTCGGCGCTGGCATCGTCCGAGAGGCTGCGCGACATCGCCCACGCCATGCGCGGATCGCTCGGCACCCGGCTCAGATTGGCCTCGGCCTCGACCGCGCGATCGTTGTCCAGACGCGTGAAGCGCACCTGCGCGCCTACCGGCTGCTCGAAGAACAGCCGATCGCGCCGCACGAAGCGCCCGCCGATGCCCGGAAAGCCGCCGTCGCCCGCGGCACCGGTCACCAGCCCGAGCACGTTGGCCACCACGCCGGTGACCCCGGCATCGCGGCGCTCGCGAAAGTCGATGCGGATCGCGCCGCGCTCGGGCAGCGGCTGCCCCTCGGGGTACAGCGCCCGCACCGCCGCGCGCGCCATCAGCCAGGCGCCCGCCACGGTCGGGCAGGAATGCCCGGCCAGGCGCACCGCGTCGACGTAGCGATACTCCAACACTCCGGCGTCGGCGGCGCCGAGGAACTCGGCCAGCGAGTCGCGCATGACGATGGTGGGTGCGTCGGCGAAGAACGCGGGGCTGGAGGACTGCGGGGAGACGACGCTGCTCATGTGGCCGGCCTTGTAGCGGAAGGAAAACGCCCTTAGGATAGTAACGTGTTACTTACATGTCGAGCATGGCACGCTGCCAGGAGGGATATGCGATGAGCAGCGCGGCGCCGGCCAGGCCGGTTCCGGTTTCGCGCGGGCCCGCCGCCACGCGCGTGCGCCTGAGCGGCGCCGAGCGCCGGCGCGAGATCGTGCTGGCGGTGGTGGAGCTGGCGCGCGACGCCGGCCCCGAGGGCATCACCACCCAGGCCATCGCCGAACGGGTCGGCGTCACCCACGGAGCACTGTTTCGCCATTTCCCCGACAAGGACGCGATCTGGGCAGCGGTGTTCGACTGGGTGCGCCAGACCCTGGGCGAGATCATCGACGCGGCCTTCGCCGTCGGCAGCACGCCGATGCGCACGCTCGAGGGCGTGTTCCTCGCCCACGTCGGCTTCGTGGCGCGCTACCCGGGGGTGACGCGCATCCTGTACCACGAGCTGCAGCGCCCCGGGCCGTCGTCGGCGCAATCGCGCGTGCGCACGATGGTGGGCGGCTACCGCCAGCGCCTGTGCGCCGCCATGGCCGCCGCGCGCGAGGCCGGCGAGCTGCCGGCCTCGCTCGACGAGGAAGCCGCCGCGGTGCTGCTCATTGGCACCGTGCAGGGCCTGGCGGTGCAGTCGACCCTGTTCGGCGGCGAGGGCGGCATGCTCGAGGCGGCGCGGCGGCTGTGGCCGCTGCTGCTCGACGGTTTTCGCGGCGCCGGGTCTTCCTCCAGCCGCGGCGCACCCGCTTCCCGGCGGCCGGGGCGAACGACGGTGTCAGGCTAGGGCGCCGGCGCGGGCTCGGCGAGCAGGCCGCCGATGAGAGCGCCCAAGGCCAGGTCGCCGACGCGGCCGAAGGCATGCAGCCGGATGCGGCCGGCGCGGTCGATCACCACCAGGGTGGGCGTGCCGCGCATGTCGTAGGCGCGCATGGTGAGGGGAACAGGACCCTCGGCGGCCGGCAGGTCGACGCCGACCGGGAAGGCGATGCGGTATTCGTGCAGGAAGGCGGCCAGCGACGCCGGCCGCATCGCCTCGTGGTGCTCGAACACCGTGTGCAGGCCGATCACCGCCACGTCATGGCCGGCGAACTCGCGCTGCACCGCCTGCGCCTGCGGCAGGCCGTGCTGCACGCATCCCGGGCACAGCATCTGGAACGCGTGCAGCACCACGATGCGTCCGCGCAGCGATTCGAGCGACGGCGGCTGCGCGGCATTGAACCACTGCGCCACCTGCCAGGGCGGCGCCGTCGGATAGGGGGATGGCGGATTCACTTCAGGTCGGCCAGCGCAGCCCCGAAGTTGATGTGGAAGGGCTGGCCGTCGATCACCAGCGCCGGCACCGAGCGCACGCCGAGCCGCTCGGCTTCCGCGATGCGGTCCTTGTGCTGGCCCAGATGGACGACCTCGACGCGGTATCGGCCCGGGTCGAGCGCATCGACGAACTGCTGCTCGGCCGACACGCAGACCGGACAGCCGGCGTGAAAGAAAGTGGCGGTGGTCATGGAGGGCTCCTCGACGATGGATGCGGCTGCGCCTGCCGGCACGTTGCCGCGGGAAGCAACGATGTATCGAGTCGATACATGATGGAGCGTAAGCCGGCGTGCGGCTCTTGTCAACGATGTATCGAGGCGATACATTGCGGCGATGGACGATGCCTGGTTGCCGGTCGACGACACCCCGCTGCTGCTCGAGCGCCTGGCGGCGCTGCTGCAGCAGTCGGTGCGCGAAGACGCCGCGCGCCACGGCCTGCTGCCCATCCACCTGCAGGTGCTGGCCTACCTCGCCCGCGCCAACCGCTACAGCGACCGGCCGATCGCGGTAGCCGAATACTTCGGGATCACCCGCGGAACGGTGTCGCAGACGCTGGCGGTGCTCGAGCGCCGGGGCCTCGTCGCGCGCCAGCCCGACGAGCGCGACGGCAAGCACCTGCATCTGGCGCTCACCGCGGCGGGCCGGGCGGTCCTCGCCCGCGGCTGGACCCGGCGGCTCGACGCGGCGCTGCGCGCCGCCGGCGCGCAGGCCGACATCGGCGAGCGGCTGCGGGCGCTGCTGACCGCGCTGCAGCGCCAGAACGGCAACCGCGCCTTCGGCGTGTGCCGGCAATGCGCGCATTTCCTGCCGGCCGGAGACGGTCACCTGTGCGGCCTCACCGGCGAGCCGCTGGCACGCGAGCAGACGCGCAAGATCTGCCGGGAATGGACGGCGCCCGAGCCGGCGGCGGCGTAGACTCGCCCGCGGGAATCGAGCCCGCGCCGTTCAGCTTCGCTTCAGCGGCGCACCGCGATACTTCGCCGCGTTCCCGTCGCCGACGGGGCGTCAACGAAGGAGCCGGAAGATGAGCAAGACCCCGTGGATCTTCACCGCCGCCGCCGTCGCGGCGGTCTCGGCCGCTGCGATGCTGGTCGATGCGCCGCCCGCGGCCGCCAGCGATCGCATCCGCCAGCAGGAAGTCCGCCAGCTGCGCGAGAGCGGCAAGATCCTCCCGATGGAGGACATCCTGAGCCGCGCGCGCGCCGCGCAGCCCGGGCAGGTGGTGGAGGTCGAGCTCGATCGCGAGAACGGCCGCTACGTCTACGAGGTGAAGGTGATCGACAACGCCGACGCCGTGCACAAGCTGGAGCTCGACGCCGGCAGCGGCGAGCTGCTGCGGCGCAGGTCGCGGTGAGCGCATGCGCCTGCTGATCGTCGAGGACGACGCAGCGCTGGGCGAGCGCCTGCTCGAGCGCCTGAAGGGCGCGGGCTACGCGGTCGACCTTGCCGCCGACGGCATCGATGGCGCCCACCTGGGCGCCACCGAGCCGTACGATGCGGTGATCCTCGATCTCGGCCTGCCCGGCAAGCCGGGGCTGTCGATGCTGCGCGAGTGGCGCGGGGCGGGCAACACCGTCCCGGTGCTGATCCTCACCGCTCGCGACGGCTGGAGCGAACGCGTGGCGGGCCTGCAGGCCGGCGCCGACGACTACCTCGGCAAGCCGTTCCACGTCGAGGAGCTGCTTGCGCGCGTGCAGGCGCTGCTGCGGCGCGCCGCGCCCGTGCAGGCGCCCGAGCTGCGCACCGGCCCCTGGCGGCTGGACGAGGCGCGCCAGTGCCTGCTCCACGACGACGGGCGCGAGCAAGCGCTCACCGGCACCGAGTTCCGGCTGTTGCGCTACTTCATGCGCCATCCCGGCCAGGTGCTGTCCAAGACGCGGCTGGCCGAGCACGTGTACGACTACGACGCCGAGCGCGACAGCAACGTGATCGAGGTCTACGTGCGCAGGTTGCGCACCCTGCTCGGGGCCACGTGCATCGAGACCCGGCGCGGACAGGGGTACGTGTTCCAGGGCGGCCGGTGAACTCGCTGCGCAACCGGCTGTCGCTGTCGCTGTCGCTGGTGCTGCTGGTGGCCGCGGGGCTGCTCGCCTTCGGCCTGCAGGACTTCCCGCGGCGGCTGATGCACGACTACGTGCTGACCCGCCTGCGCCAGGACGCCGAACTGCTGTACGCGCACGTGCTCGACGCGACCGACCCGCAGGCCGCCGTCGAAGGCGCTGCCGGCACGTCCTACGAGTTGCCGCTGTCGGGCCGCTACTTCGTGATTCGCTTCGGGCGAGAGGCGATCCACTCACGCTCCCTCTGGGACGAGGACCTCGGCGCCACGCTCGATGCCGGCCGCCGCGAATCGGTCGAGCAGCGCCTCGGGCCGGCCGGGCAGTCGCTGCTGGTCTATGCCCGGCGTTTCGCGGCGCCGGACGGCGGTATCGTGGTGCAGGTCGCCGAGGATATCGGTCCGCTGGACGCCGCCATCGACCGCTTCCGCACGCGGCTGCTGATCGGGGTGGCGCTGGCGCTGCTGGCGCTGCTGGCGCTGCAGCGCCGCCTGCTGGTGCGCGGACTGGCGCCGCTGGACGAGGCAGTGCGGACGTGCCGCCGGCTGGAGCGCGGCGAGGTGCCGCCATCGGATGCCACGGGCTCGGCGCGACCGGCGCCTTCCGAGGTGCAGCCCATCCTCGATGCGCTGGGTCGCCTGGCACGGCACCACGCCCGGCGCCTCGGGCGCATCCGGCATGCCGCCGGCAACCTCTCCCACGCGCTCAAGACGCCACTGGCCTCGCTCGGTCACGCCGCGGACGACCTCGCCGCGCTCGGCCAACCGCAACTGGCCGCCGACGTGCACAGGCAGCTCGACGCGATGCGCGAAACCATCGAGCGCGAGCTGCATCGCGCGCGCCTGGCAGGGGCCGGGGCCGCGGGCGAGCCCTTCGAGGCGCGCGTGCAGCTCGCTGCGCTGGCGCAGGCGGTACGCCGCCTGCATCGCGATCGAGCCGTGGACATCGCCGTCGAGGCGCCCGACGCGAACCTGCCGTTCGATCGGGAAGACATGCTGGAGCTGATCGGCAACCTGCTCGACAACGCCTGCAAGTGGGCGCGCAGCCGCGCACGGGTGACGCTGTCGCTCGCCGGCGGCACGGTGCCACGGCCACCCGAGCACGAAGGGACCGCGGCGGTGCTCGCCATCGACATCGAAGACGACGGTCCGGGCGTGCCCGAGCCGCTGCTCGAACGCATCGGCACGGCCGGCCTGCGCGGCGACGAGCGTCGGCCGGGGCATGGCATGGGACTGGCGATCGTCGGCGACATCGTGGCGCAATACGAAGGCACGATCCGCTACCAGCGCTCCACCTCGCTCGGCGGCCTGCACGTGGCGATCACGCTGCCGATGCCGCCGGGTCACGAACCCGCCGGACGATCGGCGCTCTCGGCTCCCCGGCCGGGAAGCTTCACGCCCTCCTGAGCAGACGGCGCTCGCGGGCAGCGGCCATCGGCCGCGCCGCAACCCTTTCAGCCGTCGCCGTCGAGAGCGCTTCCCCCCATCGCCTGGTAGAGGGCAACCGAATCGAGCAGCCGCTGCGCCTGCGTCGCGATCAGGTCGAGGCGTGCCTGCTGCGCCTGCTGCTCGGCCACCAGCAACTGCAGGTAGCTGGCCACGCCGAGCTCGTGGCGCCTTCGAATCGATGCCAGCGAGGCCTGCGCTGCGGCGTCTGCGTCGGCCTGCGCGGCGAGCGCCTGCGCATCGTGCTCGAGCGCGCGCAGCACGTCGGCCACGCCGCGCAAGGCCTGCAGCACGGTCTGCCGGTAGTTCGCGGCTGCCGCCTCGAAACCGGCTTCGGCCGCGCGCGCCTCGGCAGGCAATCCCGGCTGGAACAAGGGCTGGGCCAATTGGCCGGCAAGCCCCCAGGCCATGGAACCGGCGCCGAAGAGGGCGCTGCCGGCCAGCGCCTGTGAACCGAGCGAGGCGCTCAGCGTGATGCGCGGATATAGCCTGGCAAGTGCCGCCCCGTGCTGCGCATTGGCCGCGTGCATCAGGGCTTCCGAGGCCCGGATGTCCGGGCGCCGGCGCACCAGCTCCGAAGGCAGGCGCAGCGGCAGATCGGCGGGAAGCCCGAACTCGGCCAGTGCGAAGCGCGGCGTCGCATCCTCGGCAGGAGCACGGCCGAGCAGCACGGCAAGCAGGTGATCGGCCTGCGCGAGCCGGCCGCGCAGTGCGGGCAACTGGGCGCGCGCCTGCGCGAGTTGCGCCTCGAGCGCCAGCAGGTCTTCGTGCGACGCCGCCCCCAGCGCCAGGCGCCGGCGCGTGATGTCGACCTGCCCGGCCTGCGCCGCCACGATCGCCTCGCCGGCCTGCAGTTGCGCGGCCCACTTCGCCTGCACGATCGCGGTGCTCGCCACGTTGCCGGCCAGCGCCAGGCGTGACGCCTCCAGTTGGTAGCGCTGATGCTCCACCTGGGCGGCCAGTGCTTCCAGCGTGCGCCGGTTGCCGCCGGCCAGGTCGGGATCCCAGGCTGCGCCCAGCGTAGCCGTGTACAGCTCGAAGGTGCGCTCGGCGCCCGATTGCCCGAGTGGTGCGCCGTTGATGTGCTGGCGTTGCACGCCCGCTGCGACGTCGGCCTGCGGATAGACGGTCGCGCCGGTGCGCGCCGCGAGGGTCTCCTGCGCCTGGCGCAGCGTCGCGCTCGCCGCTTCCAGTGTCGGGCTGGCCTGCAGGGCCTCTTCGACGAGCGCATCGAGCCGCGCCGAGCGCAACCCGCGCCACCACTGCGCCTCGGGCGACGCGCCCGCGACCAGGCGCTGGGCCTCGCCGAGGGGGACGCCGGCTGCGGCGGTGACGGAAGGCGCTGCGCCGGCGGTGTAGCGGTCCGCCGCCGGTGCCGGCGGGCGTCGCCAGTCGGGTCCTGCGGCGCAGCCGGCCAGCGCCAGCGCGCCGGCAGCGAGCACGGCACGCCGGTGCATGCCCGGCCACCCGCGCGAGCGCCGCGGCGGATGCGCCGGAAACGGCCCACGATGATTCATTCGAACGACCTCCCTTCGCCGGCTTCCTCGTGGGTGCGCCCGTCGCGGATCTGATAGATGCGCCGGAAGGTCGGGATGATCTTCTCGTCGTGCGTCACGACGACGACCGCGGTCTCGTACTGCCGGGCCATCTCGTTGAGGATCCGGATCACCGCCAGCGCGCGTTCGCTGTCGAGGGGCGCGGTGGGCTCGTCCGCGAGGATCACCGGCGGCCGGTTCACCAGCGCACGCGCGATCGCCACCCGCTGCTGCTCGCCGCCGGAAAGCTGTGCCGGCATGGCGCGTGCGCGGTGCGCCACGTCCAGCGCGGCGAGCACCTCGTGCGCGCGCCGGCGCGCCTCCTCGTTCGGGCGCCCGGCCAGCATCGGCAGCAGCGCGACGTTGTCGGTGGCATCGAGGAAGGGGATCAGGTACGGTGCCTGGAACACGAAGCCGATCCGGTCGCGGCGCAGCTCGCGGAGGTCGCGGATCTTCCAGCCGTCGTCGTAGGTGAGCCGGTCGCCCAGCGTCATGCGCCCTCCGCTCGGCTCGATCACCGCGCCCAGGCACTTCAGGAGCGTGCTCTTGCCCGAGCCGGACGGGCCGATCAGCCCCACGACCTCGCCCGGCGCCACGACCATGTCGACGTGCTTCAGGGCGTCGACCGCCGTTTCACCCTCGCCGTAGCGCTTGCGCAGGCCCTCGATGCGGATGCCCGGAGGCCGTCGATCGACCACCGGCCGGTCGAGCACGGACCGATCAGCCACCGACCGCCTCCGCCGGATCGACCTTCAGCGCGGCCCGGATCGCCACTACGCTGGCCAGCACGCAGATGACCAGCACGGCGGCGATGGCGCGCGCCGCATCGCCCGCCTCGAGCACGATGTTGCGCGGGAAGACGGGTGCCCACAGCGTGGCGGCCACCTTGCCGACCACGAAGCCGATCAGGCCGAGCAGCACCGCCTGCTGCAGGATCATCGAGGCGATGGTGGCGTTCTTCGTGCCGATGAGCTTGAGCACCGCGATCTCGCGGATCTTGCCGAGCGTCATGGTGTAGATGATGAAGGCCACGATGGCCGCGCTGACGATGGCCAGGATCACCAGGAAGAGGCCGATCTGACGCGCCGAGGTCGCGATCAGCTTGCCGATGAGGATCTCCTCCATCTGCGCGCGGGTGTACACCTGCAGCCGCTTCCAGCGCCGGATCGGATCGGCGACATCGCGCGCGTCGTAGCCGGACGCCAGGCGCACCAGCACTGCGTTGACGTACGGGTTGGCGCTCTGCGAGGCGATGACCGCGTCGAGCAGGCCGGGCACGCCGGGACGATCGAAGGCGGGGTTGCGCGCCGTGCGCCGGCGCTGGCGCACGATGGCATCGTTGTCCTTGAGGAACTGGGCTTCCTGCGCATCCTTGAGCGGAATGAACACCATCGGGTCGCCGCCCGAGGACACCATGCGGCGGGTGAGGCCCACCACGGTGTAGGTGTTGCGCCGGATGCCGATCCGGTCGCCCAGTGCAAAGCCGGTAGCGAGGTCGGCCACCGCCTCGTAGTGCCCGCGCGTGAGGTGGCGCCCGGCCACCAGGTGGCGGGGCTGCCCCGGCTCGCCCGGGCCTCCGGGAACGACACCGGCCACCATGGCGCGCACGTCGCGCTCGCCGCGGCGCACCTGCATGGTGAGGTAGGTGACGCTGGCCGCGCTCGCCACGCCCGGCATGGCGAGGATGCCGCGCCAGGTGTCGTCGTACAGGCTCGACGACTCGGCATAGGGTCCGAGGGTGTCCTGCTGCACCACCCACAGGTCGGCGCCGCTGCTTTCGAGCAGCACCCGCGCATCGTCGACCATGCCGCGGTAGACCCCCGCCATGGTGAGCGTGGCGCCGATCAGCAGGCCCAGCCCCACGCCCGTGAAGACGAACTTGCCCCACGATTGCAGGATGTCGCGCCCGGCCAGGCTGATCACGACGGCAGGCCCGGAAGCCGGTCGACGACCTGGATGCGGCTGCGCGCATCGAGCGCACGCTGGCTGTGGACCACCACCCGCTCGCCGCCGTCCAGGCCCTCGAGCACCTGCATGCGCCCGTCGAGGTCGGAGGCCCCGAGCCTGACCGGCGCGAAGCGCAGCCCGCCGGCTTCGACCATCCAGACGCCGAGCCGCCCGTCGACGCGCACCACGCTGGCGTTCGAGACGCTCGGGCGCGCAGCGAGCGCCGGCAGCTCGACGGTGACCGTGGCCAGCTCGCCCATCGAAGGCGCCGGTTGCGGCAGGGTATCGAACACCACCTTGGCCAGCGCTTCCTCGGTCACCGCATCGGCCAGCGGCTCGATGCGCAGCACCCTTCCCGCGAGCACCTCGCCGGTTCGCGAACGCAACTCGACGCGCGCCGGCAGGCCGCCGCGCAGCTGCCCGGCGCGCAACTGGTCGAAGCGGACGTCGATCCAGATCGCTGCGGGGTCGATGACCTCGATCACCGCCTGCCCGGCCACCACGGTGGTGCCCGGGTCGGCCGGGCGCGCCGCCACCAGGCCCGCGGACGGCGCCACCAGGCGCAGGCTGGCACGCTGGCGCAACGCCGCCTGGTGCTCGGCGCCGGCGCGCGCCTGCTCGCGGCGCGCGGCGTCCAGGCCGGCGCGCGCCGCCGACAGCCCGGCCTCGGCAACGTCGCGCTCCTGGCGGCGCGTCTCGGCCACCTCTTCGCTCACCGAGCGCGCCGCGAGCAGTTGCTGATAGCGCCGTGCCTGCGTCTCGGCGAAGGCCAGGCGCGCAGCGAGATCGCGCACCTGGGCCTCGCCCGCCGCCACCCCGGCGCGCGCGCGATCCAGCGCCGCCTGCTGGGCAGCCACGCGCTGGTCGAGGTCGATCGGATCCATCTCGCCGACCTGCTGCCCGGCGCGCACGCTGTCGCCCACCTGCACGTCGACGCGCGCGACCCGCCCGGCCACGGTCGGACCGATGCGATAGGTATAGCGCGACTCGACCGTGCCGATGCCGAACAGCGCCGGGGCGATGGCGCGCGACTCGACCGTGGCCACGGTCACCGGCACCGGCGCCAGCGGGCCGGAGCGCACCGCCACCCAGCCGAACAGGCTCACCAGCACGGCGATCACCGTGCCCAGCCCCAGGGTGCGCCGGTTCATCGAGGGCCGCTTCACGACGCGCTTCCGATGCCGCGCCGGAAGATCGCGAAGGCACCCGGCGCATCGCGCCGCATGCGCTTGACGTCGCCGGCCAGCATGGATTGCATGACCAGGCCCTGGACGGCGCCGATGAAAAGCGTCGCTGCCGGGGCCGGGTCGATTTCGGCGGCGATCTCTCCCTGCGCCTGGCCCTGCGCGATCAGCTCCACCACACGCGCGCGGTAGCGAACGAGCAGCGCCTGCACCATCCGCCTGGCGGCGGAACCTTCGGCTCGCTGCAACTCCCCGAACAGCATGCGCGGCACGCCCGGATGCGCAGCGATGAACTCGACGTGCGCCTGGAAGATCGCCTCGAGTGCCGCCAGCGGGGTGGCGGCCCCGGCAGCCGCGCGCTCGATGCGCGCGAAGAGCCGCTCTGCGACCCACTCCATCACCGCCTGCCAGATCGCGTCCTTGGTGGGGAAATGGCGAAACAGTGCGCCCTGGGTCAGCCCCATGCGCGTCGCGATGGCAGCGGTGGTGATTTCGCTCGGGTTCTGCTCGGCGGCCAACCCGATCACCGTTTCCACCGTGACCGCGCGCCGCTCGTCGGCGGGAAGGTGTCGCACCGGGGCATCCATGGCCGGCCAGGCCTCCTGAAAGTTAGTAATAGATTACTATCTTCCAGTATACCCCTCGGGGTGTCAAGCGCAGCCGGCCGGCCCTGCCGGCGGGACCTTTCCCTTCAGCCCACGCCGGCCAGGATCCGCTCGACCTCGTCGTCCTCGATCTGGGGGAAGCGGCCGTAGAACTGCGACACCGCCTGGAACGACGTCGGCGCCGACAGGCACACCACCTCGTCGGCGAACGGGCGCACCCGCTCCAGCGCCGAGGGCGCGGCGACCGGCACCGCGCAGATCAGGCGCGCCGGCTTGCGCGCGCGGATGGCGTGCAGCGCCGCGGCCATCGTCGAGCCGGTGGCCAGGCCATCGTCGACGACGATCACCACGCGCCCGGCCGGATCGATCGCTTCGCGGCCGCGCCGGTAGCGGGCGCGGCGCTGGCGCAGCAGGTCGAGCTGCGCATGTTTCTCGTGCTCGAGCCACATCGGGTCGGCCGCCGCCGGATCGATGCCCGGCGTCCATTGCAGCTCGCCCGTCTCGTCGATGGCGGCCAGGGCGAACTCGGGGTGGTAGCGCGCGCCGATCTTGCGCACCAGCACCACGTCCAGCTCGCCGCCCAGCGCCTCGGCGACCAGCCGCCCCATCGGCACCGCGCCGCGCGGAATCGCCAGCACCAGCGGGCGCTGCCCGCGCCAGGGCGCGAGCGCCTCGGCGAGGCGCCGCGCCGCATCGTCACGATCCTCGAACATCCTTTTCCTCACGCCGGTTGATGTAGATCTCGAACTCGGACTCGTACGGCGGCACGTGGACATCCACGATCTGCAGCGGCGCCACCTCGAGCGTGATCCCTGCCACGTCGGCCTTCATGGGCAGGCGGGCGCAGGCCCGGTCGACCAGCACCGCGCTGCGCACCGCGGCCGCGCCGCGGCGCGACAGCCACTCGACGGCGCGCAGCAGCGAGTGGCCTTCGTAGAGCACGTCGTCCACCAGCAGCACGCTGCGCCCGGCGAGCTCGATCGCCTGCGCCTCGCCTGCCTCGCGTAGCCGCGTCTGCGGAAACAGCAGCGTCAGGTCGTCGGCATAGCGCTTGATGTCCAGGTCGAGCCGCTCGATGCGCTCGACGCCCCACATTCCGCGCAGGTGCGCGCACAGCCGGTCGGCCAGCGGTGCGCCGCGACGCAGGATGCCGACCACGAGCAGCGTCGACGGATCGGGGAAGAGGCCGTATGCCCGGCGGGCCATGCCCGCCATGCACCCCTCGAGCTCGTCGCTGCGATAGAAGGCACGCCCGCTCATCGATGCTCCCGTTTCACTGTCCCGCACTGCCACGATACCGGCCGACGTCGGCCGAGCTCAAGGGCGCAGCGCGATTGCCCCATGCATTGCGCACGTACGACAGCACCGCGGCGAGCTGCGCATCGTCCAGCGCCTGGGTGAACGGTGGCATGCCGAACGGCCGCGGGTTGCCCGCCGTGGTCGGCGCGAAGCCGCCGTGGGCCACGACGCGAACCAGGTTGACCGGCGGATCGAGCGTCACCGCCCGGTTGCCGGCCAGCGGCGGATAGGCGCGCGGCACCCCTTCGCCGCCGCGGCCATGGCAGTCGGCGCAATGGCTGCGGTACAGGCGCGCACCGGCCTCGAAGCGCCGGTCCGCGCCCGCGGCGCCATCGCCGCGCCCGCGCTCGCCCTGCCCGCCGGCCGCCGGCTCGGCCGGCAACGCCTTCAGGTAGGTCGCCACGGCGCGCAGGTCCGCCTCCGAGAGGTGCTGCGTGCCCGAGTAGACGACCTCCGCCATCGGCCCGGCCACCCCGGCGCCGGGGGCCACCCCGTCGCGCAGCAGCGCCACGATGCGTTCGACCGGCCAATGCTGCACGCCCGCCTGGCCGGGCGCATGCAGCGACGGGGCATACCAGCCCAGCGCCGGCATCGTCTCGCCGTCGAAGCGCCCGGGGTCCTTCGTCGCCCCGAAGACGTTGCGCCGCGCATGGCAGCTGGCGCAATGCCCCAGCCCGCTGACCAGATAGGCGCCGCGGTTCCATTCGGCCGAACGGGTCGGCTCGGGCACGAAGGCTGCCGGACGGAAGAACAGCCACCGCCAGGCCTCGAGCACGAGCGGCCGGTCGAAGGGAAAGCGCAGCGCGTGCGGCCGGTTCGCGCGCCTGACCGGCGCGAGGCTGCGCAGGAAGGCGAAGATCGCATCCGCGTCCTTGCGGTCGATGTGCGTGTACTGCGGGTACGGAAAAGCCGGATACAGCGCCCGGCCGTCCTGCGAACGCCCCTCGTGCATGGCGCGCCAGAAGTCGTCGGACCGCCAGCGTCCGAGCCCGGTCTCGTCGTCGGGGGTGAGGTTCGGGGCGTATACCGTCCCGAAGGGGGTGACCACGCCGCGGCCGCCGGCGAACGGCGTCCCGTCCGGTGCGGCGTGGCAGCCGGCGCAGTTGCCGGCCGCCGCCAGGTAGGCGCCGCGCACGACCTCGTCTCCGACATTGCGTGCGTCGCGCGCCTCGCGCGCGTCGCCGGCGTCGCCGCGCAGCGCGGCCGGCGCGCGGGCCGGCGCGGCCGTATCTTCCCCAGCCAGGCTGCCGCAGCGCATCGGCGGATCGGCCGGCAGGCGCGGCTGCGGGGTGGTGTTCGCCGGCAGCGGCTGCGCGGCGAGCCAGCGCGAGAGCACGCCGATCTCCTCGGGCCGCAGCCGCCCGGCGATGCGCGCCATGCAGTCCGGCGCGGCGGCATGGCGCAGGCCGTCGCGCCAGGCGCCGAACTGGGCGTTGAGGTAGTCGCGCGACAGGCCGAGCAGGCCGGGGATCGCCGGCGCCGTGCCGGTGAGCGTGCGCCCATGGCACTGCGCGCAGGCCGGCAGCTCGCGCGCCGGATCGCCCTCGAACACCAGGACGCGTGCCTGCGCGAGCGCCGCCTCGGGCAATGCTGCCGCCTGCGGCGGGGGATAAGGCAGCTGGAGCGCCGCGAAGTAGCCGGCGATCTCGTGCAGGTAGGCATCGGACATCTGCGCGAGCAGGCCGGCCATGGCCGGGTAGTGCCGGCGTCCATCCCGGAAACTGCGCAGTTGATTGAACAGGTAGCCCGCCGGCTTGCCGGCGATGCGCGGGAAATAGCCGTCGCGGGTCGCGCGGCCCTGCGCACCGTGGCAGGCGGAGCAGGCGCGCAGGCGCTGCGCCAGGGTGTCTTCGAAAGGCGATGAGGGTGATGCGGGCGACGCGGGTGATGCGGGTGCAGCCGCCGCGGCAGCGCCGGCCGGCGCACCGGCACCGGCGTCGGGCCGCGGCTGCGCGGCTGCCGGACCCACGGCCAGCGCAGCGAGGGCCAACCACGGCCAGGAGCGCAGCATCAGCAGACGCCGAAGCGGCGACTCACGCCAAGTCGGCAATCCACGCCGAACCGGCGACCCATGCCAGACGAGCGGCCCGTACCGAGCGGGCCAGCCGTGCCGGCGCGGGCCGGTCGATCGGTCGCCCACTGCGCGGACCCTGTCGCGCGCGCGCAACTCGCGCTGCGGCAGCCACGTCCCGGGAGCGCGCCGCAGTATAGTTTTTGCCTGCGCCTGCCGGGGGCGCCCTTCCGGAACCGGAGACACCATGTCCAGAATGCTCGTTGCCGCCTGCCTGTCGTTGTTCGTCGTCGGCGCATACGCGGCCGACCCCAGCTGCGCCGATCGCGCGGCCGAGAAGAAGCTCTCGGGCGCCGCGAAGAACAGCTTCGTCAAGAAGTGCGAGAAGGACGCCTGCCAGGCGACGGCCGCCGACAAGAAGCTGCACGGCGCCGCGAAGAACAGCTTCGTGAACAAGTGCGTCAAGGATTCCACCGCCAAGGCAGGTTGACCGGCCTCGATCCGCGCGCGCTCATGCGAACGTGATCGCCTGGCGCCGCTGCGGCGGCGCCTCCAGGTGGGGGATGTTGTTGAAGCTGAGCAGCCGCAGCGAGCCGCCGCCGGCGATCAGTTCGCAAAAGCCGCTGTTGCGGCATTGCAGGTTCAGCTCGATCGCGGTGCGTGCGGGCGCGCCGGCGACATCGGCCACCAGGCGGCCGATCACCCCGCCCGAGCTCACCACCAGGATCGCGTCGTCGCGGCCCGTTCCCCGGACCGCCTCGCTCACTGCCTCGTGCACGCGCGCACCGAAGGCGGCCCAGCTCTCGGGCACTCCGCTCAGCCGGTCGTCGGCCCAGGCCTGCATCGCGGCACGAAACGTGCGCCAGTATTCGCGCTGGTCCAGGCGCTGTTGCGGACGCGGGTCGTTCATGCCGGTCCAGGCCGCGTAGAGCGCCTCGCCGGGGTATTCGTCCAGCCCGGCATGCACCAGCGGCGCCTGCGCCTCGCCGCCGGTCATCGCCGCGATCACCTCGCGCGCCGTGTCCTGCTGGCGCGCCAGGGTGCCGGCCAGCACTTTCGTGAAGCGCAGCCCGCGCGCCGCGAAGTACTCGCCGAGCCAGCGCGCCTGCTGGCGGCCGAGATCGGACAGCTGGTCGTAGCACTGGGCCCCGAACGAGGCCTGCGCGTGGCGAACGAGATAGACGAGCGACATCGGCAAACCGCACCAGGAGCCTGACGGAGGGAAGCGGCATTATCGCCCGCCGTGCGCGCCGTCGAGGCCGGGGCATGTCGACGCCCCCGCGCACGCGCCGGGGCAACCCTGCCGGGCACTTCCCCCACTGCGTCGGGCCGCCGGAAACGCTTAAGATTCCAAGAGGCAGGAGGAATCTGCGCGAAGCGCCGTCGATGCCCGGGCACGGGCCACCACAGGGGAGGAAGTCATGCGCGTACAGGTCGCCATCATCGGAGCGGGTCCCTCGGGCCTGCTGCTCGGACAGCTGCTGCATCGCGCGGGCATCGAGGCGGTCATCCTGGAGCGCAAGAGCGGCGAATACGTCCTTGGCCGCATCCGGGCGGGCGTGCTCGAGCAGGGCGCGGTCGACCTGCTCGACGAGGCCGGGGTGGGCGCACGCATGCATGCCGAAGGACTGGTGCACGGCGGCATCCACCTGTGCTTCGACGGCGAACGCCATCGCATCGACCTGGCCGGACTCACCGGCGGCAAGCACGTCACCGTCTACGGCCAGACCGAGGTCACCCGCGACCTGATGGACGCGCGCGCGGCCGCGGGCGCGAAGACCGTCTACGAAGCCGAGGACGTCAGCGTCCACGGCTTCGACACCGACTCGCCCGTCGTGCGCTACCGCAAGGACGGCAAGGTGCACGAGATCACCTGCGACTTCATCGCCGGCTGCGACGGATTCCACGGCGTCACCCGCGAGAGCCTGCCGGCCGGCGCGGTCAGGAACTACGAGCGCGTCTACCCCTTCGGCTGGCTCGGCGTGCTGGCCGATGTGCCCCCGGTCTCCGACGAGCTCATCTACGTCAACCATCCGCGCGGCTTCGCGCTGTGCAGCATGCGCTCGATGAAGCGCAGCCGCTACTACGTGCAGGTGCCGCTCGACGAGAAGATCGAGAGCTGGCCCGACGATCGCTTCTGGACCGAGCTGAAGAGCCGGCTCGACAAGCAGGCCGCCGCCGCCATCGTCACCGGCCCGTCGATCGAGAAGAGCATCGCGCCGCTGCGCAGCTTCGTCGGCGAGCCGATGCGCTTCGGCCGGCTGCTGCTGGCCGGCGACGCCGCGCACATCGTGCCGCCCACCGGCGCCAAGGGGCTCAACCTCGCCGCCAGCGACGTGCGCTATCTCTCTCGCGCGCTCATCGACCACTACCGCGCCGGATCGATGAAGGAGATCGACGCCTACTCCGGCAAATGCCTGCGGCGCGTCTGGAAGGCGGTGCGCTTCTCGTGGTGGATGACCTCGATGATGCACCGCTTCCCCGATACCGGCGAATTCGGCCAGAAGATCCAGGAGACCGAGCTGGCCTACCTGGTCGGCTCGAAAGCGGCCTCGACCTCGCTGGCCGAGAACTACGTCGGGCTGCCGTTCGAGGATTGAAGCGGGTCGCGCCGTCCGCCGCGGTTGCGGCAGACGGTGCCGGTGCGGCATAATTCCCAACCAACTAGTTGGTTGTATTCGGGGAAGAGATGGTTGCCGCACTCAACGGGGCTCTTGCCGGCTTGCGCGTGCTCGATGCGACGCATGCGCTGGCCGGACCCTTCTGCACGCAGTTGTTGGCCGACCACGGCGCCGATGTCATCAAGATCGAGCCGCCGGAGGGCGATTTCTTCCGCCGCACCGGCCCCCACACTCCGGACGACTCGGTCCGCGAATACGGCGGCCTGTTCCAGTTCTGCAACCGCAACAAGCGCGGGATCGTCATCGACCTCAAGCGGCCCGAAGGCCGGGAGGTCTTCGGCGAGCTGGCCGGACGGGCGGACGCGCTGGTCGAGAACTACCGCGCCGGCGTGCTCGATCGGCTGGGCCTGGGTTTCGATGCGCTGTCGAAACGCAATCCGCGGCTGGTCTATACGTCCGTTCGCGGCTTCGGCGATCACGCGGGCGGCACCAGCCCCTACATCGACTGGCCGGCGTTCGACATCGTCGCTCAGGCGATGGGCGGGTGGATGGGCATGACCGGCCCCGATGCCGACCATCCGACCAAGGTCGGCGGAGGATTGGGCGACACCGTCCCCGGACTGATGGCCGCCTTCGGAACGATGGCTGCATTGTGGAACGCACGCATCACCGGACGCGGACAATACGTCGACGTCGCGATGGTCGATACCGTGCTGGCGCTCTCCGAATTGCTCACCACGAGCTATGCCTACACGGGCGTGTCGCCGCGACCGATCGGCAACGGCATGCCCGGCATGGCACCCTTCGGTACCGTGGCCACGAAGGACGGCGCGATCGCCATCGCCGCGGTCCACGACCCGCAGTGGGTCGAATTGTGCGCCGTGATGCAGCGCCCGGATCTGGTCGGGGATCCCCGCTATGCCTCGGAAAAAGGACGCTGGGAAAACCGGGCGGCGCTGCAGGCGGAAATCGAAGCCTTCACCCGCTCACGCACCAAGGCGGAACTCACCGATCTGATGGGTGCGCGCGTACCATTCGGACCGATCTATACTGCACAGGAAATATTCGCCGACCCTCATTTCTCTGCTCGCGACATGCTCCCCGAAATCGAACACCCGGGCTCTTCGACGCCTGTGTGCGTGGCCGGCGTACCCGCGAAGCTGTCTGCGACACCCGGAGGCGTACGCCGACGCGCCCCTCTGCTCGGCGAGCACACTCTCGAGGTGCTGCGCGAGATCGGAATGAGCGACGCAAGCATCGGTCGTCTGCTGGAATCGCACGCGATCGCCGTGCATCGAAGCGAGCGCCCTGGTGGCTGATCACGTCGAGAAAGCGGACAGACCGGAGAGCGCCCGGCGCGAAGGGCCGGTTTCCCGAAGGGCCTCTCGATCAGGGGCGGCGCCGTCCAGCGGCGTGCCGCCTGCGCGTCGCCGCGCCCGGCCGCGCAAGCACGAGGACAAGCTGACCGCCATTCTCCGTGTGGCGGCCCAGCTCTTCGCCGAAAACGGCTACGAGGCCACATCGCTCGATTCGATCGCCGATCGGCTCGGCATGCACAAGGCCACGCTCTACCACTACATCGAGAGCAAGGAGTCGATCCTCTACCAGTGCCTGGTGCGATCGTTCGAGGATCTCGAATCGGTGATCGAGCGGATGGGCGATCGCTCGGTTCCCGTGCTCGGGCGCCTGCGCGATTTCGCCACGCAGCTGGCGCATGCGCAGAACAACGACTTCGGGCGCTGCCTCGCGATGGTGGGATCCAAGCCGGTCGACCAGGTGCCCGGGGGCGTGATCCGGAAGTTCCAGAAGCGCCTCGACACGACCGTGCGCAGCCTGGTCCTGGAAGGGATCGCCGATGGCAGCATCCGGCCCTGCAATCCCGGGCTGGCGTCGGCGATGCTGTTCGGCGCGCTGAACTGGGTGCCTCGCTGGTACCGCGCCGACGGCAAGCTGTCGATCGACGAGATCGCGGACGCGTTCATGGACATCTTCGCCGAGGGCGTGAGCACCCACCGCGCCGAGCGGCGCTCGCGCCGGGAACGCCCGTCGGGGTGACTCCCCGGAAGCTCGGGCCGGGCGTCAACTCGGGCCGGGCGTCATAGGCCGGCCACGGGCGGTCATTGCCCGCTCCTCGCGCCGGCGGGCCGGCCATCGCCCGGCGGAGCGGCCTGGACCACGACCCCGCGCTCGCGCAGAGACCCGATCTCGTCCCGGCTCCAGCCGTGCTCGGCGAGGATCGCGTCAGTGTCCGCCCCGGGCATAGGCGACGGCCCCGGAATGTCGGGCCGGTCCCGGCCGAATCTCGGCGCGGGGCCTGGCTGGACGACGCCGTCGATCTCCACGAAGGTCCCGCGCGCCCTGTTGTGCGGATGGCGGGGCGCCTCGGCGAGGTCGAGCACCGGCGCGAAGCAGGCATCCGTTCCTTCCAGGAGCTCGCACCACTGATCCCTCGTGCGTGTCGTGAACACCTGCGCGAGCTTCTGTCTTTGTGCAGCCCACGCCTCCGGCTTCCACTGCGCACCCAGATCGATCTCGCCGGAGAGGCCGCATCGTTCGACCAGCAGTGCATAGAACCGGGGCTCGATCGCGCCGACGGCGATGTACTTTCCGTCGGCGCAGCGATACGTGTCGTAGAAATGGGCTCCCGAATCGCCGCTGTTGCTGCCTGCTTCGTCGCGCCACAGGCCCACCGCCCTCCACCCGTATATGAGCGCCGCGAGCAGGGCCGACCCGTCGGTGATCGCCGCGTCGACGGTCTGTCCATGGCCCGACTCGCGCGCCGCGAGCACTGCGGCTACGATGCCCAGCGCGAGGAGCATCCCTCCGCCGCCGAAGTCGCCCGCGAAGCCGGGCACGGGCAGCGGACGCTCGTCGCGCCGGCGCATGCTGTGCAGCACGCCGCTCAGGGCGATGTAGTTGATGTCGTGACCTGCGCAGTGCGCGAGCGGCCCCGACTGGCCCCACCCGGTCGCGCGACCGTAAACCAGCCTGGGGTTCCGGGCGAGGCAGACCTCGGGGCCGAGGCCCAGCTTCTCCATGACCCCCGGCCGGAACCCTTCGACCAGGGCATCGCTGCGTTCCACGACCCTGAGGGCCACCTCGATGGCGGCCGGTTCCTTCAGGTCGATCGCGATCGAACGCCTGCCGCGACCCAGCACGTCGCCTCTCGCGGACGCCGCTGCCGGAGCCGCCGGATCCGGGGCCATCCGGTCGAACCTGATGACCTCGGCGCCGAGGTCCGCGAGCAGCATCGCGCAGAAGGGCGCCGGTCCGAGCCCGGCGAACTCGATGACCCGCAGGCCTGCCAGCGGACCCATGCTCATCTCGCGGGAAAGGGCTGCATCGCCTACAGGCTCACCGATCTCGGCTGCTTGCCCTCGGTGCGGTTGCGCAGCAGGAACTCCTCGTTCAGCTCGATGCCGAGGCCGGGCCCTTCGTTCGGATAGAGCATCCCGTCCTGGAAGCGTGGGATGTTCAAGGCGATGTCCGCGCCCGCCGGAATGTCGGCGCTGTTCCACACCCCGTGGATCATCAGCGGCCCGAGCGCTTCGTTCAGGTACTGCGAGGCCCACTGGTCTGCCACCCACAGGTGCGCCGCCGGGCTGGTCTCCAGGCCGGATCCGATCATGCACCCGCACATCACCGGCAATCCGGACAGCCGGGCCATCGTCAGCCAGCGCTGCGACTTGAGCAGGCCGCCCGCCTTCTGCGTCTTGATGAACAGCCCGTCGGCGGCACGGCGATCGATGATCTCCTTGATGTGATGCAGCTCCTGCGCCGATTCGTCGGCATAGATGGGCGTGCCGACCTTGTCGCGCAGCCGCGCCATGCCTTCGATATCCCAGTGCGGCAACGGCTGCTCGATCAGCTCGAGCCCGTGGCGATCGAGCCTGCGGATCGTCTTGAGGGCTTCCTCGTAGGTCCAGAATCCGTTGGCATCGACGGTCAGCCGGACATCCGGCCCTATCGCTTCGCGCACGGCCGAGACCATCGCGACGTCGTCATCGAGCGTCCCGTGCCCGGTCTTCAACTTGAGCAGGCTGAACCCATGTGCGAGCGCGGCCCGTGCCTCGGCGACCACGTCGGCCGGGCGGCCTGCCGACAGCACCCAGCCGAGGCGCGCACCGTCGACCGTGCGCCCGCCGAGCAGTTCGTACACCGGGACGCCCAGGATCTTTCCCTTCAGATCGTGCAACGCGAAGTCGACCACCGACTTCGCCTGGTTGTTGTCGCGGCCGAGCAGGTCCATCCGGCCGACGATCTTCTCGATCCTGCGCGGATCCTCGCCCAGCAGGATCCGCGGCGCGAAAACGTCACAGATCATGCTCGCCATCGAATCCTGCGATTCGCCGCGGTACCACGAGGAAGTGTCGCCCGAGTCGGCGAAGCCGATGCGGCCGTCGTCGGTGTGCAGCTTGAGCACCAGGCTGTCGATGCGTGTGATCCGCGTGTTCGGCATGTACACCGGCTTCTTCAGCGGCGTCGATACCGGGAGACATTCGACCTTGATGATCTTCATGACCTGTCCTGCCTTTCGGAAATCGCTGGATGTCAGTTCGGCTGGAAGCCGGAGTCCCTGATCTGCTCGGCCCAGAATTCGCTCATCCGCCGGGCCATGCGGCGCAGGTCGTCGGCCGGGGCGAACGAGAGATTCAAGCCGGTCGCAGCCACCCTCTCGGCAAACTTCGGGGAAGCGGCGATGCGCGCCGTGGCCTCCGATATCTGCTTCAACGCCTCGGGCTTCATCGACGCGGGCCCATAGACCGCAAGGAAATAGTCCGACGGCACGCCGGACAGCCCCGACTCGCCTATCGTCGGAACCTCGGGCATCGCGGGCAGGCGCTGGTCGGCCGCGACCGCGATGATCTTCAGCCGGCCGGCCTTGCGGTACTCGGCCATCGCGTCGCACGGCACGATCGCCGCAGGCACCTGGCCGGCAATCAGGTCGGTCAACGCCGGGCCGGCCCCGCGATAGGCAATCGGGTTCAGGGTCACGTTGAATTTCCGCCCGATGACGTACCCCATGAACTGGGCATTCGATCCGGGTGCCGGCATGCCGAAGCTTCCCAGTGCGGGGTTCATGCGCACCACGTTGGCGAAGCTTGCGAGGTCGCTCGCGCTCGACGAGGGGTGCACCGCGAGGCAGAGGTAGTAGGCCGTCAACCTCGCGATGGGCACGAAATCGCGCTCGACGTCGAAGCCGGGATGCTTGAGGATCTGCGGCAGCAGCACCACCTGGTGGTCGACCGCCATCATCAGGGTGTTGCTGTCAGGAGCGGCGTTCTTCAGCCCCTGCGCGGCGATCAATCCGCCGGCGCCGGGCCGGTTCTCGACCACCACCGAAGCCCCCAGTGCTTCGGCCAGGGCGTCCGCATAGATGCGCGCGAGCGTATCGGTCCCCGCGCCGGGAGCGAAGCCGACCAGCAGGCGATACAGCTTGCCGTTGTCGGCCATCGCGGTCGATGCCGGCGCCCACAGGGAAAGGGCACAGGCCAGCGCCGGCACGAACGTGCGCACGCGTGCGCCGAAGCCGTCACGCCACCGGCGCGCGAAGCGGTGCAACCACCGGGTGCACCCCTTCGCGCGCCGGTGGTTGCGGGGGGTTCGAAAGGAAGCGGGCTCGAAAAGCATGGCTTGTCTCCTGGTTGGCGGGGATCCATTCCCCGCTCGAGGTACGGCCGGGCATCCGCCCGGTCCTTGCTGGCCTCGCCTACAGCGGATAAGTCGGCGGCGTATCGCGATAAGTGGTCCATTGCCACTGGGTGAACTCGTCCCAGTTCGCCGGACCGCCGTGGCGCGAGCCGTTCCCGGACGCTCCTCGTCCGCCCATGGGCATGAATCCGTCGTCGTTCACGGTCTGGTCGTTGATGTGCACCAGGCCCACGTTCAGCCTGCGCGCGATCGCCATGCCGCGCGCCAGCGATGCGGTCAGGATGCCCGCCGACAGCCCGTATTCGGTATCGTTGGCCAGCGCCACCGCCTCGTCGTCCGAATCGAAGGCGGTGACGGACACGACCGGGCCGAAGATCTCCTCGCGAAACGCGGGCATCCGCGGGCTCACCTCGTCGAGCACCGTGGCGTCGTAGAACAGCTCCCGCGAAATGCCGCCGGCGCACAGCTTCGCCCCCATATCGATGGAATCGGCCACGATGCGCGCCACGCGCTGGCGCTGCCGCTCGCTGATGAGCGGCCCGAGCGCGACGGCCTCGCGGAACGGATCGCCGACCCGCATGGCCCGCGCCTTCTCGGTCATCCTCGCGACGTACTCGCCGGCAATGCGTCGATGCACCAGATGGCGGCCCGCACTCATGCAGATCTGGCCCTGGTGCAGCCACGACGCCCAGGATCCGCTGGATACCGCGGCATCGAGATCGGCATCTTCGAGGATGATCAGGGCGTTCTTCCCGCCGAGCTCGAGGGCGACCTTCTTCAGGTGACGCCCCGCGAGCTCGCCCACGCGTCGCCCGACAGCCGTCGAGCCGGTGAAGGACACCATCGTGACGCTCGGGTCCGCGACCAGGGCTTCGCCGGCCTCGGCGCCGCCGGGGAGGACATGGAGCACGCCCGGCGGGAGGCCCGCTGCGTCGAACAGCGCAGCGAGAAGGATGCCCCCCGAAACCGGCGTGCGCGGATCCGGCTTCAGCACGACCGCATTTCCGGCGGCAAGCGCCGGTACCACGGCGCGGCTCGACAGCAGGAACGGAAAATTGAATGGCGTGATCACGCCGACGACACCGTGCGCGACGCGGTGCGCGACGCTCAGCACCGGACCGTCGCTCGGCAGCACGATCCCGCGCGGCTGCGTCGACATCGCCGCCGCTTCGTGCAGGTGATTGACGACCGAGCCCAGCTCGAACATCGCCTTCGGGCGGATGCCCCCCGTCTCGCGGACGATCCAGTCGGCGAACGCATCGAATTGACCCTCCAGCAGCATCGCGGCGCGGCGGAAGATCGCGGCACGCGCTGCGAAGGGCATCCCCGCCCAGCCGGGCTGCGCGACCTTCGCCGCCGCCGCTGCCTGCTCGACGTCCTTCGCGCCCGCCGACGCGACCTCGGCGAGCCGCCGGCCCGTGGCCGGCTCCATCACCGGCAGCGGCTCACCCGAAAGCGGGCGCCATCCGCTCGAGAACGCCTTGGCATTCCAGGTCGACTGGGCGATATCGATCGTCACGTCTCCTCCCGTCCGAATCAGATGAGCAGCCATCGTATTTCGCCGTGCTCGACATGTCAACCAACCAGTTGGTAGAATTTTATGAATCTTCATGGCCCAGCTGTGGAAGCCTTGAGATGAATCCACCGTCTGTTTGGAGTTTTGGCGAATGAACCCTTACCGATCACCCTGGATGACCGAGGAGCTGGATCTGCTGCGGGAAACCGCCCGCAGGTTCTTCGCAGACCGGGTCGTGCCTCATCAGGCGAAATGGCAGCGGCAGCACCAGATCGATCGGGAGGTATGGCGGGAGGCCGGCCGCCTCGGCCTGCTGTGCATGAGCATTCCGGAGCAATACGGTGGTCATGGCGGCACCTTCGCTCACGAGTGCGTCGTCATCGAGGAGCAGGCCAAGGCCTGCGATACGAGCTTCGGCTTCGTCCCCGGGGCCCTCAACGCACCCCACTTCCTCTTCGGAACCGCTACCCACGAGCAGCTCCTGAAGTGGATGCCTTCGATCGCCCGGGGCGAGGCGATGCTCTCGGTCTGCATCAGCGAGCCGGATGCCGGCACGGACGTCAAGGCGTTGCGCACCATCGCCCGGCGCGACGGCGACGACTATGTGCTCAACGGGAGCAAGATCTTCATCACGCATGGTCGGCAGGCCGAGCTCTCGATCGTGGCCGCACGCACCGGTGGCCATGGCGCAAAGGGGATTTCGCTGTTCATGGTGGATACCCGGGCAAGCGACGGTTTCCGCGTCGGGAAGGTGCTCGAGAAGATCGGCCAGAACGGATTGGACACCTGCGAGATCTTTCTCGACGACGTACGAGTGCCGGCCGGCCATCTCATCGGCGCCGAGGAAGGCCGCGGCTTCGGCCAGCTGATGGACGTGTTCCAGAAGGAACGCGTCTCGATCGGTATCGCCGGCGTCGCCACCGCGGAACGGGCGATCGAGCTGACCGTCGAGCATGCGAAGAACCGCAAGATGTTCGGGCAGACTCTGTGGGATTTCCAGAACACCCGATTCAAGCTTGCCGAATGCGCGACCGAAGCGCGCGTGGCGCGCGTCTTCATCGACAGTCTGATCGAGCGTATCGCCCGCGGTGAATCCCTCGAACCTTCCGATGCCCCGATGGCCAAATGGTGGTGCTCGGACAGGCAGTGGCGCATCGTCGACGAATGCCTGCAGATCTTCGGCGGCTACGGATATATGAAAGAATTCCCGATCGCGCAGCTCTTCATGGACGCCCGTGTTCAGCGCATCTATGGCGGATCGAACGAAGTCATGAAGGATCTGATCGCGCGAACGATGTAGCCGAGCCGCCATCACCGCCGCGACGAGGCAGCAGGAGACCCGCCGTGCAGTCCATCGGCCCCTTCTCGTACGTCCGCCACGAGCCGTCGATCCCCCCGCTCGACGGCACCCGCGACCCGGCCCGTCACCGCGTCGCGATCGCCGGCGGCGGTCCGGTGGGCCTGGCGCTCGCCCTGGCCCTCGCCCGCTGGGGCATCCCGTCGGTGGTGCTCGAGGCGGACGACACGGTCTGCGTCGGCAGCCGGGCGATCTGCATCTCGCGGCGCAGCCTGGAGATCATCGCCCGGCTGGGCGCGCTCGAGGCATTCCTCGACAAGGGGCTGGACTGGGTCGGCGGCCGCAGCTTCTACCGCACCGGCGAGATCTTCCGCTTCACCATGCCTCACGACGACGACCAGAAGCTGCCGCCGATGATCAACCTGCAGCAGTACTGGATCGAGCAGTTCCTCGTCGAGGCGATCGCGCGGCAATCCGGGCTGATCGACCTGCGCTGGGGCAACGAGGTGATCCGCTTCGTGCAGCGCGAAGACGGCGTCGGGCTCACCGTCCGCGCGGGTGCGACCGACCCCGCCTCGATCGACACCGCTTCGCCCGGCACCGGCGCGGCGGTGCCGGGCGGCGCGGCGGTCGAGTATTCGCTCGATGCCGACTGGCTGGTCGCCTGCGACGGCGGCCAGAGCCCGGTGCGCAGGCAGCTCGGCCTGAAGCTCGAGGGCACGGCCTTCGAGGGCAAGTACGTGATCGTCGACATCGAGCTGCCCAGCGCCTACCCGGCCGAGCGCCGCGCGTGGTTCGATCCCCCGTCGAACCCGGGCTACACGGTGCTGATGCACAAGCAGCCCGACGACATCTGGCGCCTCGACTACCAGATCCCCGATGACGCCGACCTCGACGCGGCGCTCGCCGAGCCGGCGGTGGCGGCGTTCGTGGCGCGCCACCTCGAGATGATCGGCGAGGCGCACCTGCCGTGGCGCATCGTGTGGATCAGTGCCTATCGCGCCGGGGCGATGACGCTGCCGCGCTACCGCTACGAACGCATCCTGTTCGCCGGCAACGCCGCCCACGCGATGCCGATCTTCGGCGTACGCGGATTGAACTCGGGTTTCGACGACGCCTACAACCTGGCCTGGAAGCTGGCCGCCGTCATCCGCGGCTGGTCCCCGATCGGGCTGCTCGACACGTACTCGGAAGAGCGGCTGCACGCGTTCCACATCAACGCCGCCAGCGCCATCCAGAGCACTGAATTCATGGCTCCGCCGTCGCGCGGCTTCTCGCTGATGCGCGAAGCGGTGCTGTCGCTGGCGCAGCGCCACCGGCAGGTCGCCAGCGTGGTGAATCCCCGCCAGACCAGCGCCATCGACTACACCGACTCCTCGCTGAATGCGCCTTCCGACCACTTCGGCGGCGGGCCCGCACCGGGCTCGGTGGCGCGTGAGTGCCCGCTCGACGACATGGTGGCCGGCGCGACGCATCTCGGCGACCTGCTCGGCGCGCACTGGACCGCGCTCGTCTTCTGCCGCAGCGGCGTGCTCCCGGCCGCGCTGGATCGCGCACTGCATGCGCTCGAAGCCGGCGCGGTCCCCTTCCGCACCCTGGTCGCCGTCGATCGCACGGTGCCATCGCCGCGCTCCTCCGCCGGCGGCAGGCGCGCGCAACTCGTCGACCACGGCGCGCGTCTGGCCAGACGCTACGGCGCCGCCGAGGGCACCGTCTACCTGATCCGGCCCGATGCGCACGTCGCCGGCCGCTGGCGCGGCGCCGACTCTGCTGCACTGCTCGCCGCATTCGCCCGGACCCACCCGACGACCACGGAGGCCGACCATGGCCACGCTGTCCGATAGCGATCGCGACCACGTCTACCGCGCCGCCTGCCTGGCCATCTCGGCTGCAGGCGCCGATCGCGAACGGCTCTATCTGGCGCGCCTGGTCCTGCTGCTGATGGACGAGCTGGGCGATGCGGAACGCTGCCTGAGCGTGATCGAGGCGGCAGCGGCCGACCTGCCGCTCCCGCGCATGTCCTGACGCCTTGCACCTCGATGCGGGCCCGCCATGGTCCGCGCCGCGCGCCTACGACGCCCCCACCACCAGCACGTCGCAGCGCACTTCGCCGAGGACGTGCAGGGTCACGCTGCCCAGCAGCAGGTCCTCGGTGCGCGACTCGCCGTGCTTTCCGATGACGACCAGGTCGGCACCCGACTCGCGCGCGGCGTCGACGATGGCGCGCGGCGCATAGCCATGGCCGATGCGGCGCTCCAGGCGCGCCTGCTCGATGCCCGAGCGCGCGATCACCTCGGCGATGCCGTCGACCGCCTGCGCACGGGCCTGCTGCCGCAGGTGCACGATCTCGTCGTCCGGCACGCCCGCGGCGCGCAGCTTGCCCTCGAAGGGCACCTCGAAAGCATGCAGGACCTCGATGCGCGCCTGCGGCGCGATGGCCGCCGCGCTGCGCACGACCGATGCGCCGTAGGGCGAGAAATCGACCGGCGCCAGCACCTGCCGGTAGTCCCCGCCGGCCGCCTTGCGCACCACCAGCATCGCGCCGCGCCGCCGGCGCAGCATGCGCTCACCGGTGGAGCCGAGCGCCATTGCGCGCACGGGATGCTGGCCATGCGCGCCGATCACCAGCAGGTCGGCCCCGGCCGCGCCTTCGAGCAGCGTGTCGAGCAGCGGCCCGACCATGACCCGCGAGGTCACGCTGCGCCCGGCCTCGCGCGCCAGCGCCTGCACCTGCGCCGCGAGCGCGTGGGCCGCCTCCTCCATCAGCGCCTCGCGCGCGGACTCGGCCATGCCGAGCGAGCGGCCGAGCACACCCAGCCAGGGCGCGTCGACCACGTGCAGCAACTGCACCGTCTCCACGCCCGGCAGGCCGCACAGGCGCGCGGCGCGCGCTGCCGCCAGCGCCGCGCCCGCGGAGAAGTCGGTGGCCACCACGATCGATCGGAATTGCGTCACCCCTCGACCCCTTCGTGGAACGAAGCGATGCGCTGCTCGCGCTCGCGCTCGAGCAGGTCGCCGAGCGCCGTCCCCGGCAGCCCGGCGCGCGCCAGCGCGAGGGCGGCGAGCTGAAGCGCCGATTCGAGCGTCTCGGGAATGACGGTGTTCGCGCCCGCCTGGCGCAGCTCGAGCGCATGGCGCTCGTCGCGCGCGCGGGCGAGGATGGGCAGCGCGGGCCACTCGCGCCGGATGCCGTGCACCGCCCGCAGGGCCGCGGCGCTCTGATCCATCGTGAGCACGACGGCGCTGGCCTGGTCGAGCTCCAGCCGGCGCAGCAGCTCCGCGCGGCTGGCGTCGCCCACGAATACCGGGAGGCCCTGGGTATGGAAGCGCGCCACCAGGCGGGCGTCCGGATCGATGGCGAGGTAGCGGATGCCCTGTGCGTCGAGCAACTGGCCGAGCAGCTGCCCGACGCGGCCGTAGCCGGCGATCACCACGTGGCCGCGCAAGCCGGGCAGCAGGCTGGCCTGCGGCTGCGGCTCGGGCGGCGCACGGCGCTCGAGCCGCACGCCGAGCCGGTGCCCGGCCGCGGCAACCAGCGGGGTGGCGAACATCGACAGGCCGACCACCAGCATCACGAAGCGCCCCACCGGCGCGGCCAGCAAACCCATCGAGGTCGCCGTGCCCAGCACCACGAAGGCGAACTCGCCGCCCTGGCCGAGCAGCAGGCCGGCCTCCGCCGCCTGGCCGCGCGTCAGGCCGCCCACGCGCGCCACCGCCGCGACCACCAGCGCCTTGAGCAGGAACAAGGCGATCACCGAGCCGAGCAGCAGGAGCGGCTGGCGCACGATCTCCAGCGGATCGATCGACATCCCGACCGACATGAAGAACAGCCCCATGAGCAGGCCGCGGAACGGATCGACGGTGATCTCGAGCTCGTGGCGGAACTCGGTCTCGGCCAGCAGCAGCCCGGCCAGCATCGCGCCGAGCGCCATCGACAGCCCGGCGAGCCAGGTCAGCGAAGCGATGCCCAGCGCGCTGAGCAGCGTCAGCGCCATGAAGGTATCGGCCTGACGGTTGGCGGCCAGGTGGCGGAACAGCGGCCGGATCACGACCCGTCCGAGCAGATAGATCAGGGCGATGGCAAGCGCCGCCTTGCCCATCGCGATCGCCAGCGAAGCGGCCACCGCAGCCTCGCCCGGACGCGCGAGCAGGCCGACCAGGATCAGCGCCGGCACCACCGCGAGGTCCTGCAGCAGCAGCAGCGCGAAGCTGGCCTGCCCCAGCGGGGTGCCGAGCTCGCGGCGCCCGGAGAGCAATTGCATCACCACCGCCGTCGAGGAGAACGACAGCGCCAGGCCGATCACCAGCGCCGTCGCAGGCGGGTGGCCGAACGCCGCGGCCAGCAGCGCGACGGCGGCGGTGCCGAGCGTGACCTGCGCGCCGCCGCCGGCGAACACCCAGCCGCGCATCGCCCACAGGCGCTCGGCCGACAACTCGAGGCCGATCATGAACATCAGGAACATGACGCCGACCTCGGCCAGCACCGACACCGCCTCGAGGTCCGGGAACGCCAGCCAGCGCAGGACGGCGACATCGGCCGCTGCGCGGCCGAGGCCGAAGGGGCCGACCAGCATGCCCACCGCGAGGAAGCCGAGCACGCTGCTCACGCGCAGGCGCTGCAGCAGGGGCACCAGCACGCCGGCCAGCGCCAGGAACTCCAGCGTCTCGCGCAGATGGGGAAGGGCTTGCGCCTCGTCCACTTCGGTGTCTTCAGATGACCGACGCGGCGCAGCCGTCCATCGGGATGATCGCGCCCGACACGTACGAGGCGCGCGGCGAGGCGAGGAACAGCGCCACCTCGGCGATCTCGCCGGGCTCGGCCATGCGCCCCATCGGAATGCGCGCGATCGCCGCCTCGAGCAGCTCGGCGCTGTCGCGCCCGGTCGCGCGCGCCTCGGCCTCGATGCCCTCCTCGACCCGCGAAGTGCGCGTCAGCCCCGGATTGATCGCATTCACGCGCACGCCGCGCGCGGCGTACGCGCGCGCGAGCCCGACCGTGGCGAGCATCAGCGCCGAGTTGGCCGCCCCGCCCGCGATGTGCATCGGGTTGGCCTGCCGTCCCCCCTGCCCGACGATGGCCACGATGCTGCCCTGCCCGCGCCCGGCCATGCGCGCGATCACCGGCTGCACGACGTGCATGGTCGCGAAGTACTTGGCGTCCATCGCCTGGCGGTACGCTGCCGCATCGAGCTCGTCGGGTCCGTAGCGACGCGCGGCACCGGCCGCGCAGACCAGCACGTCGATCGCGCCGAGCTCCTTCTCGACGCGGTCGACCAGCGTGCCGGCCGCCTGCGCATCGACCAGGTCGGCCGCCTCGACGCGCATGTCCAGCCCCTCCCCGGCCAGCGCGTCGCGCGCGGCGGCCAGCGTGTGCGGATTGCGCGCCACGCCCACGACGCGCGCACCGGCAAGCAGGAAGGCGCGCGCGCACGCCAGCCCGATGCCCTTGCCGGCGCCGGTCACCAGCACCCGCTTCGAATCGAATCCACGCTCCATCGGTCAACTCCCCCTCGCCGTCCCTCGCCCCGCAGCATACCGAGCCGACCGTATCGGTCAAAGTGGAGCCTCCTGAGGCAGAATCGCGCCCGAGGAGGTGTGCGCACGTTGATTCCCGACCGTGGCCGGACCGGGCTGATCCTGATGGGCGGCGGAGCCCGGGCCGCCTACCAGGTCGGCGTGCTGGACGCGATCCGGCAGATCCTCGTCGAGGACGGCTGGCCGCCGGCCCGCAATCCCTACTCGATCATCTGCGGCACCTCGGCCGGGGCGGTCAACGCCGCGGCGCTCGCCAGCGGCTGCGACGATGCCGGCGTGGCCGTCTCCACCATGCTCGAGTCCTGGTCCACGCTGCACGCGGGCGACGTCTACCGCACCGATACCCTGGGCGCGCTCGGCAACGCCGCGCACTGGCTCGCCGCGGTGACCATGGGCTGGATCGTGCGCACCCATCCGCGCTCGCTGTTCGACAACAGCCCGCTCGATACGCTGCTGCACCGTCTGATCGACCCGCAGCGCATCGCGCGCTGCATCGAGAACGGTCAGCTGCGCGCGCTCGCCATCACGGCATCGAGCTATACCTCGGGCCAGCACGTCACCTATTTCCAGAGCGGCGAGCCGATCGCGCCGTGGTCGCGCACCCAGCGGCTGGCCTGTGCCGCACCGATCACGATCGAGCACGTCCTCGCCTCGAGCGCGATCCCGTTCGTGTTCCCGGCGGTGCCGCTGCAGCTCGACGGCCGCCACGAGTTCTTCGGCGACGGCTCGATGCGCCAGCTCTCGCCGATCAGCCCCGCCATCCACCTGGGTGCCGAACGCATCCTGGTGATCGGCGCGGGCCAGCTCGAGCAGGGCACGATGAGTCCGGTCCACACCGGGTCGCAATACGTCTATCCGAGCCTGGCGCAGATCGCCAGCCATTCGCTGTCGAGCATCTTCCTCGACGGGCTGGCCTACGACATCGAGCGGCTGACGCGCATCAATCACACGCTGAGCCTGATCCCGTCCGACATGCGGGCGCACAGCACGCTGCGCCCGATCGAGATCCTGGCGATCACCCCGAGCCGCCGCCTCGACTCGATGGCCGTCGGCCTGGGACGCGCGCTGCCGCGCTCGGTCCGCACCATCCTGCGCATGACCGGAGCCACCGACCGGCGCAGCGCCGCGCTGCTGTCGTACCTGCTGTTCGAGCCGGTCTATACGCGCGCGCTGATCGCGCTGGGACGCAGCGATGCGTTCGCGCGGCGGGCCGAGGTGCTGGCCCTGTTCGACCATCGGAAGGCCGAACAGGAGGTTCCCGGACCGGCGCCGTATGTATAGGGTTGCGGCAGGTACGCCCGCCGCGGAGTCGGAACGCGCAGTAGATTCCTTCGTACGTTCTAGTCGGCGGGGATTTGGGATCCGGCCTCGAGCGACGCTTCGCCGGCACCTTCGAGGCGCCGCTTGCCGTCGCCGCGCATGCGCATCGCGTGCTCTTCGAGCTGGCGCCGGGCGGCGAAGAAGGCGTCGCGCAGCGCCACGTTGACGTCTTCATGGTGCGCGTGGTTGGCAACGATGTTGCTGCCCGGTACCGTGAGATCGATCGAAACGATGAAGTGCTTGCCCTGCTGCTTGTGCTGATGGGGCTTGTCGACCACGACCCGGCATGCAGTCACGTTGGGGTGAAACTGTTCGAGCTTGATTGCCTTGTCACGTATCAGTGTTTCCAGGGCTGGTGATGTTTCCATCCCGCGGAAATTGATCTGCAGCGGTGTGCGCATAAGCCTCCTTCCTCTCAGGATTTGCCCGGCAGCGGGCCGGGCACCGATGCCTTCGATTGTGCCGCAACCGACGATCAATGTTCGTCGATGCGTGTACGTTCGTCGTCGGCCAGATGGCCGGTGTCCGGATCCACCCAGTCGGGCACGCCGAGCAGATCGCCGGTCTCGCGGACGTCGTCGGGGTCGGCTTCGGCATCGGCGGCCTCGTCGTCGGCCAGCTGCATGTCGGCCGCCGCCTCGAGCATGGTCTGGAACGGGCCGTATTCGCGCCCGTCGACGTCGTCCTGCCAGTAGTAGCCGTCGGGGCGCTCGATGATGCGCGTATGGTCGAAATCGGCCGAAGTGGTCGGAATCGCTCGCGTCATGCCTTCCCTCCTCGTGCAGCGTCCACTGCTTCCTCGATGGCCGACAGATGGCGGCTTTCGCCCAGTGCGAACTGCAGCGCCCGCAGCCGCACCCCCTCGTTCGGCGAGGTTGCCGCCACGTGCTCGAAGATCGCCCTCATGGTGCGCTCGTTGCGCCTCGCCATCTCGAGGACGTCGTTCAGCGTCAGCGGCCCGACAGCAACCCGGAAGCGATCGGGCTCGGCCCACGTCACTCGTTCAGCGAGTATCGTACCGACGTCGATATCCGGCAAGTCGGCCTCGATGCGGGCCGCCTGCTCGGTCTCCAGGAGCGACAGGCGCGAAAAGGCGCGCGCGATCGCCGGCGCCGCCCGCACCGCCGGTTCGACCGCGAGCTGCCGGTAGCGCGCAGCCGCCTTGCGCCGGATCGCGAGCGCCGTGGCGAGCAGGTCGCGCAGCGAAACCACTGGCAGGACTGAAGGACCCATGGAGACTATCCTGCCTGCGCGGCGCGCGCAGCGGCTTGATGCCGGTCAACGCCGCGGCAACGGCTCCGCCCGCAGCGGCCGCTTCGGTTAAAGTCCGCACGTTGCGGCAGGCCGGCTGCGACCGGGAATCGGAATACCTCCAGGAGACTGCGCTTGGCATCGGTGAGCATCGAAGCCGTCCGGAAATCCTACGGCGCCACCCCGGTCATCCACGGCGTCGACGTCTCCATCGCCGACGGCGAATTCTGCGTGCTGGTGGGCCCCTCGGGCTGCGGCAAGTCGACCCTGCTGCGCATGATCGCCGGGCTCGAGGAGATCACCTCGGGGCTGATCCGCATCGGCGAGCGGGTCGTCAACGACGTGCAGCCGAAGGACCGCGACATCGCGATGGTGTTCCAGAACTACGCGCTGTACCCGCACATGAAGGTGCGCGACAACATGGCGTTCTCGCTGCTGCTGGCCAGGCGCCCGAAGGCCGAGATCGATCGGCGCGTCGCGGAGGCCGCCTCCATCCTCGGCCTGACGCCGTTCCTCGACCGCTACCCGAGGCAGCTCTCCGGGGGCCAGCGCCAGCGCGTCGCGATGGGGCGCGCCATCGTGCGCAAGCCGCAGGTGTTCCTGTTCGACGAGCCGCTGTCGAACCTCGACGCGAAGCTGCGCGTGCAGATGCGCGGCGAAATCCGCGAGCTGCACCAGCGGCTGAAGACGACGGCGATCTACGTGACGCACGACCAGATCGAGGCGATGACCATGGCCGACCGCATCGTGGCCATGCACGAAGGCGTCGTCGAGCAGATCGGCTCGCCGCTCGAGCTCTACGATCGCCCGGCCAACGTGTTCGTGGCGACCTTCATCGGCTCGCCGGCGATGAACCTGCTCGATGCGCGCATCGGGGCCGACGGCGCCGGCGTCGAGGTGCCGGGCGGCACCCGCATCGGCCTCGCCATGCCCGCCGGGCAGCCGGGGCAGGCGGTGAAGGTGGGCATCCGCCCCGAGCACCTCGCGCTCGACGAGTGCGGCATCGCCTGCGAGGTGGCGGTGATCGAGCCGACCGGCGCCGACACCCAGGTGGTGGCGCGCTGGGCGGGCGGCAGCCTGACCGCGGTGTTTCGCGAACGCCTCGCGCTGCGGCCCGGCGAGCGCATCGGGCTGACGCCGCGCGCGGGTGCCGCGCACGTCTTCGACGCCGCCACGGGCGTGCGGCTCTGACGCAGGGCCGTTGCTACGGACAGCGCGCCACCGGGCAGCGGCGCAGCGGATTCACCCGCAACGCGGGGCCAGCCAGGCCCTGCTCACCACGCCGGTGGTGAGCGCGGTGCCGGCGAGTATGGCTGCCGTGCCCGCCAGCATGCGCAGGGTGAGCGACTCGCCGAGGAACAGCGCCCCCCACAGCATGCCGAACACCGGGATGAGGAAAGTGACGGTAATGGCGCCCGTGCTGCCGATGCGCGCGATCAGCCGGAAGAACAGCACGTAGGCCAGGCCGGTGCACAGCACGCCCAGCAGCACCGCGCTCAGCCACCCGTGGGCATCGGCCGGCTGTGCCGGCCAGGAGGCGATCGCGAACGGCGCCAGCATCAGCGCCGCGAACAGCTGGCTGCCCGCCGCGCCGGTGAGGGCGCTCACGCCCTCGAGCCGCTTCTTCGTGGCCGCCGCCGCGACGGCATACGACAGCGTGGCGACGAGGGCCGCCAGCACCGGCAGCCCCGAGCCGCCCGCCGGGGAGCCGAAGCGGTCCCACACCAGCACCAGGACGCCGGCGAAGCCCACGCCCAGGCCCGCGATGCGCAGCACGCCGAGCCGCTCGCCGAACCACGCGAGAGCCACCAGGGCGCCCCAGAACGGCACCGTGGCGTTCAGGATCGAGCTGAAGCCGGCATCGAGGTAGAGCATGGCGTAACCGAACAGCACGAAGGGCAGCGCGGCATTGAGCAGACCGACCCAGGCGATGGCCCATGCGTTGGCCCGCAGCTCGCGCATGCCGCCGGTGCGCGCCACGAACGGCATCAGCACCAGCGCGCCGATGCCGGTGCGCAGCCCCATCAGCGAAAACGGCCCGAACTGGGGAGCGGCCACGCGGATGAACAGGAACGATGCTCCCCACAGGGCGGCCAGCAGCATCAGATCGGCGATGTCGCCACGCCTCATCGGCCGGGCTCCTGGCGCGCGGCCTCGACCTTGCTCCGTGCCCCTTCCCCGCCGTCCGCATACTCGAGCAGCAGGTCGCGCGCCGATACGGTATCGCCCGGGCGCACGTGCAGCGCGCGCACGGTGCCCTCGCGCTCGGCGCGGATCTGCGTCTCCATCTTCATCGCCTCGATCGAGACCAGCGGATCGCCCGTGCGCACCGCCTGGCCGGCCTTGACCGCTACCGTCACGATCATGCCGGGCATCGGCGCCGGCACGTGCGCCGCGTTGCCGCTCTCGGCCTGGACGCGCCGCGCCGCGCGCGCCGCGCCGGCCTTCTCGATGCGCATGGTGCGCGGCTGGCCGTTGAGCTCGAAGAACACCCGCACCACCCCTTCCTCCTCGGCCGGCGCGCTGCCCTGCATGCTCACCACCAGGGTCTTGCCGCGCTCGATGTCGATGGCGATCTCCTCGCGCTCGCGCATGCCGTAGAAGAAGGTCTGGGTCGGCAGCAGCCCCACGTCGCCGAACCGGCGGTGATGCTCCGCGTATTCCCGGAACACCTTCGGGTACATCAGCCACGAGGCGAGGTCGTCGTCGTCGATGCGATGGCCGACCGCCTTGCCCGCCTCCTGGCGGGCCTGCTCGAGATCGACCGGCTCCAGCCGGTCGCCGGGCCGATACGGCGCCGGCGGCTCGGGCAGGATGGGATGGGCGCTGTCGCACATCAGCACCTTGCGCGAGAGCGCCTGCGGGAAACCATCGGGCGGGAAACCCAGCTCGCCGCGCAGCAGCGACACCACGCTCTCCGGGAACGCGATGTCGCGCGCGGGATCGGCGACGTCGTCCGCGGTCAGGTCGTTGGCCACCATGAACAGCGCCAGGTCGCCCACCACCTTGGAGGTCGGCGTCACCTTGACGATATCGCCGAGCAGCCGGTTGACCTCGGCATAGGCCCGGGCCACCTCCGGCCAGCGGTGCTCGAGGCCGAGCGCACGCGCCTGCTCGCGCAGGTTGGTGTACTGCCCGCCCGGCATCTCGTGCCGGTAGACGTCGGCGGTGCCCGAACGGATGTCCGATTCGAACGGCGCGTAGAGGCGCCGCACGCCTTCCCAGTAGTGCGAGATCTGCTGCATCGCGTCGCGATCGATGCCGGGATCGCGCGGCGTGCCCTCGAGCGCGGCCACGATCGCGCCGAGATTCGGCTGCGAGGTCAGGCCGCTCATGGCCCCCATCGCGCCGTCGACCGCATCGGCGCCCGCCTCGATGGCCGCGAGCACCGAGGCGGCCGCTGCGCCGCTGGTGTCATGCGTGTGGAAGTGCACCGGCAGGCCGGTCTCGCTGCGCAGGGCATGCACCAGCTCGCGCGCTGCGCGTGGCCGGCACACCCCGGCCATGTCCTTCACGCCGATCACGTGCACGCCTGCCTGCTGCAGCTCGCGGGCGATCCCCAGGTAGTAGCGCAGGTCGTACTTCGGGCGCGAGGCGTCGAACAGGTCGCCGGTGTAGCAGATGGCGCCCTCGCACAGCGCACCCGACTCGAGCACCGCGTCGATCGCCACGCGCATGTTGCGCACCCAGTTCAGCGAATCGAACACGCGGAACAGGTCGATGCCGCCGGCCGCTGCGCGCGCGACGAAATGGCGCACCACGTTGTCGCTGTAGTTCGTGTAGCCGACCGCGTTGCTGCCGCGCAGGAGCATCTGAAGCAGGATGTTCGGCACCGCCTCGCGCAGCCGCGCCAGACGTGCCCACGGATCTTCCTTCAGGAAGCGCAGCGCCACGTCGAAGGTCGCCCCGCCCCAGCATTCGAGCGAGAACAGCTGCGGCAGCATGCGCGCGTAGTACGGCGCGATGCGCAGCATGTCCAGGGTGCGCAGCCGGGTGGCGAAGAGCGACTGATGCGCATCGCGCAGGGTGGTGTCGGTGAGCAGCACGCGCGGATGCTCGCGCATCCACTGCGCGAAGCGCTCGGCGCCGAGCTCGCGCAGGCGGTCGCGCGTGCCCGGGACGGGCGGCGCCGACAGATCGACGGGCGCCTGCGCGAGTCCCGGCGCGCCGGCGCGCCGGGCCTGCGGCATCACGAGATGCTGGTGCGTCAGGTCGGGTCGTGCGCGGCCCTTCATGTCGGGGTGGCCGTTGACGGTCACCTCCCCGATGTAGCGCAGCAGGCGCGTCGCGCGGTCGCGCCGCGCGGCGAAGCGGAACAGCTCGGGCGTGGTGTCGATGAAGCGCGTGGTGACGCGCCCGGCCACGAAGTCCGGGTGGTTGATCACGTTCTCGACGAACTGCAGGTTGGTCGCGAGGCCGCGGATGCGGAATTCGCGCAGTCCCCGGTCCATGCGCCGGATCGCCTCCTGCGGCGTGGGCGCCCACGCGGTCACCTTCACCAGCAGCGAGTCGTAATAGGGCGTGATCACCGCGCCGCTGTAGGCAGTGCCGCCGTCCAGCCGGAGGCCGAAGCCGGCCGCGCTGCGATAGGCCGTGATGCGTCCGTAGTCGGGCGTGAAGTTGTTCTCCGGGTCCTCGGTGGTGATGCGGCACTGCAGCGCATGGCCGTTCAGGCGGATGTCCTCCTGGCGCGGTACCGGGCAATCGGCATCGCCGATGCGCGCGCCCTCGGCGATGCGCAGCTGCGCCTGCACGATGTCGATGCCCGTCACCTGCTCGGTCACCGTGTGCTCGACCTGGATGCGCGGATTCACCTCGATGAAGAAGAACTCGCCGGTGTCGGCATCCATCAGGAATTCCACCGTGCCGGCGTGCGTGTAGCCCACCGCGCGCGCCAGCCGCAGCGCGGCCTCGCACAGGGCAGCGCGCTGGCGCTCGTCCAGGTAGGGCGCGGGGGCGCGCTCGACCACCTTCTGGTTGCGTCGCTGCACCGAGCAGTCGCGCTCGAACAGGTGCACCAGGTTGCCGTGCCGGTCGCCGATCACCTGGACCTCGACGTGGCGCGCGCGCCGCACCAGCTTCTCGAGGTAGACCTCGTCGTTGCCGAAGGCCGCGCCGGCCTCGCGCCGCGCCACCTCCAGCTGTGCATCGAGGTCGGCAGCGGATTCGATCACCCGCATGCCCCGCCCACCGCCGCCCCAGCTCGCCTTGAGCATCAGCGGGTAGCCGATGGCGTCGGCCAGGCGGCGCGCCTCGGCGGCATCGCGCGGCAGCGGCCCGGTGGCCGGCATCACCGGCACGCCGGCGGCCTGCGCGGCGGCGCGCGCCGCCACCTTGTTGCCCAGGGTGGTCATCACCTCGGGCGAGGGCCCGACGAAGACGATGCCGGCCGCCGCACAGGCGCGCGCGAACCCGGGGTTCTCCGAGAGGAAGCCGTAGCCCGGATGGATCGCATCGACCTTGGCCTGGCGCGCGATGCGGATGATGTCGTCGATGTCGAGATAGGCCTGCAGCGGCTTGCGGCCTTCGCCCACGAGGTAGCTCTCGTCGGCCTTGAAGCGGTGCAGCGCGAAGCGGTCCTCGTGCGAGTAGATCGCCACCGTGCGCATGCCCAGCTCGGCGGCGGCTCGCATCACGCGAATGGCGATCTCGGAACGGTTGGCGACGAGCAGGGACTGGATTCGGGGCATGGACGCGACGAAAAAAGGGATCGGGCAGGTTGCGGAGATGCAACACTACGTGGTGCGTCGCCGCGGCGCAAATCGGCGCAGGTACGATTCGGGGTGCGATGCGCCGCCGGCGCAAACCCCACCGACGACCGTCGATGAAGCCATTCCTGCCGCGCCCGGGCCGGGCGCTCTGTAGTCTCGGCATCAGCGTGTTCCTGGCAGCCTGCGGAGGCGGAGGCGGGGGTGGCAGCAGTGGCGGTAGCGGCGGCGGCAGCGGCGGTTCGGGCAGCGACTGCTGCTACGCCTACTCGGGCATCCTGCCGCCGGCCCAGACCGGTACCGATCCGCTGCTGGCGCAGCAGTGGCACCTGAAGAACATCGGCCAGAGCGGCGGCACGCCGGGCGAGGACCTGCGCGCCGTCGACGCCTGGGCGCTGGGCTTCAAGGGCGACGGCGTGCGGGTGGCGGTGGTCGACGACTCGATCGAGACCGTGCACGAAGACCTGTGGCAGAACTTCGCCTCCAGCCTCGCTGCCGGCGCGTTCTTCAACTATCGGCCCGGCGCGGCGCCCGGCACGCAGCCCCTGCCCTACTACCTCGACGAAGACCACGGCACCTCGGTGGCGGGCATCATCACGGCGCGCGACGACAACGCGGCCGGCGGGGCCGGCGTGGCCCCACACGCGCAGCTGGCCGCCTACAACCCGCTCGCTCATGGCGCCAACTCCAACGCCGACATCGCCGACGCCCTGCGCCGCGACGGCACGGCCACGGCGATCTACAACAACAGCTGGGGCTCGCCGGACAACGGCGTGCTCAACCCCGCGGAGCAGAGCTTCATCGACGCGATCGAGGGCGGCATCGCCGGCGGCCGCGGCGGCAAGGGATCGATCTACGTCTTTCCGGCCGGCAACGGCGGCTGCTACCTGCGCAACCCCGACCATACCTGCGCGTACAACGAGAACTCCAACCTCGACGGCTACGTGAACAAGCGCGGCGTGATCGCCGTGTGCGCGGTCGACGAAAACGGCCGCGCGCCGGTCTATGCCGAGCCGGGCGCCAACATCCTGGTCTGCGGCCCGTCGAGCAACGAACGCAGCGGGATCACCACCACCACCACCCGCAACGGCTACCGCAGCGACTTCTCCGGCACCTCGGCCGCCACGCCCATGGTCTCGGGAGTGGTCGCGCTCATGCTGCAGGCCAACCCGAACCTCACCTGGCGCGACGTGCGCCTCATCCTGGCACGCAGCGCACGCCGCAACGATGCGGGCGACTCCGGCTGGAGCACGAACTTCGGCCTGCACTTCAACCCGAAGTACGGGTTCGGCACCGCCGACGCCGCGGCAGCGGCCAACCTGGCTCGCATCTGGACCTCGGTCGGCGGCACGACCGCCCTGCAGAAGTGCGGTCCGTACGTGCGCGGCTCCGGTGCCGGGCCGTTCCCGATCGACATCCCGCAAAGCAGCGTGCCGAATGCATCCGGCGCCATCGACTCGGTGGACGCGAGCGCATGTACGCTGACGAGCATCGAGTTCGTCGAGGTGAGATTCACCGCCACGCACAGCTACAGCGGCGACCTGCGAATCGAGCTGGTCAGCCCGAACGGCCTGCGCAGCCTGCTGGCCGACAAGCGGCTGTGCAACCTCGACGGCGACGCCTACGCCGACGACTGCGGCAGCTACAGCCAGTGGCCTTTCGGCTCGGTCCGGCATATGGACGAGCCAGCGGCAGGCACCTGGCAGCTGCGGGTGGTCGACGCCTCGCCGGACAGCGACCAGGGGCGCTGGAATTCCTGGCAGCTCACGCTATGGGGACGATGATGCGACGCGCGCTGACCCTCGCGCTTGCCTGCGGCGCGCTGGCGGCCGCCCCGGCGGGCGCCCAGTCGCCGGCGGATGCGGGCTTGCCGTCGAGCGCGGCAGGTCTGCGCAAGTCGCCGGCCGGGCCGGTGGACAAGGCCGCGGAAACCGCACCGCAACGCTACTGGTACGACGGTACCCGGCGGCGCCCGCTGCGGCTCGATCCGGCCTGGATCGCCGACTTCGGCGCGGCCGCTCGCAGCGCGCCCGAGGCACCGCGCTCGCCGCTGCGGCGCTCGATCGGCGGGGAAAAGGCGCTCGAGTCGCTGCCGGCCGACGCCTCGCCGGTGTTCCGCGACGAGGCCGGCACGCCGCGCGCGCTGGCGGGCGGCGTCATCGTGCGCCTGCGTGAAGCCGACGTGCCCCGGGCGCGCGAGCGTCTCGCCGAAGCCGGGCTGGTGCCGGTGCGCCCGATCGATCCGGAAGGCCGCAGCTGGCTGGTCGCCTCTCCGCCCGGCCTGCCGTCGCTCGAGCTGGCCAACCAGCTGCACGAAGGCGGCGTTTTCGAGTCGGCCGCGCCGAACTGGTGGCAGCCGCGCACCCTGAAATAGCCGCGCCAACGCGGTGATGCGAACGAGCGCAGAACCGTATCAGCGGGCGGAGGCGGTCTCGCTGCTGCCCGCGGCCGGCTTCGGCTTGGCCGGCATCTCGACGTCGCGCGTCACGCCGCTCGGGCCGGGAAAACCGGTCAGGATGCCGCGCGCGAGCAGGGGCAGCGCATGGGCCGGCGCGGGGTCCATCCCGTCGCTCACCACCGTGCCTTCGTAGACGCGCCGCGGCGGACGCACGGTCAGGTCGTCGAACTGGAGGTGCAGGCGGTACTCGTACCACGTCCGCTCGCGCTCGATCGGTGGATAGGCAGGCCCCCACCAGGGCCAGGGGCCGCCGAAGCCGACACCGCCCACCGGACCGCCCCAGGCGCCCCACCAGTAGGGCTGGATCATGGGATACGCCTCGAGGTAGCGGCTGATGTGCCGCTCGACGCGGTAATCGAAGCGGACCGCGAAGCGCGGCGTATCGCTCTCGCGAAAACCCGCGCGCGCCAGCTCCTCACGCAGCACCTTGGCCCATGCGGCCTGCTCGAGGCTGTCGCGCTGCTCGTCGGTGAAGGTGAAGCGGTAGGTGAGCGGCGCCTGCGCCGGCCATTCGTTGAAGGCCGTGACCTGCCCCCGCATCGGCGTGGCGCAGCCGGCCAGCAGCAATGCTCCCACGGCGACCAGCGCCGCCGCCCAGCGGCGGGCCGCGTGGCCCCCCGCGCCCACATGGGCGGCACCGCCGCAGCGCTTACAATCGAACATCGCCGCCGACTCCGAAGATGCGTACCGACCAGCCCGTCACGATCCGACGCACCGACTATACCCCGCCGGCCTTCCTGGTGGACGAGGTGCGGCTCGAGTTCGATCTCGACCCCCAGCGCACACGCGTGCACGCGTTGCTGAGCGTGCGCCGCAACCCTGCCCTTCCGGGCGCCGGAAACGTCCGGACACCGCTCGTTCTAAACGGCGAGCAGCTGAAGCTGGTTGACCTGCGCATCGACGGCCGGCCGCTGGAGGCCGCGTCGTACCGGATCGCCGACGACACGCTGACCGTGCCCGAGGTGCCCGAGCGGTTCGTGCTCGCCACCGTCTCGTACATCGACCCGTCGGCCAACGCCGCGCTGAGCGGCCTGTACGTCTCGAACGGCAACCTGTTCACCCAGTGCGAGGCCGAGGGTTTCCGCCGCATCACCTGGTTTCCCGACCGCCCCGACGTGATGGCGCGCTACACCGTCACCCTGCGTGCGCCGCGCGAGCGCTTCCCGGTGCTGCTGTCCAACGGCAACCTGGTCGCCGCCGGCGAATGCGAGCCGCTCGCCGGCGACGGCATCGAGCGGCGCGGCTGGCACTGGGCCACCTGGGAAGACCCCTTCCCCAAGCCGAGCTACCTGTTCGCGCTGGTGGCCGGCCGCCTGGTCGCCACCGAGCAGCGGCTGCGCACGCGCTCGGGCCGCGAGGTGCTGCTGCAGGTCTGGACCGAGCCCGGCAACGAGGCGCGTACCGGCCATGCGATGGCTTCGCTCGAGCGCGCCATCCGCTGGGACGAGCAGCGCTTCGGCCTGGAGCTCGATCTCGACCGCTTCATGATCGTCGCCGTCGACGACTTCAACATGGGGGCGATGGAGAACAAGGGCCTGAACATCTTCAATACCAAGTACGTGTTCGCCGACCCGCGCATCGCCACCGACCAGGACTTCGCCGCCATCGAATCGGTGGTCGGTCACGAGTACTTCCACAACTGGACCGGCAACCGCGTCACCTGCCGCGACTGGTTCCAGCTCACCTTGAAGGAAGGGCTGACCGTCTTTCGCGACCAGGAATTCTCGGCCGACATGATGGCCGCGCGCAGCCCGGACCCGGCCGCCGCGGCCAGTGCGCGCGCGGTCAAGCGCATCGAGGACGTGCGCGTGCTGCGCGCCGCGCAGTTCCCGGAAGACGCCGGACCGATGGCCCACCCGATCCGGCCCGACAGCTACCAGCAGATCAACAACTTCTACACGGTCACCGTCTACGAGAAGGGCGCCGAGGTGATCCGCATGCTGCAGACGCTGGTCGGGCGCGACGGCTTCAGGCGCGGCATGGACCTGTACTTCCGTCGCCACGACGGGCAGGCGGTCACCTGCGACGACTTCGTGGCCGCGATCGGCGACGCCAATGGCGTGGCGCTCGAGCGCTTCGCGCGCTGGTACGCGCAGGCGGGCACGCCGCGCGTGCGCGTGACCGCCCGCTACGATGCGCCGGCGCGCCGCTACGCGCTCGAGCTCGAGCAGCACTGCCCGCCTTCGCCCGGGCAGCCGCGCAAGGAGCCGCTGCACGTCCCGTTCGCCGCCGGCCTGGTGGGCCCCGACGGGCGCGACTGCGCGCTGCACGTCCGCGAGCAGGCCGGCGACACGCTGCGTCCGGCCACCGCCCGCATCGAATCCGGCGCGGGCGGGCATACCGTCGTGCTCGAGCTCACCGAGCCGCGCCACGTCTTCTGGTTCGAGGACGTCGGCGCGCTGCCCGTTCCCTCGCTGGCGCGCAACCTCTCGGCGCCGGTGATCGTGGAGTACGACTACGACGACGCGCAGCTCGCCTTCCTCGCGGCGCACGACAGCGATCCCTTCAACCGCTGGGAGGCCACCCAGCGGCTCGCCGTGAACGCCGTGCTGGCGATCGTCGGTGGCGCCGACGCGCGCGAGTGCTGCGGACGCCTCGCCGGCGTGCTGCGCGGCCTGCTCGACGACGCCACGCTCGATGCCGCGTTTCGCGACCAGCTGTTCATCCTGCCGTCGGAAGGATTCATCGCCGAGCAGCTCGCGGTGGTCGACCCGGCGGCGCTGCGCGCGGCGCGCAACGCCCTGCGCCGGCGCATCGCCGACGAGCTGTCGGCGGCCTGGCAGCCGGCCTGCGAGGCGCTGCGCGACGACGCCCCCTACACGCCGGAGCCCGCAGCGGCCGGCCGGCGCGCGCTGAAGAACACGCTGCTCGGCTGGTGGACCGAGACGCAGGCAGGCGCCGCCGTCGAGGCGGCGGCCCTGCAGTCCGAGCACGCGGACAACATGACCGATCTCGCCGGCGCGCTGCAGGCCCTGCTGCGCGTGGCCGACCCGCGCCGCGAGGCGGCGCTGGCGCATTTCGCGCAGCGCTACGCCGGCGAACCGCTGGCACTCGACAAGTGGTTCTCGATGCAGGCCACGATGCATCGCCATCCCGGCGAAGCGCCGGTGCTCAAGCGCGTGCGCGCGCTCATGGGCCATCCGGCGTTCTCGCTGCGCAACCCCAACCGGGTGCGCGCGCTCGTCGGCAGCTTCTGCAACGGCAACCTCGCCGAGTTCCACGCCGCCGACGGCTCGGGCTATGCGTTCTGGCGCGAGCAGGTGCTCGCCATCGATGCGTTCAATCCGCAAGTGGCCGCGCGCCTGGCGCGCGCGCTCGACCGCTGGCGCAAGTTCAGCCCCGATCGCCAGGCGCTGATGCGCGCGGCGCTCGAGCAGGTCGCCGCCCACGAGCCGCTCTCGGGCGACGTGCGCGAGATCGTCACCAAGGCGCTCGCCGCCTGACACCCGAACCCACGACGCGACAGGAACCGCCATGCCGCCCCGCATCAGCCTCACCCAGTATCTGGTCGAGAAGCAGCGCGAGAAGGGGCTGATCCCCGCCGAGCTGCGCCTGCTGCTCGAGGTCATCGCGCGCGCGTGCAAGCGCATCGGCTACGCGGTCTCGCGCGGGGCCATCGACGGCGTGCTCGGCGAAGCCGGCTCCTCCAACGTGCAGGGCGAGGCGCAGAAGAAGCTCGACGTGATCGCCAACGAGGCGCTGCTCGAGGCCAACGAGTGGGGCGGCAACCTGGCGGCCATGGCCTCCGAGGAGATGGACCATCCCTACACCATCCCCAACCGATATCCCAAGGGCGAGTTCCTGCTGCTGTTCGACCCGCTGGACGGCTCGTCCAACATCGACGTGAACGTCTCGATCGGCACCATCTTCTCGGTGCTGCGTCTGCCCGAGGGCGTGGCCGAGCCGCAGGAGGCGCACTTCCTGCAGCCGGGCACGAAGCAGCTGGCGGCCGGCTACGCGGTGTACGGCCCGTCCACGCTGCTGGTGCTCACCGTCGGCGACGGGGTGGCCTGCTTCACCCTCGACAAGGAGATCGGCAGCTGGTGGCTCACCGTCGAGCGCATGAGCGTTCCAGAGCAGACCCGCGAGTTCGCCATCAATGCCTCCAACGCGCGGCACTGGCATGCGCCGGTCAAGCGCTACGTCGACGAGCTGCTGGCCGGGCGCGAAGGCCCGCGCGGGGTCGACTTCAACATGCGCTGGGTGGCCTCGATGGTGGCCGACGTGCACCGCATCCTCACGCGCGGCGGCGTCTTCATGTATCCGCGCGACAACCGCGAGCCCGACAAGCCCGGCAAGCTGCGCCTGCTCTACGAGGCCAATCCGATGTCGTTCCTCGTCGAGCAGGCGGGCGGCGCGGCCACCAACGGGCACCAGCGCATCATGGAGATCGTGCCCGCCAAGCTGCACGAGCGTGTCGCCGTGTTCCTCGGTTCGAAGGCCGAGGTCGAGCGCGTCACGGCCTATCACCGCTCATGAGCGGCTCGATGCGGCGCGCGAGGGCTGAGGAAATCCACGCGCCGCCGTCCTCGCGCACGAACAGCGCCTGATCGACGCCGCAGCGCTCGAGCAGCGCCGCGGCGCGCAGCGGGCCGGCGACCATCGCGGCGGTGCCGAGGCCGTTGACGTCGGCGGCGCGCCGCGCCACCAGCGTGACGCCGTGAATGCCGCGCGTCGGCCTGCCGGTGGCCGGGTCGATCACGTGGTGATAGCGCCGGCCCTCGTGCATCACGAAGCGCTCGTAGTCGCCCGACGAGGCCACCACCCCTTCGTGCAGCGGCACCACCGCCATCAGTTGGTCGGGCGCGGCGGCATCGCGCACGCCGATGCGCCACGGGCGGCCATCGGGACGGGCCGAGGCGAACACGTCGCCGCCGCCGTTCACCAGCGCGCCGCGCACGCCGTGGGCGCGCAGCACGTCCAGCCCCGCCTCGAGAATGGGCAGCTTGGCGATCCCGCCCAGGTCGAGCTGCGTCATCGGATCGTCGATCCGGGCGGTGCCCCGCTGCGCGTCGAGCGTCAGGTGCCGCATGCCCACGTGCTCCAATGCCGAGCGCACTGCACCCTCGTCGGGCACCCCGCCGCTCGCGGCCGCCGCTCCGGGCGTGAGGCCGCCCACGGTGGCATCGAAGGCGCCCGAGGTGCGCCGGTGCACTGCCCTCGCCTGCTGCAGCACCGCCATCATCTCCGGCGGCACGGGCACCGCATGCCGGCCGGCTGCCCGATTGAGCACGCCGAGATCGCTGTCCGGATCGAAGCGGCTCATCCGCTGCGCCAGCCTTTCCATCTGCGCGAACGCCAGCGCGACGGCCTGCTGCGCGCCGGGCTGGCCTCCATCGGCGACGGTGATGTCGACCCAGGTGCCCATCAGCGCGCGGCGAACATTCAGCGGCGCGGCCGCGGCGAGAACCGGCAGCGGCAGCAGCGGCGCGGCGGCCAGCGCGCGTGCCAGGTTGCGGCGGGAGATTCGAAAGGCATCCATGCTCATTGCCTGCAAAGCCTCGGTATTGCCGACGACGATCGTGGGATCGTCATCGTCGTCACGAACGCATCGTCGCGACGAGCGCATTCTGCAATGTCGTCCCGGTCACGGTCGCGGCCTGTTCGACCCCGGGTTGACGTGGGTCAATGGAACGTATGCGCCCGCGCTCGCGCATTGACGCGCCTCAAACGACGAGGCGCGCAGCGAGGGCACCGTTCGTATCGTGCGTCCTTCCCCATCAACAACGGAAAAGTGCCCTGCCATGAGCGACAAGCCCTCCTGCTCGCCCGAACCGACCGAAGGTCTGGGACGGCGCCGTTTCCTGAGCTCCGCTGCCGTCGCCGGCCTCGCCGGGGTCGGCCTGGCCGCATGCAATGACAATCGGCAGCAGACCGCCGCGCCCGCCCCGGCAGCGGCGCCCGCTGCGGCCGAGTCCGCCGCCGGCCACGCCGCCAGCGTGCACCTGAAGCCGGGCGAGCTCGACACCTACTACGGCCTGTGGAGCGGCGGCCATACCGGCGACGTGCGCGTGCTCGGCATGCCGTCGGGGCGCGAGATCCTGCGCGTCCCGTGCTTCGTGCCCGATGCCCTGGTCGGCTGGGGCATCACCAACGAAAGCAAGGCGGTGATGGGCACCCGGCCCGACGGCAGGCTGCGCTACACCGTCGGCGACACCCACCATATCCACGCCTCGTACAAGAACGGCGACTACGACGGCCGCTACGCCTGGGTCAACGACAAGATCAACGGACGGCTCGCGCGCATCCGGCTCGACTACTTCGTCTGCGACAAGATCACCGAGATCCCGAACATCCAAGGCTTCCACGGCATTTTCCCGGACAAGCGCGATCCCGTCGATCCGGCCATCGACCACACCACGCGGGTGTTCTGCGGCGCCGAGTTCCACATCCCGCTGCCCAACAACGGTGCGGACCTCGAGGCCACCGACAAGTACCGCGCACTGTTCACCTGCGTCGACGCCGAATCGATGGCGGTGCGCTGGCAGGTGCTGATCGACGGCAACTGCGACCTGGTGGCCAGCTCGTTCGACGGCAAGCTCGCCGCGTCGAACCAGTACAACACCGAGAACGGCGCGGTGTTCGGCGACATGATGTCGGCCGAGCGCGATGCCTGCCTGTTCTTCAACGTCGCGCGCATCGAGCAGGCGGTCAAGGACGGCCGGTTCAAGACCTACGGCGACAGCAAGGTGCCGGTGGTCGACGGCACCCACGCGGCGAACAAGGATCCGAAGACCGCGCTGACCGCCTACGTGAGCGTCCCCAAGAACCCGCACGGCGTGAACGCCAGCCCCGACGGCAAGTACTTCGTGTGCTCGGGCAAGCTCTCGCCGACGGTCACCGTGATCGAGCTCGCGAAGGTGCTCGACTGGTTCGACGGCAAGCTCGAGAAGCTCGACGATTCCATCGCCGCGGAAGTGGAGGTCGGCCTCGGGCCGCTGCACACCGCATTCGACGGCCGCGGCAACGCCTACACCACGCTGTTCCTCGACAGCCAGGTGGTCAAGTGGAACGTCGACGCGGCGATCAAGTTCCACGGCGGCGACAAGAGCGCCAAGTACGTGGTCGACCGGCTCGACGTCCACTTCCAGCCGGGGCACATCAACGCCTCGCAGTCGGAGACGGTGAAGGCCGACGGCAAATGGCTCGCCGTCGGCTGCAAGTTCTCCAAGGACCGCTTCCTGCCGGTCGGGCCGCTTCATCCGGAGAACGAGCAACTGATCGACATTTCCGGCGACAAGATGGTGCTGGTGGCCGACCACTCGGTGCGCGGCGAGCCGCACGACTTCATCATCTTCAAGCGCGAGCTGCTGCGGCCCAAGCAGGTCTACGATCTCGCCGACTTCCCCAACGCCGTGAAGGACGCCACCGAGGCCGGCGTGTTCCGCGACGGCAGGAAGGTGCACGTGAAGATCTCGTCGCAGGCGCCCAGCTTCAGCCTCTCCGAGTTCAAGGTGAAGAAGGGCGACGAGGTCACGCTGACGCTGACCAACCTGGACAAGATCGAGGACCTGACGCACGGCTTCGCGATCCCGAAGTACAACATCAACTTCATCGTCAACCCCCAGGAGACCAAGTCGGTCACCTTCATCGCCGACCAGCCGGGCGTGTTCTGGTGCTACTGCACGCACTTCTGCCACGCGCTGCACCTCGAAATGCGTTCGCGCCTGATCGTCGAAGCCTGAGCACCACCGTCGGGCGGCCGCGGCAACCCGCCGCGGCCGCCCCTACCGTACACATGAAGCTGTTGTCGAGATTCCTGGCGACGCTGCTCGTCGCCATGTCCCTGTTCGGGCACGCGCAAGGCGTCCGCGCCGGCGCCTACGAGGCGAAACTCCCCGAAGACCTCGCCACCGCCCCCGATCTGTGCGCGCGCGTGCCCTGCCGCGAGGTGCTGCCCGGCGCTGCCACGTTCTCCGAGCGCAAGGGCCAGCCCCCCTACGTGGAGGGCTATGCCGGCGAGGGAGACGCACGCAGGCTGGTCGGCTACGTGATGCTGTCGACCGACATCACCGACACGCCGGCCTATTCCGGCAAGCCGGTGGTCACGCTGATCGGCATGGATGCCGCCGGCCGCTACACCGGGGTACGCGTGCTCAAGCACAGCGAACCGATCCTGCTGCTGGGCATTCCCGAATCGGCGCTGACGCGATTCACCGACCAGTACGTCGGCAAGTCGGTGCACGACAAGATCGCGGTCGGCCCGCCGCGTCCCGAGGAGAACGTGCTCGGCGTGGACGCGATCTCGGGCGCCACGGTCACCGTGATCGCGCAGAACCAGGTGATCACCACCAGCGGCACTACCGTCGGACGCCAGGTGGGCCTGCTGCCGCCGGTCGTGCGCGAGCAGGCGAAATGGGCCCCCTTGCCGCCGGAGCAGAGCTGGGCGGCGCTGGCGGCCAGCGGCGCGGTGCAGCGCCTCGTGGTGCAACCCGAACAGGTCGGGCTGCCGCGTACCGGGCAGCCGTTCATCGAGCTGTGGTTCGGCAGCCTCGACCATCCCGACATCGGCCGCAGCCTGCTGGGCGACGCCGCCTGGGAGGGGCTGCGCGCACAGCTCAAGCCGCACGAGCATGCCCTGTTCATCATTCGCACCGCCGGCGAGGAATCCTTCAAGGGGTCTGGCTATGTGCGCGGCGGCCTGTACGACCGCGTGCAGGTCAGGCAGGACGACGACGCGTTCACCTTCCGCGACCTCGACTACCTCAACCTGTACGGGCTGAAGGCCGCCGGCGCGCCGGCCTACACCGAGTCGGCGATCTTCGTCATCCGCTCCAAGGCGTTCTCGGCCGCCTACCCGTGGCGGCTCAGCTTCCTGGGCAGCCGGGTCGACCGCGCCACGGGTGCGCGCACCTTTGCCAACTTCGATGCGCGCTACTGGCTGCCGGCAGCGGCGCTGGAAGGCGGCCGGCCCAGGATCGAGACGCCGCAGGCGCCCTGGGTGCGGGTGTGGAAGACGCGCGCGGTGGAGATCGCCCTGTTCGGCGCGCTGCTCGCGGCGGTCACGGTGGTCTACGCGCTGCGCGAGCGGCTGACGCGCCGCTCCACCCATCGCAACAAGTGGCCGGTCAACGCCTTCAAGTACACCGCCTGGGTGCTCAGCGTGGTGTTCGTGGGCTTCGGCGCGATGGCCCAGCCCTCGGTCACGCAGGTGCTCACCTGGTTCCACTCGCTGCTGTTCGCCTGGCACTGGGAGCTGTTCCTCAGCGATCCGTTCATCTTCCTGTTCTGGATCTTCATCATCGTCACGGTGTTCGTGTTCGGCCGCGGCCTGTTCTGCGGATGGATGTGCCCGTTCGGATCGCTGCAGGAGATCATCCACAAGGCGGCCGGCCGCCTGGGCCTGAAGCGCTGGCAGTTCAAGCTGCCGCAGCGCTGGCACGACCGGCTCAAGTGGGTGAAGTACGCGGTGTTCTTCGGCCTGCTGACCGTCTCGATGTTCTCGATGGGGCTCGCCGAGGTGCTCGCCGAGGTCGAGCCGTTCAAGACCACCTTCCTGGTCGGCGTCATGAACCGCGCGTGGCCCTACGGGCTGTTCGTCGCGGTGCTGCTGGGCCTGTCGATTCTCATCGAGCGCCCCTACTGCAAGTACCTGTGCCCGCTCGGCGGCGCGCTGGCGATGCCGAGCACGTTCCGCTGGTTCGGCCTGCGGCGCAAGCCCGACTGCAACAGCTGCAAGGCATGCGCGCGCGGCTGCGGTTCGCAGGCGATCGACGAGCACGGCCGCATCGATCATCGCGAGTGCCTGCACTGCCTCGACTGCATGGTGCTGTACACCGACCCCACCGGCTGCCCGCCGCTGGGCCAGGAGCGCAAGCGCCGCGAACGCGCCGGCCTGGCGCTCACGCCGATCGGCCGCGACGGCTACTACATCCCGATCGTTCCGGTGGCTGCCGAACCCGGGGCCGGCGCAGCGCCCGCGCAGGCAGCCGGCCCGGCCGTACAGGGCATCGATCCGCGCCTGCCGACCCCGGCGGTCACCCCGCCCTACGCCGCCGGCGGCGGCCTGCTGGCGTGGCTGGCCGGCGAGCTGCGCGACCACCTGTGGCCGTGGAGCCGGGAAGGCTGGGCGAGCAATCGCGCGCTGCAGGCCGCGGGCATCGCATTCGCGGCGACGGTCACCGTGGTCTGGCTGCTGGCCGCCGACGGACGGATGTCCTCGGCCGCGGTGATCGGATGGTGGTTCGGCTGGAGCGTCTACGAGGTGCTGATCCGCATGCAGGGCAAGCGCCACGTCAAGGACGGACCGTGGTGGGGCCGTACCTGGCGCGAGGCCGGCGTGATGGACATGCTGAGCTATGTCGGCTTCAAGAACCTGCTGATCGGCGCCACGCTGTTCCTCGGCCTCGAGGCGCTGGGGCTGATGCCCGGGTGAATCCGATGCGAGGATCGTCGCGCCCTTGCCGCCGGTGGCGCGCACTGGCCGCCGCGATGGCCTGCGCCGTTGCCTGCACCGCCGCGACGGCGTGCGCAACCGCGACGGCAGCCACCTGGACGGTGCGGCCCGGCCAGGCGCTGCAGCCGGTCATCGACGCGGCCGCGGCCGGCGACGTGATCGAGGTGCAGCGCGGCCTGTATGCCGGCAACCTGCTGATCGACAAGCCCCTCACCCTGAGGGGCACGGCACGGCCGACGATCAGCGGCGGCCAGCGCGGCGACACCATTCGCGTCGAGGCGACCGACGTCACCATCGAGGGCCTGATCGTGCGCGACTCGGGCGATAGCCTGAAGGACCAGAACGCCGGCATCTACATCCGGCCGGGCGCTCATCGCGCGGTGGTGCGCCGCTGCGACCTCACCTACAACCTGTTCGGCCTGTGGATCGAGAAGGCCAACGACGTGCGCATCGAGCACAACCGGATCACCGGCAAGCGCGACTACGCCAGCCCGCAGCGCGGCAACGGCGTGCAGCTGTACAACACCCAGGGCGCGCGCATCGTCGGCAACGACATCAGCTTCGTGCGCGACGCGCTGTACATCGATGTCTCGCACCATGCGGTGTTCCGCGGCAACCGCCTGCACCACAGCCGCTACGGCACGCACTACATGAACTCGTACCACAACCTGTGGGAGGACAACGACAGCTGGTCCAACCGCGGCGGCATCGCGCTGATGGAGGTACGCGACAACGTCGTGCGCAACAACCGGGCGTGGGACAACCTCGACCACGGCATCATGCTGCGCACCATCCAGGACTCCGTCGTCGAGGGCAACGTGGTGGCCCGCAACCCGCGCGGCTTCTTCATCTACGATGTGGAGTACACCACGCTGCGAGGCAACCTGGTGCTCGACAACGACGTGGGCGTGCACCTCTCGGCGGGCTCCACCCGCAATATCGTCGACGGCAACGACTTCATCGGCAACCGCGAGCAGGTGCGGTATGTCGGCGCGCGCGACGAGCGCTGGGGCGGCGAGCACGGCAACCACTGGAGCAACTACCTCGGATGGGACCGCGACGGCGACGCACGCGGCGACGTGCCCTACGAGGCCAACGACATCGTCGATCGGCTGAGCTGGCGGCACCCCGCCGTGAAGCTGCTGCTGGCGAGCCCCGCGGTGCAGGCGCTGCGCGTGGTCGGCCAGCAGTTCCCGGTGCTGCGCGTGCCCAGCGTGGTCGAGCCGCACCCGCGCATGGTTCCGGCCTGGACGCAATGGCCGGCCTGGCGGGCCAGGCTGCAGGGGATGTCCGATGCGCGCTGACGCTTCGATGCTCGGAGCCGCGATCTCGCTGCGCGGCGTCGGCAAGCGCTTCGGCGCGGTGCTGGCCGTCGACGGCGTCGACCTCGACATCCGCCGCGGCGAGGTGTTCGGCCTGATCGGCCACAACGGCGCCGGCAAGAGCACGCTGTTCAAGATGATGCTGGGGCTGCTGCCGCCGAGCGCCGGCACCCTCCGCGTGGCCGGCGTGCCGGTAGCGGGCGGCGGCGCGCGCGCCGTGCGCCGCACGATCGGCTATCTGCCCGAGAACGTCGCGCTGTGGGACAACCTGAGCGGGCTGGAGACGCTGCGCTTCTTCGCGCGCCTGAAGGCGGTGCCGGCCTCCGAGTGCGCGCCGGCGCTGGCGAAGGTCGGCCTCGAGGCCGCGGCGCAGCGCCCGGTGCGCGAGTACTCCAAGGGCATGCGTCAGCGCCTGGGCTTCGCGCAGGCGCTGCTGGGCCGGCCGCAGGTGCTGTTCCTCGACGAGCCCACGACCGGCCTGGATCCGCAGGCGATCCGCGCGTTCTGGGACACGCTGTCGGCGCTGCGCGACCAGGGCGTGACCATGGTGCTCAGCTCGCACATCCTGGCCGAGCTGCAGCACCGCGTCGACCGTCTCGCGGTGCTGGTCGCCGGCCGGGTGCAGGCGCTGGGCAGCGTCGAGCAGCTGCGCGAGGAGCGCGGCCTGCCGCTGACCGTGTCGCTGCGACTGGCCGCGGGCGATGTCCCCGAGGCCGAACGGGCGCTGGCCGCCGTGCGCGCCGCCGCGGGCGATGCGGCGGCTCCGGGCGCCGGGGCATCGACCACCCCCGGGCGAAATGCTGCCTCCGGGCCGCATGCGGTCGCCGCGGGCCTCGTCGTCGAACGCACCGCCGAGGGCCTGCGCGTGCGCTGCCCGCGTCCGGTCAAGGTGGCCGTGCTGCAGGCGCTCGCGCCGCTGGGGCCGCGGCTGCTCGACGTGCAGATCGCCGAGCCCTCGCTCGAGGACCTGTTCTTCGGCTCGTCCGAGCGGTGGAGCCGATGATCGAGGCGCGACAAGTCCTGGCCGTCGCAGCCAAGGAGTTCCGCGACCGCCTGCGCAACCGCTGGGTGCTGGCGGTGGCGCTGGTATTCGCGGTGTTCTCGCTCGTCATCACCTATGCCGGCGGCGCGCAGCAGGGTGCGGTGGGGCTGCGCTCGCTCGAGTTCACGATCGCCAGCCTGGTCAGCCTGGTGATCTACCTGGTGCCGCTGATCGCGCTGCTGCTCGGCTTCGACGCCATCGTCGGCGAGCGCGAGCGCGGCTCGCTCGACCTGCTGCTCGCGCTGCCGCTCACGCGCACCGAGCTGCTGCTCGGCAAGTACCTCGGCCTGGCCGGCGCGCTGGCGCTGGCGATGCTCGCCGGCCTGGCGCTGGTCGGCGGCGTGCTGGCGCGCAGGTTCGGCGGCGATGCGCTGTACCACTACGGCGGTTTCGTGCTCAGCGCGGTGCTGCTCGGGCTCGCCTTCCTCAGCCTGGCGGTGCTGATGTCGGTGCTGGCGCGCGATCGCACGCGCGCCTCGGGCCTGGCGATCGTGTCGTGGTTCTTCTTCGTGCTGGTGTTCGACCTGCTGCTGCTGGGCGCGCTGGTCGGCACCGGCGGCCACTACGGCGGAGAGATCTTCCCCTACCTGCTGCTGCTCAATCCCGCCGACGTGTTCCGCATCCTCAACGTCTTCTCGCTCGACGAGGTGCGCAACATCCACGGGGTCGCCGGCATCGCGCTGCAGGTCCTCGGCGACATCCGGGTGCTCGGTGCCGCCATGCTGGCATGGATCGTCGCGCCCCTGGCGCTGGCCAACTGGAGGTTCAAGCCGTGAAATCCCTCTGCAACTGCCGCCGGCACGGCGGCATGCCGGCCGCCGCGGGCGGCGAGCGCCGCCGCTTCCTCGGATCGGTCGCGATCGCCGCGCTCGGCGCCCTCGCCGGCTGCGACGGCCCCGGCAGCGGCAGCAGCGGCGGCAGCACCCGCGCCCCCCGGGAGATCGAGGCATCCACGTCCTGCGAGCTCGACGGCATGCTGCTGGCCGACTACCCCGGGCCGAAGGGACAGCTCTTCTATGCCGATGCCGCCGAGCCGGCATTCTTCTGCGATACCGTCGAGCTGCTCAACATGCTGCTGCGCCCCGAGCAGGTGCGCAAGGTCGCCGCGGCCTACGTGCAGGACATGGGCCGCGCCGACTGGGACCAGCCGCGCGGGCACTGGATCGACGCTCGCGCCGCGTTCTACGTGCGCGGCAGCCGGCGCAACGGCTCGATGGGACCGACTCTGGCCACCTTCTCCGGGGAAGCCGAGGCGCGCACGTTCGCCGGCCAGTACGGCGGCACGGTGCTGCGCTTCGAGGACATCAAGCCCGAGATGGTCGACCTGAGCGGCGGGGCCAAGTTCGACCAGCGCATGTGAGGGCGGGCGCGATGCCGGCACCGGCGGCACGAGGAAGCGCACGCCGCCGCTGGCTAATCGCGGCCGCGGCCGGCTCGGTCGCGGCCGCGGCGGCGCTGCTCGGCCGGATGCACCTGCCGGGGATGCAGCCCCGCTCGCCGTCCGGGTCGCCGGCCGGATCACTGTCGAGGTCGCCGCCCGCGCAATTGCCGGCCGAGCTGTGCGTCGTCGCCCCGGCGCTGCCGTACGACCCGGCCAGCGGCCTGCCGCCGCATGCCCCGCGCCCAGTGCCGGCCGACGCGCGCTGCCCGGTCTGCGGCATGTACCCGGCGCGCGACCTGCGCTGGGCCGCCCAGGTGATCTATGCCGACGGCGCCGTGCACTTCTTCGACTCGCCGCTCACGCTGCACCAGTTCCTGCGCGACGTCGAGCTCTACAGCGGCGGACGCAGCGCCGCCGACATCGCGGCGCGCTGGGTGACCGACTTCGAGACCGGTGCATGGATCGACGCCGGCCTCGCCTTCCACGTGCACGGCTCCGACGCGCCGGGGCCGATGCGCGCGGGCAACCTGCCGGCGTTCGCATCGCAGGCGGCCGCCCGGCGCTTCGCGCAGGTGCATGGGGGGCGCGTGGTGCCTGCGGCGGCGATCGACCGGGCCCTCCTGCAGGCGCTGGACAGCCGCAGCCGGCACGTGCACTGAGGATGCGGGCGGGTGGTCAGTCGAGCGAGCGCCACACCAGCTTGAGCGCCGGATCGTCGGGGTCGGTCTCGATGGTGAAGCCGAGCGCGCGCATCAGCTGCATCATCGCCGTGTTGTTCGCCAGCACGAAGCCCTCGATGCGCTGCAGGCCCTTGGAGCGGGCCGCCTCGACGATGACGTTCATCAGCGTCGTGCCCAAGCCCTTGCCGTGCAGGCGATCGGCGATCGCGATCGCGAACTCGCAGCTGCGCCGGTCCGGGTTGAGCATGTAGCGCACCACGCCGATGATCGTCTCGTCGCCCTCCTCGGCATCCGGGTCGCCCGGATCGAGCGTGGCCACCAGCGCCAGCTCGCGGTCGTAGTCGATCTGCGTGTAGCGCGCGAGCATGCGCGGCGTGAGCTCGTTCTGCGTGGAGATGAAGCGGAAGTAGCGCGAACGCTCCGACATGCCGCGCACGAAGCGCTGCAGGCGTCCGCCGTCCTCGGCCCGGATCGGGCGAATGGTGCAGGCGCGGCCGTCGCGCAGCGCGCAGCGCCTGACCATGTGCGCGGGGTAGGGCATGATCGCCATGTGCCCGTAGCGCGGTCCGCATGCCCGCTCGCCCGCGATCCAGCTGCGCGGCACGGTGCGGTCGACCGCCACCCGGGCGTCCACCGCGACGGCACCGGCGCCGTCGGCGATGACCGGGTTGATGTCCATCTCGACGATCTGCGGCAGCTCGCACACCATCTCCGAGACGCGCACCAGCATGCGCACCAGCGCCTCCACGTCGACCGCCGGCGCGCCGCGGAACTCGCCCAGCGTCTGCGCCACGCGGGTACGCGCGATCATGCTGCGCGCGAGAAAGCCGTTGAGCGGCGGCAGCTCGAGCGTGGTGTCGCGCACCACCTCGATGCGCGTGCCGCCGGTGCCGAAGGCGATCACCGGGCCGAACAGCCGGTCGCGGAATACGCCGACGTACAGCTCGCGGCCGTGGCGCGAAAGCTTCATCGCCTGCAGCGTCACGCCGTCGAGGACGGCCCGCGGCAATGCGGCGGCCACCGCGGAGAGGATCTGCGCGTACTGCGTGCGCACCTCCCCGGCATTGCGCACGTTGAGCACCACGCCGCCCACGTCGCTCTTGTGCGGCACGTCGGCCGAGCTGATCTTCATCGCCACCGGGTAGCCGATGCGCGCGGCGAGCGCCACCGCCTCCTCGGCGGTGCGCGCCACCAGGGTGCGGTTGACCGGCAGGCGGAACGCCTCGAGCAGCGCCTTGGATTCGAGCTCGGTCAGCACCTCGCGGCCGGCGGCCAGCACGGCGTCGACGATCGCCTGCGCCGCCGCCAGGTCGGGCGCATCGCCGCGCTCCGCCAGCGGCCCGGGCACCTGCTGCAGCAGCAGCTGGTTCTGGTAGAAGGTGGCGACCGTGGAGAACGCATCCACCGCCGCCTCGGGGGTGTCGTACACCGGGATCGCCGCGGCTTCCAGGCGCGCGCGCAGCGGGCGCGTCGTGCGATCGCCCAGCCAGCAGGCGAACATCGGCTTGACCATGGTGGCGCCGATCGCCGCGACGCGCTCGGTGATCTCCTGGGCCGGCACGCCGGCGCAGGGCGCGAGCAGCACCAGCGTGGCATCGGCCTCGGGATCGTAGGCGATCGCCTCGATCGCCCTGGCGTACGCATCGGCATCGGCGGTCACGCCCAGGTCGAGCGGGTTGGCGATCTCGACGCCCGGCAGGGCGTCGGCCAGCCTGCGCCGCGTGGGCTCCGTGAAGGGGGGCAACCGCAGGCGCTGCGCGTAGGCCCAGTCGCTCGCCAGCACCGCCGGACCGTTGCCGTTGGCGATCACGGCCAGCCGCTTGCCGATCGGCCAGTTGCGCGAAGCGAGGTACTGCACCGAGGTGAACAGCTGCGCGAACAGGCGCACCTGCACGGCGCCGGCGCGGCGCAGCGCGGCGGAATAGACCGCATCGCCGGCGGCGATCACCCCCGAATGCGTGCGCGCGCCCGGCCATCCGGCGGCGTCCCGGCCGCCCTTGAGGACCACCACCGGCTTGAGCGCAGCCAGCGCGCGCAGCGCGCTCATGAAGCTGCGCGCCTCGCGCACGGCCTCGAGGTAGACCACCACCGCCTTGGTCGACATGTCGGCCGCGAGGAACTCGAGCACCTGCGCCACGTCGACGCCGGCCTCGGCGCCCAGCGCAACCGCCAGCGAGAAGCCGATGGTGGTGCCCTGGGCCCAATCGAGGATGCCGGCGTTGAGCGCCCCCGACTGCGACACCAGCGCGATGTTGCCCGGCGGCGGCAGCGCACCCGGCCGTCCGGCGTTGAGCCGGCGCGCCGGCCGGGCGAACCCCACCGTGGCCGGTCCCAGCAGCTGCATGCGGGCCTCGCGGGCGATTTCGGCCAGCTCGGCCCGGACCCCGGCCGACGCGCCCGGCGTCAGCATCACCGCGGCACGCGCGCCCAGCCTCGCCGCGAACCGCAGCGCCTCGACCTCGCGCGCGGCGCCGACCGCCACCAGGGCCAGATCGCACTGCGCCGGGGCCCCGCCCGGCGGCGTCTCGCCCGCGGCCGGCGCGTCCGCCGTCCCCGGCATCCCGCCTGCCGCCCCGGCCTGCTCTCCGAGCACCGCCTGCCGGCTGTCGACGCGGGCGTCGCGCAGCTGGCGCGCAAGCTCGGCGACCCACTGCGGCGGCTCGCCGGGCTCCACCACCAGCACCACGGTGGCGGGATCGAACAGCGGGGTGAGCGGGTGGAGGTGCTTCACCGCGACAACCGGTGGCTCAGGACGGCAACCCGGGCACGAACCGCTTGGGGCCCGGCCTTCAATCGAGCGCGAGCAGCGCGCGCAGGTGCGCCTCGACGCAGCGCGCCAGCGACGGCAGGTGGTAGCCGCCTTCTAGGGTGGAGACGACCCGCCCTTCGCAGTGCTCGTCGGCGAAGCGCGCGATCTCGCGGCTGATCCAGGCGTAGTCCTCGTCGCGCCAGCCGAGGTGGCTCATGTCGTCTTCGCGGTGCGCATCGAACCCCGCCGAGACGAACAGCATCTGCGGCGCGAACTCCCGAAGCGCCGGCAGCCAGTGCCCCATCACCGCGTCGCGCAGCAGCGCGCCGTCGCTGTAGGGCGGCAGCGCCACGTTGCACATGTTGCGCCCGAGCGCCTGCTCGCCCGAGAAGGGATAGAGCCGGGTCTGGAAGGTGGAAACCATGAGCACCCGGTCGTCGCCGGCGAGGATGGCCTCGCTGCCGTTGCCGTGGTGCACGTCGAAGTCGAGCAGCGCCACCCGCTCGAGGCCGAGCGCCTCGAGCGCATGCAGCACGCCGATCGCCACGTTGTTGAAGAAACAGAAGCCCATGGCCTGCGCGCGCTCGGCATGATGCCCGGGCGGGCGCACGTTGCAGAAGGCACGCTGGTAGCCCTCGCGCACCACCAGCTCCGTGGCCAGCACCGCCGCCCCGGCCGCGTGCAGGGCGGCCGTCCAGGTATGGGCGTTCATGGAGGTGTCGGGATCGAGGTTGACGTAGCCCTCGGCCGGCGCGGCAGCCCGCATCTCCAGATAGTAGCGCATGTCGTGCGCCCGCCCGATCTGCTCGGCGGTCGCCGCAGGCGCCTCGAAGCTGTCCATGCAATCGAGGATGCCGCGCATGAGGAGCCGATCGGCGATCATGGCGATGCGCTCGGGGCATTCCGGATGCTCGGGCCCCATCTCATGCTGCATGCAGCTCGGATGGGTGATGTAGGCTGCTTTCACTGACTCCTCCTCCAGGATGCACTGTAGCACCGGGGGAGGGATGCGATCACGGCAACGAGGCCGGGGCGTTCGCCTCCCGGCGCAGCGGATCGGCCACCGTGCCGGTATCCTGGTAGCGGCAGCGGCGGCAAGGGGCGGAAGAGAGAAAATCAAGAAAGGGCGGATGTCACCGGAATCACGGGACGCGGAGGCTTCGGGGCCGACGCGCTTTGCCGGCTACGCGAGCCCAGGGGTCGCGCTCGAGGCGCTGCGCGCGACGCTCGCACGCGCCGACGCGCTGTTTCCGCTGTCGGTGATGGGGCTGCTCGCGGGCATCGTCACCGGCGCCGTCATCGTCGCGTTCCGGCTGGTCACCGAGCACGCGCTCGTGCTCGCCGGACTGATGGACGACGCCGAGCACTTCGAGAAGCTGTCGCCCGAATGGCGCCTGGCATTGCCGATCGCCGGCGGGCTGGCGATCGGCGTGCTGTTCCGGCTGGCGCGCCCCGCGTCGCGTGCCGTCGGTCCCGCGCACGTCATGGCGCAACTCGCCCGGCACGCCGGCTGGCTGCCGTGGCGCAACGCGGCGATGCAGTTCGTCGGCGGCGCCGTATCGATCATCTGCGGCCATTCGGTCGGCCGTGAAGGCCCGGTCATCCACGTCGGCGCGGCGAGCGCGAGCCTCTTCGGGCAATGGCTGCGTCTGCCGAACAACAGTATCCGAACGCTGGTCGGATGCGGCGTCGCCGGCTCGATCGCCGCCTCGTTCAACACGCCGATCGCCGGCGTCGCGTTTGCGATGGAGGTCGTGCTGCTCGAATACACCCTCGCCGGCTTCGCGCCGGTCATCCTCGCGGCGATGTCCGCCGCCGCGGTGAGCCGCGTCGTCTATGGGCCGGACCCCGCGTTCGCGGTACCGCCCTTCCAGCTCGCCTCGCTGCTCGAGCTGCCCTACATCGTGCTGCTCGGGGCCGTCGTAGGCTGCCTGGCGGCAGCCTATGTATGGGGAACGAAGACGCTCGATGCGCGCTCCCGGCACCTGCCGCTGCCGCTGCGCACGACGGCGGCGGGCGCCTTCACCGGCCTGTGCGCGCTCGTGGCGCCCGAGGTGATGGGGCTCGGCTACGATACCGTCCAGTCGGCGCTGCTCGGCGAGATCGGTTTCGTCGCGCTCGCGACGATCGCGCTGCTCAAGCTGGCGGCGACCGTGGCCTGCGGCGGCTTGGGCCTGCCCGGCGGACTCATCGGACCGATGGTCGTGATGGGCGCGACGGCGGGCGGCGCACTCGGCATCATCGGCGGCTGGCTGGTGCCGCACGCCGGCGCTTCGCCCGCGTTCTACGCCACGCTCGGTGTCGTCGCGATGATGGGCGCGAGCCTGCAGGCTCCGCTCGCCGCGTTGATGGCGATCCTCGAGCTCACCGCGAACGCCAATACGCTGCTGCCCGGCATGGCGGCCGTGATCCCCGCGCTGCTCGTCGTCCGCAGCCTTTTCGGCCAGGATCCGATCTTCGTCGCGATCCTGCGCGGGCGCGGAATGGAATACCGCTTCGACCCGGTCGCACTGTCGCTGGAGCGGACGGGCGTGAGCGCGGTGATGGACAAACGCTTCGCAGCAGTGGAGATCGAGGCACCCGCCGAAGCGCTGGCGCAGGTGCTCGCGACGCAGCCCGATTGGCTGCTGGTCACGCGCGAGCGCGCGATTCTGGGCATCGTTCGCGCCGCGCAGCTCCACGACGTTCCCGCGGGCGGCCCCGGCGGCACCGATCACGGGCAAACCGGCGACGCGCACGGGGAGGCGCTCGCGGCCTCGCTCGAGCAGGCGCCGCGCTTCGTGCTCGTCTCGATCTATGCGAGCCTGCGTGAAACGCTGCAACGCCTCGACGACGCCGGTGCCGAGGTCGCGCTCGCGTGCGACGGGACCGGCACGCGCGCGGATCAGGTGCGGGGAGTGCTCGAGCGCGCGTCGCTGGAGAAATCCGCGATGACGCGATGCGACGTCATGGCCGGCTTCTCCGCACATCGGGACCGGTCGACGGATGCGCCTGGCCGTCGGCATCCCCCGGATCGGTGACGAAACCGAGCTTCAGCACGCCCGCGCGCTGCGCGGCCGCCATCACCCGCAGCACGGACTCGTACTCGGCCTTGCGGTCGCCGCGGATGTGCAGCTCGGGTTGAGGGTCCTGCCGGGCCGCGGCTTCCAGCCGCGCCTGCAAGGCAGCCTCGTCCACCGGCTGGTCGTTCCAATGCACCCGGCCGCCGGCATCCACCGCCAGCGTCACGCGCTCGGGCTTCACGTCGTCCGTCGCGGCAACCGCCCGCGGCAGGTCCACCTTCACGCGGTGCGCGAGCACCGGCATCGTGATCATGAAGATGATCAGCAGCACCAGCATGACGTCGATCAGCGGCACCATGTTGATGTCGCTGACCTCGGTATCCTGGTCGTCGAAGTCGTGCAGCATCGCGGCCATGTCATGCCTCCGCCGCGTTCAGCGGGGCAGCGGCGCGCAGCGGCCGGCCGTGGAGCGGCCCGTCCGCTTCGGCCACGGTCGGGCCGATCAGGAAGTAGCCGTGCAGTCGCTGCGCAAAGCGCCGCAGCTGCCCGATCAGCTTGCGGTTGGCGCGGTTCAGCGCGTTGTAGCCGAGCACTGCGGGAATCGCCACGGCCAGCCCGAAGGCCGTCATGATCAGCGCCTCGCCCACCGGGCCGGCCACCTGGTCGATGCCGGCCTGGCCCGAGGCGCCGATGTTCAGCAGCGCATGGTAGATGCCCCAGACCGTGCCGAACAGGCCGACGAACGGCGCCGTCGAGGCCACCGAGGCAAGCACCGAGAGGCCCGAACGCAGCCGATCGGCGCTGTCGTCGATGGCCGCGCGCAGCGCATCGCCCACCCACTCGGCCAGGCTCAGCTGCCCGTGCAGCTCCTCGCGGCTGGCTTCGTGGTGCACGGCCGCGGCCCGCCCTTCCAGCACCAGGCCGTGGAACGGGTTGAGCCCCGGCGCCGGCGTGCCCGGCGCCCGCAAGGCCTGCAGGCCCTCGTCGAAGCTGCGCGCGTGCCAGAACGCCGCGGCGGCCCGCGCCGCACGGCGCAGCCTGATCAGCCGCCAGGCGCGCGTGACGATCAGCCACCACGAGACGACGGACATCAGCAGCAGAATCAGGGCCACCGCCTTGATCGCCAGGTCGCCCTGGCTCCACAGGTTGAGCAGGCCGTAGGGGGAGGAATGCGCCGGTTCCATGGAATGTCCTCGTTTTCGGTGATGCGATGAATGCGTTGCGCGCCGCCCTCAGCGCTTGAGCGAGAAGCGCACAGGAAGCTCGTAGAGATAGGGGATGGCCTCGCCGCCACGGCGTGCGGGAACGAAGTTCCAGCGCTGCACCGCCTCGAGCGCCGACTGGTCCAGCGCCGGATAGCCGCTGCTGCGCTTGACCCTCGCCTCGCCGGCGCTGCCATCGGCACGGATGAACACCTCCAGCAGCACCAGGCCCTCCTCGCGCCGGCGGCGCGCACCGGGCGGGTAGACCGGCGCCGGGTTGCGCAGATAGGCGGCATCGGCCAGCGGCGGCGTCATCGGCGGCGCCGCGTCGCCCCCGCTGTGCGCCGGCGCATCGACTGCGCTCGGCCCCTGCGCGCCGGGCGGCGACGCCGGCGGCGGGCTCGGCGGCGCTTCGGCCACTGCCTCCGCCGGCGCCGTCTCGCGCCCGGGCGCGGTCTCTTCCGCCGAGGCGGGCAGCGTGATCGACCGCTCGCTGGGCGGCACCGGCACGGGGGGCAGCGGCCGGAGTTTCGGCTTCGGCTTCTGCCTGGGCCGCACCTGCACCGTCGACGGCTCTTGCGGCGCCGGCTTGCCGCTCGCCGGCGCGGGCAGCGTCAGTTGCCGTGACGCCTCGGCCACCAGCACGCCGCTGATCGACGGCGGCGTCACGTCCTGCGCCGGCGGCGTCCCGAAACCCAGCAGCGCGACGGCGACCGGCAGCGCATGCACGGCCACCACGACCAGGGCCGCCGGCACGCCGTCGCGCCAGCGCGCCGGCGCCCGATCGCATGCGGCGGCCGACGCATCGCGCCCCGCAGGCAGGCTGCCGCCGGCGCGGCGAATGGGGTGATCGGGTGCGGACATGTTTCAGAAGTTCTTGCGCAGCTGCAGCGAGACCTCGCTCTGCCGGTAGCCGTGGAAGATCGTGCTGCTGCGGTTCTCGGTGTGCTTGAGGCGCAGCTCGGGATAGGCGCCGCGGACCGACAGCCGGGTCGAGCCCAGCGTGGCGACGAAGATGCGCTGCGTATCCTCGCGCTGCACGCCGTAGAAGAAGTTGTAGTCGTCGTTCTCGAAACGGCGGTACAGCACCAGCAGGTTGGCGAAGATGCCGCCGGTCTCGAACTGGCGAAACATGCCGGCGCGCAGCACGGCTTCCTTGCTGCTGTCGACGGTCGTGGAGTATTTCTTGCGATAGAAATCGACACCCGTGTAGAGGCTGGTGCTGCGGTCCAGGTAATAGGTGGCCGCGACGCCCGCCGTGTTCTGCGTGTAGTCGGCGAAATACTGGCGGACCGGTCCGCGATGGCGGTAGCGCTTGGTGCCGGCCTGCAGGCCCAGCTTCAGGCTCGGCGTCAGGAAGTAGTTCCAGTCCGCCTGCAGGCCCGACGCGTGATAGGTGGTATCGCCGTTGCGGCGGTAGTTCTCGAAATACGGCGTGAGGTTCGCCGTGTGGCGCGCGCTGGCGAACTGGTAGCCCAGATACAGGATGCCGGTGCTGTCGCTGTAGTCTTCCAGCACCGGGTTGTCCGGATCCCTTTCGCGATAACGCGTGCCGTAGCCGACCGGCCGGATGAGCAGGTTGTGGTGGCCGGCGAGCGGGATGCGCTTGCTCAGCACCAGGTCGTAGTTGACGAACGAGGAGGCGATCGGATCGGGCAGCTTGAGCCGCGCCAGGCAGGAACCGGCGAAAGCGAACGAGCAGTGCTCGTAGCCGTTGGCCTGGTTGATGTTGCTGCTGCGGCCCACGCCCACGGCGATCGAGCCCTGCCAGGCGCCGCGCCGGTCCACGGCGTCGACATGGTTCTGCAGCAGCCGGCGGGTCTCGGGCGGCAGGCTGTTGCTCAGCGCACGCTCGAACATCCGCCGCGCCTCGCGGTCCTGGTTGTCCTCCGCGTAGACCCGCGCCAGCTCCATCTGCACGCGCATGTCGTCCGGGTCGGCCCGGTGCGCCCGCTCCAGCGTGCCCACGGCGGCGGTGTAGTCGCCCGCCCGGCGCGCAGCCAGGCCCTCGGCCATCAGCGCCAGGTGCGGCTTGTGGCCGGGCAGCAGGCGGTATTGCGCGGCCAGCTCGCGCACCTTGCTCCATTGCCCGGTATTGATCGCCACGTACAGGGCGGGCTCCAGGTCACCGAGCGTCTTCTCCACGCGGTAGGTCTGGCCGCCGATGGTGATGGACAGCTCGCGCAGCGGCCCGGCAGGCTGCCAGTCCGGCGTCTCCTGCTGCCGGATGATGCGGCCGGCGTTGTCCAGCAACAGGCGGGTGTCGTCCTCGTCCGCGCGGGCGGGAGCGGCGCAGGACAGCGACAACAGGCACGCCAGCATCCGTGCCAGTGCGGCCAGGCAGCGAATCGTCATCGTGTTCGCAGCGGAAGAACAAGCGGGAGGGACGGCAGTCCCTCCCGGAGCACGGCCGGCGCGGCCGCGAAGTATCACTTCCCGCAACTGCGCTACTGCTTCGCGCCGCCGAATGCAACGTGGTCCTGCGCGCTGCTGCCGCCGGTATAGATGCCGGCCAGCGCCGCGGCATTCGCGCCGTAGAACTGACCTGAGATCGAGGAGCCGTTCGTAAACGTGCCGGTGGCGGTGATGTTCGTACCGGCAAAGTTGATGGAATCCGACCCGCGCGTGATGCTGCCGGTCAATCCGGGAGTGGTCGTACCGTAGCGGGCATTCAGGACGCCCGTATACACATTGGGATTTGCCGGATTGTGCTGATTGATGCCGATCACGTTGTATTTGACGTCAATCAGCGTGGGCGTGGAGGTAGTCGGGTTTTCTCCCACGTACCACACGGTGCGCTGTGCGCTGCCCATGTTCAGATCGGTGCTCGCATAGGGGATGGTACCGGCCGGTTTGGGTGACCATTCCCCGAAATAGACCGGCGAGCCGGGCACCGTGGCGATGACCAGGCCGCCGAAGTCCGGCACCAGTCCGGCCAAGGGGAATTGCGGCGTGATCAGCTGGCGGATGCTGTTGATCGCCGTGGTCTGGCCGTTGTAGACGACATCGTTGCGCCAAACCTGGGCGATGTCGCCGAACAGCAGACCCGGCAGGAAGCCGATATCTTCACCGCGCAGGTAGTAGTTGCCGCTGCCGTCCGGCCCGCGCGCGATGGCCGCATTGGAGTACTGGATCGGGCCGTTGGCCAGGTCGATGCGGAAGGAACCGCCGTTGTGGAAGACCAGGCCCGCCCTGTCGGGAGCGAAGAAGGGAATGCCCGATGCGGGGGTCGGTGCGACGTTGGCCGAGTTGGAAGTGCCGCCTGCCACGTCTGCCGAGGCAGACGCGGCGAACAGGGCAAGGGCGGAAGCGACTGTCGCGGTCAGAAGACGTTGTTTCATGACTTGCTCCTTGAAAAGAATTGCACTGCGGTCGCGAGGCCGGTTTTTTCGCGAAAACCGGCAAAAAACCTAGAACTGGACTTGCACGCCCACGCTCACGGTGCGGCCGGGGCCGGGCACCGGGATCTTGGCCATCGGATCGAGGTAATAGCGGTCGGTCAGGTTGGCCACGCCAAGGTTGAGCGCCATGACCCTGCTCACCTGGTAGCGGGCGTACAGGTCGAGCAGCAACACGGAATGCCAGTAGTACTGCGGCACACTCTTGCCCCCCCAGATGCCGCTGGCGCCGAGGGGACCGCGCAGCAGTTCGTCCAACTGCTCGTTCTCCGCCTTGGCGTGATAGAGAGCGCGCGCGCCCATCTCGAGCTTGTTTTGCAGCAGCCGGACCCCGAGATCGGCATTCACTGAATACCTGGGCTGCAGGCTGGACGCCGTCAGCGTGTCCGGGAAGCCGCCGGTCATGCATTCCGGCACGCGGTCGTAATAGACGTCCATGCCGTAGGCGTAATCCTTGTCGCACAGCTTCTGTTTCTTGCGCCAGACGGCGCCCATGCCGCCGAAGATGCGGCCGCTGTCGAAGCGCGACTGGAATTCGACGCCCGAGGTTTCCTTGCGGTCGTACTGGATGATGTTCAGATCGGTGTCGCGGTCGATGAAATCCCTGATCCGCGTGTCGAACCAACTGATCCGCACGTCGGCCGCCTGCATCCGCGGGAAGAACGGAGTGAGGTCGTGGGCATAGCCGATCTCCCAGTTGGTGCTGCGCTCCGGCTTGGTCGCGCCAGTGGTCAGGTAGGGCGTATTCATGCCGACGCTGGTCGAGGCCACTTCGAAGATGCTGGGGAAACGGGTGATCTGCGCATAGCGGCCGAACAGGCTGGCGTGATTCGTCATCCGCACGGTCGCTGCGAGCACCGGCGACCAGGCATGACCCTTCCGCCGCTTCGGCGGCGCCCACTGCTCGCCGTCGTCGGGCCTGGCGTAGACAGGGTCTCCCTTGCTCGAGGTATTACCGGGACGACGGACGCTGTATTCCCCTGTCTGGCCCTGCGGATCGGTGGCGGTCTGCTCCCAGTCGACGCCGCCGCCGACGAACGGGCTCTGGGAGGAATCGACCTTGCCATTGACGACGGGAAGAACGACCTCGGTATTCCAGTACATCGCCCTGCCGGCGCCTACCCCATTGGCCGGAGGAGCGGCGGTTCTGTATTTGTACCCATAGTTATCGTTGTAGATTGCCTGGCCGAGGTTGGCGGCATAGGCCTGGGATCCGGAGCCAGCATTGTGTGCGGCCGCATAATCCGCCAGTGCATTCCAGGCGGCCACGTAAGCGGCGTTCCCGGTCGGCAGAGCAACGTCGACATGGCCGCCGAACTCGGTCTGGACACGCCATTGCTTCATTTCGTTCGGCTGGGTCCGGGATAACGTGTCGAAGACTGCCTGTTGCAGGGTCTGGAACGTCGTCCATTCCTGGTTGCTCATCAACGTGCCGTACGACAGCTTGACCCCGGTCCGCTCCTGGACGATCTGCGAACCCTGCGCCTGGTTGCGGCGACGCTCGGCCAGGCCGTCGTCGAAGGCCCAGAACTCGCTGTAGCGCGTGCCGGCGCTCAGCGTCAGCCAGGGGGTCGGCGACCAGTCCATGTTCACGCTGCCCGCCCATTCATGGCGCCGGCCAGAACGCGGTCCGATAATGTCCGTGGCGGCCACCAGCGACGCGGCATCCGGACCCAGGCCGAAGCCGCCGCTCTGATACAGGTTGAGCACGTCCTCTTGCAGCTTTTCGTGCTGGATCTCGCCGCCGATGGTCAGGTTGAGGCTGTCGCTGACCCGGATGCGGTTGCTGAAATCGGCGCCGATCCGCTTGTGGTCGGTCCATTGGGTGGAAGCGGAGACGATGTTGTAGCGGCCGTCGGTGTTCGGCTGCCTTTGCGGCGGCGTGGGGCTGCGCAGCACCGGGTTCAGGAGGCACATCAGGAAGGCGCCCGGCATGGAGGTATTGACCGGCGCGCCGGTGCGCTTGCAGGACACCCAGTCGTCGTAGGTCGCGTCGCGGTCGTTGACGAAATAGGCGTTGCCGCCGTTCTGCTCGCGGCGGCCGTCGACCCGGGTCATCCAGAGGTTCGACTGAAAGTCGATCCAGCGCGAGTCGGCCGGCTTGAGGGCATAGCCGAGGCGCCAGATATCCATGTCGATCTGCGAATCGGGATAATCGGTGACCGCCCCCCCGGTGAGATTGCCCATCTGACCGAAGCTGTAGGCCATCAGCGCGTGGGTATTGTTGTTCTCGCCGAAGGTCAGCCTGGTGCGCATGAAGCTCAGGCCCAGCTTCTGGTCGTGGGGCAGGTTCCAGTTGTTCTTGAGCAGCAGCGTGCTGGTGTCGCTGGAGGTGCTCGGCACTTCGGCCCCTGCTTCGTACAGCGCGGCAGTATTGGGAAAGTAGGCCTCCGTGCTGTGGGCGGTGCCGTCGTTGTTCCGGTATTTGTCGGCGCCGCGCTTGCCGGCGAAGTAGTTGCCCTTGCGCCGCTCGCTGTACGACAGCAGCCCCTCGACCGCGTCGTTGCGGCCGGCCAGCGACAGGAGGTAGGAATTGTCCTCGAGGTTGAGGACGTCGCTGCCGCTTCTCTCGCGCGGCGGCGATGCCGGAATCGTGATGCCTCCGTACATGTTGATGCGGGCATCGGGGATGTCGCGGTAGTCCTGGCCGTAGTAGGACGACGGATCCAGGCGCCGCTCGATCGTGTTGCCGGCGGTCTCGGCCTTGAATTCGATGCCGGCGTTCTTGCCTTCCGGGATGATGTCGTCCGGCTCGATGGTGCGGATGCTGATCGCGCCGCCGACGCCGCTCTTGATGCCCCGTGTCAGCGACGGCCCCTTCTCCACGGTGATGCTGCGGAACAGCGCGGGATTGACGTAGCTCCTGTTGCCGACGCCGTACATGACGCCGAGCCAGATGTCGGTGGACTGCTCGGTGCCGTCCACCGTGACGGGCACCCGGCCCTGGCCCGACAGGCCGCGGATGTTGGGGGAAAGGGCGGTGCCGTTGCGCGGGTCCATGCTGTAGACGCCGGTCAGGCCCTTGAGGACGTCGGCGGCGTTGTGCATCGGGTAGCGCTCCAGCTCCTTGCGGCCGACGTACAGGTTGGTGACGTTCTCGCGGTAGACGCCGTCGCGCTTCTGCTCGTCTTCGTCCACCCTGTCGGTCACCGTCACCGCGGGCAGGGATTTCACTGCGCCCTCGACCGCCGCGCGCAGCAGGTAGCGGCCCTCGGCCTGGCGCTGAGCTTCCAGCCCGGTGCCCGCCAGCAGGGCATCGAGCGCCGCCTGCACGCTGAAGCTGCCGCGCAGGCCGGGGCTGTGCTTGCCCTGGGCGATCTCGCTGGCGCCGACGAGAAAGATGCCGGCGTCCGCGGAGAAGCGCGTCAGCACGGCGCTCAGCGGCCCGGCCGGGATGTCGTAGCGGCGCATGGCGCCGACGGCCGGCGATGACTGCTCCGCGGGCGCCGCCGCAGCCTGCGCCTGCGCCTCGGCGGGCCAGAGCGTTGCGGCGAGCAGGCCGCCGGTCAGGACCGCCTGCACGACCAGCGGCCGCGGCGCGGCGCCCGCGAGGCGGCCCTGCGCACGGACTGTGCGGGAGTGCAATGGGGAGCGGCGTATGGCATCGGCGGTGCGGAGCGAACGACGGCGAGACACGGAACCTTTTCCTCGGGCGCGATTGACGTGGCGTTTCGAGCGCCTCCATCGTCTGTCGCCCGGAAGGCGGGTCGATCGCCGATGTGAGCTGCCCTTTCGTTCTCTAGATCAATCGAGAGGGCAAAAAGCGGAACCGCTCTTCGCGCGAGCGACGGAAGATCTGCAGCTGCCTTCGGGACAGCGCGGGAGAAGGGCCGCCGGCGGGAATGCCGGGAACTACTGCGCTGCCCTGTCCGCCGGCTCGATGCCGACCCACCACGGCAGCGTGCGCCGGAGGCGGATCGGCAGGGCGGAAGCAAGCATGTCCAGGGCGTCGTCGGTGTTCCGCAGCGGGAAGCTGCCGAATACGCGCAGGCCGGCCACCTCCGGGGCCACGCCCAGGTGGCCGCTGCGGTAGCGGCGCAGTTCCTGCACCACCTCGCCCAGCGACATGTCCCGGGCGACCAGCACGCCCCGGCTCCACGCCTCGCGTGCGGCATCGGCAGGCTCGGCCGCCGCCACGGCATCGACGGTGAAGCGGGTCTGCTGTCCGGCCCGGACGACGGACCTGGCGCCCGAGCCGGTGCTCACTTCGACGGCGCCGGCGTAGACCGCCAGGAAGGTCTCCTCGCTGCCTAGCCGCACCGTGAAGCGCGTGCCCAGCGCCCGCAGGCGCCCCTGCGGCGTATCGACGAAGAACGGCCGCCGCGGATCGCCGGCGGTGTCGACGAGGATTGCACCCGCCAGCAGGCGCAGGCGGCGGTAGTGGGGCCGGTAATCCTCGTCGAAGGCGCTGCCGGTGTCGAGCCAGACGCGGGTGCCGTCCGCCAGGACGACTTCGCGCACTTCGCCGGTGGCGGTATGGTGGTCGGCCGTCCAGGCCAGGGCCGCGGCAGGCAGCGGCGTGTGGCGCCAGGCGATCCAGCCGAGCGAGCCGGTGCCGGCCAGGACGGCAACGCAGGCCAGCAGGCGGCGGCGCTGGAGCGTGCGGGCATGGGCAGCCCACAGGTTGTCGGCGGTGCACCGGGGATCGGGCGTGGCGCGCAGGGGCTCGAAGCCGCGGCTGACGGCTTCCACGTAGCGCCAGGCCCGGCGGTGATCGGGGTCGCCGTCGAGCCAGGCCTCCCAGAGGGCGCGATCGTCGTCGGTGGCCTCGCCGGAACGCAGCAGGGCATACCACTCGGCCGCCTGTTCCATCGCGCGGCGTGAAGGCTCGGACGCGGTGGAAGCCCGATCGGGGCCGGACAGCGGAAGGACGGCCGTCATGCGCGTCAGGCCTGGCCGGGATCGAGAAGACCGGCCACCGTCTGCCGGGCCTGCAGCTGCATGCAGCGCAGCATGGCCTGGGCGACGTACTTGCGCACCATGCGCGAGGAAACGCCCAGCTCCTCGGCCACTTCCCTGTCGGTCATCTGGCAGGCGGCGGCCATGAGGAAGGCCCGGGCCGCCTTGGGCGGCAGCTCGAGCAGCAGGGTGCCGATCTCCTGCAGGGCTTCGAGCACCATGGCCTGCCGCTCGGCGGAGGGCGCGAACGCCTCCGGCCGGGCGGCCAGCGTGTCGAGCCAGGCCTGCTCGATCTCGCGGCGGTGCCACAGGTTGATGCACATGCCCTGCGCCATGGCGCGCAGGTAGGCGCGCGCCTCGCCGAAGCTGTCGAAGCCGCGCGGGGCCGGCCTGAGGATGAGGCGCAGGAAAACATCGTGGGCCAGATCGGCCGCATCGGCGGCATTGCCCAGCCGCCGGGACAGCCAGACCCTCAGCCACGCATGGTGGTCGTCATAGAGGTGCTCGATGGCCCCTGCCGCATCGCTCGGGAAGCTCGCGATCGGGCCTTCCAGCCCTCCATGCGGCGGATTCATCGAATGTAAATGAGAATGATTCTTGGTACGTTCCCCGATTATAGCCAAGGGAGGCGATTTGACAACTCTTCTCGGCTGGCGTGCGCAACGCCAGCTCGTCCGCGGCCGGCGCCTGTTTACCCTACCGCCGGCCGCCGAGCATGCCCATGCCCAACTTGAGCAGGTCGCCCAGGTCGACCCGGCCGTCTCCGTTCTGGTCGAACAGCGCATCGAGCATGCCGCCGCCCTGCCGGTTGGCGTGGTCGCGCTCCACGCCAAGCGCCTGGCCGAGCTCGCCCGCATTGCCTCCCGCGGCGAACCGCTGGGCGAGGAACGACAGGACGACCGGCGCCAGCGCACGCAGCAGCGTCGCGATGCGATCGCTGTCCAGTCCGGTGGCCTGGCCCAGGCTGGCCTCGGCGCGCTGCCCGCGATCACCGAAGATGTGGCCGAGAATCGCCGAGCCGTCGTCCTGGCGCGCGCCGCCGAACATGTCGCCGAGCACACTGCCGAAATCCACGCCGGCGTAATCGCGCTGCAGCGCGCCCAGCAGCGCGTCGGCCCCTTCGGGCTGCGCCGTGTTGCGCCCCAGCGCGCCCAGGATCAGCGGCAGGGCCGCGCCGATGGCGCCCATGGTCTGCTGCGGATCGGCTCCGATCTGGCGCGACATCTGCTGCAGCGGCGCGCCCTGCATCTGCTCGAGCAACTGATCCACGAGAGTCCGGTTCATGGCAGGCACCTCCTTGCCGGCAAGCGGATCATCGCAGCTTGCCACATCGTGAGCGACGCTGTCCGGCGCGGGCCGGATCGGCCCATCGGCCGTCGTTCCGTGCCGCAAGGCCCCGCGTCAGAAGTCGCCCGCAGCGGGCGGCGACAGCGGTCGCGCCGCGAGATGCGCGCGGGCGCGAGGCGACGCGGCGAACTCCCGGCTGTAGCGATCGAGCAGCTTGCCGATGCGCGCCGTTTCGTAGCCCAGCTGCGTGAACGCGATGCCGCGATCGAAGGCTTCGTCGTACTCGGCGATCAGCCCGCTGCGCAGGTGCAGTTGCGCGATGCCGTCGAACACGATCACCTGCCCCGCGCTCTCGGGCTGGCGCGAGCGGTAGCTGAAGACGTAGCGCGCGTAGCCGATGTCGCCGGAGGCCACCGGATCGAAGAACTGCCAGAAAAAGGCTTCGCCGCCGACGTAGAACCGATCGAGCATCGCGGCGATGGCGCCGCGCCCGTCGTGGACGCCGAAGAAGCCGTCGTGGTAGCGCCCGTCGGGCGTGAACAGCGATGCGAATCCCGCGGTATCGCGCGCGGCGACGGCTTGAGCGAAGCGTTCGAGCAGGGCGGTCAGGTCGGTCGTGGCCATCGGAACCTCGGATCGTGGAAATTCGACGTCAGTTTGACATCGAGGCCTGCACCTCGGCAGGGCGGAGAAGGTCTGGTGGATTTCTCGGAAGGCTGTGACATCGCAGTACGATGGCGGTTCGCCACCCTGGAGCAGCCCATGTCGGCGCATCCTTCTGCCGGGGCCGCGCCCGCCTCGTTCGTCGATCCGGCTCGGCGCCGCGCGCTGCGGACGATCGCCGCACTCGCGGGCGCTGCAGCGGCCGCACCGGCAGCCGCTGCAGCCGGCGGGCTCGAGCGCTGGATCGGCGGCGCCCATCGCAGCCCGAACAACATCGTGCGCGACCGGTACCGCCATCCGCTGCAGACGCTGACCTTCTTCGGCGTACGCGAAGACAGCACCGTGGTCGAGATCCTGCCCGGCAGCGCCGGCTACTATCTGGAGATCCTCGCGCCGTGGCTGCGCGACCGGGGCCGCTACATCGCCGCCGGGCGCGACGAGAGCGCACCCGCCGCCTATCTGGCCGATCACCGCAAGCTGCTGGAGCGGTTCGCAGCCGAGCCGGAGCTCTACGAGCGGGTCGTGGTCACGAAGTTCCAGGCCGACCGGCACGAGATCGCGCCGGCCGGCAGCGCCGATTTCGTGCTCACTTTCCGCAACCTGCACAACTGGATCGAGCGCGACGAGGCCGACGGTGCGCTGCGCGCATTCCACCGGGTGCTGAAGCCGGGCGGCGTACTCGGCGTCGTCGATCATCGGGGGCGTACCGATCTGTCGCAGCAGGCGCAGATGCAGACCGGCTATGTCCGGCAGGATTACGCGACCGCATTGATCGAGCGTGCGGGTTTCGAGCTGGCTGCCAGCTCGGAGGTGAACGCGAACCCGAAGGACACTCGCGACCATCCGGCCGGCGTCTGGACGCTGCCGCCGACCTATCGCCTGAAGGACCAGGATCGGCAGAAATACGAAGCGATCGGCGAAAGCGACCGCTTCACGCTGAAGTTCGTCAAACCCGGATGAGTGCCGCCGGCGCCTGCGATTGAGGAACGCCTGATCAACACATCCCGGTCAGCGATTTCGACGAATCCGCGATGTGGATCTGTGCACCAATTGGCATAATATGCCAATTCCTTCATGCTCAGAATCATCATCGCGGGAGCCTCGCGACCGTGCCGACGCGCAACGTAGTACTCAGTGAGCATCAACACGATCTCGTCGAAGCCTTGGTGGAATCGGGGCGCTACCAGAACGCTAGCGAAGTGCTGCGCGAAGGCCTGCGCCTGATCGAGCAACGCGAACGGCTCGAAGCAGCCAAGCTCAAGGCGCTGAAGGAGGCGGTTGACCAGGGTTGGGCCGCAATCTCTGCAGGCGACTACACGGATGTTGCCGAAGACCAGCTCGAAGACTTCATCAACCGGTTGAGTGAGCAGGCGGCCGAAGTCGCACATGCGGTGGACTGATGGCTGGCTACCGGCTGTCGGGACCAGCCAAAGCCGATATTGTGAAATTACTCGCGTGGACTGAACGGCAATTTGGAGAGGCCGGCCGCGTACGCTACGCAGCCCTGATCACGGCTGTACTGCACGACATCTCCAGCCAACCCGACAGGGTCGGCAGCATCCTCCGTCCGGAACTCGGCGAAAGCGTCCGATCTTGGCACCTGCGCCTCAGTCGGGAGCGCGCGCGTACCGTGACCGGTATCGTGCGCCGGCCGAGGCATTTCCTGATCTATCGGATGGAGGGTGGGCTTGTGGTCGTCGGGCGGGCGCTGCATGACGCGATGGAATTGGTGCATCACCTTGATGCCGAGAAATCCTGGGAATAGGCAGCCACACCTGTGGAATGCCCCACCGATGAAGGTCAATGAAAAAGGGGCCGAAGCCCCCTTTTCCCAGCACTCCCTGGACGTCACTGGACCTCCACGGAGCTCATCCCTGGAGCGGGTGAAGGGAACAGCACCCACAACCCAACCGGTTGATCAACAAAGAATTTCTTGGGGTCAGCTCCCCAAGAAGGCCTCTATTCTGGACTCAAAAATCCAAGTCGGTCAACGTGACGGACCAGATAAGTCCACCCAGAGCCGGAGACGGCTGCCAACAGCCAATGTACCTGGACCGATGCAGATCAAGGAGCGTGCGCATCACCTTGCGGTTGGAACAACTCCCGGGCTCGCTGCACGAACCGCTTCGTCGGTTCCGAGGGCTCGCTCTGCCGGCGCAGCAGGTAGGTCGTCAGCGTGGGCGTGATGCCCGCCAGCGGGCGTATCGCAATGTCGGGCCGCTGCCAAGTCTGCACCTGTGCGCCGATGGCAAAGCCGATACCATAACCGGCTCCCACCAGCGTGAGCATCACGCCAAGGCTCGTCACGTGGTCGGCCACCTTGGGCGTTATGGCTGCGCCGTCGAGCAGTGCCTGAATCTGGTCATGGCAGCCTGACGCCGCATCCGGGTGACACAGCACCAGCGGAAACTTCAAGGCGTCTTCCAACTTGACCTGTGCATACGCGAGCAGCGGATGGCGTGTCGGCACGATCACCGATAGCGGATCGCTCCAGGCAGGCTCGGCGCTCAGCCCTCCGTTGACCGCATCCGACAGGGCGAAGCCGACATCCAGCAGGTCGTCGTGCAGGCCCTTGAGCTGCCGCGAGAACGGCAGCTCAAAGACCCGAATCCCCAATTCAGGTTCTTCCTCGCGGCTGCGCGCCAGTAATGAGGCGATGCGTGGCTGGGCAAGGCTGTCGCAGATGGCGATGCGCAAATAGCTCTGGTAGCCCTGCGCTGCAGCCTTGGTAGCTTGAACCGCTTGGTCCACGGTTGCCAACACGCGCCGAGCTTCGCCCAGCAGCACTTGGCCGGCCCAAGTCAGCCGCGTCTGCCGGGCACTGCGGTCGAACAATGAGACGCCCAGCAGACGTTCGAGGTCGCGCATTGCCCGCGATACGGGAGATTGCTCGATGCCGAGGCGGTCGGCCGCACGGGCGAGATGCAGCTCTTCTGCGACAGCGACGAAATAGCGGAGCAATCTAAGTGTCAAGCGACATCCAGAACTGACGCCCCGACGACATCGAGTGCTGCCCCGCGGTTGATGATCAGTTGATCGTCGATGTCGTTAGCGCGCTGGCCTGTTGAACCAGGCCAGCGCGCCGTTCGTGCGCAGCCGGTAGCTGGCGCCGCGGATCGTGACGACGTGGCTGTGATGCAGCAGTCGATCGGGATCGCGGTAGCGATGTCGGCATCCTCGAACACGTCCCCCACTCGGTCACCGGGCGGTTGCCGGTCACCAGCATCCAGCCCCGCCGTTAGCAACGGCTCACGAGCTGGAAGAACAAGTGCGATGGACTGCAAGGTGACGGCTTCACCCTCGAGGACCGGCGGCACTTCGACTCCGGTGATCGCTCGAAGGCTCACTTCCTGCGCCTGCACAAGCGCCTGTGCCTGCACAGCCCGGCCTCGGCCGCGAGGCGCTCGTCGCGCGCGAGGTCGCGGGCGGTTCGCGCGACAGCCAGCGCCCACCATCGCATGCACACTTCGCCCGCAAGCATCAGAAGCGACAGCGAGCGTTGCGCATGCACCTGTTCCTACAGACTTCGCGCTTCGGCGTGACGTGCCGCTCGCTGCCCCGGCAACCCATAGCGGAACGCCCAGCTCCATTTCCCGTTTCTGCGCGCCCTCGTCGCAATGGAAGCGGTCCGCCTGCGCCGAAAGACTCGCCGCGAGCTCACCGGGCGTGAGACAGTCGGGCAGGTCGATGCTAGCGAGCGCTTCGTCTTGGCGCACTTCAAGGGTCGAAGCGAGCAGGTTACGCAACCAAGCCTGCTCGATCGCGCCGGCAAGCGACTGCGCGCGAGCGCCCGGGGACCAAGCCACCAGCGAGAGCGTCAGCTCCAGGTTCGTTGCCGCCATTCGTGGAAATCGCATGGCGCGATGTTGGCCACGGGCAGCCGACAACGGCCTGACCGCAGTATTACATCTTCGTAATCACGCGCCGAACCCGTGCAGCAGGCTGCACAATTGGCTGCAATCGGGGAATCGGACCTGAGGGAGGAAATGGTGAAGATCCTCATCGTCGAGGACGAACGAAAGACGGGCGACTATCTGCGGCAGGGACTCAGTGAAGCCGGATTCGTAGCGGACTTGGCCCGCGACGGCATCGACGGTGCGCATCTGGCGACGCAAAACGACTACGACCTCGTTGTGCTCGACGTGATGCTGCCCGGAATGGACGGCTGGGAGGTGCTCAGGCGCATCCGCGCGCAGGGCCGGTCAATGCCCGTACTGTTTCTCACCGCCCGCGACCAGGTGGACGATCGCGTCAAAGGCCTGGAACTCGGCGCTGACGATTACCTCGTCAAGCCCTTCGCATTTTCAGAATTGCTTGCGCGCGTGCGGACGCTGCTGCGACGCGGGCTCGGGCGCGAGCAACAGCGATTGCAGGTCGCCGATCTCGAGCTCGACCTGCTGCGGCGCAGAGTGGTTCGAGCGGGCAAGCGTATCGATCTCACCGCGAAGGAATTCGCGCTGCTCGAGCTGCTGCTGCGCCGTCAGGGCGAAGTCCTGCCGCGCTCGCTCATCGCCTCGCAGGTCTGGGACATGAACTTCGACAGCGACACGAACGTGATCGAGGTGGCGGTACGCCGCCTGCGTGCGAAGGTCGACGACGACTTCGAGCCGAAGCTGATCCACACTGTGCGTGGCATGGGCTACGTGATCGAGGCGCCGGAGCAAACCTGATGCGAAAACGGCGATCGATCACGTTCCTGCTCACGCTGTATTTCTCGATCGCTTCGACCGCGCTTCTCCTCTTCGGAGGCTACTTCGTCGGGCGGCTGGTCGACGCACACCTGATGGAGCAGGACCAGGCCGTGCTCGAAGGAAAACTGGAGCTCGTGCGCAACGTGCTCTCGAAGGTGCGCACCGAAAGCGAGCTCGTCGCAGTGCACGACAAATTGGCCGAAGCGCTCGTCGGGCACCACGACCTGTTCGTTGCTGTCGTCGCGCCTGATGGCAGGAGGCTCTACAGGTCCGAAGGCTTCGGGCTCGCAAACGGGCCAGCGTGGTCGGTTCCGTCGGCCGATGCACCGCAGGCCGCCGAAGCGAGTATGCGAGAGCACGAAGGCCGACTGTTTCGCTTCATCTCGATGACCGCGGACACCGGAATCGAGGGCGCGCAGCCGGCGGGGATCGTCGTCGCACTCGACATCGATTTCCATCGCCAGTTCATGACCGACTTCCGCAACAGCCTGTGGGTGAGTGTCGCGGTTGGCATCGCGCTGTCCGCGCTGCTGGGCTGGTTCTCGGCGCGTCGGGGCCTCGCGCCCGCGCGCAAGGCGCTGAATCTGATGCAGCGCGTCTCCGCCGATCGGCTCGGCGAGCGCTTGCCGCCTGAATCGATGCCATCGGAGCTCGCTCCGCTCGCCGCGGCCTTCAACGACATGCTGGCGCGGCTCGAGGATTCGTTCCGGCGCCTGTCGGACTTCTCGTCGGATCTCGCACACGAGCTGCGCACGCCGGTCAGCAACCTGATGACGCAGACGCAGGTTGCACTCGCCCGTGCGCGCACCGCCGACGAATACCGCGAGATCCTGTACTCGAACCTTGAGGAGTACGAACGGCTCTCGCAGATGACCTCCGACATGCTGTTCCTGGCCAAAGCCGACAACGGATTGATTACCACGCGAACCGAGAGCGTCGATCTGGCTTCTGAGGTCGAGCGCCTGTTTGCGTTCTACGAGGCGCTGGCCGAGGAGCGCGGCGTGCGGCTCGTACTCACCGGCGAGGGACGCGCACGCGCCGACCGCGACATGCTGCGGCGCGCGGTGAGCAACCTGTTATCGAACGCGATCCGGCACACCCCCCGCGACGGGGAGATTCGCGTGACGGTCGGCGCAGGTCGTGCCGGGCAGACCGAGTTGAGCGTCGAGAACCCCGGGCTGCCGATCGCGCCCGAACACCTGCCCCGGCTGTTCGACCGCTTCTATCGGGTCGATGCCTCGCGCCGGAAGGAGGGCGAGGGAGCGGGCCTCGGCCTCGCAATCGCGAAATCGATCGTCGAGGCCCACGGCGGATCGATCTCGGCGTCCAGCATGGAAGGGACGTTCCGCTTCGCGTTCACCGTGCCCGCCGCCTGAGCGCATGGAGCGCCCAAACTTCGTCAGCGCAGTCGAGACCCGATCTGCCGCGCCCGTTGAATCGGAAACAGGCGCGGAGCATAGTATTCGCCTCACCAGACCGAGGGCGTCCGCGCAGCGGGATCATTGCGCGCTTCGAACCACGGTGCAGCTACTCTGTCGACGAAGCCGCACTGCCGTTCGACGCGCTCGAGAGCATAGGAGAGGCGGATCGTGAACATTGCATTGATCGGCGCAAGCGGTTATGTCGGTTCGGCGCTGCGAAACGAGGCCCTGGCGCGCGGTCACAAGGTCACGGCCCTCGTTTCCCAGCCCGTCAAGCTCAAAGCGCAGGACAATCTCAGCGTGGTCAAGGCCGACGTGCTCGACGAGGCAGCGCTGGCCGGCTTGCTGCGAGGTCACGGCGCTGTCCTGAGCGCGTTCAGCGGGCAGGCGCAAGCCGACGTTCTCGGCTACTACCTGCGCGGCTTCCGCTCGATCATCGCCGCGGTGAAGAACTCCGGTGTGCCACGCCTGCTGATGGTGGGCGGTGCGGGCAGCCTCGAAGCGGCGCCAGGCGTGCTGGTGATCGACACGCCGCAGTTCCCGGAGGCGTGGAAGGCGACCGCCGAGGGCGCGCGGCAAGCGCTGGAGTTGCTGAGGCAGGAGCGCACGCTCGACTGGACCATGCTCAGTCCCTCGGCGATGCTCGAACCAGACAAGCGGACCGGTCAGTTCCGACTCGGCGACGACCGACTACTGGTAGACGCGAACGGCGAGAGTCGCATCTCGCTGGAGGACTACGCGGTGGCGATGATCGACGAACTCGAGAAGCCGGCACATTCGCGACGGCGTTTCACGGTCGGGTACTGAGCTTCAGCGTCCGCGCGCTGCCCGCTCGCGCTCTTCGTGGCGCCGCTGCACGTCCGCGGGCCACGTCGAACGAATGTACGCGAGCACGGCACGGATCTCGGGGTCGGAAAGCGTGCCACCGAACGCCGGCATATCGCTCTCGTAGCCCGCGGGCGCGTATTTTTCGACACCGTCCTTCACGATCCCGAACAGCACATCCGACGGATGGTGCCAGGTATGACCGGTCGCGTCGTGCGGCGGCGCCGGCATGCGCCCCGAAGGCAGGCGCTTCATCCAGTCGGGCTGGCCTTCGAGATTCGCGCCGTGGCAACTCGCGCAGTACCGGTCGTACAGCGTACGGCCCTGCCCAAGAACGGCAGCATCGTTCGTCTCGATCCACTTCCCCCGCGGCGAAAGCGCGATCTGTTGCCATCCCAGCGCCACGCTCGCCGCGATCGCGAGTGCGGCGAGCGAAATCCAGATCCAACGCGTCATTCCGTTCCTCAAGTGCGAGCGTTCCTCAGGCGCAACGCGTTCGATACCACGGAGACCGAGCTCAGGCTCATCGCCAATGCCGCGATCAACGGCGAGAGCAGCAAGCCGAACGCCGGGTAGAGAACGCCGGCGGCGATCGGAACGCCGAGCGCGTTGTAGATCAGCGCGAAGCCGAGGTTCTCCCGCATGTTGCGCACCGTCTGCGTGGAGATTCGGCGCGCACGCGCGATCGCGCGAAGGTCGCCCTTGACCAGGGTAACGTGTCCCGCATTCATCGCGACGTCGGTTCCGGTGCCCATTGCGATGCCGATGTCGGCTCGCGCGAGTGCGGGTGCATCGTTGATCCCGTCGCCCGCCATCGCCACGCGGCGTCCTTCGGCCTGCAGCCGCTCGACGAGCGCGACCTTGTCGGCCGGCTTCACTTCGCCGATCACCTCGTCGATGCCCAGCTTCTCGCCGACCGCGCGTGCGGTGGTCCAGCCGTCGCCGGTCGCCATTACGATCCGCAGACCCGCGTGCTTCAGGGCTCGCATGGCCTCCGGCGTCGTCTGCTTGATCGGATCGGAGACGGCGAGCAGTCCCACCGCCTGCCCGTCCACCGCCAGATACATGACGCTCGCGCCCTGCGCGCGCAGCTTCTCGGCTTCGCCGGTCAGTGCACCGTATTGCACGCCCTCGTCGTCCATCAGAGCGGTGTTGCCGAGCGCGATCCGGCGGCCTTCGACCGTTCCGCGCACGCCGATCCCGCTCGCCGACTCGAAGCCCTCGGCGGCGACGAGGGCAAGCCCGCGGCGCCTCGCCTCGTCGACGATCGCATGCGCCAGCGGATGCTCGGACCCCTGGTCGAGGCTTGCTGCAATCCGCAGCACTTCCGTGTCGTCCCAGCCTGTAGCGGCAACGGCGCGATCGAACGCAGGCTTGCCTTCGGTGAGCGTGCCGGTCTTGTCGACCACGATGGTGTCGATCGTGCGGAAGGACTCGATCGCCGCGGCATCGCGAAAGAGGATTCCCTGCGTCGCGGCCTTGCCGGTGGCGACCATGATCGACATCGGCGTCGCCAGCCCCAGCGCGCAGGGGCAGGCGATGATCAGCACGGCGAGCGCATTGAGCGTCGCGAACACCCAGCTCGGCTGCGGACCGAAGAAGCCCCAGACCAGGAACGTGAGGACCGCGATCGTCAGCACGGCGAGCACGAACCAGCCGGCGACGACGTCGGCCAGGCGCTGCATCGGCGCGCGCGAGCGCTGTGCCTGCGCGACCATCGCGACGATCTGCGAGAGCATCGTTTCGGATCCGATGCGTTCGGCCTGCATCACCAGGGCGCCGCTCGTGTTTATGGTCGCGCCGACGACCTTGTCACCGGGACGCTTCCCCACTGGAATCGGCTCGCCGGTGAGCATCGACTCGTCGATCGAGCTCTCGCCCTCGAGGACGACGCCATCGACCGGCACCTTCTCGCCGGGCCGGATGCGCAACCGGTCGCCGACGTGCACATGGTTGAGCGGGATGTCGGCTTCGGTGCCGTCGTTGTTGAGCCGACGAGCCGTTTTCGGTGCAAGACCGAGCAGCGACTTCAGCGCAGCGGAGGTCTGGCCGCGCGCCTTCAGTTCGAGCATCTGCCCGAGCAATGTGAGCGAGACGATCACCGCGGCCGCTTCGAAGTACACCCCTACGCGACCGTGCGCCATGAACGAGTCGGGAAACCATTGCGGCGCGATCGTCGCAGCGACGCTGTAGAGGAACGCTGCGCCCACGCCGATTCCGATCAGCGTCCACATGTTCGGGCTCGCATTGCGAATCGACTGCACGCAGCGCACGAAGAACGGCCATCCGGCCCAGAGAACGATCGGGATCGACAGCACGAGCTCGACCCACGACTGCGTCGCCGGCGACATCCATCCGAAACGGTGTCCGAACATCGCCAGCGTTGTCACGATCACGGTGAGCGGAAGCGTCCACCAGAACCGGCGCGAGAAATCGCGCAGCTCCGGGTTCTCCTCGTCCTCGAGACCGGGAAGGAGCGGTTCGAGCGCCATTCCGCAGATCGGGCAGTTGCCGGGGGCATTGCGCCGGATCTCGGGATGCATCGGGCAGGTGTAGATCGTCTCGCCGGCGGTAGTCGCAGCGGGGAGTGCAGTGCCGGGTTCGGCGTGTTGCGTGTGCGCGGCGCGCGTCGTCGGCCCGTGGGCATGACCGTGTGCGGCGTGGTGCGCGTGTTCGCCGTGATCGTGACCGATGCGTGCGCCAGAGGGGCTGCCGTGGCCACCCGGCGCGCCATGCGGGGCGGCTGGTTCGTGCGGCTTCCGAGCATCGGCCATGTAGTCGCTCCCTTTCGCTGTACGATCTTTCCGAATTACGCTCACTCCACCTGCACTTTGCCGACCATTCCCGCCTCGAAGTGCCCGGGTACGAGGCAGGCGAAGTCGACCGTTCCCGGCCGCTCGAACTGCCAGACCACGGCGCCGATCTGACGGGGCGCCAGCGTGATCGAGTTTGGCTCCTCGTGCTGCATCTCGGGCATGCGGCGCATCATTTCGGCATGCTCGCGAAGCTCGTCCATCGAGCCGATCACGAACTCGTGCGGGACCTTGCCGGTGTTCTTCAGGAAGAAGCGTACGGTCTCGCCCGCTTTCACGGTGATCCGGTCGGGCGTGAAACGCATTGTGTCGTTCATTGTCATGTCGATGACCCGGTTGACTTTCGCGGGATCCCCGGGCTGCCCGTTCACCGCAGCATGCGGGTGATCCTGCGCCGCATCGCCGGCGTGCATTCGGTGTTCGGAGTGCTGGTGTTGCCCCAGAGCGCGCTGCCCGCGCTGCTGCGACTGCTGGCCCTGGCGATCGTGCTGCCCGCGCTCCGACTGCTGCCCCTCGTGCTGTCCATGCTGCATGTGCTGCATCGGCTGCCCAGGTTGCAGGTGTTGCCCGTGACCTCCGGAATGCTGCCCGGCCGCGAACGCGGCAGCGGACATGACCATTGCAGGCGCCGCCGCAGCAACGAGGGAGAAGAGAAGACTTCTATTTGTCATCGTCCTGTGTCTGGAGTAGGGAATCGAAATGTGGTCGCCATTCAGAACCAGAAGCGAACCCCGGCGACCAGACGCGTGTCGCTGCCCCGTCCGCCGGCCTCACGCAAGAGATCTTTCGTCTCGCCGTACCTGCTCACCCATTCGACGCCGATGTACGGCGCGAACTGGCGCGTGATCTCGTAGCGCAGCCGCAGCCCGGCAGCGACATCCGAAAGGCCGCTGCCGATCCCGCGATCCGGGTCGCTCTTTCCGTATGCGTTGAGCTCGATGCGAGGCTGCAGGATCAGGCGTTGCGTGATCAGCAGTTCGTACTCGGCTTCGAAGCGCAGTGCGGTTCGTCCGCCGGCTCCCAGATAGGCGGCCGCGTCGAGTTCGAACCAGTACGGCGCAAGGCCCTGAATACCTACGGCGAGCCACTCGCGGTTCGGTCCTTCGCCGCTGTCGTAGCGAATGCCGAGCTGCGCATCCCAATAGGCTGCGAGTGCGTGGCCCCAAAGCAGTTCCGTGCGCGCGTGCTCCAGTTCGCCGCGCGATCGCTCGCCCTCGGCCTTCACGACCAGCCGGTCGTAGCTCGTGCCGAACCAGGCCTGCGCGTCAAAGGCTGTGGCGTTGTCGTCCTCGCCATAGCTGCGCTCGAGCCGGTTCACCAGCAGCGCGCTGTAACGGTGCTCGTCGCCCAATCGCAGGCGCAAGCCGGGCTCCAGCGAGTACTTCCCTGAGCCGCGCACGAAACCATCGGAGTAGGCGTGCGGATCGCGTGCGTCCGGCGGCGGGGAGCCGCCCTGCATCTGCATCTCGCCATGGTTTATTGCCGGCTGTTCTCCGGTCGCGGGCGCAGGCGCGACCGAGGGAGGATCGGAAGCCGTCGGCGCGGCCTCCGACGGAGGCGACGCGCGCTCCGACGGGGTCGTTGCGGCGCCATGGTGCGTTCCATGATCGGCTGCCCCAGCGGGAGCGCCCTGCGCGAACACGCTCCCGGACAGGACCAGCACGGTCGCCGTTGCGGCGAGCAGAGTGGTTTTGTTCGTCATTGTTCTGTTTCCGATCTCGACTCAGGCCACGACGACTTCGCGGAACATTCCCATGTCCATGTGAAACGACAGATGGCAATGCCAGGCCCAGCGACCGAGGGCGTCAGCGGTCACGAGGAAGCTGATTCGTTGTGCGGACTGAACCGGGATGGTGTGCCGGCGCACCTGAAAACGGCCGTCCGGCGACTCGAGTTCGCTCCACATCCCGTGCATGTGCATCGGGTGCGTCATCATCGTGTCGTTGTGCAGGATGACGCGTAGCCGCTCGCCGTAGCGGAAGCGAACCGGCGTGGATCGGCCGAACTCCAGTCCGTCGAACGACCAGGTGTAGCGCTCCATGTTCCCGGTGAGGTGCAGCTCGACCTCGCGTTCCGGTCCCCTCGGATCGATCGGCCCGCCGATCGTGTGTAGGTCGGCCAGCGTCAGGACGCGCCGGCCGGTGTCGCGCAGCCCGACACCCGGGTCGTCGAGGTTCGTCCGCGGCATATCGACGCGCATGTCGGTGCTCGCACCGTACTCGGTGCTCGCGTGGTGCACCGCGGCCGAGGCCGGCGCTCGCGAATCGGTTCCGTGTGCGCCGTGGCTCATCGCGTTGCCTCGGTGCATCGCTGCGCCCTGGTCCATCGAGGCGCCATGGTTGCCGTGCTGCGTGTCCGCGGCCATGCCCGAGTCGTGGTCCATGCCGCCCATCATGTCGGCCATCGTCAGCCACTGCACCGGATCGAGCGCAGGCACCGGTGCAACGAGCCCCGGGCGGGATGCGAGCGTTCCGCGCGCATAGCCGGTTCGATCCATCGCCTGCGCGAAGATCGTATGAGCGTCCTGCGAGGGCTCGACGAGAACATCGTAGGTTTCACCGGGTCCGAAGCGAAACTCGTCGACGGTGACCGGCTCGACATCGACTCCATCGGCCTGGACGACGGTCAGTTTCAGTCCCGGAATGCGCACGTCGTAGAACGTGTTCGCCGCGCCGTTGATGAAGCGCAGGCGCACGCGTTCGCCGGGTCGGAACAAGGCGGTCCAGTTGCCCGCGGGCGTAATGCCGTTGATCAGGTAGGTGAGCGCGTAGGTGGACAGATCGGCCAGATCGGTCGGATTCATCCGCATCTCGTTCCACATCTGCCGCTTGTCCAGGGCTGCACGCATCCCCTCGTGGGATACGTCGCGAAGGAAATCGACGACCGTGGGCTGGTTGAAGTTGTAGACGTCGCTCTGGACCTTGAGTTTCGCGAGCACGCGCATCGGATCCTCGTCGGTCCAGTCCGACAGCTGCACGACGTAGTCACGGTTCGCGCGGATCCGTTCGCCATCCGCCGGCTCGATGACGATCGCGCCGTACATGCCGGTCTGCTCCTGCATCCCGGAGTGCGAGTGGTACCAGTAGGTGCCGCCTTGCTGAACGCGGAACCGATACATGAAGGTCTCACCGGGCGCGATGCCTGGAAAGCTGATACCGGGCACTCCGTCCATTCGAAAAGGCAGCAGGATTCCGTGCCAGTGGATCGATGTTGCTTGCGTGAGTCGGTTCGTGACACGAATCGTGATGGTGTCGCCCTCGCGCCAATACAACGTCGGCGCCGGAATCGAACCATTGATCGTGGTTGCGACGCGCGCAGTGCCGGTGAAGTTCACCGGCGATTCGGCAATGACGAGCTCGAACTCGGTCCCTCGTAGCACGGGTGCGGATCCCGTGGCTGCATTGCCGTTTTGCGACCATGCCCGGTCCGCAAGAGAAGCTGCGGACCCGAGGAGGACGCCACTCGCAGCAAGGCCTTGTACGAAACGGCGACGCGAAGCGATCGGCAACGCAAGCGCCGATCCAACAGGTGGAAAGGAATGTCTCTTCATTTGGGCGAGCTCCATCCAAAGGCGGGAACGACGCGTCGCAGCCGCGGAGCGTCGCCCGCGTCTGAACGCAACATTCTGCGGCGCGCTACCCGTCGCGAAGATGGCGAGCGGATTACAGGCGCGTAACCTCCCGGTCATCGCCGCGACGCGGCCTCGGGGAACTCGCGAGGCCGCTTCATGCCGCTTCCGGTGGTTCGAGCACATACCCCATTCCGCGCACGGTGTGGATCAGCTTCGGCTCGAAGTCATCGTCGATCTTCGCGCGCAGCCGGCGCACCGCGACTTCGATCACGTTGGTGTCGCTGTCGAAGTTCATGTCCCACACCTGCGAGGCGATCAGCGAGCGCGGCAGCACCTCGCCCTGACGGCGCAGCAACAGCTCGAGCAGCGCGAACTCCTTGGCCGTGAGGTCGATGCGTCTGCCCGCACGGGTTGCTCTGCGGCGAAGCAAGTCGAGCTCGAGATCAGCGACGTGCAAGCGCTCCGGCTCGCGTGTGGTGCCCCTGCGCAATAGCGTGCGCACGCGGGCGAGCAGTTCGGAGAATGCGAACGGCTTGACCAGGTAGTCGTCGGCTCCGAGCTCGAGTCCCTTGACCCGGTCATCGACCTGGTCGCGCGCGGTCAGAAACAGCACCGGCATCGTCTTGCCAGCCGCCCGCACACGGCGCAGGACTTCCCACCCGTCGACCGCGGGAAGCATTACATCGAGCACCAGCAGATCGTAGTCGGCGTGCAGCGCGTGATGCACGCCATCGGTTCCCGTTCGAGCCAGATCCGTCACGAATCCGGCTTCGATCAAGCCCTGACTCAGGTAATCGCCCGTCTTGCGCTCATCCTCGACGATCAGGATCTTCATCGACAGTCTCTGTTCCAGTCGGTTTGCATGCGTTCCTGCATGCACATGCGCCGATTGTGCATGCGGCAAGTTGCGCGCAGCCGACAATTACAAAGATGTAATCGGCGAGTCAGGGCCCTGTCGAAATCGGGATCGCACCATGGCGCCCATGAAAAGAGCCCGACGCGCCTGCCTGAACCTTGCGATCACCGCTTCTCTTGCCCTCGGCATTACAGCTGTTCGTGCTCAGGGGCTTTCCGACGCGTTCGAGCGGGCATGGGCGCGATATCCGCTCGCGTCCAGCCTGGAGGCGCGCGATGCCGAGGCGCGCGCGCGCGCCGAGGTCGCCGCCGGAATGACTCCCGGTCCGGCGGCCGTTTCGTTGTCGGCGCTGAGCGATCGGTTGAACCGAAACCGGGGTGCAGAGAAGTGGGAAATCGAGGTCGGGGTGCCGTTATGGCTACCGGGTCAGCAAGCAGCCCGGCAGGCGCATGCCCGCAGCGCCGTCGCGGACGTCAACGCGCAAGAGGCTGCGCTACGGCTGCTGGTCGCGCGTGATGTGCGTGCGACCTGGTGGGCACTGGCGGCGGCGCGCAACGCGCGCGATCTCGCGTTGCGTCGAGTCACTACGGCACGCACGTTGGAGTCGGATGTACTGCGCCGCTTCGAGGCAGGCGAGCTGGCACGCACGGATGCAAATCTTGCGCGCAACGAGCGCTTGGCGGCCGAGGCCGAAGCGGTCGACGCGCAGACCGCCGTGCTGGGTGCCGAAGCGAAATACCGGACATTGACCGGCATTGAACCGCCGAGCGTGCTCACCGCTGAAAACCGGGCGCCGGGAGCAGCGTCGTTGCTGAATCATCCCGAACGCCACGCGGCGGCCACGGCCGCGGACCTGGCCCGCGCGGCGCTGCTGGTCGCCACCAGGTCCGATCGAGAGGCGCCGAAATTGGCGGTGCGCATGGAGCGCGACCGCGGCGACGGCGCAGAGCCGTTCTCCAATGCAATCGGCTTGAAGGTGACGATCCCCTTTTCCTCCGGTGCGCAAGTGCGACAGCAGACCGCCGCCGCACTGGCCGACGCTTCGAGGGCCGACGCTGCACTGGCGTTGACCGATGCCAGGCTCGCCATCGAAGTCGAGCGTGCGCGTGCGGCGCTCGAAGCTGCGGAACGGCAGCTCGCAACCGCTCAGCGCCGGCGCGAACTCACGGCGGAAAACCTGCAATTGATCGAGCGTTCGTTCGCGCTCGGTGAAAGCGATCTGACCACGCTGCTGCGCGTGCGAGCCACCGCGCTGGAGGCAGAGGCCCTCGACGCCCGCCAGCTCGTGGCGAGCGACGCGGCCCGCTCGCAGCTGTATCAAGCCCTTGGAGTGCTGCCATGAAACGGATTGCCCCATTCCTGATCTCGATCGCGCTGGCGCTGCCCGCCTGGGCTCACGAAGGCGAGGACCACGGCGCGCCCGAGCCGACGGCTGCTGCCGCGGAAGCCGCTCCGCGTGCGGCGAGTGTTACCGAGACGTTCGGCGTGCTCGTAGCCGCACGCCACGGCGGGTTGACCCTCTATCTGGATCGTGCCGAAACGAACGAGCCGGTGACGGGCGCCCGGATCGAAGTGGAAAGCGGCGCATTGAGAACCAATGCCCAACCGGTGGAGCCCGGCGTGTACGGAATCGAGACGGAGCACTTCACGCGGTCGGGGAAATATCCGATGACGATCGCGGTCGAGACCGAGGACGCGGCGGACCTGATGAGCGTCACACTCGAGGTGCCTGATCAGACTGTGGCGGCGATGCCGTCCTCGACTCGCCCGATTTCATGGGACCACGCCGCCCTGTGGGGCGCCTCCGGCGCGCTGCTCTTTGCCGGGGTGGGGTTGGTTGCCGTGCGCCGCAGAACCCGGAAACCCGGAATCGATGGAGCCAAGCCATGACCTCGCCCTATCTCGCCGCGTTTTTCGCTGGGGCAATTGCTCTCGCAGCTACGTCTGTCGCAGCTCACGGCGATGAAGACCACGGGCAGCCAGCCGCGACTTCCGCTGTCGCGGACAAGACCACGAGCGCTGCCGTGGGTATGGACGACGGTGTCGCGGCACGACGCGAAGCCGATGGAAGTCTCTTCGTGCCCAAACCGGTCCAGTATCGGCTCGGCCTGCGCACACGCCTGATGAAGTCGGAAGCGCTCGCCGTTACCGTGCAACTCAGCGGAAAGGTCGTCGCCGATCCGAACGCCGGCGGACGTGTCCAGACGAGCCAGGCCGGACGCATCGAAGCGGGTGCAAAGGGCCTGCCCGTGCTCGGGCAACGTGTGAAGAAAGGCGAAGTGCTGGCGTGGGTGCAGCCGACGATCGGCAACATCGAACGTAGCGGCCAGCAGGCGGAAGTTGCCACGCTCGATGCGCAGCTCGAGATCGCGAGAAGCCAGGTCGCACGGTACGAGCAGCTCGATGGCACGATTCCGCGCAAGGACATCGAAGCCGCCCGGGTCGAACTGAAATCGCTGCAGGCGCGCCGGGCCGCCGTGGCCACCGGGTTGCACGCGCGCGAGCCGCTGCGAGCGCCGGTATCGGGTGTGGTGAGCGCGACCGCTGCGGTGGCGGGACAGATCGTGGAGTCACGAGAAGTCCTCTTCGAGATCGTCGATCCGGCGCACCTGGCGGTCGAGGCACTCGCTTACGACCCGGTGCTCGTCGATGGCGTCGAAGAAGGCAGTGCAACGCTAGCCGGAAGAACGATCGCGCTGCAATTCGTCGGCGCCGGCCGGCAGTTGCGCGGGCAGGCGCTGCCGTTGCTTTTCCGGGCTCGATCCGCCGAGATCCCGTTGGCGATCGGACAGCCGCTGCAGGTAATCGCCCGCACCGACGCCACCGTAACGGGGATCGCGATCCCGCAGGAGGCGCTGGTGCGCAACCGGGCGGGCGAGGTCATCGTCTGGGTCCATTCCGGTCCCGAGCAGTTCACTCCCCGGCGAGTCGAGTCCGAGCAGCTGGACGCGCAAACCGTCGCCGTGACCTCCGGGGTTGCCACCGGCGACCGGGTCGTCGTTTCGGGCGCCAGCCTGCTCGCACAGGTGCGCTGACGTGTTCGAATTCCTCGTCAACACCAGTCTGAAGCAGCGGCTGATCGTTCTGGCGGTCTCGCTGCTGCTCGTCGTCTACGGCGCGATCACGCTGCGCCAGATGCCGGTCGACGTGTTCCCCGACCTGAACAAGCCGACCGTCACGCTGATGACCGAGGCGGGCGGCATGGCGCCCGAAGAGGTCGAGCAGCTCGTCACGTTCCCCATCGAGTCGAGCATGAACGGCATGCCGGGCGTCACCCGCGTGCGCTCGGTCTCCGGCATCGGGCTGTCGATCGTCTATGTCGAGTTTGAGTGGGGTTCGGACATCTACCGGAATCGACAGCAGATCACCGAACGCCTGAACCTGGTTCGCGAACAGTTGCCGCCGGATGTCGTTCCGCAGCTGGGGCCGATCTCCTCGATCATGGGCGAGATCCTGTTGATCGCTCTGCCGGCAGACCCCGATAAGGTCAGCCCGATGCAGGTGCGCGAATACGCCGACTGGGTCGTGCGGCCGCGTCTGCTCACCATCCCGGGTATCGCGCAGGTCATTGCCATCGGCGGCGAGGTGCGTCAGTACCGCGTCGAGCTCCGACCGGACCAGTTGCAGGCGCTCGGTGTGCCACGCGAGCGGGTCGATGCCGCGTTGAAGGATTTCGGCGCCAATACCAGTGGCGGATTCCTCGAGGCGCAGGGGCGCGAGTACCTGATCCGCCAGATCGGGCGTACCTCGCGTATCGAGGATCTCCAGAACATCGTCGTTTCGGTGACGAACGGCCAGCGCGTTCTGCTCAACCAGGTGGCGACGGTCAGCATCGCCCCGGCGATCAAGCGCGGCGATGCCGGCTACAACGGCAAGCCGGCCGTGATCCTCTCGGTGCAGAAGCAGCCATCCGCCGACAGCGTGACGCTCACGCGGGAAGTCGAACGCGCCATGGCTGATCTGGCGAAGGCTCGTCCCGCTGGAGTCGATGCGCCGCAGTTCCTGTTCCGGCAGGCCGACTTCATCGAGCGGTCGGTCGGCAACGTCGAGGAGGCGCTGCGTGACGGGGCGATTCTGGTCGCGGTGATCCTTTTCCTCTTCCTCCTGAACGTACGCACGACACTGATTTCGCTCACGGCGATTCCCGTCTCGCTGCTCGCGACCGCGCTCGTCTTCCGCTACTTCGGACTGTCGATCAACACGATGACGCTGGGCGGTCTGGCGATCGCGATCGGCGAACTGGTCGACGATGCCGTGGTCGGCGTGGAGAACGTGCTGCGCCGGCTGCGGCTGAACCGGGCACTGGAGCATCCTCGCCCGGTCGCCGAGGTGATCGCCAAGGCGACACTCGAGGTGCGTTCCGCGATCGTCTACGCGACGATCATCATCGTGCTCGTGTTCGTGCCGCTGTTCGTCCTGCCCGGGATCGAGGGCCGGTTGTTCACGCCGCTGGGTGTCGCCTACATCGTATCGATTCTCGCGAGCATGATCGTCTCGGTCACGCTGACACCCGTGATGGCGTACTACCTCTTGCCGGGGATGAAGCAGCTCGGGCACGGCGACAGCCCACTGGTGAAGGTGCTCAAACGGTGGGACGCGAAGCTGCTGAACTGGTCGTTCGGACACAGCCGAAGCCTGCTGGGTGCCGCATTGGTTGTCGTCCTCGTCGCGGGCGCCGCCATTCCGCTGTTTCCGCGCTCGTTCCTGCCGCCGTTCAACGAAGGAACGCTCACGGTGAGCCTGCTGCTCGAGCCGGGCACGTCGCTGGGCGAATCGAACCGGATCGGGGCGCTGGCCGAACAACTGGTCATGAAGGTGCCGGAAGTGACGCAGGTCGGCCGCCGAACCGGCCGTGCGGAGCTCGACGAGCATGCCGAGGGGGTGCACTCCACCGAAATGGATGTCGACCTCGAGACGTCCGAACGAGGTCGGGAAGCGGTGATCAACGACATCCGCAGTCGCCTGGTCAGCTTGCCCGTCGTGAGCAATGTCGGGCAGCCCATTTCGCACCGACTCGATCACCTGCTATCGGGCGTTCGCGCGCAGATCGCCTTGAAGGTGTACGGCGACGATCTCGACACGCTGCGCGGATTGGCCGAGGACTTACGTGGACGGCTTGCGCAAGTTCCGGGCGTTACCGACCTTCAGATCGAAAAGCAGGTCCGGATTCCGCAGACGAAGATCCGTATCGACTACGACGAAGCGGCGCGATACGGCGTCGCGCCCGGCGCGCTGCTGCGCGGCCTGGAGCAGATGGTCGGCGGCGAACGTATCACGCAGATCATCGAGGGCAACCGCCGCTTCGACCTCGTGGCTCGATTGCCGGAGAGCGGACGCGGAATGCACGCTCTTTCCAACCTGCTGATCGAAACGCCCGATGGCCATGTTCCGCTTTCCAAACTGGCCGACGTAGAGGACAGCGACGGCCCGAACCAGGTGAGCCGCGAGAACGCGCGACGACGCATCGTCGTGTCGGCGAACACCGACGGCGGCGACATGGCGGGCATCATCCGTTCGATCCGCTCCGAACTGGCTGCCAGGCCGATGCCAGATGGCTACTTCACGGCGCTGGAGGGACAGTTCCAGGCGCAGGAGCAGGCGTCGCGCCTGATCGCGCTGCTGGCGCTCGTGTCGCTGTCGATGATCTTTCTGGTGTTGTACAGCCGGTACCGTTCGACGGCCCTGACTCTCATCATCATGGGCAACATCCCGCTGGCACTGGTGGGTAGCGTGATCGCCTTGTGGATTTCCGGCCAGCCCTTGTCGATCGCCGCGCTGGTCGGGTTCATCACGCTGACCGGCATCGCCACGCGCAACGGCATTTTGAAGATCTCGCACTACATCAACCTTTGCGCGTTCGAAGGCGAGCGTTTCGGCCAGGCGATGATCGTGCGTGGGTCGCTCGAACGACTGACGCCGGTGCTGATGACGGCACTGGTGGCGGCATTCGCCCTGGTGCCGCTGCTGCTCTCGGCCGACGCCCCGGGCAAGGAAGTGCTTCACCCCGTGGCCGTGGTCATCTTCGGCGGGCTCGTCAGCTCGACGCTGCTCGACACCGTGCTCACGCCGATGATGTTCTGGCGATGGGGTGAAAAGCCGCTGCAAAGGCTTCTCGAGACACGCAGCACCGAAAACTACTGATTCGTTCAATGAAGGAGTGCATATGAAACCTTTCTGGCTGGGCGCCGCGCTCACGGTAGCGGTCGCCTTCTCGGCGCCTTCTGCTTTCGCGCATGACGACGCGTACCTGGACACGCAGAAGGCCCCCAATGGCGGTCAGTTGCGCATGGCGGGGCCGCTGCACTACGAACTCGTCACTCAGAAGAATGCTGTCGCTTCAGCCGACAGCCCGGTCGTCGTGTATGTCACCGATCACGCGGGCACGCCGGTCTCGACCAAGGGCGCAACGGGAACCGCGACGATCCTCGCCGGCAAGACGCGCAGTACCGCACCGCTTGCGCCCGACGGCGACAACCGCATGAAAGGCCTCGCACGCTACGTTCACGCCCCGGGCATGAAAGTCGTAGTTTCGATCACCTTGCCGGGCACTGCTCCGGAGCAGGCGCGCTTTACGCCGGGGTTGGTCGCGCAGGACGGGCACATGGATGGAGCTCACTAGCGCTGACAGCAGGGCACTCACCGAGCATTTGACGGGGTCGACATCAGAACGGATACCAATTGAAGAGCGAAATGAAGAGCGTGAATGTCGAGGTGAGAGGGCTGTTCGAGAAGCTCGATCACCTCGGCGTGGAAAAACGCGTCGGTGCACTGCCCGGCGTGTATCACGCCCATGCCAATCCCGCCTCGGGAAGCGTGACGGTGCACTACGACGCTGCGATGATCTCCGAGCCGCAGTTGCGCGAGGCCGTGCGCGAGTGCGGCTATCACTGCCGCGGCGAGGTGCAGCCCGATCACGTCTGCCGAGTGGCCGAGCCGGACATGCACGCCGCTCATGCGAAGCACGCCGCCCAACCCGGCGCCATGGACGAGATGGCGCACGACATGGGCCACGGCGCCGGGATGGACATGGCGGGAATGGTGCGCGACATGCGCAACCGCTTCCTCGTCTGCCTGTTCTTCAGCGCGCTCTTGTTCCTCTGGGCGCCGATGGGTTTGCCGCTGCCCACGCCGCCGGTGCCGTTCGGCCTGGAGCTCGACCACTGGCTGTTCGTGCTCGCGAGCGGCGCCGTCCTCTGGCCGTCGTTGCCTTTCTTCGTCGCCGCCTGGCGTGCCTTGCGCAACGGCGTCCTCAACATGGCCGTGCTCGTCGTGCTGTCGGTCGGCACCGGCTATCTCTTCAGCGTAGCGGCGACCTTCCTGTTCGAAGGCGTGCAGTTCTACGAAGCAGTGTCGGTGCTGCTCGTGTTCATCCTGCTCGGCCACTGGCTGGAGATGAGGGCTCGGGCAGGCGCGAACGACGCGATCCGCGCGCTGCTGGATCTTGCGCCTCCGATGGCGAACGTGCTGCGCGACGGCAAGGAACTGCAGGTGCCGACGGCCAATGTGCTGGCAGGGGACATCGTGATCGTGCGTCCTGGCGACCGGATTCCCGTCGACGGAGTGGTAACCGAGGGAGAAACGCAGGTCGACGAGTCGATGCTCACCGGTGAATCGATGCCGGTGAAGAAGGTGGTCGGCGCCAACGTTGCCGCGGCCACCATCAACAAGAGCGGGGCGTTTCGCTTTCGCGCGACGAAGGTGGGTGCCGACACGGCGCTCGCTCAGATCGTGAAGCTGGTGCAGGAGGCGCAGAACTCGAAGGCGCCGGCGCAGCTTCTCGCCGATCGGGCCTCGCAATGGCTGGTGCTCATCGCCATCGTGATCGGCCTTGCCACGTTCGCGGTCTGGTTCTGGCTGATCGGGCAGACGCTGCTGTTTGCGGTAACGCTCACGATCACCGTGTTCGTCATCGCCTGCCCCGACGCGCTCGGGCTTGCGACCCCGATGGCGATCATGATCGGCACCGGCCGCGGCGCGCAGAACGGCATCCTGATCAAGAACGCCGCGGCGCTCGAGAACGCAACGCATCTGGACGTCGTGATCTTCGACAAGACCGGGACGTTGACACTCGGCAAGCCCGAAGTGGTGGAAGTGGCGGCCGCGCCAGGACGAAGCGAAGCCGATGTGCTTACTCTCGCAGCCGGCATGGAGCAGCACTCGGAGCACCCGCTCGCCCACGCGATCCTCGAGAGGTCCAAAGGAATGCAGGCCCTGCCCGCGGAGGGATTCACCAACATCGACGGAATGGGCGCTCGCGCACGTTCCGAAGGCGAGCCGGCGCTGGTCGGTAACCGCCGGTTGATGGACGCGGAGCGCGTCGATCTGGCCGGGATGGAGGCCACGGCGGAGCGGATGGCCGGCGGGGGACGCACGGTGGTGCACGTGGCGCGGGGCGGCAAGCTGTGGGGGCTGATCGCGATTGCGGATGCGGTTCGACCCACTTCCGCAGCGGCGGTCGCGGCGCTGAAGAAACGCGGCGTCGACGTCGCCATGCTGACCGGCGACAACCGTGCCACGGCTGAGCGAATCGGACGCGAGCTGGGCGTCACCATGGTGCTCGCCGAAGTCCTACCCGGTCAGAAGGCCGACCAAGTGAAAGCGCTCCAGGCGCAGGGAAAGAAAGTCGGCATGGTCGGCGATGGCATCAACGATGCGCCGGCGCTCACGCAGGCCGACGTCGGATTCGCGATCGGCGCGGGTACCGATGTGGCGATGGAGAGCGCCGACGTGGTGCTGATGAGAAGCGATCCGTTCGACGTGGTCGCCGCCGTGGGCCTGTCGCGCGTCACCCTGCGCAAGATGCACCAGAACCTGTGGTGGGCGGTGGGTTACAACGTCATCGCCTTTCCCTTCGCCGCGGGCGTCTTCTACCCGCTGACGATCAGCCCGGAGATGGCGGCGCTTGCGATGTCCGGCAGCTCGCTGATCGTCGCGGCCAATGCGCTGCTGCTCAAGCGTGCGAACGTGGAGGGGCTGAAGTAAGGCCCGGGATCAGGTGCTGTTCTACTGGGATCGCGGTGATGCAACGCGATCAAACCGGTATACCGGCACTCTTGGCTCTCCGCTGGACCATCAGGCGGCCTTCCCCTCGAACAGCGTCTCGATCAGCGGGCATTCCGGCCGCGTGCCGTCCGCACATCGGACGACGACGTCCTTCAGCACTCGCTCCATGCGCTTCAGGTCGGCGATCTTCGCACGCACCTCGGCGAGATGAGCCGCGGCGAGATCCCGCGCCTCGGCACAGGGCTGGTCACTCTCATCGACGAGACGCAAGAGCGCGCGGACCTCGTCGAGGCAGAAGCCCAGCTCGCGCGCCCGCAGGACGAAGCGAAGCCGCCGCTCATGATTGGCGTCGTAGCGACGATAGCCGGCGGTCGTGCGCGGCGGCGCGGGCAGCAGCCCGACCTTCTCGTAATAGCGCACAGTTTCGAGATTGCAGCCTGTTCGCCGGGCGAGCTCGGCCCGCTGAAGGCCCTTCATATCGGAACCGTCGGACATTGCGAACTTCCCGCTTGACTCTGTAATCGCTACAGACTTCAAAGTACCGTGCAATAAGGGTTTCAGCAAGGAAGGCAAGGTCCGACATGGATGCATCGCGACAGGGAACGGCAGAAATCTTGTCGACCGCAGGGAACGTGATGACCTCGGCGCGTGACGAGAGCGGTCGGCAGCGCCTGGTCGCCCTCGGCGGCATACTCGGCGCGCTCGCGGCCTCGTCGTGCTGCGTCGTGCCGCTCGTCCTGTTCAGCCTCGGCGTCGGTGGCGCCTGGGTCGGCAATCTGACGGCGCTCGCGCCGTATAAACCATTGTTCGTCGCTGCAACCACTGGCGTCCTCGGATACGGCTTCTACCTCGTCTACTGGAAGCCGCGGAGAGCCTGCGCCAACGGTGCCGCCTGCGCAACGCTCGTCCCCAGCCGCCTCGTCCGGACCGCACTCTGGATCGCGACGGTGCTCGTTGCAGCCGCCTTCGCGTTCGATTACGTCGCCCCGCTGTTGCTGCCCGTTTGATGTCGAAGGAACTCCCATGAAGAAGCGCTCGAGCACCATTGCCCTGATCGTCTCGATGATGACGACTCCCGCCGCGTTTGCCGCGGAACGTATCGTGACCTTCGGCGTCGACAACATGACCTGCGCCTCGTGTCCCTACATTGTGAAGACCGCGATGGCGGCGGTTCCAGGCGTCGCGAACGTGACTGTCTCCTTCGAGTCGAAGACCGCAACAGTGACGTTCGACGACGCGAAGACGAACCCCGGTGCGATCGCGGCCGCGAGCAGCAGTGCCGGCTTCCCTGCCCACGAGAGGTTGCAGGGTAGTTGAGATGAACGACGCACCACGCACCTGCGATCTCGCCGTGATCGGCGCCGGCTCGGCCGGCTTCTCAGCCTCGATCACGGCCGCCGATCAGGGCGCACAGGTCGTGCTCATCGGCAGCGGCACCATCGGCGGCACTTGCGTCAATATCGGCTGCGTACCGTCGAAGACCCTGATCCGCGCCGCCGAGACGCTTCACAACGCTCGCGTGACAGCGCGCTTCGCCGGCATCACGGCCAAGGCCAAACTGACCGACTGGCGCAGAACCGTTCAGCAGAAGGACGAGCTCGTTTCCGCACTGCGCCAGGCCAGGTACATCGATCTGCTGTCGGCCTACAACGGGATCACCTATCGCGAAGGTTTGGCACGCCTCGTCGAAGGCGGTGTCGAGGTGGACGGCACGAGCATTCCCGCTGCGAAGATCATCATCGCAACCGGTGCGCGACCGGCGGTCCCTGCGATCCCGGGGATCGAGACCGTACCGTACCTCACGAGCACGACGGCGCTGGACCTCCAGGAGCTGCCGCGCTCGCTGCTCGTCATCGGCGGCGGCTACGTCGGGGCTGAACTGGCGCAGATGTTTGCCCGCGCCGGGGTCGAGGTGACGCTCGTCTGCCGGTCGCGGCTGCTCCCCCAGGCCGAGCCCGAGATCGGAGCGGCGCTGCAGCGGTATTTCGAGGAGGAAGGGATCACGGTGGTATCCGGCATCGCCTACCGGGCGATCCGCAAGACCGAGGGCGCTGTTTCCTTGACCCTTGCGCGCGACGGCCAAGACGTTTCGATCAGCGCCGAGCAGGTGCTGATTACCACCGCGCGTAGCCCCAACGTCGAAGGCCTGGGGCTCGAGGACTGCAGTATCGCCGTCTCGCCAAAGGGACCCATCATCGTCGACGACTACATGCGCACGACGAAGGCCGGCGTCTATGCTGCCGGCGACGTTACCGGCCGCGACCAGTTCGTCTATATGGCCGCCTACGGGGCCAAGCTCGCGGCCAGGAACGCACTCAACGGCGACAGCCTGCGCTACGACAACAGTGCCATGCCCGCCATAGTGTTCACCGACCCGCAGGTGGCAAGCGTCGGGCTGACCGAGGCGGCGGCGCGAGCTGCCGGTCATCCCGTCCGCGTGTCGACAATCGGTCTCGACGTGGTGCCGCGCGCTCTTGCCGCACGCGACGTGCGCGGTCTCATCAAGCTCGTGGCCGACGCCGGAAGTGCTCGCCTGCTCGGCGCGCACATACTCGCCCCCGAAGGCGCCGACAGCATTCAGACCGCGGCGCTCGCAATCCGTCAGAGCCTTACCGTCGATGACCTCGCGGACATGATCTTTCCGTATCTCAGTACGGTCGAGGGGCTGAAGCTCGCCGCACTCGCATTCGACAAAGACGTAACCAGGTTGTCGTGCTGCGCAGGATGAGCAGAGGCGCAATACCCTCGTCGGAAGCGGTCCGCGACGGTTTCGCTTTGGGAGCTGCGTCGCACGCGTCCGGGCACAAGCGTTGCGCGCGACGAACAACCGTGGCAGTAACATTTCCGGTTCCGATCACTACAATCGGACACCAATGAGAGCCTTCCGCCGTTCGGTCTTTGCCTGGATTGCGCTGCTCGGGATCCTGTTCACGCAGTTCGCAGTGGCGGCATACGCGTGCCCGTCGTTGCCGCATACGACAAGCGAACAGACGCAGGCAGCGTCTGACTCGCACGGACTTCCCTGCCCGGAGATGGCAACGCAATCACACGGCGCGTTCGAGGCGCAACCGCCGGACCTTTGCAATTTCCGGTTCCGATCACTACAATCGGACACCAATGAGAGCCTTCCGCCGTTCGGTCTTTGCCTGGATTGCGCTGCTCGGGATCCTGTTCACGCAGTTCGCAGTGGCGGCATACGCGTGCCCGTCGTTGCCGCATACGACAAGCGAACAGACGCAGGCAGCGTCTGACTCGCACGGACTTCCCTGCCCGGAGATGGCAACGCAATCACACGGCGCGTTCGAGGCGCAACCGCCGGACCTTTGCAACCAGCACTGCGCTCACGACGGGCAAACCTCCGAATCGCGGTCGGTTGCCCCCATTCACCAGACGTTTGTCCTGGCCTTCGTTCTTCCCGAACCGGATCCTTCCGAACTCGCAGGCGTGAGGCACGCGCAGCAGCCCGAATTGCTGCGACCCACCACACCACCCCCTCTTTGGCGCACCGGTCGGCTGCGCATTTGATCCTGCGGTGTGTAGCCCGCTTGTGAAGCCGCGCCCGCTTCGCGGCGACGGCACGACCTGCTCCTGCTGATCAGCGCGAACGCAAGCCGTCCGCCCGCCTCAACTCCCTTCAGCGGTGAGGCAGCTTTTTCATCGACGACCAAGGATCGACATGCTCTCCAGAAAGAGGCGCTTTCACGCCTTTCCGCTCGCGCTGGCACTGACCGTGTTCGCCACAACAGTGTTTGCCGACCCTGCGATCACGCTGACCCATGTTCACGGCCTGTCCTACAGCGCGGATGGTCAGCAACTCCTCATTCCAAGCCATCATGGCCTTGCCGTGTTCGGCGAGGGGCGCTGGTCCAGGGCTGCAGGCCCTGCGCACGACTACATGGGCTTCTCGGCGACGGGCGATGCGCTGTACAGCAGCGGCCATCCAGCGCCGCGCTCCGGACTGACGAATCCGTTCGGCCTCATCAAGAGCAAGGACGGAGGAAAAACATGGCAGAAACTCGGGCTCGAGGGCGAGTCGGATTTCCACTCGCTGGCGACCAGCCACGGGACCAACACGGTGTACGTTTTCAACCCGCACCCGAACTCGCGCATGAAGCAGTCCGGCGTCTACTACACGCGCAATGACGGCCTGCAGTGGAAGCGCGCTGCCGCCCGGGGGCTGAGCGGGGAGCTGAACAGTCTCGCTGTGCATCCCACCGATTCCGGCGTCGTGGCCGCCGGTACCGACCAAGGACTCTATCTGTCGCGCGATGCCGGTGAGAACTTCGAGCAACTTGTCGGCGACGTACGGGTTTTCGCCGAGGCATTCGACCTCGACGGCCAGCAGCTGTGGTTCAGCACGTATGCCGGCAAGGCGGGGCTTGCCCGCGTCACGTTGAAGTCCGGCGCCGCTCCTGAGACGGCCTCGATCCCCGCGCTAGGCGAAGACGCCGTGGCCTACATCGCGCAGAACACCGTGCAGCGCGACGAGTTCGCGATTGCGACCTTCAAGCGAAGCGTTTTCGTCAGCAAAGACCGGGGCCGAAGCTGGACGCAGATTGCCAAGGACGGAGCGACGCTCCCGTGACGGCGAGGCGAACGAAGTGCTCAAGGTAGTCGTGATCGTGCTCGCCACCATCGGCGGGCTGGTCGTGCTCGGCGTCGGCATCATGGCGCTGATGCATTTCGGAATGGCCGGCGGCATGGGCTGCTGCTAGGCCCGTCGGCTGCGCCAACCGATTGGAGATCAATAGCATGGACCCTCGAAGGAGACGCGTCGTCGTCGGCACTGCAACCGCTGCAGCCGCGGCCACACTCGGGCTGCCGCAAGCGGGCGCACGCGCTGACCGCAAGGAGGAGGCCGACACCGGCGTCGACGTCCACATCGAGTTGCATGCGGTGCAGGAACATGTCGCCCTTCGTCGGGGCACCCCGACCCGGGTATGGCGCTACCGGGGCAAGGTGCTAAGAGGTGATGCAAGCACGCTTGAGGCGTCCGATGCCACGTATCTCGGGCCGATCATCCGGGTGCAGCGCGGCCAGCGCGTGCGGATCGACCTGATCAACGAACTGCCGGAGCCGACAATCGTTCACTGGCACGGCCTGCACGTCCCCGACACGATGGACGGGCATCCACGCCATGCAATCGCACCGGGCCAGCGCTACGTCTACGAGTTCACCGTGTCGAATAGAGCCGGCAGCTACTGGTTCCACCCGCATCCCCACGGCCGGACAGGCGCGCAGATCTACTTCGGTCTGGCCGGGCTGTTCCTCGTGAGCGACGACGAGGAAGCGACGGTTGGACTACCTGGCGGCCGATACGATATTCCGCTCGTCCTGCAGGACCGCAGCTTCGACGGCAACAACCAGTTCGTCTACCTGGGGTCGAGTCTGCTCGACAGCTCTCCCACCGATAACCTGGACCAGCCCCCAATGATGGGCGGCGGGATGATGGGCGATGGAACAATGGGCGGCGGAATGATGGGCCGCGGCATGATGCGCGGCGGAATGGGCTCGATGATGGCCCGCATGATGGGGGTGCTTGGCGACGACATCCTCGTCAACGGCAGACCCAGCGCCAGCCTCGCGGTCGAGCGGCGTCCCTATCGCCTGCGACTGCTCAACGGTTCCAACACGCGCACCTACAAGCTTGCCTGGCACGATGGCTCGCCGCTGATCGTGATCGGGAGCGACGGCGGGCTTCTGGCCGCCCCGGTGCGGCGCGACTACGTCATGCTCGCACCGGCCGAGCGCATCGATCTTTGGGTCGATTTCGCTCGCTGGTCCGCGGGCAGCGAACTGTCGCTGCAAAGCCTCGCCTTCAATGGCGGAATGAACATGGGCGGCATGATGATGGGCCGGGCGGCCCTGCCCGACGGCGCGCCGTTCCGGGTGCTCGCGCTACGTGTCAAGGACGGCTCGCACGGCGCGCAGGAGGCAGCGCCGCCGGAACGCCTGTCCGAGGTGCCATCACCTGATCCGGGCGTGGCCGTCAACTTCGATCGCCCGAAGATCTTCGATCTCACGATGGGAATGATGGCCTGGGGAATCAACGGTCAGAGCTTCGAGATGCTCGATGCCCGTCCGTACGAGACCGTCCGGCTCGGCACCCACGAGCTATGGGAATTCCGCAACGACGCAGCGAACGGGATGATGGGCATGACGATGCCCCATTCGATGCATGTGCACGGCGTGCAGTTTCGAGTCATCGGTCGCTCGGTCTCGAGCCGGTTCGCCGGTTATCGCAACACCGTAGACGCGGGCTTCGTCGACGACGGCTGGAAGGACACCGTGCTGGTGATGCCGGGCGAGCGTGTTCGCATCCTCGTGCACTTCGCCGACTACCCGGGGCTGTTCCTGTACCACTGTCACATGCTCGAACACGAGGACGGCGGCATGATGCGCAATTACAGGGTGATGGTGTAGCAACGGATTGCTCGACCCGAGCTGACCGCCCGGGCGTCGCTCGTGGCGATCGCGCGGCAATTTTTCGGTGTGCCGACGTGGACGTGCTTGACTCATCTGGAGAACGTCAATGGAAGAGCCAGCGCAATCCGATCCAGCGCGCATCTACGAGGAATATCTCGGCAGGACGATCGCCGATCCCTGGACACGCATTCTGCTCGAGTACGCCTCGTTAGGAAGCGGCGAGCGAGTGCTGGACCTCGCCTGCGGAACCGGGAGTGTCGCGCGGCAGGCCGCCCCGATCGTGGGCGAGCGAGGAAAGGTCACCGGCCTCGACATCAATCCGGGGATGCTCGCTGTGGCACGTTCGCTCGACCCGCCCAACGGGGCGCCAATCGAGTGGTTGCAAGGTGATGCCCTTGCGCTGCAGTTACCCGACAGCGCTTTCGACGTCGTCTTGTGCCAGCAGGGACTGCAGTTCTTCGCCGATCGCGCGCGAGCGCTTCGCGAAATGCGCCGGGTGCTCGTTGCGGTGGGAAGGACCGCCATCAGCGTCTGGCAGTCGCTGGACCACCACCCCCTGTACGAATCGCTGTTCCGGGCGACCGTGCGGCACCTGAACGCAGAGATCGCCGACGTTGCATTGTCGTTTTCACTCGGGAGCGCTCACGATCTGAAGAGCCTGCTCATCGAAGCGAACTTCCGCGACGTACAGGTAATACCGCGGTCGCACGAGGTCCGACTTCCCTCGCCCGAGCGCTTCGTCGCGTTCACGGTCCTGGGCGCCGCGACTTCCGTGCCGGCGTTCGCAGCGTTGGACGAACCCCGGCGGGCGGCGCTGATCGACGCGATCGTCCGGGACACGCGGGCTGCGGTAAAGACGTTTCGCAGGAGAGATGAACTGGTCTTTCCGATGTCGTCGAACATCGCGATCGGGTGCTATTAGCCGACGCTACCCCGGCGAGAGAGGGCCGATGGATTGCGGGTTGAGCAACGATGCGCACTTGCTCGGGGACATGCACGTTGGAAACATGATTCAGATGTAATCGTCGTGAAACCTTGCGGTTGGGGATGCATCGCTACAGTCGTGACCGTGATGTCCGAAACGCGTCACACGCACCGACCGATGTTGCAGACCATGAACTGAAAGGAGTAGCGAAATGTCCTCGAAAGCCTTGTTGTTCGCAGGAGTCGTGTTGTCTGTGAGCCTGCCCGCCTTCGCGGACAGTGGCGTCGAATTCGTGAACAACGAGATCGGATTCCAGACGACCCATGTGACTCCGAGCAAGACGACGCGTGCGCAAGTGACCGCCGAACTGCAGGCCGCACAGCGCGCCGGAAGCATTCCGGGTTCATTCGAATTCGTCGCGGCGAAGGAGGCGTCGGCATCCTCAACGACGCGGGAGCAAATTCAGCGCGAAGCATCCCAAGCGACGCGAGCCGAGCGTGAGGCAGCCCACCGGCTGTACGGGCCCCATCACGCTCTCGAGTCCTGATAGCCGATCGGAGCGGGGAGTCGCTCTCCGATTCCCCCGGTTTCCGACAACAAATCAGGGGCGAGAACCCGATGCCCACCGAGCCACGGAGCGGGGCGTCGGGGCTGGCGAGGGTCTACATCGAGGGCGATCTCCTGTTCGACGACATGCTGCGCGACATCGAGTGCGCGCAGCGAAGCGTTCGGTTCGAGAGCTACATCTTCACTTCCGACCCGGTCGGCCGGCAATTCGTCGATACGTTGGCCCGTTGCGCCACGAGGGGTCTGGACGTGCGATTGCGCGTCGATCACCTCGGTTCCTGGCGCGATCTCTCCAATGCTGATATCGAGCGACTCCGGGCGGGCGGAGTTCACTTCGAATGGAGCCGGCGCTGGAGCGTACATCGGCCGCTTGCAATCAACCGACGCAACCATCGGAAGCTGCTCGTGGTGGACGAGGCGATCGCGTATGTCGGCGGCTTCAATGTCCATGCGGCCAGTTCGCTGCGGTCGTTCGGGTCCGGCCGCTGGCGCGATACGCACGTTCGGTTCGTCGGCAAACCGGCTGCCGCGGCTGCGATGGTTTTCGACTGCTACCGCGACGTCCCACCCGACTGGCTGCCACCGGTGACCGGCTCGCTATGGCTGCTGCCGAATCGCTCGCGCGCATGCCGCCACCGGCTGCGGTGCGTCCTCAATGACACGATGATCGCGGCGCGCTCGCGCATCTGGGTAACCACTCCGTACTTCGTGCCCGACAGCCGCACCCAGCGACTGATGCGCGAGGCAGCGATGCGTGGCGTCGACGTCCTGCTGCTCGTCCCCGGGAAAAGCGATGTGCCGCTGGCCCAGTGGGCGGCTCGTGCGGCCTATTCCCGCCTGCTGTCCTGCGGCGTGCGGATCTTCGAGTACGTTCCTCGGGTTCTCCACGCGAAAACGCTGCTCGTGGACGACCGGTGGGCGACCGTCGGTACTGCCAACCTCGACTATCGAAGTCTTTTCGTCAACGACGAGCTGAACGTGATCGACGAATCCGGAGAATTGAACGCCTTACTGGCGGAGAGCTTCCTCGCGGACCTGTGCGAAGCCGAGCCGATACGCGCCCACGCTTGGAGCCAGAGGAAGTGGCCACGGCGCGCGGCGGAAACCATCGGGTGGTGGGCGCGTCGATGGCTGTAAACAGACCCGTACGGCATTCCCGGTCGGCGGTGCTCCTTCCGGTCGCTGCGCGGCTTCCACGGTCCGCCCTGCAATGATCCGATTTCACCTGGCTTGCAGGGCAGGATATATCCGCGTCACAGGCCACCATCGCCATTGCAATAGCGGTTTTGGCAGCAGTTCTCGCGACTTGAACGCCGCACCCGCTCGGAGGAACCGCGGAAGCGAACCCCGCCACCCTGGGGGGGCATGCGCCGCTGTCGGAGGCGCACCGAAACCGAGCGGGCGGAAGGCGCTCGGTATCGATGCCGCAGCCGCTCCTGTGCGTCTATCGTTTCTGTTGTTGATGCGGATGGTCCGGCATTTCGCCTTGGCCGCCCGGCATGTTCGCGCCACGGTGCGTCATCGTTTTGCCCGGGTCGGGCGATGCCGACGTATGCGGGTGGTCGGGCATTTCGCCCTGACCGCCCGGCATGTTGGCGCCGCGATGCGTCATCGCCTTGCCTGAAGCCGGTAACTGGTTTTCCGGTGGGTATGCGGAGCCTTCTCCGATCGGGAGGTACTGAATTCCGCTTCGTTGTTGGGCTTGCGCGAGGTCTGGCGCGTTCATGAACGTCGAATCGGGACCCGCAAAGACCGGAGCGGTTACCGCGATCGCTACCGAAAACACTAGAAACCTGTGCATGACACGAACTCCTATCGGACTCGGGGGAACCCGTGAGTCGAAACCGGGTCGGCGGCAACGCGCCGATGCCGCCAAATTGCGCCTTCGTGCCCGACACGAAAGTGTTCGGCCGATTACATTTCGGTCACGTAGCGGCCAGGCGCGTTTCAGGAAGTCGTGCAAAGGAAAAATCGAAGATTACGGAGTGGCAATGAGACGGTCATCCTCGCGTTCCCTCTGCTCGGGATACTGATGGCTGTCCGTTTGCTATCGATTTGCCGATCAAGGAGTTTTTCATGCCCGCGATGATGAGAGCAGCCGTGTTCGTCGAGCCAGGCCGCATCGAACTGGCCGACAAGCCCATCCCCGACGTCGGCCCCAACGATGCGCTGATCCGCATCACCACGACGACAATCTGCGGCACCGACGTGCACATCCTGAAGGGTGAATACCCGGTGGCCAAGGGGCTGACAATCGGGCACGAGCCGGTCGGCGTCATCGAGAAACTGGGCAGCGCCGTGCAGGGCTACACCGAAGGCCAGCGTGTGATCGCCGGCGCGATCTGCCCGAACTTCAATTCCTACGCCGCGCAGGACGGCGCCCCGTCGCAGGACGGAAGCTATCTGGCGGCGAGGGGTCAGTGCGGCCACCATGGCTACAAGGCGACGGCGGGCTGGCGCTTCGGCAATCTGATCGACGGCACCCAGGCCGAGTACGTGCTCGTGCCCGACGCGCAAGGCAATCTCGCGCCGATTCCCGAAGGGCTCACCGACGAGCAGGTGCTGATGTGCCCGGACATCATGTCCACGGGGTTCAAGGGCGCCGAGAACGCCGGTGTGCGAATCGGCGACACGGTGGTCGTGTTCGCGCAGGGGCCGATCGGGCTGTGCGCGACCGCCGGAGCCAGACTGCTGGGCGCGACGACCATCATCGCAGTGGACGGCAACGACCACCGATTGGACATCGCGAAGAAGATGGGCGCCGACGTTGTGCTCAACTTCCGCAACACCGACGTCGTCGACGAGGTGATGAAGCTCACTCACGGCCGAGGCGCCGACGCGTCGATCGAGGCGCTCGGCACGCAAGGCACCTTCGAGTCGGCGCTGCGGGTGCTCAAGCCGGGGGCACGCTGTCGAGCCTCGGCGTGTATTCAAACGACTTGAAGATTCCGGTGTCGGCCTTCGCCGCTGGTCTCGGCGATCACCGGATCGTCACCGCCTTGTGCCCTGGCGGCAAGGAGCGGATGCGTCGCCTGATGAACGTAGTGGCATCGGGCCGCATCGACCTCGGCGTGCTGGTCACGCACGAGTACAAGCTCGACGACATCGTGGCGGCCTACGAGTTGTTCGCGAACCAGCGAGACGGAGTCCTGAAGATCGCGGTCAAGCCCCGTTGATCGCCGATCCGCTTTCCAGCGGTTCAAACGGTTCAGGAGCGAGCGCCAGTACGAATACGCCGTCGCCCGCGCCGAACGTGAAGGACTGAGCGGCCGCTGCGCTTATGCCTTGCTGGACTATCGTGACGTGGAGGGAGACGCGAGCTTTGACAAGGTCGCCAGTGTCGGCATGTTCGAGCATGTAGGGCTTGCCAACCCGCCGGTCTATTTTTCATCGGTCCATCGATTGCTGAAGCCGGGCGGCTTGTTCCTGAACCACGGGATCACGCATGACGAGGAAGGATGGCCCGACACGCTGGGTACGCGTTTCATCAATCGCTACGTTTTCCCGGGGGGACAGCTCGACCGTGTGGGAAACATCATTCGCGTCATGGAACAGGCCGGCTTCGAAATCCTCGACGTCGAAAGCCTGCGGCCGCATTACGCGCACACGTTGCGCTGCTGGGTCGAGCGCTTGCAGCAGCGCTGGGACGAAGCGCGCGGTTTCGTTTCCGAGCCTGTCCTGCGGCTGTGGCGCCTCTATATGCTCGCCTGCGCGGTCGAGTTCGAATCGGCTTCCCTGGGGCTTTACCAGATTCTGGCCGCCAAGCGCGGCGCGCAGCCGAGAGGTTTGCCGCTCAGTCGCGCCGACTTGTATGCGTGACGGCATGGCGCGCCAATGGCTTAGCATGTTCCTTCAGCATCTCCGAGGAGACGGGCCATGGCATCACGAACGGAAATCCGCGTTGCGGTGAACGGGTACGGCGTGATCGGCAAGCGTGTAGCCGAGGCAGTGGCGAAGCAGGAGGACATGCGGCTGGTCGGCGTTGTGGATGTCGCCAGCGACTGGCGGCCGCGCGTCGCCCTCCAACGCGGTTTCGCCTTGTACGGCCCTGCTAGGGAGCAGGTCGAAGCGATGCGCAACGCAGGCTTGGCCGTGGCGGGTACGCTCGAGTCGTTGCTGGACGATGTAGACGTCGTGGTCGACTGTACGCCGAAGAAAGTTGCGGCGACGAACGTCGAGACGTACCGTGCGCGCGGCATCAAATTCATCGTCCAGGGTGGAGAGAAGCATTCGGTCACGGGGCACTCTTTCGTAGCGGAATCGAATTACGCCAGCGCGCTCGGCCGCGACTCCACGCGCGTGGTCTCGTGCAACACCACCTCGGTCGTGAGGACGCTCACCTCGCTCAAGAGCGCGGGGCTCTTGCACAAGGCCAGAGGTACGCTGCTGCGACGCGCCACCGACCCATGGGAGAGTCATCAGGGCGGGATCATGAATACCTTGGTTCCCGAGGAGGACATCCCGAGCCACCAGGGACCGGACGCGCAGTCGGTAGACCCCGATCTCGACGTCGTGACCATGGCGGTGAAGGTGCCCGAGACGCTCGCTCACCTGCACTACTGGGTGGTCGAGATGACCCGACCCGCCTCGAAGGAAGAAGTGCTCGATGCTTTCAGCGCGTCGTCGCGCATCAAGTTCATCCGCTACTCGGACGGGCTCTCCGCGCTCAACACGGTGAAGGAGTTCATGTCGGACGCCGGCCGGCCGCGCGCGGATCTGTACGAAGTCGCGCTGTGGGAAGACATGCTAAAGGTGCAGGGCAACGAACTCTTCTACGCCTACATGGTGGACAACCAGGCGATCGTGGTGCCCGAAACCATTGATGCGATCCGCGCCTTGACGCAAGCCGAGAGTGAGGCGAAGGTCTCCATCACCAGGACGGACGCCGCCATGGGAATCGGGAAGCTGCCGCGATGACGCGGGGGGCGAGTTTTTGCGGGCGAATTTAAACAGCGTGCTAACGCGCCCGCCGTCAAATCGAAACTGTCGCGGATGCCTTCCGCGTTCCGGGCGACCACATCATGCTGCCCGCGCACCAGCGCCTCCAGCATTTGCTTGCTCGCATCTGTCACAGCCAGCATTTCCTGGATCCGGAGTGCACGGAACTTCGGCGGCAGGTGCGAGCCAACAGCCCATGATGACGGCATCATCGGTCAGTTCGAAGGCTACGAGCGCCTGGAGGAGCTGGACTGGGAACGTTACCGTCTGCGCTACGGAAACATCCAGCGCCTGGAGCTCATACTCGAAGCGGAGAACGACAGCGCGAATCGCTACAAGGCGTCGAAGCAGGCCGACGTTATCATGCTGTTCTACCTGTTTTCAGCCGACGAGCTTCGACGAGCTCTTCGGGCGCCTCGGATACGAGCTGGCGCACGAGACGATAACCCACAACGTCGACTACTACGATCGTCGTTCGTCTCACGGCTCGACGTCGTGCCGCGTGGTCCACGCATGGGTGCTGACGCGCGTGCTTCGAAGCGACACCACGGAGGTCTTCCCTCTCGAAACGCGCGGTCCGGCGACGTAGCGCGCCTTGCGGATGAAATCCGTTTCCGGGAAACGGATAGACGCGAACTGAATATGCTCAACCGAAATTCACTCTTCGTTCGGCAACCGCGGCAACCCTCCTAGAATCGTCGGAGACTTCGGTGTCGCCCGACGCTCGAGTCCGGCACGGCGCCGTACCCCGTTCACCTCCAGGAAAGGACCACTCGATGGCCGTCTTCTCGAAACTGTTCGCCGATACCCGCTCAGCGCTCGCCAAGGAAGGCATACAGGCCACCACCCGTTTCAGTGTCACCAGCCAGGGAAAGGACGGACTGCACCGGACAGTAGACATTCGTGGATTCTGCGTCGAGGTCGACGAACCACCCGCCCTGGGAGGCAACGACAGGGCACCGAACCCCGTCGAGTACGCGCTGGCAGCGCTGGCGACATGCCAGGAGATCACATACCGGCTGCATGCCGATGCACTCGGTATTCCGCTCGACGACGTGTCGGTCAAGCTCGAGGGCGAGCTGGATCTACGCGGCTTCTTCGGCGCGAGCAGCGGGGTTCGGCCAGGGTTCCAGAAAATTACCGGATCGGTGAGCTTCGACAGCACTGCTTCGGCAGGGGACTCGAGCGCCTGAAGCAGGTCGTGGACGCGCATTGCCCGGTCCTCGATCTGTTCAGCAACGCCACTCCCGTGCAAATCGGGATCGCCTGAGCCGCTTCCCGGTTGCCGCCATGCTGGCGGGAGGCGCGCTCGGCGGGGTGTTCTCGACCTGAGCGCGACCGGTTCGGCGGCAATTCGGATGTCTATCGTTTCGGTTGTTGATGCGGATGATCGGGCATTTCACCTTGACCGCCCGGCATGTTCGCATCGCGGTGCGTCATCGGCTTGCCCGAGTCGGGCGATGACGACATGTGCGGATGATCGGGCATTTCACCTTGACCGCCCGGCATGTTCGCACCACGGTGCGTCATCGTCCTGCCCGAATCGGGTACCCGGTTTTCCGGGGGATACGCGGAGTCTTCACCGACCGCCAGGTACTGAATTCCGCTTCGTTGCTGCGCTTGCGCGAGGTCGCGTGCGCCCATGAAGGTTGCGCCGGTATCGGCCAGGACGGGGGCGCTGAGGGCAATCGAGGCCAAAACCAGAAGTGCTTTCGAGGACATGAGAGGTGTCTCCAACGAGGACTCGAGTGACCCGTGAGTCGAAACGGATCGGCGCCGGTGCGTCGATGTCATCAAGGTGCGCTCCCCCGCGCGACATCAAGATGTTCGGCTGATTACATTTGAGTGACGTCGGCGACGCGTACAGGCTGCTCCGCGCTCTCGCGAGAACCGGCTGCGCCCGTCAACTCGCGCAGATTTTCTTCGTTCAGCGTCTCCTTCTCGAGCAGCAGGGCCGCACCACGGTCGAGAATCGACCGCTGCTCGGCAAGAACCTGTGTCGCGTTCTCGAACGCCGCTTCGAGAATCGCCTTGACGGCACGGTCGATCTCCCGCGCAACCTCCTCGCTGAACTCGTGTCTGCGATTCATCGCCTGCGGAACGTCCAGGAAGCGGGAGCCTTCCCCTTCGTACGATACGTGCCCGAGCTTCGCTTCCATGCCATAACGCATGACCATGCTTCGGGCAATGTCGGTGGCCTTTGCCAGATCGTCCGCCGCTCCGGTCGAAAGATGGCCGAAGGCCAGATGCTCGGAGGCGCGCCCGCCGAGCAGGACCGCCATCTTGCTCTCGAGCTCCTCGCGCGTCATGAGAAACCGGTCCTCGGTGGGTCGCTGAATGGTGTAACCCAGCGCGCCGATACCGCGTGGAATGATGGAGATCTTGTGCGCCCGGTCCACCCCGGGCAGCGAGAGGGCGACGAGTGCATGCCCCATCTCGTGGTATGCGACAACCTTGCGCTCGAGCGGGTTCAGCAGCCGGTTTCGTTTCTCGAGGCCGGCGACAATACGCTCGATCGCCGCCGTGAAATCGTCGAGTCCTGCCGCATCTGCACCTCGTCGCGTAGCGAGTAGCGCCGCTTCGTTGACGAGATTGGCCAGATCCGCGCCGCTGAAGCCCGGTGTGAGCGCGGCGATCTTCTCCGGATCGGCGTCGGAGGCGAGTTTCACCTTCTTCAGGTGCACGTCGAGGATCTGCACGCGACCCTTGCGGTCGGGTCGGTCGACGAGCACCTGGCGGTCGAAGCGACCTGCTCGCAACAGTGCCGGATCAAGTATCTCGGGACGGTTGGTGGCGGCGAGCAGCACGACCCCCGCACTCGTGTCGAATCCATCCATCTCCGAGAGGAGCTGGTTGAGCGTCTGTTCCTTCTCGTCGTGCCCACCCATCGGGTAAGCGCCACGCGCGCGCCCCAGCGCGTCGAGTTCGTCGATGAAGATGATGGCCGGGGCCTGCTTGCGCGCCTGCTCGAACAGATCGCGAACCCGTGCTGCGCCCACGCCTACGAACATCTCGACGAATTCCGAGCCACTGATCGAGAAGAACGGCACACCGGCCTGCCCGGCCACGGCGCGCGCGAGAAGCGTCTTGCCGGTGCCCGGTGGACCCACGAGCAGAACGCCCTTGGGAACGCGACCGCCCAAGCGCCCGTACCGCGCGGGATCCTTGAGAAAGCCGATTACTTCCTGCAGTTCCTCCTTCGCTTCGTCCACCCCTGCCACGTCGTCGAATGTAACTTTGGTATCGGTCTCCATGTACACCTTGGCCTTGCTCTTGCCGACCGACATGAATCCCCCCATGCCTTGCGAGCCGGCCATGCGTTTGATGAGGAAGCTCCACAGGGCAAAGAAGACGAGCGCCGGAATCACCCAGGAAAGGAGCGCAGGCAGCCACTTGCTTTCGACACGACCCGCAAACGGTACTTTCGCCGCTTCCAGGTCGCCCACCAGCGCACGGTCATCCACCCGCACCGTGGTGAACGGGTGCGGTCCTTTCGATAGCGTTGCAAGGCGCTCGGCGGTCTTGGGCGACAGATCTTCCCCAGCGCCGTCGTTCGAGAGCGTTCCCGTGATCACGGCCTCGCCGAGCGCAACCTCCGTGATCTTCCCCGAGCGCAGGAACGACTTGAAATCGCTGTAGGGCAGATTGTCGACGTGCGGCGGCGCGAGATAGTCCTGCAGCGCGACGATCAGCAGCAACGCCGCGAACAAATACCAGATCGAAAACTGCTGTTTCTTTTCCATGGCTCACCTGTCCGCGCTCAGCGGTCGAAACTGAATCCGGTCGTTGGGCAGCTACCTGAAGGAAATGTAATCGTCGTGAAACATTGCCGTTGGGGATGCATCACTACAGTGATAGCCGTGATGCACGAAAACGCATCGCTCGCAGCAGCAGACGCTGCGAACCACGAAACCTGAAAGGAGTAGCGAAATGTCCTCGAAAGCCTTGTTGTTCGCCGCAGCGGTGTTGTCGGTGAGCGTGCCCGCCTTCGCCGATAGCGGCGTCGAGTTCGTGAACAACGAGATCGGCTACCAGTTCGTCCATGTGACCCCGAGCAAGACGACGCGCGCGCAAGTGATCGCCGATTTGCAGGCTGCGCAGAACGCGGGGAGTATTCCGCTCTCGTTCGAGTTTCCGGGCGCGGAGAAGCCGATCGCATCGACGTTGACCCGCGAGCAGGTACAGCGCGCCGCTGCCGGCCAAAGCAGGGGCGAGCATGAGGCGAAACACCGCCTCTACGGACCGGTGCACGCACTCGGCTCCTGAATAGCGCTTCGGTCGCTGCGCCAGGCATTCAGAGCTCTCTCGAACGCAGAGCGAGCACTGCCCACGCAAGGCCCAGCGCAGCGGCAGCAACGAAGCCGACGATGCCGAGCACCGGGAGGCCTTCCCAATGTGGGCCCGCATGGGACGCGAGAAGAAGCGCCGAGCCGACGACGATCGAAGCGATGATCATCGCGAAGGCGAGCCGATTGCTCGCTTGCAGCAAGTGGCGCTCGACGGACCGGCCGCTCTGGTGGCGAATATCGAACAGCGGTTCGCCGCGTTCGAGGCGACCGGCGAGGCGGCGAAGTGCGATCGGCGCCTCATCGGTAAGTTCGCGGACCGTGACGAGCGACCGGTACAACTTCGCAAACTGCGCTGCGCCGGCTTCGGGCCGCAACGCGCGCGCGACGAGTCGGCCGCTATACGCCTGGAAGGCCGCAAGCGAACTGAACTGCGGATCGAGCCGCTGAACGAGGCTTTCCAGCTCCGCGAACGCGCGCATCAGCAGCGTCGTCTCGCGCAACAGCCGGATATGATGCCTGCGACCCAGCCCAATGAACTCGTGAATGATGGCGCCGAACGAATGGCGCCCCGCTCCCGAGGCGCGATAGTAGCGATCGAGCGCAGCGGAGAGGTCGCTGACGAATGCTGCGCGGTCCAGTTCGGCGCTGGCACCCCCCATGCCGATATAGGCGCTTGCCACCCAATCCGGATCGCGCGCCATCACAGCGAGAAACAGCTGCCGCAGGCTCTCTTGCACGCGGGGCGACAACTCGCCGATCGCACCGAAATCATGAAAGCACAGCCGACCATCGGGCAGAACGAAGACGTTCCCCGGATGCGGGTCCGCATGGAAGACGCCCTGCTCGAAGACCTGAGCCAGAAAGACGCGCATGAGCGACTGCGCCAGGGCGCGCGGGTCCTCGCTCGCGCCGTGAGGCGCATCGGCTCGCTGACCGGTGCTGTGCTCCATCGTGAGCACGCGACGGGTGGTGGCGTGCCAGAAAATCCGGGGCACGTACACGAGAGGTTCGTCGCGGTTGAGCTCCGCGAAGCGCTCGGCATTGCGCGCTTCCTGCTCGAAGTCCAGCTCGCCCCGCAGCGTGACGGAGAACTCGTCCACCAGCTCCGCAAGATTCAGTGCGCGAAGAGCGGGAAGCAATCCGGAGAGCATACGCACGAGGCGCTTCAGGACGGCAATGTCGGCCTCGACGGTCCGCTCGAGATCGGGGCGCTGCACCTTGACGATCACGTCCGTTCCGTCGGGCAGCACTGCGCAGTGCACCTGCGCCATCGATGCCGCAGCCATCGGTTCGTCCTTGAAACCGGTAAACAACTCGCCGATCGTGCGCCCGGTCTCGTCTTCGATGATCCGTCTTGAAACTTCGGCCGGGAACGATCCGACTCGGTCCTGCAGCCCGCGCAACTCCGCCACGAACGCGTCCGGGAAGAGATCCTCGCGCTGCGAGAGCATCTGGCCGAACTTGACGAAAGTCGGCCCCAGCTCCTCGAGCGCCTCGCGCAGGCGGGTTGCGTCGCTTGCCGACCTCGAGGAGCGATCGCCTCGGTGGGCCCGGAAGCCGAGTTGCTCGGCGTAGTGTCTCCAACCTTTGGCGACCGCTACCCGCGCGATCTCCCGAAGGCGGGCCAGTTCGCCCGCATTCATTCGTACATTCCAGGCGCTCCGCGGCGGCTACACATTCAGCCGCGAAGCCAGCCAGTTGTAGAAGGCGCCGAGCGCGAGCCCCGAGATCGCCAGGACGACGATTGCATAGAGAAAGCCGCCCCAGGTGAACGCGCGCGGCCGCATCATGGTCGTGAAGTCGAGCCCGTGGAAAAGGCTGTTCATCCACGTCAGCGAGGCTTGTGGCGCCAGTGTCCAGATCAGCGCGCAGGCGAAATAGAAGACTGCGACCGTGATGGCAAGCGTGGATCCGGCGCGAAGCGGGGTCATGGCGAGATCTCCCGGAACGAGGTCGGCATCAGAGCGCGCACGCCGTCGGCGATCGCAGCACTGAGTTCGATGCGATTCGACGGATGGGCGATCGTGTCGCAACTGACGATCGTTCCCGCGCCAGCGCGCCTGAGGTCGTCGAACGCAGCACCGGCGAAGATCGCATGAACGCCCACGCACACGGGCGGCTCAGTCATCGCCTGCCGCAGGTGACGAACCGTTTCGATCATCGTCCGGGCGGTCGACACGATGTCGTCGACCAGCACCGGGGTGTGGCTGCGCCATCGGGCGACATCCGGCACCGACACCTCCACGTCGCGATCGCCGCGACGCGTCTTCTCGAGCACGGTGAACGGCACGCCGGCGCGCTGCGCGACATCGGCCACCCACTGATTGCTTTCCTCGTCGGGACCCACGAGAAGGGGCCGCTCGACCTCGGAACCGACCCAGCGGGCAATGCTGTCGGCAGCATGCACGACGCGAGTCGGGATCGTGTATACCTCGGACAGCTCCTTGATCCGATGCAGGTGCGGATCGACCGTAACGAGCCAGTCGAACCGGCGCGAAATCCATTCGGCAAAATGTCGTGTACTGATCGTTTCGCCGGGGTGAAAGCGGTGGTCCTGGCGCATATAGGCAAGGTACGGCGCCACCAGGCCGATCGAGCGCGCCCCGCTGTCGCGCGCCGCTGAGGCAAGCAGCAGCAGCGCCACGAGCTTGTCGTCCGGTCGGTCGAGCGTGCATACGATCAGCGCATGGCGATGCTCGAGCGGAGACTCCACCCGGACGTGCGATTCACCGTCCGGAAAGCGTCGCACGCTGGCAGCGCCTCGATCGAAGCTAAGCACAGCGGCAAGCGCATCGGCCACGCGCTCGTTACCCGGCATCGCCAGAATGACCGGGTTCATGGTGCCTCCACTGGGCCGAGCGAGACGACCGGATGCGAGGCGAGGTACCGCTTCGCGTAGGCCAGCTCCCCAGGTGCTCGCGCATGCAGCGTGAGCAGCGGCGTATCGCGCTGCACGAGGTCACCGAGTCGGACATGCAGCTCCAGACCGGCCACCGGAACATTCGGCGCTCCCGCCAGTTTCGCGACGCGGGCGAGCCGGCGGCAATCGATGGCGGTGATGCGTCCGACCCGACCCGCCGGTATCGGGTCGATCAACGGCGCGACATCGGGCTCGCGAAACGCGCCTTGTGCCTGGCAGATCGCACGGAACTTCGCCCATGCCGCACCGCTGTCGAGCAGGCTGGATGCTCGTGCTTCGCCGGTTCCCGCAGGGCTGTCACCGCACAGTTCAAGCACCTCGGCGGCCAGCTTCAGCGCCCGACTGCGCAAGTCCGCCGGTGCATCGGGGCTGCGACGCAACACCGCGAGGACGTCGCGCGCCTCGAGTGCCGGCCCGATTCCCCGACCGACCGGCTGATTGCCATCGGTACGCTGCACGCTTGTCTGCAGCCCGAAAGCGGCGGCAACCTGCTCGAGCAGCACCTGGAGCCGATCCGCGTCGCTGGCGCTGCGCACCTTTGCCGTCGGACCGACGGGCATGTCGATCAGGACGTGGCTCGCACCGGCGGCGATCTTCTTCGACAACACCGAGGCGACAAGCTGCGCGTCGCCGTCGATGTCCAGCGGGCGTGCAACCCGGATCAGGATGTCGTCGGCCGGGCTCAGATTGATCGCGCCGCCCCAGACGAGGCAACCGCCTTCGCGGTCGACGACCTCGCGCATCTCGCGCGTGTCGAGGTCGACGCGGGTAAGCACGTCCATGACGTCGGCCGTGCCTGCCGGCGAAGTGATCGCGCGCGACGACGTCTTGGGAATCGTCAGCCCGGCCGCAGCCACGATCGCGACCACGATCGGCGTGGTGCGGTTGCCGGGCAGACCGCCGACCGAGTGCTTGTCCGCGATCGGAGTCTTCCCCCACGAAAGGATGTCACCGGCGCCGACCATCGCCCGGGTGAGGTCGACGGTCTCCTCCAGAGACATGCGCCCGCCGGCGCACGCACTGAGGAACGCGGCGATGTGCACATCCGCGTAATTGCCCGAGGCGATATCGCCGACGACGGACGCGAACGCGCGAGCATCGAGGCGGTTGCCGTAGATCTTGGAGCGCAACGCACTCAGCGAGTCGAGCGTGGGCGCGTGCGATACCCACACCGACTCCCGATCGCTCGCTTGCAGCGCCCGCCACGCGCTGGTTGATAGTCCCGCTTCATGCACACCGACGAGATCGGAGTCGACGACGTTCAGCGTAGCGACGATTCGCCGCTCGTGCAGCCTTACTTCGACGCGTGCCAGTGCAGTGAAGCCCTCGGCGCGGCAAACGTGGCAGTCGCGGTGCATGTAGACGACATGCTCGTCGTGCGTATCGATGCCGAGGGTTCGAAGACGCAACGCGTCCGACGAGGGCACGTCGACCGTATCGAGAGGCCGCACGCTCACGATTCGACCTCGATCGTCTGGCCGAGCCGCGGCGCGTAGGCATCCCAGCCGAGTTCGCGTTCGATACGCTGGCGCAGCGTGTCGGCTGGCCCCGGTTCGCCATGGGTCAGGTATACCCGGCGCGGTGGACGCTGCGCGGTGGCGAGCCACTGGACGATCTGACGGGCGTCGGCGTGCGCGGAAATGCCCTCCAGGCTCATCACCTCTGCACGCACGGGGATGTCCTGTCCGTGGATCCGGATGCTGCTCTCGCCAGCGACCATCCGTGCGCCGCGCGTTCCTGCCGCCTGGTACCCCGCAAAGACGACCGTGTTGCGGCGATCGGGCGCGAGTGTCTTCAGATGATGCAGGACGCGCCCCCCGGTGGCCATTCCACTGGCCGAGACGATTACGGCCGGATACGTCATCGCGTTGAGCGCACGCGATTCTTCGACGCTCCTCACCATCGTCGCCACTTTGCACATGCCGGCGCACTCGGCGTCGGATAATCGATGCTCCGCTCGATGCCGGTGGTAAATGTCGGTCATGTCGATCGCCATCGGGCTGTTCAGAAAAACCGGAAGGTCGGGAATGGCGCGCCTTTGCTTCAGGCGATAGATCGCGTAGAGCAGCGACTGCGCGCGACCGACGGCGAAGGCCGGGATGAGCACGGTCCCGCCGCGTGCGGCCGTGCGTCGTATCGTGTCGCCGAGGACCGCCTCGACATCCTGCGCTTCGTGCAGGCGATCTCCATAAGTCGACTCGACGACCACGTAATCCGCCTTTCCGATCGGGGCCGGTGCATTCATGATCGGGTCATCGGGTCGACCGAGGTCGCCCGAGAACAGTACGGAGGTGGCGTTCGCCGAAAGCCGGACCGAGGCGGCGCCGAGAATGTGCCCCGCGCCCTGCAGCCGCACGCGAATGCCGGTCGCAATCTCTCGCTCCTCCTCGAACGGCAGCGCTCGGAACAGGCGTAGGGATCGCTGCGCATCGTCTTCCGTGTACAGCGGCAATGCGGGTCGGTGTTTCGACGTCTTGCGCCGATTGGCGTACTCGGCATCCTCTTCCTGCAGCCGCCCGCTGTCGCGCAGCAGGATCTCGCAAAGCTCGATGGTCGCCGGCGTCGCGAACACGGGGCCGGTGAAACCCCGCTTGAACAGAAGAGGAAGAGCTCCCGAATGATCGAGATGCGCGTGCGTCAGGACGACCGCTTCAAGCGCGCCCGGGTCGAACGGGAAAGGGTCCCAGTTCATCAACCGCAGGTTCTTGTAACCCTGGAACAGACCGCAGTCGACGAGAACATTGCGGCCCCCGTGCGTCACCAGCGTCCGGGAGCCGGTGACCGTTCCGGCAGCGCCATGGAAAGCGAGTTGCATCACTACCTCAAGTGGATTTCGGATCTACGCCGATTTCGATGACGGCGTCGGAGACGAAGCGGTACGGAGGAACGACCAGATTCGTCGGCGCGGGCACGTTGCGATAGACGCGGGCGGCGAGATCGAAATACGAGCCGTGACACGGACAGAAGAAGCCGCCCGGCCAGCGGGGACGAAGGTCGGGCGCGTTGACGTCCGGGCGGTACGTGGGAATACAGCCGAGATGCGTGCAAATCGCCACGTAGACGCCGATCTCCGGACGAATCGAACGATACGGATTCGAGGCATAGGGAGGCTGCTGTTCGGCGCGGTGCGACAACGGATCGACCAGCAATGCGTGCAATTCCTGCGACTGCAGGCTTTCCAGCTGAGCGGGACTGCGTCGAAGGATCCATACCGGCTTTCCCCGCCATTCGACGGTCATCAGTTTCTCTTCCCGCAGGCCGGCGATCGACGCCGTAACCGGCGCGCCGACCGCCTTCGCGCGTTCGCTCGGCGCGAACGACGCAACGAACGGAACGCCGGCAGCGACCACTCCGGCGCCACCGACGCCGGTCGTCATCCAGGTGATGCGGCGGCGCGAAGCATCGGGTCGATCGATGGGTTTCGCTGGAACGGGAGGTTTCGCGGAATCGGCCATGGTGGTTCAACGCAAGGTTTCCGGGTCGCCGTGCCCCTGCACGGCAGCCCATTCGGGCGCCGCCAGCCAGTTCTCCGACGGAACGCCCATCGTCTCCGCCGCTCGCGCGAGCACATGGGCCCAGGTGCATCGATTCGCGAACGACATGCCGAACGTGTCCAGCGTTCCGCCGCGGTTGATGAAGCCAAGGTACGAGGTTCGTCGCGGACCGGTGTCGATCCGGCGAAGCGCGCCGGCGATCGGCTCAGGCCTCGTGTGCGAGACAACGATCCGCGCGTCGCTGTGCTCGGGAAACATCTCGGCGAGGTCGTCGTCCGTCAGGGTAGCGCCGGCCTGGGCGCTGTCGTGCGGCGTCTTGAATCTGCCGGGCTCGATGACGACGACCACTGCATGCGCCACGGCGTGCTGCGCCAACCGTTTCGATGCACGAAGCACCTCGACGAGTTGGTACGAGCCGACCGCCACCAGAACGAGCTTCTCTTCGGACGCACCAGAGCCGACCAGGCGCAACATTCCTTGTGCGGCAAGTCGCCGAGCCTGCGCCTCATTCAATACACTCGGCACGGGTCGCTTCGGCACGACCATCACCCATATCTGGCCCTGAGTGCGGTAGCAGGCATCCATGCAGGCGAGCGCCGCGTTCCAGTCGGGCGGAAATACAACCCGGGCACGATCGGGGGGCTCGGCCATCCACGCTTCGCATAACGTCGGATCCTGGTGCGACAGCTCATTCTTGCCGTTCTCCCAAGTGTGAGAACTGACGACGATTGGCACCGAAAGCCAGCGCGGTGGGCGTCCCGCCGCCGCCTGGCCGCGAGCGAAAATCATCTCCTGACGCATGGCGCCAAGCATCTTCACCGCAAACGCTTCGTAACTGACGACGAGATTCAGCCCCGCCTTGTTGGCGAGCGCCGCGCAGACGACCGCCTCCTCGTTGAGCGCGGTAATTACTGCGCCGTCGACCGCTTCCGGCACGTTCGCTTCCGGCTCGGCCACTCGATGCCGGAAGTGCTCGAGCGTGCGAGCCATGCCGTTGCTGCGCAATTCATCGGGGTTTCCGATCCGCACGCGCAACGTCGGATTTGCTTGCGCGAGCGCGATGAACGCGTCGTCGAGCGCGCTCATCGGCGATCGGGTCGCTGAGGAATCCGCATCGCGCCAGGGCAGCTCGGCCGGTTCGCAACGAACGTCGCGCACGGCGAGCGGGTGGTCGCGCTCCAACGGGCGCCGTTGCGACTCGTGATTGGACAATCGGCGCAGCGACTGCGAGAGCTCGTCCGGCGGCACCCAGAGTTTTCGTGCCGCCTCGTTGAAGCGGGTTCGCGCCTGCTCGTCGAGCGCAGGGTTCGCGCCCAACGGCAGGTTGTGCGAAAGATTCGTCCCGGCGCCGGGGAATCCGTACCCCTTGGGGGCCTGCGCAATCGTGTAGTGAAGGGCGGCGGGATATTCGAGCGCACCCGCGTGGGCGGCGGCCGCGCACGCAGCCAGGCGTGCTTCCGCCTCCAGGATGGCCCATGCAAAGGCAGCGGGATCGGTGCCATCGATGACGATCGGGTCAAAGCCGTTCAGGCGCAAATGATCGGTGAACCAGGCGACGCCCCCATCCTGTTCCATCGAGCTGCGCTGCTCGATGCGGCGGCCGTTGAGGATCATGATCGGCACCGCCAGCCCCGTGTCCTGCGCCCGCCACCAGCGCGGAGCCCAGTCCGCACCCCGTTGCTCCTCGAACGAACCGTCGCTCAGGAAAGCGACGAGCGTTTCGCCCGGCATCGGCATGTGCACGTATTGAAGCTCGGCGAAACCGAGATATCCGCCTTCGATGAGACCTCCGGCCGTGTGCGCATTGACATGACTGCCGAGCGGCGTGCCCGGTTCGCCGTCGGCGTCGATCGCGTACGAGTAAAAATCGGCGCACAGGCGGGAAAGGCCCGTATCGGAGACGTCGTAGCGCGCTGACTGTTCGGGATGCAGGTTGCTCGTCAGCGCATTCACGGCCTCGATGGCCGCAACACTGTGTCCCTGCCCCATCAGCCATGAACGCGTCCGCCCGGTGAGCGCGTTGGCGAGCAGATAACCGACGTATGCGGGGACCATGTTCAGCGATCCGCCGACGTGCCCCTCGGGCGTCTTCTTGAAATCACCGGCTTGTACAGGCTCTCCGTCGAGTCGTACCTTCCGGGCATAGCTCATGTGCACGACGAGCCACATCGCTGCGCTGGCGAGGCGGTCGGCGGCGGCGAAGAGTCGCCACACGTCGGCAGACGCATCAGCGGGCTCGCGCTCCAGTGCCACCTCGTGCACCAGGCGACGAACGCGCAACTGCGTCTGATCGTCGTGACGTATCGCACCGAAACCCTTCGTCCACCGTGCGAAGTCTTCGTCGCGCAGTCGTGCCCTCGCCGCCGCTGCCGCGAGGCGGTGCATTTCATGCGTCGGCAGCGAGGCACCTGCTTCGTGACGGTACGGGAATGGCGGGGAGCCGTCGGAAACATCCCCGGTTCGATCGGTCGGGATCGTGCTCATTCTCGTTGTCTCCCTTTCACGCGGAACCTGCTTCGGCGATTGGGCCAACCCTTGGCCAGAAGCGCGGGGTACGCTGCGCGTACTCACGCCATTGCGCGCCAAAGCGCCGCTCGACTTCGCGCTCCTCGGAAAGCGCCAAACGCAGGTACATCACGCACAGGATCGGGAACATCGCCAAAGTGAGAAGCGTTGGCCACTGCAGCAGAAAGCCGAACATGATCAGCACGAAGCCGGCGTATTGCGGATGACGCATTCTCGCGTAGGGCCCGGTCGTTGCCAGCGTTCCCGAGCGTTGGCTCGAATAGAGCACCGTCCACGAAGCCGACAAAAGCCAGAAGCCGCCGCCGATGAACACCGCGCTCAACAGGTGAAACGGTCCGAAATGCGGATTTGTGCGCCAGCCGAACATCATCTCGAGCAGGTGGCCGGCATCGTGCGACAGAAAGTCGACTCCGGGGAACTTCGAGCCCAGCCAACCCGACAGCAGATAGATCGTCAGCGGAAAGCCGTACATCTCGGCGAACAACGCGACCAAGAATCCGGAGAACGCGCCGAAGGAGCGCCAGTCGCGGCTCGACTGCGGCTTGGCGAAGCTGAAGGCGAAGATGATGAACACCAGCGAATTGATGACTACCAGGGACCACAGTCCATAGGCCGGTACGTTGTCGTGGGACATGCTCGTTCTCGTTGGCGTGTTCAGTGCTTGTGTGTCGGTTGCTGCGACGAAGAGCGCGTCGAAGCGTCCGAGCCGGAATTACCGCCGCCATGACCTCCATGTCCCCCGTGGAAGAAGTGCATCAGCGGACACAGCGCAAGCAGTAGGAAGGGAAGCCAGCCCAGCAGATGCGCGCGATGTTCGGTCCACAGGAAGAAGGCGCCAATGGCGAGGAAGCCGAAGAACACCCATGAGGCTGCACGTCGGCCGCTTTCGCCTCGACCGGGATCTCGTTGTGAGCGGTTCGACATGATTGCCTTTCCTGCTGCTTGATTTCATCGACCGGGCCTGGGACTGCACGAATACGTCGCGTTCGATCGTCGTTCTCGATTCCGCTAGCGCCAGTATGACGCTGAGGAAGTGGTGATCAGATGACGCGTGCGTTACATGTCCGTAATGCAAAGCGCGGGTTACATAGAAGTAATCCCGGGGTCATCTCAGGGCCGGGTCGAGGAAGGACAATCGATTCACCGGGCCTTCGTCTTGTGCCTGCCGTTGCTTCCCGGTACAGCGGCGAAGGAGCTTTCGATGTCGAATCCTGGAGTGGTCCTGTGCGCAGCTGTGCGCACCGCGATCGGAGGCTACGGCGGCGCGCTGAAAGACGTTCCCGCGACCGACCTCGGTGCAATGGCGATTCGCGAGGTGCTCTCGAGAGCGAACCTGAACGGCGATGACATCGATACGGTGGTCATGGGCCAGGTCGTTCAGGCCGGCGCGAAGATGAATCCCGCGCGCCAGGCCGCGATGGCGGCGGGTATCGCAGACGCAGTCCCCGCGATGACGGTGAATCGTGTATGCGGATCGGGCGCACAAGCCATTGCGACGGCAGCGCAGGAAGTCATGCTCGGTTTCGTCCAGTGTGCAATCGCCGGTGGCATGGAGAACATGGATCAGTCGCCGTACCTGATGAACGGCGGGCGATGGGGCTACCGGATGGGGGACGCGCAGATCCACGACAGCATGCTGCGCGACGGACTGAACGATGCGTTCAGTGGCCAGCATTCGGGCTGGGTGACCGAAGACCTGGTTTCGAAGTTCGAGATCTCACGTGAGGCTCAGGATCGCTGGGCGCTGCGTTCACAAACACGATTCAGCGGCGCGCAGGCGGCGGGCAAGTTCGACGCGGAGATCGCGCCGGTCGAAATCCCGACGCGCAAGGGACGCGTCGTTTTCGAGCGGGACGAACACAACCGCCCCGATATGACGCTCGAGTCGCTCGCGAAGTTGAAGCCGGCCTTCCGCAACGACGGCACCATCACTGCGGGCAACGCTCCGGGCCTGAACGCCGGTGCGGCCGCGCTGATCGTTGCCAACGCCGCGTGGGCCGAGAAACGCGGTCTGGAGCCGATGGCACGCCTTGTGGCGTACGGCGTCGGGGCCGTCGAGCCGGGCATGTTCGGACTCGGCCCCTTGCCAGCCGTACGTCAGGCGCTGCAGCGAGCCGGTTGGCAACTTGCAGACATCGAGCGAGCGGAAATCAACGAGGCGTTCGCGGCGATCGCGCTCGCGCTCACCAGGGAACTCGGTTTATCGGAGGAGGTTGTGAACGTCGAGGGCGGCGCAATAGCGCATGGACACCCGATCGGCGCCACGGGGGCGGTGCTGACCACCCGGCTTCTGCATTCGATGCGACGCGACGGCGTCCGCCGTGGCCTGGTGACGCTTTGCATAGGCGGGGGGCAAGGGGTTGCACTCGCGCTCGAAGCGGTTCGGTGACGACTGAGTGAGAAACCGACGACCGATCACGGCCCGCACGGCGCCCGCACTACGCATGCCGAAGCGGCGCCGCCCATGCACGAGGGCGGGCACACGCGCGCGACGCCCATGACAAGCACGCCGGCTACAGCGTGTCGATGTTCCGCAACACGAGGCCGGCGACATCGTGCTCGTGCGCAGCGATCCGCGCGACGTGCCGCGTATCGTGAATCTCTCGCGCGCGAGCTACCGCAAGATGATCCAGAACCTGTGGTGGGCTGCGGGCTACAACATCGTCGCGATCCCGCTCGCGGCGGGCGTGCTCGCGCCGTGGGGCGTGCTGCTCACTCCGGCGGTCGGCGCGGTGCTGATGTCGCTGAGCACGATCATCGTGGCGGTCAATGCGCAGCTCCTGCGGCGCGTGCGGCTGTGAACGACTCAACGCGACGCGTTTTCGGCAACGGCACGCAGCGTGCAAGTAACCAGGAAGGCATAGACGACACATGAGCACCGACGAAACGAAACCCATCCATTTCAATCCTCTCGAGCTCGGCGGATGGCGCCTCGCGCAGGCCGCGACGGAGTACGCCGTCGACGCCTGGCAGCGCGGCGCGCTGTACGCCGACGTGATGCGCCGGCGCGGCAACCAGTACCAGGAGCACCTCCGCGAGGCGGTGCCGCACGTACTCGACTTCCCCTTCGAGCCGGTCATGTCGGGACGCGATCTCGAGCGGCCGGTCAACTACTGGCTGGTCCGCATCCTGCTCTCCGAGGACGTGACCACCGATCCGCACAAGCGGCCATTCGTGGTGCTCGATCCGCGGGCCGGACACGGGCCGGGCATCGGCGGCTTCAAGGCCGACAGCGAGGTCGGGGTCGCCCTGCGCGCCGGCCACCCCTGCTATTTCGTCGGGTTCCTGCCCGACCCGGTGCCGGGACAAACAGTCGAGGACGTGATGCGCGCCGAAGCGGCATTCCTGGAGCGCGTCATCGCTCTGCACCCGGAGAGCGAGGGCAAGCCGGTGGTGATCGGCAACTGCCAGGCAGGTTGGCAGGTCCTGATGACCGCCGCGATGCGGCCGGAGCTCTTCGGCCCGATCATCGTGCCCGGCACGCCGCTCTCGTACTGGGCCGGCTGGCGGGGCAAGAACCCGATGCGCTACGCCGGCGGGTTGCTCGGCGGGAGCTGGCTGACGGCGCTCACCAGCGACCTGGGCGCCGGCCGCTTCGACGGCGCGTGGCTGGTCGCGAACTTCGAGAACCTCAATCCCGCCAATACCCTGTGGACCAAGCAGTACGACCTGTACGCCAAGGTGGATACGGAGGCCGAGCGCTATCTCGGCTTCGAGCAGTACTGGGGCGGGTACGTCTTCCTGAGCGACGTCGAGATGCAGTGGCTCGTCGACAACCTGTTCGTCGGGAATCGCCTGGCGACGGCGGAACTGATCACCTCCGACGGCATCCGCCTGGACCTGCGCAACATCCGCTCGCCCATCGTCGTGTTCTGCTCGATGGGCGACAACATCACGCCGCCGCCCCAGGCGCTCGGCTGGATCATCGACCTCTATCGCGACGACGCCGACGTAAAGGCGCACGGCCAGACCATCGTCTACGCCCTGCACGAGAGCGTCGGCCACCTCGGCATCTTCGTGTCGGGAAGCGTGGGACGCAAAGAGCACAAGGAGTTCGGCGAGAACATCGACTACATCGACGTGCTGCCGCCGGGCATCTACCACGCCAGGCTGGACGCGAAGACGGAGCACACCCTCAACCCGGACCTCGTGGTGGGGGACTACGTGCTCGCGTTCGAAAAGAGCGGGGTCGAGGAGGTGCGCAAGATCGTCGCGCCGGATCCGGAGTCGGACCGGCGATTCGCGGCGGCGGCCCGCATCTCCGAGATGAACCTGGGCCTGTACCGAACGTTCCTCCAGCCGCTGGTGCGCGCAGCCGTCACCCCCCACTGGGCGGAGTCGCTGCAGCGGCTGCATCCGTTGCGCCTGTCCTACGAGCTGATGTCTGACGCCAGTCCGCTGTCGGGTCCGATCGCCAAGGGCGCCGACAAAGTGCGCGAGAACCGCGCGCCGGCGAGCGCCGCCAATCCGTTTCTGCAGCTGCAGGAGATGTTCTCGCAGACCGTCGCGAGATCGCTCGACCAGTGGCGCATGATCCGCGACGACGCCTGCGAGAAGACCTTCGAGGCGATCTACGGCTCGCCCTGGATCCAGGCGCTCGCCGGGCTGAACGCCGATGACGGCGCCGCCCCCCGACCCCATCCGGGGGTGACGCCCGAGCATCGGGAGTACGTCGCACGGGAAGTCGAAAGGCTGCGCGCCAGCCTGGCCGAGGGCGGCGCGGTCGAGGCCGGACTGCGGGCGATCGGCTTCATCACTCGCTCGCGCGGCGAGGTCGACGAGCGCGGGTTCAACATCCTCCGCAAGTTCCGCGAGGTCCATTGCTGCCGCATCCTTCCCCTTTCGGACTATAAGCAGATGGTTCGCCAGCAGGCGCTGCTCATGGACCTTGACGAAGATGCCGCAGTGGCTGCGATCCCTGCGCTGTTGGAACAGGCCGATCCGGCCGACATTCGGGACGTGGCCGCGATCGTCGAAGAGGCGGTGGCGGCTTCGGCGGAGCAGACGCCGGAAGAACGGCAGCGCCTCGAACAGATGCAAGCGCTGTTCGAGGCGGCGGCGCGCAGCCCGAAGGAGGCGCGCGCATCGAGCGCCGGCGCCGTCGCCGGATCGGACCGGAGACGCAAGGCGCCGGCGGCTATCACTAAGACTGCACAGCGAGGGCGTGGGACGCCTCGATGAGGCGGATCGAGATCACGTTCTGGCGCGCGCTCGAGCGATGGATCGGCGGCCTGGACAAAACGTACGGCTGCACAAGTGTCTCGGCATCAGCGGGCTGGCCCTCGCGATCACGCATTGGCTGTGGTCCGAGGGGCCAAAATGGGCTCGGGTGGCTGTGGCTAGAACGCCCGGAGCGCGGCCTGCGGCTCGTCCTGGGGTTCCGGAATGCTCAGCGCCCAATCAATCTCACGAATTCTCACGAATAACGTCGATACACTGAAGTCGTTCCGTCGTGTTGAACAAGCAGGACTTCGTAAGCATCCTTTCGGCCGCCATACTCCGGGCCGTCCATGCCGGGTGAACCGATGGGCATGCCGGGCACCGCCAATCCGATTGCCTTCGGCTTCTCGCTCAGCAAACGTCGAATGTCGCCGGCGGGAACGTGTCCTTCGATCGCGTATCCCGCGACGACGGCGGTGTGGCAGGAGCCGAGTTTCTGCGGGATCCCGACTCGAGCCCGCGCATTTGTATTACCGCTATCGTTGACTGTCACGCGAAAGCCGTTGTCCTGCATGTGCCTCACCCAATCCTTGCAGCAGCCGCAGGTCGGGCTCTTCCAAACCTCGACCGACGGCATCGACGCCTGCGCGGCGACCCAGCCTGGGAAGCCAGTGACGAACGCGCCGAGAGCGAGGGCCGGCATCGTGACGATCGCACGTCGAAACTTCTTCATTGGATGCTCCACACAAGCCGAGGTCGAGAGGAGGCGGCAGGGCGCGAATTGCGATGGCGCGCGATTTTCCGATCCGCGGGTCAGCTACAGCAGCATCCGCCTCGTGCGCCTTTCGACTGCGTCGTTGCGGCCGAGGAAGCAGGCGCGCCTGCAAGTCGCGACGGATAGCCGGCGTCGGTCAAAGCATTGATGAGCGCGCTGGCCGAAGGGCCGAACGTTCCCTCTACGCGCGCACGACCGGCCCCGAGGTCGACAGCTACTGTTGCAACGCCCTCGATGGACTCGAGCGCACGTCTGACCCGGGTGACGCACGAGTTGCACGTCATTCCGTCGACAGTGAGTTCTACCGTGTTCATGAAATCACTCCCTTGATTCAAGCGTTTGTACCCGTCGTGCTCGACGTTCTGATACGTATTCGACCTGTCCGCCTGGTTCCGCGATAGCGCAACTCATTGCTGTTTGTGGAATTTGCGGTGATCGTGCAGTGGCGGCCTGTCGGGTGGTGCGCGGTCCACGCCCGCTTCAGCCCGCGCGCAAGGTGTAAGCCACCTTGGCGCAGCGCCGCGTTCGACGCCATGATCGTGCTGCGACCTGGCTCTCGTACACTCAACCGAAGCACGGGCACGGGCGGCGGAGCGGGCAGCGGAATCTGCCAACGGTTGCTCCTGCTCCGAAACGTCGCCGAGCCGAGCCACCCGATGTGGCAGCGTCGACGCCGCGTCGCCGTTTTCGGCAGCAATCTCGAAAACCGCGGGAACACTTCGCTCGATGCTCGAAAAGCCGGGAACACTCTGCGCAGTCGCAGACGTTGTGCTCGCTGTCAGGACGATCGCGGCGATGGTTAACATACTCAAGAACATTCCGACTCCCTCCTTGCGACGTTTCCATTTCTTTGCCGCACACGCATCACTCTATGCGTGCCCTGCCAACGGGAACCGGTCAGGGAGGTTACATTTCGTTCATGTTGCTTGCATGCGCGCGCTACAGCCACCCGTTCCGAAACCCGGCCCGTCGAAGTCCAGTCACGACGTATCGGCACGAGCGCATCAACCGCCAGAGAAGCTCGGAACGGTAGTTCTCGCACATCAATACGACCGGCCCCAGATTGATGCCGAAGTGGTACGGCGAGGTCCAGCCGATTCCGCCCTCGACGTCATCGGAAAAGGTCAGATTGAAGCTGCAGCGAAAGCAATACTGGCCCGTTACCTGCGGGTACACGTCCTGGAAATTGCGGACCGCCGACAGAACGATGTCGGGGGCGAACGGTAACGAGGCAACGATTGCCCACGGCGCAACGGTGCCGTCGTCCGGTCCGTACGGCGCGCCGCGAGCGACGTAATCGAAGAACGAGCGCTCGATGCCGTCGATGCGTCGTGTCGTCCAGCCGGGGCCGTCGCTCGCGGTGATACCCCAGAAATCCTTGCCGTAGCCGGCGAACGCAAGCGGATTGCGTATCGCGTACTCGCGCTGCACCTGCGTCGCACGGCGGCTGTTCTCGAAGTAGTCGATCCCCTTCTCATGCACGAAGGAGTCCTGAATGCCTCGAAAATCCAGCCAGACGTGCGAGTACTGGTGCATGAAGAGCGAACCGCCGTAGATGAACTCGCACCCGTAGATCGTCTTCCAGCGGTAGGTCGAAAGCCACGCAGCGTAGCTCTCGGCGGGCAGAGGATGCGTCGGCGAGCCCAGGCCCAGGACGTACAGCAGCAACGATTCGTCGTAGCCTTCCCAGCGGTACGGCAGGAAACCGCCCTCGGGCGTCCATCCATGCGTGACCGTCGCGCCGCCGTTGCATGCCCAGGTCCATTGCGCACGCCGATAGAGCGCGTCGGCGAGCCGACGTAGCTCGTCCTCCTCTTCGCACTCGCCATCGAAGAACGCCGCGGCAGTCAGCACTCCTGCAAGCAGAAAGGCGGTGTCTACGGTCGACAACTCGCAGCGGCCCGCCCTGCGGCCGGTCGACATGTCGATGAAGTGATAGTAAAAGCCCTTGTATCCGGTCGCGTCGGGTTCCGGTCCCTGCGGGCTGTCACGCAAGAACCTCAGCAGCGCCAGTGTTCGCTCAACGGCATCGGCACGAGTCATCCAGCCGCGCGTGACACCCACCGCATAGGTCGCCAGCCCAAAACCGGTGGCAGCGATGCTTGCCGTCGACCCGGGATGCGAGGTGTCCGCGACGAGCCCGTTCGCTGGGCTGGTTTCCTGCAGGAAGTACTCGAACGCATGTCGTTGCAGCGAATCGAGCCGCGTCTCGCCGAAGTCACGAAGCGGCAGGTCGTGCGATGCGGGCATACGTGTTTGGTTAGACAGAAGCCGAAGGCGACTCCACCCCGGCGCTCTCCCTTCGAACGCGCTCGAGCAGGTAGTGCATCTCGCCGTACAGGTCGTCGCCGGCGACGACCTGCGCGCCGGCGTTGAGCAACTCCATCACGGTGCTCCCGCTCATCGGGCCGGCATTGAAGGACCCGCGCCGGGTTGGTCCGGTCGGCTGCGCATCATCTGCTCCATCATCATCTGCATCATGTCGAGCCGGCGCTCCATGCGTTGCAGGTCGGCGGAATCGGGCGCTCCGCTCGACCCGCGGCCCATCATGCCCGGGCCGCCCATCATGCCCGGGCCCATCATGCCCGGGCCCATCATGCCCGGGCCCATCATTCCCGGGCCCATCATGCCTGGGCACATCATCCCGGAGCCCATCATCCCGCTCATCATCCCCGGTCCCATCATCCCCGGGCCCATCGCGCCGGGACCCATCATCCCGCCCTCCATTGCCGGATGGCCGCCCATCATCATGCTGCGACCCAACATCATGTTGGCCTGCATCGTTCGCATGTGATCGGCAAGTGCCGCGCGGCGTTCCTCATCGGTCTTCGCTGAGGCGACGCGTTCCAGTTGCGACTGCATCCGACGCACGTTTTCCTGCATCTTCTCGACCGTAGTGTCCGTCTCCTGCGTCGCATTCGCACTGGCTGGCGGCATCGATCCCGCGCCCGCTTGCGGATGGTGCTCCTCGACGGCGCCTGCGGGCGAGGCGGCGAATGCGAGTACGAGCAATGCACTCGCTAAAAACGGACGCAGAACCGCCTCGTTGCCACGCGCAGTTGGTGCAGCGGTAGGCAAAGCGGGCCTAGACAATTTGTCGGTGGGCTTCATCGCAGTTCTCCTTCGGAAGGATGTGAGTCATGACAAGAGTCGGTCTCCGACGCTTGTTCCAGCACTAGCTCAGCTGCACCTGCACGAGCATTGTTGGCTCTGTGCCTTGCGTTGAAGAGGTCGATGGCGCAACAGTCTCCCTGCTGCCATCCACGATGCAGGGATCGGCGAGTTCGCGCAGCTTAGCGAGTGGAAACCAAACGAACGCGTTTCGATGCTCAGCAGAGCTGCGAAGGAGGGTAAGCGGATCTACATCTCGGCCTCTCGAGCTCGTGTCTTCCTGCTAGACACCCCACGGCGAACACGCCGAAGCGCCGTTGCCGCAAACGCGCGGCCTTCCCAACGAAGGCCCATAATAGGGGGACGTGGATGACGAGAGGCTTACGCGCTAATTACATTCACCCAAAGCGACAAGAGCAAGACACGCGCTGGGACATAACGCCTCGCCCTATCAAGTCGGCATTGACCACGAGCGTTCATCGACATACCTTCACTGCAATCACCGCGGAGTCTGCAGTAGTACGAACCGCGTTAATCTACTTGTCGCCTCGTTCATGCTGCTTGGGCGGATTTCCCGCTGCAGGCTGATTGCGCCGTGACGACATCGTCGCGCTCTGGGTTCAAAGTCACCACGCCCACCGGCGTCCAGTTGCGGGTCTCACCTGACCCGTGTCGCGGGTTGCGCGCGCGGGCCTCGCGATACAGTTGGTGGCGCGCCGCACGGATCGTCGCGTCTTCACCCGCATCGCGCTAAGCGGGGCTGACATAGCGGACGCCGCTGTGATGGTACTCGTGGTTGTTGTACCAGTGCACTGAAACGGGCCGCCCAGCAACGCGCGGCGTGCAGATCTATAAAGCCCCGGCTCAGGAATTCCGGCCGGCATTTGGCGGTTCGAAACAATGTTTTGCGAAGGCGTTGCCGTCGCTCACGCGAGGTCGCGAATACGACGGCCTCACGCCAATCCAGTCGTTTCCAATCTGTAGATGAGTCTGAATCTGTTAGCTCGGAGCCGGTGTTGATGTGTGCAGCCGCCGGCCGGTGGGTAGGCGGTGGGCAACGCGTGAGCGTTGTCCACGGGCTATCCACGGGGAACGCGTAAGCGTTCAGGCGGGAACCCGGCGTCAGCCGGGCTGTGCACATCTGCACGGGCTCTTGGGCTCGAGTCAAGCGGCGGTTCGGGCGAGCCGTCGGTTGATGGATTAAAACAATGCCGACCGTGCCTTTTGCAGCTGGTCGGCGGCCTCATTGTCGCTCATGACCCGCGCCTGGACTTGCAGGGCTTGCAGGGTCGTCTCGGGGCGCAGATTGCGACAGGCCGGGCTCATGCTGGCGAGCTTCTCGAGCGGCGTTTGCACGAGGTGTTGGGGGTACCGCTTGACGACCTTGCCTTTGGCGTCGGTGCGCTCCTCGGCGAACAGGCACGGGCGGTGCAGATTCAGGTAAACATCCGGCTCTCCGAAGTACCGCTGACCGAACTCGTGCAGGGGCTGAACGCGGATCTGTTCGACGCCGGCTTTGCAATGATCGATGAAGTGGAGGACGGGATCGTTGCCCAGCCGTTGTGGGCCGACCCCTTGGTAGTGGCCCTGCCCGCACGGCACCCACTTTTAGCCTTCAAGGAGGTGCCGCTGCAGGAAGTGTTGAGCTATCCGCTGGTACTTTGCGATCCACGAACATGCCAAGGTTGCTGTCGGCAGCGCGAACGACTGTTCCGCTCTGTCGATGTTCAACCGATTGTGGCCGAGTACGCCGCTTCTCACGGGCTGATGCTGACGCTGGTGGCCGCAGGGTACGGGCTAGGTTTTTCCACCGCCGCGCACTTGGCAACTTGCCAGCCGGCGGATGTTGTTGTCCGCCCGTTGGCCGGTCAGAGCGCATCGCTAACCACCTATCTGTTACGAACCGAGGTTGGCATGACGGAGCCGCTGCAGCGGTTCATCGAACGCGCCGAACGTGTATGCCGTCAGGACGCAAACGCCTCACGCGCGATTTGACGCGGATCTGTTGGAGGGTGCGCGGCTAGGTTTTTTCGGATTGCGCGATTCATTTTTGGTCTTGCGGCTGACCCGATCTGCATGGCTCCTTCGCTGTACTGATTCCAGTTTCGCCACAATTGCCGCGCCCTTCTGTACTGCAGCACCCGCCTGGGCTCGCATCGAGATCGGAGGCAGGGTTCTGCTCCAGGCCCGGCACGATCACCAGCGCGTAGCGGAACAGTTGGTTGAACCACGTCCTGACTTTCTCGGCGACGGAGAGCGCCCTGCGCTTCTCGATCTTGGCGATCACCTCCAAGAGGTCGGGACGCTTGATCTCATAGACCGACCGCTTGCCCAAGGCGGGCAGCACATCCTTGTCGAAGATGCGCGGAAGTATCGAGAGGGTCGTCTGCCGGCCTTCCTTGAGGCTGAGCCCGCGATGCTTGAGCCACTTGCGATACACCGCCTCGAAGGTGTTTTCGTCGGCGAGCCGGACAGCGGTGCGCTTCTGCTTGCGGTGAACGCGAGGATTGGTGCCTTTGGCCAGCAGGGCGCGCGCTTCGTCGCGCAGGCTGCGGGCCTCGCGAAGCGTCACCTCCGGGTAGGTGCCGAGCGACATCCGCTTCTGCTTGCCCGCCCAGTAGTAGCGGAAGTGCCAAGTCCTGCCCCCTGCAGCCGTGACGGCCAGGGAGAGGCCATCCAAGTCAGGGAGGGTGTATGCCTTGCCAGTTGCCTTGGCCTGTCGAACGGCCAGGTCTGAGAGTGCCATGCTCTTGCTCCTGAACATGAGTCAGGAACCAGATGCTGGTCACGTCGACCTCGCCCCTCCATCAACAATCCGGAATCAGCCGCGCCCGCAAAAATGGACTTGTTTGTGGACTTAAAAGTCCCGGCTGTAGGCGGATCGCAGTGGACCGCGGCAGAACGTCAAAGAGAGGAAAAGTCTTTGTGTGGCAACGACTTGCAGACTCTCTTGGACTTCTGCGGAAGTCCGCAGAATGATGCAGTGGAGCGGGTGAAGGGAACATTTCCTAGCACCCAACCCGTTGATTGAGAACGGGTTTTTCCCATTAGCTGCACGGGAAAAGACCATATATTGTACCAGTCAATCGCGCTCGACAACGCATTGCTTCCGTCGCCGTCTTGGGACGGCCAGCAAAAGCCATCAAGGCTCTGGTTCCGACGGCTCGCGTTCAAGCGCGTGTCTCGCCGCTTGGTGCCCCGCCAATCGCCTTCACGCGACTGATGAACCGCTTCATCGGCTCGGACGGCTCTCCCTGGCGGCGCAGCAGGAAGGTGGTGAGCGTCGGTGCCGTGCCGGCCAGCGGCCGGATTGCAATGTCCGGGCGCTGCCATGTCTGCACCTGTGAGCCGATCGCGAAGCCAATGCCATAGCCCGCGCCCACTAGCGTCAGCATCACGCCCAGGCTCGTCACGTGGTCGGCCACCTTGGGCGCTACGGCTGCTCCATCCAGCACCGCCTGGATTTGGTTGTGACAGCCCGAGCCCGCATCCGGGTGGCACAGCACCAATGGGAACTTCAAGGCGTCCTGCAACTTGACTTGGACATGCGCAAGCAGCGGATGGCGCGCCGGCACAATCACCGACAGCGGATCGCTCCAAGCCGGCTCGGCCACCAACCCGTCGTTGACCCCATCCGATAACGCAAAGCCTATGTCGAGCAGGTCGTTGTGCAGGCCCTTGAGTTGCTGTGAGAACGGCAACTCAAAGACCCGGATGCCTAACTCTGGCTCTTCCTCACGGCTACGTGCCAACAGCAAAGCGATGCGCGGCTGGGCCAGGCTGTCGCAGATGCCGATGCGCAAAGTGCCCTGATAGCCTTGGGCGGCGCTCTTGGTCGCCTGTACCGCATGTTCGACCGTTGCGAGCACGCGCCGGGCTTCGCCCAGCAGCACCTTGCCGGCCCAGGTCAGCCGCGTTTGGCGCGTGCTGCGGTCGAACAACTGCACGTCAAGCAAACGTTCGAGGTCGCGCATCGCACGCGATACCGGCGACTGCTCAATGCCTAGACGTTCGGCCGCTCGGGCCAAGTGCAACTCCTCCGCTACGGCGATGAAGTAGCGCAACAACCTGAACTCCATAGCGGCCTCCTTTTCGCGTTGTTTTGGTGTGGCCGATCCGACCCACACATCCGCCCCATTCTTGTTCCAAGGATGATGCCAATATACCATACCCCCCTATCCTAAATAAAGATGAACACCTACTATGAATCACACAGTCAGGGAAAAGCCAAAGCTCCTCGCTCGTGTGCGTCGCATCCGTGGACAACTAGAGGGGATCGAGCGTGCTCTGGAAGCCGAAAAGAGATCTGCGGAGGTCCTGCATCAGATCGTTGCGGCACGCGGCGCGCTGACGGGCTTGATGCGCGAAGTCATGGAGGGGCATATCAACTCGCACATCGCCAATCCGCAGGAACCCGGAGACGGTACGCGGGAGCAAGGCGCGGCGGAACTGATCGCAATTCTGCGCAGCTACATGAAGTGAATCTAACGTCGCCAATGGGGGGCGGGGCCTTCGCGTCTATGTCGCGATCGTCACTGTGGACTGATCGGCAGGCCACATAGATGTGGCTTAGACATTCCGCGCTCTGTGCCGAAACGCAGCCCGGGGGGACGAGGCGGCCACGCCCATCCGCGACCGTTGTCGGGCGGCCCAGCACGAAAGCCGGCGGAGCCAGGCCGCTCCGCCGCTTCAAGCGTGTGTGCAGTGTCACACGCTGCGCGCTGGCTCATCGATCCAACAGCTACAACGGTCGCCGGAGTTCGAGATAGTCGCCTCTAGTCCGCAGCACGACGGCCACTTCAGTGTTGCCTCGATTGCGCCAAAACCAGCCGTGATTGCCGGTGAACGCGGCCACGAGTTCACCTTCGTCCGCGGGAACGCCCCGACCCTTCTGGTAGCTGATCGAACGTCCGCCGCCATCGCCGTGGGTGTCATAGTTGACGGCACCTTTTCCCTGAACCGCCCAGGCAAATGCCGCCTTGGTCCCTTCGTTCATGCGCAGCTTGATTTCGATCCCCTGGCCGGGGGCGAGCGTGAAGCGCGTCTCGTCGCGCCACCTCGTCTGCGCCGATGGGGACGCGCCTGCGGCGGGACTCTTGACTTGTGCAGTGGAGTTGCCCCGCTTCAGTGGACGGTTTCCCGCTTGGTTCTCAAGCGAGCGCTGGGGCTGCAATGAGGTGCTGATTCATCGGTGAGTTGGGCTGCAGACGGCTCCTTTCGAAGTTGGCCGGCGAGATGCGGCCGAGTGCCGAGTGACGGCGCCGCGGGTTGTACCAACCCTCGATGTAGGCAAACAGCGCGAGTCGGGCTTCGGCCTTGGTTTTGAAGCTGCGCCGGTCGATGAGTTCGCACTCCAGGCTCGCGAAGAAGCTCTCAGCCATGGCGTTGTCGTACGCATCGCCGACCGTGCCCATCGAGGCGCGCACGCCCATCGTTCGGCAGCGCTGCCCGAAGGCGATGCTCGTGTATTGGGAGCCTTGGTCGCTATGATGGATGACATCGCTGGGGCGCCGCTGGGCAGTAGCCATGTTCAGCGCCGCGAGCACGAGCTCGGTGGTCATCTGCTCGCCAATGGCCCAACCGACGATACGGCGGCTCCACACGTCGAGCACGATCGCCAGGAAGATGAAGCCTGCCCACGTCGGCACATAAGTCATGTCGGCCACCCACAGTTGATTCGGACCCGACGCGACGAAGCGTCGATTGACCAGATCCGGCGCCGGCGGCTGCCTCGCATCGCGCCGTGTGGTAACGACAAAGCCGCGCCGACGGCTCACGCCACGAATGAGCGCCTGTCGCATCAAGCGGGCCACGCGCTTGCGACCGACGCGGCTGCCTTCATCGCGCAACTCGGCGTGGATATTCGGGCTCCCATACGTCTGATCCGAGCTCGCGTGAATCGCCCGAATCCGCTCGCTGAGCACCGCGTCCTCGATTGCCCGCTGCGACGGCGGCCGCTCTCGCCACGCGTAATAGCCGCTGGCCGAGACGCCCAGCACCCGACACATCGCCCGCACCGGCAAGGCGGCCTGGTTCGCGCTTACGAGTTCGAAGAGCCGCCGTTCTTGCCGGCGAACCAGGCCGTAGCCTTTGCCAGGATGTCGCGCTCCATCTTCAGCTGCCGATTCTCACGACGCAGACGCGCCAGCTCCTCGCGCTCAGCCGTCGTCAGTCCTGCTTTGCCGGGCAGCGGCTTGCCTTCATCAATGGCCTCTTGTGCCACCCAGTTTCGGATCGACTGCGCTGAGCAGCCAAATTCCTCTGCGAGTTGCTCGGGAGAGCGACCGGCGCGCACCAACTCGATTAATTGCTGGCGAAATTCCGGCGCATAGGGAGCATGGGATTGGGGCATGGTGGACTCCTTCCTTTACAAGGATCAGGTGTCCACGAAAGCGGGTCAACTCCACAGTATCGCTGGTTGGCGCACCGGCGACCTTGGACTTCACTTCCGATTGCTTGGCATCCGCCGCAGCATCGTTGGCCGCCTCGGCAGCGAGCTGCATCTTCGTCTTGCCCATCTCGGTCAGGCGCAGCACGCGGCCAATACCCGTGGGATCAATGCCGTACTCGGCGGGAAGAACGACGGTGGCGAGCAGGACCGCTGCGCTGAGGGCAGCCAGGATTGTGGAGCGCTGCAGTTGCCTCGACGAAGGCAACTCGACATGCAAAGGGGTATCGCTGTTGTACATGGATGGAATCCTTGGAGTTCAGGAAGCGACGTAGCCGGTCAACTGATAGCCCATGAGCATGAAGCCCAGGCACATCATGACCACGTTAGCGCTGTAGGCGTGACGAAAGAAGCTGGAGGTCCGACGCCAGTAGCTCATGGCAATCAGGATCACCGCCAGGGCCAGCAACTGACCGATTTCCACGCCGACGTTGAACGCCAGCAGGTTCGGAACAAGGCCATCGGGCGAGACGTCGTACTCCAGGATCTTGGTGGCCAAACCAAGCCCATGGAACAACCCGAACACGAGAGTGGCGGCCTTCGTATTCGGCTGGAATCCCAGCCAACGCTGGAAGGCGCCGATGTTGTCGAGGGCCTTGTAGACCACGGACAGGCCGATGATGGCGTCGATGAGGTAGCTATTGATCCCGACGTTGAAGTACACGCCGAGAATCATGGTCGTGGAATGCCCCAACGCAAACAGGCTCACATAGATACCAATGTGCGTCAGGCGGTACAGAAAGAAGATGACACCGAGCAGAAAGAGGATGTGGTCATAGCCGGTCATCATGTGCTTGGCGCCCAGGTAGACGAAGGGTAGCAAGTTCACCCCGGATATTTCCTGGATGTACCCCTTGTCTCCCGCGGTCACGGCATGCGCAAAGGCTTCGGTGATGCCGGCAAACGTCAGAAGAAATACGAGTGCGACGAAGAGAGGACGGGCTCGCCAGTTCAACCACGGAAGAACTGCCGGCCCGCCGCGTTGGCGGCTGTGCATAAATACTCCAAAGAAACAGGACTAGAAGAGAGACGGCTGCGGCACTCGGATGCGTGCAGGCTCAGGCGCAGTAGTCCATTCGCGGAGGCCGTTCCAACCGAGAGGCAAAGACTTGTCTGGCCCGGGTGTCCGTGCTGGCAAGCCGGATCGATGGCTCTGGTCTCCACGCGCGCGAGCTTTCTGCCAGGGCATGCGGGCTGTCGTGAGAGTGGTCGTTGGAGTGGTGCGGATGATCGGAGTCGGTGTCCGCGCCCGTATCACCATCATCGCCGTGCGAGTGGCCGTGCTTCTGGTCCAGGCTGCTTCCGATGCCGTGATCCATGGCTGCCAGCACGGCAGAGCCATGTGAACTGGTGGCGCCAATAGTGGAAAACAGCAGCCCGAACGCGAGCGTCACCAGCGCCATCCAGCGCAAGCTGGATGAACGCATCAAGTCGGTGAATCCGTGCACGCGCCGCATGGGCTGCCTATAGGGATGGAGATGGAGGTTAAAAGGTAGTATTATATCCCCTCAGGGGGCATAGGATCAATCCAACTTCTAGCGCTTATGCATGCACAACACGCCCATACGCACCAGTCACACCCCGCAATCGTCAAGCGGCTGCGCCGCGCCGGCGGGCATCTGAACGGCATCGTGGCGATGATCGAGCATGGACGCTCCTGCTTGGACGTCGCACAACAGCTCCAGGCTGTGGAGAAGGCAATTCAGCAGGCCAAGAAGGCGCTGATCCAGGATCATCTTGACCATTGCCTGGAGGACGTGATCGGCCCGTTGGCGCGCGACCAGCGCGACTCCATGGCGGAGTTCAAAGAAATCACCCGGTACCTGTGAGCCCGCGATGCCTTCTCTTGCCGAACTGATGTAGCAGGAAGACGCGAACGCCTGACGCCATGCTCCAGATTCTTGCCAACCGTACCTACCGACACCTCGTCCTCGCGCAGGTAATCGCGCTCGTCGGTACCGGGCTGGCGACCGTGGCACTCGGCCTACTGGCGTACCAGTTGGCCGAGGCGGACGCGGGAACCGTGCTTGGCACGGCGTTCGCAATCAAGATGGCGGCCTACGTCGGCGTGGCACCCGTCGCCACCGCGCTGGGGGACCGGCTGCCCCGCCGGACGATGCTGGTCTGTCTGGATATCGTGCGCGCTGTAGTGGCCGTGGCGCTGCCTTTCGTGTCGCAGGTGTGGCAGGTCTACGTCCTGATCTTCGTGCTGCAAGCGGCGTCGGCTGCGTTCACGCCCACCTTCCAGGCCACGATTCCGGACGTGCTGCCTCAGGAGAAGGACTACACGCAGGCGCTCTCGCTTTCGCGCCTGGCATACGATCTGGAAAGCCTCGTGAGCCCGATGTTGGCCGCGGCACTTCTGACGGTTGTCAGTTTTCACAACTTGTTCGCTGGCACAGTCGTCGGTTTTCTTGCGTCTGCCGCGCTGGTGGTCTCGGTCGTGCTACCGAGCCCCAAGGCGAGTGAGCGTCGCGGCATCTACGACCGCACGACGCGCGGCCTGCGCATCTACCTCGCGACGCCCCGGTTGCGGGGACTATGGGCAGTGCAGGTCGGTGTAGCGGCGGCTGGTGCAATGGTCTTCGTAAACACCGTCGTACTGGTGCAATCCTCTTGGGGCTTGAATCAAACCCAGGTGGCATTGGCCTTGGCAACATTCGGTGCCGGGTCCATGGTTGCGGCGCTGGCCTTGCCGCGAGCACTGGAGCGCTTACCTGATCGGCCAGTGATGCTCGCGGGTCTAGCCGTGCTGGTGCCGGGCCTGGCCCTTGGGTCGATCATTCAGGGAATGAGTGGCCTGCTTCCGTTGTGGTTCGTGCTCGGCCTTGGATACTCCGCTGCTCAGACACCTTCGGGTCGGTTGCTACGCCGCTCTGCGCATCCAGAGGATCGACCGGCAGTGTACGCGGCGCAGTTCGCGCTATCACATGCCTGCTGGCTAGTGTTCTATCCATTGGCGGGGTGGCTTGGGGCACGAGCTGGGTTGCCCTGGGCCTTCGCAATGCACTCTGCGGCAGCGGTAGTCGCACTCGTACTGACCCTCAAGCTGTGGCCGGCCGATGACCCGGAAGTGCTTGAGCATGAGCACCATGACCTGCCGCCAGGTCACGCGCACGCGGATGGCAGCGAGCCTAGGACCGCAGGGCTGCGACACACTCACCCCTATGTGGTGGACGACCTGCACCCCCGTTGGCCGGGTTTGGAACGATGAACTCCTTAGCTGATACCTCCACGAATAGCGTCCTCGGGCTCATGACGCGGGAGCGCTGGATCGAGGTCGGGCGCATCGCTTTGACCGGAGCCGTTGCACTACTCTACTGGCGGCAACTCGTCCCGCTCTACGTCCTCTGGGCAGCCGTAAGCGTCGGCCTTTACCCGCTCGTCAAGACTGGGCTGATTGATCTGTTCACCGAACGAAAAATCGGCACCGAGATCTTCGTCACGATTGCGACGCTCGTCGCGGTGTTCGGCGGCGAAACAGTCGCGGGTGCTGTGTTGATGGTCATCATCCTCATTGCCGAGTTCATCGCCGAGTTGAACACTGATCGCGCGCGAGCATCCATCAAGGCGCTGATCGGCGCTGTGCCACAGACGGCACTGGTCCGCGAAGATGGGACAGAGCGGACAGTGCCCATCGCCGCGGTCAAAGCCGGGCAAGTCGTTCTCGTGCGCACCGGCGAGAAGATTCCGGTGGACGGCGTTGTGGTCGGCGGCAGCGCTGCAGTGAATCAGGCGCCGATCACGGGCGAAAGCGTGCCGCAGGACAAAACCGAGGGCACGCAAGTCTTCGCCGGAACAATCGTCGAATCCGGTGCGATCGACGTGCGCACGGATAGGGTCGGCGGTGACACGATCTTTTCCCGAATCATTGCCTTGGTCGAGAGCGCCGAGTCCGAAAGAGCACCAGTACAGAAGCTGGCGGACAAGGTTGCGGGCTGGCTGGTCCCGGTCGTTCTGATCTTTCTGGTAGGTGTATTCCTCGTCACGCGCGATGTCTCGAAGGTGGTGACGCTACTGATCTTCACGTCGCCGGCAGAACTTGGCTTGGCGACCCCGCTTGTCATGATTGCTGCAATCGCCCGCGCCGCGCGGAGCGGCATTCTGATCAAGGGCGGCCTCTACCTGGAGCTGCTGGCGAAGGCCGACGCGGTGGTCTTTGATAAGACCGGCACCCTGACCGCGAACAGGCCGGAGGTTGTACAGGTTCAGTCCTTTGATCCGACCCTCAACGAGGACGATCTTCTGCGCGTTGCGGCTGCAGCCGACCGACGTTCTGCGCATCCGCTGGCCAAAGCCGTTTTCGAGAGCGCAACACGCCGAAGCATTCAGGTACCTGAGCCGCAGACCTTCGAACAGTTGCAGGGGCGCGGCGTCAAGGCAACCATCGACGGCAGGATGGTGTTGGTGGGCAATTCTGCGCTGCTGCTTGAGGCTGGGGTGACGATCGACCGGCCTGTCGCCGAGTCCGGTCGTACCCCGGTGCATGTGGCGGTAGACGGGAAGCTCGCCGGTGTCATCTTCATTGCCGACACGTTGCGGCGGGGAGCGCGCGAAGCGATTACCTCGCTCAAGGAAAGCGGCGTCAAGCGCGTCGTCATGCTGACGGGAGACAACGCCGCAACAGCCAACGCAATTGCGGGCGAACTCAGCGTAGATGATGTGAGGGCCGACCTGATGCCGGAGGGCAAGGTCGCCGCGATCTCAGAACTTCAGAAACAAGGATTCAAGGTCGCCATGGTCGGCGATGGCGTCAATGACGCACCCGCACTGGCGAGCGCTGATGTCGGCATCGCCATGGGCGGCGGCGGTGCCCAAGCAGCTCTTGAGGCGGCAGACATCGCGTTGATGACCGACGACCTCAGCAAGATCGTGGCTGCACGCAGCATTGCACGCCGCTCCTACCGCACCATCCAGGAGAATCTGTGGGTTGGCGTCGGCGTTGTGCATGTCCTTGGGATCACTGCCGCGTTGCTGGGGTGGATCGGACCGATTCAGGCGGCCTTCATCCACCTCGGCCCTGACGTTATGGTGTTCCTGAATTCCGTGAAGCTGTTGCGGGTGAAGATAGCTGGTACGTGACGATGGAAATCCAACAGCCACCATCTCCGACAGCGACGGTGCACGCTACGCCAGCGCACGCTGTTGTGCGCGCATTCGCATGGATGGCGCGACTGGTCCTGGTGTTGCTGCTGGTGGTCGATCACGTAGGAGCACCGCTGCATGCGCATCACCATGACTTCGGTATCGATGGCGTGGCCCTCGCCGAGGTGCATGACGCGCACACCCTAGATGCGCCGCACGTCGAGGATTGCCCGGGAATCGGCAGCGGCCATTCGGTCCTCGCACTTCGCGTTGAGGGCAGGACAGTCGTCGCCTCGCCCGAGAAGTCCGATGCGGGCCAGCATGTAGCCTTCGTTGCGCTGCTCATGGCAGTGTCAGCACCGTCGGTCGATATTCGCCGGCAGCCTCACGATTGGCCACGCCAGGCGGCCACCCTGCACTTCACAGGCGTAATCCGTCCACAGGTAAGAGCGCCACCACTCCGCGCTTGACGTCGGTTTTCCATTGACCAGTCAAGGGCCCTGCTCGCCGATTGTGGCGGCGGGTCGGCATTTCCGCGGAGTCTTTATGTCTTATCAATCTTCCCTTTGGACGCGCGCGTGCTGCGTCACCGCGTTCGCGTTCTCTCTCTCTGCGGTGGCCTTGGCTGCCGACGAGTTCGCCGTTTCTGCGGCGCAGATGCAAGCCTTGGGCGTTCAACTGCAACGTCTGGACAAACCTGCGTCTATTCCGGGCATGACGTACCCAGCCCGGGTCGTACTCCCTCCATCGCAGGAGTACGTCGTCAGCGCACCGCTGGCCGGCGTTGTCGATCAACTGCTTGTCGGGCAGAACGAAGCCGTCAAGCCCGGCCAGGCTTTGTTGCGCCTAGCCAGCCCGGAATTGGGCGAACAGCAGCTCAAGCTGATGGAAGCGGCTTCGCGCAACCGCTTGGCACAAAGGACTCTGCAACGCGAGAAGCAATTGGCGGCCGAAGGCATTGTTCCCGATCGCAGAGCGCAGGACGCGGAGATCGCCGCAGCCGAGGACCAAGCCCGTCTGCGCCAAGCGGAAGCCGCCCTGCGCCTGGCAGGACTGGATGCGGCCTCCATACGCCGCGTCGCCGAGGACGGCGCCATGCAGGATGCTCTGGTCATCCGGGCGCGCGCTGGGGGCATCGTGACCGATCTGGGCATCAACCCTGGCCAGCGTGTCCAGCAATCCGATCCGTTGGTGCGGATCGCCGATACGCGCAAGCTGTGGCTCGACATCCAGTTGCCGGTGCAGCGGCAGTCGCAGGTGACGGCGCGCGGCGGCCAGGTCAGCGTGGTCGGTCGGGATGCAGACGCCGTCACTACGAGCCTAGGCACCACTGTCAGCGACAGTCAGACCGTCGTGCTGCGCGCGGAGGTCACGCGCGGGACGGCGTTGCTGCGGCCGGGCGAGTTCGTCCAGGCCCAAGTGGCGTTTGCCGCTGGCGGCGAAGGATGGGCGGTCCCGGTCGCTGCCGTGGTGCGACAGGGTGACAAGGCTTATGTCTTCGTCCGAACCGACAAGGGTTTCGTTGCCACGCCCGTGGATGTGCTGGATAGCGCCGGCCAAGCCCTGCGAGTCAAGGGCGCGCTTCGTCCCGGTCAGGAGATCGCCGTCACGTCCGTGATTGGACTGAAGGCGGCTTGGCTCGGCAAGGGCGGGAGCAATTGACATGCTGACCCGTCTCGTTCAATTCGCGCTCGCACAGCGCCTGTTTGTCCTACTGGCCGGTGCACTGCTGGCCGGTGGGGGGTGGTATGCCTTCCGCAACCTACCGATCGATGCGTTTCCCGACGTGGCAAGCACGCAGGTCAAGATCATCATGAAGGCGCCGGGCATGACGCCCGAGGAGATCGAAACCCGCATCGCCGTACCGATCGAGGTCGAGATGCTGGGCATTCCCAATCAGCGCATCCTGCGCTCGATGTCCAAGTACGGCATCGTCGACATCACAGTCGATTTCGAGGACGGCACCGACATCTATTGGGCACGTCAGCAGGTGGCTGAACGGCTGTCCAACATCAGTGCCGATCTGCCTGGGGGCATCAGCGGTGGCATGGCGCCGATCACCACGCCGCTCGGCGAGATGTTCATGTTCACCGTCGAGTCGAAGGAGATGTCGCTAGAGGAGCGACGTAGCTTGCTCGATTGGGTGATCCGGCCCGCCCTGCGCTCGGTGCCGGGCGTGGCGGATGTCAATGCTCTTGGCGGCAAGGTGCGCACGTTCGAGGTTGTTCCCGACCCAGTGAAGCTCGCCGCGGTGGGCCTTTCCACAACGCAGTTGCGGAAAGCGATCGAGGCAAACAACCGCAATGACGGCGCAGGCCGCCTGGGTGAAGGCGATGAAGTGCTGCTGGTGCGCAGCGAAGGCAGCATCAAGAACATGGACGACGTTCGCGCCATCGTCGTGAAGGCCGAAGGCGGTGCGAGCGTGCGCATCGCCGACATCGCGCAGGTCCGCGAGGGCTACCTCACTCGCTATGGCGTGGTGACGCAAAGCGGCCAGGGAGAGGCCGTGCAGGGTCTTGTGCTTGGGTTGGCCGGGGCCAATGCACAGAAAGTCGTGCAAGGCGTGACGAAGAAGTTGAAAGAACTCAAGCCGACCTTGCCGAAGGGCGTCGAACTCAAGGTCTTCTACAACCGCGCCAGCCTTGTCGAGACTGCGATCGGCACGGTGTCAACGGCGCTGCTGGAAGCGACCGTACTGGTGCTGGTCCTGCTGGGAGCATTCCTGGGCAACCTGCGGGCTGCCGTGACGGTGGCCATGGTGCTGCCGCTGTCGGCCCTGGCCACCTTCATCCTGATGCGCTGGTACGGCATGTCGGCCAATCTGATGAGCCTGGGCGGTTTAGCTATCGCGCTGGGCATGCTGGTTGACGGCGCGGTGGTGGTGGTCGAGAACATCGTCCAGCACATGGCTCATGACGGCAAGGACAAGCTGCCTCGTCAGCACATGGTGTTTCGTGCGGTGCGTGAGGTGGCCGCGCCGGTCGCCGCCGGCATCCTGATCATCGCCGTCGTCTTCCTGCCGCTGATGACGCTGCAAGGTCTCGAAGGCAAGTTCTTCGTGCCGGTGGCGATGACGATCGTATTCGCGTTGGGCAGTTCGCTCGTCCTCTCGCTTACCGTCATCCCTGTGCTGTCGTCCTTCCTGTTCAAGAAGGTGGCGCACGACGACCCCTGGCTGCCACGCCACGCGCTGCGGCTGTACACGCCGATTCTTGACTTCGCCCTGCGCCGGCAAAAGCTGGTCTTTGTTGTGGCGGGCGTCATGCTGGCCGTAGCAGTGGTCGTCTACACGTTGGTCGGCAAGACCTTCATGCCGGCAATGGACGAGGGGGACATCATCGTCGGCATTGAAAAACTGCCTTCAGTGAGCTTGGAGCAGACGGCCGAACTCGACCTGAAGATCCATCAGGCGTTGATGAAAGGTGTGCCCGAGATCACCGGCATTGTCGCGCGGGCCGGTGCCGATGAGATCGGCCTGGACCCCATGAGCCTGAACCAGACCGATACCTATCTCGTGCTCAAGCCACGCAGCGAATGGCCCGAAGGAGGCAAGCCAGCGCTGGAAGACAAGATCCGTGGCGTACTCGATCAACTACCGGGCGTGGGCTATAGCTTCACGCAGCCAATCGACATGCGCGTATCCGAGATGATCATCGGGGTGCGCGGTGACGTGGCGATCAAGATATTCGGGCCGGACCTGAAAGCACTCAATGACCTCGCCGGCCAAGTCGAAAAACTGATCAAGGACGTGCCCGGCAGCCAGGACGTCTATACCGTCGAGAACGACGGCGTGCAGTACCTGCGCGTGGTGGTCGATCGTTTGGCCGCTGGTCGCTACGGTCTGTCGGTCGAAGACGTTCAGGACGCCTTGCGTGTGCAGATCGAAGGCCAACGTGCAGGCACTGTGATCGATGGCAACCGCCGAATCCCGATCGTGGTGCGCGGCCCGGACGGTGTGAAGGTTTCCCCTGCAGAGTTCGCAGCGCTGCGCATCATGGCCGCCGGCGGTCAAAGCGTCGCGCTGGACCAGCTCGCCAAACTGGAGCGCGAAAGCGGACCAGTGAAGATCGATCGCGAGATGGGAAGCCGCTACAGCGTGGTGATCGCCAATGTCACCGGCCGCGATCTGGTGGGGTTCGTCGAGGAGGCCAAGGCAAAGGTCTCGCAGGCGGTGACGCTACCCACCGGCTATCGCATCGCCTGGGGTGGACAGTTCGAGAATCAGCAGCGCGCGGCGGCGCGCCTGTCGCTGGTTGTGCCGCTGTCCCTGGGTTTCATCTTCCTGATCCTGTTCTCCACCTTTGGCTCACTGCGTCAGGCGTTGCTGGTCTTGAGCAACATTCCCTTTGCGTTGGTGGGCGGGATCATGGCGCTCTGGCTCACGGGCGAGTATCTGTCCGTGCCGGCCTCGGTGGGCTTCATCGCGCTCCTGGGTATCGCCGTCCTCAACGGCGTGGTGCTGGTGAGCTACTTCAACCAGTTGCATGCCGAGGGCCTGCCCCTTGTCGAGTGCGTGACACAGGGAGCACGTCGGCGCTTGCGCCCGGTGTTGATGACAGCTTCGATCACCGCGTTCGGTCTGATACCACTGCTGTTCGCCACCGGCCCCGGCTCGGAGATTCAGCGCCCCTTGGCCATCGTCGTTATCGGCGGCCTGATCACAGCGACCGCGCTGACGCTGATCCTGTTGCCCATCCTGTACCTGCGATTCGCGCACGCCAAGTCATCCGCGCCCGTGGAGGTGAGCCATGCCTAAGTCCTGCCTGACCCTGGTTCTTGATCCTCAAATCGAGGAAAAGCTGCTCGACCTGCTGCTCGAAGTCGCGGGTGACGAACTCTTTGTCAGCACGCCGACGTTCAGCCACGGCACGGCCTACGGGCGGCTGTCGAACGAAGAAAAAGTGATGGGGCGCAGCCATGCGGTCCAAGTGCAGATCCTGGTCACCGACGGGAAGCGGGAAGAACTCCTGCAACTGCTGCAAGAACGTTTTGCTGGCACCGGGTTGCGCTATTGGGCAGCACCGCTGTCGATCGATGGAGAGATTGCATGAAGTCTTGGATCACGATGACCTTGGGGTGGGCGCTGGTGCTGCCGCTGCAAGTGGTTGCGCAGCCCGTCACTCCGTCCGACCTACCTCCTGCCGAACTTGCGCGTGCGGCTATCGAGCAGGAGCCTTCTGTCGTGAAAGCCCGGCATGCGCTGGAAGCAGCAGGCCATGCAGGGCGCAGGATCGCCGCATCACCCTACGAGTGGTCTGTAGGGATCGACGGTCAGAGACGCCGCTATGACACAGGTGGCAATTCCAACGAATGGGCCGCCAGGATCGAACGACCGATCCGAATTGGCGGCAAGGCCGAACTCGATCAGGGCCTCGGCGACGCTACCGAACGGATAGGTCGTGCCGAGTTAGCGGAAGCACGACTTGAAGCGGCGCGTGCATTGGCTGACTTGTGGATCGACTGGCTGGCAGCTATCCAGGCGCGAGAACTGGCCAAGGAACAACTCGGCTTCGCCGAATCGAGCGCGTCGGCAGTTGCCGGGCGCCGCAGGGCCGGCGATGCGTCGCTTCTGGATCTCAACGCTGCGCAAGCGGATGCGGCCGAGGCGCGCCGACAGTTCGACGCCGCGCAGGCACAGGAGGCCAAGGCAATCCTTCGCCTGCGCTCACGCTTTCCGTCTCTGATGATGGAGCCACGGTCCTTGAGTGAACCTGCGGAGCTTGAGCTGGACGAGGTGCAGTGGCGCGAACGGGTGCTGGCCGAGAGCGACACGCTGCGGATCATGCAGGAATCGCTGAAGCGGGCTGAACTGACGGCCGATCGGGCGCGGGCCGATCGGATTCCTGATCCCACGGTTGGCATTTATACGGCCTCGGAGGCTCGTCGCAGTGAACGCATCGTAGGCGTCAGCGTGAGCATCCCGCTCGGAGGGACCTATCGCAAGGAAACCATGCAGGAGGCGCTCAAGCAGGTGGACGTAACGCGGGCCGAACTGGAGCGCCAACGCAAGGAAATCGACCTGGCGACTGCGGAAACCATCAACGATGCCCGCACTGCACTGCGGCGGTGGAGGTTGGCCGAACAGTCCGCGCAGATGGCCCGCGAGAACGCCAGGCTCGGCCAGCGTGGCTACAGCCTTGGCGAGGGGGATCTGCAGTCGCTGCTGCTTCTGCGTCGGCAATCCGTTGATGCTGCCGGCGCATCGCTTTCATCCCGCATCGAAGCGTTGAAGGCGCGCAATCGGCTGTTGGTCGATGCCCACCTGATTTGGGGGTTAGCCGATGAGTGAGGCTGCATCGCTGCGTCACTTACTCTGTTTCTCTAGCGAGGTTAATCAGCTCGACGCTCCACAACATGATCGTCGTGCTGGTGTTCAAACGATCTGGTACTCGAAGAACGAGCATTTGGATTCACCAATTCAAAGATAAACGAAAGGAACGGCCATGAAGCGTATGTTGCTCTCAATGGTGGCTGCGTTAGGCCTGACCGGCTGCGCAGCCACATCCGATCTGTCTACCGACTACTTGATTAGCGACATACCTCAGCCGCCCGAATGAACCGAGCGGGCCGAGGCGAAGTGACGGAGGCGGCGCGCAGCAAGCGAGCCAAGATGGAGGTGAGATTGAAGCGACGGTTGAATCGGTACTGGGCCTCAGCGAGGTAGCGATGGGCGTACTTGGTGAAGTCGAAAGCGTGGTAGGTGCCTGCGAGCGCGTTCTTCAGGTTGCCCAACAGTGTGTTGATTGCCTTGAACTGTGGCAGCTTGGTGCTGGCCGCGCCGCCGCCGGTGACGGTGCGCTCATGCTGGGCGCCGATGATCTTCACGCCGCCGAAGCACCACAGACCGTCGGACACTACGGTGGCCGAGGTCGCCAGCGACTTGGCCGCCCAGGCCGCCACTGCTTCGGTGGTGAACGGCTGCGGGGCGAAGCAGGCGAACTGCGGTTGTCCGTCGGGCGTGGTCTGCACGGCTGCGAGGAACGGCACCTTGTTCTCGGAGCCGCGCCCTGTCTTGCCGCCTGGGAGTTCCCCTCCCAGGTAGGCGTCATCGATCTCCACCCGCCCATCGAGCACACGCGCGTCCTCGCGCACACGCATGACCTCCATCAGCTTGTGCTTGATGAGCCAGGCGGTCTTGTAGCAAACCCCCAGGTGGCGCATGAGTTCGAGTGCGGCGACGTTGTTCTTGGACTGGGTGAGCAGGTGCATGGCGAGGAACCAGCGCGTCAGCGGCAACTTGGTCGCCTCGAAGACCGTGCCGCTGATGACGCTGCATTGGTGGCGACACGCCGAGCACTGCCAGTACAGCCGTCCCTCACGTCTGAACGAACTGTTCTCGCCCGAGCCGCACTCCGGGCACACGAATCCTTGGGGCCAGCGCGAGGCGATCAGTGCTGTCTCGCACTGGTCTTCGCTGCCGTATCGATCGAGAAACTGCGCCATCGAAAGTCCAGGTTGAAACTGCACTCGGTTCATCGCCATGGTTCACCTCCTGTCGCGGTGAACCGATCCTCGGCACTCACTGGCTCACCAGGTGAGCCTCCACGGGCGGGGCTGAGGTATGTCACTAATCAGGACCGACTATGTTTTTGACCCGAAGCAGCCTGAAGGGCTTGCGATCATGTCGCTGACCTTGTCTGGCAAACCCATGGAGAAGGTCTCCAGTTTCGAGTACCGGCTCCGAAAGTTGCCCCCGAAAGACGGCAAGGCGGTAATTGCTCGGCCGTACTTCGAATCGCTAAAGCAGCACGCACGCGGCGTATCAAGGCTGACTTCGCGCGCCGACGGCGACCGGAGGATCGTCGCCAAGGGACCGAACTCGATCGAACCGCTCGATCTTCGGGAAAGTGAAACGGCCGGACGCGTGGCGTCACTGCACTTGCCGGCTGGTGCGTATGAGTTCTATACATGGTCACTTAAGGACCCTGCCGGTCAGAGTGGTGGCACTGAATACGGCTCGCAGCGTCCCTTCAGTTACCAGTTTGTGGTCAAACCCGGACGGGCGACCTACATCGGCCAGCTCAATCTTCATCTGAGTGAGTGGAAGACGCAGAAGATCACCGTCGAAGATCGACGCGAGCGTGATCTGGCCTTACTCAAGAAGAAGGTGCCGTCGATTGGCGAGGCACTGGTGGCCTCCGAAGTTGGACGTGTTCAACCTTGACTATCGTCGTTTCATGTTGGATGAGTCCGATCCCTGATGCAAGCTTGATGAGGCGGTTGAGATGAGAGGGCGTCGGATGATTACGCAGCTCGAGCGTTGTAGCTGAACTTCATCCGGTCGTCTTCGACTCATTCCCGTGCGAAAGCGTGAACCTGCGTCATATCCGGGCCTTCATCGCTGTGGCCGAGGAATTGCACTTCGGCCAGGCTGCCAAGCGCCTGCATATCGAACAGTCACCCCTGTCCCGCACGATCCTCAAGCTGGAGGCGGATTTGGGGGTAGCGCTGCTCCTGCGCACGCCGCGCGGTGTCAGTCTGACCTCGGCCGGACAGGTTTTCTTGCGGGATGCCCGCTGCATCATGTTGGCTGTCGAGCAGGCCGAAGCTAGAGCACGCACTGCGGCCGAGGGGTATCAGATTCCACTACGCATTGCGCTGGCAGGCGACATCGGACGGTTTCGGCTGTCGGCGTTGCTCGCACTATGCAGGCAGGAAGCTCCGCTGGTGAACATCCGATTGTCCGAGGTTCCGCTGGCCCAATTGCTGCATGGACTGAACGCGGGCCTGCTCGATGCCGGCTTTGCAGTGATCGACGAAGTGAACGCGGGGATCGTTGCGAAGCCGGTGTGGAAAGACCCTTTCGTCGTGGCGCTGCCCTTGCGGCATCCGTTGCTGGCCTTCAAGCAAGTGCCGCTGCACGAACTATTGGACTATTCACTCATACTTTGCGACCGACAGGTATGCCAAGGTTGCCACCGGGAACGTGAACGGTTGTTCCGCTCCATCGATGCAGAGCCGAAGGTGGCGGAATACGTCGCGAGCCACGGCCTGATGCTGACGCTAGTGGCAGCGGGGTATGGGGTGGGCTTTTCAAGTGCCGCGCATCTGGTGGTACATCAACAGGCCGATGTCGTCGCCCGGCCTCTGGCCGATCCGACCGCTACGCTGACCACCTATTTACTGCGGGCCGAGGGCAACGTGACGGAGCCACTGCGGCAGTTCATCGACCGCGCCGAGCGCGTTGGCAGCCAGGATGCTGGCGATCCACGCAGGACTTGATTCCGCGCGCTGTCGGCGTGCATACGCAACAGATCCTCGGATTGCGCGATTCCATTTTGGCCTTGCGATTGACCTGAATTGCATCGACGGCGAGTTGTGTAAATGCCCCGTTCTTGGAGGGACCATTGCTGTGCCGTTCTGCGTGGCGGCGTCCGCCATACGGGGTGTGCCGAAGCGGTCACTGCACTGACGCAGAGCGCACGAGCTTTGGCTGGTTGCAAACCGGCTCATGCGGTTGACGCATTGGCGCTTTACCCCGTTGGAATTCCTACGGAAAACTTTGACCAGGTTTCGGGTAAAGCGCGGCACCCATGCTTGATTCCAGGGTTGCGGCGACCACCAAGCCGCGTGCCGGTCCAAAGGCAAAGCGCCCGCATTATGGTGGAGGAGTTTCAAGCGTAGCAAGATGTAATTTGCCCTTAGGCCGGCCGTCAGCGCCGATGCAACGCCTCCTTCCGCGATATCGGTCGGCCCCGCGCTTCATCCGGATTTCTGGGCAATCGCCTCGCCCTCTTGGGCTGTGCGCGTCTGCCGGAGTTCGATCCGACGATGGGATGCGCGCGACATGGAGAAATCGAGTTGCCTTGCCTTTGGCGCCAAGATTTACTACCGCCCGATCGAGGCGGCCGTTCGTTGGGCGGGCCTGTTGCGCTTTGAGCCACGGATTCTGGAAACGCTCGGGCCACGTGCCATGCCCGAGCCGAACGACTTTCCGCGCTGGCCCATGCTGCGCCTTTTCTCCGAGCGCATCTTCGACGCACTGGCACACGATGAACTTTCTTACGGCAAGGCAGGCATGGCGCAGGAATCTCAGCGCCCCGCACTCGACGATCCTGCGTTGATCGTGCGCCACGTCGACCTGAAGGCGTGGATGTCGCATTACTACCCCGGTGAGCGGCCTCCGTTCCTGTTCGACGGCATCGAGCGCGAACTGCATCCTGCGGTGAGCGTCGCCACGCTGAGCGTGTTGCTGGCCGATCGCGAGGCCGCCAAGCTGCAGCTTGCCGAACTCGCACAACTGCATACGGCGCTGAAGGCGCAGCACGAAGCGTTGGCGAAGGAACATGCCATTCGCATCGGAGAGGGCGATGCGCGTGAGCCGGGCCTGCGCAGCGAGTCGACCTACCTGAACATCATCGGCGGCCTGCTGACATTGCTGTTGGGCAAGTCCCCCGCGGGCTCTGCCTACTCGTCCTTCCGCAACATGGATGCGGTGGTCAGCGCACTGCTGGCCCATCACGAAGGCCGGCCCGGCATCAGCGAACGCACGCTATGGAGCAAGCTAGCCCAGGCGCGCCGCCACCTGGAGGCGTCCCGCTGAGCCTTTAGCTGAGCACTGCAATTACAGTCGCGCGTTCTGCAATTGCAGTGAATTCCGCGGCGGCGTTGTATTGAATGCGAGGCACTTTCTGAACAACGCCATCGAGCGTCAAGGAGTGTCTCTCATGTCTTCGCAGACCATCGCGCCGGCCTTGTCACCCGAGCACCGCATCCTGCGCCGCGCCGAAGTCGAGGCCAAGACCGGCTTCAAGCGCGCCCACATCTACAGCCTGATGAAAGAAGGCAAGTTCCCCAAGGCCATGCGCCTGGGCGTGCGCGCGGTCGGCTGGGATTCCGTGGAGATCGAACAGTGGATCGCTGACCGGCTCAACGAGCGCGCCTGACGCGGCTTCTCCCTTCATTCCATTCGACGAGGAGAAGCCCATGCAGGTGGTTTCGATCATTTCGACCAAGGGCGGCGTGGGCAAGACGACGACCGCGGAAAACCTCGGCGGCTTCGCGGCCGACGCCGGGCTGCGCGTGTTGCTGCTGGACCTGGACGTGCAACCCACGCTGTCGAGCTATTTCTCGCTGACCGTGCGCGCACCGGCAGGAATCTACGAGATGCTGGCGTTCAACGAGCGCAGCATCGAGCAACTGGTGTCCCACACCGCGATCGCGGACCTGGACCTGGTGCTCTCCAACGACGACCGTGGCGAGTTGAACACGCTGCTGCTGCACGCGCCCGATGGCCGCCTGCGATTGCGCCACCTTCTGCCGGCGCTGGCTCCGAGCTATGACCTGGTGCTGATCGACACGCAGGGCGCGCGCAGCGTGCAGCTGGAGATGGCGGTGCTGGCCTCGGACATGGCGCTATCGCCCGTCACGCCGGAAATTCTCGCGGCGCGCGAACTGCGGCGCGGCACGCTACAGCTTATCGAAGACATCGCGCCGTATCGGCACCTTGGCATCGAGCCGCCGCCGTTGCACCTGCTCATCAACCGCGTGCATCCGGTGTCGACAAACGCGCGGCTGATCCAGCAGGCGTTGCGGCAGGTATTTCAGGGCCAAGTCGGCGTGCGCGTACTGGACACCGACGTACCGGCGATCGAAGCCTATCCGCGCGCTGCGACCAGAGGCTTGCCGGTGCACCGCGTGGAGTACCGACAGCCCGTGGGCCGCAACGCGCCCGCGGCGCTGGCGACCATGCGCGCACTGGCCGGCGAGCTGTTCCCGCAATGGCAGGACCGCTTCGCCCAGGTCACCGGCCGCGCTGACACGGCAAGCGCGGCAGGCACAGCAGGGAGCGCGGGCGATGGCGAGCGCGCATGAACTGGCGAGAGGCCACAAGCGCCTGCGCGCCCTCATCGAGTTCGCGCTGGCTGAAGGCTGGCACGTGGTGCGCACGGCCGGCGGACACCTCAAGTTCACCAAGTCGGGCTGCGCTTCGATCTACACCAGCTCCACCGCGAGCGACCACCGAGCGGGCCTTAACGCGCGCGCGCAGCTTCGCCGCGCCGCCCGGCAGGCGCGGGACGGCATTGCCGGCGAGCCGGCGCCTGGGGAGGACGGCCGTGGCTGACCTGACCCCGCAGGACATGGCCGCCAAGCTGCTCGCCTCCGGTTTCGAGCGCAGCAGCCCAACGGCTGCGGCCCTGACCGATCCCATCGCGGACACGCCGATGATCGTGACGCTGGACCAGTTGCGGCCCTACGACCACGATCCGCGTGTTACGCGCAACCCGGCCTACGAGGACATCAAGGCGTCCATCCGCGAGCGTGGACTGGACGCGCCACCCACCATCACGCGGCGCCCAGGCGAAGCGCACTTCATCATCAGGAACGGCGGGAACACGCGGCTGGCGATCCTGCGCGAGCTGTGGGCCGAGACGAAGGATGAACGGTTCTTCCGCGTGCCGTGCCTGTTTCGGCCCTGGCCCGAGCGCGGCGAGATCGTGGCGCTGACCGGGCACCTGGCCGAGAACGAGCTGCGCGGCGGCCTCACCTTCATCGAACGTGCGCTGGGTGTGGAGAAGGCGCGCGAGTTCTACGAGCAGGAGGTTGGCCAGGCGCTGTCGCAGAGCGAGTTGGCGCGTCGCCTGACGGCTGATGGATTCCCACTGCCGCAATCGCACATCAGCCGCATGAGCGATGCGGTGCGTTACCTGCTGCCGGCGATTCCGACTGTGCTCTACGGCGGGCTGGGTCGGCACCAGGTCGAACGCCTGGCTGTGTTGCGCAAGGCCTGCGAGCGGACCTGGGAGCGCCGCGCGTTGGGCCGCGATCCGGCGATGGACTTCCCCACACTGTTCCAGGATGTGCTGTCGCAGTTCGACGCACAGGGGGACGGATTCTCGGTCCAACGCGTGCAGGACGAGCTGGTCGGGCAGATGGCCGAGCTGCTGGGGGCGGACTACGACACGCTGGCCTTGGAGATCGACGACAGCGAACACCGGCAGCGCACGCTGAGCAGCGAGCCATCGTCCGTCACACCACCGCAGCCCGCAGCGCCTGTTGCGCCGCTGGCCGCCGCTCCCCGTCCACCGACTGCACCGCCCGCGTCGGCGTCGGCGGCCCAGGCTCCAGCGGCGGCACCGGCCGGCGGTGACCAACCCGAAAATGCCGATCGCGCCGCGGCTCAACTCGAGCGCGACGGCAAGCCGCACGGAGGTGGCGACGACGAGCGTGACGCGCGTCTGCAAGGGCATATCGTGTCGCCCGCGGCCACCACCGACCGCCTGCAATCCATCCAGCGTCTCGTCGCCGACCAGATGGGCGACAAGCTGCCGGACTTCGCGGGCGACGCGCTGCGCGCGATTCCGGTGCAGGCTGGTGGGCTCTATCCCATCTCTGACGTCTGGTACATCGAGCCCGGCCTGGACGCGCCGGACCGGCTGCGCGTGCACATCGCGCAGTTCGCCCGCGAGATCGCCGAGGAAGCGTCGATGGCCAAGCACGTCGAGCCCTGCGACACGGGCTTGGGCTTCGTCTGCCTGGCGCCGCGCGCATCGGCCGCCATGCCGCCGTTCGCGCGAGCGGTGCTGACGCTGTTGCATGCCCTGAGCGCCGCACCGACGCCCGCAGCCGCGCTTGACCGCACGCGCCTGGCCGACGACCTGGCGCCGCTGTTGCATGGGCACGGGGGCGCAACCACGCGCCTGAGCGACACCAGCCTCGTGAAGCTATTCCGGCTGTTGCGCCTGGCGCGCCGGCTGCTGGATCTGGAGGCCGGAGCGGCGTCCACCGATACCGGCCCAGGCGCCTGAGCGGGAGGCCGGCATGTCGACCCCGCACCCGCTGAATCAAGCCGTCATCGCGCAGGCCCTGCACGACCTACGCAACGGGCAACTGCGCCGCTGCAAGGCCATGGGCTTCGGTGAGGAGGAACTGGACGCGCTGAAGCATCCGGCCCTGGTTAGCGTGCTGGTCAACGCCGCGGTGTCGTGGTGCTCGGTGTCGGTGAACCGCGAAGTGCTGCGGCGGTTGCTCAGCCAGGTGCATGACGTGGAGCAGGAGATCGCCACCGTGGACCGCATGCTCCGCTTGGGTGCCAGCACGGAAATGGTGAGCCGATACTACGGCCTCACGCATCAGGAGGTCGCGCTGCGGCGGGACATTCTCGGCCTGCCCAAACGCAAGGGCCGGCACCCGGTGCTGGACGAGGCGCAGGATACGGTGCTGTGGCAGCACTGGAAGGCAGGCGTCGGCGAGCGGCACATCGCGCTGGACGACGAGATGGCGATGCTCGCGCTGACCATGGACCTGGCCGAGACCCTGAGCCTGCCGATGTCGGTGATTTGGGCGGCGATACGCAACTGGATCGACCAGGGCTTGGTGTAAGGCCATGACGATACGCGGCGCACCACGACGCGATGGTCCGGTGGCGCTGTCGGCGCTGTTCGACGATGCGCTCCAGCACCTGGCCCCAACGCAAACCGCTGGTCCGGCCGCCGGCACGGCGTCGAGTGACGGTTTTCTCTTCAGCGGCAACCGTCATGAGAGCGTGCCGCGCGCGCTGTTCCTCGATCGGCGCCTGACCCCACTGGAGCGCAACGCCTGGCAGGTGTTCCGCCTGCAGCTCAATGAGGATGGTGTCACCGCGTTCCCGACCTACGACCAGCTTCGGCCCTACCTCGCCTCGATGCCGTGCGCGGCGCAGGCGTCGCATGAAACCGTGGCGCGCGCCTTGACGCTGCTGCGCCTCACGCGCTGGCTGTCCCTGGTGCGGCGACGGCGCGACCCCAAGACCGGCCGCATCCTCGGCAACCTCTACGTGCTGCACGACGAGCCGCTGACGCCCTTCGAGGCGATCCAGCTCGACCCCGATTACCTCGGCCTGGTCAGCCAGGCGCTGACGCACGCCGCGAAGGCGGTGCAGCTCGTCGGCGTGAACACGCTCAAGGAGATCGCCGAAGACCCGATGCTCTCGGGCCGCACGCTGCCTACGCGCCTGCAGGTGCTGGCACAGCGCCTGGACGACCAAGGCTGGAGCACCGGCAGTTATCCACAGGAGGCTGTGGATCACGATTCCGAAGAAGGCCGGCAAGCCCTTCTTCGGAATGCCGAACGCCCGTCTTCGGATTCCGAAGCAGGGCCGAAACCCGCGCCAGACGGCTCTCTTCGGAATCCGAAGCAGGACCGTACAGTACGTAATGATCGTATTGATGAAGTACGTACAGTACCGCGCGCGAAGGCGCTGCAGAACCTGCGATTGCCGGAGCGCTTCCTGCGCCTGAAGGAAGAGCAGCAGGCCGGCGCCTTGGTGGCCCTGCAGCAGGTCGATGAATCCCTGCGGCAGACCGTGCTCGACGAATGGGCGGCACGTTGTGGCAGCAGCGGCGTGCGCAATGCTGCGGGCTACCTGTTCGGGATCATCCAGAAGGCAATGCGCGGGGAGTTCAAGGCCTGGGCCGCAGAGAGCCTATCGGCACCGCGCCCGCCGCCGCCCATGGCGTCAGCTTCCCAGCCCGCTTCGCCGGCACCAGGACCGCCTCCAGCCAATGGCCCTGGCCGGGAGGCCGCGCGGGCGTATCTCGCGCGCTTGCGCGCCAGCCTAGGCGAGCGTTGATCGACGGCTATCCCCAGGGGATAGCTGGAACACGTCGCCTTCCAGCGCGTGGCGTACTCGGCATCAGCCCGCAGCTATGTACCGGGAGCTATCCCCAGGGGATGGGTAGCACACGCAGCCTTCCCGCGACGCAAACCGGGCGCATGCCGGATGCGGTTTGTTGACTGACGGCCTTCCGGCCGATCTTGATGCTGGCGGCTCGTTCCTTCACCGCGAGACGCAGCCATGGCCAACGAACCCCAGCAACCCCTGCAGTTGAACCTCGGATCGCTGCGCAGCGCGATGTCGCTGACGCTGCACACCCACCACGCTTCGCGCATCTGGCACGGGCGAGCGCCTGCTGAAGGACGCCCCGGAATCATCGGCCTGAACGGCTACATCAGCGTGATGAACAAGATGAAGCGCGGCGCCGAACAGGACGACCCGTATTCGGACTTCTGGATGCTGCGCATCGAAGACAAGCTGACGCAGACCAAGGCCAGCCTGCAGGCGCTGCGCGAACAGGTGGATCAGGCGCTGGCCGACGTGCCGCCCGCGCTGACCCTGGGCGAGAACATGAACGTGCAGCCCGTGAAGCTGCCGCTGTTCGTCAATGCACAGCTCGGCTTCATGGCGGTGTACCTGCTGGCCGACTACGACGACCTGGCCCGCAAGCTGATCCTGGCCCACCACACCGCGCTGATCGACCGCAGCACGCTGGAGCGCTGGCTCAACGACGGCGCGCACGCGCTGCGCAGCCTGTTCTCGCTGGCGCAGCAGTACCGCTACTCCGGCACGACGCGCGACGACTTCGCTGGCAAGAACGCGGCGGCGCGAGCGGCGCTGGAGAAGTTCGGCGAGCTGCCGCAGGACGTGCTCGAAGGTACGCGCCGCTCGCGCTTCGCGCCGCCGATCGCGCGGCGCCCGGGCCGCAACGATGCGCCGACTTCCGCGTCAGCCGATGCGCCGACGGCTTCCTCCGCTGGCGCAGCCGATGGGGTTGCGCATAGTGATGCAGGCCCCGAAGCATGACGGACGCGCCTTCTGCCGGCCGCACCGCGCGCTTCGTGCCGCTGGAACAGGTGGCCTTCCAGCACCTGGCACACGCAGGCTACCTAAAGGGCCTTTTACAGCCTTTTAAAGGTAAGGGGAGTCTGGAGACCTGGGCCAGCCAATGCACGGCGCTGCGCGACGAGTTGATCGACCTGGCGCAGCAGCGCGTGCTGGCGCAGGCGCGGGCCTACCCCTTCAACCGGCTGGACGTGCAACTGGCCCAGCAGACCACTGGCGCAGGGACGACCTTCCTGCGCTGGCGCAACCTCGACCGTTCCAGCATGGGCGTGGCGCTGTGGGAGGCGCTGCTGGCCAACCCCGCCACGCCGCCGTCGCTGATCGACGACCTGTACGCGATCGAGTTGCAGCGCATCGTGCTGAACATGCAGATCAGCCTCACCCACAGCATCGCCCGCCAGGCCATGGAGTGCGCCGCCAAGGTCGCCCAGGCCGAGGCGATCCACTTGCGGCGCACCCATGGGCCTGCCGCATTCACGTCTTCCATCACCAAGGAGTCACCATGAGCACGCACTTTGTCGGCGAGGGCAACATCGGTTCTGCGCCGGACTACCGTGAGTTTCCGAACGGCAACGACGAGCCGCGCCGGCTGCTGCGCCTGAACGTCTACTTCGACAACCCCGTCCCCAAGAAGGATGGCGAGTTCGAGGACCGCGGCGGCTACTGGGCGCCGGTGGAGCTGTGGCACCGCGACGCGGACCACTGGAAGACGCTGTACCAGAAGGGCATGCGGGTGCTGGTCGAGGGCCGCACGGTCAAGGACGAGTGGGAAGACGCCGACGACAACGAGCGGACGACCTTCAAGATCGAGGCGCGGCGGGTCGGCATCCTGCCGTACCGCATCGAATCGGTGGCGCTCAGCGCCAAGCCGGCCGGCGGGCAGTAGCTCGCCCGCCGCGCGCGCCTCGGGGGCGGCTGTAGCAGCCGTCAGCCGCCCGCGATGCACCAGCGAACTATCCCCTGGGGATAGCGCCAAGGTCGTCCACCGAGTTCCAGCCGCCCTCCCGAAACGAGTCTCCCGCTGCGCCAGCCGCCTACAAAGCGGGGGCTGCGCCAATCGGCTTCCTTGCTGCCGGCATCTTCCGGCCCCGCCAAGCTGGGGCCATTCGATGAACCGCACATTCCAGAGGAGGCTTCATGCGCGTGTTCCTGTGCGAGAAGCCGTCCCAAGGCAAGGACATCGCCCGCGTGCTGGGCGCCGGCCAACGTGGCAACGGCTGCTACAGCGGCTCGGGTCTGGTCGTGACCTGGTGCATCGGACACCTGATCGAAGCTGCTGCGCCAGAAGCCTACGGCGAGCAGTACAAACGCTGGTCCATCGACCAGCTCCCGATTCTTCCTGAGCGTTGGCAGGTCGAGGTCAAGCCCAAGACCGCCGCGCAGTTCAAGACCGTCCAGCAGCTTCTCGCCAAGGCGAGCGAGCTGGTGATCGCCACCGACGCCGACCGCGAAGGCGAGATGATCGCCCGCGAGATCATCGAGCTGTGCGGCTACCGCGGGCCGATCCAGCGCCTGTGGCTGTCGGCGCTCAACGATGCGTCCATCCGCAAGGCGCTGGCCGCGCTGAAGCCCTCGGCCGACACGCTGCCGCTGTACTTCTCGGCCCTGGCCCGCAGCCGCGCGGACTGGCTGATCGGCATGAACCTGAGTCGCCTGTTCACCGTGCTCGGCCGTCAGGCCGGCTACTCCGGCGTGCTGTCGGTCGGGCGCGTGCAGACGCCGACGCTCAAGCTCGTGGTGGACCGCGACCGCGAAATCTCGCGCTTCGTCTCGGTGCCGTTCTGGACTGTCGATCTGGTCCTGTCGCACGCGGGCCAGCGCTTCACCGCAAGCTGGACGCCGCCGGACGGATGCACCGACGACGCCGGCCGCTGCCTGCAGCAGCCGGTGGCGCAGCAGGCCGCCCAGCGCATCCGCGGCGCCGGCCAGGCGCAGGTGCTGTCGGTGGAAACCGAGCGCGTGCGTGAAGGCCCGCCGCTGCCGTTCGACCTGGGCACATTGCAAGAAGTTTGTTCCAAGCAGTTGGGGCTGGACGTGCAGGAGACCCTGGACATTGCCCAGGCCCTGTACGAGACCCACAAGGCGACGACCTATCCGCGCTCGGATTCGAGCTACCTTCCCGAGAGCATGCTGGCCGAAGTGCCGGCCGTGCTCGATGCGGTATTCGCCACCGATCCCAGCCTGCGCCCGCTCATCGAGCGCTTGGACCGCACTCAGCGTTCATGCGCCTGGAACGACGGTAAGGTCAGTGCTCACCACGGCATCATCCCGACGCTGGAGCCCGCGAACCTCTCGGCCATGAGCGACAAGGAGCTGGCGGTGTACCGGCTGATCCGCGCGCATTACCTGGCGCAGTTCCTGCCGCATCACGAGTTCGACCGGACGGTGGCGCAGTTCGCTTGCGGCGGCCAATCGCTGGTGGCCGTGGGCAAGCAAATCGTTGCGGCCGGCTGGCGCCAAGTGCTCACGGCGCCCGAACCGGAGGACGGTGACGGCGAGGAAGCGCAGCGCAGCCAGGTGCTGCCCGCACTGCATGCGGGCCTGGCCTGCCAGGTCGGCGCGGTGGACCTGAAGGCGTTGAAGACGCTGCCGCCCAGGCCGTACACGCAGGGCGAACTGGTCAAGGCCATGAAGGGCGTCGCCAAGCTCGTGACCGATCCGCGCCTGAAGCAGAAGCTCAAGGACACGACCGGCATCGGCACCGAAGCCACGCGCGCTAACGTCATCAACGGGCTGCTGGCCCGTGGCTACCTGGTCAAAAAGGGACGCGCCGTGCGCGCCTCGGATGCGGCCTTCACACTGATCGACACCGTGCCGCCGGCCATCGCCGATCCGGGCACGACCGCGGTGTGGGAGCAGGCGCTGGACATGATCGAGGCCGGCACGCTGACGCTGGACACCTTCATCGAGAAGCAATCGACCTGGGTGGCGCAGCTCGTGCAGCAGTACCGTGGCGCGACGCTCTCCCTCAAGCTGCCTCCGGCGCCGGCCTGCCCGCAGTGCGGCGCAGCGATGCGCCAGCGCAGCGGCAAGAACGGCGCGTTCTGGTCGTGCAGCCGCTACCCGGACTGCAAGGGCACGCAGCAGGTCGAATCATCGACCGGCAAAGGCGGTGCGCCCCGCAAGCCGCGCCGCTCGCCCAAGGTGTCCTGACGCCCCGAATCCCCCTGCCACGCCGTGACGGCGGGGCAAGCATCCCGCCTCCCGCGGGCTCCCCAGCGCGCGACCCCTTCTGCAACGGCGTGCGCGTCCCACTGGTCCGTCATGGGCCAGGGGACGAGAAGGCCATTCCTCCCCGAATCGCGCATCGCGCCATTCCGCTGGTCCAGTCTCTCGCGCCGATGGCGAGGGGTCTCCTGACGGCTTGCCTGCCTTGCGGCGAGCGGCCAGGAGACCCCTCGGGTCGACGGTATTCGGTGCCGGTGCCCGCCGGCGGAACAACGGGCTCCCTTTGTGTGTGGATGCACGCCAGAGGTTTCCGGCCCCAGCCACGACATGGGCCGGGTGCGATTGCTGACGCAGCGAGCGGCTTTGACGACGGCCTGCGCTGATGCAGCCCACAGGTGGTTATCCTTCCTCTCCAGCCGAAGGCCCGTGCGGCCTTCGGCGACTACTCATTGCACTGAGGCACCTCTGTTCCCCGGAATACCTTTGCGAGAGCGCATCACAACGTCATTCGACGCCCGAGCAGCACCGCGCTCGAAGGACACAGGCTCGCGGCCTGCCGTGTGGCAAGGATGGCCGCCGGTGCGACGCTGCGCTCGATTGGCTTGAAGCCCGCACGCTCGAAGAACGGCGCGGCCGTGGTGGTCAGCAACCAGGCGTCACGCCCGCCCTCGTCGAAGGCGCGGCGCAACAGCAGCGCGAGCATGCCGCCGCCGAGGCCGCGATGACGCGCGTGCGGCAGCACCACGAGAGAACGCACCAGCACGTCCCGGCCCATGCGCTCGAAGCCGCCGTAGCCCACGCGCTCGCCGGACACCGTGGCATAGGCGAAGAAGCTGCGCCCCGATTCGGCCAGGTCGTCCGTGGGAAGCCCGGCCTCCTGCAAAGCCAGGGCAAGGTCCGGGTCGCTGCCGGCGATCGGCGTATCCACCAGCAGCGGCGTGCCATCCTCCTTGCGAATTTCGCCCGCCGGCCGCTGCGGCAACAGCTCGATCACCATGTCCGAGGGGCGGCACAGACGCACGCCCAAGTGGGACACCACGATGGGCCGATTGATGAGGATCGGGTGCGCCAGCATCTGGTCGATCAGTTCGTCATCGCTCCAGTGCGCGGCATCCAGGCCCAGCTCCTTGTAGGGCGTGCCCTTGACGCGCAACACGTCCCGCACGCGCATGCCCATGCGCGCGATCAGCGTCTTCAAGGTCTCGCGGTCGGGTGGTGTCTTCAGGTACTCGATGACCGTGGGCTCGATGCCGCTGGCGCGGATCAGCGCCAGCGTGTTGCGCGACGTGCCGCAGTCCGGGTTGTGGTAGATCGTGATGGTGCTCATGCCGGATGCCTCGCTGCGTCGCGCGGGGCCTGTTCGTACCAGGCTCGGGAACGGTTGACCACGCGCACCACCAGCAGCATCACCGGCACCTCGATCAGCACGCCGACCACGGTGGCCAGCGCGGCGCCGGAATGGAAACCGAACAGGCTGATGGCCGCCGCCACCGACAGCTCGAAAAAGTTGCTCGCACCGATCAGCGCCGAGGGACAGGCGATGTTGTGTTTCTCGCCCACCTTGCGGTTGAGCCAGTAGGCCAGGCCGGAATTGAAGAACACCTGGATCAGGATCGGCACCGCCAGCATGGCGATCACCAACGGCTGCTGCAGGATGGCCTGGCCCTGGAAGGCGAACAGCAGCACCAGCGTCAGCAGCAGCGCCGCGATCGACAGCGGGCCGATGCGGGCGAGCGCGGCATCGAATGCGGCCCGGCCACGACGCAGCAGCGCGCGGCGCCACAACTGCGCGAGGATGACCGGGATGACGATGTAGAGCACCACCGAGGTCAGCAGCGTGTCCCACGGCACCGTGATCGCCGACAGGCCCAGCAGCAGCCCGACGATGGGTGCGAAGGCGAACACCATGATGGTGTCGTTCAGCGCCACCTGCGACAGCGTGAACACCGGGTCGCCGCCGGTCAGCCGGCTCCAGAGGAACACCATCGCCGTGCAGGGCGCGGCCGCCAGCAGGATCAGCCCGGCGACGTAGCTGTCGAGCTGGTCGGCCGGCAGCCAGTCGGCGAAGACCTGACGGATGAACAGCCACGCCAGCAGCGCCATCGAGAACGGCTTGACGGCCCAGTTGATGAACAGCGTGACGCCGATGCCGCGCCAGTGCTGGCGCACCTGGCCGAGCGCACCGAAGTCCACCTTGAGCAGCATCGGGATCACCATGATCCAGATCAGCAGGCCAACCGGCAGGTTGACCTGGGCCACTTCCATGCGGCCGATGGCCTGGAACGCGCCGGGCGCGAGCTGGCCCAAGGCGATGCCGGCGACGATGCACAACAGCACCCACACCGTCAGGTAGCGCTCGAAGATGCTCATCGGAGTTGGGTTCGACGGATTCATGGCGCCTTCCGGCTGGCCAAGTCCCGCAGACGTTCCACACCGACCGGCTCTTCTGTCAGAAGGGGCACGACGGCAAAGCGCTGGGCATGCCGTGTTGCCACGGCGTCGAGTTCCTGCAACTCGTTATGCGCCCGTTGGCGCAGCAGCGGGGAACGCGGGTGCGCTGCCGCGACACTGCTGTTGACGACCCATGCCCACGGTTCGATGCCTGCTCGGCGCAGATCGGATTGTAGATTGGCCGCTTCCAATACGGGCGTGGTTTCGGCAAGCGTGACGATGAGCACCTTGGTTTGCTTTGGATCTTGCAACTGCATCATCGGCGTCGTGTAGTGCAGACCCGTGCCGCCCATCTGCCGGGCGATTTCGCGGTGGTATGCGCCTGTCGCGTCGAGCAGGAGCAAGGTATGCCCTGTGGGAGCAGTGTCCATCACCACGAACTTCTTGCCGGCCTCGCGGATGATGCGGGAGAACGCCTGGAACACCGCGATTTCCTCGGTGCAGGGGGAGCGCAAGTCTTCCTCCAGCAGGGCACGACCTTCGGCATCGAGCTGAGCGCCCTTGGTGTCCAGCACATGCTGTCGGTAGCGCGCCGTTTCTTCATGCGGGTCGATGCGGCTGATCGTCAGGTTGGCAAGCGAGCCTTCCAGCGTTTCGGCCAGATGCGCGGCCGGGTCTGAGGTGGTCAGGTGAACGGGCAGCCCCTGGTCTGCCAGTTTCACAGCGACGGCTGCGGCCAGTGTCGTCTTGCCTACACCCCCCTTGCCCATCACCATGACCAGTCCGTGCCCATCGGCGGCAATCTGGTCGACCAGGGTGGACAAGTCCGGCGCATCGAGCGTGGCAGGCTCCACGGCATCGGCACAGCCAGGGCTGGCGGTCTCGACCAGCAGACCGCGCAAGGCATCGAGGCCCACGAGGTTGAAGGGTTTGAGCGCGATCCGGTCCCGGGGCAAGGCCTTCAGCGCTTCCGGGACGGCAGTCAGTGCGGCTTGCTCTCGCCGATGAATCGCTGCAGCCAATGCGTCTTGCTCGGCCTCACCGGCGGGGAACACGCCGTTGATGACGAAGTATTGCTGCGACAGCCCGATGGCGGCCAGTTCTTCGTGGGTGCGCTGCAGCGCGGCGCGTTGCGCACGAGCCACCAGAACCAGGCGGGTACGCAACGGATCAGCCAGACCTTCGACGGCTTCCTTGTACTGGGTGCGCTGCTTCTCCAAGCCTGCGAGCGGTCCCAGGCAGGACGCATCGCCCTTGCCGGCTTCCAGAAAGCCAGTCCATGCGCCAGGCAGTTGGAGCAGACGGATGGTGTGGCCGGTGGGTGCCGTATCGAAAATGATGTGCTCGTAGTCGGTCGTCAGCGTCGAGTCGATCAGTAATGCCGTGAACTCGTCGAAGGCGGCGATTTCCGTGGTGCAGGCACCGGAGAGCTGTTCTTCGATACCTCGCACCACCGGATCGGGCAGAACTCCACGCACCGGGCCGACGATGCGATCCCGATAGGCTTGGGCAGCCGCCTGTGGGTCGATTTCCAGTGCCGACAGGTTCGGCACGGCGGGAATCGCCGTAATGCGATTGCCGATGCGCTCGCCGAAAACCTGCCCCACGTTCGAGGCCGGGTCAGTGCTGACGAGCAGGACGCGCCGGCCTTGAGCGGCCAGTTGCACGGCGGTTGCGCATGCAATGGAAGTCTTGCCGACGCCTCCCTTGCCAGTGAAGAAAAGGAAGCGAGGCGGTTGAGCGAGAAAGTGCATTGAAGTTACCTTGTTCAGCAGCAGCGGCTACCGCCGCCGCAGCGCCCTTGTGCTTGGGTTTGCGATTGCGGCGCGGCGGGTGCGGCGATGCCCGCCCAGCGGGCCAGATCGTCACGCGCCGGATAGCGGCCCGCCAGCGCCAGTTGGCCGTCCACCAGCGTCACCGGCAGCACGGTCTGGCCGGTGCGCTCCAGCAAGCCCTTGACGATCGCGTTCTCGGCGAATGCCAGGGGCTGCTGCGACAGATTGAAGCGCTCGATCCGGGCACCGTTGCGGCTGGCCCAATCCACGTCGGCCGCGAAGGTCACGAGGTTCTGGTCCACTTGCGTGCCGCACACGCCGGTGTTGCAGCACAGGGCCGGATCGAAGACTTGGATGTTTCTCATCGTTGTACTCCTGGATTTGGTAACGGGTTCAAGAGGACAAGCTGGGGTCCAGCATGCGGCTCGCGGCAATCATTCCGGCGCGCACCAGCAAGTCTTCGGGGATCACTTCATAACGCTGGCCACCGACTTCCACCGTGCGGCAATCGTTGTCGCCGCATTCGTCGCAGCAGCGGCTGCGGCCCGTCTGCCCGCCCAGCCAGTATTCGATGGGTTGTCCAGCGATCAGGATCTGGTTGGATTGCAGCGGGTCTTGCAGGAACGCGGCTTCGTCGATTTCCTGTGTCTGCAATTCAGGCGCGATGCCCAGCGGTTCCAGCGCCTGTTGCAGCTTCCGGACGGCGCGCTGCACTTCTTCACTCGTGCCCTGGCAGCGCGGGCAGGTCGTTCCCCGTCCGCTAACCAGGCGTTGCCAGGAAATGGGCAGGCGCTTCATTTGAATGTCGGGCATGAGCCGTCCTCTCAGACACGGATGAGAGGCCGCCTTCACTTCTGGCCGATGTCGCGCAACTCGCGCTGCAAGGACATGGCGTCCAGGCGCGCGAGCGGCAACGACAGGAACAGTTCGATGCGGCGCTTGAGGACCAGGGCGGCATCCATGAAAGCCATGCGTTGTTGAACCTCGCTGCCTTCGACGGCCGCCGGATCGGGCACGCCCCAATGGGCCGAGACGGGCTTGCCCGGCCAGACGGGGCAGACCTCGGCGGCGGCGTTGTCGCAGACCGTGAAGATGAAATCGAACACCGGCGCACCGGGTGCCACAAACTCGTCCCAGCTCTTGCTGCGATAGGAGGTGCCGGGCAGGCCCATGCGCTCCAGCGTGGCGAGCGCCAGCGGGTGGACTTCGCCCTTGGGGTGGCTGCCCGCCGAGTAGGCATGAAAGCGCCCTTGCCCCAGCGCGTTCAGGATGCCTTCGGCGAGAATCGACCGGGCCGAATTGCCCGTGCAGATGAACAGCGCGTTGTAGGTGGTCTCTGTTGTCATGGGCGCCTCGCGTCAGCAGCAGGAAGCAGCCGGCTTCGCGGCGGTGCGGCCGTCGCTGGGTGCGCAGCAAGCCGCAGCCGTGCCGCTTGCGGTGTGAGGCGCTTCGTTGAACACCGGGATGTTGCCGAGCGTGTGGAAGTGCTCCCAAGCCACGCCCTGCGGGTCGGTGATCCAATGCTTCTCGCTGCGCGCGTAGCAGCAGGTCGTCGTGCCTTCGTCGAGCATCGTCATGTCGGCCGCCTGCGCGCGGGCCTTCAGGGCGGCGAGTTCGTCGGCGTCGTCGGTCTGGATGCCCAGATGGTCGATGCCCGGCTTGCTGCCGCGCGTGGAGATGGCGAAGTTGACCGGCGGGTCTTGGCGTAGTCGCCCTCGACGCGCGCCGGCTGCGCGGCGAACAGTTGGGAATAGAAGCCGATGCTGCGGTTCGGATCATCGACGTGCAGGTGGACGTGGAAGCGCTTCATGGGAAGTCCTTTCAGCAGGAGGTACAGGCATGGGAGGTAGCGTTAGCCTCGCACACGCCACTTTGGCAGCAGTGCTCGGTCAGGTAGCCGAGCAGCCCGTTCATGTGGGCGAAGTCGGCGCGGTAGATCAGGTTGCGGCCCTGCTGCTCGATCGTGACCAGGCCGGCATGGGCCAGCTCCTTCAGGTGGAAGGACAGGGTGTTGCGGGCCACGTCGAGCTGGTCGGCCAGGACGCTGGGGGTGAGCCCTTCGAGGCCGGCAACGACCAGGGCGCGGAACACGCGCAAGCGCTGGGTGTGGGCCAGGGCATTAAGGGCGGAAACGGCTTGGGTCTCGTTCATGATTCGATGATACAACATTTATCGAATCATTGTGCAAGCGTCTCGCAATGGAGGGTCGGACGCGCCCGGCGAATCGGGGGCGCGGCAGCGTCCGATTGCTGCATGACGCGGCTATCCGGCAGTCGAAAGCTCTCCCCCATGCGCTGCTGACAGTCGTCAGCACCATGCCCTGGCAGCCCCGGTCTTCAAGGCTGCAACGCGCCTCGCCGCGCTGACCGCACCAGTCCGCTTCGCATCGACCACCGCGGACGAGCGTTTCACAACGCCGATGCCGTTCATGTTCAACCCTTCGGGAGTTTCCGCTCCCGTCAGGGCGTGGTCCTCCCGGTCTTTCAACCACCAGGAGAAACCCATGTCCCTCGCGTTCGCATCGGCGCCTTTGAGCGTCGAACAGGCCCGCACCGAATCCATCGGCTTCCAGGCCCTGGCCTACGTCGGCAAGCGCCTGCCCTTGCAGCTGCTTTGCAGCGCAGCCGGCCACTACATCGGCACCGCCGATGCGGACGGCCCGGTCTCGCGTGAATCGGCCAGCTACTTCCGCTCGCACCACGCCGCCGACCAGGCCCTGCGAACGGGCCGCTGGCAGCAGCGCCTCAACCCGTGATTCCGCAACCACCCGGAGCCCATGTCATGAACCAATCTCTGCCCCAAGAGGTACTTGATCAGATCGAGTTGGAACACCAGCACTTCGAGGCCGCACCCCAAGCCTTCTTCGAGGCGTGGAAGCGCGGCGTTCGCATCGCCGGCCACGAGTGGTTCGGCGACGGCACCCGCGAAGGCTTGCAACACGCCAAATCGAAGTGGGATCTGCGGCCGAAGCTGCTGATGCTGAACGACGCCCTTGGCATCCTGAGCAGCGGCCAGCGGATGTTCCTGTCCGCGATGGTGAGCTTCTACAACTCGCGCGAAGGCGGCGCGATGCTCAAGCGCTGCGGCTTCGAGGGCCTGTCCGACCTGGGCGGCCTGGACCTGGAGCGGCGCAAGGTCATCGCCGACCTCACGCTGCACTACAACGGCTGGTGAACCCCCGGCAACCCAGCGCTTCTTCTTCTCCAACCCCACGAGGGACATGCGTCCTTCGGGGCCATGTCCCTCCTTCTTTTCACAGGAGCAGCCATGTCCCGAATCACCGTCTTCCACTGACCTTCGCCGCCCGCCACCAGGGCGGTCCGACACAGCGGCCGGCTCACCGGCTGCCACTTCATCCACTCGCTGGGGTTCAATCCCCGGCAGGGGTTTGGCCCAGCCATCCCCTGCTGGAGAAATCCCATGTCCCATTCCAACAATCCCTTCGTCCGCGGCTACGACGGCCTTTCCGTCGAACGGCTGCTGGCGATTTCCTACGACGACGACTGCCCGCTGAGCTATCTGCCGCTGCACACCTCGCAGTCGCACCTGCCCGACAGCCAGGTCGAGCGCCATGCCGGCGTCTTCTGTGACGACTTCGCGCTGATCACCGAGGGCCAGAACGTGCCGCCCGAGTTGGACGCGCAGTGCCCCAGCCACGGCATCGCCCGAAACCTCGTCTACGCCGTCATGGCCGAAGAAGCCGGCAAGCCGCTGCACGTCGGCGATACCTGCTCTGAGGAAGCCGCGCGCGAGGTTGTGCGGCGATTGAGCTTCGAGACCGGTTTCTACAGCCGGTGCTGGGAAATCAGCAGTGCCCATCTCACCCCCGAGGCGGGCCGCTTCCTCGCCGAACTGGCGGACATCGCCACGCCGAGCGGCTTCTTATTCGTCGCCTTTCGCATTCCGTACAGCCCCGCGATCGGCGTGAAGCTGATTGCTACCCCCTGGACGGATGCGAACCTGTTGCTCGTCGAGTGCATCACCGCCGAACAGCTGCGGCAGGAGCACCGGGCCAAGGGCGTGCCGGAGTGCCTCGTGGAAGTGCTGCACCTGGCTGCGCTCGCCGATGTTCGCATGCTGGTGTTCGATGCCGATGCCCCGGTACTGGACGGGCTCACGCTCTACGACGACGAGTAACCCGAAACCCATTCGAGCCCCCATGTCGGGGCTCTTCCTTTTCATCGAACTCGGTGGCGGCCGCCTTTTTCAGAAGACGATTGCCCGAGATGTCTGACGTCCATGGCGCTTCCCTGATACCCAGGCCAATCCATGACCTATCAGCAATGCAGGGCGGCGATCAGCGGACAGGAAACATTGCCTTGATGCGCATGGCACTCACCAACCAGCGTGGATAAGGCTGCCTCGATCCGGCGCAGGTCGGACAGCTTGGCGCGCACATCGTCCAGCCGCAAGGCAGCCAGTTCCGCCGCCTCGCTGCAATGGGTCCCGTCTTCCAGTTTCAGAAGCTGCCCGATCTCGTCCAGGCTGAAGCCCAGCCGCTGCGCCGCTTTCACGAACTTCACCCGCGCCACGTCGGCGCTGCCGTAGCGGCGGATGCTGCCGTAAGGCCGGTCCGGCGTCGGCAGCAGTCCCTTGAGTTGATAGAAGCGGATCGTCTCGACGTTGACCCCGGCCGCCTTGGCGAACGCGCCGATGGTCAGGCTGTCCGGATCGGTGTTCATCACGCTTGACTCCGTAGTTGACTACGGAAGTAACGTTAGCGCATCAGACCAAAACCCGGAAGGATTTTCCATGACAGAACCCAAGAGCGGTCGCGGCGCCTTGGCCGCCGGTGGCCTCGCCGCAATCCTCGCCTCGACCTGCTGCCTCGGCCCGCTGGTGCTGGTCGCGCTCGGCTTTTCAGGGGCATGGATCGGCAACCTCACCGTGCTGGAACCGTACCGGCCGATCTTCATCGGCGCGGCGCTGGTCGCGCTGTTCTTCGCCTGGCGCCACATCTTCCGGCCGGCGCAAGCCTGCAAGCCGGGCGAGGTGTGCGCGATTCCCCAAGTTCGCTCGACCTACAAGCTCATCTTCTGGATCGTGGCCGCCCTGGTGGTGGTCGCGCTCGCCTTTCCCTATGTCCTTCCGCTGTTCTACTGACAGGAGATCATCATGATTAAGAAACTTGCCGCTCTCGTGGCCCTGGCCGCCACCCTCGCCACGCCCGCCTGGGCCGCCGTCCAGACCGTCACGCTGTCCGTGCCCGGCATGACCTGCGCCGCCTGCCCGATCACGGTCAAGAAGGCGCTCACCAAGGTCGAGGGCGTCAGCCAAGTGGACGTGAGCTTCGACAAGCGCGAGGCAGTCGTGACCTTCGACGACGCCAAGACTTCCGTCCAGAAGTTGACCGAAGCCACCACCAGCTCCGGCTATCCGTCCAGCGTCAAGCGTTGAACAGGGAGTGATTCCATGACACCGATTGCGCGCATCGCCGACAAGGCCGGGGCATTGGGTACCGTCATTTCCGCGATGGGCTGCGCGGCCTGCTTTCCTGCGATTGCGAGCCTGGGCGCAGCCATCGGGCTCGGTTTTCTGCAGCAATACGAAGGCTTGTTCGTTTCTACGCTGTTGCCGCTGTTCGCCGGTTTGGCGCTGCTGGCGAACGCCCTGGGCTGGCTGCGCCACCGGCAATGGCATCGCAGCGTGCTGGGCATGATCGGCCCTGCGCTCGTGCTGGCTGGACGGTTCCTGTGGATCACGCCCCTGCTCTACACGGGAATCGCCTTGATGGTCGGTGTGTCGATCTGGGATCTGGTGTCACCGGCCAACCGCCGCTGCGGGCCGGACGGCTGCGAACTGCCCGCAAAACAGGGATGAAGCGGTCACCACAAGAGGAATGAGACCATGACACAACTGAAAATCACCGGCATGACCTGCGAATCGTGCGCGGCGCACGTTAGGGAAGCGCTGGAGCGGGTGCCCGGCGTGCGTTCGGCGGAGGTGTCCTACGCCAAGGGCAATGCAACCCTGGCCATGACCGCAGAGACTCCGACCAACGCGCTGTTCGCCGCCGTCGCCGGACTCGGATACCGCGCCGCGCTGGCTGATTCGCCGAATGCGCCACCGCGCGGCGGGCTGTTCGACAAGGTGCGCGAATGGGTTGGCGGCGGGGATAAGACCGACCACGGCGACGGCAAGCTGCATGTCGCCGTCATCGGCAGCGGCGGGGCGGCGATGGCCGCGGCGCTGAAAGCCGTCGAGCAGGGCGCGCGGGTGACGCTCATCGAGCGCGGCACCCTCGGCGGCACCTGCGTCAATGTCGGCTGCGTGCCGTCCAAGATCATGATCCGCGCCGCGCACATCGCCCATCTGCGTGCGAGCAGCCCTTTCGACGAGGGCATCTCGGCAGTCGCGCCGACCATTCTGCGCGAGCGGCTGCTCGCCCAGCAGCAGGCGCGCGTCGAGGAACTGCGCCACGCCAAGTACGAAAGCATTCTGGACGGCAATCCATCCATCACACGGCTGGCGGGCGAGGCCCGGTTCAAGGACGCGCGCACGTTGACCGTGGAGACCGCAGACGGCGGCACGCGCGAAGTGAGTTTCGACCGCTGCCTGATCGCGACCGGCGCGAGTCCGGCGATCCCGCCGATCCCCGGCTTGAAGGACACGCCGTACTGGACCTCGACCGAGGCGCTGGCGAGCGACACGATCCCTCAGCGGCTGGCGGTGATCGGCTCATCGGTGGTCGCCGTCGAACTGGCGCAAGCCTTCGCCCGGCTGGGCAGCCGGGTGACGATCCTGGCGCGCAGCACCTTGTTCTTTCGCGAGGACCCGGCCATCGGCGCGGCCGTCACCGATGCCTTCCGCGCCGAAGGGATCGAGGTGCTGGAGCATACACAGGCGAGCGAAGTCGCTTACCGGGACGGCGAATTCGCGCTCACGATCGGGCAAGGCGAGCTGCGCGCCGACAGGCTGCTGATCGCCACCGGCCGCAGCCCGAATACGCAGGCGCTGAATCTGACAGCGGCGGGCGTGGCGGTTAACAAGCAGGGGGCCATCGTCATCGACTCAGGCATGCGCACCGGCGCGCCGGACATCTACGCCGCCGGCGACTGCACCGACCAGCCGCAGTTCGTCTATGTCGCAGCGGCGGCCGGCACCCGTTCCGCGATCAACATGACCGGCGGCGAAGCTGCGCTCGACCTGACCGCGATGCCGGCCGTGGTCTTCACCGACCCGCAGGTCGCCACGGTCGGGCTCACCGAAGCCGAGGCCCACCTCAAGGGAATCGAGACCGACAGCCGCACCCTCACGCTCGATAACGTGCCGCGCGCGCTCGCCAACTTCGATACCCGCGGCTTCATCAAGCTGGTGATCGAGGAGGGTTCGCGCCGGCTGATCGGCGTGCAGGCGGTCGCGCCGGAGGCGGGCGAACTGATCCAGGCGGCCGCGCTGGCGGTCCGTGCCCGGATGACTGTGGAGGAGCTGGCCGACCAGTTGTTCCCCTACCTGACGATGGTCGAGGGGCTCAAGCTCGCCGCGCAGACCTTCCGCAAGGACGTGAAGCAGCTGTCCTGCTGCGCGGGCTAGCGAGAAACACCTCAAATGCCAACCTCGTTCGATATCGCAGGGATTGCCGAGGCGCTGACACTGACCCGCGTAAGCGGCGCGGGGTCTGCTGATCTCTTCCGCGTTCTTTTGTGCGAGCTGGCGATGGGCCACCCGGTATCGCGCGAAACACTGGCAGCTGCTTTGGGCTGGACGGCGAGCCAGGTGACCGCCGCGCTGAACCAAGTCCGCAGTGTGGAATACGACGACCACGACAACATCGTCGGCTACGGCCTCACGCTGCGCGAGACGGCCCATGCCTTCGAAATGGATGGCCGGCGCCTCTATACCTGGTGCGCTCTCGACGCCCTGATGTTTCCGCCGATGATTGGCAGGACCGCGCGAGTCACCTCGTCCTGCGCTGCAACTCGCGCCCCGGTGCGGATGACGGTCACACCCGACGCGGTTTGCGATATCGATCCCGCCGGCGCCATGGTGTCTCTCGTGGCGCCGGATAGCTCGGCTGACGTTCGCAGCGCGTTCTGCTGCCACGTGCACTTCTTTGCTTCTGCGGCGGCAGCAAATGCCTGGGCCGGCGCGCATGCCCGCGTGGCGGTGGTCGGCGTGCACGACGCGTTCCGTCTCGGGCAATCGCTCGCGCAGCGGCTGAAGGAGCCGGCACTGCCCTCATATAGTTCGGGCGCTACCGAGGCGCGGCCGTGAACACCCACACGCTGCGCGCGGCGACCGAGCGCCCCGAGGCGCCGGCTCTCGGCGGCATGACGGATCTGCGCAGCGCCCAGGCCGATCCCGTGGCCGCTCGCGCGGACCCGGGCCGGCAACGCCGCGCACTGATCCTCTGCGGCGGCGGCGCGCGTGGGGCGATGGAAGTCGGTTTCTATCAGGCTATCACCGAACTGGGACTGTCCTTCGATCTCGTCGTCGGCAGCTCGGTGGGTGCCCTCAACGGCGCGCTCATTGCGGCGGGCTTCTCGCCGGCGGAGCTCGCCGGCCTCTGGCGCGGCATCCGCCGACGCGACCTCATCGCGTGGAGCGGGCGCGCCCTGCTGTCCGGCGGCTTCTACAGTTTCGACCCCCTGCGACGGCTGCTCGAAAAGACACTGCCGGTGCGCCGCTTCGAAGAACTCGAGCGCCCGTTGGTGATCACGACCACCAATCTGCGCACCGGTCACGTCCACTACTGGGATCGCGGCGATCTGCTGGCGCCACTCATCGCCAGCATGAGCCTGCCCGGCGCGTTCCCCCCGGTCTGGATCGGCGGTGAGCCGCATGTGGACGGCGGTGTCGCCAGCAACGTGCCGTTCGAGCCTGCATTCGACCGTGGCATTACCGAGATGATGCTGGCCTTGTGCACCTGCTGCCCGCCCGCTGCGCATCCGCCACATTCACCCTTTGGCGTGCTGCTGCGCAGCTTCCTCATCTCGCTGGACAGCAAGTACGCCTGCGATCTCAACCACTATCGGCGGCAAGGGATCGTCATGCGCGTCGCCCGGCCCGAGTTTCTGCTCGACGTCGGTCTGCTGGACTTCCAATACGCCGATGCGCTGATCCGCGCAGGCCACGAGCAAAGCCTGAAGGCTTTGCCCTGTTTCGCAGGCTAGCGGAAGGAGGAAGCGATGGACGATTACACGATCTCCAGGCTCGCCGGGGCGGCCGGTGTCAGCGTCCATGTCGTGCGCGACTATGTGCTGCGCGGGCTGGTGCGTCCGGTGCGTCACACGCCCGGCGGCTATGGCCTCTATGACGAGCAGGCGCTGGCGCGGCTGCGCCTGGTGCGGGCGCTGTTCGAGGCCGGGATCGGCCTCGACGAGTTGGCCCGCCTGTGCCACGCCCTGGATGCGGACAGCGATGCCGCCGAATGCCTGACCCGCTTGCGCACATGGCTCGCGGCACGGCGCGAGCGGCTGGAGTCCCTCGACCGGCAGCTCGCCGGCATGGCGGGTGCCAATGCGGAGTGCCGTTATGGATAACGATCAAACGCCGGGCTGGCGAGCCTACGCCTGGGGTGTGCTGGCCGCGCTGACCTGCCCGTGCCACTTGCCGATCCTGGCCGCCGTCCTGGCGGGCACGACCGCCGGCGCGTTCCTCAGCGAACATTGGGGAATCGCGGCGCTCGCCCTGGCGGCCCTGTTCCTTTTGGCCCTGACGCGGGCGCTACGGGCCTTCCGGAGCCGGTCATGATCGCGACGTCATCCGATGAACCGACCGCCACGCAATTGGCGCAAGCGGTGCAGCGGCAGGAACTGGTTCTTCACTACCAGCCGATCATCGCCGTGGACGGCGGCGCGCTCATCGGCGCGGAGGCGCTGTTGCGCTGGGCGCACCCCGACCTCGGTCTGCTGGCTCCTGTGCATATCCTGGCGCTGGCCGAGGCTGCCGGGCTGATGCCGCAGATCGGCGACTGGGTATTGCGGGAAGCCTGCCGGCAGATGCATGACTGGCAGACGGTCGTTCCGACATCGTTCCGCCTGGCGGTCAACGTGGCCGCCAGTCAGGTGGGGCCGGATTTCGACAGTGGTCTGCGGCACGTGCTGGCCGACACGCCGTTGCCCGGCGGGCGGCTGGAGATCGAGCTGACCGAATCGGCCGCGTTCGGCGATCCGGCGCTGTTCGCCCTGTTCGACGCACTGCGCGCCGTCGGCGTGCGCTTTGCCGCCGACGACTTCGGCACCGGCTATTCGTGCCTGCGACACCTGAAGTGCTGCCCGATCACCACGCTCAAGATCGACCAGTCCTTCGTGGCGGGACTGGTCGATGATGCCCGCGACCGCACCATCGTGCGGGCGGTGATCCAGCTCGCCCACGGGCTGGGCATGGAGGTGGTCGCCGAAGGCGTCGAATCGCCGGCCAGTCTCGAATGGCTGCGCCAGGCCGGCTGCGACGCCGTGCAAGGATTCCTGTTCTCCCCGCCGCTGCCGGCCGACGAGTTCATCCGCTTCGTCCATCAGAGGAGGTAGACATGATGAGCAACGAACCTGGGACGATTGCCTGCTGCGTCTGCTGCAAGGAAATCCCGCTTGACGCCGCCTTGACTTCGGAAGGCGCCGAGTACGTCGAGCACTTCTGCGGGCTGGAGTGCTATCGGCGCTTCCAGGCGCGCGCCAAGGCCGGCGAGCGCGAGCCCGACCGAGCGCCGGGCGGGCAGCCTGATCCGTTCTGAGCCAGGTCACGCCGCGCCACGTGGGTACGCCACTGCGCTAGAAGTTCAGACGAAAGCCGGTGGTCAGGATGTAGTCGTTTCGCAGCGCGCTGCCGTTCAGGTGCTGCGAGACCGGTATCTGGATGCCGGCTTCGAGCACCCATTTGCGGGTCACATACTGCACGGTCGGCGTCAGGAACAGCGTCGTGCCGCCCGAGTTCGGATCGTCAGCCCCATTGACCCGATCCATGGCGACATGGATCAGGTTGGCCTCCAGCCCGCCGTAGAGAAAGCTGGGGACGCCTTCGCCCAACGTGCCGGGCCACAGCCGGCGCTGGACCGACAGATCGAGGCGGCTGACCGCGCCGGCCCGGAAGCCGTTGGCTTCCCCATTGCGCTGAAAGGCGAGCTGGACGTCACCACCCCAATCCAGCGATTGAAAAGATGCCACCGCGCCGCCCTGCCAGTCCCACGAGCCGGAACCCGGCTGAAGCATCGGCGGCAGCCGTCCAAGGCGGTCGGAAGCGTGGTCGTCGCCGGTCGGCGCCTTGACGCCGAGAAACGGCGCGATGCGGAAGGTATGCCCCGTCGCGTTGTCCTCGTAGGCCGTGTAGCGGCCCATGAACATCGCATCGCCAAAGCCCGACTGGCTGCGCGTCCGCCCCGCCCACGTTCATCGACAGCCGCTTGTCGGCATAGGGCAGCACCGCGAACACAGCAAAGTTGCGGGTGACGCCGTAGCCCAGCACGGACATCAGGCCGGAGACCTCCATTCGGCGGTTCATCGGTGATGGATCGTCGGTGCTCTTCATGTAGACGAACTGCTCGCGCAGAATCCACTCGTCCTTGGAGATGGGCAGGGCCGTGTTGAAGGTCAGCGGCGCGGCGTTGGCGGCCCCCGCCCAGGCGCACAGCACGGCCAGCGCCAGGATGTTTCCGAACGGGACGTTCATTTGGCTTCTTCTTTGGAAACCTTCGCGTCACCGGGCGTGAAGCCGGCGTCATAGATCAACTGCTTGTAGCGTTTGAGGTCGGGTTGCGCGCCGGGCTTGAGCACGATGTGGACGTTTTGCGACTTCAGGCTCGCGCTCACGGAATCGACTTCGCTCGCCTTGCCGAGGTTCTTCTCCAACCCATAGGTGCAGAACGGGCAGGTCATGCCCTTGACGGCAATGTCCACCACCTGGCGCTCCGCGCCGAAGGCCATGAGTGGCAGGCAAAGCGCCAAGGCTGCTGCCAGGTGTTTCAGATAGGGTCTTTGCATGACGATGATCTCCTTCGAGGATGGGAGGCTCAGACCCCGAGCCAGATACGGATCGGCAGCGCCAGATAGGCGGCGAAGAAGCCGATGCCCCAGATAGCGGCCGAGACACCATGAATCCGCCGGTTCCAGCGCTGGGCGCGCTCGCACAAGCGCCCCAACTCGGGATCGCTCGGGCAGGCGCGACCCGGCCGGTAGAGCAGCCAGCCGGAGACCAGCAGCATCAGCCCGGAGCCCGCGAACACCCAGCCCTTGTGCAGGGCCAGCGTGACCAGGAACGGCACGGCGCTGGTGACGGCCGCCACGGTGGCACCCAGGCCCAGCATGACGAACAGGATCGGCAGGGCGCAGCAGATCAGCGTGCCGCTTGAAGCGAACAGCGTCAGCCAACTGACCGTGTTTTGCCGAAGCAGCGACGGGCCGGTCTTCATGGCGTGCCCCTACCAAGTGAGCCAGGGGAAAAAGGCGAACCAGCCATTGAGCAGATACAGGCCGGTGAGCATCAGCAGGATGCTGCCGGTCAGCTCGAAAGCCCTTTGGTACCGTCCGAGCGGTTTCATATGCTCGATCCGCTCCAGCGCGGCCGCCGCCAGAGCCAGGGGAATCGCGCGTCCGATGGCGAAACTGGTCAACATCGCCGCGCCGAACAGCGGCGAGCCGCTGGCCGCCGCCGCGCCCAGCAGTACGACGAGCGCCGGGGCGCAGGAGGGGCAGACGGCGACCGAGAACGGGATGCCGAGCGCGAACGCCCCCCAGCCGCTTGCGACACGCTTGGCCTTGAAGCCGAGCGCCGGCAACGGCAACTTGATCCACCCGGTCCACAGCAGACCAAGAATGATCAGCCAGGGGCCAAGCAGCAGCCCCCACCAGCGCCCGGCCATTGCCTGCACCCCTTGGCCGCCGAGTCCTGCCACCGTTCCCAGCAGAGCATGCGCAGTGATCAGACCCGCGATGAAAGCCAGTCCGTAACGGATCGCCTCCCGTGGCTCGCGCGCCCGCGTCACGTAGGCGAGCGGCACCGGCAGCGCGGCGATCGCCAGGGGGCTCAGGCTGAAGAACAGACCCGCCAGCAGGCTGATGCCGCTGGCGATTCCCACGCTTTGGGAGGCAAGCTGGCGCAGGGTCTCAAGCTCCATCGCCACGCCTCCCATCTCGCCGGCGCAGTTCGGCGACGAGCTGTTCGGCGGTCGGCAGCGCGGTGAACGCCAACTTTCCGTCGATGGCGAGCGCGGGCAGCGTCAGCACGCCCAGATCGACCGCGCGGTCGAGATCGTCGAGAACGTTGACCTCGCGCCACTCGACGCCGGACACGGTTTCGGCAGCCGCCCTGAGCGCTGTCGTCGCCCCCGCGCACTTGGCACAACCTGGCGTAAAGAACAGCTCGATCTTCAGGGGGTGCGCTCCGCCTCGAAGCCGACCGCTTCCAGGGCCGCCAGGATCGGACAGTCATCGAGCGGCAGCGAACCGCCAGCGCACTCGGCGATCAGCACGTCGAGCGCGGCGGACATCTTCTGGATGGCGCGAATCTTGGCGGCGAGCTGGAGTTTCTTCTCGATGGCGCGGCTCTTCACGTCGTCGCAGCAAGCGCTGTCGGCCTGGCGCAGATGTAGGAGTTCGCGGATTTCCGCGAGCGTGAAACCGCAAGCCTGGGCGTGCTGGATGAAGCGCATCCGCCGCACCGCATCCTCGCCATAGAGGCGATAGCCGCTGTCGGTCTTGCTCGCCGGAGCGAGCAGCCCCTCGCGCTCGTAATAGCGCAGCGCGTCGGGGCTAATGTCGCCCGCCCTGGCCAGCCTGCCGATGGTCAGCATCACGGCTGGCCAAGGCCGGCGGCGCGCAGGCTCGCCTCATCAACGCCGCGACCGGCGCAGCAGCCGGCAAGCTGACCGTCGATCGCCACTGCCGGCACCGAGCGCACGCCGAGCGTCTTCGCGCGCTGTGCCACGGCGATGTCACGCATGTCGAGCACATCGACTTCGCACGACGGGCAGGCCAGGCTTTTTACAAGGGTTTCAACATCGGTGCAGGCCGGGCAGCCGGCGCTGAACACCTCGACTTTGCGTTTGGCAGTCATTTCAAGGCTCCTGTTGATGTTCGTGATGAGTTGCAGCTACGCGGATGCGTGCTACCCCGTCACGATTTCAGGATAAACCTTGGAGCGAACTCCAGAGTCAAGGGGGCAGCCGGACGAATGAAGGCCACATCATCGAATCCACGCTTTCAAGGTCGAGGCATGCCGTCTGGATTGGGGCGAACGTGGGTTCGGTTCCCGGATTGCCCCCGTACGAAGGCGAGTAACCAATTGCGTGCCCCCCCCCCAATGCGGGGCTCGTCCTTTCCATGGAACGTGGTAGCGACAGGTTGCCGATTCCCGGACGACGGGCGCCCGCGCCTGCCGCATGCTGCCCGCATGTTCGCTGGCGTTGCCGGCAGCATGCCCAGGCAGTCGAGACCTTCGAGGCTGCGGCGCGGTTCACCGTGCTGGTTGCCATTCTTCGTCGGACGCAGCCGCGTCCATCCACCCCAAGGGACATACCTCCCTTGCGGGCGGGAGTCCCTTACCTGTCACAAGGAGTCTCCCATGGATACCCAAGCCATCCGCGCACAGATGCCGACGCTGGTCCGCGGCCACGTGCCTTCCAACGTCCGCTCGTTCAAGTTCAACATCTTCGACGGCCAGCCCAAGGTCTCAACGCTGGGCTTTCACATCGATCCCAAGCCCTTCGAGGGCAAGGTCATCGCCAAGACCGACGACGCCATCGTGGTCAAGACGGGACGCGCCGAGTTCGCTGTGCTGGACCGGGCGCTCGTGACCGAGGAACCCGATGAGGGTGCCAAGGTGCACGTCGAGCCCTACGTCCGACGCCGTTTCGACGGCCTGCGCGCCGATACGCCAGAGGAGCAGACCGAGTTCACGGCGGACGGCCAGCCGTACACGGTGCAACGGTTCATCCTCGGTTCGGCACCGGCAAAGCTGCCAATCCCGGAACCGCGGTGCCCCGAGTTGCAGGAGTTGGTCCATCAACTGGAGCAGTTGCCCGCGCCCGATGGCTTCCGGCGTGTCACGCACATGCTGGTCGATGCCGGCGCGCGGAACTTCGCCTGGGTCGATCCGCTGCCCAAGGACATCATCGCCACGCCACCGGCCATCGGCTTCACCGTCTCCACGGAGAAGTTCCAGGGCCGCGTCACGGTGCTGTACGAGCGCGGTCTCGACCTGTATGCGGTGGAACTGCACCGCGACGGTGAACTGATCGAACGGGCCGATGAGGTGTTCTTCGACACCCTCGGCGACACGCTGGCGCGGCTGATCGACGACGGGGCCTGGCGACGCATCCGCGTGCAGCGCCTGTCGAGTCGCAAGCCTGTCCAGCACTGATCGCCATGCGGCTTCCCGTCCTCGCGGCGGGAAGCCCACCGTTCCCCTTCGTGGAGAAATGCATCATGACCATTCGATTCAAAGGCGCCGAGCTGCGCCCCGTGCTCACCGAGGCGGTAACCAACCAGTCCCGCGTCATCCTGGTCAAGGACCAGGGCGTGTACTTCCTGGCCGAGCGCGGCGAACGCCGGCCCGATGGACGACAAAAGACCATCGCCTACGCGGTCGGCTGCAACCCCGACGTCGATTCCTTCGACGACTGGTGGGAACTGGCCCGTGCCGAGTTCGGCGGCGATGACTTCGGCGAGTTCTTCGAGCCCCAGGAACGGGTGTTCGCCCGCATCCTGGAGAGCGAGGACGACCTGGAGGTCTCGGCCACCGACACGCACCTGTCGTTGCAGGCGGTGGCGCCGAAGCCTAACGGCCACTGACCGCCCTGCCTTCACAGCCCCCGCTCGGGGGCACCTTCTTTCCTGTGCCAAGGCCCTCGCCGCGCACACGCACTCGTCTCCAACCCGCCCCGGGCACCGCTCGCCGGCACGTCCCGGCGCCACGCCTGGAGACAGCCCGCATGCGCGACCCGTTCACCATCGACCGACCCACCTGCATCAGCTTCTCGGGCGGTCGCACCAGCGCCTACATGCTGTGGCGCGTGCTCGACGCCAACGGCGGCCTGACCGCGCAGACCGTGGTCTGCTTTGCGAACACCGGCAAGGAGGTCGAGGCCACGCTGCGCTTCGTGCGCGATTGCGCGTCGCACTGGCGGGTGCCCATCCACTGGCTGGAGTACCGGGCCGCGGAACCCGGATTCGCCGTAGTCGATTTCGACACGGCCAGCCGTGCAGGCGAGCCTTTCGAGGCGCTGATCCGCAGGCGCCAGTACCTGCCGAACCCGGTGGCGAGGGGATGCACCACCTCCCTGAAGATCAGGCCGATGCACAGGTTTGTGCGGGGGCTCGGCTGGACGGAATGGGACCAGTTCATCGGCATCCGCGCGGACGAACACCGGCGCGTGGCGAAGATCAGGGCGCGAGGCCATTCCACCGAATCGGTGCACGAAACCATGTGCATGCCGCTGGCCGACAGCGGCGCGACCGTGCGCCACGTGACCGCGTTCTGGCAGGCCCAGCCCTTCGACCTGGAGTTGCTGACTGTCAACGGCCGCACTCTGGAAGGCAACTGCGATCTCTGCTTCCTGAAACCCCGCGGACAGCGCCTCGCGCTCATCAAGGCACAGCCCGAGGCTGCCGTCTGGTGGATCGCTGAACCTGGCGAGCAAGCCCAACGGCGCCCGGTTTCGCGCCGATGGCCCCAGCTACGCCGACTTGGCGCGCTTCGCGTCCGACCAGGGCGACCTGTTCGATGGCGGCGAGGAACCGATCGCCTGCTTCTGCGGCGATTGAGGAACCGCATGACGTTGGAGCTCATGCCGGTATCGCTGCGCGGCGCCAATGCCTATGTTCAGGCGCATCACCGGCATCATCGCCCTGTTCAGGGCGGCAAGTTCAGTCTGGCGGTCACGCAGGGCGATGACAACGGATCGGGCCGGCACATCGTCGGTGTCGTGATCGTCGGGCGACCGGTGGCGCGCCACCTGGACGACGGCTGGACGCTCGAAGTCACGCGCCTGTGCACCGACGGCACCGCCAATGCCTGCAGCAAGCTCTACGCTGCCGCGTTCCGCGCAGCGCGGGCGCTGGGTTATATCCGCCTTATCACCTATACCTTGCCGGCCGAAGGCGGCGCCAGCCTGCGCGCGGCCGGCTGGCATCTGGTCGGGCAGCGCGGCGGCGGTAACTGGAACCGTGCGCGTCGGCCAAGGCGCGACACGCCTGAGCCGCTGCGCACACCCAAGCACCTTTGGGAAGCACGATAGGCCGCCGCCAATGCGGACAGTGGCCAGAGCCGATTGCCGCTCGCGCGCGGGCCGACGCAGCGCCACGCTTGTCCCATGTTCCGCTGACTTCGGTCGGCAGCATGCCCAGGCAGTCTCGATCTTCAAGACTGCGACGCGGTTCCGACCGCGTAGATCACACCAGTTCGCACCGGCATCCACGCGCGAACGCCCATCGGCCTGCCGATGGTGATGCCACCACGTTGTTCCTCAACCCACGCGGGGGTTCCACACCTTTCCCCGCCTAGGGTCGGGTGTGTCTCCGCCTCTTTTCTTTCAGGAGATTCACCATGACCACTTCCACCGACAAGTCCTACTTCGACCTGCACATCACCGGCCTCGGGTATCTCAATCGCATCCGCGAAGTGAAGCCCAAGAAAGGCGATGCGTTCCTGGCCTGCGACATCGCGGCCCTCAACGGTCCCAGCGATGACGTCTCATATGTGCGTTTCGACACGCGCGTCTCGGGGTCCGAAGCGCAGCACCTGGTGCGCCGCTGCATCGATGCCGTCGATGCCGAGAAGAAGGTGATGATCGGCTTTCGCCTCGGCGACCTGTGGGCCGACACCTTCACCTACTCGAAGGGCAAGCGCGCCGGCGAGCAGGGTGTGAGCTTCAAGGCTCGGCTGCTGTTCATCAGTTGGATCAAGGTCGATGGCAAGCTTGTCTACAAGGCCGAGCCCAAGCCGACCGATGCCGACGAGCGCGATCAGGAAGTCCCCCCGACTTCCGCGACGCCCGCCGACGCTTCCGCTGCACAGAAAGCCCAGGCCCCGGCGCCTTCCAAGCCCGTTGCCGAAGCTGCCGATGAAGCGCCTGCCGATGCCCCCGCATTGGCTGTCGCCGAATCGTTCTGATCCGCAAGGCCCCATCGCCGGGGCCTTGTCTTCTTCCTCGCATGCACGCGCGACCGTCTTGACGACGGTTCGCCGCGTGATCGCAGCTTTGTCAGCAGGAGATCCACATGATCACCATTCCCGGCCAATTGGCCATCAAGACCATCCACGGTCGCAACGGCGACTTCAACGTCGGGCGCCTGGCGACCTCGATCGGCGAGTTCGTCGTGAAGAACGCCGAACTCGACCAATACGCCGAAGGCAAGTACGAAGGCGATTTCATCATCGCTGAGATTCGTCCCTCCACGTACAACTCCAACGGCCGCATGGTCATCGAAATCCGCGCCCTCCTGGGCGGGATGACGCTGTCCAACATCGACGCCCTGAGCCGCGACGACGCTCGCAGGTTGAGTCCGCAGGAAGTCGATCCGATCGACGAGGAAGCGCAGGCGCCCACACCGGCTGCACCGAAGCCGGCGCCCAAGGGGAAGGCCCGCAGCGCGCGCGACCCGCTGGTCGATACCACGCCGTTCGGCAGCGAACCGGCCGCCGCTCCCTCCGACGCTTCGGCCGACGATGCGGCGTTGTTCGGCGCGCTCTGGCCGCTGGGCGAGGTCATCAAACTTGACGCGACCGTGGACCGTCGTGTGCTGCGTCAGCAGCGCGACCGCCTCGGTGCGTTGGGCTACGAGTTCGCTCCGCTGTCCCAGGACTGGCACCTCGCCAAGGCCTGATCCCACCGCCGCGCATGCGGCATTTCACCACCCACCGGGGTTCCTCCCCGGTGGGGCGGGGCTCCGGTCTCTTTTCCAAGGAGATCGTCATGCAACTCGCATCCCGCTTCGCTTATCGTTCCCCGGTGCTGCGGTCGAATCACCCGCTGTCGGATGACCAGATTCGCACCGTCGTGCCCTCCATCTTCGCGGACACCCCGCATGAAAGCCGATCCGAGCGGTACAGCTACATCCCCACGGCGGCTGTGCTGACCGACCTGCGCAAAGAAGGCTTCCAGCCGTTCATGGTGTGCCAGACCCGCGTGCGCCAGGAGGACCGCCGCGACTAAACCATGCGGACTTGTGGTCCACGTTCAACCGGGTCCAGGAGAACCTCGTCAAAGGCGGCCTGACCGGCCGCAACGCCAACGGGCGCCAGCAGCGCACGCGCCCCGTCCAGGGTATCGACCAGAATGTCCGGCTCAACCGGGCGCTCTGGCTACTCGCGGACGGCCTGCGCAAGCTGAAAGCCTGACCTCAAGCGGATCGTGCCCATCGCGGCATGGTCCGCTTTTCTTTGCTCCGGGCTTCGACAGACACGGGCACTGAGCAAACAGGGGAGCGTCCGGGGCGGTTTGTTGCTCCCAATCATTCGCACGCTGGCGCAGGCTGGTCCCATGTCCGTCGGCGATGCCGACAACATGCCCAGGTAGCCCAGACCTTCGAGGCTACGGTGCGTTGCTACGCACAGGTCGTTTTCTCTCCACGCCACCGGCGTTTTCCTTCCATCCCCCAAGGGCAGCGACTGCCCTGCGGGCGGTGTTGCCTCCATCTTCATCGAGGACATCACCATGCCTGCAATCGCATCCCCCAAGACGCTGTACCGCATCGACGAGTGCCCGGACCTCATGGCCGATGCCATCGTCGGTGACGAGAACGGCAACCTGGTCTTTCTCTCCATCTGGGCGCGCGATACCGCCGTCCAGGAGTTCCTAGCGCGCCTGACCCTCGGGCGCGACGAGCAGGGACTGGACCAGTTCCACATCCTCACCGAGCAGGGCGGCTCCGTCCCGGTCTTCGTCGGCAACGTCGAGAACCTGGAGAAGCGCAGCACGCGCGCCTATCGGCGCACGCTGTTCGGCTCGCTGTCCAACGTGTGGCTGTTCGATCGCCGCTGCGTCCGGCCCGACAAGGCCAACGCCAGCGCGCTCGCGCTGCTCCCGCGCGATTCCAGCCATCGTACCGATCGGCTGTGGACGCTGGTGCGGGACACGTGCCCACTGCCCTTGCTCGATCCCTGGCGCGACCTCGTGCTGGAACTGCTGCAGGCGAAGTCGATGCTGACGCGCCTGCCATTCGCCCTCGGGCCGCTGGAAGGCCACCGGCTCGCCATCGACGTGCCGACGCTGACCCAAGCGCTCGGCGGCTTGATCCGCGAGGACGTGCTCACCGCGGGCACACCGCCGCGGCGTCCCCACGCCGACCTGTCTCTGGCTTCGCCCGTCGCGGCGGTGGCTTGAGGTCTCGCACCGGACATGCACGCCTGCATGTCCGCTTCCTTTCATCGTCACTGCCCAGGAGATTCCCATGGCACTCATGTTCCCGCGGCTTGCCCGCAATTTCGTGAAGAACGGGTACTTCCCCACGGACGAACCCACGCTCGAAAGAGCACTCGCCGCACTGGCGCCCAGCGACGGGCCGATGTGCATCATCGATCCGTGCGCCGGCGAAGGCGTGGCGGTCGCCGAAGCCGCACACGTCCTCGGGCGTGGGCAGGTCCAGGCGTTCGCCGTGGAGTACGACGCCGAGCGCGCAGCCCATGCGCGCAAGCTGGTCGATCGCTGCATCCACGGCGATTTGATGGACACGCTGATCAGCCGCCAGACCTTCGGGCTGCTGTGGCTCAACCCGCCCTATGGCGATCTCGCCAAGGATGCCAACGGCAACGTCGGCTACCAGGGCCAGGGGCGCGCCAGGCTGGAAAAGCTGTTCTACCAGAAGGCGCTGCCGCTGCTGCAATACGGCGGCGTGCTGATCTTCATCGTGCCGCACTATGTGCTCGACGCCGAGCTGGTTGGATGGCTGACGCGCCATTTTTCCGAGCTGCGCATCTACCGTGCGGTGGCGACGCAGTTCAAGCAGGTGGTCATCTTCGGTCGCCGGGTTCGCCAGCGCGACCAGGCATCGGATGCGGTGAAAGCCACGCGCGGTCTGCTACTGCAGATCGGGCAAGGCGACACCGAAGCCGAGGAACTGCCCGCTGAATGGCCGTTCCTGCCGTACACCGTTCCTGCCAGCCCGGCCGAGCCGGAGCACTTCTATCGCATCACCATGGAGCCCGAGCAGTTCGCCGCCGAAGTCGGCCGGCTGCAAGGGTTGTGGCCGACGCTCGATACGCACCTCGGGGCCGCGCAGCAGTCGCTGCGCTCACCGGCACGGGCCTTGTCGCATTGGCATCTCGCACTGGCCTTGGCCGCGGGCGCGATTTCAGGCGTGGTGAGGTCCAAGGCGGGACGGCTGTTGGTCGTGAAGGGTGACACCCACAAGGAGAAGACGTTGCAGACGGAATACGCCGAACGCGACGACGGCTCCGTGGCGGAAACGCGCATCCTCACCGACAAGTTCGTTCCGGTCATCCGGGCATGGGACATGACACCGGGCTCCTCGACGAGGGGCGAGGTGCTGACCATCCGCTGATCGCTGTTCCCTGACGGTTCGCCGTCGCTTTCATCACCCACCGGGGCCATGTCACCCCGCTGGGGTGCCGTGGCCCTTTTCTTCTCTTGAAGGAGCACACCATGGCACTCGCTGTTCTTACCCCTGTATCGCAAGCACGCTTTGCCCCCGGGCACGTCGTCATGACCATCGGCGTCGATGCGCTGGTGCAGCAAGGCCGGCTCAACCCGGCACCCTATCTGCGCCGCCATCTCAGCGGCGATTGGGGCGATCTCGACGATAGCGACCGGCGTCAGAACGACGCCGCGTTGCGCTCCGGCGAGGATCGGCTGTTCTCGTCCTACCAGGTCGCGCCTGATCTCAAGCTGTGGATCATCACCGAATGGGATCGCAGCGTGACCACGCTGCTGTTGCCCAGCGAATACTGATCCTCATCGATCGCGGCCGCACGCCGCTTCTTATCATCCCACCCTGGGGCATTTCATCGCCCCGCGGGGGGTGCATGCCCCATTCATCTGGAGCATCACCATGTCCCTCGATCTCGAAACCGTTCCGACCGCCGAAGGCAAGCCCGTTCAGGGCGATCTGCTCGAAGCGGCTGCTTCTCCCCTGACGCTCAGCCTGCAGGACTTCGTGTCCGAGTTCGGCGACGAGCTGCTCGATTCCCTCAATCGCGCGAACCCGCCCGTGTATGCCGGTCAGGCCCGGCCGCACCGCCAACTCGTGCTGGCCAGCCTCAAGCGCAAGCTGTTCCCGGCGCAAGCCGAAGTGGTCCATGCCGTCACCGAACTGCTGGCCGACCGCAGCGAGCGCGCCGCGATCGTCAATGGCGAGATGGGCTGCGGCAAGACGACGGTCGGTATTGCGACCGCCGCCATCCTCCACGCTGAAGGCTACCGCCGCACGCTGGTTCTTTCGCCGCCGCACCTGGTCTACAAGTGGCGGCGCGAAATCCAGGAGACGGTGGCCGGCGCCAAGGTCTGGGTGCTGAACGGCCCGGACACGCTGGTCAAGCTCATCAAGCTGCGCGAGCAGCTCGGCGACGTAGCACGCGGCCAGGAGTTCTACGTGCTCGGGCGCGTGCGGATGCGGATGGGATTCCACTGGAAACCCGTCTTCAACCTGCATCGCACACTCCACGGCAACGTGGGCGCGTGCCCGGACTGCGGCAACGTCATCACCGACCTCGACGGCGAGCCGGTCAACCCGGTGGAGCTGGAAGCCGAGGAATACCGCAGGAAATGCAGCCATTGCGCCGCGCCCCTGTGGACGCTGATCCGCCCGAGGGGCCTGTCCGCCAGCGACCAGTCCACGGCCGTGCTCAAAGCCTTGAAGCGCATCCCGACCATCGGGGAAGTCACCGCGCAGAAGCTCATGAAGCGCTTCGGCGATGGCTTCCTTGCTTCGATGCTGGGAGACAACGTGCATGAGTTCATCAACCTCATGGACGGCAACGGCGAGCTGGTCTTTTCCGACCGCCAGGCCACGCGCATGGAACGCGCGATGGCGAACATGGAGTTCGGCTTTGGCGAAGGCGGCTACCAGCCGTCCGAGTTCATCAAACGCTACCTGCCGCAAGGCACGTTCGACCTGCTCATCGCCGACGAGGCACATGAGTACAAGAACGGTGGCTCCGCGCAGGGCCAGGCCATGGGCGTGCTGGCAGCGAAGTCGCGCAAGACCTTGCTGCTCACCGGCACGCTGATGGGCGGCTACGGCGACGACCTGTTCCATCTGCTGTTCCGAGCCCTGCCTGGGCGGATGATCGAAGACGGCTACCGCCCGACCAAGAGCGGCAGCATGACCTCGGCCGCGATGGCGTTCATGCGCGATCACGGTGTCCTCAAGGACATCTACTCCGAGAGCACCGGCACGGCGCACAAGACGGCCAAGGGCACCAAGGTCTCGGTGCGTACCGTCAAGGCGCCGGGCTTCGGGCCGAAGGGCGTGCTGCGTTGCGTCCTGCCGTTCACGGTCTTCCTCAAGCTCAAGGACATCGGCGGCAACGTGCTGCCGCCGTATGACGAAGAGTTCCGCGAGGTGGCGATGGGCACGGCGCAAGCCGCGGCCTACCGCGATCTGGCGGGTCGCTTGACCGCGGAGCTGAAGCAGGCTCTGGCGAAACGCGATACGACGCTGCTCGGCGTGGTCCTCAACGTGCTGCTGGCCTGGCCGGATTGCTGCTTCCGGTCGGAGACGGTGGTGCATCCGCGCACGCGCGCGACCTTGGCGTTCGTCCCGGCTCAGTTCAACGAACTGGAGCTGATGCCCAAGGAGCGCGAGCTGATCGAGATCTGCCGGCAGGAGAAGGCAGCGGGTCGCAAGACCCTGGTCTATACGGTCTACACTGGCACGCGCGACACCACGTCGCGCCTGAAGGTGCTGCTGGAGCGGGAAGGCTTCAAGGTGGCGGTACTGCGCGCAAGCGTGGATGCCTCCCGACGCGAGGACTGGATCGCCGAGCAGTTGGACCGCGGCATCGACGTGCTCGTCACGAACCCGGAGCTGGTCAAGACGGGCCTCGATCTGTTGGAGTTCCCGACGATCGTGTTCCTGCAAAGCGGCTACAACGTGTATTCCTTGCAGCAGGCGGCGCGCCGGTCGTGGCGCATCGGGCAGAAGCAGCCGGTCAAGGTGATCTACCTGGGCTACGCGGCTTCGTCGCAGATGACCTGTTTGGGCCTGATGGCCAAGAAGATCATGGTGTCGCAGTCCACGTCGGGCGACGTGCCCGAATCCGGGCTCGATGTCCTGAACCAGGATGGTGATTCCGTGGAAGTGGCGCTGGCGCGCCAGTTGGTGCACTGAGCGTTCGTTGGATTTCGCGGCCCCTCGGGGGCCGCTTTTCTTGTGCGCCCAGCATGGGCGCACTCTTCGGGGTGAAAGTCCCCGGCCGAGCTGGCCACAGCGAGGCAAGCGAAGCGCAACTGCGTGAGGGTGACCGAGCGTGGGAAGGAAGCGTGGAGCGTAAACCGTGAGTCGAGGTACACGAACCGCATCTGAGGCGGAGCCGGCCAGGGCGAGCAGGCAAGAGACTGCGAAGCTCTCGTGGCCAAGGGCCAGGCGACGTAAATGCGGCGACTGTGCGGTGAAGGAGTGCGTTCTTACCTGGGGAGATCTCGCCTCACGCCTGAAAGGGCGACGGTGATGAACCGCAGCGAGAAGTCAGCCGAGGTCGTAGTAGCCGCAGCCAGCCACAGAGGCTGAAGGGCACGGCGAAGGACCGAACGAGAAGGACAGTCACGAGACATGTCGCTTGGCCAAGCAAGGCATCAGAAGCCCGGGCAACCGGGGCGCACGGGGGCGGGGCGCGGTGAAGCCGCGTCTGAAGCCGTGAGCGATGAAGCAACGCCGGCGCGGCATGCACAAACGGGCTGCGGGGTCGACGAGCTGCTCGGGCAGGCATTGACCAGAGAGAACATGGCGGCGGCGTGGAAACGCGTCAAGGCCAACAAGGGAAGTGCCGGCGTCGATGGACGCTCGGTACAAGGCACGGGCGAATATCTCAAGCAAGCGTGGCCCGACGTTCGCGCAAGGCTGCTCGATGGCAGCTACCGGCCAGAGCCGGTGCGCCGGGTGGGCATACCCAAGCCGGGTGGCGGAGTGCGCGAGCTGGGAATACCGACCGTGGTGGACAGGGTGATCCAGCAGGCGCTGCTGCAAGTGCTGCAACCGCTCATCGATCCGACGTTCAGCGCGCACAGCCACGGCTTCCGGCCGGGGCGCAGCGCGCATGGGGCGGTACTGGAGGCGCAGCAGTACGTGCAGGCGGGATATCGGGTGGTCGTGGATGTGGACCTGGAGAAGTTCTTCGACCGCGTCAACCACGACATCCTGATGGACCGATTGGCCAAGCGGATAGCGGACAAGGGGGTGCTGCGGCTGATTCGCCGATACCTCCAAGCGGGCATCCTGGCGCACGGGGTGCACAGCGACAGGTTCGAGGGCACGCCGCAAGGCGGTCCCTTGAGCCCATTGCTGGCCAACGTGCTGCTGGACGAAGTGGACCGGGAGCTGGAGCGCAGGGGCCACAGGTTCGTGCGCTACGCCGACGACTGCAACGTCTATGTCAGGAGCCGCAAGGCGGGAGAGCGGGTGCTGCAGGCGCTGCGAGGCTGCTACGCGAGGCTGGCGCTGAGGGTCAACGAATCGAAGACAGCGGTGGCATCGGTCTGGGGACGCAAGTTCCTGGGGTATTGCTTGCGGGCCGCCCCGGCAGGGGAGGTCAAGCGAGCAGTGGCCAAACAGGCCATGCACAAGGTGCGGCAACGCATCCGGCAGCTCACGCGACGCACGCGAGGGCGCAGCCTCCAACAGATTGCCGCTGACCTGCGGGACTACGTGCCGGGCTGGAAGGCGTACTTCCGGCTGGCGCAAACCCCCAGGGTCATGCGCGAGATGGACGAATGGCTGCGACACCGGCTGCGGGCGATCCAGCTCAAGCAGTGGCGGCGCGGGACCACGATGTTCCGCGAGCTGCGCACGCTGGGGGCGGCGCCGGACCTGGCTGCGCGCATCGCCGGCAACGCAAGACGCTGGTGGCGCAACAGCGCCATGGGCCTGAACCGTGTGATGCCCATCGCCTACTTCGACCGTCTGGGAGTCCCGCGATTCTCCTGACCTCAACTTCTCGAACCGCCCGGTGCGGACCCGCATGCCGGGTGGTGTGGGAGGGGCAGCCGCTCCAGTAGCGGCTCCCCCTATCCCGATTGTGGCGTCTCTTTGCGGCGCCTGCGCATCGGCAGTAATCGGTCGGCATCCAGTTCCCTTTGTTTGCTGCCGTCGCGCGTCGCGGCGGCGAAGGTGGCGGCTCCATGTTTCGGAGAGCCGACCCAATGCGACTGTCCGCCCGTTTCCTTCGCCACCTGGCCGCGCCGGCCTTGGTGGCCGCTGCCGCGCTGGCTGCAGGCTGCGCCACCACGGCGCAACCACCGGCCTCCGTCCCGGCAACGCCCACGCCCGGCGCATCCGCCGCCATGGCCGAGCCGGCCACCAGCACCGACGTTTCCGGCAGCGCGGTGCCGGTGGTCCGCTACAGCCGCTACACGCTCGTGGAACTCGTGCCGGAGCCGGCGCAGCGTGACCTGATGCGTCAGGTGATCGAGGTGACGATTCCGCCCAGCTTCGATGCCAGCGTCGGCGACGCCCTGCGGCACGTGCTGCTGCGCACCGGCTACCGGCTGTGCGATGCGGCCGATGCCGCGCCGCTGTATGCGCTCGCGCTGCCTGCGGCGCATCTGCGCCTCGGGCCGCTGCCGCTGCGCGATGCGCTGTTGGCCCTGGCGGGACCGGCGTGGGAGCTGTCGATCGACGACGGCATGCGCCTGGTGTGCTTCCAACGTCGTGCGAGTTCCACGGCGGTGCCCGTTCCCGCTGCGCGCTCGCCCGAGCCGGCTCAACTTCCCCGGGCCCAGGAGGTCCAGCCATGACCACGCCGCAGATGCTGTCCCCCGAGGAGCGCCGTCCGCGCTGGCCGAAGATCGCGGCCGGCGTGTGGCTTGCGCTCGTCAGCGTGCTGGCCGTCGTCAACAGCGTCGGGCTGTCGCGCCTCATCGAGCAGAGCCGCGCCACCGCGCAGGATGCCCATGTGCAGGCCCTGGGCACACGGGTAGGCGACCTGGAACAGCACGCCGAAACCCTCAACCGCCAGCCCAAGCCCGTCGCCCAGGCCGACCTCGATGCGGTGCGTCAGGCCGTGGAGACGCGGCTGACGCAGCTCGAACAGGCGCAGCCTCCATCGGCCGATCTCGATGCGCTGCGCTCGCGCGTCGGTGACATCGAGGCCCGCCTGAAGAAAGCCGCAGCGCCGGCCGCGACGCCGCGCCGCACCGCCGAGCCAGTCAAGCCCAAGGTGCCCGAGCCGCCATTCAACATCGTGGGCGTGGAGCTGCGCGGCGGCGAGCGCTTCCTGTCGGTGGCGGTGCCCAAGGCGTCGTCGGTGCTCGACGTGTGGCTGCTGCGCGAAGGCGATGCCGTCGGCGCCTGGCACCTGCTGGCGATCGAGGCGCGCGCCGCCGTATTCCGCGTGGACGGCCAGATGCAGCGCATCGCGCTGCCGTAGGAGCGCGCCATGCAGCCCGGCATCGCGTCCGCGATCGGCCTCGTCCTGATCCTCGCTGCAGTCGCCACCGATGCCGGCGCGCAAGCGGTCTCGGGGGCGCCGGTGGCGACTTCCCGTGCCACGCCGAGCCAGGTGCAGAACAGCACCGACGCCGCGCTCGACGCGCGTCTGGCACGGGATTGGGGGCTGCGGCCCGAAGAGTGGGCGCGCTACCGGCAGGTGATGCAGGGACCGCTCGGCATCTACTCTCCGAACCTGGACCCGCTGACCGCGCTCGGCATCGAGGCGCGCAGCGACGAGGAACGCAACCGTTACGCCGAGCTGCAAGTGCAGGCGGAATCGCGGCGCGTGGGCAAGACGCTGGCCTACCAGCGCGCCTACGACGCGGCCTGGAAGCGTCTCTATCCAGGTCAGCAGCGGGTGAACATGCCAGGCGCACAGGCGCCCGGCGCCGGCAACCGTGGATCGGGGCGGCTGGCTGTGTTCGTCAAGGCCGACTGCGCAGCCTGCGATCAGCGCGTGCGCCAGTTGCAGGCGGCCGGCACGGCGTTCGACCTCTACATGGTCGGCAGCCGCCAGGACGACGCGCGCATCCGCCAATGGGCGACACAGGTCGGCGTCGATCCGGCCAAGGTGCGCGCACGCACGATCACGCTCAACCACGACGCCGGGCGCTGGCTGTCGCTCGGCATGTCCGGCGAGCTGCCCGCCGTGGTGCGCGAGGTCAACGGCCAATGGCAACGCCAGTAGCCGCGCCAGCAGCCGCGCGCGCGACGCTGGTCATCTGCCTCGGAGCCTGGGCCTCGGCCTCACCCGCGCAGGAAGTGCCGCCACCGGCCTACCAGCTCGCCGCGCAGCAGGCGGACGTGCCGTCTCCGGTGTTGTACGCGGTGGCCCTGCAGGAGAGCGGCGCACGGCTGCGCGGGCGCTTGATCCCCTGGCCGTGGACGCTCAACGTCGCCGGACGCCCCGAGCGGTACGCCACGCGCGTCGAGGCCTGCGCCGGCCTGCGCAGAGCGCTCGCCCGCACGCCGGCCAGCCGCGTCGATGCGGGCCTCGGACAAGTCAACCTCGGCTACCACGCACACCGCTACGCGCAGCCCTGCGAGCTGCTCGACCCGTACCGCAACCTCGCCATCGCCGCGGAAATCCTCAAGGAGCAGCACACGCCCGGCGAGGACTGGCTGGTCGCCATCGGCCGCTACCACCGGCCCGCCGGGGGAGAGCCGGCGGCCCGCTACCGCCGCAGTGTCCACCAGCACCTCACCCGCGTGCTGGGGCCGGGCACCTCCATTCCCTCCACTCGGACCCGCACGCCATGAAGCACATCCTGCTTGCCGCCACCGTGGGGATGCTGTCGGCAACGATCGCCACGGCACAGCCCGTCAACGCCCCATCCCGCAAAGCACCGCCGGTATCGCCGCCGCTGGTCGTCGTCGAGGACCGCGGCGGCGTATCGGCGTTGCCGTACTACCAGCCCCTCAACCCCCAGGACGCCGGCCCGGCCCAGCCGGCAGCGCCGGTGCCGACGCCGCGCGTGGGCATGCCGGGCGAGGCCGAGGCCGTCATGCTGCCTGTGCGCTCCACGCACTTGTCGCCCGGCGACGAGCCGCGCCGCGTCATCCGCGCGCCCGGCCTCATGCCGCTGTTCCTGGTCGGCGACGATGACCGCTCGCGGGCCTGGCTGCGGCAGCGGCGCGCGGCCCTGCAGGAGCTGCGCGCGGTGGGCCTGGTGGTCAACGTGGCCACGCCGCAGGCCCTGGCCGCGCTGCGCCGTCTCGCACCGGGCTTGACGCTCGCGCCGGTGTCGGGCGACGACCTGGCACAGCGGCTGGGCATCCGCCACTACCCGGTGCTGATCACGGCGACCGGCATCGAGCCGTGACGTGAAGCAGCCGCCGCCATGGCCCAACCCCAAGCCGTCGAGGTGCTGCTGCGGCCAGCGGTGGAGCTTTACACCGTGGCGGTCTGTGCCGCCGCCGCGCTTCTGTGCCTGGTGGCCCCATGGTCGCTCGCGCTGAGCCCCTTGCTGGGGTTGGGCAGCGCGCTGGCCTTCCTCACCTTCGCCGCGATCCGCCTGCACGACGCCTGGGCGATCCTGCGCTACCGGCGCAACATCCGCCGCCTGCCGCGCTTCGTGATGACCAGCCGCGACGTGCCGGTCAGCCAGCAGCGCCTCTACGTGGGCCGGGGCTTTCGCTGGGACCAGCGCCACACGCACCGGCTGCTGCAGACCTACCGGCCGGAGTTCCGCCGCTACGTCGAACCCACACCGATCTACCGCCTGGCGCGGCGCATGGAGGAACGGCTGGAGTTCGCGCCGTTCCCGCTGTCCAAGCTCGCGGGCGCGCTGGCCTGGGATAGTCCGTTCAACCCCGCGCGCCCGCTGCCGCCGCTCGGTGGCCTGCCGCGCCTGCATGGCATCGAACCGAACGAGGTCGACGTCACCTTACCGCTGGGCGAGCGCGTCGGCCATTCGCTGGTGTTGGGCACGACGCGGGTGGGCAAGACCCGCCTGGCCGAGCTGTTCATCACCCAGGACATCCGGCGCAAGGTCAATGGTCAGCACGAGGTCGTGATCGTCTTCGACCCGAAGGGCGACGCGGACCTGCTCAAACGCATGTACGTCGAGGCCAAGCGTGCGGGCCGCGAAGGCGAGTTCTACGTCTTTCACCTGGGCTGGCCGGACATCTCGGCACGCTACAACGCCGTGGGCCGCTTCGGCCGCATCAGCGAAGTCGCCACGCGCATTGCGGGCCAGCTTTCCGGCGAGGGCAACAGCGCCGCGTTCCGCGAGTTCGCCTGGCGCTTCGTCAACATCATTGCTCGCGCCCTCGTCGAGCTGGGGCAGCGCCCCGACTACCTGCTGATCCAGCGCCACGTCATCAACATCGATGCGCTGTTCATCGAGTACGCGCAGCATTACTTCGCCAAGCATGAGCCGAAAGCCTGGGAGGTGATCGTCCAGCTCGAAGCCAAGCTGAACGAGAAGAACATCCCGCGCAACATGATCGGCCGCGAAAAGCGCGTCGTGGCGCTGGAGCAGTACCTGTCGCAGGTGCGCCTCTACGACCCGGTACTCGACGGGCTGCGCAGCGCGGTGCGCTACGACAGGACGTACTTCGACAAGATCGTCGCCTCGCTGCTGCCACTGCTGGAGAAGCTGACCACCGGCAAGATCGCCCAACTGCTGGCGCCGAACTATTCGGACCTCTCCGACCCGCGGCCGATCTTCGATTGGATGCAGATCACCAGGAAGCGGGCCATCGTCTACGTCGGGCTCGATGCGCTGTCGGACGCCGAGGTCGCTGCGGCCGTGGGCAACTCGATGTTCTCCGACCTGGTGGGCGTGGCCGGGCACATCTACAAGTTCGGCATCGACGACGGCCTGCCGGGCGCATCGACGGGCGTGAAGGTGCCGATCAACGTCCATGCCGACGAATTCAACGAACTCATGGGCGACGAGTTCATCCCGATGGTGAACAAGGGCGGCGGCGCCGGGGTCCAGGTGACGGCCTACACGCAGACCCTGAGCGACATTGAAGCCCGCATTGGCAACCGCGCGAAGGCCGGCCAGGTGGTCGGCAACTTCAACAACCTGTTCATGCTGCGCGTGCGCGAGACCGTGACCGCCGAGCTGCTGACGCGCCAGCTTCCGAAGGTGGACGTCTACGCCACGACGATCATGAGCGGTGCGACCGACAGCTCGGACCCGACCGGCAACACCGCCTTCACGTCGAACACGCAGGACCGCATCAGCAGCACGAGCGTGCCATTGATCGAACCGGCGCACGTGGTCGCCTTGCCCAAGGGCCAGTGCTTCGCCCTGACCGAGGGCGGCAACCTGTGGAAGGTCCGCATGCCGCTGCCGGCGCCCGACCCGGACGAGGTGATGCCGCGGGATCTGCGGGAGCTGGCCGGCTACATGCGGCAGCACTACGTCGAGGCCGGCGACTGGTGGGAGAGCACCGGCCTGCCGGGCCTGCAGGAGCGCGCGCTGCCTGATGACCTGTTGGCCGACTTCAAGTCGATGGCCGGCGCCGAGGAAGGGGCCGAGGCATGAACGACCCGGCCGTCGCCGCGCAACGTCAGCAGGTCCGCCAACAGGGCCTGATCGCAAGCCTGGTCACGCTTCCGTTCCGGCTGTTCGGCGTGCTCTGCGGCTCGCTGCTCCTGTGCATCCTGATCGAGTGCGTCGGCATGCACTTCTTCTGGCCCGAGGAAGGCTGGCGCCATGCGCAGGGCATGCTGAACTACGAACTGGCCCACGTCTCGGACCACTTCACGCGCAGCGTGCTGGTGCAGGAGCCAGGCCGCAGTGCGCGCCACCTGGTCGAGACGGCCTATGACTGGCTGTTCGTCAAGAGCGGGCTGATCGACTGGATACGCGATGCCGCAGCGCAGTCGCGGGTCGGCGCGCGCAACGCCAACCACGACTTCCGGTATTACCTGGGGCTGGTCTACGTGCATGTCGAGGGCTACCTGATCACCTCCGCCTACACCGTGCTCGTGTTCCTCGTGCGGGTGCTGGTGCTGACACTGACCCTGCCGCTGGTCCTGATGGCGGCCTTCGTCGGGTTCGTGGACGGGCTGGTGCGCCGCGACGTGCGCAGTTTCGGTGCCGGCCGCGAATCGGGCTTCATCTACCACCGGGCGCGTGCGGCGCTCATGCCGCTGGCCGTGCTGCCGTGGGTTACGTACCTGGCGCTGCCGGTCAGCGTGCATCCGCTGCTGATCCTGCTGCCTGCCGCGGCACTGCTCGGCATGGCCGTGGACATCGCCGCGGCGACGTTCAAGAAGTACCTGTAGCCGCCGGAAAGCGGTGGCGCGCCGATGCCGATTGATTGCAGCGCGCGCGGCGCCGGCATTCGAGCATGCCGCCATCCGCATCCCCGGAGAGGCACGATGTTCAACTTCCGCAGACTTGCGCGCGTCGGGCGCCATGCAGTGGCCGCGCTGCTGCTGTGCCTCGCGGGGCTTGCGCCCGCCGTCGCCGCCGATGCGCCCGACAGCACGGGCAGCAGCGCCGCCGTCGAGCGAGAGATGCTGGTCGCGGTCACGCGCCAGCTCGATCTCCTGGACCGCCTCGCCGAACGCGCGGCGGCCACCTCGCCGCAGGAGCGCGCCCGCTACCACTTCGACTACCCGCGCCTGCGCGCCGACCTCCAGCGCATGCGCACAGGCGTGCAGGACTACCTCGTTCCCCAGCGCGCCCACCCGCGCGATCCGGTGCCGCTGGCGGCCGACTACACGCGCGGCGCCAAGGGCGAGAGGGAGGCGGCATCGCCATGACGCCTTCCGCCGATCAGGTCGCCGCTTTCCAGGCCAACGGCGGCTTCACGCCTTCGGCCGTCTCCGTCGTCGTGCTCGGTTTCGTCTTCGCCGTCCTGCTGCTGTGGGGCGTGTGGGCGATCCGCACGGCCTATGTCGGCTGGGCCGAACACCGCCTGAGCGAACGCCAGGCCCTTGGCGTCGTCGCGCGCTTCGTCGCCATGTACCTGGTGCTGGGTTTCTTCCTCCTGTCCTGACCACCACTGAAAGGGTGTATTCGCCATGAACACTTCCGCCACTCTCCCTCGCACCGCGCCGCACACCGCCGCCGCGTTCGCGCTGCTGGCCCTCGCGGCCGCTCCGCTGCCGTCCTTCGCCGCCGGCCTGCCGACCATGGAAGACCCGTCGCGCGGCGCCGGCAGCGGCATCATGCAGACGCTGCAGAACTACGGCTACGACATCGTGCTCTTGATCGCGCTGCTCGTGGTCGCCTCGATGTTCGTCGGCGTCTGCTACCACGCCTACACGCGCTACTCGGAGATTCACACGGGCCGGGCCACCTGGGGCCAGTTCGGCCTGACGGTCGCCGTGGGCGCCATCCTGCTGGTCGTCGGCATCTGGCTGCTGACCAAGGCCACCGGCGTTCTGTAAGGACCGGCACCGATGGCCGGCCACCCGGAGAGCCTGCGGCCGTCCGCGCACGACGGGCCGCGCGATGGGCTCGTGACCTTCCTCCCGCACCGCCTCAACCGCCATCCGGTCGTGGTGCGCGGGCTCACGGCGGACGAGCTATGGGTCTGCGCCGGTCTGTCGGCGGCGGCCGGCCTCGTGGCCGGCGTGCCGCTGGCGTGGCTGACCCACAGCATCGCCATGGTGCCCACGCTGATCGTGGTCGGCGTCGGGATCGGTGTTTTCGTCGGCGGCGGCGCCTTGCGCCGGCTGAAGCGGAATCGACCCGAAACCTGGCTGTATCGCCAGCTTCAGTGGCGCTTTGCGCTGCGCCACCCGGCGCTCGCGGCGCACGTGGGTGGCGGCCAGCTCATCACCCGCTCAGGCTGGTGGACGACCCGGCGCCAGCGTTCGTCCACAACCATCCGGCGAGGTGCCGCATGAGCCGCTTCAAGAACGAGGTGCAGCACCTGCAGGCGCACGTCAAGACGCTGCGCCTGGGTGCGGGCGCGCTGTTCGCCGTGGCGCTGCTGCTCGGCGTCGGCTGGTGGAGCGCGCCGAAGAGCCTGACGATCCACGTACCGCCGGACCTGCGCTCCGGCAGCACGAGAAAGTGGTGGGACGTGCCGCCCGAGAGCGTCTACGCCTTCACTTTCTACATCTGGCAGCAGGCGCAGCGCTGGCCCACGAACGGCGAACAGGACTACCCGCGCAACCTGCACGCGCTGTCGGCCTACCTCACGCCAAGCTGCCGGTCCTTTCTGCAACAGGACTACGAGTACCGGCGCGGCAACGGTGAGCTGCGCCAGCGCGTGCGTGGCATCTACGAGATTCCGGGGCGCGGCTACGGCGACGAACCCACGAAGCGCGTGCGCGCCGTGTCGGCGAACGACTGGATCGTCACGCTGGACGTGAGCGCCGACGAATACCTCGGCTCCGAGCAGGTCAAGCGCGCGCTGGTGCGCTATGCGCTCAAGGTCGTGCGCATGGACGTGGACGCCGAGCGCAATCCCTTCGGCCTCGCGCTCGACTGCTATGCCCAGGCGCCGGAGCGCATCGAAGTCGCACCGCCCGCGCCACCGGCCGGCAAGCCCGCCAATCCCGTCGCCCCCTTGCAGGGAGAGAACCCATGATGCGCCTCATCCTGCCGGCCCTGGCCGGCCTCCTGCTGAGCCTGGGCCTCGCGCCCTCCGCGCACGCCGTCGAGATCCTGCGCTGGGAACGCCTGCCGCTGGCCGTACCGCTCGTGGTCGGCCAGGAGCGCGTGGTGTTCATCGACCGCAACGTGCGCATCGGCGTGCCGCCCGGCGTCGGCGACAGCCTGCGCGTGCAGAGCGCGGGCGGCGCGATCTACCTGCGCGCGAGCCAGCCCATCCCGCCGGCGCGGCTGCAATTGCAGGACGTGGAATCCGGCGCGCTGATCCTGCTCGACATTGCCGCCGAAGCCGCCAAGCCGGGTCAGGCCGCGCTGGAGCCGGTGCGCATCGTCGAAGGCGATGCGGCGCCCGTGCGCTATGGCGAACGCGCAGCCGCTTCCGGGGCCACGGACGACGAGACGCAGCGCGAGACGCCCAAGCCGGCCGCCCGGCGCGAGACGCCGGTATCCGTCGTGCTCACGCGCTATGCGGCGCAGAACCTCTATGCGCCGCTGCGCACCGTGGAGCCCGTCGCCGGCATTGCACGGGTGAAGCTGCGCCGCGGCATCGCGCTCGACACCTTGCTGCCGACGCTGCCGGTGCGCGCCCAGGCGCTGGCGGCCTGGCGGCTCGAAGACCAGTGGGTGACGGCGGTGCGGCTCACCAACACGTCGGCCGGCTGGCTGGACCTCGATCCGCGCGCCATCCAGGGCGACGTGACGGCTGCAACCTTTCAGCATCCGGGCCTCGGGCCGGCCGGCCAGTCCACCGACACCACGGTCGTCTACCTGGTCACGCGCGGGCGCGGCCTGGCCGAATCGCTGCTGCCGCGCCTCAGCCCCATCGACGCCGCTGTGAACCTGCCGCCGGCCGGTGCCGCAGGCATCGCAGCAGGAGCCAGCGATGAAAAGTAATCCCCTCCTGAAGTGGCTGCTGATCCCGGTGGCGCTGCTGCTGGTGTTCGTCGGCGTCAAGCTCTTCTCCGGCGGCCAGGGCGGCAAGCCCGCACCGGCCGGCGGTGCCAGCCAGCTCACGCCCGAGGAGATGAAGGCGCTGGGCATCGAGGGCGACACGCCGCGCGATACCGTCGCCACGCTGGTCGCCCAGGTCAAGCAACTGCGCAACGAGTTGCAGACGGCGCTGAACGACAACAAGAACCAGAAGACCGAGAACGAGCGTATGCGTGCGCGTGAATCGGCGGTCGACCAGCGCATCCAGTCGGCACTCGACGGCGAACGCAGCCGTTTGCAGCAGGACCGCGAGCAGGTCGCCAGCGACCGCCAGCAGACCCAGGGCCTGCTGCAAGACCTGCAACGCCGCCTCGATGGTCTGTCCGGCAAGGGTGGCGCACAGCCCGATCTGCCCGTGGGGCTGGGGCTGGAAGATGGCGACGGCAAGAGCTTCGGCGGCACCCGCACCGGCACCAGCAGCAGCGCCACACGCTGGGTCGAACCCGACGACGCGAAGTCCACGGGCAAGAACGGCAGCAGTAGTACAAGTGCGCTGAACTTCCCAACCAGCTTCGGCCCGGCGCAGAAGACCCTCTCCACTGCCGCCGAGAACGTCGCCGACGCCGGCAACCGCGCCGTCGGCGCGTTGGCGAAGCCGGTCTACACGGTGCCCTCGAACTCGACGCTGATGGGGTCGATCGCCATGACCGCGCTGATCGGCCGCGTGCCGATCGACGGCACGGTCAACGATCCGTACCCGTTCAAGGTGCTGATCGGTCCGGACAACCTGACCGCCAACGGCATCGACATCCCGGACGTGGCCGGCGCCGTGGTCAGCGGCACGGCTTCGGGCGACTGGACGCTTTCCTGCGTGCGCGGACAAATCCGTTCTGTGACCTTCGTGTTCAACGACGGCACGATCCGCACGATGCCCGAAGACGGCAGCCGCCACCAGGGCGGCGGGCAGTCCGGCGGCAGCGGCACCACCAGCACCACGCAAGGCGGCCTGGGCTGGATCAGCGACCCCTACGGCATTCCCTGCGTCAGCGGCGAGCGGCGCAGCAACGCGCAGCAGTACCTGGGCAGCCAGGCGCTCATCACCGCGGCCGGCGCCGGCGCGGCCTCTCTCATCAAGTCGGACAACGGCAGCGTGGCGGTGGTCGCCAACAGCAACGGCTCGCTCGGCACGGTCGGCATCAGCGGCAATGAGGCCATGGGCCGCATCCTGGCCGGTGGCGTGCGCGACATGGCCGATTGGGTCAACAAGCTGTACGGCCAGGCGTTCGCTGCGATCTACGTGCGCCCCGGCGCCAAGGTCGCCGTGCATCTCGAACAGCCGCTCAACATCGACTACGACGCGAAGGGCCGTCGCGTCAATCACCGCATCGGAGAAGCACATGCGTCGGATCTGGACTGAAGCGGCCGCAGCCCTGCTCGCGGTCGTGGTGCTGGGCGGCTGCGCCACCAGCAAGGACGAGGTACTGCCGCACGGCGAGAACACGATGCTCGACGTGTGGAACCAGGAGACAGGCGGTGGCGCCGGGATCGGGAGCGGCCAGGCCGCCCGGCAACTGCTCGACGCGCGCCAGGGCCTGCGTCGGCCGCTGACCGAGGGCGACGTGCACGCGGCGCCGGCCGTCAATGCGGCCTACACGCGCAACGCCGCGAACGAGATCTACCGGCAGTTCCACCGGCTGCCGAATCCCGACCTCGTGATGTACGTCTTCCCGCACCTGGCCGGCACCGACCCGGTTCCGGTGCCGGGCTACACCACCGTGTTCCCGCTGTACCAGCGCGTGCGCTACGCGATGCCCGGCGAGCGGCTGGAGGACTACTGATGGCTTGGTCGCTGCCCTGGACGCGCGTGGCGGCGGCGCCAGCGGAACCACCCGCCGACGACGCATGGGCGCGGCACGTCACGACGCTGGCCGCGCACGGCATTGCCGAACCGGGCAGCGCCGTGGATAGCCGCCAGCGCCGGCCCGCCACCGAGGCCGACCTGCGGGCGCTCTACGACGTAGCGCCGTCCTTTGCCGACCTCTTGCCGTGGGTGGAGTACCTGCCTGGCTCGAAGTCCATGCTGCTGGACGACGGGCAATCGGTGGCCGCCTTCTTCGAGCTGGCGCCGCTGGGCACCGAGGGACGCGAGATGGCCTGGCTGTGGCAGGCGCGTGATGCGCTGGAAAACGCGCTGCAGGATTCCTTCGACGAACTCGACGAGAACCCCTGGGTGGCCCAGCTCTACGCCCAGGACGAATCGAACTGGGACGGCTACCTGCGCACGCTGGCGGACTATGTGCGTCCGCGGGCTCAGGGCAGCGCCTTCACCGAGTTCTACCTGCGCTTCTTCGCGCACCACCTGCGCGCCATCGCCAAGCTCGGCGGCCTGTTCGAGGACACCACGGTGACGCGCCTGCCGTGGCGCGGCCAGGTGCGCCGCGTGCGCCTGGTGGTCTACCGCCGCGCGCCCGCATCGACCGCCTCGCGCCGCGGGCAGTCGCCCGAGCAGGCACTGGCGATGGTCTGCGACCGGCTCGTCGGCGGACTCGCCAACGCGGGCGTGAAGGTCAAGCGCATGGTCGCCGCCGACGTGCACGACTGGCTACTGCGCTGGTTCAACCCGAACCCGACGCTGCTCGGCCCGACGGCCGAGGATCGCGAGCGCTTCTACGCGCTGACGCGCTATCCGGACGAAGCCGAGGAAGGCGAAGTCGAGCTGGCCAGCGGCGACTTCGCGCAGCGGCTGTTCTTCGGCCAGCCGGGCTCGGACGTGGACAACGGCACGTGGATTTTCGACCGCATGCCCCATCGCGTGATCGTGATGGACCGCCTGCGCATGCCGCCTGCCACCGGCCACATCACCGGCGAGACCCGCAAGGGAGGCGATGCCGTCAACGCGCTATTCGACCAGATGCCCGAGGACACGGTGATGTGCCTCACGATCGTCGCCGCGCCGCAGGACGTGCTCGAAGCGCACCTGAACCACCTGAGCAAGAAGTCGGTCGGCGAGACGCTGGCCTCCGAGCAAACCCGCCAGGACGTGCAGCAGGCGCGCGGCCTGATCGGCAGCTCCCACAAGCTCTATCGCGGCGCGCTGGCCTTCTACCTGCGCGGGCGCGACCTGCAGCAGCTCGATGCGCGTGGCCTGCAACTGGTCAATGTGATGCTCAACGCCGGCCTGCAGCCGGTGCGCGAGGAAGACGAGGTGGCGCCGCTCAACAGCTACCTGCGCTGGCTGCCCTGCGTGTTCGATCCCGCCACCGACAAGCGCCAGTGGTACACGCAGCTCATGTTCGCGCAGCACGCGGCGAACCTCGCGCCGGTGTGGGGCCGCAGCCAGGGCACGGGCCATCCGGGCATCACGCTGTTCAATCGGGGTGGCGGGCCGATCACCTTCGATCCATTGAATCGACTGGACCGGCAGATGAACGCGCACCTGTTCCTGTTCGGCCCGACCGGCTCCGGCAAGTCGGCCACGCTCAACAACCTGCTGAACCAAGTGACGGCGATCTACCGGCCGCGCATGTTCATCGTCGAGGCCGGCAACAGCTTCGGCCTGTTCGGCGACTTCGCCGCGCGCCTGGGCCTGAAGGTGCATCGGGTCAAGCTCGCCCCCGGCGCGGGCGTGAGCCTCGCGCCGTTCGCCGATGCGCATCGGCTGGTGGAGACGCCCAGCCAGGTGCAGACGCTGGATGCCGATGCGCTGGACGAGGATCAAGACCCGGCCGCGCTGGCGGCCGATGCCGATGAGCAGCGCGACGTGCTCGGCGAACTGGAGATCACCGCGCGGCTGATGATCACCGGCGGCGAGGACAAGGAAGAGGCGCGCATGACGCGCGCCGACCGCAGCCTGATCCGCCGGTGCATCCTCGATGCCGCCGAGCGCTGCGTGACGGAGAAGCGCACGGTGCTGACGCGCGACGTGCGCAATGCGCTGCGCGAGCGTGCCCGAGACGCCACGCTGCCGGAATCCCGCCGTGCGCGGCTGCTGGAGATGGCGGACGCCATGGATATGTTCTGCCAGGGCGTCGACGGCGAGATGTTCGACCGTCCCGGCACGCCCTGGCCCGAGGCCGACATCACCATCGTCGATTTGGCGACGTTCGCGCGCGAGGGCTACAACGCGCAGCTCTCGATCGCGTACATCAGCCTCATCAACACGGTGAATAACATCGCCGAGCGCGACCAGTTCCTCGGCCGGCCGATCATCAACGTGACCGACGAGGGCCACATCATCACCAAGAACCCGCTGCTTGCGCCCTACGTGGTCAAGATCACGAAGATGTGGCGCAAGCTCGGCGCCTGGTACTGGCTCGCCACGCAGAACATCGACGACCTGCCCAAGGCCGCCGAGCCGATGCTGAACATGATCGAGTGGTGGATCTGCTTGTCCATGCCGCCCGACGAAGTGGAGAAGATCGCGCGCTTCCGCGAGCTGAACCCGGCGCAGAAAGCGCTGATGCTTTCGGCGCGCAAAGAGGCCGGGAAGTTCAGCGAGGGGGTGATCCTCTCGAAGTCGATGGAAGTGCTGTTCCGCGCGGTGCCGCCGAGCCTCTACCTGGCGCTCGCGCAGACCGAGCCGGAAGAGAAGGCCGAGAGATTCCAACTGATGCAGCAGTACGGCATCGGCGAGCTGGATGCCGCCTTCAAGGTCGCCGAGAAGATCGACCGCGCACGCGGCATCGAATCGCTGCCTTTCGATGTGGTGGCGTGACGGGAGACCATGATGCAGCGTCCCGTCTTCAAGCCATCCCGCTCCATGATCGTCGTCGCCGTGGTGGCGCTGATCGCTCTGCTGGCTGCTGTCTCGTGGCTGCGGCCGAATCCATCGCCTGAAGAGATTGCGTCGCCCGCCGGTCGCCCCGTCGCCGAGATCGCGCCGGCCACGGCAGCCGCGCCCGCGGGCCCGCCGTGGCGCTACGGCCGTACCGATGCCCGCTACACGGTGATCGAGTATGCCGACCTCGAATGCCCGTACTGCCGCGCGTACTTCGCGGTGCTGAAACGCTGGATCGACACGCATCCCGAGGTGGGCCTGCAATGGCACCACCTGCCGCTGCCGATGCACGAGCCGGCGGCTTCCAAGGACGCGCGGCTGGTGGAATGCGTCGGCGAGGCCGGCGGCCACCGCGCGTTCTGGCAAGCGGTGGAATGGGTCTACACGCATACGCGCGGCGACGGCCAGGGCCTGCCCGAGGGCCTGCGCTATCCCGACCTCGCGCCAGCCGCGCAGCAGTGCCTGGACAGCGATCGGCCCGACGTCGTGATCCGCGCGCAGTCGGTGGCGGCTGCTCAGGCCAACATCAAGGCCACGCCCACGCTACGCCTGCAGGACCGCGAAGCCGGCAAGACGCTGCTGCTGCACGGCCCCGTGGAAGGCGACGCACTGCTGTCCGCCATCGACCTGCTGGCCGCGGGCGGAACCGGCGAGCCGCCATCGAAGGAAATGCCTGCCGAATCCATCGGCGACATGCCCAGGTAGCCAGGTCTTCAAGGCTACGGCGCGGCATTGCCGCGTTGACCGACCCGTTCGCTTCGCATCCTCGACGCGAGCAGCCGCCGCACCCCGCGGTGGTGGATGCCGTTCTTCCGTCGTGTTCTTCCCATCGTCCCTGGAGGGTTTGCCCCTCCTGGGCAGGCGCCCTCCGACTACATCACTACATCCATTGGAGGTCGCCATGTCCTGTGTCATCGCCGATTCGCGTCCCGAATCGCTCTCCCAGATCGCCGCCCAACACGAAGACTGGATCATCCGGCAAGCCATTACCTTGCTGGAGCATCGCATCTTCAAGGACGGGCCGACGTTGAGCAGTCCTGCCGCCGTGCGGGACTACCTGCGCCTGAAGCTGGTCGCCGAGCCGAACGAAATCTTCGCTGCCGTGTTCCTCGATAGCCAGCATCGCGTGCTCGCCTATGACCCGCTGTTCAAGGGCACGGTCAACCAGACCTCGGTCTATCCGAGGGTGGTGGTCCAGCGGGCGCTCGAACTCAATGCTTCGGCGTTGATCCTGGCGCACCAGCATCCCAGCGGCGATGTTCATCCATCGCGCGCCGACGAGGCGTTGACGCAGACCCTCAAAGCCGCCCTGGCCTTGGTCGATGTGCGCGTGCTGGACCACTTCGTCGTCGGCAAGGGCGACCCGTACTCGTTCGCCGAGGCGGGCCTGCTGTAGCCGCGAGCTTGTGATCCCTGCGGGAGCTTCCGGCTCCCGCTCCTTCCTTGTGCACCGCGATCCGCATCTGCAAAGCGGATCACCTGCGGTGCGCTTTGTTTCTCGCCGGGCACCCGCCCTTGGCGTTCGACTAGAGCCCTTGCCCCGAATTCCAAGGACGCCCGACATGCAGGCTCCCTTTTTCACTGTCCCGCGACGGCGGCTCGCCAGCGGCCTTGCCCTTGGCGCCCTGGTGCTGAGCCTGCTCTGCCAGGCCGCGGCTGCGGCCGACGTGCTGGTGGTGACGGACAGCCGCCACCCGGTGCAGTCGGTGGCTGGCGCGCGCGTGGTCGAGCTGGACCTGCCCAGCCGCATCGAGGCCGAGCTGGCGGCCAACCTGCCGGCCGATCCCGCACGAGCCACCGCGATCGTGCAGCAGCGCCTGCGCGACGGCGGCGAGGGCCTGCAGCGCCGGCTCGGACGCGCCTACCAGGACGTGGCCGAGGCATGGGGCTTGGGAATCGCCAAGTTGCCGGCTGTGGTCATCGATCGCCGCTACGTCGTCTACAGCGATGCGGACGTAGGCCGAGCCGTGGCGCGCATCGAAGCCCACCGGAGGACACAGCCATGAACTACCTGCCGTCGGCGCAGTCGCCCCGTGGGCGCCGTGCCCGCCTGGCCATCGCCTCGGCGCTGCTGTGCGGCGCCACGTCCTCATTCGCGTTGAACACCACCACCATCGTGTCGTCGGCCCTGTCGCCCGACTGCCTGGAATACCGAGTCGTCGGCATCTGCTACTGGCTCTTCTGCACGTGGACGGGCTGCACGGTGCGCACCTCGGTGAAGGTGCGGCACTACATCCCTGACGCGGTGGTATCGAGCTACTCGAACACCGGCGAGAACCCTTGGATCGAGGTGCGGCCGATGAGCACGCCCAACCCCACGGCGAAGGCCGGCGGCGACGGCACGACCAACCACGACAACGAGAACAACCTGGCGAAGTTCAAGAACGCCGACGTCATCGGTCATCCGGGCGGCTATGTGTTCAGCCAGTTCGCCAGCGCCTCGGGCTACACCTGCCAGGGGTCCGGCACGGCGTTCATGCCGTACCTGCTGAGCACGCTCGACACGCTGGCCTGGCGCTACAACGTGCCGGAGATGGTGTACCCGGAGGCGCTGATCCCCGGCATGCGCGAGATCGGCGGCCGTACCACGCTCAACCTGTGGGGCAACGTCTACCCGCGCGGCGGCTTCCTCCACCAGACCGACGACTACATGAGCGGCGCGGTCGGCGCGCAGCGCGCGGGCGACGTGGTGACGCGGCGCACGCAGCCGCACGTCTACCAGCCGCTGCTCGCCGATTCGAGCGATGGCTACTGGCCGGCCGGCGCCTTGGTGGAAAGCGATGCCTCCACCGGCAAGTGGCAGGAGCTGACGCCCACGCTCTCCAACTCCTGCGCCGTCTTTCCCCACAGCAACACGCGCGTGCAGGCGCAGCAGGGCGACTATGCCTGGGCGCTGTGGCGGCCCTATGCGTGCTGCCAGCGCCGCGGCCAGGTCTTCCTCGGCAGCGTCGATTTCATGTGAGGGATCTTCGATGAAAGCATCCATTTCCCGCTTCGCGCAGCGCGCCAACCCCTACACGCTGAGCATTGCGCTGGCCTGCGCCATCACGGCGGCAGCCGGTGTCGCGTGGGCGCAGACACGCATCGACCGCAACGGTGTTTCCGTCAGCGGCAGCGTCATTGGCGACGACGTTCTCTACAGCGTGGGCGGCGGACGGGCCGTGTCGATGGGCGGCGCCGGCAACATGCAGAGCATCGGCGTCGGCGTCGGCTGGAACAGCAACCTGATCTGCGGCGACATGAGCATCACGACGACCCTGCAGAACCAGTTGAACGGCATCACCAACGGGTTCCAGCAGATCATGTCCTCGGTGATCCAGAGCGCCACCAGTGCGGTGGCCTCGCTGCCGGCGCTGATCATCCAGCGCGCCGATCCGGGCCTCTACAACCTGCTGACCAACGGTGTGCTGCAGGCGCGGCTGGACTTCGATCGCTCGAAGCTGACTTGCCGCGCGATGGCCAACCGCATGGCGGACATGGCCGGCGGCCAGGCCGGATGGGACCAGCTCGCCGAAGGCTTCGCCATGCGCGATGCGGTCAGCAGCACCGATGCGGTGTCGGCCGTCGAGCAGGCCGAATCGAACAAGGGCAACAACGGCGTGCCGTGGGTCGGCGGCGGCAACGCGGGCGGCTCGGGCCAGAGTCCGATCAAGGTGGTCGGCGACGTGACCCGTGCCGGCTACAACCTGCTGAACAGCCGCGCGGTGTCGGACACGTCTTCGATCCCGCGCGCGTCCTGCAGCAACCGCCTGACCTGCCTCACCTGGTCCTCGCCGCAGCAGGCCGCGGACTTCGCCACGCGCGTGCTGGGCGAGCGCGAGCAGCGCACCTGCGAGACCTGCACCAAAACGCAGACCACGCCCGGCGTGGGCCTCACGCCGGTGATCCAGGAGGAGTACGAGACCAAGCTGCTGGCCCTGCAGGAACTCGTGACGGGGGCGAAGCCGACGACGGTGGCGAACCTCGAAGCGGCCGGAAGCAACTCGCTGCCGATCACCCGCGGCGTCATCGAGGCGCTGCGCGAGGAGCCGGACCAAGACCTGCTCGGCAAGCGCCTGGCCTCCGAGGCGGCGCTGTCCTCGGTGCTGGAGAAGGCCCTGCTGTTGCAGCGCACGCTGCTGACCGGCAAGAAGGAGCCGAACGTCGCGGCCAACGATCTGGCCGTGAAGGCGGTCGACCAGGAGAACAGCAGCCTGGAGCAGGAGATCAACAACCTGAAGACCGAGCTGGAGCTGCGGCGCACGCTGGCGGGGAACTCCGCGATGGCGATCGTGCAGCGGCACAGCACGCGCGCTGGCGGATCGCGCGGCATCTTCGAGGGCGACACGACGCGCGACCGGCTCAAGGAAGTGCAGAAGCCGAGGAACAACTGATGGCCGCAACTGCACGGAACTGGCTGCGGCCGGCCTGGTTGTTCAACCGCCGCGTCGGCATTGCGCTGCTGTGGGCGCTGGCGATCGCCGGCATCGCCGTCGCCGTGAACGTAGCGGGCATCCACGTCGTCGGCAGCATCGACGGCTGGGAGCGCTGGCTGCGCGCGCACTCGGCGCACTTCCTCGTTTGGCGTCTGCTGCTCTACGCCGCAACGGCCTACGGCTGGTGGTGGATGCGCAGGCGCCTGCGGCAGCGCGAGCCAGGACCGGAAACACAGCAGCGGCTGCTGCGCGTCGAGGTCGCGGCTGTCGTCACCCTGGTGCTGCTCGAAGGCAGCCAATTGCTGCGCGACGCCTGAATCGGAGAGGACGCCATGACCCTCTACACCACCGACTACCTGGAGTATTACCTCACGTTCGTGGGGTGGATCGTCAACAACGGGATTTGGAACATCCTCGTCGCAAGCGGCGTGTTTGCTTTGCCGTTCGTCGTGATCGTGGTCCAGGAGTGGCTTCGGGCACGCGCCGAGGGCGCCGACGAGGGCAACAAGGGGGTGCTGTCCTCAATGCGCATCGAGAACCGGGTGTGGGTGGCGATCGTCGTCATTCTGTTCGCCGGCATCCCGTTCATCCCCGTAGACCTCGCGACGATCCGCTTCGACACCACGCGCTCGGCGCAGTGCCAGGTCAGCGTCCCACAGCCGGCTGATACCGGCTGGTCCAACGCCTACACCACGCTAAACAACCAGAGCGCCTTGGTGCCGGTCTGGTGGTATTTCATGCATGCCATCTCGAAGGCGGTCACGGGCGCGGCAGTAGCCGCGATTCCCTGCGGCACGGATCTGCGGCAGATGCGGATGGATGTGGATGCCACACGCATCGACGATCCGGTCCTGGCCCAGGAAGTCGGCGACTTCGTGCACGACTGCTATGGGCCTTCGCGCGCCAAGCTGTTCATGAGCCGGCCGACGCTTTTCGACGAGCAGATGAACGACGTGACGTGGATCGGTTCGAGCTACTTCCTTTCCAATCCGGGCTTCTACGACACCTATCACTCCAACTCGCCGCGCACGGCCTGGCCGTATGATGCGACCCGCGACGCGGGGCTCGCCCAGGTGGACAGCGGTGGCGGCTACCCGACCTGCCGGCAGTGGTGGTCCGATGGCAACAGCGGTCTACGTGCCCGTCTGCTGGCACAGGTCGATCCGGACCTGCTGACGCGCATCGGGAGCTGGGCGGGCTTTCTGTCGCAGGCCGAGGTGAACGATTCGGTGATCCGCGCCGTCGTCTCGCCTCGGCAGCAGAAGATGAATCAGGGCTCGGTCTACACGGACTACGGCGGGCAGATCGAGAAGACGCTGCCCAACATCGTCACACGCGGCGCCGGCGACCTGGGGATGACCATGGGCTCGCTGGGCTTCTTCCCGGCGATGGACGTGGTGCGCCAGGGCCTGCCGATGGTGCTGTCGCTGCTCAAAATGGCGCTGGTCATCTGCATCCCGCTGGTGCTGGTGTTCGGCACCTACGAGCTGAAGGCGCTGGTCGCGGTGAGCTGCGTGGAGTTCGCGCTGTTCTTCGTGGACTTCTGGTTCCAGCTCGCGCGCTGGCTGGACAGCACGATCCTGGATGCGCTCTACGGCTGGGGGTTCGGCGCGAATCGGCCGCACAGCAACTTCGATCCGCTGATCGGGTTGAACAATGCCTTCGGTGACATGCTGCTCAACTTCGTGATGGCAACGATGTTCATCGTGCTGCCTGGGTTCTGGGTAGCCGCATTGGGATGGGTCGGAGTTCGCGCAGGCAACATCATGAACGCGCTCACGGTGGCAACTGGCGATGCCAAAGCGGCGGGTGGAAGTGGCTCGCGCGTAGCGATCTCCGCTGCGAAAGGATCGGCGAAGTAGCGGCCGTTGAAGCTCTTGCTATGACTTGTCGGGGTCGCCCATATCGTGACGCCACTCATTCTTGTCGTACAGGCCGAAGCCCCCGTGACCCTCGCGCCACTCGGGCTTGTTTGAGTCGTCCTCTTCCCAGATCACATCGTGCCGGAAGCACCAAGCCACAAGAGCTGCGATCACAAGGATTGCAGCGAACCAGAACGTGGCATAGAGCAGGCCCACGAGAAAAACGAGTTCGACGATTCGCACCAAACCCTTTGCCATGCCAGGCGCGCAGCCCTTCGCCCCCAGCCCCTGCATCGCGCACCGATCCAGCCGAACGCAGGCACGCCACAGCCGGCCCAGGGTTCGGCCTACGCGCGCGGGAAATGTGGTCTGTGCTGCGGTCTTCATGGTGCTACCTCATGTTCATTTCATCTTTCCTGGCGAGGCGTTGTCGTTCGCTGCCTCCGTACCTTCCTCACTGTCGCGCCGGTCTCGGCGAAACCATTCATGGGCGGCACGCTCGCGTAGCCCGCTTCGAGCCGGCTGCTCAGTGCATCCGACCGTCCGCGGCTCGCTGCCATCACCGCGGACCGATCCTTGAGTGGCCGCGAACACGATGACTTTCGCCTTCGCGTCGTAGCGGAAGAACAAGCGAAACCGCCCGCCGATCTTCGCGCACCGCCAGTTGGAGTGCGCCGGCTCCGCGATGTTGCAGTGACGAAACGCATCCCGCGAGGGATCGCCGGGCACGGCGTCCATTACCCACTGACTCAACGCCCGAAACAGCTTGGCGTTGGCATTGCCGTCGAACTGCTGCGGCTCGCTCTCGCTGACCTGCACTGCGGCCGCGTGTACCTTGCGCAACTGCTCGATGACGCCCTCATGGAACAGCAGGGACCAGCCGTGTCGCTGCATCAGAGTGCCACCTCGCCCTCGATCGGCTCATGGCTGCATGGCGCGCCGCTCACGTTGGCCAGCATCGCGCGCGCCAGATCATCAGGCAATTCATGCAGCCGGCGGCCCGCTCGAATGTCCTGCTCCAGGAGGCTCAGGAGGGCACCGATCGCCGGGTCTTCATGCTCGGCCTCCCAGCGGGTGACGACGACCTGGCCATCCTCGCGCAACTCGAACACCACCTTGTCGCCGGCCTCCACGCCCATCGCCTGGCGAACTGCCTTGGGCAGGGTGAGCTGTCCCTTGGACGTGACGGTGGCAGGTTCCTTGACGTTGGGCATGACGGCTCTCCTAGCGATTACCGTAAGGAAAATTCCTTACGATGTCAAGGGACAGTGCCGCCGGATGCGATTAGAAGTTGCGTCAAAAATAGCCGATGAGATGAATTTCAGCGCTAAATCCTGTCGTCGGCCTGCAAATGATTGGATTTTGTGCTATTTTTCAACGATGGATGGAAATTCACGGCATCAAGTAATCAAGCGGCTGCAGACTACGCTGCCACGTGGAGCGCCGTTCGATCTGACCATCCTGGCGCCGCTCGGGGTGTCGCCCCAGCTCGCCGCGCGCTACGCCGAGGGCGGCTGGCTCGTGCGCCTGGCCCAGGGCGTCTACGCCTTCCCCAACGACGAGTTCGGCGCCTACGGGGCGCTAAAGTTCCTGCAACAGCGCGTACCGGGCCTGCACGTCGGCGGCAAGAGCGCGCTGGGCCTGCAGGGCGTGCGCCACAACCTGGGCCGCGACACGCTGGTGCTCTGGGGCAACAGCCGCTATGAGCTGCCGGCCTGGTTCACTTCGCGCTTTCCAGCGCGCTACGTCTATGCGCACCTGTTCGACTGGCCCGATGCCGCGCTGGCCGTCAAGACTCTGACCACGCCACCCGGCCTGCCCGATGGGTTGCAGGTCGCGGCGTCCGAACGGGCCGTGCTGGAGCTGCTCTACGAGGCGGGGACGAAGCAGAGCCTGGAAGAGGCGCGCAACCTCTTTGATGGCCTGCGCTCGCCGAGGAAGGAACTGCTCGGGCAACTGCTGTCGTGCTGCACCAGTGTGAAGACCGTTCGCCTGTTCCTGACCTGGGCACGCGAAACCCAGGTGGTCGACGTCGATGATCTGCTGACGCGGCATCCGCTGCGCACCGGCAGCGGAAAACGCTGGATGAGCCGACTGGCCGACGGCACCTTGCTGAGCCTGAATCCCCATGGATAAGAACTACGCCGATACCGTCCGCCTGCTGCTGGCCGTCACGCCCGAGGTCTTCACCAACGACATCTTTGCGATGAAGGGCGGCACGGCGATCAACCTGTTCGTGCAGGACATGCCGCGCTTGTCGGTGGACATCGACGTGGTGTACCGGCCCTGGCAGATCGCACGCGACGAAGCGCTGAAGGCGATCAACGGCGAGCTGGCCGCCATCGCGCAGCGCGTCGAGCCGCTGGGCATGCAGACCCGCTTGGTGCGCGCCAAGGATCTCGGCGACACCAAGCTGATCGTCGAGAACAACTGCAGCCAGGTCAAAATCGAGGTGAACGTCGTCTTCCGCGGAACGGTGCTGCCAGTCGAGCGCAAGGCGCTGAGCGCGAAGACCAGCGACCTGTTCGGCGTGGAGTTCGACGCCCCGATCCTCGCGCGCGATGAGCTGTACGCCGGCAAGCTCGTGGCCGCCCTGGATCGCCAGCATCCGCGCGATCTGTTCGACGTGTGGCAGCTCTACGAATCGGACGGCCTGAGCGACGGCATGGTCGAGTGCTTCGTGATCTACCTGGCCGGGCACAACCGGCCGCCGCACGAAGTGCTGTTCGGCAACGACAAGGACATCGCCGCGGAGTACGAGCGCGCTTTCGTGGGCATGACCGAAGTGGACTGCACGCTGGCGACGCTGCTGGCCGCCCGTGCGCGGATGCGCGAGGAGCTGCCCCAGCGGCTGAGTGCCAACCACCGGCGCTTCCTGAGCGGCCTGGTGCGCGCCGAGCCGGACTGGTCGCTGGTGCAATGCCAGCACGCGGCCGAATTGCCCGCGCTGCGCTGGAAGCTCGCCAACCTGGAGGCATTCCGCAAGCGGCGCCCCGACGACTTCGCCGCACAGGCTGCGGCGCTCGATGTGGGCCTGGGCCAGGCCTGAGCGAATCCAGCAGCGCTCCCGGTTTGCCGGGCTTGCCCCGTGCCGCATTGATCGTGGCGCCCGCGTCCTCTCGGCCCTATATCCAAAGGCTTTCCAAAGGCCAAAGGGCTAGGGAAGGGGCAAGGGAATGGGGCCAAGGGGAAAGGCCCTACCTGAAAAGGCCAAAAGGCTCCCCCGACCGGCCCGATTCCCGGGGTCCGTCATGCTCCTGTCGCTGCTCCAACGCAAGCGGGTGCCGCCCGCCGCCACGGCGGCGCCAGCACCACCATCCCCCGAACCCCACAAAGGGCTGATGCGGCCGGAGCCGGCCGCATCGCTGCTGGCGACGCCCCGGCGGCAGAAGCTGCTGGAGCACATCTGGCAGCGCACCTCGCTGTCGCGCCGCCAGTTCAACACGCTGTACCTCGCGCCGTTGGAGCGCTACGCCGAGTTGGTCCAGCGATTCCCCGCGTCCGAGAGCCACCACCACGCCTACCCGGGCGGCATGCTGGACCACGGCCTGGAAATCGTCGCCTATGCGCTCAAGCTGCGGCAGTCGCACCTGCTGCCCGCCGGCGCCACGCCGGAAGCGCAGGCGGCCCAGGCGGAAGCCTGGACCGCGGGCACCGCCTACGCCGCGCTGCTGCACGACATCGGCAAGATCGCCGTCGATCTGCACGTCGAGTACGCCGACGGCACGACCTGGCACCCCTGGCACGGCCCGCTGCAGCGGCCGTACCGCTTCCGCTACCGCAAGGACCGCGAGTACCGGCTGCACGGCGCCGCCACGGGCCTGCTGTACGCGCGGCTGCTCGACGCCGCCATCTTCGATTGGCTCAGCGGCTACCCCGATCTGTGGGCCGCACTGCTGTACGTGCTGGCCGGCCAGTACGAGCACGCCGGCACGCTCGGCGAGCTGGTGGTCCAGGCCGACCAGGCATCGGTCGCGCAGGAACTCGGCGGCGATCCGGCGAAGGCGATGGCCGCGCCGAAGCACGCCCTGCAGCGCAAGCTGCTCGATGGCCTGCGCTTCCTGCTGCGCGAGGAATTCAAGCTGAACCAGCCGCAAGCCTCGGACGGCTGGCTGACCCAGGATGCCCTCTGGCTGGTGAGCAAGACCGTCTCGGACAAACTGCGCGCCCACCTGCTGTCGCAGGGCATCGACGGCATCCCGTCCAGCAACACGGCGGTGTTCAACGTGCTGCAGGACCACGGCATCGCCTTGCCCACGCCGGACGGCAAGGCGATCTGGAAGGCCACCGTCACGAGCGACGCCGGCTGGTCGCACAGCTTCACCTTCCTGAAGCTGTCGCCCGCGCTGGTGTGGGAGGCGGCGGATCGGCCGGCGCCGTTCGCGGGCCGCGTGCAGGTCGATGCCGATCAGGACGAAGCGGCCCCACCTACAACCGCCGCGGCGCCGGCAGCGCCGAGTGCGGGGTCGGGTGCAGCCTTGCCTGCGAACATGGCGCCGATCGTGCCCACGCCAACGGCCGCGGACAACGGCGTCGGCGCGCTGCTCGATCTGCTGGATCTGACGCCAACTCCAGCCGTGCCGGCCACGACGCTAGCAACGCCTCCCGAACTGGAACCGCTGGTGGCCGGGGTGCCGGCGCCAAAGGCTGCTGCGCCTGCCCGTGCGGCCACGCCTGACCGTTCCGAACCCTCGGGCGAGCACTTCATGACCTGGCTGCGTCAGGGCATCCGGACCCGCAAGCTGGTGATCAACGATGCGAAGGCGCTGGTGCACACCGTCGCCGGCACGGCGTACCTGGTGAGTCCCGGCGTTTTCCAGCGGTATGCCCAGGAGCACCTGCAGGTGGGCGCGCTGGCCAGGCAGGACGACGTGGAAGGCTGGCAGTGGGTGCAGAAGCGCTTCGAGAAGCTGGGGCTGCACCGCAAGCAAGCCAGCGGGCTGAACATCTGGACCTGCGAAGTGACGGGGCCGCGCAAGACCCGGCGCCTGCACGGCTACCTGCTGGCCGCACCCGAGGGGCTATTTTCCGAGCTGCCGCCGGATAACTCGTACCTGCATCTCGCCAACGAGACCTCAAAACGCGAAAATCCCCTTTCAGGGGAGACGAACAACACGCAGTAATTGGGCGCTCAGCCCTCGGGGTCCGACTTCCGTGCGCGGGAGCGGGCCGAGGGCTTCGCCAGTTTGGCTTCGGTCAACTCCATCAAGTGGGCAGAACTGCATGTCAACGCACGGGCGATTTTGAGGATCAAGGGGAGCGTGGGGACATGCTCGCCGCGCTCGATCTTTCCCATGTGCGAACGCTCGATGCCCGCCAGGTGTGCCAGCGCTTCCTGGGCGATGCCCAGGCTGGTTCTGACCTTGCGAACGGCAGCCCCAAACGCGATGGCTGGTTCTGCTTCGTAAGTTGTTGTGCCGGCGGGTCGGCCTCTTTGTATTGAACGCTTTTGCATTGCCAAAAGCGTTGACCGGGGCCACGATTTAAACCACGTTAAACTTAACTCAAAGAGCGGCCATGATCGGTCGCCACGAGTTCACTGCCTGGGGGAAGCTGGACGTGACTTCAAGCGATGCCTCCAACGAGATCCGGGTGGCGGTGCTTGGCGAATGGGTGCCGTCGCAGTTGGCCGACGTGCTGGCGCTGCAACGCGCGGAAGAACCAGAAACCGCCGCTGCATTGATCGGAGGAAACGCCACGGCGCAGCCGCAGGAGCTGCCACCGTGCGGCACCTTCGACTTCGCGCTGTCCACGGCAGCCCGCGAGTGGCCGGGCTGGGTGTGCGAACCCCTGTGGCAGGACACGCTGGCCGTGGCCGTCGCCAAGCGTTCGCACCTGCTAGCCTACCGTGAGGTGCCTCAGTGCGAAGTGCTCAAGCAACCGCTGATCAGTGCGCAGTCCACGGCCGATGAACCGTGGCGCGCGGTGGCCCGCAGTCTGCTCGACGACATGCCGCCGCGCAGCGAGCAGGTCGTCAGCACCTTCGATTTGGCGATGACGCTCGTGTCGGCGGGATACGGCATCGTCATCGCGCCGGCCACGCGCCTGGCGGGCTATCTGAGCCGCGGCGTGGCCGTGCGGCCGCTGGCCGGTGCGCCGCTGATCGTGATGGCGTACCTGCTGCGCCCCTGTGCCTCGCTGTCCGATCCCCAGGAGCGATTCGCGCAGCGCGCGCGCTCCGTCTCCTGACGTCGGCACGCGCTGCCTTGGTGCCCGCCAGCGGCCGCTGGTGGTCCCCAGCCAGGCCTCAAGGCTCCATCAAGTCGTCGGCCGTCTCCTCGGCTTCCATGGCCTCGTTCCCGAGCGCGTCCTGGACCAGCCGGCGCACGCTTTGACGCACCTGCGCCGGAAACTCCGACGCGGCCTCGCTCGCCTGCACGCACCGCGCAATCACGAGGCGCGCGGCCAGGTGGAGATTCGCCGGGCGCACCGCCTCGATGGCGGGGCGTGCGCCCAACTCTTCATAGGAATGCAACAGCGCGTGGTAGATGTCCCAGGTGTCGATGCTGCGAGGCACCTGCTTGAACACACTCTGGACGAGCCGGCGCTTGAGCGGGTCGAGTTGCCAATCCGGCACCCGCTGACCGCGGTGGCCCATGTGGATCGATAGCAGGTTGCCCGCCTGGATCTCGTAGGTGATCCAGCGGCGCGATTTGCCGGCGAGCTTGGCGTAGTCGGCCACGGAGAGGTTGTGTGGTGCCTCGAAGGTCTCCAGCACCTGCAGGTGCTCGCGCTGCACGTCCGACAACCGGGGCCGCGCGTACTCGGGCGTGCGCACGGCGGACAGGCGCTGCACCGATGCCGGCGCCTCCGGTATGTCGGGCGTCGGCGCGGTCACGATCAACTGCGGTGCGGTGAGGTCGACCACCGGCGGCTGGGCGGCCGCCTGGCCAGCAATGGTCGGCAGACCTTGCAGCGTGATGGTCAGGTGCCTACCGGCGACCTCGACCTGGTTCTGCTCGAACAGGTCCAGGCGGTCGGCCCAGTCCTGCATCATGACGCGCCGCTGCTCGACGTACTCGGCGTGGTTGTAGGTCGCGCTGATCTTGTCCGGGTCGGCGTGCGAGAGCTGCGCATCCACCCACTTCTTCGGGTAGCCGAGTTCGTTAAGCGCCGTCGAAATCGTCGCGCGGATGCCATGGCCTGTGAGCTGGTCCTCGTAGCCCATGCGCTTAAGCGCGCCGTTGAACGTGTTTTCGCTGACGGGATGCTTCAGACACCAGTCCCCAGGGATGAGGTAGACCTGGGCCGGTTTGCACTGCTCCAGCAGGTGGCGGACGATCTCCTGCGCCTGCACCGACAGCGGCACGATGTAGGGCGGGATGTCGACCAGGCGCTTGCGCTTCTTCTTGGTGAGCAGCGCACGCTGCTTGAGTCGGGCTACGGGGATGATCCACAGGCCCTGTTCGAGGTCGAACTGGTCGGGCGTGGCAAAGCGCAACTCGCCGGTACGCACGCCGGTGAGCATCAGTAGGCGCAGGCCCAACTGCGTGTTCAGGCGTCCGCGGTACTTGCGCAGGGTCTGAAGCATGATCGGCAGTTCGGGCATGCGCAGGAATGGGTTGTGCTCGACCGGCGGCAGCGGCAGCGCAACGACCTCCAAGTCCTTGGACGGGTTCTCGCCCATGTTGGGGATCGCCACCGTCGCGTAGGTGAAGAGCTGCGTGAACCAGGTGCGCAGCTTCTCGGCCACCGACAGCGAACCGCGCTTCTCGACCTTGCCGATGATGTCCAGCAGGTGGGCGCGGTTGATGTCGTAGATGGTCAGGTGGCGCAGCGACGGGAACACGTCCTTCTTGAACACGCGCGCGATTTGCTCCAGGCTGGTCTGCCGACCTTCTTCGAGCGAGAGCTTGCGATGTGCCAGCCACTGGTCATAGACCGCTTTGAACGTGTGTTCACCCTTCAGCACGATCGCGTGCCGCTTGCGCTTGCGTTCGGTGTGCGGGTTGACGCCCATGGCAAGCAGCTCGCGGGCTTCATCGCGCAGCGTGCGAGCGTCTTTCAGCGAGAGCGCCGGGTACGCGCCGAAGGACATGCGATCGCGCTTGCCGCCCCAGGTGAAGCGGAAGTGCCATGCCTTGGCGCCGTTGGCTGCGACGAAGAGGGAGAGGCCGTCGGAATCGGCCAGGGTGTAGGTTTTGCCGGTCGTCTTGGCCTGCCGAACCATGAGATCTGAGAGCACGAGCCCAACTCCTAAGAAGCGAGTTGGATGCATGGTCCTGTTCGATCCCACGCTCCTCCAGCAAGAAAGCGGATGCGGGAAGCTCCGCTTTCCGATGTACCACTTGATGTACCGTTTTGTACCGGCAGTCAGTGGTTTTCGCTGGCAGTCAGTGGATTCAGCGATGGCGAAAAAGCTGAACCGTGACAATCACTTGCGACACTCCTTGGTCTTCTCTAGAAGTCCTTGGAAAGTTGCAGTGGAGCGGGCGAAGGGAATCGAACCCTCGTATGCAGCTTGGGAAGCTGCCGTTCTGCCATTGAACTACACCCGCGGTCCGGGCCGTAGTGTAACCCGACGGCGCATCTGGCTGCTCGCGCTGGCGTTCGCGGCGACGCTGGGCTGCGGCGCCTGCGCCAGCCTGCCGCCGCCGGCCGACAAGCCGGCCTCCACCGCCTTCTCCAGTCCGGGCAGCACCGAGCTGGGTGCCCTGGTGCAGGCGAGCGCGCCGCGCTCGCGCGCCTCGGGCTTCCGGCTGCTGGTCTCGGGCGAGGATGCGTTCGGCTCGCTGGTCGCGCTGGCCGACCGCACCCAGCGCTCGCTCGACCTGCAGTACTACCTGATCGCCAACGACGCATCGACGCGGACCATCCTCGAGCACGTCCGCGCAGCGGCGCAGCGTGGGGTGCGGGTGCGCATCCTGCTCGACGACCTGAATACCAGCGGCAGCGATGCCAGCCTGCTGTGCTTCTCCGCTCATCCCAACATCGAGCTACGGCTGTACAACCCGTTTCCCGCCGGCCGCTTCTCGACGCTCACGCGCGTCATCGCCTCGCTCACCGACATGCGGCGCATCAACCAGCGCATGCACGACAAGAGCTTCGTGGCCGACAACGCGATCGCGATCACCGGCGGGCGCAACCTCGGCGACGCCTATTTCGTGCAGAGCCCCACCAGCAACTTCGTCGATCTCGACGTCATCGCGGCCGGGCCGGTCGTGCGCAGCCTCTCGGCCTCGTTCGATCGCTTCTGGAACAGCCCGCTCGCCTACCCGATCCGCACGCTGGTGAAGGACAGTCCCGAATGCGTGGGCATGTTCCCCGCCGCGCCCGAGATCACCGTGCCCGACGCAGCGACGCCCGATGCGGCGACGCCCGATGCGGTCGCGCCGGGCGATGCACCCGCGGCCGGGTCGGCCGCGACGGCAACCGGCACGGCAACTGGCATGGCACCCCGCGCGACAACCAGCGCAGCGACCGACGCGATGCCCGGCGCCTCGCCCGACGCGACGGCGCCCCGTCCGGGAGGCGCGCCGGCGCAGCCGACCTTCCTGCCGGTGCCGCCGAGCGAGCTGGCGAACGAGCTGCAAGCGGGCCGTCTCAAACTCAGGTGGGCGCCGGCCCGCGTGCTGGCCGACAGCCCCTCCAAGATCTCCGGCGACGGACCGGCGGGGCAGGAGGAAGCCATCCATGACGACCTCGTCTCGCTGATGCGCTCGGCGCGGCGCGAGGTGATCGTGGTCTCGCCGTATTTCGTTCCCGGCGAGCGCGGCGTCGATCTCGTGCGCGAGCTGCGCGCGCGCGGCGTGCGCGTGCGGGTGCTGACCAACTCCCTGGCCTCTACCGACGCGCCGGTGGTGCACATCGGCTACGCCCGCTACCGCAAGCCGCTGCTCGCGGCCGGCACCGAGCTCTACGAGTTGCGCATCGAGCCGGAAGCGCCGCGCACGCGGCGGATGCACTTCGGCTCCTCGCGCACCAGCCTGCACGCCAAGGCGCTGGTGATCGATCGCGAAACGGTGCTGGTGGGCTCGATGAACATGGATCCCCGCTCGGCCAACCTGAATACCGAGCTCGGCCTGGTGATCCGCAGCCCCGCCATCGCGGGCCAGGTGGTGGACTTGTTCGAAGAGGTCACGGAGGAAGATGCCTACCGCGTGGCGCTGTCCCCCGGCGGCCGCCTGAGATGGATCACCGGCGACTCGGCCGCTCCTTCCAGTGACGAGACCGAGCCCGGGGCGAGCCTCGGGCTGCGGATGATGCTGTGGCTGCTCTCGCCGTTCGCGCCGGACGAGCTGTTGTGAGGTGCGACAATCGCGCCATGGAAGAAACCCATGGCAGGCCGCCCCATCCCCACATCCGCAGCTTCTCCGGGCGGCGCGGGCATTTCACCAGCGGCCAGCGGCAGGCCTACGACACGCTGCGCGAGCGCTGGTGCCTGCCGTACCGGGCGCACCGGCTCGATGCCGCGGCGGTGTTCGGGCGCAGCGCGCCGCTGGTGGTCGAGATCGGCTTCGGCATGGGCGAGAGCACGGCGCTGATCGCCGCTGCCGACCGGGGCCGCGATTTCCTCGGCATCGAGGTCTACCCGGCCGGCGTCGGCAGCCTGCTGCGCAGGATCGAGGCGGCATCGCTCACCAACGTGCGCATCGTGCAGCACGACGCGGTCGAGGTCCTGCGCGACATGATCGCGCCCCGCTCGCTGGCCGCCGCGCACGTGTTCTTTCCCGATCCGTGGCCCAAGACGCGCCACCACAAGCGCCGCCTGATCCAGCCACCGTTCGTGGCGCGGCTCGCTTCGCGCCTACAGGTGGGCGGCATCGTGCACTGCGCGACCGACTGGGCCCACTACGCGGTGCAGATGCTGGACGTGCTCTCGCGCGAGCCGCTGCTGGAGAACACCGCGGGCACGGCGCCCGGGGATACCGTGATCGGCGAGAGCCCCGCCGAGTGCCGCGGCTTCGCGGCACGCCCGGCCTACCGGCCGCTCACCAAGTTCGAGCGGCGCGGGCTCGAGCTCGGCCACGGCGTGTGGGACCTCGTGTTCCGCCGTCGCGGCGACTAGAAGCCTGATACCCCAGGGCCGGTTCAGCTCGTCCAGTTCACCACGCCGCCGGCCGCGGTGGCCAGCACCACCACCCCGAACGCGATGCGATACCAGGCGAAGGGGATGAAGTCGTGGCTGGCGACGTAGCGGATCAGCCAGTGCACGCACGCCAGCGCGCTCACGAAGGCGAACAGCAGCCCGACGGCGAACAGCGGCACGTCGGCCGCCGACAGCAGCTGGCGGTACTTCCAGGTGTCGTATACGCCCGCGCCGATCAGCGTCGGAATGGCGAGGAAGAACGAGAACTCGGTGGCCACCTTGCGCGACAGCCCGAACAGCATGCCGCCGATGATCGTGGCGCCCGAGCGGCTGGTGCCGGGGATGAGCGCGAACGCCTGCGCGATGCCGAGCTTCAGCGCGTCGAGGGGCCCGAGCGCATCGATGTCGTGGATGCGCGGCCGTGCGAGGCCGCGCCGCTGGCGCGTCTCCACCCACAGGATGACCAGGGCGCCCACGATGAAGGCGATCGCCACCGGCACCGGCCTGAACAGCCATTCCTTGATGTAGCGCGCGAACAGCACGCCGAGCACCGCCGCGGGCAGGAAGGCGATCAGCACGTTCAGGGCGAAGCGCTGCGCGCGCGGCTCGCCGGCCAGCCCGGCGAGCGTCGCGGCGATGCGTACGCGGTAGTACCAGACCACCGACAGCATCGCGCCGGTCTGGATCGCGACGTCGAACATCTTCTCCTTCTCGCCGGAGAAGCCGAGCAGGCTGCCGGCGAGGATGAGGTGGCCGGTGCTCGAGATCGGCAGGAACTCGGTGAGTCCCTCGACCACGCCGAGGATCGCCGCCTTCACCAGCAGCGGCAGCGCGAAGAGCAGCTCAGACACGGGGCCACCAGGCGTGGAAGTGATGCACCGGCCCGTGGCCGGAGCCGACCTCGAGCAGCCCGGCGTGCCGGATGGCCTCGGTCAGGTAGGCCTTGGCACGCCGCACCGCATCTTCCGGCTCGCGGCCGTGCGCGAGCAGCGCCGTGATCGCCGCCGACAGCGTGCAGCCGGTGCCGTGGGTGTGGCGGGTGTCGATGCGTGCGGCCGGCAGCTCGACCATGCGCTCGCCGTCGTGCAGCAGGTCGATCGCGTCGCCCGCGAGGTGGCCGCCCTTGAGCAGCACGAAGCGCCGCCCGTCGTCGCGCAGCAGCCTGCGCAGGCGCTCGGCGGCGCGCTGCATTTCCTTCACGGTTTCGGGCGGACGCGCATCGAGCAGCACGCCCGCCTCGGGCAGGTTGGGCGTGATCATGGTGGCCAGCGGCAGCACCGCTTCGATCAGCGTGCCGATCGCCTCGCGCCCGAGCAGGGTGTCGCCGCTCTTGGCCACCATCACCGGATCGACGACCAGATGCGCCGGGCGCCCGGACGAGATCGGCGCTGCCAGCCCTTCCGCGACCGCGGTCGCGATCGGCGCGGTGCCCAGCATGCCGATCTTGGCCGCATCGATGCGCACGTCGGCCAGCAGCGTATCGAGCTGCAGGCGCACGAAGGACGGCGGCACGCCGTGCACGCCGCTGACCCCCTGGGTGTTCTGCGCGGTGAGCGCGGCCACCACGCCGGTGCCGTAGGCGCCGAGCGCCGAAAAGGCCTTCAGGTCGGCGTAGACCCCCGCCCCGCCGCTCGGATCGATGCCGGCGATGCTCAGGGCGTTCGGGGGAGACTTGCGCTGCGATGGGTTCGGGCTGTTCACGGTGCTGCGGGCAGGACGGGTTCGGGCGAGGGATGCACCGAGAACCGGATGTTACCCGCAGCGGCCGTGGGCCGATGCTCAATGGCGATACCCGTAGCCGGGGCGCCAGCCCGGCGCGCCGTGGTAGTACGGCCGGGGCTCGTAGCGCACCGGGCGATAGACCACCCGCGGCGGCGCCCGGTAGACGACCGGCGGGGCCTGATAGACGACCGCCGGGGCGTATACCGGCGGGGGCGCGTAGACCGGCGCCGGGTAGACCACCGCCTGGCCGACGGGGCCGTAGCCGCGCTGCGACTGGGCTGCCGCCACGCCGGCGGCAGCACCGATGGCGCCGCCGATGATGGCTCCGTCGCGCCCGCCGATCGACTGGCCGATCACCGCACCGGCGCCGCCCCCGATGACCGCGCCGAGCACCGTCCCCGAGGCGTGGGCCGGCACGGCAGCCAGCGCACCGGCCGATACGAGGGTTGCCGCCGCCGCGGCACGCAGACCTGCGAGAGAGGGTTTCATCGTCGACTCCTGCTCGTTCGATTGCGACGATCCAAGCGTACCGGCCCCGCCGCGGCCTGCACAGCCGCAATCCTGCAAAAGACGTAACAGCGTGTAAGGGGGGCGCAGTGCCGCCGTCCCCGGGTGAAACGCGCATATGCCGGCACCGGCATCGGCCGTAGGATGGATGCATGCACGTGCGCCATCTCCTCATCGCCATCGCCGCGCTGGCCGGCCTGGCGGCGATCGCCGCGGCGGTCTTCGTGGCGAGCTTCGATGCGAACCGCTACAAGCCGGAGCTCATCGAGCTGGTGCGTGCGCGCACCGGCCGCACCCTGGCGGTCGAGGGCGACATCTCGCTGGCGCTGCTGCCGCGCATCGGGCTGTCGCTGGGCGCGGCGCGCCTGTCGGGCCCGGGTGGACGGGGCGAGTTCGCCCGCTTCGACTCCGCGCGCATCGGCGTCGCCCTGTGGCCTCTGCTGGCGCGGCGGATCGTCGTCGATCGCATCGCGATCGACGGGCTCGAGCTCGATCTGGTGCGCCGCCGCGACGGCAGCAGCAACTTCGACGACCTGCTGGGCGCCGGCGCCGAGCCGCAGGCAGCCGGCGCCGCGGGAGGCAGGTCCGCCGGCGCGGCCGCGGCGATCACCATCGCGGGCATGCAGCTGCACAATGCCACCATCGGCTGGCTCGACGAAGCCGGCAACGCGCAGTGGCGCCTGCACCAGGTCGACCTGCAGACCAGCCGCATCGCCAGCGGCGAACCCGGGTCGCTGCGCCTGTCGGCGCGACTGGTCGGCAAGCGCCCGCCGCTGGATCTGGAGCTGAAGCTCTCGGGCGACTACACCATCGACTTCGCCACCCGCGCCGCCCGCCTGGACGACCTCGATCTCGCGCTGAACGGCCGCGCTCCGGGCGCCCCGGCGCTCGAAGCGCGCCTGGCCGGCAGCGTCGCGGTCGACCCGGCGAGCGGCGGCCTCGATCTGTCGGCGCTGAAGCTGGCCGCGCGCAGCGGCGACGGCATCGAGGTCGAGCTCGAGGCGCCTGCGCTGGCCGTCGCGGCCGCTTCGGCCAGCGGCAGGCCGATCACCGCCCGCCTGTCGATCGATCGCGACGCATACCGGATGAACGCCGCCCTGTCGCTCGCCGCACCGACGCGCTCGCACGACCGGGTCCTGTTTCGCGAGGTGAAGGCCGATGCGACGGCGACCGGCGCGCGCCTTCCCGCCGAAGGCGTGAAGGTGGAGCTCGCCGGCGACGCCGGCATCGATCCCGGGCACGGATACGCCTCGCTCGACCTGCGCGGCAGCATCGACGGTTCGGCGCTGCAGGCCCGGATCACGGCCAGCCGGCTCGCACCCCCGGCGCTGGAGTACGAGCTGCAGGCCGGGCGCATCGAGCTCGACCGCGGCGAGACGGCGCCGGGTGCAGCGGGCGCGCAGGCGGCCGCACCCGGCAGGGACCCGCAAGCGGCGCGCGGCGGAGACCCACGGGCGGTACATGGTGCGGACCGCCAAGCGGAACACGGCGGAGCGCGGTCGGACGAGCAGGGCGAGGCGCCGGCCGACGCCCTGGCGGTGCCCGCCCTCGCCGGCATCGACAGCCGCGGCACCATCCAGATCGGCACGCTCGCGGTGGCGGGCCTGCGCGCGAGCAACGTCTCGGCCGCGGTGAGCACCGGCCAGGGGCGCATCGACGTGACGCGGCTGAGCGCCGCGATCTACCGCGGCTCGCTCGAAGCCAGCGCCAGCCTCGACGAGCAGGGGCGCCATGCCCTGCGGATGAAGCTGAGCGACGTCGACGCCGGCATGGCGCTGCGCGCGCTCGCCGGACGCGACGTGATCGAAGGCCGCGGCAACCTCGACATCGACGTGACCGCGCACGGCCGCACCGTCGCCGCGATCGAGCGCTCGCTCGACGGCAGCGCCGCGCTGGCGTTGCGCAACGGCGCGATCAAGGGCGTCGACCTGGCCGACGTGCTGGCGCGCGTACCCGCCCTGCTCGCAGTCGCACGCGGCAGCGCGATCGAGCAGCCGGCCAGCCTCGAGCGCCTCACCACCTTTTCCTCGCTCGATGCGCGCTTCGTCATCCGCGACGGCATGGCCCGCAACGACGACCTCGACCTGCGCTCGCCGCTGCTGCGCGTGCGCGGCGCCGGCGAGATCGACCTCGCCCGCGAGACGGTCGACTACCTGGCGCGCGTATCGGTGGCCGACACCCTGCCCGGCCGCGGCGGTACCGGCCTGGCGGCCCTGCGAGGGGCGACCATCCCGGTGCGCCTCGCCGGCCCCTTCGGGTCGCTCTCCTATCGCGTCGACGTGGCCGACCTGGCGGCCGACACCGCCCGGCGCGAGCTCGGGCGGCGCCTCGAGGAGGCCCTCACCGGCAAGCCGGCCCAGGGCGGCCGCCGGCCGGCCAGCCCGCTCGATGCGCTGCGCGGGCTGTTGGGACGCTGAGCCCGGCGGACGCGATCGAAACTTCCGTATCATGGCGGGCGGTGGCGACTAGGGATCTGCGGTAATGCATTTCACCCCCAAGGCGAGTTACGCCTACGAAGAACTGCTCGAATGCGGGCACGGCAGGCTGTTCGGCCCGGGCAACGCCCGGCTGCCCCTGCCGCCGATGCTGATGTTCGACCGGATCACCGAGATTTCCTCTCACGGCGGAGCCCACGGGAAGGGATGCGTCAAGGCGGAATTCGACATCCGCCCGGACCTCTGGTTCTTCCAGTGTCATTTCGAGAGCGATCCGGTCATGCCCGGCTGCCTGGGCCTGGATTCGCTCTGGCAGATGCTCGGCTTCTACCTCGGCTGGAGCGGCGGCTCGGGGTCGGGGCGCGCCCTCGGCCTGGGGCAGCTCAAGTTCACCGGCCAGATCCTGCCCGACACGCGCCTGGTGCAGTACAGCATCGACATCAAGCGGGTCATCAACCGCCGGCTGGTCCTCGGGGTCGCCGACGGCCGGGTGGCGGCCGACGGCAGGGTCATCTACGAGGCAGTCGACCTGCAGGTCGGTCTGTTCGACAATCCAAAGGCGTTGTGAGCGGCCCTCGAAGGACAACAAAGATGGTTGACACGATCGTCACCCGGCGCGTGGTCGTCACCGGAATCGGCATCGTCTCGTGCATCGGGCTGGACCCGCAGCAGGTGCTGCACTCGCTGCGCGAAGGCAGGTCGGGCATCGTCGCCATGCCCGAGTACGCCGAGCTGGGTTTTCGCAGCCAGGTCGCCGGGCGCCCCGACATCGACCTCGATGCCGCGATCGACCGCAAGCTCAAGCGCTTCATGGGCGACGGCGCGGCCTACCTGCACCTGGCGATGCAGCAGGCGATCGCCGACGCCGGCCTGGAGCCCGACGAGGTGGTGAACGAGCGCACCGGCATCGTGGTCGGCTCGGGCGGCCCGTCCACGCGCAACCAGGTCGAGGCGGCCGCGCTGTGCAAGGAGCGCGGCCCGCGCCGGGTGGGGCCCTACATGGTGCCGCGCTGCATGTCGTCGACCACCTCCGCCACGGCGGCGACCAACTTCCGGATCAAGGGCGTCAACTACTCGATCTCCTCGGCCTGCTCCACCTCGGCGCATTGCATCGGCAACGCCAGCGAGCTGATCCAGTGGGGCAAGCAGGACATCGTGTTCGCCGGCGGTGCCGAGGAGCTCGACTGGACGCTGTCGGTGCTGTTCGACGCCATGGGCGCGATGTCCTCCCGCTACAACGACCGCCCGCAGGCGGCCTCGCGCCCCTATGACGCGCAGCGCGACGGCTTCGTCATCGCCGGCGGCGGCGGCATCGTGGTGCTGGAGGAGCTCGAGCACGCGCGGGCGCGCGGCGCGCGCATCTACGGTGAGATCACCGGCTACGGCGCCACCTCCGACGGCTACGACATGGTGGCCCCGAGCGGCGAAGGGGCGGTGCGCTGCATGCGCGCAGCGCTGCGCACGGTGGGCTCCCCGATCACCTACATCAACAGCCACGGCACCAGCACGCCGGTGGGCGATATCACCGAGCTCGACGCCATCCGCGAGGTGTTCGCCGACCGCGAGCAGGAAATGCCGGCGATCTCGTCCACCAAGTCGATGACCGGACACTCGCTCGGGGCCACCGGCGTGCAGGAGGCCATCTACTGCCTGCTGATGCTCGGCAACGACTTCGTCGCGCCCAGCATCAACATCGACACCCTCGACGACGGGGCGGCCGGCCTGCCCATCGCGCGCACCCGCCTCGACGGCGTGCGCCACCAGACCATCCTCTCGAACAGCTTCGGCTTCGGCGGCACCAACTGCACGCTGGCGATCTCGCGCTACGAGGCGTGAGGCGCGATCACACCACCGTGTACGCTCCGTCGACCACCAGCTCGGCGCCGGTCACGAAGCTCGCTTCGTCCGAGGCGAGGAACACGTAGGCGCCGGCGATCTCGCCGGGCTGTGCGAAGCGCCCCATGGGCTGCAGCGCCGCGTACGAGGCCATGGCGGCATCGTAGTCCACGGCGGTCGCCCGCACGCCGGCGACCAACCCCTCGGTCATGGTGGTGCCCGGGCACACCGCGTTGACCCGGATGCGGTCCTTGATCAGCGACACCGCCGCGGCGCGGGTGAGCGCGCTCACCCCGCCCTTGGTGGCGTGATAGGCCGAGTAGCCCGGTGAACCGACGATGGCGAAGGTCGACGAGGTGTTGACGATCGCGCCGCCGCCGGCGCGGCGCATGAACGCGATGGCTTGGCGGATGCCGAAGAACGCGCCCTTGAGGTTGACGTCGACGATGCGCTGCCACTCGGCCTCGTCGGTGGCCTCGAAGTCGTGGGTGGACTGGATCGCGGCGTTGTTGACGAGCACGTCGAGCCGGCCGAAGCGCGCCTCGCAGGCCTCGAACGCCGCCTGCAGGTCGGCCGGGCGGCTCACGTCGCAGCGCTCGAACGCCGCCGCCGCGCCGAGCTCCCCGGCCAGCGCCCGGCCTGCGCGCTCGTCGAGGTCCGCCAGCACCACGCGGGCGCCCTCGGCGACGAAGCGGCGCGCCACCGCGGCGCCGATCCCGTTGGAGGCCCCCGTCACCACGGCGACCTTGCCCGCCAGGCGCGCTCCCGCGCCGGTGCGATCGGCCCCGCTCATGCGATGCCCTCCACCGTGGCCAGGCCCTTGCGGTGGCGCAGCGCGTCGATCACCTGCCCCGAGCGGCTCACCACGCCGAAATGCGTGGCGATGTCGTAGAGCGAGCTCTCCTGCTCGCGCGGCCCGGTCGCCGCGCAGCAGTCCTCGGGGACCACCACCTCGTAGCCGTTGAAGAAGGCGTCGTGCACCGTCGAGCGCACGCAGATGTTGGTGACGATGCCGAACACGACGAGCTGGTCGCACGTCATGTCCTTGAGCATCAGGTCGAGCGGCGTCTGGAAGAACGCCGAGTAGCGGTGCTTGTAGAGGCGGAAGTCGGACTCGCGCGGCTTCAGCTCGTCGATGATCTCCACGCCCCAGGTGCCGAGCAGGCAGTGGCTGCCGCGCTTGAGCAGCTCGCGATCGCGCCGCAGGCGCGGATCGTGCGACTGGATCACCCAGAACACCGGGACGTCGAGCGCCCGGGCCGCCTCGATCACCGCGGACTGCGGCGGCACCAGCCGCTCGTAGCCGGGCAGCACCATCTTACCGCCCGGCTTGCAGAAATCGTTGAGCATGTCGATCACCAGCACCGCGGTACGTGCCGGATCGAGCACCACCGTCTGCTCGTTGCGTACGCTGGAAAATACGTCGTTCATCGTCGACTCCAGGAAAGAAGGCCGCTATGCCCGCAGGCGGCGCGGCAGCGCGTTCGCGAGCAGGCTGCCCAGCACCCCGCGCGGGAAATACATCACGATCACCATCAGCAGCACCCCGAGCGCGAGCAGCCAGTACTGCCCCAGCGTCTCGGAGAACACGCCCTCGAGGTACTTCAGGCCGATCGCGCCGAGGAAGGCCGCGGTGAGCGACTGCCGGCCTCCGATCAGCACCCACACCAGCACCTCGGTGGACAGGCCGAAGCCCAGGGCGCTGGGCGCCACGAAGCCGAACTGCCCGGCGAACAGGCCGCCGGCCAGGCCGGCCAGCGCGCCGCCCAGCGCGAACGCCGTCACCTTGTGGCGCGCCACCGGGTAGCCGAAGGTCGCCACGCGCGTCTCGTCGGCGCCGATGGCGCGCAGCACCGTGCCCCACGGGGAGGCGGCCAGCCAGCCGAACAGCGCCGCCGAGAGCACCGCGATCCCCGCCACCACCCAGTAGCCCGCCTGGGGATCGAGCATGTCGAGGCCGCCCCACAGCGCCGGCGGCGGCACGTCGAGCAGGCCGTTGTAGCCTCCGATCGCATCCCAGTTGATCGCGATGCGCTCGGCGATCACCGCCGCGCACAGCGTGACGATGCCGAAGAACGCGCCCTTGACGACGCGCCCGATGAACAGCGACAGGCCCAGCAGCGCGGCCGCCAGCGCGCCGCCGCACGCCGCCAGCGCGAGGCCCAGCCAGGGCGATGCGTGCACGCCCGGCAGCATGCCCTTGCCCGCCAGCGCCGCGAGATAGGCCCCGACGCCGAAGAACAGCGCCTGCCCGAAGCACAGCAGGCCGGCCTGGTGCCACACGAAAGCGAGGCTGATGGCGAAGATGCCGTAGCACAGCAGTTGCGCCAGCCGCGTCAGCTCCCACTCGCCCAGCAGCAGCGGCGCTGCCAGGACCAGCAGCCAGATCGCGCCGGCGAGGAGGGCCGGCCGCCCCGGATTGCGCAGGCCGTTCAACGCCGTCCTCCGGTGATGCCGTTCGGGTACAGGCGGATCACCACGATGGCCAGCGTGAACACCGCGATCTGCGCGATCACCGGGTTCCACAGCGTGGCCATCACGGTCTGCGAGCTGCCCATCAGGCCGGTCCCCCACAGCGCGCCGACCGGAGAGCCGACGCCGCCCACCAGGATGGACAGGAAGGCCGGCAGGATGAAACCGAAGCCCATCTGGGGATCGACGCTCATGAGCGGCGCCATCACCGCGCCGGCCAGCCCGGCGAGCGCGGTGCCGAAGGCGAACGCGGTGCGATCGACGCGCCGCGTATCGATGCCCACCGAACGCGCCATGGCACGGTTGACCATCGCCGCGCGCGCGGCCAGCCCGAAGCGGGTGCGGTAGAGGATCACGAACACGCCCAGCGCCACGGCCACGGCGATCACCATCACCAGCAGCCGGTACGCCGAATACGAGACGCCGAGGATGGACACCGCCGAATCGAGCGGCGAGGCGATCTGCTGCGACTGCGGACCGAAGATGATGGTGATCGCCTGCTTGATCGCGATCGACAGGCCCCAGGTCGCCAGGATGGTGTCGAGCGGGCGCTGGTACATCAGGCGGATCACCGTGACCTCGGCCAGCAGCCCCACCAGCCCGGCCGCCAGCGCTCCGAGCACGACGCCGAGCGCGAACGGCAGCCCCGCTGCCTGCGCCAGCCACAGGCCGTAGGCGCCGATCAGGAAGAACTCCCCGTGGGCGAGGTTGATCACCTGCATCAGGCCGAAGATCAGCACCAGCCCGATGCTGACCAGCAGCAGCACCGCCATGTAGTTGAACGAATCGAGAACGATCGGCAGCAGCTGGCTCATCGCCTCACAGCCCCATGTTGCGTTCGAAGATGGCCGGATCGGTGCGCAGCGCCGCCGCCGCGATGCGTTCGCCGTCGCGGCCGTTCTCCACGAACAGCACTTCGTCGGCCAGCGCCTGCACCATGTCGAGGTTCTGCTCCACCAGCAGGATGGTCAGGCGCTCCTCGCGGTTGATGCGCAGCAGGATGCCGGCGATCTCGTGCACGATCGAGGGCTGGATGCCCTCGGAAGGTTCATCGAGCAGCAGCAGGCGCGGCCGCGCCGCCAGCGCCCGGGCGATCGCCAGCATCTGCTGCTGGCCGCCCGAGAGCGTCTCGGCGCGCTGGCGGCTGCGCTCGCGCAGCACCGGGAAGTAACCGTAGAGCCGCTCGAAATCGGGCTCCTCGCGCCCATGCGCGAGCGAGCCCAGGCGCACGTTCTCCTCGACCGAGAAGCCGGGGAAGATCTCGCGGCCCTGCGGCACGTAGCCGATGCCGGCGCGGCTGATGCGGTGCGTCGGCCAGCCGGTGATGTCGCGCCCGCCGAGCTCGATGGCGCCCGCCGAGGCGCCCACCAGCCCCATGATCGCGCGCACCAGGGTGGTCTTGCCCATGCCGTTGCGGCCCATCACCGCCAGCGTGCGGCCGGCGCCCAGCTCGAGCGACAGGCCCTTGAGCACCTGGTCGCCGCGCGAATAGCCGGCGCGCAGTTCGCGGACGGCGAGCATCGCCGCATCCGGCGAGGCGGCGGCCGCGCCGCCCACCACCCCGCCGGCGGCAGCGCCCGCGTCCGGAGCGGCCGGGTTCACGCCGCTTCCCCGAGGTAGGCGGCACGCACCTGCGGATCCTGGCGCACGCTCTCGTAGTCGCCTTCGCTCTGCACCACGCCCTTGAGCATCACCGCCACCGGGCATTCGAGGTCGCGCACGAAGTGCATGTCGTGCTCGATCGCCAGCACCGCGATGCCGTGCTCGCGGCTGATCGCGCGGATCAGCCGGGCGGTATCGGCGGTCTCCTGCGGCGTCATGCCCGCGGTCGGCTCGTCGAGCAGCAGCAGCTGCGGGCCGCGGCTCACCAGCATCAGGATCTCCAGGCGCTGCTTCAGGCCGTGCGGCAGCTGCTCGACCGGGGTGCTGCGGTAGGCGAGCAGCTCCGCCTCGCGCAGCCGCTCGACGCAGTCCTCCGCTGCGCCGCCGGCCAGCGAGGCGAGCACGCCGCCGCCGGCCACGCCGAGCCGGGCGAGCTCCAGGTTCTCGATCACCGACAGCCCGGGCAGCACTCCGGGCACCTGGAACTTGCGCAGCATGCCGAGCCGGGCGATGCGGTGCGCCGGCAGGCCGTCGGCGCGAACGCCGTCGAACGTGAAGCGGCCGGCGTCGGCGCGCAGCACGCCGGTGAGGATGTTGAACAGCGTGCTCTTGCCGCAGCCGTTGGGGCCGATGATGCACTTCACCGCGCCGCGCGCCAGGGCGAGGTCGACGCCGGTGAGCACCTTCAGGCCGCCGAAGCTCTTGGAGATCCCCTCGATGGCGAGCAGCGGCCCGCTCATGCTACTTGGCGCACTGGTTCGGCGCGACCACCTTGCCGATGTATTCCAGCATGCGCAGCTGGCCGCCGCGCGCCTCGGAGATCAGCATGTTCAGGTCGACGTGGCGGTCGTCCGCGCGCATGGTCACCGGTCCGTTGCCGACGGTGATCGTCTGGCCGACGATCGCCTTCATCGCGTCCTCGGCCTTGGCCGATTTGGCCTTCTGAACCGCATCGAGGTAGAAGCGCGTGATGCCGTAGTGGGCGTCGACGTAGTAGCTCACCGTCGCGTTCTCGCCGAAGCGCTTGCGCTGCCGGGCGACGAAGTCCTTCGCCTCCGGGCGATCCAGCGTCGAGATGAAATGCGAGCAGGTGACGATGCCGTCGGCCTCGGTGCCGGAGAAGCCCGGCAGGTAGTTCTCGTTGAAGCCCATGAAGGCGATGCGGACCTTCTCCTTCATGCCCGCGGCAACGAACTGCTTGACGAAGGTCACGCCGTCGGCACCGGGCAGCGTCAGCACCAGCACCTTCGCGCCCGAATCGGCGATCTTGCGGAGGGTCGGGGCGAAGTCCTTGGCACCGAAAGGCGTGTACTCCTCGCCGACCACCTTGCCGTTGCTGCGCGTAACGGCCGCCTTGATCGCCGCGTTCATCTTCTGCGGCCACACGTAGTCGGCGCCGAAGAGGTAGAAGCCCGTCTGCGCGCCGGCCGCCTTGGCGAGCCAGGGGATGAGCGGATCGACGTAGTGCGCGGGCAGCGCCGAGTAGCAGGCGATGTAGGGGCTGCACACGCCGCCCTCGTAGTCGGTGGCATAGAGCAGCGGCGTCTTGCCGCGCTCGATGGTCGACTTGATGGCGTCGCGGTTGGCCGAGGTGACCGGCCCCACGATGGCGGCCACCTTGTCGCGGCGGATCAGCTGGCCGGCACGCTCGACGGCGGTCTTGGGATCGGTCTTGTCGTCGGCCTTGACGATCTCGATCTTGCGCCCGAGCACCCCGCCGGCGGCGTTGACCTCCTCGACGGCCAGGCGCACGCCCTGCTCGCCCTGCTGGCCGAACAGCTCGAGCCCGCCGGAGAACGGCAGCAGCAGGCCGAGCCGCAGCGGCTCGGCGGCACGCACGATCGCCGGGAACCCGCCCAGCGCCGTGCCCGCACCGGCGAGCGAGCCGGCCGCCACCAGGCGGCGGCGCGTCGCGTCGACCCCATCGACGTGCGGCCGCGGCCGTGACTTCTCTCTGGATTCCTCGATCTTCATGGCGTCTCCCTGGTGGATGCCGGAAAAATTGTTTCCTAGGCAACAGATTCGAAACGATAGCGCAATCGCCGTCGGCGTTCAAGCGGCGCGCCGATCGACGATAATGGACGCGTCCGGGCCGGTGGATGCGCCCCGGGCCAGCCGCCCTGAGCGCACGGAGTGCATGGGAGCCAAGGTCTACAGCGAAATGTTCGGCCGGCGCATGTTGCGCAGGAGTGCTTCGTCGCGCGCCGGCGGCTTCGAGGTCGGATTGCTCATCCCGGTATCCGGTCCGATGGGCATGCTCGGCCCCTCGGCGCTCGCCTGTGCCCGGCTGGCCTGCGAAACCTGGAACGCCGCCGGCGGCGTCCGGGGGCGCGAGGTGCGGCTCACCGTCCTGGACGCCGGCGAACCCTCGGCGCGGCTGGAGAGCGAGCTCGACCGGCTGCTCGACGACAAACGGCTCGATGCGCTGGTCACCATGAGCACCACGCCCGTCGGCCACCGGGTCAGCGAAGTGGTCGACGCGCGCGTGCCGATGGTGTTCACCACCCAGTTCGAAGGCAGCGGCCTGCCCGCCTGGGTGCACGCCATCGGCGAGACGCCCGACCGGCAGCTGCTGCCGGCGATCTCGTGGATGGCCGAGCACTGCGGCGTGCACCGCTGGTACCTGCTCGGCAACGACTACTGCTGGCCGCGGCACACGCACCGCGCGGCCGCGGCTCACCTGCACGGCATGGGCGCGCAGGTGGTCGGGGAGCGCTACGTGCCGCTGGGCGAGCGCGTCTTCGAGCCGGTGGTGGAAGACATCGCGCGTACGCGCGCCGACGTGGTGCTGATCTCGCTGATCGGCGCCGATTCGGTGCACATGTGCCGGGCCTTCGGCGAGGCCGGCCTGGCCGGACGGGTGCTGAGGCTGTCCTCCAGCATCGAGGAGAACGCGCTGCTGGGCATGGGCTACCGCAACACGGCCGGCATGTTCGCCGCCTCGGGCTATTTCCCGAGCATCGAATCGGCGGCCAACGCCGACTTCAAGGAGCGCTACCACGCGCGCTTCGGCGAGCGGGCGCCCGCGCTCAACTCGCTCGCGCAATCGGTCTACGAGGGCCTGGTGCACCTGCAGCGCCAGACGCTCGACCACGACCAGCCGCCGCGGCGCGAGCCCACCCTCGCCAGCGTGCGCACGCAGCGCCGGCGCGATTCCGGCTACGGCGCCGACCCGGTCTTCCTGGCGCAGGCCGATGGCCTCACCATGCGCGTCATCCAGCCCCTGGAGGCTGCATCGGCGCGTCGATGAACTCCTGCAGCAGCCTGCGCAGCTGGCGCTCGCGAGGCGCGCCCAGGCGGCTCTCGATGCGCGAGCGGCCGTGCTCGACCCCGCCCCGCAGGGCTTGCACCTTGCGCAGGCCGAAGTCGGAGATGTGCAGCACCACCCGCCGCTGGTCGGCCGGATCGATCGAGCGCTGCACCAGGGCCGCCTCGACCATGCGATCGATGAGCTTGCTGGTGGCCGGCATGCGCATGCCCGTCGCCTTGGCCAGCTCCGACATCGAGCGCCCCTTCTCGTCGGCCAGCACCTCCAGCACGCGCCAGAACTCCACCGGCACGCCCTCCGGCCCCACGACGCGCTGCAGGTCGGCGATGGCGCGCCGGCTCGCCTGGTAGAGCAGGCTGTGCAGCGAGGGTTCGCGTTCGGAGCGCTTGCGCGGCGGTGTCATGGCACCCGATCTTAACCCGGGGCGGCCGCGCATGTCCGCGCCGCCGCCGCGGCGATGCGCCGGCGCGCCCTCCATGCCGCGCCCGCCGCGGCGCTCCCGTCAGGAACGCTGGTAGATCTGCGCGCCGCGCTCGCGGAACTCGACAGCCTTCTCGCGCATGCCCTGCTCCAGCGCCTCCTGCGTCCCGACGCCCTGGCGGTCGGCGTACTCGCGCACTTCCTGCGTGATCTTCATCGAGCAGAAGTGCGGCCCGCACATCGAGCAGAAGTGCGCGGTCTTCATCGACTCCTTGGGCAGGGTCTCGTCGTGGAAGTCCCTCGCCGTGTCGGGATCGAGGCCCAGGTTGAACTGGTCGGCCCAGCGGAACTCGAAGCGCGCCTTGGACAGCGCGTTGTCGCGGATCTGCGCGCCGGGATGGCCCTTGGCGAGGTCGGCCGCGTGCGCGGCGATCTTGTAGGCGATGATGCCGTCCTTGACGTCCTTCTTGTTCGGCAGGCCGAGGTGCTCCTTCGGCGTGACGTAGCACAGCATCGCGGTGCCGTACCAGCCGATCTGCGCCGCGCCGATGGCGCTGGTGATGTGATCGTACCCGGGAGCGATGTCGGTGGTGAGCGGGCCGAGCGTATAGAACGGCGCTTCGTGGCAGTCGCGCAGCTGCAGCTCCATGTTCTCCCGGATGAGCTGCATCGGCACGTGGCCCGGTCCCTCGATCATCACCTGCACGTCGTGCTTCCAGGCGATGCGCGTGAGATCCCCCAGCGTACGCAGCTCGGCCAGCTGCGCCTCGTCGTTGGCGTCGTGGATCGAGCCGGGACGCAGGCCGTCGCCGAGCGAGAAGCTCACGTCGTAGGCCTTCATGATCTCGCAGATGTCCGCGAAGCGCGTGTAGAGGAAGCTCTCGCGATGATGCGCCAGGCACCACTTGGCCATGATCGAGCCGCCGCGCGAGACGATGCCGGTCATGCGCCTCGCGGTCAGCGGCACGAACGGCAGGCGCACCCCGGCATGGATGGTGAAGTAGTCGACCCCCTGCTCGGCCTGCTCGACGAGCGTGTCGCGGAAGATCTCCCAGGTGAGCTCCTCGGCGCGTCCGTCGACCTTCTCGAGTGCCTGGTAGATGGGCACCGTGCCGATCGGCACCGGCGCGTTGCGCACGATCCACTCGCGCGTCTCGTGGATGTGCCTGCCGGTGGACAGGTCCATCACCGTGTCGCCGCCCCAGCGGATGGCCCAGGTCATCTTCTCGACCTCCTCGCCGATCGAGGAGGACACCGCCGAGTTGCCGATGTTGGCGTTGATCTTGACCAGGAAATTGCGCCCGATCGCCATCGGCTCGCTTTCCGGATGGTTGACGTTGGCCGGGATGATCGCGCGTCCGCGCGCCACCTCGCTGCACACGAACTCGGGCGTGATCTCGGCGGAGATGGCCGCGCCGAACGACTCGCCGGGGTGCTGGCGCCCGAGCAGCTCGGCCATGCGCGCGCCCTTCGGGCCGGCTGCCCGCAGCGCGGCGAGGTACTCGGCGCGGCGCAGGTTCTCGCGGATCGCGACGAACTCCATCTCGGGCGTGATCTCGCCGCGGCGCGCGTAGTGCATCTGCGTGACGGTGCGCCCGTTGCGCGCGCGGCGCGGCGTGCGCCTGAGATCGAAGCGCAGCTCGGCGAGCCCGGGATCGGCCAGCCGCTCGCGGCCGTAGCGCGAGGAAGGGCCGTCCAGCAGCTCGGTGTCGCCGCGCGCCTCGATCCAGCCCGCGCGCAACGGCGCCAGACCGGCGCGGATGTCGACGCGCACTGCCGGGTCGGTGTACGGCCCGCTGGTGTCGTACACCCAGACCGGCGGATTGCGCTCGGCCTCGTGCGCGCCGCCCGCCAGCGACGGCGTGTCGGACTGGGTGATCTCGCGCATCGGCACCCGCACGCCCGGGCGCGAGCCCTCGACGTAGACCTTGCGTGAGTTGGGCAGGGGGTGGATCGCCGCCTGGTCGACCGAGGCGGTCGCGGCGAGAAACTTCGGATCGGCGTTCATGATGGCTTCCCTTCGGCGGCATTACCCGCATCAGGTTCGGAGGGTCTGTCTCACCCGGCGCGCCGCAACGGCACCCCAGGACCCCTAGCAAGAGAGGGCTCACGTTAATCCAGTGGCCGCGCGAACGCAAATCGGCTCCGGCGCGACACGGCCCCGCGCGCATTTTGACGGCATGCAGTTTCCCCTCTAGAATTAATGACCAAACAGTCATTAACGTCCCCGGGCCACTGATACTTCGGGCCAACGCCGCCCCGACAGCCTCCCCATGCCAACCACCGCTCCCGCACCGAGCTCCGCGCGCGCGCCGCGATGGGAGCGCCGCAAGGATGCGCGCCCGGGCGAGCTGCTCGATGCGGCGCTCGAGCTCTTCGTCGACAAGGGGTTCGCGGCCACGCGCCTCGACGCGGTGGCCGCGCGCGCCGGCGTGAGCAAGGGCACGCTCTACCTTTACTACGCCAGCAAGGAAGACCTGTTCAAGGCGGTCGTGCGCCAGAGCATCGTGCCGCTGATTGAAGCATTCCAGCACGACGTGGCCCAGTCGAGCGCACCCAGCGCCACGCTGCTGCGCGAATTCTTCCGGCAGTGGTGGACGCGCTTCGGCGCCACGCCGCTGGCCGGCATCGCGAAGCTGGTGGTGGGGGAATCGGGCAACTTCCCGGAGCTGGCGCGCTTCTTCCAGCAGGAGGCGGTGCTGCCCTGCGCCATGCTGCTGGCCTCCATCGTGCACCGCGGAGTGAAGCAGGGCGAATTCCGCCCGATCGACGTCGAGGCGAGCATCCAGCTCTGGATCTCGCCGATGGTCCTGCGCGCCATCTGGGAGCACTCCATCCTGCCATGCTGTCCGCCGGGGTTCGACGTGCCGATCGAACGCTTCCTCGAGGCCCATCTCGACTACGTGCTGGGCGCCCTCGAGCCCGCCCGCGGCCAGGGGCGGACATCTTGAAGCGCGCGCTGCTCGCGCTCGGCGCGCTCGTCCTCGTCCTCGCCGGCGGGTTCCTGCTGCTGCGTCCGCCCGCGGCGGTCGCACCCCCGGGCGCCGGCGCGGCCGGTCCCATCGAAGCCGCCGGCACGGCCGGTGCACGCAACTCTCCCGATGCGCGCACTTCGCCCGGTACGCGCGGCTCACCCGACGCCGCGAGTGCCATCGAGTTCGCCCCCGGCGACCTGTACACCGTCGGCACCGGCACCGTCGCGCGCACGATCCCGGTCACCGGCACGCTCACGCCGGTGAACCGGACCACGGTCAAGGCGAAGGTGGCCGGCGAAGTCCTCGAGATGGCGGTGCGCGAGGGCACCGCGGTGCGCGAAGGCCAGTTGATCGTGCGGCTCGATCCCACCGATTTCACGCTGCGCCTGCGCGAGCGCGAAGCCCAGTTCCGCTCTGCCGAGGCGCAGGTGGTGCAGGCGCAGCGCACGCTCGAGAACAACCGCCAGCTGCTCGAGAAGCACTTCATCTCGCAGAACGCCTTCGACAACGCGCTCTCGGCCACCGAGGTGGCGGTGGCCGCGCGCGACGCCGCCGGCGCGCAGCTGAGCCAGGCGCGCAAGGCGTTGGCCGACACACGCCTGTTCGCGCCGATGGCCGGGATCGTCGCGCAGCGCTTCGTGCAGATCGGCGAGAAAGTCGCCGTCGACGGCCCGGTGGCATCCCTCGTCGACCTCTCCCGCATGGAGATCGAGGCCCCGGTGCCGGCCAGCGACATCGGCGCCGTGCGCATCGGCCAGCCGATCGCGCTGTCGATCGAAGGCATCGCCGGCGAGCAGACCGGCCGCGTCGTGCGCATCAATCCCGGCACGCAGGCCGGAACCCGTTCGATCCCGATCTACATCGCGGTCGACTTCGAAGATACGCGCGCCCGCGCCGGCATGTTCGCCCAGGGCCGCCTGGCGCTCGAGCAGCGCAGCGGCGTGCTGGTGGTGCCGGTGGCGGCGATCCGCGAGACCGGCGCACGCCAGTTCGTCTACCTCGTCGAGGGCGATCGGCTGCGCGAGCGCGACGTGCGCCTGTCGCTGCGCGACGAATCGGCCCGCGGCGCCGGCGGCGCGGTCGGCCTGGTCGAGGTGCTCGAAGGGCTGAAGGCGGGCGATCGCATCGTCGGCGTCAACCTCGGCGCGCTGCGCGCGGGCAGCATGGTGTCCGTGGCGTCGGGCGCCGCGGCCCCGACCGTCGGGAGCCGCTGAAGCGATGTGGTTCACCCGCGTCTCGATCAATCATCCCGTCTTCGCGACGATGATGATGGCGGCGTTCCTGGTGCTAGGCATCTTCTCGTACCACCGCCTGTCCATCGAGCAGTTCCCCAACATCGAGTTCCCGGTGGTGGTGGTCACCACCTCGTGGCCGGGCGCCTCGCCCGAGGTGGTCGAGTCCGACATCACCCGGCGCATCGAGGAGCAGGTCAACACCATCAGCGGCGTCTACGAGCTCGCCTCGCGCTCCTACGAAGGCAGCTCGGTGGTCGTCATCCGCTTCGACCTCACCGTCGATCCGGCCCAGGCCACGCAGGACGTGCGCGAGAAGATCGCCCTGGTGCGCCCGCTGATGCGCGAGGACGTCAAGGAGTCGCTGGTCACGCGCTTCAACCCCGACGACATGCCGGTGGCCTCGCTGGCGATCCGCTCCGACGTGCGCGACGCGCGCGAGCTCACCACGCTGGCCGACCAGGTGATCAAGCGCCGCCTCGAGAACGTGCGCGGCGTCGGCCGCGTGACGCTGGTCGGCGGCGTGCGCCGCGAGGTGCAGATCGACCTCAAGCCGTCGGCCATGGAGGCGCTCGAGGTCGGCGTCGACCAGGTCGTGCAGGCGCTGCGCAACGAGAACCAGGAGCTGCCGGCCGGCACCCTGGTCTCGCGCGACCGCGAGCAGGTGGTGCAGATCCGCGCGCGGCTGGCCCACGTGGCCGACTTCGGGCGCATCATCGTCGCGCGCCGCGGCGGCCAGCCGATCTACCTCGCCCAGGTGGCCGACGTGATCGACGGCGAGGAGGAGCCCGAGACCAGCGCCCTGGTCGACGGCGAGCGCGCCATCGCGCTCGACGTGGTGCGCGCGCAGGGCGAGAACACCATCGCGGTGGTCGACCAGGTGCGCCGGGTGGTGGCCGGGCTGCGCACCGAGCTGCCTCCCGACGTGCAGGTGTCGGTGGTGCGCGACGCCTCGACCGCGATCCGCAACTCGGTCGCCAGCGTCCAGCGCAACATCGTCGAGGGCGCGATCCTGACCGTGGTGATCGTGTTCCTGTTCCTGTCGTCGTGGCGCTCCACCGTCATCACCGGGCTCACCCTGCCGATCTCGCTGATCGGCACCTTCCTGGTCATGTTCGCGATGGGCTTCTCGATCAATCTGGTGACGCTGCTCGCGCTGTCGATCTGCGTCGGCCTGCTGATCGACGACGCGATCGTGGTGCGCGAGAACATCGTGCGCCACCAGGCGATGGGCAAGCACCACCGCGATGCCGCGTTCGACGGCACGCGCGAGATCGGCCTGGCGGTGGCCGCGACCACCTTCACGATCGTCGCGGTGTTCCTGCCGATCGGCTTCATGGGCGGCATCATCGGGCGCTTCTTCAAGCAGTTCGGCATCACCGTCGCGTTCGCCGTGCTGCTGTCGATGCTGATCGCCTTCACGCTCGACCCGATGCTCTCCTCGGTATGGCACGACCCCGACGCGCACGGGCCGCGCCGGCGCGGCGCGCTGGCCTGGGTGCTGCGCCGCTTCCAGGCGATGATGCTGCGCCTCGAGGGCGGCTACGTGGCTCTCCTGCGCTGGGGCCTGCGCCGGCGCGTCCTCACGCTCGCGGCCGCGGCGCTGCTCTTTGCGGCGGCATTCCCGCTGATGCGGCTGGTCGGCACCGAGTTCGTGCCCGAGGCCGACAACAACGAGATCTACCTGCAGTTCTACACCCCGGTCGGCTCGTCGCTGCAGTTCACCGAGGACAAGGTGCGCCAGGTCGAGGCGGCGCTGCGCGAGTTCGACGGTGTCTCGATGACCTACGGCACGGTCAACACCGGCATTGCGCTGGGGCGCAACTACGCCATGGTGTTCGCCCTGCTGGTCGATCGCGAGCACAGGCCGATGTCGGTGCAGCAGATGCGCAAGCCGGTGCGCGAGCGGCTGTCGCAGATCGCCGGCGTCACCCTCACCGACCTGGGCAACCTCAATGCGGTCAGCTCGGGCAAACCGATCCAGATCAGCATCCAGGGCCAGGACAACGACGTGCTGGACCGGCTCGCCGCCGAGGTCACGAAGGCCATCGCGGCGGTCAATGCCGGGGTGGGGCACGCCGGCATCGTCGAGGTCGACACCAGCTCGAAACCGGCCAAGCCGACCGTCTCGGCGGTGATCGACCGCGCGCTCGCCTCCGACCTCGGCGTCGGCGTGGCGCAGGTCAGCGCCGTGCTGCGCCCGCTGCTGGCGGGCGACGCCGCCACCACCTGGCGCGGGCCCGACGACGAGAACTACGACGTGCGCGTGCGCCTGCCGCGCGCCAGCCGCAGCTCGGTGGCCGACCTGGAGCGGCTGGCCCTGGTATCGGCGCGCACCGACGCCGACGGGCGTCCACGCATGGTGGCATTGCGCCAGATCGCCGACTTCCGCCAGGGCGTCGGCCCGACCCAGATCAACCGCAAGTCGCTGGCGCGCGAGATCCTGATCTCGGCCAACGTCGAGGGCATCGCTGCCGGCACCGCGGGCGCGCTGCTGCAGAAGCGGCTCGACGCGATCGCCCTGCCGCCGGGCTACCGCATGGTCACCGGCGGATCCAACCGCGACATGACCGAGAGCTTCGGCTACGCGCTGCAGGCGCTGGTGCTCGCGGTGCTCTTCATCTACATGATCCTCGCCTCGCAGTTCGGCAGCTTCCTGCAGCCGATGGCGATCATGGCCTCGCTGCCGCTGTCGCTGATCGGCGTGGTGCTCGCCCTGCTGGCGTGGCGATCGTCGCTCAACATGTTCTCGATGATCGGCTTCATCATGCTGATGGGCCTGGTCACCAAGAACGCCATCCTGCTGGTCGACTTCGCCAACCAGGCGCGCGCGCACGGCATGGCGCGCACCCAGGCGCTGCTGCAGGCCGCCGAGATCCGCCTGCGCCCCATCCTCATGACCACCCTGGCGATGGTGTTCGGCATGCTGCCGCTGGCCGTCGGCACCGGCGAGGGCGCCGAGCAGCGCGCCCCGCTGGCGCATGCGGTGATCGGCGGCGTGCTGGCCTCCACCCTGCTCACGCTGCTGGTGGTGCCGGTGCTCTACACCGTGCTGGACGACCTGGGGGCCCGTCTGCGCAAGCCCCGATTGTTAAAATCACAGGCCTGAGGCCTCTTTTCCGGAAAGTGCGATGGACATCGAACGTGCCCGCTTCAACATGATCGAACAGCAGATCCGCCCGTGGGATGTGCTCGACCAGGATGTGCTCGACCTGCTGTATGCCCTGCGACGCGAGGATTTCGTGCCGCCGGCGTATCGCGCGCTCGCCTTCACCGACATGGAGATCCCGCTCACCGTCGAGGGCATCGCGACCGGCGAAGTCATGCTGGCGCCCAAGGTCGAGGCGCGCATGCTGCAGGCGGTGGCGCCCAAGCGGCACGAGACCGTGCTCGAGATCGGCGCGGGCTCTGGCTACATGGCGACGCTGCTGGCGCACTTCGCGCGGCGCGTGATCACCTGCGACATCCGCGAGGAGCTGGTGCGCTTCGCCACCGCCAACCTCAAGCGCGCCGGCGTGCCCAATGTCACCGTCGAGCTGCGCCACGGACTGCGCGCCGCACCGGGGGCGAGCTTCGACGCCATCGTGCTCTCCGGATCGGTGCCGTTCGTGCCCGAATCGCTGCTCGAGCGGCTCGAGCCGGGAGGGCGGCTGGTGGCGATCGTGGGCGAGCTTCCGGTGATGACTGCGCAGCTCATCACGCGGCTCGGCGAACGCGAATTCTCCGCCGAGAACCTGTTCGACACCGTCACCGCCCCGCTGACCGACTTCCCGCAGAAGGAGAGGTTCAGCTTCTGACCGCCGGACCGCACCGCCCGATGCGACAGATCCAGCCGCTCGAGCTCTCGGCGTGGCTCGCCCGGGCCTCGCCGCTGCTGCTCGACGTGCGCGAAGACTGGGAGGTGAGCCTGTGTGCCCTGCCCGGCAGCCTGCACGTGCCCATGCGCCAGCTGCCGGCGCGGCTGGCCGAGCTCGATGCCTCGCACCCGATCGTGTGCATCTGCCACCATGGCGGCCGCAGCCTGCAGGTGGCGCTCTATCTCGAGCATCGCGGCTTCGAGGCGGTGTTCAACCTCGAGGGCGGCATCGACGCCTGGGCACGCCAGGTCGACCCGGCACTGCCCACCTACTGACCACTCATCGACCCGAGCGACCCGAATGCACCGGACCCCTCGACACCCCGCCCGGAGTATCCGCATGACCGTGAGGCTGAAGACACTGGCCGCCCTGGTGGCGCTCGCGGCAGGCGCGCCGGCCTTCGCCCTCGACCTGCTCGAGGCCTACCGCGACGCACTGGCCAGCGACCCCCAGCTCGCCAGCGCCCGCTCGCAGCTGCAGGCGATCCGCGAGCGCGTGCCCCAGGCGCGCGCAGCGCTGCTGCCGCAGGTGAGCGCCACCGCCGCGGTGATGCGCCAGGACTTCGACACCAACCTCGCGCCGGCGCGCCAGTTCAACTCGCAGAGCTACGGTATCCAGCTCAGCTACCCGCTGCTGCGCAAGCCCTACAACGAAGTCCTCGAGCAGAGCAAGCTCCAGGTCACGGCCGGCGAGGCGCAGCTGCTGCAGGCCGAGCAGGACCTGATCCTGCGCGTATCGCAGGCCTACTTCGACCTGCTCGCCGCGCAGGACAACCTCGAGACCATCCGGGCGCAGAAGCGCGCCATCTCCGAGCAGCTCGCCTCGGCCAAGCGCAACTTCGAGGTCGGCACGGCCACCATCACCGACCAGCAGGAGGCGCAGGCGCGCTTCGACCTGACCTCGGCCCAGGAGATCGCCGCCCAGAACGACCTGGCGGTGCGCCGCGCGGCGCTGGCGCAGCTCATCGCCAGGCCGGTGGGCGACGTCAACGAGCTGCGTCCGGGCGTCACTCTGGAGGGACCGCAGCCGGCGGGCGAATCCGACTGGGTGCAGAGCGCACGCGACAACAACCTGCTGGTGCAGCAGCAGCGCCTGGCTGCCGACGTGGCGCAGCGCGAAATCGAGCGCCGGCGCGCCGCCTACTATCCGAGCATCGACCTGGTCGGCAACGTCGGCCATGGACGCAACTCCGCGTTCAACCTGATCGGCGTGCGCACCGACAGCGCGGCGATCGGCGTGCAGCTGTCCGTGCCCCTGTACACCGGCGGCCTCATCCAGGCCAGCGTGCGCGAGGCCACCGCGCTGCTCGATCGCTCGCTGTCCGATCTCGAGAGCTCGCGCCGGCTGGCCGAACAGAACGCACGCCAGGCCTACCTGGGCCTGAACAGCGGGCTGGCGCAGGTGGGCGCCCTCGAGGCCGCCGAACGCTCGAGCCGCCTGGCGCTCGACTCGAACGTGCTCGGCTACCAGGTCGGGGTGCGCATCAACATCGACGTGCTCAACGCGCAGCAGCAGCTGTTCGCCACCCAGAGCCAGCTCGCCCGCGCCCGCTACGACGCGCTGCTCAGCGGCCTGACGCTCAAGTCCACCACCGGGATCCTCTCCGAAACCGACCTCGCCCGCATCAATGCGCTGCTGGTGCCGCCGCGCGCGAGCACGGGCGACAGCGGTGCCGGCACCACGGCGCAGGCCCTTCCCGCACCGCAGGGCGCACCCGGCGCCACCCCGCCGCAGGGTGCTGCGCCCGGCGCTGCGCCCGCCTCCGGCGCCAAGGCCAATCCGCCCGCGCCCGCCCCGAACATGCCGCGCCAGCGCGGCGGGCGGGTGCTCAAGCGCTGATCTTCTGCACCGCTCGTCCGGCGCACACGAGCGGGCGCGCCTCGATCAGCGGTGCCAGCGCTTCGAGCGTGCGCTGCGTGGCGCCGCGGTGCCGGCCGGTGAAGGCGAGCGCCTGGTCGCTCATCGACTGGCGGCGCTCCGCATCGAGCACTACCGCCAGCGCCTGGGCCACCGCACGCGCGGCATCGGGCACGCGGATCGCGCAATCGGCCTCGATCGCCTGCTCGACCGCCTGCTCGAAGTTGAAGGTGTGCGGCCCGACGATCACCGGCACGCCCGCGGCGCAGGCTTCGATCAGGTTCTGCCCGCCGTAGGGCAGCAGCGAGCCGCCGATGATGGCCGCATCGGCCAGCGCGTACCAGGCGGCCATCTCGCCCATCGAATCCCCGAGCACCACCTGCGCGTCGCAGCGCTGGCCTTCGGCGAGGCTGCTGCGGCGCGCCAGGCGCCAGCCGCGCGCCTCGATCAGCGCGGCCACTTCGTCGAAGCGCTGCGGATGCCGGGGCACGATCGCCAGCAGCGGCGGGAACCGGCTGGCGAGCGCGGGCGGACGCAGCTGCGCCGCCCACGCATCGAGCAGCAGCGCTTCCTCGCCCTCGCGCGTGCTGGCGGCGAGCACGCAAAAGCGCGGCAGCCCGTCGCTGCGCTGGCCGGCGAGCCAGCCCGCGCGCCAGCGATGACCGAGCGCCTCGAGGGCGGGCGCCGCGATCACGTCGAACTTCAGGTTGCCCAGCACCGGCACGTCGGCGCGCCCGAGCTGGCGCAGGCGCCGCGCATCGGCCTCGGTCTGCGCCAGCACCAGGTCCAGCGTCGCGAGGGCCGGCCGGATCAGCGCCGACCAGCGCTGCCCCTTGCGCAGCGAACGCTCGGAGAGCCGCGCATTGACCAGCGCCAGCGGCACGCCCTCGGCACGCGCCGCCTCCACCAGGTTCGGCCACAGCTCGGTCTCCATCACGATGCCCAGGCACGGGCGCCACGCACGCAGGAACCGCCGTACCGCGAACGGATAGTCGTACGGCAGGTAGGCCTGGCGCACGCGCTCGGAAGCGAACAGCGCGGCACCTGCGGCCCGCCCGGTGGGCGTCATGTGGGTGACCAGCACCTCGTGGCCGGGATAGCGCGCCAGCAGCGCCGCCACCAGCGGCTGGGCCGCGCGTGTCTCGCCGACCGAAACGGCGTGCACCCACAGCAGCGGCTGCAGGTCGGCGCGCGGCGGGTGCGCGCCGAAGCGCTCGCCGAGGTGGCGGCGATACTCGGGCTGGCGGCGCGATCGCCACAGGAGGTGGGCGAGCGCCAGCGGCGTGGCCAGGATCCAGCCCAGCGTATAGAGCCAGCGCGCGATCATTCCTCGATCGCCCGCATCACGTCGTCGACCTCGGGCCACCTGCCGTCGGTGCCCAGGCTCACCGCCTGCTCGCTCCAGTACGGCCCGAAGCGCCAGGCCGGGGTGGCGGCGAACAGCGCCACCGTTCGCGCGCCCAGCGCGGCCGCCAGATGGGTGAGGCCGGTATCCACCCCGACCACCACGCGCGCGCGCGCGATGGCCGCCGCGCACTGGCGCAGGGTGAGCCGCGGCAGCACCAGCGCGCCGGCATGCGCATCGGCCAGGCGCCGCGCGCGCTCGCATTCGACGGCGCTGCCCCACGGCAGCGCCACGCGCAGGCCGCGCGCCAGCAGCTGCTCGATGAGCCCCTGCCAGGCCGTCTCGGGCCACTGCTTGTCGGGACGCGAGGTCGCGTGCAGCAGCAGCGCGTACGGCCCCGCGGGCAGCGCCTCGAGCGGCTCGGCGGGCACGCGCAGCCCGAACGACGGCAGGCCGGCGGGCTCGTAGCCCAGCGCCTGGCCCGCCAAAGAGCGCAGCCGCTCGATCGCGTGCGCGCCCATGTCCACGTCGTAGCGGTCGCGGTAGAAGAGCGCCGCCAGGGGCTCGCGAGCGCAGCGCCGCGAGAACCCCGCCACCGGCACCCCCGTTCGCCGCGCCAGCCAGGCGCTCTTGAGCAGCCCCTGCAGGTCGATCACGCGCGCGTAGCGCGCCGCGCGCAGGCGTGCCGACACGGCCGCGATCTCGTGCCGGGTGCGCGCGGCCAGCGGCGCACGGCGCCAGCGCCGCACCGCCACCGGGATCACCTCGGCCACGCCGGGGTGCAGGCCGGGCAGCTCGGCGAACGCCTCTTCCACCACCCAGTCGATGCGCGCGCCCGGGCATGCCCGCACGATGTCGCTGACCACCGGCAGCGCGTGGACCACGTCGCCCATCGAACTGGTCTTGATCAGCGCGATTCTCGAGTCCGCGGCCTCGGTCCCTGGTCGCATACGTCGCCGGTGACGAAATGGGTATTCTAGGGGTCTTTTAGTTCCTCGAACCGGCATGATCCTCGTCACCGGCGGCTGCGGCTTCATCGGCACGCGTTTCGTACTCGACTGGCTCGCCACGCGCGAGGAGCCGCTGCTCAACCTCGACGCCCTCACCTATGCCGCGCGTCCGCAGGCGCTGGCGGCGCTCGCCGGCGACGCACGCTACCGCTTCGTGCACGGCGACGTGTGCGACCGCGCGCTCGTCGATGCGCTCCTCGCCGGCCACCGCCCGCGCGCCATCGTGCACCTGGCCGCCGAAACCCACGTCGATCGCTCGATCGCCGATGCGGACCGCTTCGGCCGCTCCAACACCCTCGGCACGCTCGCGCTGCTCGAAGCGGCGCACGCCTGGCTCGCCACCCGGCCGGGCGACGACGCCGCCACCTTCCGCTTCCTGCACTGCTCTACCGACGAGGTGTTCGGCTCGCTCGGCCCCGACGACGCGCCCTGCGGCGACGACGCGCCCTGCCGCCCGCGCAATCCCTACGCCGCCTCCAAGGCCTCGGCCGACCACTTCGTCGCCGCCTTCCACGCCACCCATGGCCTGCCGACGCTGGTGACGCGCGGCTCGAACACCTACGGCCCGGGCCAGCACCCCGAGAAGCTGGTCGCGCTCGCCATCGGGCGCATCCTGGCGGGCGAGGCGGTGCCGCTCTACGGCGACGGGCTGGCCATGCGCGACTGGCTGTACGTCAGCGACCACGTCGCCGCGCTGTGCGCGGTGCTCGAGCGCGGGCGGCCCGGCGAGTCGTACAACGTCGCCGGCCACCAGGGCATGAGCAACCGCGAGCTGATCGCCCACGTGGCAGCGGCCGTCGAATTCGAAACCCGCTACCGTGCCGAGCACCATATCGGCACGAGGGCCCGCAACGCGGCGAAGCATGCGCCAGCCGAGGACGCGGCGCGCTGGATCCGCTTCGTCGCCGATCGCCCCGGGCACGACCGGCGCTACGCGCTCGACGATCGCAAGCTGCGCGCCCACACCGGCTGGGCGCCCCAGGTGACGCTCGACGAGGGATTGCGCGCCACCGTGCGCGCCGCCCTCGGCGACACCTCCCATGCCTCCCCGGACGGCGCCCTTCAAGTCGCGGGCGGCGCGGCCGCGGCGCGCCCCTCTACACGCAAGGCGCGGCGATGAGGCTGCGCACGGCGCACCCCAGCGGATGGGCGCTCTTCGAATCGCTCGTGCATCGCGACGAGCGCGGCTGGCTCACCGAGTCGATGCGCCTCGATGCATTGCAGGCGCATGCCGGTCCGGTGGCGATCGTGCAGCAGAACCTCAGCCGCAGCCGGCACGGCGTGCTGCGCGGGCTGCACTACCAGCTCGGCGCTCCGCAGGGCAAGCTGGTGCAGGTCCTGCAGGGGCGCGTGCGCGACGTGATCGTCGACCTGCGGCGCCGCTCGCCGACTTTCGGGATCGGCTTCGTCTTCGAGCTGGACGCGGACGATCCGACCCCGCTGTGGGTGCCGCCGGGCTTCGCGCACGGCTTCCTCGCCCGCGAAGACAGCCTGGTGTCGTACGCGATGACGCAGGCGCGCGATGCGCAAGCCGAACGCACCATGCGCTGGAATTCTCCGGCGCTGGCCATCGACTGGCAGCTCGAGGGCATCGAACCGGTCCTGTCGCCGCGCGACCGCGACGCCCCGGCGTTCGGCGAGGCGGAAGTGTTCGAAGCGCAGTGAGACGGCGGGTGTTCCGGTGAGCGTCGCGCCAGCCCCAGCCGGCCCCTCGCGCGGGCGGCGCGCCCCTCGGATCCTGCTGCTCGGAGCCGGCGGCCGCCTGGGCGCAGCGATGGCCGCCGCCCTGCGCGCGCCCGGCCTCGCCCCGGACCTGGTCCTGCACGCTCCCTCGCGCACCGAGCTCGCCCTCGACCCGGCCCGCCCTGCCGCGCTCAGGCGCTGCCTGGACGCCTGCGCCCCGACCGTGGTCGTCAACTGCATCGCGGCGAGCGACGTCGATGCCTGCGAACGCGACCCGGCCCTTGCCCATGCACTGAACGCCGCGCTGCCCGCGCAACTGGCCCGCGCGGCGCGGGCATGCGATGCGCGCCTCATCCACTTCTCTACCGACTACGTGTTCGACGGAACGCTGCGCCGACCCTGCCGCGAAGACGACGCCGCCCGTCCGCTGTCGGTATACGGAGCGAGCAAGCTCGCCGGCGAGCAGGCGATCGCCGCAGCCGACGCGCGTCACTGGATCTTCCGCGTCAGCTGGCTCTACGGCGCGGCACGCGCCAACCTCGCGGAGCGCCTGCTCGATCCCGCCAATGCCGGATGCACCCTCGGCCTGGACAACGATCGCGTCGGCGTGCCCAACCCGGTGCAGCTCGTCGCGCACGAGGTGGCGCATTGCATCACGACGCAGGCCGAAGAGGGCGACACCCCGGAAGACGGCCTCTACCACCTGAGCTGCCGCGGCGCCACCACCTGGTACGCATTCGGACGCGCATTCCTGCGGGAAGCCGTACGCGCCGGGCGGCTCGCACCCGCGCATCTGCCGCGCCTGCAGCCGCTCACCGAGCCGGCCGCCGACGCCCGCCCGGCCCGGCGCCCCGCCTGGTCGCCGCTCGATCCGCAGCGCTACGAGTGCTGCTTCGGGCGATCGATGCCGCGGTGGGAGAGTGCGATTCGATGGGCGCTGTCATGAAGGGCACAGCTCGGAGATCCACAGCGAGATCGTCCCGTCCGTCGAAAAAAAACCACGGACGAATCACTTCGTATTGACCGCATTCGCCCGATCCGGTAGGTGGGCGGATCGCTCGCACACCGGCCGTCAGGTTATCTCCGGCACGCTTGCGCATAATCTGGCAGTATTATTGGTACGTGTACCCCCCGTTTTCGACATCGATAACCAGGAACCATAATGCCGCGTCGATCCTACGATTCCATCCGCAAGCAAATCGAGAAACTCGAGGCCCAGGCGAAGAAGCTGGAACAAGCCGCCGAGCAGCACAAGAAGCAGGCTGTGGCCCAGGTGGTTGCGCTCATGAGGAAGGTCGGCGTCACCATGGGCGACCTGGAAGCCACGCGTGAACGCGCCACGCGCTCGCGAGGCCGCGGCGCCGCGAAAGCGGGCGCCGGGAAGAAGGCCGCGAGGAAACCGGTACCTCCGAAATACCGCAACGACAAGACCGGCGAAACCTGGTCGGGCCGCGGACGCACGCCGCTGTGGCTGGCGGCGCTCGAAACGCAAGGGAAGTCGCGCGAAGATTACCGGGTCTGAAGTTCGACGAACGGATTGGAGATCGTCAGGCCGTCGATCTCCTGACTGTGCTGGAGGTCCTCGGTGTACAGCACGGTCGACCCCGAGTGCAATGCCGCGCCGACGATCAGTGCATCCCAGAACGAGATTCGCAACCTGCGGCTCGTCTCGATCGCCGCGAGGATGAGCGGCGTATCGACCTGTACCACCGAGAGATCGGACAAGCTGCGCACCGCGCGTTCGGCCTGATCGTGTTCGACCGGAACCCCCAGCTTGCGGGTAACGGTCACGAAAAACTCCTGAAGCACCTGCGTGCTGAGTGTGGCGCGACCCGCGCTCGCCTCACGCTCCAGCAAAGTGCGAGCGACACGCTGCTTGTCCGGAGCATCCCGGTCGAACAGGTAGACCAGGACGTTCGTATCGAAGAACGCCCGCATCAGCTGCGCTCGTACAACTCGTCCCGTGTCCACGAACGCCCGCCGCGTCGCGATCGTACCGCTTTCGAAAGCGCGATCAGATCGGCCGCCGCCGCGGCCTGCACACGGCCGACTCCTGCATAGGCCTCGAGCAGCTCGCGCAGCACAGCGTTGACCGACGAGCCCTGCTCGAGGGCGCGAATTCGCGCCTTCTTCAGAACTTCGTCATCGACCGTAATGGTCAGATTGCTCACAGCCACATCCCGTGTTACACGGGATCAGTGTAGCACGGCCCTAGAACGGCAATACGGCCCCCGGCTTCACCATCAGGATCGCCCGCCGGAAATCCGCCTGGATGCGCGCCAACGCGGCGGGCGTGTCGGCCTCGAAGCGGATCACCACCACCGGCGTGGTATTCGACGGCCGTGCCAGCCCGAAACCATCCGGGTACTCCACGCGCACGCCGTCGATCCCGATCACTTCGGTGGCACCCTCGAAACGCGCGGTGCGTTTCAGCTCCTCGACCAGCGTGAAGTTCTCGCCCTCGGCGGTCTTCAGCTGCAGCTCGGGCGTGGCGGGCGAGTCCGGCAAGGCTTCGAGCACCGTGCTCGCACCGGCGTGGCGCGAGAGGATCTCGAGCAGCCGCGCGCCGGCATAGAGGCCATCGTCGAAGCCGTACCAGCGCTCCTTGAAGAACACGTGACCGCTCATCTCGCCGGCGAGCGGCGCGCCGGTCTCCTTGAGCTTGGCCTTGACCAGCGAGTGGCCGGTGCGCCACATCGTCGGGCGCCCGCCGTGCGCGCGCACATACGACGCCACGTTGCGGCTGCACTTCACGTCGTAGATGATCTCCGCCCCCGGGTTGCGCGAGAGCACGTCGGCGGCGAACAACATCAGCTGACGGTCGGGCCAGATGATCTGGCCGCCCTTCGTGACCACGCCGAGCCGGTCGCCGTCGCCGTCGAAGGCCAGGCCGATCTCGGCATCGGTGTCGCGCAGCGTGCGAATCAGGTCCTGCAGGTTTTCCGGATGCGCCGGGTCGGGATGGTGGTTCGGGAAAGTGCCGTCGACCTCGCAGAAGAGCTCCGTAACCTCGCAGCCCAGCGCACGGAACAGCCGCGGTGCGAGCGCACCGGCCACGCCGTTGCCGCAGTCGACGGCGATCTTCATCGGCCGCGCGAGCTTCACGTCGCCCGCGATGCGCGCGAGGTAGCGCGCCGAGACGTCCTCGCTGCGCAGCCCGCCGCACTGCGCAACGGGCACCTCGACGAGCGCCCCGGAAACGATCGACTCGCGCAACCCCTGGATCGCCTCGCCGTAGATCGCATCGCCTGCGACCACCATCTTCAGCCCGTTGTAGTCGGGCGGATTGTGGCTGCCGGTGACCGCCACGCCGGTGCCCGTGCCGAGCTCGAAGGTGGCGTAGTACACGACCGGCGTGGGCACCATGCCGATGTCGATCACGCCGACCCCGGCGGCGCGAAAACCATCGGACAGCGCCGCCGACAGCTTCGGGCCCGAGAGCCGGCCGTCGCGGCCAATCACCGTTTCACGGGTGCCCGCCTTGCGCGCCAGCGCGCCGAGCGCCAGGCCGATCGCACGCACTGCATCGACGGTAAGCGTGTCGTCGACCACGCCGCGGATGTCGTAGGCCTTGAAGATCGAAGGTGAGACGGGGGAGGGCATCAGGTCGAGGGCTCCATGTTCAGGCTGCGCACCGATTCATCGCTCGTCGAGCACGGCATTATCGGATCGGTCAGCCTATGATCCGAACGTCCTGCACCGCCGAGAAATCGCGGTCGTGGGTTACCAGCGCCCAAGCCCCGATTTCCAACGCCGTGGCCAACTGGATGGCATCGGGCAGCCGGAGCCGATACCGTGCCCGCAGTCGAGCCGCCTCCACGGCGATCGGCACGCTCAGCGAACGGACATCGAATTCGCAAAGTGCCGCCTCGAGCTGCTTGCCCAGTGCGTCGCGACCATGACCGTAAGGGCCTGTCAGCACTTCAGCCAGCGTGACCGTCGTCAATGCGATGCGCAATCGCCCGGCCGCGGCCTGCTCGAACAAGCCGGAAAAACGGTACGCATACCGCGCATCGTTCTCAAAGTGGTAGATCAGCGGCGCGGTATCGACGAGAAGCAATGCTTCATCAGGCAGCGCAGCCCAATCAGGCGCAGGTTGCCCGGCTTTCACTCGCCCCACTCGCTGCGCAATTCCTCGACCGAGCGAGCGGGTTCCTTACCCCACACCCCGGCAGCGCAGCCCTTCAGAGCCAATATCGCCGTCGGCAAGCGCCCCCCGCCGGCCTTCTCCACCGGTACAAGGGCGGCATAGGGCCGACCGTGCCGGGTGATCAACGTCATCTTCCCGTCATGAGCAGCGGCAACCAGTTCGGGCAACCGCCGTCGAGTCGCTTCGATGCCGAGGGATTCCATAGGTAGCCCTGAATTCTGTACAAACCGTACAAATTATAGCGCTGCTCCATCGGAGCGACAATCGACCTTCCGGACGACCTCCTGCCGATCAGCACGCCCCGGGCGCAAACCTTGCCTCAGCCGCCCGCCGACGCCGCCCGCTCGCCCCCGGCCGCGGTCCCTCCCACCACCCGCAGCGCCGGCCTGACCACGAACGGCGTGTACTCCGGCACCCAGCGGCCCAGCGCCGCACGCACCTCGTCATCAGGCACCGGCCCCGTGCGCCCGAGCCAGTCGCGCAACCCGGCCAGGAAGCCCTCCGGCACCGGCCGGGAGCGCGCGATGCGCAGCTTTGGATGCGGCGTCTCGCGGGTCTGCTCGGCATCGGCCAGCAGCTCCTCGTAGAGCTTCTCGCCGGGACGCAGGCCGGTGAACTCGATGCGGATCTCGTCCTCGCCGAAGCCCGAGAGCCGGATCATGTTGCGCGCCAGGTCCACGATCCGCACCGGCTCGCCCATGTCGAGCACGAAGATCTCGCCGCCCTCGCCCATTGCCGCCGCCTGCAGCACCAGCTGCGCCGCCTCGGGGATCGACATGAAGTAGCGCGTGATGTCCGGATGCGTCACCGTGACCGGCCCGCCGCGCGCGATCTGCGCCTGGAACTTCGGGATCACGCTGCCCGTGCTGCCCAGCACGTTGCCGAAGCGCACCATCTCGAACTGGGTACGCCCGCCCCCCGCCTGCAGCGCCTGGCAGGCCATCTCCGCCAGGCGCTTGGTCGCGCCCATCACGTTGGTGGGGTTCACCGCCTTGTCGGTCGAGATCAACACGAAGCGCTCGACGCCGTGCCGCTGCGCGCACTCGGCCACCCGCAGCGTGCCCAGCACGTTGTTGCGCACCGCTTGCCAGGCGTTGCCGACTTCCATCAGCGGCACGTGCTTGTAGGCCGCCGCATGGAAGACCACCTGCGGCCGGTAGGCAGCGAACACCTCCTCGATGCGGGCGGCGTCCTTCACGTCGCCGGCCAGCGGCACGATCGTCACGTCCGGGCGATTGACCGTGAACCACTGTTCCAGCGTGTAGAGCGCGAACTCGTTGTGCTCGAAAAGCACCAGCCGGGCCGGCGCGAAGCGTGCGAGCTGGCGGCACAGCTCGCTGCCGATCGAGCCGCCGGCGCCGGTCACGAGCACGGTGCGCCCGGCCAGCATGTCCCCGACGTGCGTGGTATCGATGGTGACCGTATCACGCCCGAGCAGGTCGTCGATCTCGACGCGGCGGATCGACGACACCGACACGCGCCCCGACAGCAGGTCTTCCACGCCCGGCACGGTGAACACGTGGGCCCCCGCCTTCATCGCCAGGTCGGCCGCATGGCGGCGCGCCGAGGTCGACGCCGAAGGGATCGCGAGGATCACGTGCCGCACCTTCTCCTCGGCGAGGATCCGCGGCAACTCGTCGATCGGGCCGAACACCGGCTTGCCCAGCACCTCGCGGCCGCGCTTGCGCGCATCGTCGTCGACCAGGCCGACCACGCGCCAGTCGGGCACGCGATCGAGCTCGCGCACCAGCATGGCCCCGCCCCGGCCCGCGCCCACCACGACCACCGGCTTGCCCTCGGCGCTCAGGCCGCCGTAGAGGCGCTGCTCCTTGAACATGCGGTAGGCGACTCGGCCGCCGGCCATCCAGGCGGCAAGGAGCAGCGGGTAGAGCACCAGGGTGGAGCGCGGAATGGTGGGCGAGGCCCGATAGAGAGCAGCGAAGACCAGCAGCACGAACGAGGAAGCGCCGACCGCCCGCAGCACCCGCTTCAGGTCGGGCAGGCTGGCGAAGATCCACAGGCCGCGGTAGAGGCCGGCCCAACGACAGATCAGGGCATGGGCAGGTACGAGAAGCAGGAGGCCGATGAGCAGGTGGTCTTCGTATGAGACCGGCCAACTGAAGTTGAAGCGCAGCAGAAAAGCACCGACCCACGCTACGACGGGGGCAGCGAGGTCGAAGAGGAAGACGAGGGCAGATCGGTAGAATGTCGTCATTGGAACCGAAAGCGAATCGGCCGAACGAATCACCAACGTCGACTATAGTAGCCGTTATCGGAGCAGCCCCCCGCGATCGGACAGATCTTCGAATCCCGCCCCGGCGAACCAGAAACTGACCTCATCGACCATCCGGGGATGATCGCGAGCGGTCGGAGCGCGATTCTAGCCGATGTCTTCCGGCCTGCCGATCCCACAAGAGCGGCAGCCTGGAGGGTACACGTCGGCAGCGCGAACGGACGGGCGACTGCGATACGCAACCCCCCATCCGGCGCACCTACGTTGCTGCACAAATCGGGGATAATTGCCGGTTACGCTGCCGACGCCAGTGCAGCCGAGGGGACGTTTAGCCATGACTGAGAAGAGGAAGGCACTCATCACAGGCATCACCGGCCAGGATGGCGCCTATCTCGCTGAATTGTTGCTCGACAAGGGCTACGAGGTTCACGGCATCAAGCGCCGTACGTCGCTGTTCAACACCGACCGGATCGATCATCTGTACCAGGATCCGCACGACCCCGACGTGCGCTTGCGCCTGCACCACGGCGATCTGACCGATTCGAGCAGCCTGATCCGGATCATCCAGCAGGTCAGGCCCGGCGAAATCTACAACCTAGCGGCGCAAAGCCACGTGGCGGTCAGTTTCGAGGAACCCGAGTACACTGCCAATTCCGATGCCTTGGGCGCATTGCGCATCCTCGAGGCGATGCGGATCCTGGGGCTGGAAAAAACCAGCCGTTTCTACCAGGCGTCGACGTCGGAGCTGTACGGCCTCGTCCAGGAAGTGCCGCAGCGAGAGACGACCCCGTTCTACCCGCGCTCGCCCTATGCGGCCGCGAAGCTCTATGCATACTGGATCACGGTGAACTACCGGGAGGCGTACGGGATGTACGCCTGCAACGGAATCCTGTTCAACCATGAATCGCCGGTGCGCGGCGAGACGTTCGTCACCCGCAAGATCACGCGCGCACTCGCCCGTATCAAGCTCGGGCTGCAGGACTGCCTCTATCTGGGGAACCTCGACGCGCGGCGCGATTGGGGTCACGCACGTGACTACGTCGAGGCAATGTGGATGATGCTGCAGCAATCCCGCGCCGAAGACTTCGTCATCGCCACCGGCAAGCAGTACTCGGTGCGTGACTTCGTATCGCGTGCCGCCCAGGAGCTGGGCATTTCCGTCGCATGGCATGGCGAGGGTGTTTCCGAGATCGGCATCGACGCAAACGGCCGGACGATCGTGCGCGTGGATCCACGCTACTTCCGCCCGACGGAGGTGGAGACGCTGCTCGGCGATGCAACCAAGGCACGAGAGAAACTCGGCTGGGAGCCGCGCACGTCCTTCGAGGAACTCGTGGCCGAAATGGTGCGTGAAGACATGAAGAGTGCCGAGCGTGATCATCTGGTCAGGCAGCACGGTTATCCAGCCTACGATTTCCACGAATAGGGTTCACGCATCGTGGACAGGAACGCTCGCATCTACGTGGCCGGCCACCTCGGAATGGTCGGCTCCGCGATCACCCGCCGGCTGGCCGATGCCGGCTATGCGAACGTAGTCACCCGCACCCATGCACAACTCGACCTCCTGGACCAGCGCACCGTGCGCTGCTTCCTGGACGAGGTGCGGCCCGACTACGTATTCGTCGCTGCGGCCCGCGTCGGCGGCATCCATGCGAACAACACGATGCGCGCCGATTTCATCTATCAGAACCTGGTGATCGAAACCAACGTCATCGAAGCGGCATTTCGGGCGGGGGTCCGCAGGCTGATGTTCCTCGGCTCTTCATGCATCTACCCGCGTGACTGCCCGCAGCCGATCCGCGAGGAATACCTGCTGACCGGACCGCTCGAACCGACCAACGAGCCCTACGCGGTTGCCAAGATCGCAGGCATAAAGCTTTGCGAGGCATTCAATGCCCAGCATGGCACGCGCTATGTCAGTGTCATGCCCACCAACCTCTACGGTCCCGGTGATAATTACGACCTTGCCACTTCACATGTGCTGCCGGCGCTGATCCGCAAGGCGCATGAAGCCCGCGAGCGCGCTGACGACAAGCTGGCCGTGTGGGGAAGCGGCCGGCCGCGGCGTGAGTTTCTGTATGTCGACGATCTCGCCGATGCCTGCGTGTTCCTGATGGAGCACGATTACTCCGGAAATCTCCTGAACATCGGTACCGGCAAAGACGTGACCATCTGCGAACTGGCCACGACGGTAATGCGCTGCGTCGGACTTGAGGCCGAACTGATGTTCGACCCTGACAAACCGGATGGCACTCCACGGAAATTGCTGGACGTCTCGGGTATCCGCAACTTGGGGTGGGAGGCACGAACAAGTCTGGAGGAAGGGATCAGGAAGACCTATGACGACTTCCTCCGGAGCCGATTCTGCCACCATGGTCACCCCGATGTGCGCGAGACGAGGACTTCGGCCGGAAAATGAAGATATCGATCATCACTGCCACCTACAACAGCGCCAAGACTATCGCTGACACCCTCGACTCGATCGCCAACCAGACTTTCGACGACATCGAACACATCGTGATCGACGGTCAGTCCGGCGACGGAACACTATCGATTCTCGACTCGCACCGGGGCCGCATCGCCCGTATCGTCAGCGAGCCTGATCTCGGCATCTACGACGCAATGAACAAGGGCATCGCCCTTGCCACCGGGGACATAGTCGGCCTCCTCAACTCCGACGACGCTTTTGCGACCCGCGACTCCCTGCTCAGAGTCGCGATCGCCATGCAGGATCCGGAAATCGATTGCTGCTATGGCGACCTCGTATACGTAGACTCTGACGATCTCCAGAAAGTCGTCCGCTACTGGAAATCGCGGCCGTTCGCACCGGGCCTTTTCCGGAGGGGGTGGGTGCCGCCTCATCCCACGTTCTACGTCCGTCGGCACGTGTACGAGCGCCATGGGATGTTCAACCTCAACTATCGGCTCGCGGCGGACTTCGAACTGATGTTGAGGATGCTGGAGAAGCATCGCATTCGTTCGGCCTACATCCCTGAAGTCTTGGTGAAGATGCGCCTGGGAGGCGCGACGAACCAGAGCCTGTTGAACATCTGGCGTCAGAACGTGGAGATCTATCGCTCCGCCCAGCAGCACGAGATCGGAATGTCCCTCACGCAGTTCGTTCTTGCCAAGATCTGGGCACGGTCGTCGCAGTTCGTCTTCCGTCCGAACGGTGTCTGAGTCCCGCATCCTCGTCACAGGCGCAAGTGGGTTCATCGGAACCAGGTTGATATCGTGGCTCGCCAGCCAACGGCGGGCTGTCAGGGCAACCGTTCGCACGGCCTTGGCCCGGAACGCACTGCGCAATACCGTTTCTGATGTCGTTCTGGTTGGCGATATCGAGCGCACCACGAACTGGGACCATGCGCTCGAAGGCGTCGACGTAGTCGTTCATCTCGCGGCTCGCGCCCATGTCCTTCGGGAACGATCCACGGATCCGCTTTCGGACTTCCGGGCGGTAAACGTGGAGGGAACGTTGGGTCTTGCAGAGCAAGCGGCCCGGCGCGTCCGTCGACTTATCTTTCTGAGCTCGATCGGGGTAAATGGGGTCAGGACCACCCACGTTCCTTTTTCTGCATCGTCTCCCGCCGCTCCGACCGAAGACTACGCGATTTCGAAGCACGAGGCTGAACAAGCATTGTGGAAGCTGTCGGAAAGCACCGGGCTCGAGGTGGTCGTCGTGCGTTCTCCCCTCGTGTACGGTCCGAACTGCCCTGGCAATTTCCTTCGTCTACTTCGATTGGTCGATTCCGGCATCCCGCTACCCTTCGCATCGATCCAGAACGCGCGCAGTCTCATCCACGTCGACAACCTGGTGAACGCCCTCTCGGCGTGCGCGGATCGGCCGTTGGCTCGAGGCCGGACGTATCTGGTTGATGACGGTGTAGCGATCTCCACCCCCGATCTCGTGCGCACGCTGGCCGGCCTTCTACATCGAAAGGCCGTTCTTCTCCCATGCCCGGTATCGCTTCTGCGATGGGTCGGGCGCATGACAGGCCAAGGGGAGGCAATCGCCAGGCTGACCGATTCGCTGCTGATCGACGGATCGGCGATCCGCAGCGAACTGGATTGGCAGCCCGTCTGTTCGATGTCGGAGGGTTTGATGCAGACAGCCCGGTGGTACAAGACACGGACAATCCAAGCCAGCGGCAGCAGTCGACATACCGAATGAGCCGGCCGGACAGGCAGTCACCCGATTCCCACGGTTCCGAGACTCCTCGAGCACTCCGGCGGACGTATGCCCCGGAGGCATTGCATGCGGGCGACGGAGCGGACAGGCAACGACAACATATCCGATGTTCCTGCCTTGCTGCGCAAATCGCGGATAATTCTCACTTACGCCGCCGATGCCGATACAGCCTGAAGCACGCCCCTCCATGATCGGAAAGAGGAAGGTTTCGTCATGGGCATCGCCAGCCGGGATGGCATCTAGCCTGGCGAATCGCTGCTCGGCAGAGGCCATCCGGCTTACGGCTCTTACGAGTAGGATCTACGCACCGTGAACAGAAACACTCGCTTGTACGTAGCCGGTCACCGTAGAGTGGTCGATTCGGAGGTTCCCCGTCGGCTGCCGACGTCCGCTGCGGGAACGCAATAGCCATGGGCATCAGTGTGCAACTCGGTTTTCTTGGCTTACGGCGAACCTGCTGATGTGCGGCATTGCAGGGTTCGTCACCAACCGACCGCTGGTGCTGGAAGAGACGATCCAGCACATGGCGGATCGGTTGCTCCATCGCGGGCCCGATGACAGCGGCTGCTGGGTAGACACGGAAGTCGGGCTAGCGCTCGGCCACCGACGGCTGTCCATCCTGGATCTGTCGCCCAATGGCCACCAGCCGATGATGTCCGCGTGCGGCCGCTATGTGATCGTCCTGAACGGCGAGATCTATAACCACGAGGTGCTTCGGAGAACGCTGGATACGGCATCGGCGGCCCCCGGATGGCGTGGGCATTCCGACACCGAGGTGCTGCTGGCAGCCATCAGCCGATGGGGGCTGGAACGAGCACTCGACGAGAGCGTCGGTATGTTCGCGTTCGCCCTCTGGGACAGGCAGGCCCGCACTTTGTTCCTTGCCCGAGACAGGTTCGGCGAGAAGCCGCTGTACTACGGCTCGATCGGATCGAGCTTCGTATTCGGCTCGGAGCTGAAAGCGCTGACCGCCTTTCCGCAAGCGGATCCTGAAATCGATCGGCAGGCGCTGGCCGCGATGCTGCAGTTCGGCTATGTGCCCTCCCCGTGGTCGATCTACCGGGGCATCGGCAAGCTGCCGGCGGGAAGCGTTCTGGCGGTGCATGTCGGTGCGGGCGGGCAACCCAATATCGGGGACCCGCGGCGGTACTGGACCATCGACGACGACTCGAGCCGACTGCGAAACGAGCTGGCCGACGCCGACGAAGAGTCGCTGGCCGATTCGCTCGACCTGCTCCTGCGCCAAGCGGTAAGGGCGCAGATGTCGGCCGACGTGCCGCTGGGGGCTTTCCTGTCGGGCGGCATCGATTCCAGCCTCGTGGTCGCCCTGATGCAATCCGAGTCGACCCGACCGGTGCAGACGTTCACGATCGGCTTTCGCGAAGACGGCTACGACGAAGCGCCGTTCGCGAAAGCCGTTGCCCGGCACCTCGGTACCGCGCATACGGAATGGTACATTTCGTCCGCCGAGGCTGCGGACATCATTCCGGAACTGCCGCGAATCTTCGACGAACCGTTCGCCGATTCTTCACAGATCCCCACCACCTTGGTCGCCCGAATGACGCGGCAGCGAGTGACCGTATCTCTGTCGGGCGACGGCGGCGATGAGTTGTTCGGCGGCTACCCCCGCTACTCGTTCGCGCAGACGCTCTGGCGGCGCTTCGGCAGCCTACCCGGCTGGAGCCGAAGATCAATCGCCACGGTTGCAGCCGGCCTTTCTCCCAGATCGTGGGATCGCCTGCTGCAGGTCACAACCCCGGCCCGATTCAGGCAGTCCATCAACGGGCACCGAATCCATCGCCTTGCAACGCTGATCGACGCCGACAGCTTCGAAGACATGTACGTCCGGCTTCTGAGCCAATGGCCCGCCGACTGCGGCCTGGTTCTGGGCGATGGCGCAAGGCCTCACGTGCCGGTAAGCGTGCAGAGTAACGGGCAACCGTACCTCGACCGGATGCGCCGCTGGGACATCGCCTGCTACCTTCCGGACGACATCCTGGTCAAGGTCGACCGGGCTGCAATGAGCGTCAGCCTCGAAACACGCGCACCGTTGCTCGACCATCGGGTCGCCCGGTTCGCTTGGGCTCTGCCCGCGCACGCGCTGGTCCGGAACGGCCGCGGCAAATGGCTTCTGCGCAGGTTGCTCGATCGGTATGTACCGCCGGCGCTCATCGAACGGCCCAAGGCGGGGTTCGGCATGCCGGTCGCACGCTGGCTACGCACCGACCTGCGCGAATGGGCTGAGGCTCTTCTGGACGAACGCAAGCTCCGGAAGCAGGGTTTGCTGGCGCCCGAACAGGTGCGCCGGATGTGGCGCGAACACCTGGCCGGCACACACGATCACCAGAGCCGCTTGTGGAGCGTTCTGATGTTCCAGGCGTGGCTCGAGGCGCAAGGGACGGCAACGCACCATGCGCCTTCGGGGCACGCCGCTGCCCCGGCAATGTGATCAACGATGGTCCGGCGGGACATCGTCGCGAACTTCCTCGGTCGATCGTGGGCGATGCTCATGGGCATCGCCTTCGTACCGGTTTATCTTGCGATCCTGGGTCCCGAAGCATATGGGCTGATCGGCTTCTATGCCACCTTGCAGGCCGTGCTGATCATCGCAGACTTCGGCCTGTCATGGACGATCACGCGAGAGTTGTCGCGGGCACCCGCAAGCGGAGCCGGGAAGCATCAACTGGCGAGCCTGCTGCGCACCCTGGAGATCGCCTACTGGCTGATCGCGATCTTGGCCGGTGCGGCGGTGTCGATCATCGGCGGCGCCCTCTCGGAACGCTGGTTCCGCTCCAATACGCTGTCGACCGATGAAATTCGCCAGACGCTACAGTTGATGGGCGTTGTGCTAGCGTTGCAGATGCCTTCGCTGTTCTACCAAGGCGCACTGAATGGGTTCGACCGTCAACCGACGACGAACCTGATCGCCTCGCTGTCGGCCATGCTGCGCTGGGGGGGTGCGGCACTGGTCGTCTGGCTCGTGTCGCCGACGGTCCACGCGTTTTTTGCCTGGCAGGTCGTGGCCGCTGCGGTCGGCACCGGCATCACGGCATGGGCGGCCTGGCGCAATGTGGCCGGCGAGTTCCGGCGGGCAAGTTTCGACCCTCGTGTACTGCGGCAGGTATGGCGTTTCACCTTCGGGATACTGGCCAGTGCAGTCGCCGGCGTCCTCGCCATGCAGGTCGATAAGCTCGTCCTCAGCCGGCTGGTGACGCTCGAACAGTTCGGCTACTACTCGCTGGCTGTGTTGCTCGCATCGCTGGTGCCGGCACTGGTGACGCCGTTTCACACCGCTTTCTTTCCACGATTCAGCCAAGCCCACGCACAGGGCGACTGGCCCACGGTTTCGCGCCTCTACCACTCAGGCTCCCAACTTCTGAGCATGCTGATCGTACCGACTGCGCTGGTGCTGGTCTTCTTTCCGCATGAGCTATTGCTCGTGTGGACCGGCACCGAAGCAGCCGCCCGGAACGCCGGCACCCTGCTCTCGCTCCTCGCGCTCGGAAATCTGCTGTACTCACTTGCCGGCTTTCCCAATCTGATGCTCTTCGCAGCCGGCTTGCCGATGATCTCGGCGACGGTCTTGATCGTGCTGGCGGCGTGCATCCTGCCTTCGCTGCTCGTGTTCGCCCCCCGGTTCGGACCGATCGCCGCCGCGATCATCTGGGTCGTCGCGAGCGCCGCCTACCTGCTGGCGATCGTCCCGGCAACGCATCGCCGCCTGCTCGGCGGCGAGTTGTTGCGGTGGTGCACATCGAGCGTACTGGTTCCCGTCGCGGTGGCATCGGCGGTCTTTGCCGTCGCCCACTGGCTCATGCCGGCAGATGGCGCCATGCCAGTGCAACTCTTCTTTGTCGCGTGCGCATGGACCATTGCCACGCTATGCGTCGCAATCGCACTGCCGGAGATACGCCAGCGACTCGCGGCTGTACCGATGCGCTCGCGGGGTGCTTGACGATCCCGGAACTCGCCACATGCAGAGAAAGACGACAATCGAACACTGGAACACAGCCTGGGCGCAGCGGCCGCGGCCGCGCCTGCCTGTAGGTCTGGAGGTCGGCACGAAGAACACGCAGGAGGTACTGCGGCACCGGATTCGCCCAGGCATGAAGGTCCTCGAGATCGGCTGCGCCCCAGGCAAGATGCTCAGCTGGGTCGCCAAGGGATTGGGCGCCGACGTATCTGGCATCGACTATTCGCCGCAGGGGGTCGAGGTCACCCGATGGCTGCTGGGCGAGATGGGAATCGATGGCGACATCCGGCAGGAAGATGTCTTCGAGACCTCATTCGCGCCGGACAGCTTTGACGTCGTCTACAGCAATGGCGTGATCGAACACTTCGAGGATCCGCGCGAACTCGTCGCAATCCATGTGCGGCTGCTCCGCCCCGGCGGCACTGCCATCATCCTGATTCCGAACTACGGCGGCATCTATGGCCGCCTGCAACGCCACTTCGATCCGCAGAACCTGGCAATCCACAATCTCGAGATCATGAGCGAAGAGGCGCTGCGGGACTTGGCACCGCGCTCCGGCGATGATCACGTTGCTGTGTACCGTACAGGGCTGCCTTCGCCATGGATCGTCTCCTGGCAACGTCGATGGGGCGCCACCGGCCGGCTCTTCTCCTGGGCGCTGAACGTAGTACCCTTGATGCTGCCGGTCCGGATTCCATCGCTTTGCCCGCTGCTCGTTCTGGAAATCCGGCGCGCCGAAGCCGACACCGCATCGCGCACGCCGACGGATGCCGCTTATCAGGGGGATCGCCGATGCAACTGAAAGCCAGAAGCATCGCCAAGGGCCTGGCCACGCAAGTGCCGTTTCTGGCGCGGTACGCGAATTCGCGGGCTGCAGCGGAGGTCACCGGGCGCTACTACTACTCGGTCTGGCTACGCCATCTGAGGCAGGTAAGCCATGTGTGCAAGGATACGAATCCCAAATGCGTCGCCGAGCTCGGCCCGGGGGATTCACTCGGCCTCGGGCTGGCGGCGATGCTGTCGGGCGCCGACCGCTACTACGCGCTCGATCGGCTGCGATTTGCCACTTCGAGCCGGAATCTCGCAATATTGGATGAGCTGATCGAGCTCTTTCGCGCCCGTGCGCCGATCCCGGGTGACGACGAGCTACCGAACGTGCATCCGAGACTCGACGACTATCGCTTCCCGACAGATCTACTGGATGGCGCCCGCCTCGATCGGGCGCTCGAATCATCCCGCCTCCAGCGTATCCGGCGCATTGTCGCCGGAAACCGCGAATCGGATGACGAGCTTCAGATCCGCTATTTTGCCCCCTGGGACGACGCAGCCGAAGTCATGCCCGAATCTGTGGACTGGGTCCTTTCCCAGGCAGTACTCGAGCACGTGGACGATGTCCCAGATGCATACGAAAACCTGATGAGGTGGCTCCGCCCTGGGGGTCTGATGTCGCATCGGATCGATTACTCGAGCCACGGCATCACACGAGACTGGAACGGCCATTGGACGGTGTCCGACCTGATGTGGCGGTTGGTTCGCGGACAGCGCGCCTATCTGATCAACCGTCTGCCGCATTCGGCGCATCTCCAAGCCTTGAAGAGGTCCGGTTTTTCGATTCTTCTCGATTTCAGAACGGAAGGCACACCACTGGCAAGAGAGCTTCTCCCGAAGCCATTCCAAAGTTTTACATCCGAAGATCTGGGGACGACAGGCGCGTTCATCGTAGCCCGGAAGTGAATCTACGGCGAAGATGCTCGTCGTTCAAGCCTATTTCTACGCAGCGGCAATCTGCATCGTCGCGATTCTTATGCGTCGTTTCAGACGCACCGAGTTCTCCATTTTCGAACCTGGGGTGACTTTTGGCGCGTTCGCCCTCCTATACAGTGTCGTCCCTCTGCTCGCATTCTCCCTCGTCGACGATATCTTCACCCATCCCCAGGCAGATATCCGGCTCAACTACGATACGGAATCGCTCGAAGCGGTAAGCAGAGTCAGCTGGCTACATCTCTGGTTTTTTACATGCTTCGCGCTGACCTATCTTGGGCTCAGGATCGAGGGCAGACCGCTGAGGACCAGAGGATTCCGCGCTGAAGGCATCGATCTGGCGATCGGCGCAACCCTGCTCATCGGGTGCAAGGCTATTGTCTGGTTCGGACTGCACTACTTCGACGTATCCGCCAACAACTATCTGGAGACCTACATTCAGCTGAACACCCTGCCGTTGCTGGTGCGTCAAGTCTTGACCCACTTGTCGGGGATGACTATTACCTGCTCGTTGTTACTTTGCGTCGGCCTCATGTCGCGCAGGGAATACCGATGGATACTGCCGATATGGCTGAGTCTCGAGGCAATGCTGCTTCTTGGGAGCTTGGGATCCCGCACTACCGTGTTCGCTATCTGCTTGGCGTCTCTGGCAAGCTATCATTATCTCGTTCGCAGGGTTTCGGCCTTGCTGGTCCTGACGCTGTTGGGCATGGCATTCCTCGCGTTTGTGTCGGTAGGGGCGTATCGAGATATGGGATCGCAAGTCAGCAGCGCCCCAGACTTTCTGGTCGCGATGCTGATTCGCAACGAATTCACGAGTGTCTTCATCAATGCGCTTGACATACAACGACTTCGCGATGCGGGGATGACAGATTCCATCGTTCCGCACTTCTACTTTTCCGACCTCGTCAACGTCATTCCGCAACAATTCCTGCCGATCGACAAGCTGGATCTCTCTACCTGGTACGTCCAGAGCTTCTACCCGGAATATGCAGCACTCGGTGGCGGCTTCGCGTTCGGAATCATCTCCGAAGCCATCGTCGGCCTGGGTTATATAGACGCTGGAACGCGCGCCGTTCTCCTCGGCATTCTCCTCGCGGCGGCTCATGCCTGGATTGCGCGCAAGAGGCAGCCATCCCTATGGATGATCACCTTTTACGTGTGGCTTCTCGTACTATCGTTCCGGCTCTTCCGAGGTACAACGTTGGCGCTTGTTCCGGTATTTATCCTAGATTTTCTGCCGGCTTATGTCATGTTCAGAATCGTTCGTGCAGTTATCCTTAAATATGCCCGGGTGATACGCGAGCGATCGATAGCTACTTCTGGATTGTTATAAACCAGATCGTATGTTCGTATTCGACGTTGGACGAGCCTTCACGGGAACCTGGAAACCGAATCGTGCCTGAGCACAACTCTATGCACTTCGGCCGGCCGATCCGCGTCCTGCACATGATCCCCTCTTTCACGGGAGGCGGAGCGGAACGCCAGCTCGCCTATATCGCCCGAGCGTTGTCGACCCTCGGTCTCGAGGTTCATATCGCCTACATTCATGACGGACCGAACCTGCCGCTCTTGAGCGATGCCAACGTCGAGTTACATCGTATTCGCTGCATCAGCAACCACGACCCGTCGATCCTCGTGAGCATGGTCCGGCTCATGATGCGGCTTGGACCTCAGATTGCCCACACCTGGCTCCTGCAGATGGATGTTTTCGGCGGCATGGCCGCACGTCTCCTGAACATCCCTTGGGTGCTCAGCGAGCGCTGCTCCCCAAAGATGTACGAGAGTGGCTGGAAATTCCGCCTGCGCCGAGCGCTCGGCGCCAGAGCCAGCGCGATCGTCGCCAATTCAAATGCCGGTCTGGCATATTGGCCGGAAGCCTTGCGGCACACCCCGAGCCGCGTGATCCGGAATGTGCTGCCCGTCGATGATATTCTTGCGCAAGCCCACGAGCCTGAGACGATTGAAGGGATTGATGCAGACGATCCGTTGATCGTCTTTGCCGGACGTTACGACCCCCAGAAGAATCTGCTTGTACTCATGCGGGCCCTGGATATCGTCCTCGTACGGTTTCCTAAGGCAAAGGCACTGTTCTTCGGAAGTGGGCCGCTCGAAACCGACCTGATTTCGATCAGGTCGGGCCTCATAGCGGGAAACAGGATCTTCATACGACCGTATTCGAACAACCTCGCCTACTGGATGCGCCGGGCGGCAGCATACGTCTCCGTAAGCCGGTTCGAGGGTACGCCGAACACGGTGATCGAGGCAGCGGTCTGCGGCTGCCCTCTGGTTGTTTCCGACATCCCGGAGCATCACGAGATCCTCGATGCTCGCTCCGCATTGTTCGTGCCATGCGAAGCAGCGATTGCAATCGCCGACGCCCTATCCGCGACGCTGGGGAACCCGGCTGCCGCCAGGCACCGCGCGGAGGTCGCCCATTCGCTCTTTCTCGAATGGTCTCCCAATCGGATCGCGCAACAGTACATTGACCTGTACCAGGACATACTAGGGAGCATTCCGTCATGGCGCGCGTCCTGATCACCGGCGGTTCCGGATTCATCGGCACGAATCTCGTGCAGTATTGCCTCGACCGGGGCGACGATGTAATGAATGTGGACTTCCGCCCCCCACGGCAGGCCACGCACTCAACGGTCTGGAGGAATGCGGATCTGCTCGACGGCGAGGCGCTCGGACAGGCGGTCCGGGACCACGCCCCGGAAGTCGTCTTCCACCTCGCAGCCAGGACGGACCTCGAAGGCAAAACGCCGACAGATTACCCGGCGAACACGGACGGCGTCCGCAACCTCATCCGCTCGCTTCAAGGTCGGCAAAGCCCCTCGCTCGCCGTGTTCGCTTCGTCGATGCTGGTATGCCGGATCGGCTATCAGCCGCGCAGGGAGGACGACTACTGTCCATCCACCGCCTACGGCCAGAGCAAGATCGAAGGCGAGCGTATCGTCAGGCAATCGGCACATGGCTTTCGCTGGGCCATCGTCCGACCGACTTCGATCTGGGGTCCATGGTTCGGTGCGCCATACCGCGACTTCTTCACGGCGGTGAGACGTGGAATCTACCTCCACCCGAGACATCGTTCGATCCGCCGATCGTACGGCTTCGTTCTCAACACCGTAGCGCAACTCGGGGCGCTGGCCGACAGCGCAGACCGGTTTGCGGGCCGAACGGTATACCTGGCTGACTACGAGCCGATGGAGCTGAAGGGCTGGGCAGACACGATCCGGCGCGCGTTCGGGGCGCGTGTCGTACCCGAAGTTCCGCTTTCCTTGCTCCGGGCGGCAGCGCGCGCCGGCGACCTCCTGCAGCGTGCCGGGTGGCGTTCTCCGCCGATGACCTCGTTTCGCCTGAACAATCTCCTGACCGATATGATCCATGATACGACCCCATTGCAGAGCGTGCTTCCGCGGCTTCCCTACACCATGCAAGAAGGCGTCGACGTTACGGTGCAGTGGATGCAGGAACACCATATCCGGGCATGAAGATTCTCTTCGCAGTTCACGGCTACAAGCCCGCCTGGCGTATCGGCGGCCCTATCATTTCGGTGTCTTCACTGGCCGAGTCCCTGGTCAAGCGCGGCCACGACGTCACGGTGTTCACGACCGATTCGAACCTGGACCGGACGCTCGACGTGCCGACCGACCGAGCCGTAGACGTCGAAGGCGTCAAGGTCCGCTATTTCCGGCGGCGGCCGCTGATCCCGATGCGGGTTCCGCGCCTGGAGTATCTCTCGAAATCGTTAGGTTTCCTGTACGCGCCTGAACTTAAATTTGCGCTCGACGAATGGGTACCTTCCGTCGATCTGGTGCACACACACCTCCCATTCGTGTATCCGACCTATGCCGCAGCGCACGCAGCTTTCCGCCACGGCAAGCCTCTGTTCTATCACCAGCGCGGCGTCTTCGACCCGGAGCGGCTCAAGTTCCGATCGCTCAAGAAGATGGTGTACCTGAGGCTGATCGAAGTTCCGATCCTTCGCCGCGCCGAGATGTTGATTGCGCTCACCGAGGCGGAAAGGTCCAGTTACACCCGGCTCGGTATCACGACACCGATCCGAGTGATTCCGAACGGAATCGACACGCATCCGTACTCGCGCCCGCCCGAGCCGGACGACCTGGCGCCGCTCGGCATCCGCCCGGAGCACCAGGTCGTGCTCTTCATGGGACGCCTTCACCCGATCAAGGGCGCCGATCGCCTGTTGGCGGCGTTCGTTCGGATCGCGCAAAGGCACCCTGATGCAATGCTCGTCCTGGCAGGCCCCGACGAGTTCGGCATCGAGCAGGCCTTTCGCACCGATGTCGAAGCGGCTGGCCTGGGCGAGCGGGTCGTGTTCCCGGGGATGGTATCCGGGTCGCTCAAGCACAGCCTCCTGGCCCGTGCCGACCTTTTTTGCCTGCCATCCGATGCCGAGGGCTTCTCGATGGCCGTGCTCGAAGCACTCGCCAGCAAAACGGCCGTTCTGCTGACACCCGGGTGCCACTTCCAGGAGGTCGAACGATTCGGTGCCGGCAAGATCGTGGCGAACGACGTACCGGCGCTGGCAACCGCACTCGACGAACTCCTTGTGGCTCCAGCGATACTCGCAGCGATGGGTGCACGCGGCCAACAGCTCGTCACCGAACGTTTCACCTGGAAACGGATCACGGATGCCGTCATCGAGGCGTATGAAGAGGGTATCGCCCGCCACACCCATGGCAGGCTCGTCACGTCATGAAAGTCCCGATCGTCATGGTCGCAGACGCATGCCCGACAACGGTAACCTATTAAGATGTCGGATCTTCTATCAAGCAAGGAACGATAATACTTTGAACCCACCGCCCCCATCACCGCATCCTCGCAGCGGCTCCGAGGAAGATCTGCGCCTGTCCGATGTCTGGCGAATGATCGTCGCGGGCCGGCGGTGGGTGTTCGGCGCCCCTGTCGTCCTGGCGCTCGCAGCGCTGGCATACGTATATCTGTCCAACGCTCAATGGGAGTCGGTAGCGGCAGTCCAGATCGGGCAGGTCGGGCAGGCTGAAGTCGGGAAGGTAACTGCTTTGGTGGAAGCCCCGCCTCGGGCGATCGAGCGAATGAAGCTCCCGTCGTTTCAGGACAACGTACTGACCAGCATGGGAATCGATACCGCGGAGAGCGACCCGAAGGCTCGGCTGTACCGGACCAGCCTCAAGCTGCGACAGCCTCCCGGTACGGATCTCATCGAATTGAGGGTCCGAGCCTATTCGCGCGACGAGGCCCATGGCTTTGCGAAGGCAACTGTGGAACAACTACGCAAGAGTCATGACAAGCTGGCATTGCCGGCGATTGAATTCCTGCACCAGCAGCTGGATGACATAACGCGCCAACTCGAGCGTGCTCAGAAGGAGCGCGACTCTCTTGCCGCGAACACGACGTCTGGCAAGGAAATCGATGCGAGGAATCGCTTCGCCGAAAGCGCGCTGCTCGGACAGATGACCGTGTTGCGAGACGAGGAAATCAGGCAACTGCGCCAACGCAGGCTGATGCTTGAAGAGCGCCTGGGCCCGGCCCGGACGTATCCGACGTCGTTGGTCGAGGATATCCACGTCTCGGCCAGGCCGGTGTTCCCCCAGCGCGCTCTCACGGTATTGCTGGCGGCAGCGGGCGGGCTCGTAGCCGGCATCGCGATTGCGCTGGTCGCTGGAGGCCGGCGAGAGGGCGTAGTTTCCGAATCGAAGACATGATGCGGCATACCCTGGTGACCGGTTTTGATCCAGCATGACGCTGCTGATCCTGATCGCCTTCACCGTCACCGCCGCTACGCTCGCATTGCTGCGCCGCTCCGCGCTCGGCCGACGCATGGGCGACGTGCCCAACGAACGCTCGCTGCACGTGCAGGTGGTGCCCCGCATCGGTGGCATCGGAATCCTGGCAGGCCTCGTGGCTGCCTGGTTCGCAATGCCCGGTGCCGCGCCGTCACTCGACCGCGCAGCGGCAGGCTATCTGGCACTGTTCATCATCTCGATCGCAGATGACTTGCGCTCGTTGCCGGTCATCGTGCGCCTGGCCTCACACCTGCTCGTCGCGGCGGCCTGGTTCTGGGCAGTGGGCCTGTCACCGTGGATGCTCGCCATCGGTGTGCTGACGGTGGCCTGGTCGACCAACCTGTACAACTTCATGGATGGCTCCGACGGCTTGGCCGGCGGCATGGCCGTGTTCGGATTCGGTACCTACGCGGTCGCGGCACTCCAGGGAAACGACATGCATACCGCGATGCTATGCGCGTCAGTTGCTGCGGCGGCACTCGCGTTCCTGCTGTTCAACTTCCACCCCGCATCGTTGTTCCTCGGCGACTCGGGGTCGGTCCCACTGGGTTTCCTCGCCGGCGTCGTCGGCTGGCACGGTATCGCCACGGGGCTCTGGCCATGGTCGCTGCCGGTGCTCGCCTTCTTTCCCTTCCTGTTCGATGCAAGCTACACCCTGCTGCGCCGGATCCTGCGCGCCGAACGCCCCTGGCAGGCGCACCGCGAACATCTCTACCAGCGTGCCGTCCGCTGCGGTGTCGGGCACCGGAACGTTGCACTGGGCGCCTACGCGATCATGACTTGCACGGCTGTCGCCGGATTGGTCTCGATACCATCGCCCGAGTCGCTACGGGCGGCGGTCGTGGCGCTTGCAAGCGCCGCGGGCCTGTGGATCGGAGTCCGTATCGACCGCCGACTGCAGCATGCAACGCAAGGAGCCGGCGGCCCCGTACGCTAAACTGCGCCACATTGCGTAGCAGGCAGCCAAGGGGCAAGCAGCATCGCGTGTGGAAGACAGGGACATACTCGACGACCGGAGCAAAGTGCTGATGACCCAACTTGCCAAGTTGCGCGCCGAGGAATTCCTATGCGTGCAGCACTGGTTTCGGCACGGGCAGCGAGTGCTCGAGATAGGCGGAGGCAACGGCTACCAGGCAAGTTTGATCGCCGCCACGGGCGCCGAGGTCGAAAGCCTGGACGTCGTGCGCGTGCCGCCGGGTACGACTGCTTATTTCCCTGTCGAACTCTACGACGGTCGATCGATTCCATTTCCCTCGGCCAGTTTCGATCGAGTGTTTTCTTCCAATGTACTCGAGCACATCGCGGATCTGGAGAATTCATTGATGGAGACACGACGCGTTCTGAAGGACGATGGTCTGGCCATCCATATTCTTCCGACGCCTGCGTGGCGCCTGTGGACCAGCATAACCTACTACCCCTATCTTGCTAAGAGGGCAGCCTCCGGCTGCAGCAGGATATGGACGGGGGTGAAACAATCTGCAGGTCAGACCGTCGCGGCGACCAGTGGCGCAGCGGACGAAACTGTAGCCAGTGCACCCATCGCAGGACGCAGAAGTCTCCTCATGCGCCTGCTGCTCGCCGGCCCCCATGGGGAATACCCTTCAGCTGCTGCAGAGCTCTGGTATTTCAGTCAGCGGCGCTGGCGCGCCGTATTCGAGAAATGTGGGTTCGCCGTCATCGAAGCCGAATCGACACGCCTGTTCTATACAGGCTATGCAGTATTGCCTTCGCTGACGCTGCCAAGGCGCCGTTACCTGTCCCGCATCCTCGGCTCGGCGACGCACGTGTTCGTCTTGCGCAAGGCATCGTGAGTCTGATGTGGCCGATAGGCAATTGGTGGCTCCAGCCCGTAGCCCTTGACAGCGGAGGCAGATGATATCCGGCAATTCACGTCAGTGACCTGTATCCGGAGCTGACGGCGCGAACTCGTATCCGGTGCCGTTTCATCGACAGGCCAAACTCGATTTCCCGCCCGACCGGGTCGACATCGTGGAGCCGCCGCTGTGGGTCTGGGATATCCAGGGCAATGGACGAGTTGCAATCGGCGGCGTCGGGTATGAAGTCGGCTCGGCCGAGCTGATCGACCTCGAAGCTGCCGGTGCCGGTGAACCTTGTCGACGTTCCATGACCGACCAGCCATGGATCACCACGATATCGAAGGTTCCAGCCGATCTGCGGGCATCGCCAAATGCATGCCCGGAAACGTGACCAGAAGAACAAGTTGCACTCACCTGAGTTCGATCAAACAGGACCGCTCAAGGAAGACTCATGGAATCAAGCACTGCCAAGTATTACTCGCGCTTGGATCATCTCAGATTCATTGCCGCGCTCTTGGTCCTGGTCTGGCATTCCATTCACTTTCAAAATGTAGCTCCAACTTCGTATGTTCCGACCTTCTGGCCGCTGAGCATTCTGGAGGAGGGGCACACGGGCGTAGCGCTGTTCATGACCTTGAGCGGATTCATATTCCATGCGTTATGCCGCAATCGAAAGATCATCTACCTCGAATTTATCCGGAACAGGATATTGCGGATCGCGCCTTTGTTTCTCGTTTGGACCCTGTACCTTTTCTATACCGAGAATATAGATCCGACAAAACTGGCCGTTGCCATGCTAGCGCTTCTGAATCGTGATGTTGTTCCGGGTGTAGGGTGGACGATCATCGTCGAGTTCCAGTTCTATCTGATCTTCCCTTTCCTGCTTTCCTTCTCCTTGCGCTACGGGATCAGGTACTTGATCGCACTGGTTGTACTCGCGATGCTATTTCGCTTGGGAACCTGGTACACGCAGGGAAGCGTCCAGGTGCTTGCCTATTGGACCATCTTCGGCCGAATCGATCAATTCCTGATGGGGATGATAGGAAGCGAGTTGTTCTTCAGATATCCTCGACAGATCGGTCGTCTGAGGGTTTTGATTTCACTCCTGGTCGCTTGGATAGTGCTGTATCAGCGTTTCAACTCGCTCGGGGGATTCTATAACCATTCAGGCTATCCTTCGCCATCCTCGATCTGGGTTTATTTTCCAACGCTCGAAGGAATCTTCTATTCCTTGATTGCCGCTAGCTACATGGCACTGGACAGAAAAATTCCAAGGTTGGTTGATAAATGCTTGTCCTGGCTCGGAACATTGAGCTTTTCCTTTTATCTAAACCATCTTCTAGTGATCGCAGTCTGCCTGAAACTATGCGCCGACGTCGGCTGGAGCGTAAAGGGATTCGAACAGGGGTTGCTATTCTGCTTTCTCGTGGTGCTCCCATGCCTTACCGTACTATCCGCATTCACGTACCGGTTGATCGAGCTTCCATTCCTGGCGATGCGACGCAACTACCTCGGCGTGGACCAAAGGTCTCTGGTCACGGCAATACGGTAGTTGCATGGACATCTTCTCTCTTGAGGAAGCGCTCATCTTTCCGTCAAGACATTGGATCCGAACCATGGCGAAGAATCCGATTGGCATTCTGGCAGTCCTGCTTGCTTCCCTCACGCTCTCCGGTTGCGGCGGCGGAGGTCAGGCAGCCGAGGCACAGCCGACTCCGACCACCAATGCCGAACAGCTCCAGCAGTTCCTGTACGGGCACAACACCGCTTCGGTGCAGCGTTGGTCCGAACCCGATGCGGAAAGAGAGCACCAGACGCTGCTCACCCACTTCGCCGATCTTGGCGTCGAGACGACCCTCTTCGAGACCCGGTATGCCTACACCAACCTTCCGCAACTGACGTTGCTGCTGTCGAAGCCCGGCAATCGCCGACTGGTCGTCTACAACCACGGGCACGGGGGGTTCCCAACGGCTTCCGAGACGTTCGCCCGTCAGCTCCTCTCGCTTCTTCTCGACAACGGATACGACGTGCTGTTCGCCTCGATGCCGCTCGTCGGGGCGAATGCGCTCGATCCCGGAGGTTCGTACTGGATCAAGACAAGAGGGGCATCCGGGCCCGCCACGGTTGCGCAAGACGTCCTGGCGATGCTCGGTCACGGGATCTACGAGTACATCGATGATCCAGACCACTACATGCACTACTTCATCGATGGCGCACTGCTGCCGCTGCAGGCAATCGAAGGCGGATATGATGCCGTGAGCTACGTAGGCCTGTCCGACGGCGGGGGTACGGGATTGGTCGCATGTTCCGTGCACCGGTTCGAGAAGTGCATTCTCGTTGCCGGCTTCCTGCCGGACTATCTCCGGGTTGCCAGCACTGCCGATGTCGGGGACATCGAGCAGTTCACCCGCTCCTTCTATCAGCGCTTCGACGTGCTGGATCTCATGCAGCTGGCGAAACAGAATTCCGGCCTGCTCGTGATGTACCTGAACCGGAAGGACCCGTGCTGCTTCGCCGACCCGCAGGCCAGCGAGTTCCAGCGGCAGTTTCCGGACTACAATATCGTGGTGACCGATCTCGATATCCACGGCTTCGATGCCGTCGAGATCTTCAACGTGCTGTCCGCGAGCGATCATTAGTCGGATTCTTTCCCGGGCGCTCGTGCCGCCGGATGTGCGCCCCTTGCGCCGTTGCCCTGGCGGAATCCAGGGAACCGAAGGAGGTCGCCGCCGATGCCTCTTCAGGATCGAGAGACGGGGTTGCCCAGCAAGGCGACCGATCTGGTCCTCCTGCTCGAGGATATCCTCGACGTGCTTCCGAACTGCCTGATCGCGATCGACAAGGCCGGGCAGATCGTCCACATCAACAACCCCTATTGCGAGCTGCTCGGCCTGCAGAAGAAGGAGATCATCGGCCGCCACGTCACCTCGGTGGTCTCCCCGGAGACCCAGTTGCACCTCGTCGCGCGGGGTGCGCCGCCGACCAGGAACCAGACGCTGGTCGTTCGCGGGCACAAGATGCTGGTCAACCAGGTTCCGATCCGCAACGGCGACGACGTGGTCGGCGCCGTCGGCATCGCCCTCTTCACCGAAGCCGAACAGCTGCTGGCGGTGGCCCGCCGACTCTTCTCGATCGACATCCGGAACCAGGCGCGTCCGTGCGCCTGGCCCTCGAAATACTCGATCGCCGACGTTATCGGCACCAGCGGCGCCATGCAGGGAGTCCGGGAGCGGGCGCTGCGCGCGGCCCGCACGCGCGCGACCGTCCTGATCGCCGGGGAATCGGGAACCGGCAAGGAGCTCGTGGCCCACTCGATCCATTCGGCGTCGAGCCGCGCGCAACGGCCGTTCGTGCACGTCAACTGCGCGGCGATCCCCAAGAGCCTGCTCGAAACCGAGCTGTTCGGCTACGAGGGCGGATCGTTCACCGGCGCGCGGGCCAAGGGTCATCCGGGCAAGTTCGAGCTTGCCAACGGCGGAACGATCTTCCTCGATGAAATCGGCGACATGCCGATCGAGATGCAATCGGCGCTGCTGCGCGTGCTGCAGGAGCGCGAGCTGGTCCGGGTCGGCGGCACGCAACCGCTGCCGGTCGACGTTCGCGTCGTCTGCGCCACGCATCGCGACCTGCACCGCGAGATCGAGCAGGGGCGGTTCCGGCAGGATCTCTTCTATCGCATCAATGTGTTCCGGATCGAGATGCCGCCGCTGCGCGAGCACCTCGAGGACATTCCGATCCTGGCCCGGCACATCCTTTCCGCGCTCTGTACCGATTACGAGCTCGGAGAAGTGACTATTGCTCCCGACGCGATCGAGCACCTGGCGCGATACCGTTGGCCCGGCAATGTACGCGAGCTGCGCAACGTGCTCGAGCATGCCGTCCATCTGCTTGAGGGCAGCGTGCTGAAGAAGCAGCACTTTCCCGCGTTCTCCGATCCCGCTGACCGCCCGCTGCCGGGCCACCGTTCGTTCCAGGAGGCGATCGCGGCCGCCGAACGGGACGCGTTGCGCGATGCGCTCGAACGGACCCGGGGGAACAAGTCGAAGGCAGCCTCGATTCTCGGAATCGATCGCACCTCGCTGTACAAGAAGCTGCGCGCCTACGATCTCATCTAGGGCGGGTCTAGTACCCGATGCGCCGCAGGAACTGCAGCGCGATCTGGTTGAACGTGTGCGGCCGCTCGAGCATCGGGAAATGCGCCGCCTTCGGCACGACATGCAGCTCCGAATCCGGAATCGCGTTGTGCAGCAGGCGCGACGAGCTCTCGGGCGTGATCGCGTCGTTCTCTCCCACCACCACCAGCGTGGGCATCCGGAGGCGGGGCAGGTCCGCCTGCACGTCGAAGTCGTCGAGCGAGCGGATGGCCGGCTCGGCGACGTACCGCGGCGTCTTGACCACCTCGCGCCTGGCCCATTCGACGATCACCTCGTCGGTGGTCGCGTCGAAGCTGTGAACGATGACTTCCTCGCTGGCGGCCTCGATGCCGATCTCGGCGATACGCGCGAGGACGTTGCGGGCCTGGACCATGGGACCGAAACCGGATGCGCTCGTGCCCACGAGCCCGAGCGCCTTCACGCGCCCGGGATGGTCGAGCGCGAAGCGCATCGCCACCGCACCGCCCATCGACAGGCCGACGATGGCGGCTGCGCCGATACCGAGCGTATCCATGACGTTGCGCAGATCGTCGCCAAAGCCTTCGATGGTATAGGCGATGTCGCGCGGCTTGCCGGAGTCGCCATGCCCGCGCAGGTCGAAGCGCACGGTGCGATAGCGCTTCGCCAGGTCGGGAATCTGGTGCCACCAGAAGTTCGACGTGGTCGTGAAGCCGTGCACGAAGACGATCGGCGGTCCCGAGCCGTCCACCGATACGTTGAGCTCGACGTCCGAGGTCTTGATCATTTCGTTTCCCGACATGAGAAGATGGCCTGCGTTCCGTCTAGCCGAACAGGAGCCGCGCGCCGTTCTCGGCGGCCATGGTACGGATCTGCCCCTCCGAATATCCCCACACGAGCAGCAGGCGCAACAGCAGGCGCATGGCGTGCACGGCATCCGGCTCGAGCAGGTAGCCCTTGTCGGAGCCGAGCACGCAGCGTTCGACGCCCACTGCATCGATGACGGCCTTCGTGAGATCCGGATCGGTCACCGGCGCCTTGATCACGTCGGGAATGGTCGGATAGCAGAAGATTCCCACCAAGGCGCCGCACGAGGCGAGGTGTACGATCTGATCGACCGTGTAGGCCGAGACGGGCTGATCCAGGAGCGCCTTCGCACCGAGCCTGCCGATGCATTCCACGAGCGTGGCCACGATCGGGTAGTCGTCCGCGCCGCCATACTTGGCGCTGTGGTTCGGCGGGCAGACGGTGATCGGGATCCGGTGGTCGGCGGCGATGCGGATGATGTCCTGGACAGCGGGCAGCACCTTTCCGCCATCGACCAGCACCTCGCCGTGGATCGCGTTCATGAAGATCATCCGCATGAACGGCGAGGCCGCGGCGGTGGCGACGAACCCGGGGTCCGTCGTATAGGCGAGCGGGAGCCCCCCGTAGACTTCCACGCGGTGTTCGATGCGCCCCTGTTCCAGCAGGTGGTCGACGTGGCGCTGCGCGACCTGGGCGACCCCGACGGTCGAGTAGTGGTGGTCCTTGTGGACGATGGCGCGGGATCGCCTCCGGGCGTAGTCGAGTGCGATGTCGACGATGTCCTGGCTGCGCTTCCCGAGGCTGTCCGGGTTGCCGTGCACGTGCGTGTCCACGAGCCCGTCGAAGAGGCCATCGGCGCAGTCGGCCTCCAGCTCCCGCACGCGCGGGTACCGCTGCATGAAGTCGAACAGCCATTCCACGCCCTGCAGGCTGCGCAGGCGCTCGGGTGCCACGGGTTTCAGCTCTCCGGTGCTCATGGTTGTGCTACTTCCCGAGGTACGCTTCCTGGATCCGCACATCGCGGCGCAGGTCGCTGCAGTTTCCGTGGAGGGCGACGCGCCCCGTTTCGAGCACGTACCCGCGCCGCGAGATGCGCAGCGCGGCGTACGCGTCCTGCTCGACCAGCAGGACCGTCAGGCCCGCTTCGTTCAGCTCGCGCACTGTCCGGAAGACTTCCTGCGTGATGTTCGGCGCGAGTCCGAGCGACGGCTCGTCGAGCAGCAGCACCTTGGGTCGCGCCATGAGCGCCCGGCCCAGGGCGAGCATCTGTTGCTCGCCGCCCGACAGCGACCACGCGAGCTGGTTGCGTCGCTCCTGGAGGCGGGGAAACAGCTTGTAGACGCGCTCGATGTCGCCGGCCATGCTCATGCCACGACGACGCCACCGCGTCGTGCCGACCGCGAGATTCTCCTCGACGGTGAGCCCGGTGAACACCCGGCGCCCTTCGGGCACGTGCAGTATCCCGAGCTCGACGATGCGTTCGGGCTCGCACTGGTCGATGCGCTCGCCCTCGAACCAGATGCGGCCAGAGCTCGGCTTCAGGATGGCCGAGATGGTATTGAGCGTGGTGGTCTTTCCGGCGCCGTTGGCGCCGATGAGGGCGACCATCTCGCCGGCGTCGACCTCGATCGAAAGCCGGTGCAGCGCCGGCACCTCGCCGTACGAGACGCTGACATCCTCAAGCCGCAGCATTTTCTTCCGACTGCCCGAGATAGGCCTTGATGACGCCGGGATCGCTGCGGACCTCGGCAGGCGATCCTTCGGCGATCTTTCTGCCGAAGCTGAGCACCGTGATGCGCTCGGCCACTCGCATGACGAGCCTCATGTTGTGCTCGATCAGCAGGATCGCGATGCCCTGCCGGCGGATCCGGAACAGGAGTTCGACAAGCGCACCCGCCTCCTGGGGGTTCATTCCCGCCGCGGGCTCGTCGAGTAGCAGCAGCGAAGGCTGCGTCGCAATCGCGCGGGCGAGTTCGAGCAGACGCTGCTGTCCATAGGAAAGGGAGCCGGCGAGCCGGCCGGCGCCGGCCTCGAGCCCGACGAGCTCGAGCGCCTCGAACGCCTTCCGGCGCGTGGCGCTCTCGTCGGCCCGGCTTCGCCGGGAAGCGAGCAGCACGTCGACCAGGTTCGACCGCGTCCGGCACTGGAAACCCACCATCACGTTCTCGAGCAGGCTCATCTGCCGCCAGATGCGGATGGTCTGGAACGTCCGCGCCACGCCCCGCCGTGCGATCGTCGACGGGAGTTCTCCAGCCAGACGCTCGCCGCGGAACGACACCGTACCCGCGGTGGGCCGATAAACGCCGGTGACCAGGTTGATCACGGTCGACTTGCCCGCGCCGTTCGGGCCGATGAGGGCATGGATCGCGCCCTCGGCCACTTCCATGTCGAGATGATCGACGGCGAGCAGCCCGCCGAAGCGGCAGACCAGCGAATCGACGCGAAGCAGGGTTGTATCGGCACTCACGGCGCCACCCGGTCGGTTCGCTCGCCGACACCTGCCGGCGCAGCCTCGGCCCGGGCCGCATGCGCGCGGGCGCGCCTGACCCGCAGGTTCTCCATCAGACCCATCAGACCCTGCGGCATGAAAACCATCAGCAGCACGACCCCGGCACCGTAGATCATCATGTAGTACTGGTCGAGGAAGCGCAGCCACTCCGGCAACAGCACGATGAGGACCGTTCCGAGGACCGCGCCCGTGATGATCCCGGATCCGCCCAGCAGCAGGCTCACCAGCACCACGACCGAGACGTCGAACGAGAAGACATCCGGGCTGATCACCGTATTCAACGGAGCGTAGAGCGCGCCTGCGATGCCAGCGAACACCGCGCTGAGGGTGAACGCGGTCTGCTTCGACTGCCTGGTGCGGATTCCCATCGCCTCGGCGGCGAGCTCGCTCTCGCGGATCGCGAACATCGCCCGGCCGATCTTCGAGCGTTCGACCCGTGCCGAAACGGCAATCCCCAGCAGCGCGAAGAACACAACCAAGTAGTAGAACGAGGCGTCGGTGTCGAACCGGAAGCCGCCGATGGCGGGAGCCGGAATCCCCGAGAGTCCCGACGCGCCGTGCGTCAGTGTGTCCCAGTTGACCGCGAGCAGACGGACGACCTCGCCGAATGCGAACGTGCCGAATGCGAAGTAGTGTCCGCGCAGCTTCAGCGTCGGGATACCGATCAGCAGCGCCGAAAGCCCCGAGACCGCGGCTGCGGCGAGAAGACCGATCCAGAACGAGAGCCCGTGGTCGGTGGTGAGGATCGCCGCGGCATACGAGCCGATCCCGAAGAAGCCGACCTGCGCGAACGAGAGCTGCCCGGCATAGCCGAGGATGAAGTTCAACCCGAGGACCAGCAGCAGGTAGATCCCGATCACGTTCGCCAGCCGCAGCTGGTAGCTGGACTCGACGAGCGCCGGGAGCGACAGGACCAGGATCAGCCCCGCGGCTGCAAGCGTGATGCGCCAGGTTCTCGCCACTGCTACACCTTTTCCTGCACAGGCTCGGAGAAGATTCCCTGCGGCCGGAGGAACAGGACGGCGAGCAGGACCAGCATCGTGATCACGTCCTTGTAGTCCGAGGAGATCAGGCTGGCCGTGAACGTCTCGAGCAGCCCCACCAGGATCCCGCCCACGATCGCGCCGGGCACGCTGCCGAAGCCGCCGATCACCACGCCGATCCACGCCTTGACCACCAGGCCGAAGCCCATGTTCGGAGACGCCAGGAAGATGGGCACGAGCACGAATCCGGCCATACCGGCCATCACGCTGCTGATCACGAAGGCCAGCGCGATCATGCGGCGCACCGGTATGCCGGCGAGCCGAGCCGCGTACTTGTCATTGGCCGTTGCCCGGAGCATGCGCCCGAGCGAGGTACGGAAGAAGAACCAGTACTGCACGGCGAAGAGGATCACCGTGAGAACGACGACGAAGATGCTCTGGGACGGGATCGCGAGCCCGGAGAGCTCGACCAGCTCGGCGCCGAAGAACGGCTTCATCGTGTACGGTTCGGGGCCGGCCACGTTCTGCGCCGCATTGCGCAGGAAGATCCCCGCGCCGAGGCAGCTGATGACGACGTTGATCGTCGGGCCGTCGCGCAGCGGATAGTAGGCCAGCCGCTGGAAGACGTAGCCCGCGGCGGCGCTTCCGGCGATCACCACGACCATCGCCCCGAACGGATCCAGCCCGAACAGCCCCACTGCGAGGACACCGAAGTAGGAGCCCACCATCACGAGGTCGCCCTGGGCGAAATTGACCGCCCCGACCGCGTTGTAGATGAGGATGAAGCCGAAGGCGATGAGGGCGTAGATGCACCCCATCGTGAGGCCGTTGACGACGAGCTGATACATCGCGGGGCGGGTCGCGGCTCAGCGCTGCTTCGACCAGGGTTCGAAAGGCATGGACCCGCGCTCGACCGGAATCTGCTTCTTGTCCCGGATCTGCACGATCGAAGCCTCGTGGTTCATGTTGCCCGTTGAATCCGACTGATACTCGGTGTCGAGCCCGCGATACTTCAGGACGTGCAGGCCCTGCGCGATCGCCTCGCGATCGGGCCCGTACAGCTCGATCGCCTTGGCGAGCATCTTCATCGCGTCGTAGTCGATCTGGGCGGTGTAGTCGGGCACGATGTCGAAGCGCTTCTGCACCTCGGCGGCCCAGGCGCGCACTTTCGGATCGGTGCTGAACGGCGGATCGACCACGCCGGTTTCCGCATAGAACCCCTCGATGTCCCTGGGCTCGACGAGCTTGAGCGCCGATGCGCCCACGGAGGTGACTCCGAGCCCGAAGGGGACGCCGAGATTCAGCTGGCGTGCCTGTTTCAGGATCAGCGCCGAGGGCGCCTCGAAGGTCTGCAGAAGGATGATCTCCGCACCCGCCGCCTTGAACGCCTGGAGCTGCGCGGTGAAATCCTTGTCGGTCGGCTGGTGCGACTCCACTGCGACCGGCTCGAGCTTCAGCTCCTTCAACGTCTTGACGATCTCGTCGCGGCCGCTCGATCCGTAGTCTTCCGCCGAGTGGAAGACGCCGATCTTCTTCTTGCCGAGCTTCGCGACGACGAAGCGCGTGAGAATCGGCTTCGTCACCCCGTCGTTGGGATAGAAGCGGAACACGTAGTCGTTGCCCTGCTCGGTGATCTTCCTCGTGCCGCTGATCGTGAGCCCGGCAATCTTCGCCCGCTGCAGCAGCGGCAGCTGGGGAAGGACGTGGGTGCCGCGGATGGACAACAGCACGGCCACCGGGTCGGCGCTGAGGATGCGGTTCAGCGCGTTGACCGCGGTCGTGGGCGACATCGCGTTGTCGCCGTAGACGAGCTCGATCGGACGATGATCGCCCTTGCCGGGCACGCCGCCGGCGCGGTTGATCTCGTCGACCGCCATCTCGATCCCGGCCTTCTGCTGCAGCCCGGAAATCGCGAAGTCGGAAGTCAGGGAGATGCTGACGCCGACCTTGATCGGCTTTCTATCGGCGGCAACGACGTCGGCGACGAACGTCGATGTGAATGCGAGTGCAAAGACGGCGCTCGCGAGCAACGCCCTGCGTCGAGCTTTCATCGAACTCCTCCTGTAGTGGCGATCGACACCGCCCGCTCTTGCCTGTTCACTCGGTCGGGCTTGCATGTCGACCAGCAAGGCGCATGCCAGCCAGGGAGAGATGGTCGTTTCTGCGCCGTGCTCGGCCGTATCTGCTACTGCACGGAGGCCGCGACAGTGTTCGCGGGCGCGGCGATTCCGTAGGAGGATCGCTACAGTTGTAAGCGAACCCGGACAGTCAGGTAGCTCGCCGCCAGCTTGCTCAGTTCAACCCCAGCCGCCGGCGCAGTTCCGCCGCCGTGGTCTGCACCCCGGAGAGCGGCCCGCCCATCGCGGTATCGGCCGCGCGTTCGAGCGTACCGATGACGACCGGGTCGAAACCGGCGTCGGAGACCAGGCGCGAGGCCAGATCGAGCGCTTCGCGATCGTCGCCGAGAATCGGCATCGCCAGGCGCGGCGGCGGGCGGTTGGCTTCGCGCGCCAGGATGCCGCTGCCCAGGTTGCTGAACGCGCGCACCAGCCGCGGGTTGCCCAGGTACTTGCGCGACGTGGCTCCGATGCCATTGGCACGGACCTCGTCGGCCAGCTCCGGACCGCGGGAGGAAGTGGGGTTGCCGGCATCGAGCACGACCTTGCCGGCGAGTGCGCCGCCCAGGCTGCGGCCGAGCTGCGGATAGCTGCCGTACGGAATCGCGACCAGCACCGCGTCGCCGAAGGCTGCCGCTTCGGCCGGCGTGCCGACGTTCGCCAGCGGCCCGAGCTGCCGGGCCAGCTCCGTGAGTTGCTCGGGGTGGCGTGACGACAGCATCACCCGGTGCCCGGCCTTCACCCAGAGTCGGGCCAGCGTGCCGCCGATGTTGCCGGCACCGATGATGCCGATCTTCATCGCCGGCCGCTCACCGCCCTGCCTCAATGCGGCCGGCGTCGTCGCGGCGAGCGGAATGCCGACAAGGAGGCCGAGGAGGTGGCGGCGGCGGGCGAAGGGAAGGGATCGACCGGTTTCCATGGCGAACTCCTTCATTGCGGCCTGGCGGCCCGCAAACACGACTCCCGCCCCCGCTCCATGCGTAGAATATGCGCTTTCGTCCGGGAGTGATCGAGTGGCGACCGGCCGGCATTCGGACGCTTCCCCGCCATGGTCCGGGGATCCCGATGCGCCCGAGCTCGAGGTCATGATCGAAGTGCCGCGCGGCAGCTTCCTGAAGCGCGGCCATGCCGGACGCATCGACTTCGTCTCGCCGCTGCCCTGCCCCTACAACTACGGCTGCGTGCCCGCATACATCGGCCTGGAGGGCGATCTGCTCGACGCCCTGGTGCTCGGCGAGCGCCTGGCCTTCGGCACGCGCCTGAGGATCCGTGCGTGGGGCGCGGTCACGATGAGAGACCGCGGCCTCGTCGACGACAAGCTGATCTGCAGCGCCGATCCGCTCACGCCGGCCGAGCGCCGGCACGTGCTGCGCTTCTTTCGCTGGTATGCCCGCTGCAAGGGTCTGCTCAACCTCGCGCGCGGACGCACCGGGCGCAACGCCTGCGAGGGCTGGTGCGACGCGCACGAGGCGATCGCGCGTGCCCGCGCGCACGAGGCGTCGTGGCCGGGGCCGGCGGTCGGTTTCTGAGCCGGCGCGCAAGACGTTCGGCGAGGCGCCGGACCGACCCGGTTCGGCGCGGCGCTGAACGGGACCGGCCCGGCATGCCAGCGGGGCCAAGCGATCGTACGCCATCCCCCTGTGCTACGCTGCCTCGGACACTGGTGCCCACGCGCACGGTGCACCGTGGCGCCGGCGCGTGCCGGCGAGATGCACGGGAGGGTCGACATGAACCTCGGCATGAACCTCGAAGAGCCTGCGGTGACGCCCGGCACCGCAACGCGTTCGGCGCTGCGGCGCCAGTTCGACGCAGTGCGCGCGCTGTCGTCACAACTGGCCGCGGCCCTGTCTCCCGAAGACCAGTGCGTGCAGTCGATGCCCGACGCCAGTCCGGTCAAATGGCACGTGGCGCACACCACCTGGTTCTTCGAGGCGGTGGTGCTGAAGGCGCATGCGCCGGCCTATCGGGTCTTCGATCCTCGCTACGCCTTCCTCTTCAACTCCTACTACGAGGCGCTCGGGCCGCGCCATCCGCGGCCGCAGCGCGGGATGCTCACGCGCCCCTCGCACGACGAGGTGCGCCGCTATCGCGACCACGTCGATGCGAGCGTGGCGGCGTTCATCGAAGGTGCCGATGCGCCCACGCTGGCACGGGCACAGCCGCTCGTCACGCTCGGCCTGCACCATGAGCAGCAGCACCAGGAGCTGATGCTCACCGACGTGAAACACCTGTTCTCGCGCAATCCCCTGCAGCCGGCGTACGTGCAGGCGGTCTCGCCGCCGCTGCCGGGCGCTGCCGGCGCACCGCCGCTGCGCTGGCTCGATTTCCCCGGCGGCGTGGTGCAGGCCGGCCATGCGGGCACGGGCTTCGCCTTCGACAACGAGACGCCGCGCCACGAGGTGCTGCTGCGCCCGTACCGGCTGGCCAGCCGCCCGGTCACCTGCGGGGAGTACCTCGAGTTCATCCGTGACGGCGGCTATCGCCGACCCGAGTGGTGGTTGAGCGACGGCTGGTTCGCCGTGCAGGCCGAGGGCTGGCAGGCACCGCTCTACTGGGGCGATGTCGACAGCGGCGAACCCACCGTCTTCACGCTCATGGGACCACGCCCCCTCGATGCGGCCGAGCCCGTGTGCCACCTGAGCCTGTACGAAGCGGCGGCCTATGCGCAGTGGGTCGGGGCGCGCCTGCCCACCGAGTTCGAGTGGGAAGCGGCCGCGGCAACGCAGCCGCTGCGCACGCACCGCTACGAGCCGCGCCATCCGCACCCGGTGGCAGCGCGCGAAGGCGAAGGCCTGCAGCAGCTCTACGGCGAAGTGTGGGAGTGGACGCGCTCCTCGTACGATCCCTACCCCGGCTTCCGACCGCTGTCGGGCGCGGTGGGTGAGTACAACGGCAAGTTCATGGTGGGCCAGGTGGTGCTGCGCGGCGGCAGTTGCGCCTCGCCACCGGGGCATCTGCGAGCCACCTACCGCAACTTCTTTCCGCCGGCGGCGCGCTGGCAGTTCTCCGGGCTGCGGCTGGCGCGGGATGCCTGAGGGCCAACCCGCCTGGCCGCGCCTGGGTCAGGGTCGGAATTCGACGCATTTTGCTCCCCTGTGCTACGCTGGGCCGATCTTGGACGCCACCGTCGACGTGCCGATACAGCCGGCGGCATGACGCCCTGAACTAGCTTCGGGGGATAGCGGCGTGGATTCCAACACCAGCACGGCCCACGCGTACCGCGATCGTTGCGGCGCCGGCAAGGCTCGTGACCGACGCGCCGGCGAATCCGGGCCCGTCGGCGTACACGCTGCCTTCGCCGACGCAATGCTCGCCGGCCTCGCACGTCGCCCGCGCAGCGTGGCGCCCAAGTTCTTCTACGATGCCGCGGGCTCGGCGCTGTTCGATCGCATCTGCGAGCTGCCCGAGTACTACCCCACGCGCACGGAGCTGGCGCTGCTGGCGGAGCGAGCGTCCGAGATGGCCCGGTGCATCGGCCCGGGCGCCGATATCATCGAGTTCGGTGCCGGCTCGAGCCGCAAGGTCCGCCTGCTGCTGGAGGCCCTCGAGCGGCCGCGCCGCTTCGTGCCGATCGACATCTCGGGCGAGCACCTGCACGCGGCGGCCCGCGCGCTGCGCGCCGAGCACCCCGGGCTCGATGTGCATCCGCTGGTCGCCGACTTCACACGGCCCTTCGCCCTTCCCCCTGCCCCAGCCCCGGACGGAGCCGGGCCGGCGCGCCGGGTCGGTTTCTTCCCGGGCTCGTCGATCGGCAATTTCACGCCCCAGGAGGCGCACCGCTTCCTGCGCATGGCCGCCGGCCTGCTGCGCGGCGGCGGGCTGCTGGTCGGGATCGACCTGGTGAAGGATCCGGCCGTGCTGCACGCGGCCTACAACGATGCACGAGGCGTCACCGCCGCCTTCAACCGCAACCTGCTCGTGCGCGCCAATCGCGAGCTGGAGGCGGATTTCGAGCCGGAGCGCTTCGCGCATTACGCCTTCTACGAACCGGTGCGCCGGCGCATCGAGATGCACCTGGTGAGCCTCGACCGGCAGGCCGTCACCGTATGCGGGCGGCACTTCGACTTCGCGCCCGGCGAGACCCTGCACACCGAGAGCTCCTACAAGTACACCGTCGATGGATTCCGCGCCCTGGCAGCGCGCTCGGGCTTCGTGCCGGGGCCGGTGTGGTGTGACCGCGACCGGTTGTTCAGCGTTCACTGGCTGGAGGCACGCAGCGGTGCTTGAGGGAGCACAACTCTCGTGTACACTAGATCAGTGTTGCGGAGGGCCCGATACTGTGAAGAACATCACCCTGAGCGCCGACGAGCGCCTGATCGAAGCGGCACGGGAGCGTGCCCGTGCCGAGCGCACGACCTTGAACGAGCAATTCCGGCGCTGGCTGGCGGAGTACGCACTGGCCCATGAGCGCCTGCGGCGCTACGAAGAAACGATGGCGCAACTGCGCGGCAAGCTGGAAGTGGGGCGCAAGTTGACGCGAGAAGAGATGAATGAGCGCTGAGATCTTCATCGACACGAACGTCTTCATCTACCACCTCGACGGGACCGATCCGCGCAAACAATCGATTGCCGAACGCATCGTCCGGCAGGCACTGCTGGAAGGCAACGCCTGCATCAGCTTCCAGGTGGTTCAGGAGTGCTTGAATACCGTGCTGCGCAAGGCGCGGATAGCGCTGGACGTCGTGCAGGCACGCGCTTACCTCGACGCGGTCCTCGCCCCGCTGATGCAGGTATCCGCCAGCGCACCCCTCTACCACCGGGCGCTCGACGTGCAAGCCCGCTGGCACTTCAGCTTCTACGATTCGCTCGTCGTCGGGGCGGCCTTGTCGGTCGGCTGCACGCGCCTGTTCAGCGAAGACCTGCAGCATGGCCAGAGAATCGACACCTTGACCATTCACGACCCGTTTCGCGCCTCGGGGCACTGAAGGCCTCGCCACCGATCACGCCGCGGTGATCGGAAAATACGCCCGCTCTTCAGCCCGCGAGCTGCTGTGCCAGCGTCGCCACGATGCGCTCGGCCGCGCGACCGTCCCAGAACTGCGGGCGCCGACCGGCCTTGCCGTGTCCGGCGAGCACCGCCTCGGCCGCCGCGACGATCCTGACCGGATCCACGCCCACGACGGTGTTGGTGCCCTCGTCCACCGTCACCGGCCGCTCGGTGTTCTCGCGCAGGGTGATGCAGGCGATGCCCAGCGCCGTGGTTTCCTCCTGCAGCCCGCCGCTGTCGGTGAGGATGAGGCTCGCATCCTTCCACAGGTTCAGGAAGTCCATGTACGAGAGGGGCCTGGTCGGCACCACCTGCGGACCGAGGTCGAGGCCGAACTTCTCCAGGTTGCCGCGCGTGCGCGGATGCACGGGGAACACCAGCGGCAGCCGGGCCGAGATCTCGCGCAGCGCGCCCGCGATGCCGCCCAGCGTGGCGGCGTCGTCGACGTTGGAGGGGCGGTGCAGGGTGACGACGCCGTAGCGCCCGAGCCGCTTCTTCAGCGCTTCGCTCTCGAAGCCGCTCTTGTCGACCGCCGCGAGCCGTTCGCGCTGGTACAGCAGGTTGTCGACCATCACGTGGCCGACGAAGAACACCTGGTCTTCGCGCTTGCCCTCGCGCAGCAGGTTGGCGCGGCCGGCCGGCTCGGTGACGAAGAACCAGTCGCTGATCGAATCGGTGACGAGGCGGTTGATCTCCTCGGGCATGCGCAGGTCGCCACTGCGCAGGCCGGCCTCCACGTGCGCCACCGGGATGTGCAGCTTCTTGGCGACGATCGAGCACGCCAGCGTCGAGTTCACGTCGCCCACCACCAGCACGCAATCAGGACGCCGGCGCTGGCAGACCTCCTCGAAGGCCAACATGATCTTCGCCGTCTGCGTGGCGTGGCTGCCGCCGCCGGCCTCGAGGTGGAAGTCGGGCTTCGGAATGCCCAGCTCCTCGAAGAACACGTCGCTCATCTCGCGGTCGTAGTGCTGGCCGGTGTGCACGATGCGCCAGTCGAAGACGTCGTGCCGCGCCTGCAGCGCGCGCACGATCGGCGCGATCTTCATGAAATTCGGACGCGCGCCGGCCACGAGGTAGAGGGTCTTTTTCATCCCGCGGATTCTACGGTGCGCGGGCACGCGCGGCCATCGCGCGCAACCATCGGCTCGAGCCTGAATTGCAGATTTTCGGCAGTTCTGCAAAAATGGCTCCATGCGAACCCCTGTCACCATGACCAGCCGCGGCGTCATCACGCTGCCTGCCCGGCTGCGGCGCGCACTGGGCCTGAAGCCGGACGACATCCTCATCGCCGAAACGACGCCCGACGGCCTGCTGCTGCGGCCTGCGGTCACGCTGCCGGTCGAGCTCTATGCGCAGGAACGTGAGCGCGAGTTCGATGAAGGCGAAGCGGAATTGGCCGCGGCCATGGGCACTCGCGAACGCGCGAGCCCGGGTGGGTCCTCCGCTGCTGCGCCACGCAAGCGCCGGCGATGAGCGTCGCCGGCCGCGGTCGACGGGGATGAGGATCTTCCTCGATGCCAATGTCCTTTTCTCCGCCGCGAAATCCGCCGGGGCCGTTCGGGCCCTGCTTGGGTCACTGGAAGCGGCGGGGCACACCCTGTGCGCGGACGACTACGTGGTGGCCGAAGCGCGTCGAAATCTCGAGGCCAAGGGCCATGGCGCCGTGGATACGCTGGACACCATCCTCACCGGCATCGACGTCGCGGGTTTCCGGCGCGACGAACCCGATCCGCAAGTCGCCGCGCTTCTGCCCGAAAAAGACAGGCCCGTGCTCGCCGCAGCGATCCGGCTCGGTTGCCACGTGTTGGTGACCGGCGATCGGACCCATTTCAGCCGACTATATGGCCGGAGTATCCGCGGCGTAGGCATCCATTCACCACGCTCACTCTATGAGGCGTTGTTCGGATGAATGGCGACACCTGGGCCATCGGCGACCTCCAGGGCTGCCTGGACTGCCTGCTGCGCCTGCTCCCGCAACTGCCCGGCGAGGCGCGATTGTGGATGCCCGGCGACCTCGTCAACCGGGGCCCGCGTTCGCTCGACAGCCTGCGCTGGGCCATGGCCCAGGGCGAGCGCCTGGCCGTCGTGCTGGGCAACCACGACCTGCACCTGCTCGCGGTGGCGGCCGGCATCCGGCGCGCGCACCGCACCGACACGCTCGGGGACATCCTCGCGGCGCCGGATCGCGACGCGCTGATCGACTGGGTGCGCTCACGCCCGCTGGCGCACTTCGAGCATGGCTGGCTGATGGTGCACGCCGGCGTGCTGCCGCAGTGGTCGGTCGAGCGCACGCTGGAGCTGGCCGACGAGGTGCATCGCATGCTGGCCGGGCCGCGCTGGCTCGACTTCCTGCGCGAGATGTACGGCAACGAGCCGGCCGAATGGTCGGATTCGCTGCGCGGCCACGATCGCCTGCGGGTGGTGGTCAACGCCCTCACCCGCATCCGCTTCTGCACACCCGCGGGCCGGATGGATTTCGCTGCCAAGGAGGGACTCGACCACGCCCCGGCGGGCTACCTGCCGTGGTTCGAGGTGCCGGGACGCGCCAGCGCCGGCACACCGATCGTGTTCGGGCACTGGGCGGCGCTCGGCTTCATGGATCGGCCGGACCTGCTGGCGATCGACACCGGCTGCGTGTGGGGGCGCGAGCTGACGGCGGCGCGGCTGTCGGACCGGACGGTGCGCCGGGTGCAATGCTCCTGAACCGGAAGCTTCAGGGCCGCCCGATCGAGTCGTAGCGAAACCCGGCGTCGCGCACCCACTGCGGCTCGTAGAGGTTGCGCCCGTCGATGATGACCGGCTGGCGCATCGACTGGCGCAGCCGCTGGAAGTCGGGGCTGCGGAACTCGCGCCACTCGGTGACCACGAACAGCACGTCGGCCCCGTGCGCCGCCTCGTAGGGGTCGTCCACGGTGCGGAAACCGCTGCGCCCCGCGAAGGCGGCCCGCATGTTGGCGGCGGCCTCGGGATCGTAGGCGGCCACGGTCGCGCCCGCCGCGAGCAGGTTGCCGATCAGCTCGAGGCTGGGCGCCTCGCGGATGTCGTCGGTGTCGGGCTTGAACGCCAGGCCCCACAGCGCCGCACGCAGACCGTCGAGCTTGCCGTCGAAGGCCCGGACGGCCTTGGCGAACAGCACGCCCTTCTGGCGCTCGTTGGCATCGAAGGCAGCCTGCACGATGGTCAGCGGCGAATCGTGCTCCTGGCTGGTGCGCAGCAGCGCGCGCAGGTCCTTCGGGAAGCACGAGCCGCCGAAGCCGGCGCCCGGGTACAGGAAGCTCGGCCCGATGCGCGGATCGCTGCCGATGCCTCGGCGCACGTCCTCGACGTCGGCCCCCAGCCGCTCGGCCAGCGCCGCCATCTCGTTCATGAAGGAGATGCGCACCGCCAGCATGGTGTTGGCGGCGTACTTGGTCAGCTCGGCCGAGCGCACGCTCATCACGATGAGCTTCTCGTGGTTGCGCGAGAACGGCGCGTAGAGCGTGCGCATCACCTCGGTGGCCCAGGCGTCGCGGCTGCCGATCACGATGCGGTCGGGGCGCATGAAGTCGCCGATCGCCGCGCCCTCCTTGAGGAACTCCGGATTCGAGACCACCGCGAACTCGACGGCGACGCCGCGGCGTACGAGCTCGCGCTCGACGGCCGCCCGCACCTGGTCGGCCGTGCCCACCGGCACGGTGCTCTTGTCGACGACCACGCAGCGGTGCTCGATCAGCGACCCGACGGTGCGCGCCACCGCGAGCACGTGCGAGAGATCGGCCGAGCCGTCCTCGCTGGGCGGCGTGCCCACGGCGATGAACACCACCTCGGCGTCGGCGACGGCCTCCGCGGGATCATGGGTGAAGCTGATGCGCCGGTGCGCCAGGCCGCGCTCGAGCAGCGGCGCCAGGCCCGGCTCGTGGATCGGCACCTCGCCGCGGTTCAGGCGCGCCACGCGGCCTTCGTCGATGTCGACGCAGGCGACGTGGTTGCCCATCTCGGCGAAGCAGGCGGCGGTGACGAGCCCGACGTAGCCGGCTCCGAAGACTGCGAGTCGCATCGTTGTTTCGGTTCCTGGTCAGTCGATACGATGGTAGGCGCGAAACCACTGCACGAAGGCGTGCAGGCCTTCTTCGAGCGGCGTGCGCGGGGTGAAGCCGGTCAGGCGCGCGAGCTTGGCGGTATCGGAGTACGTGCGCTCGACGTCGCCAGGCTGCATGCCCGGATCGCGGCGCTGCGCGCGGCGCCCGGTGATCGACTCGAGCAGCGCCAGCAGCTGGTTGACGGTGACCGGGTCGCTGCGGCCCAGGTTGACCACCTCGTAGGGCGCCCAGCTGGTATCGGGACCGCCGGCGTTCCACAGCGCGGGGTCGGTGACGCGCACCGCGGCGCGCGGCGCGTCGAGCAGGCGCACGGTGGCCTCGGCGGCATCCTCGACGTAGGTGAAGTCGCGCGACAACACGCCGCCCGCGTAGACATCGATCGGGCGCCCGCGCAGCAGCGCGTCGGTGAACTTCCAGATCGCCATGTCGGGGCGTCCCCACGGGCCGTACACCGTGAAGTAGCGCAGGCCCGTGACCGGCAGCCCGAACAGGTGCGCGTAGCTGTGCGCCATCAGCTCGTTGGCGCGCTTGGTGGCGGCATAGAAGCTCACCGGATGATCGACCGCGTCGCGTTCCCCGAACGGGACCTGCCGGTTGGCTCCGTAGACGCTCGAGCTGCTGGCGAACAGCAGGTGGCGCACCCCCAGCCTGCGGCAGGCCTCGAGGACCACCGTCATGCCGGTGAGATTGCTGTCGGCGTACGCCATCGGGTTCTCGAGCGCGTAGCGCACGCCGGCCTGGGCAGCCAGGTGCACCACCTGCTCGGGCGCATGGCGATCGAACAGCGCATCGATCGCGGCACGGTCGGCGACGTCGGCCTCGTGGAAGGCGAATCCCTCGAAGCCGGCGAGCGCAGCCAGGCGCGCGCGCTTCAGGGCGGGGTCGTAGTAGGCGTTGAGATTGTCGATGCCGAGCACCGGCCGGCCCGCTTCGAGCAGGCGGCGCGCGACGTGCATGCCGATGAAGCCGGCGGCGCCGGTGACGAGGATGGGCGGAGGCATCGCAGGAACAGGTGGTCGAACGGCCGAGTCTACCAGCGCCGCGGCTCCGGTCCGGGCCTCAGCGTTCGAACACCACGCGCCCGTCCACGAGGGTCATGCGTACGCGCCCATCGAGCTCCATGCCGAGGTAGGGCGTATGCCGGCCCTGGCTGAGCAGGCTCTCGCGCGTGACCGTCCAGTGCTGTTCGGGGTCGAACACGCACAGGTCGGCGCGGCTCCCTGTGCGGAGATGCCCGGCCTCGTCGCCCAGGCCCAGCACCGCGCTGGATCCGCAGGTGATGCGAGCCAGCGCGGCCGGCAGCGCGGTGCGCGTCTCGTGAGCCCACTTGAGGGTGAGCGGCAGCAGCAGCTCGAGCGCGGTGCAGCCGGGCTCGGCCTCGGCGAACGGCAGCTGCTTGCTATCGTCGTCGACCGGCGTGTGGTCGGAGCAGATCGCGTCGAGCGTGCCGTCGGCCAGCGCGGCGCGGATGGCCTCGCGGTCGCGCACCGCCCGGAACGGCGGATCGACGCGATAGTGGCTGTCGAAATAGCCGATGTCGACGTCGACCAGGTGCAGGTGGTGCACCGCCGCGTCGGCGCTCACCGGCAGCCCTTCGGCCTTGGCCCGGCGCACCAGCTCGAGCCCCGCGGCCGACGACAGCCGGCACAGGTGCACGCGGCACCCGGTGAGGCGTACCAGCTCGAGGATGGTGTGCAGGGCCACGGTCTCGGCGACCACCGGAATGCCGGCCAGGCCGAGGCGCGCAGCCACCTCGCCGGCATGCGCGATGCCGCCGCGCGCAAGGTGGGGATCCTCGGGCCGCAGCCACACCGTGAAGCCGAAGGTGCGCGCGTACTGCATCGCGCGCAGCAGCACCTGGGTGTCGACGATGGGCACGCCGGCCTGCGAGAAGCCCACGCAGCCGGCCTCCGCCAGCTCGGCCATCTCGGTGATCTTCTCGCCCGCCAGGCCGACCGTGAGCGCGCCGAGCGGATACAGCCGCGCCTGGTCGAGGCCGCGCGCGCGATACTTGAGCATCTCGACCAGGCCCGGCTCGTCCAGCGGCGGATCGGTGTCCGGCGGGCAGGCGAGCGAGGTCACCCCGCCGGCGAGCGCCGCGCCCATCTCGCTCTCCAGCGTGGCCTTGTACTCGAAGCCGGGCTCGCGCAGGCGCGCAGCGAGGTCGACCAGCCCCGGAGCGACCACCAGGCCGTCGGCCCGCAACGCCCGTTCGGCCTCGAAGCCTGCCGGGGCCCGGCCGATGGCCACGATGTGCCCATCGGCGATGTGCACGTCGGCCTGGCGGTCCAGCCCGGAGGCGGGATCGACCACGCGGCCGTTCAGGACGGACAGTCTCATGGGTTCACGATTGGGCGAGGATGCTCATGACCGCCATGCGCGTGGCGATGCCGAAGGTGACCTGGTCGAGGATCACCGATTGCGGCCCGTCGGCCACCGCCGACTCGATCTCCACCCCGCGGTTCATCGGGCCGGGGTGCATGACGATGCAATCGGGCGCGGCCAGCGCGAGCTTCTCCTGCGTCAGGCCGTAGTGCTTGAAGTACTCCTGCGCCGAAGGCAGCAGCGCGCCGCGCATGCGTTCGTTCTGCAGCCGCAGCATGATCACCACGTCTACGCCGCGCAGGCCCGCGCGCATGTCGGTGAACACCCGCACGCCCATCTGCTCGAGTGCGCCCGGCAGCAGGGTGTGCGGGCCGATCACGCGCACTTCCGGCACGCCCAGCGTGGTGAGCGCGTGGATGTCGGAGCGCGCCACCCGCGAGTGCAGCACGTCGCCGACGATCGCCACCGTGAGCCCGGTGAAGTCGCCCTTGAAGTGGCGGATGGTGTACATGTCGAGCAGGCCCTGCGTGGGGTGCGCATGGCGTCCGTCGCCGGCGTTGACGACGTGCACGTGCCCGCGCCCGCGCGTGGCGTCGATGTGTTGAGCGATGAGGAAGGGGGCACCGCTCTCGGCGTGGCGCACCACGAACATGTCGGCGTGCATCGCCACCAGGTTGTCGATGGTGTCGAGCAGCGACTCGCCCTTGGAGGTCGACGAGGTGTTGATGTTCAGGTTCACCACGTCGGCCGACAGCCGCTTGGCCGCGATCTCGAAGGTGGTGCGGGTGCGCGTGGAGTTCTCGAAGAACAGGTTGAACACCGACTTGCCGCGCAGCAGCGGCACCTTCTTCACGTCGCGGTCGGAGACGCCGACGAAAGTGGCCGCGGTGTCGAGGATGTGATGGATCAGCTCGCGCGGCAGGCCCTCGATGGTGAGCAGGTGGCGCAGCCGGCCGTGTTCGTTCAACTGGGGATGACGCAGCGGCATGGGGTCATTCGATGCGTAGGGCGAAGCGGCCGGCGGCGTCGCGGCTGAGCGCGAAGTTGCGCGGCGCGGCCAGCGGGTGTCTGGCGCCGCAGTAGCGCGCCTCGATCGGCAGCTCGCGCCCGCCGCGATCGAGCAGCACCGCCAGTTCGATGCGCGCCGGCCGGCCGTAGTCGAACAGCTCGTTCATCGCCGCCCGCACCGTGCGCCCGGTGTACAGGATATCGTCGACCAGCACGATGTCGGCCCCGGCCACTTCGAACGGCAGGGCGGTGGCCTTCATCTCCGCCGGCAGGGCGCGCCGGCCGTAGTCGTCGCGGTGGAACGCCGTCGACAGCGTGCCCAGCGGGCGCGCCAGCGCGAGGTCGCGATGCAGCCGCTCGGCGATCCAGGCGCCGCCGCTGTGGATGCCGATCAGCGCGACCTCGCGCCCGGCAATGCCGTCGCGCAGCGCCTGCAGCAGGCTCGCGTACAGCGCCTCGGCGTCGGGGGCGGGGTTCATGTCGGCAGGTCGGCTCATCATCGGCTGGAGAGGTATTGTCGCAGGATTACGGCCGCCGCTTCGGCATCGACCGGCCTGCCGCGGCCGGCCGTGGTACGCGCCTCGGCGCTCGAATAGCTTTCGTCGACCAGGGCCACCGGCAGGCCGAGGCGGCCGGCCAGCTGGCGCGCGAAGCGCTCGCAGCGCGCGGTGACGGCCAGGGCGTCGCCGTCGAAGTGGCGCGGACGCCCCACCACCAGCCGCTGCGGCTGCCACTCCGAGACCAGCGCGGCGATCGCCGCCCAGCGATCGGCGGTGGGCTCGGAGGCGACGATCGCCAGCGCGCGCGCCGATCCGGTCAGGGTGTTGCCGATCGCCACGCCGATGCGGTAGGTGCCGAAATCGAAGCCAAGCAGCGTTTCCGCCACCGCACCGCCCCGCTCGCCAGACGCACTCAGTTGTGTCCCTTGGTCCAGAGGGCCGTGGCCCACCGATCAGAACGTGCGAAGGAACCGTAGCGAGCGGCCCGAGGTCGCGCCGAGAAGCGCAGCCGTACCAGGGTACGGCGAGCATCGCAGGCGCGAGATCGGGCCGCGCAGTAGGTTCATTCGTACGTTCAAGCGTGGCCGGCCGAGGTGGCGAGGAACGCCGGATCGATGCCGAGGAGACGGAACGCCGCCATGAAGCGTTCGTCGGCCGGCGTATCGAAGATGAGATCGGCGTCGGCCGGTGCCGTGAGCCAGGCGTTGCGCGAGATTTCCTCCTCGAGCTGCCCGGGGCCCCAGCCCGCGTAGCCGAGCGTGACCAGCATCCGGCGCGGGCCGCCCCCGTCGGCGACCGCCTCGAGTACGTCCTTGGACGACGTGAGGCCGAGTTCGTCGCCGACCGCGACCGTGGAGTTCCATTCGCCGACCGGCTGGTGCAGCACGAAGCCGCGGTCCATCTGGACCGGCCCCCCGAAGAACACCGGCGAACCGGCCAGCGGCGCGATCTCGAGCTTGAGATCGATGCGCTCGAACAGCGTGGCCAGATCGATCTCCATCGGCCGGTTGATGACCAAGCCAAGGGCACCCTTCTCGTTGTGCTCGACCACGAACACGACGGTGCCGCCGAAGTTCGGATCCGCCATGTCGGGCATGGCGATCAGGAACTGGTTGGTCAGGTTGGAGACGGTCTGGGCGCCCATGGCCCGATTGTAAAGGCGCACCCCCTGGCTACACAATCCGCGCCGCAGCGCCGGCGGCGCGCCGGCGCGCTGCCACGAACCCTGCGATGTACCGCAGCAGCTCGTCGTCACGCCAGGGCTTGCCGAGGTAGACGTCGACGCCCAGCGACAGCGCGTAGTTGCGATGCTTGTCGGCCATGCGCGAGGTGATCATCACGATCGGGATGTCGCCGTGCTGGGCGTCGCCGCGCACGTTGCGCGTGAGGTCGAAGCCGTCCATGCGCGGCATCTCGATGTCGACCAGCATCACGTCGGGCCGGCGATCCTGCAGCTGGCGCAGCGCATCGACCCCGTCCTTGGCCAGCATCACGTCGTAGCCTTCGCGCGCCAGCAGCCGCTGCGTCGCCTTGCGCACGGTGAGCGAGTCGTCCACCACCATCACGGTCGGCGGCACCTCGGCCAGGGCGGCACGCTGCACGCCCGGCGACGGCCGTTCGACCATCCACAGGTCGCCCAGCACCGACTGGGCCAGGCGGGCGGCGTTCAGGATCAGCACGATCTCGCCGTCGCCGAGCACGGTGGCGCCACCGATGCCGGGTACGCGGGCCGCCTGCGGGCCCACGTTCTTGACCACCACTTCCTGGTTGCGGCTGACCGCATCGACGTGCATGGCCAGGCGCAGGTTCGCCGAACGCACGATCACCACCGGCGACAGGTGCTGGGCGACCGGCTGCGACTCCGGCAGCCCGGCCAACGCACCCAGGTAGTGCATCGGTACCCGCGCACCCTGCCACTGGACCGAACCCTCGCCGTAGGCCGCGGCCAGCGCCTGCGGCTTGAGCTGCAGCACCTGCTCGACGCTCGACGAGGGAATGGCGTATTGCGCCTGGCCGACCGTCACCAGCACCACCTGGGCGATCGCCAGCGTGAGCGGCAGGTGGATCGTGAACCGCGTGCCGGCGCCAGCGCTGGATTCGACGTCGATGCGCCCGCCCAGCGCGAGCACCTCCGAGCGCACGACGTCGGTACCCACGCCGCGGCCGGCGAGCTCGGTGACCGCGCTGGCGGTGGAGAAGCCCGGCGCGAAGATGAGGTCGGCGAGCTCGCGCTCACCCGGCTGCGCGTGCTCACCGACCAGACCCAGGCTCCTGGCGCGCGCGAGGATCTTCGCGTAGTCCAACCCGCCGCCGTCGTCGGCGAAGGCCAGCACGACCTCGTTGCCTTCCTGACGCACTTCGACGCGGATCTCGCCCGCCTCGGACTTGCCCGCCGCCAGGCGATCCTGCGGCGGCTCGATGCCGTGCGCGACGGCGTTGCGCAGCAGATGCTCGATCGGGCCGGCCATACGCTCGAGCACGCCCCGATCGATTTCCACCGATGCGCCGCGCACGTCCAGGCTCACGCGCTTGCCCAGCTCCTTGGCCGCCTGGCGCACCACGCGATAGAGGCGATCGGAGATCGAGCCGAACTGCACCATGCGCATGCGCATCAGGTTCTGCTGCAGCTCGCGCAGCACCTGCGCATGGCGCACCATGTCCTGCGCGGCCTCGTCGAGGTTGCGCATCGCGTTATGCTGCACCGTGGCCACGTCGTTGACCGACTCGGCCAGCATGCGCGTGAGCTCCTGGAAGCGCGTGTAGCGATCGAACTCCAGCGGATCGAACTCGACGCTGCTCTCGCGCTGGTGCGCGATGCGCGCCTGGATCTGCGACTCGGCCTGGATCTCGATCTCGCGCAACTGCGAACGCAGCCGCCCGACGTTCTCGGTGAGGTCCTGCAACGACAGCCGCAGCTGGCCCAGCTCGTTGTCCAGCCGCGAACGCGCGATCGAGACCTCGCCCGATTCGTTGACCACCCGTTCGAGCAGGTCGGCGCGCACCCGCACCAGGGCCGTAGCCGAGGGCGCGGCGCCGGCCGCCTGCGCCGGGGCAGCGGCACGCGGAGCCGCGGCCGGCGGCTGGGCAGCGGGCGGCTGACCGGCGGCCAACTGCACCGGCTCGGTCGGCTCGGCCGCAAGCTGCGCCGCCACGCCCTCTTCCGCGGCATCCGGAGCGATTGGTGCGCCGGCGGCACCGGGCGCCGCCACATCGGGCGTGGCGGAGGCGTATGCGGCATCGGCCGGGGCGACAGCGGGCGCGGCAACGGCTGCAGCGATTCCGGGGGCCGCGAGGGTAGCGGGGGCGGAATCGGCAGCGTTCGCAGGGGCTGCGGCAGCGGGAACGGCGCCGGCCGCCACGGCCGGTGCCCGTCTCGCGGGATCGCGGATGGCCTCGAACAGGCCGACCACCTCGTCGTGATCGGCGATCAGCTCCTCGATCAGCGTGCCTGGCACGACGGTGAGCACGCTCGCCGCCTCGATGCGCGTCTCCATTTCGTGCACACGCTGCCCGAGGTCCATGGCGCCGGCCATGCGCGCGCTGCCCTTGACGGTATGCAGGTGGCGCATCAGGGTCTGCTGCAGCGAACGGTCGGCCGGGGCCTCGAGCCAGCGGCGCAGGTTCTCGCCGATCTGCGGCAGGTAGTCGGCGGCCTCCTCGATGAAGATCGGCAGCAGCTCCGCATCAAGCTCGTCCACCGGATGGGCCGTCGCAGCCGCCTGCGGTGTCCCATCCGCCTGCGCGCCGAGCGCATCGGACGCATCAGGCGCATCGGAAGCTCCAGGCATATCGGGAGCGTCGAGCGCAGCCTGTGTATCGAGCGAATCCGGCACGGCGGCGTGCATTTCGTCGCGCGTGACGATGCGCGGATCCCAGCGCGCGGCGAGGGCATGCGCAAGCGCATGCGCCTCGGGCTCCTCACGCGGCGGACTCCCGGCGGCGAAGCGGTGCAACATCGCCTGCATGCGCTCGATGGCATGCGCGTAGTCATCCAGGTCCTGCGCCGGCATCGGACGAGCGCAGGCACGCTGGCGCAGGAGGAACACCTCGAGCTGCTCGGCCAGCAACTGCACGTTGTGCAGGGCCACCAGCGCCGCGCTGCCCTTGAGCGAGTGCATGGCGCGCTGCGCCCGCTCGCTCGCCGGACGCCCGGGCTCATCGGCCCACTCCACGCTGTCGTTGCTCAGCGTGGCAATGAGGTCGTCGGCCTCGGTCAGGAAGATTTCGTAGAGCGGGCGGCTGACGGTCTGCTCGCCGATGCGCACCTCATCCGCGGCAGACGGTGCCGCGGCGGCCTCGGCCGCAGGGATATCGGCCGTAACGGCGTCGGTCGTCGTTTCGTCGATCGCTGCGACATGGATCGTCGCAGCATCGATTGTCGCTTCATCGATCAGGGCAGCGTAGGCCATGACGGAATCCGCCGTGACCGAATCGGCCGCGGCGCCATCGGCCATGACGGCATCGGCGGTAGCGGCGGCGGCAGCCGGCTCCAGCGCCAGCACCGCGAAAGCCGCCTCGTGCGGCTGGGCATCGCGCAGCGCGACCGCCGCCGCGATCATCGGCGCCGGATCGATGCGCAAGGACGCACTGCCCTCCTGCAGCGCATCGACCCAACGCTCGAAGCGCGCCCGCGCAAGCTCGATCAGCTCGTGCAGCGGAGCGGTTGCGACGCGCTCTTCGGCCAGCCACAGGTTCAGCACCTGCTCCATCGACCACGCCGCCTCGCCGAACTCGGACAGGCCCACCATGCGGCTCGAGCCCTTCAGGGTATGGAAGCCGCGGCGGATGGTGGTGAGCGAGATCGAGTCGGCCGGTGCCAGGCGCGACCGGACGACGGCATCGGCGATCGCGGCCAGGACCTCGCGCGCCTCTCCGAGGAAGATCTCGAGCAGCTCGCTGTCGATCTCGGCAGCATCGCGCTGGGGTTCCGGCACTGCAGGGGGCGCGTCCCGCGACGGCACGCCCGCGAGATCGCCGAGCACCCTGCGCAGCGCCTCGATATCGGGCGTACTCCCCACCTCGGTCGCGACATCGAGCACCGCGATCGCCTCGCCGGCACGCGACTTCAGCGTGCCGTCGTCGGCCAGCTGAGCGTCGTCGCGCAGGCGCACCAGCGCCGGGCGCAGCGCATCGCGCAGCGACGGATCGCGCGGGTCGCGGCCGAGCGAGTCGAGCAGCTCGCCGACCCGCTGCGCATGCTCGAGGACCAGCGCCTCGGCGGTCGCCTGCGCGGCAGGTTGTGCCGCGGACGGCAGGGTGTCCGGCGGCTCGGTCGGCGCGCGCTGCACGACCGGCGCCGACGGCGCGGCCTGTGCGCGCGCCTCGAGCGCCACCACCACCGACGGACGCTCGCTGCGCGCCTGGGTCAATGCTGCGCTGAACCGGCCGCTGCCGGCATCGAACTCGAAGCGCGCGCTGGAGCGGCCCGGCTGCTGCAGGCTGTCGACGAAGAACCCGAGCGCACCGAGGCTGCCGGCGACGGCCTCGCACGCCTCGCCGTCCGGATCGGCCGCATCCGCGGCAAAAGCCTGCACGCGATCGGCAACGCTCGAGGCGGCGCTCGAGGCGTCCTGGTGGCCGAGCAGCTGCAGCGCGCCCGCCACCTGGTGCAGCTGGCGCACAGTCTGCGGCAGGTCGGCGCGTTGCGCCGGATCGCGGAAGAAGGCATCGAGCGCCTGCTCGGCCGAGCGCAGGTTGCCCTGCGCCTCGCCGATGAAGGCGGCCATGGTGAGGCGTTCCTGCGCGGCGTGGCTGAGCGTGCGCAGCCATTGCGGCATCTCGTCCTCGGGCGGCGTGCCGGCGGCCGTCTGCAGCAGCCGCGCCGCCATCTCGGCGGCGCGCACATCGATGTCGTCGCCCTTGAGGGCCCGCTCGAAGATCTGCTCGGCGAACAGCAGCGCCGAGGCCACCTCGAGCGCCAGCGCCTCCGAAGGAGCGGCCGAGCCGAGCGCCAGCATACGGCTGGTTTCCGCGAACGCATCGCCCAGCGACCGGACGCCCTCCAGCGGCAGGGCCGCGACCGCCGCACGCAGGGCAGCGACGGACTGCGCGAAGCTGGCCAGCTCGGCCGCGCTGCCGCGCACCAGCTTCTCCCAGGCGAGCTTGGCGCGCGCGATCGCCTCGCGCGCGGCGGTGATGGCGCGCGCATCGATGCGGCCGAAGCGCGCGACCTCGAAATCGTCGGGCACTGTGCTGGCGAGCCTGAACGCGCGCCGCACCTCGGCGACCAGCGGCGAAGCGGACTCCGTTTCGCGCGCGCGTGCCAGCGCGAACAGCGTGTCCTTCATCAGGCGCTCGGCCACCGGCGCGCCGTCGTCGATCGACCGGCGCAGCTGCAGGTTCAGCCGTGCGAGTAGCCGCTTGCCGTAGACGTCGAGGGCAAGCGCATCGCTGCGCAGAGCCTCGAAGTAGGCCAGCACCACCTTCCAGAAGGTCGGATGGGAAGCACCCACCTGCGATGCACCGATGGTGTCGACCGCCGCGTGCAGCTGCGCCACCGCGGCGCTGTCGCCCGGGTCGCGCAGCACCTTCAGCAGCCCGCGCTCGAACTGGGCGCGGATGCCCGCCAGCCGGGCGGCATCGAGCTGCTGCGTCGCGGCCTCGGCCGGCACCAGCTGCGCCGAAACCGGCGCGGCGAACAGGTCCGCCGGGTGGATGCGATCGGCACCGCGCGCCTCGAGCAGCTCGCGGTAGTAGGGGAAGAGGTACAGCGGCTGGGCCGGCTCGCCGAGCAGCAGCGCATCGAGATAGTCGGTCAGCGCGGCGAATGCGTGCCCGATGCGCTCGACGAGCGGCGCATCCAGCGCCAGTTGGGACCGCTCGACCAGGTCGAGCAGCGTCTCGGCCTCGGAGCTGACGAGCGACACGCCGGCCACGTCGACCACCATGAGCGCGCCGTGCGCCTGGTGCAGCGAGGCGCGCGCGGCCATCAGCGCCGAGCGTTCCTCGCCGTCGGCGCGGGCGAGCTGCTCGCGCAAGGCGGCCTCGCTGGCCGCGAGCGATTCGCGGATCTCGCCGATGCACCACGAAAGCGTGGAAAGATCGTGGTCGTCGTACCCGTTGTTCTCGCTCATCGTCCCAATTCCCTGCCGCCGCGGCGGCGATTCAGAACGGTTCTCACGCGACCTTGAACCGGGATACCGAGTTCTTCAGCTCGTGGGCAAGCTCCGAAAGCTGGCGAATCGAGCCGGCGGTCTCCAGCGTGCCCTCGCTGGTCTGCTCGGTGACCAGCAGGATGCGCTGGATCGATTGTGCGACCGTTCCGGCCGAAACCGCCTGGCGCGAGGTGGTGCTGGAGAAGTCCTCGATCAGCTCGGCCAGCGTGGCCGACACGCGACCGATCTCGCCCAGCGCGCGGCCGGCCTCGTCGGACAGGCGCGTACCCTCGACCACCCCTTGCGTGCTGCGCTCCATGGCCGCGACCGCATCCTGGGTATCGGTCTGGATGGTGCGGATCAGCGTCGAGATCTGCTTGGTCGCCTCACCCGAACGTTCGGCCAGCCGCTGGACCTCCTCGGCCACCACGGTGAAGCCGCGGCCGGCCTCGCCCGCCGACGCGGCCTGGATCGCCGCGTTGAGCGCCAGCACGTTGGTCTGCTCGGTGATGTCCGAGATCAGCTCGACGATCTCGCCGATCTCCTGCGACGACTCGCCCAGCCGCTTGATCCGCTTGGCCGTCTCCTGGATCTGGTCGCGGATCCCGTTCATGCCGGAGATGGCGTTGTTCACCGCGCGCGAGCCCTCCTCGGAGGCGCCGAGCGACTGGCGCGCCACCTGCACGGACTCCGAGGCGCGCACCGACACCTCGTCGATCTGCTTGGCCATGCGCAGCACCGCCTCGCCGGTATCGCGAATCTCGCGCGACTGCTGCTCGCTCGCGGCCTGCAGGCTCGCCGCGGTCATCTGCGCCCGAGAGGAGGCGTCGCTCACCAGGTCGGCAGTGGTGTTGATCCGCCCCACCAGGCTGCGCAGCTCCTCGACGGTGTAGTTCACCGAGTCGGCGATCGCGCCGGTGATGTCCTCCGACACCGTGGCCTGCACCGTCAGGTCGCCGTCGGCCACCTCCTGCAGCTCGTTCATCAGGCGCAGAATCGCCGCCTGGTTCTGGTCGTTGGCGGCCTTGGCCTGCTGCTCCTGCCGCCTCGCCGTGGCCTCCTGGCGTTCGGCGTCCTCCGCACGCTGCTCGCTGTCGGACAGGAATGCGCGGAACAGGCCGTATACGGCGAGCAGCGCGATCACGCCGAACACCGCGGCGATGATGAGGTTCCAGGTGTGCAGCGAATCGCGTGCCTGCAGCTTCGTGCGAACCGCCTCGAGCAGCGCCTGCACCACGTCGCTGTCGCCGAACACGTGCCGTTCGGCCTGCCTGGCCTGCTGCAGCCGCGGCAGGCTCGCCATGATGTCCGACACGGTCGGATCGATGGCGGCCAGCATCTGCTTTAGCTCGCCCAGCGCGCGACGCGCCTCGGGGTCACCGGCCGCCGACAGCCGCATGCGCTCGTTGCCGTCGAGCAGGCCGTCGGTCAGCACCGCCAGCTCGCCGAGCGACTGGCGCAGGCGCGCCTCGGCCGCCTTGTCGGGCACACTCGGCAGGAGCAGCTCGTTGACGTCCTTGGCAATGCCCTGCGCGAGCGTCACCAGGTCGCCTGCGGCCGCCACCTCGCGCGCCGGCGCACCCGTGCGCAGCTTGCTCGCCACCACGGCCTGCGCGTCGCGCAGCATCTGCGGATTGACCCGCGTCACGTCGCGACGCATCCCGCCGAGCGATTGCAGCAGCAGGTCATGGTTCACGATCGCCTTCACCGCGTTGTCCGACAGCGACCAGACCAGCGCCAGCGTGCGTATGTCGGGCATCAGGTCGTCCGGCACCGGGCGTTCCTCGCCGCTGCCGTTGGCAAGCCGCCCGAGCGCACGGTTCATGGCCTCGCGACCGTCGTTCAGCTGCCCGAACGCCAGCGGATCGCCGGCGAGCGCCTGCGAGGCCGCCTTGGCCACGCGTTGCGACTGGGTCAACGCATCGCCGATCTGCTGGAACCAGCGCGACGCATCGGTCGCCTGGCGCGAATCGAGCCAGAGGAAGAAGAACGCGACCAGCACCGATACCAGAAGCGTCGGCAGCCAGACCTCGATCTGGCGCCGGAACGACATGGCGCCGACGATCGGGATGCGGAACCGCTCGCGCGCCTTCGGCGTCGCGGCGCGCGCGGGTTCTTCCTCGTCTGCGTGTGCCGCCCGCTGCGGCGCACCCTCGGCGGGCCGCGAGGCCGGCGCACGCACCGGAAGCGGCTGCTCCTCGGGCAGCAGGTCGTCGATGATCGCCGTGTCCGGCCCCATGGCGGCGTAGCGGCTGGATTGCGGCTGCAGGAAAGCCGGTAGCTTGATGGCCACTTTCATTGTCGTTTCTCCACGATGCGGGTCAGCGATTCACCGCGAGGAATCGCTCGTCGCCCGCCAGCTCCTCGAGTCTCAGCTCCGTCCATCGGTGGCTCTCGCCATCGACCCAGTGGCGACCCAGCCACGACGGCTTGGGCTCGTCGCCCGCAGCCGCCTCGGTCATCGCCGCGGTGTTCTGCAGCCCCAGCATGCGATCGACCACGATCGCGCCATTGAGATTCAGCCGCGAGGAGAACGCGAGAAGCCGCGTCGCCTTCGTCACCGGCGCCGGCTCGTGCCCCTCGAAGCGCGCGAGATCGGAAACGCCGTACAGCGAACCGCGCAGGTTCACCAGGCCGCGGAACCACTCCTGCGTGAGCGGCACCGGCGTGATCCCCCGGTTCAGCGCCACGATCTCGCCGGCGTCCGACAGGTCGACCAGCAGGCGTCGCGCGCCGACCTGCACGCCCAGGCGCGCCGATTGCGGCGGGCCGGAAGCGGCCTGGCGCAGCCGCTCCGACAGCCGGGCCTGGAACTCGCGCAGGTTCTTGCGATCGGCCATGATCAGTGGGCCAGGTCGGCCACCCGCGCCAGCAACTCTTCCGGCTTGACCGGCTTCACGAGATATTCCCGCGCGCCCTGGCGCAGGCCCCAGATCCGGTCGGTCTCGTTGCCCTTGCTGGTGCAGATGATGATGGGGATGGCCTGCGTCTCGGGATCGCGCGACAGCGCGCGGGTGACCTGGAAGCCGTTCTGCCCCGGCATCACGACGTCCAGGACCACCACGGCGGGCCGTTCGACCTTGACCTTCGCCATTGCCTCCTGGCCGTTCTCGGCCGTGATCACCTTGTAGCCCTTCTTCGTGAGCAGGTCGGCGAGGAAATAGCGCTCGGTCGGCGAATCGTCGACGACCAGGATCTTGTGTGCGGGCATGCGGGCTCCTTGATGCGTACTCGGGATGCTGGAAACGAATGGGGTCAGGCGGCGCCTCTGGCGAGGTCCGCGGGCGCGCCGGCGCGGCGGGCGAAGTCGCCGGCGGCGCGCAGCAGGGCGTCCTTGGTGAAGGGCTTGGTGAGGTACTGATCGGAGCCGACCATGCGACCGCGCGCGCGGTCGAACAGCCCGTCCTTGCTCGAGAGCATCACCACCGGGATGGCGCGGAACCTGGGGCTCTTCTTGATCAGCGCGCAGGTCTGGTAGCCGTCGAGCCGCGGCATCAGGATGTCGCAGAAGATCAGGTCGGGATCGTGGTCGGCAATCTTGGCCAGCGCATCGAAGCCGTCCTCGGCCAGGATCACCTGACAGCCGGACTGCTTCAGGAAGATCTCGGCGCTGCGGCGTATGGTGTTGCTGTCGTCGATCACCATCACCTTCAGGCCCGTCAGCCCGTCGGCCCCGCTCATGTCACAGCTCCACCATCTCGAAGTCCTCCTTGCGCGCGCCGCACTCCGGGCAGGTCCAGTTGGGCGGGATGTCCTCCCAGCGGGTGCCCGGAGCGATGCCCTCCTCGGGGCATCCCTTCTCCTCTTCGTACATCCACCCGCAAATCAGGCACATCCACGTGCGAAACCCTGCGCCGGGCGCGTCGCTCATCGTCGTCCTCTCAGGCTGGCTTATCGCACCGCCTCGTCGGGCCGGTGCTGCGTTATGTGTACCGCCACGGCCCTCCCGAAGGCGGACCGTGCACCGATGGTAACCTCGGCCCCCGACCCCCACCTTTCATCGCCGACCAATGGCCCCGATGTTGCGATGAACGCACAGGCATCTCAGAGGAAAACAACGTGAAAAAATGCCTTCCTGCGGGCTTGTACGCGCTGACGCCGGACAGCGCGGACGACGACTGGCTCGTCGAGGCAGTGGCGGCAGCCGTGCGGGGCGGCGCCTCGGCGGTGCAGTACCGCAGCAAGATGCTCGAAGGCACGGCGCGCCTGCGCCAGGCGCGGCGACTGGCGGAAACCTGCCGCGCGGGCGGCGCCCTCTTCATCGTCAACGACTCCGTGGCGCTGGCACAGGACACGGCAGCCGACGGCGTGCACCTGGGCCGCGACGACGAAGACCCGGCAGCGGCGCGCCGGGCGCTCGGACCGGATGCGATCGTGGGCGTGTCGTGCTATGACTCGCTCGAACGCGCGCTCGCCGCGCGCCAGGCCGCCGACTACTGCGCCTTCGGCAGCGTGTTCCTCTCGGCGGTGAAGCCAGGCGCGGTGCGCGCGCCGCTGGCCCTCTTCGCCCAGGCGCGTGCGTCGGGGCTGTACCCGGTGGCGATCGGGGGCATCGATGCGGGCAATGCCGGGCAGGTGGCCGCTGCCGGTGCGGCGGCGGTGGCGGTGATCACGGCGGTGTTCGGGGAGGGGCGTGAGGGCGGGTGTGCGGGGCTCGCAGAGATCGAATCGCGGGCGCGAAAGATCGTCGAGGCCTTCGAAGCGGCGCAGCAAAGCGCGTCTATCCCGCCCTCCTCCGCGGTCCGGTAAGCGCGCCGACGGCCGCTCTGGCGACCTCGCCGGAGCGAGCGGTCAGATTTGCCTAATACAGCCGGAACACCGCAGATTGCAGTCGGTGTCGTGATCGTGGTCCATCGCGACACGGTAGCGCGCACGCGCAGGGCGCGGTATCGGCCATACGTATCAGCCGCTCCTCCGTCCCGAAGCCGCAACCGATTTTCACCCGGCCGAGGGGGTTGCCGCGGCCGGATCGAGCAGCCCGGCTTGTCGGGTGAGACGTTCCTGCATCGCGCCGAGGAACAAGGCGACGAACAAGGCGAAGTGCACCAGCGGGATCGCGTGATAAAGCAGTCCGTCGATCAGCGCATAGGCAAGGAAGGCGACCAGGATTGCGGCGAGGATCACGAATTCCCGGGGCGCCTCCGACCAGCGATTGCCGGCAAAAGCACGCAGGCCGCCGCATTCCCGCCAGACGACCGCACACAGCACCGTGAGCAGAGTGCATCCGATGACACCGAATTCCAGCAGGAACTGCAGCACGAAATTGTGCGGCTGCAGGAGGGCCCTGTTGCAGCAGCCCGAGAGCGCAAAGCCCTCCGGACCGTATCCGAACCAGGGTCGCTGCAGGATCGCGCCGGCCGACTGCGCCCACACCTCGAGCCGGTCTGCAACGTAAAGGACGCGACCGGCACCGCTCTCGAACCGATAGAAGAGGCTGGGAGCACGGACCAACTCGGTGGCGCCCAGAAAATAGACCACTCCTGCAGAGACCAGCAATGCCATGCCGCTGAATACCAGCAAACCCGTGCGGCGTGCGCTGAACACCAGCATGACCGCCACGAACGCTAGCCAAGCGGCAAGCGCCCCTCGTCCACCGAGCAGGATGATTCCAAACAACGCCGCAGTCGTCAGTACAAACGCCGTCGCCTGCAACTTCCTCGCCACAACGAAGAGCGATGTCGCACATGCCGCTGCGATGAAGCCGTGGTATGCGAAATGCCGGATATTGGCGTAGTGCGGAGAGCCGGTCGGCGGCAGATCCGGGCCGGCCTGCATCGAGACGACCCAGAAGACCACATGGGCGAGAAATACCACATGCACCAGCGGGACGAGAAAGAGGTACTTGCCCAGCGCACTGCCCACGGAGCCGGCATGCAGGAGGTACAGGGCAACTCCCAGCAACAGGACGCCGTAGTAGAGATGGATCCGGTTGAGTGACCAATAGAGGTTGGGTGTTCCCCAGAGGGAGACCGCGACCGAGGCTGCAAAAGCACACGTCCAGAACAACCGACGACGCCCGATGTGCAAGCGACGCTCCGAAATCATGGCACCGACGAGCAACGTTGCAGCTGCAACGAAGACGTAGCCGGCAACTTGGCGGTTGTAGCCGTTCGGCGAGGCACCGTAGTTATCGATCGCCAGAAAAACCAGCAACGCGAAGGCCAAGGGAGGCAGCCAGCCAACCGAACGCTGCATCGTTCACCCCCTCGCGGCGAGGTCGAGGCGGGCCCGGTAGGCATCGATGCGCTCGATGTCTTCCCGGGCAGGCCGGATTTCGGTGAGTTGCCTGCCCGAGGCATCGAGGCTGTATGCAAGGTAGCGGCCCGACGCGGGCGAGTAATACGTGATCCGGTCCCGGCACCTCAGGCCGACATCCTTGGCCCGGACCAGTGGAGGAAGGATGCTTTCGCGCAGGTGCAGCCGTCCGTGCCCGTCGATTTCGTAGTAACCCGCCCCTTCGCGGGCAAGCTTGCGCTCGTCGAGCGTCAGGAAGTTCGCCGCGGCGGCGAATCGGATGCCGGTCTCTACCGTCATGCAACGGCTCGCTGCGTCCAGGCTGACGGCTCCCGTCCCGACATAGTGTTCGATCGCCGCGCGCACATCGGTGAGCGACACCTGGTCGGTGCGCACGCCGGCACTCGCCGCAGGGCGACCATTCTCGAACGGCACCAGGCCGAGCACCACGCGGCTCTGGTCTTCGCTCAGGATGTCCGCGCCATGTCCATAGCCGGAGATCTGCGACCTCCCCGACGCGCTGCTGATCTCGCCTTCAGCCTCGCCTAGGCTCTCGCCGTGATCGGACAATACGATGACCAGCGCGTTTTCCAGATAGCCGTTGTCACGCAGCGCCGACATGAGACGGCCGATCTGCCAGTCGACGACCGTGAGCGCCGCGACGTAGCCAGCGCGAAAGCGGTTGGAATCGCCGGTGCGAGGTGCCGCATGCCGCGACTTGTACGGATAGTGCGCGGACTCGAAATGTACCGCCAAGAACACCTTGGGCGCGCCGGAAAGCGCCGCCACAGTCTCGTCCACGAGCCCTTGTTCGTCGTAGTTCGCGAAGGAGGCGCTGTTGAGCCAGGAGTGCGGAAGGAGCACGCCCCCAAGACGGGTCTGGAGCAACAGGTTGGTCAACGGCGTATCGTTGAATCCCTGCAGCAGGAAATCCAGCGCCCCGGCCTTCGGGCCGACGACACGATCGAAGCCGAACGACTCGTCGATATTCGAGAATCGGCGCTCGTCAATCGCGAAGACGGTCCGGTAGCCCGCCGCCTGAAGCGTGCTGGACACCAGGTCAGATCGATCGGCTTGTTCGAGCCCACGCAGATTGAAGATCGCCCCATGGTCCGCGGGAGAGCGTCCGCTCAGGATCGAGACCCAAGCGGGGTAAGTGCGTCCGAGCGGCGTGTACGCACGCTCGAAGGCCGTCCCTTGCGAAAGAAGCCCAACCAGATTCGGCAGGAGTTCCCCGTCGTCCTTCATCGCACGGGCGGAGAGGGAGTCGATGCCGATCACGATCACGTTGCGCGCCTGCGCCGCGGCAGCGACGGGGACATGGCGCGGCAAGGCAGCTCCCAACACCAAACCGAGAACTGCAATGGCTCCGGAAAAACGGGCTAGGCGCCTTGGTCGGATCGATGCGTACAGGGCGACGGTCGTCGCCGCGGCCAGCGCGGCCGCAGCAGCAACAAGGGCGACTGGTCCGGCAACAGCCTCGAACACGATCGAATAGCTGGAGAGGGGAAACGCAATCCGGTTCCCCGCTACTAAGGCCACCCATCCGGCCAAGAGAAATAGTAGCTTCGAGAAAGCCGATCTGATGCCAGTCGCGGCCGCGAACCGGCGCGAAAGCCAGCTCAGCAACGCATAGCAGGCCCACAACGGCAGCAGGTGACCCAATGTCAGGTGGCGCGCTAGCTCCGCCTGCACCGTAGGCCGTGCCAACGCCTCGGCCATGAGGGTACGGATCCCGGCCGGGGCGTCAACAAGAGAAGCCGACGCGACCAGATGCGGCGCATAGTACACGACGGCGAATGCAACGAATCCCGCCATCTGCACACCGAGGTTCCGGGATCGATTCCACGCCATAGCGCTTGAAGATTTCCTCGACTGACAATCAACCGTCGGGCCGGCTCGGGCAGCCCGCGCGATACTGCATCAACGCCGTCTCTGGCAGCGAAGAGGGGCGCACCTTGCGGTGCGCCCCTCTTCGTCTTCAGCCTAGACGCAGCCGCCAGGATTCGCCTGACAGCTGCTGCTACATCAGGGGATGCGGCATTCCGCAGGGACGTACTTGTTGTTGGCGTTACTGGTGACGGCGCAGGTCCAAGCCACCGGACCGCTGCCGGGCGTGCCCGGCGTGAGCGTGAGGGCAACGCCCTTCGCTGTAGTGTCCATCGTCACGGTAAGCGTGCCCGTGGCGCACGCCAAGGTCGCCACATGACCGCCGACAGCCGTGTTCACCCCACGGCAGGCATTGGTCGTGGCGCCGTCGTTGGCAATGTTCTCGGCGACGGTGACCTTCGCGCCACTCGCGAGCGACAGACCTTCGCTGACCCGCGCCCGCACCGTGTAGTCCTGATACGCCGGCAGCGCCACCGCCGCCAGAATGCCGATGATCGCCACAACGATCATCAACTCGATCAGGGTGAAACCCTTCTGCATCTGCCTGCTCATCTTCATCATCTCAACTCCCGATTGGGTGATTGGGTTGTGGGTCGAGGGCATCGACTCACGCGGGTAGACGCAGGCAACGTGCCACCGCATACGAACGGCGGCGGCGCATCGACGAACGGCGGGCGCAACGTGGCCGTGTGCAATCCGTCACACCGGGGCGGCCACCCGGCAGCTGCATGCGTTCGGACGGTCTTCGCGGCCGGCAACATTCGTGCACATGGTGACGATCTGCGTCACCCCGAAGTGACGAGTTCGGGTATCCGCAGCCGCCACGTTGTTGGTGGCTGCCGCGTGCCGGCCAGCAGGCCACCGCACTCGACCGACCTTCGACCGCAAGTCGTAGACCGGCCAGGGGAGAGCAAATGCAACGTGCCCTCGAACCGTGCGGTAGACTGCCGCGGTGGAGATCGAGGCAATGGTGGTCACTTTCGATACGTTGAAGTTCGTCGAGACATTGCGCGAGGCTGGCGTGCCGGAAGCGCAGGCCAAGGCGATGTCGCAGGCGATGCGCGACGCCCACGAAACGGCAGAACTGGTAACCGGCCGCGATCTGCGTGAGGCGACCCTGACGATCGGGGCCGAGATCCAGGCGCTGCGCGCCGAGGTCCGCGCCATCGAGCCGCGCCTGACCATCCGGCTGGGCGGCATCGTGGTGGTGGCGCTCGGCGCCTTCACTGCGCTGTCGAAGTGGATCGCCTGAGCGCAGCCGGAACCTGCCGCCCCGGGGCGATCGCCCCCTACAGCTCCAGCACCTCCCCGCCCACCAGCACCTTCGGCGAGAACCGCCCTGCCCAGGCCTCGATCTCCTTGGTGATGGTCTCCCGGTCGGAGGGCTTGAGGTGGGTGATGAGGATCTGCGGCTCGCGCATCAGCTTGGCCAGCTCCTGGCCGAGCTGGATGGGGAACAGGTGCTTGGCGGTGACGGCGAGATCCTGCTCGCGGTTGGCGAAAGCGGTCTCGATGATGAGGTACTTGAGGTTGGGCACACCGTTGACCTGGCGCCAGAACTCGTCGTTCGGGCCGGTGTCGCCGGAGAAGACCAGGCCGGCCTCCTCGGTGTAGGTATGGAAGGCCAGTGCCGGCACGGTGTGGCTGGCCGCCAGGCTGCGCACCCAGCGCCCGCCGAGGTCGACGATGGAGCCGATGGACAGCGGCTCGAAGACCATCCACGGGTGCTCGTAGTGCGGGATCTCGGTGAAGTCGGGCCAGATGACCCAGTTGAAGATGTGGGTCTTGAGCGCGGCGATGGTCTCGGGCAGCGCGTGCACCACTAGCGGCTTGTCGCGCAGGTTGCCGACCGAGTCGATGAGCAGCGGCAGCGCGGCGATGTGGTCCAGGTGCGAATGGGTGAGGAAGACGTGGTCGATGGCCGCCAGCTCGTCGACCGTGAGGTCTTCGACACCGGTGCCCGCATCGAGCAGCACGTCGGAGTCGACCAGGAAGGATGTCGTCCGTGCGCGTGCGCCGATGCCCCCGCTACAACCCAGGACTCGAACCTTCATGAAGGGCTTCCCTGGCGTTCCTCGGCGCAGCATCAGGCACGATCAGCGGCACCGTGGGCGCACCCTCCTTGCTCGCCGGATCGTGCCGGGAGGTACGCAGGACGTTCGGGACGAACACCCTGACCGACTCGGCGCGCCCGGCCACCGTGGCGCGCGCCAACTCGAAGAAGGCGTAGCGGCGGCAGCGCAGGACGGTGCCCTCGCCGACGATGATCGGGACCTCGTAGCGCTTGGTCAAGCCCTCCAGCCGCGAGGCGAGGTTCACGGCGTCGCCGATGACGGTGTAGGCGCGCCGGCGCCTGGAGCCCATGTCGCCGACGCGCACCACGCCGGTATTCACGCCGACGCCCACGGAAAGCGGCGGCAGGCCGCGGGCGACGAACTCCTCGGACATGCGGCGCACTTCATTCTGCATGGCCAGCGCGCACGCCACGGCGTTGTCGGCGTGCTCCGGATCCTCCACCGGAGCGCCCCAGAACGCCATGACGGCATCGCCCATGTACTTGTCCACGGTGCCGCGATGGGCGTGGATGAGCTCGGTCATGCCGGTGAGGAAGGTGTTGATGTACTCGCGCAGCGCCGCCGGCTCCATCGTCTCGGCGATGCGGGTGAAGCCGCGGATGTCGGCGAAGACGATGGTCAGCTCGCGGTTGGTGCTGACGGCCAGGTAGTTGACCGGGTCGCGCGCCATGCGCTCGACCAGGGCGGGCGAGACGTATTCGCCGAACAGCTGCTCCATGGCACGCCGCGCGCGGCCCTCGACGAACCAACCCACGGTGACGTTGAACAGGCCGAGGGCGAGCACGGTGGCGAGCGAGGCCGCCAGCGGCAGCACCAGCGCCGAGTTGGAATAGGCGATGGCGTTGATGCCGACCAGCATCAGCGCCGCCACGACGCTCACCATCACTGCCCCGATCGCGCCGAGGGCCGGCAGCACCAGCGCCAGCGCTCCACCCACGACAAGGGTCGCCAGGGCGCCGACGAAGGGGGCTTCGGCCGGCCGCTGCTTGAGGCGGCCGTCGAGCGCGCCGGCGATCAGCGACGCGTGGATCTCTACCCCCGGGAACACTTCGCTCACCGGCGTGGCGCGCAGGTCGGTCTGGCCGGGCGCCGTGGTGCCCACCAGCACGATACGGTCGTGCAGCAGGCTCCAGTCGACGTGGCCGGCCAGCACGTCGGTGGCCGAGAGGTAGCGGAAGTGGCCGCCGCTCGCGCCGCCGCGGCCCGCCAGCGGCACCATGGCGGAGAAGCCCGCAGAAACCGGGATCTCGACGCGGCCGCGTGCGCCGTCGAGCACGAAGGTGTCGCTCCGCACCGCCAGCGTGGCATTGCCGAGATACTCGCGCAGCACCGCCACCGCGAGCGACTCGTAGACGCCGTCGCGGTAGCCGGCCAGCAGGGGCAGCGCCCGGATCACGCCGTCGGGGTCGAGCCCGGCGCCAAGGAAGGGATTGAAGAAGCCCGAGCCGCGGGCAGCGCGCTGCAGGCCGGCGAGATTGGCGCCGAAGCCGTTGGCGTGGGTGAGGCGAGCCGCGAGCTCGCTCGCCGCCTCGCCCTGGTAGACGGGCGCGGGCAACGCCCCGCTGGTGCGGCCGCCGCGGTCGCTGCTGAAGTAGTAGCCCAGCACGACCGGGCGCTCGGCGAGCGCCGCGGCGAGCCGTGCATCGTCGTCGGACCCGGCCTGCGGCTCGGCGAACACCACGTCGAGCCCGACCACGGCGGCCCGCCCGCGCGTGGCGAGCGCCTCGGCCAGCGCGCCGGTCTTGGCGCGGTCCCACGGCCAGCGGCCCTGCTCGGCGAGGCTGCGCTCGTCGATGTCGACGATCACGATGCGATCGTCGAGCACCGGCGCGAGCATGCGCTGGCGCCCGTCGTAGAGCTCGCGATCGAGCGCGCCCAGCCCACCCAGGTGCAGCAGGCCCAGGTCCGCGGCGGCGAAGATCGCGACCACGACCAGGCCGGCCGCGACGCGCCAGAATCGCGAGCGCTGCAGGGAGGTCATGGCCGGAGATGCCCTGCCATGCTTCAGCGGCCGAGCCGGAAGCGCAGCATCACGCCGGCCAGCTCGATCACGTCGCCCTCGTACAGGGGATGGGCGCTCAGGCCGATCGGCTCACCGTTGACCAGCGGGAAGGCCAGGCCTTCCAGGTGCGTGAGGTGAAAGCCGCTGCGGCGGCGCGCGATCACCGCCACCTGCTCGACAGGTCCGTCGATGCGGTTGACGGCACGGTCCAGGCGCTGCGTGTCGCCCCCCTGCGGACCGTTCAGGAAATCGACGAAGGCCACGGACGCCGCGGCATCGGACGATGCCGGCTCGGCAAGCCGGAGGGGATCGAGCACGTAGCGCAGGCGATAGATGCCGATGTCGATCACATCGCCCTCGCACAGCACGCGCCGGGCCACCGCCATGCCGTTGACCAGCGTGCCGTTGCGGCTTTCGAGGTCGTGCACCACGCTTTCCCTGCCGCGCGTGCGGATCAGGGCGTGCTCGCCGCTCACGGTGAGATCGTCGAGCTCGATGTCGTTGTAGGGTCGACGGCCGATGGTGAGGCACTCCTTGGTGACGGCCACAACGCGCAGCGACGATTGCCCGCTGCTCACCAGCAGGCGGATCGCTACCGCGGCCTCGCGGTCCTGCATCCCGGGGTATTCGGCGTCGGCCATGTCAGGCAGGCTACCGTCGTGCCGAAATCACCCCGAGGAACTATTTCATGAACGGCCGTTCGGCTCGGTCGGACGGCGTGCATGCCAGGGGCCGCCGCGTCGGGCACGCGACACTCCGCCCGGGCTTCGTGGGCGGGCTGCAAGCGGAGACGATCGCAGCCCGCGACTGTCTTCAGTCGAGCTGGCCGGCCGGCTTGCGCCGCGCGCCCAGTATCCTTCCGAGCACCACGACCAGCACCGCGCCACCCAGGGCGGCGGCATAGTGCAGGGCCGGGCCGGGTTCGCCGATGAAGCGCACGACGACCGGATCGCTGATCATCATGCCGCCGGCGATCCAGCCGAGCAGGCCGCCGCCGAGCAGGACCACGACCGGGTAGCGTTCGATCAGCTTGAGCACCAGCGTGCTGCCCCAGACGATCAGCGGGATGCTGACCACCAGACCGAAGATCACCAGCCCGAGCTGATGGTCGGGATCGGCCTGGTGGGCCGCAGCGGCGATCGCGATGACGTTGTCGATGCTCATCACCAGGTCGGCGATGATGACCGTCTTCACCGCCGACCACAGGGTGGTGCCGCCCTGGACGTTGCCGTGCTCCTCCTCGCCGTTGCCGTCGGGCAGCAGGAGCTTCACGCCGATGTAGATGAGCAGCGCACCGCCGACCAGCTTGAGGAAGGGCACGGTGAGCAGCGTCACCGCGAAGGCGATGAGGATGACGCGCAGGACGATCGCGCCCGCCGTGCCCCAGACGATGCCCTTCATGCGCTGGTGCGCGGGCAGGTTGCGGCAGGCGAGCGCGATGACCACCGCGTTGTCGCCGCCCAGCAGGATGTCGATCACGATGATCTGGAAGACTGCCCCCCAGTGCATCGTCGCCAGGAAATCGATCGCTGCTTCCATGGCGGCCCGGCGCCTACAGGGCGCTCTGCAGCAGCTTGCCCATCTCCGACGGATTCCGGGTGACGCGAATGCCGCAGGCGGCCATGACCTCGAGCTTCTCCTGCGCGGTGCCCTTGCCGCCCGAGATGATGGCGCCGGCGTGGCCCATGCGCTTGCCCGGCGGCGCGGTGACGCCGGCGATGAAGCCCACCACCGGCTTCTTCATGTTGGCCTTGACCCACTCGGCGGCGGTCTCCTCGTCGGAGCCGCCGATCTCGCCGATCATCACCACGGCGTCGGTGTCGGGATCGTCGTTGAACATGCGCAGCACGTCGATGTGCTTCAGGCCGTTGACCGGGTCGCCGCCGATGCCCACGGCGCTGGACTGGCCCAGGCCGAGCGCGGTGAGCTGCCCGACCGCCTCGTAGGTGAGCGTGCCCGAGCGCGATACCACGCCGATGCGCCCCTTCCTGTGGATGTGGCCCGGCATGATGCCGATCTTCAGCTCGTCGGGGGTGATCACGCCGGGGCAGTTCGGCCCGAGCAGCAGCGTCTTGCTGTTGGCGCGGCGCATGCGGTCGCGCACCACGATCATGTCGCGCACCGGAATGCCCTCGGTGATGCACACGACGAGATCGAGGCCGGCATCGACCGCCTCCCAGATGGCGTCGGCAGCGCCGGCCGGCGGCACGTAGATGACCGAGACGGTGGCGCCGGTCTGCGCGCGCGCTTCCTTCACGCTGGCGAAGATCGGAATGCCCTCGAAGTCCTCGCCGGCCTTCTTCGGGTTGACGCCGGCCACGTAGGCGGCCTTGCCGTTGGCGTAGTCGCGGCACATCCGCGTGTGGAACTGGCCGGTCTTGCCGGTGATCCCCTGCGTGATGACCTTGGTGTCCTTGTTGATCAGGATCGACATGCTGTGACTCCGTATCAGCGCGCGGCCGCGGCGACGACCCGCTCGGCCGCCTCGGCCATGGTATCGGCCGAGATGATCGGCAGGCCCGACTCGGCGAGCATCTTCTTGCCGAGCTCCTCGTTGGTGCCCTTCATGCGCACCACCAGCGGCACCTTCAGGCCGACCGCCTTGCTGGCGGCGATCACGCCTTCGGCGATCACGTCGCAACGCATGATGCCGCCGAAGATGTTCACCAGGATGGCCTTGAGGTTCGGATTGCGCAGCATGATCTTGAACGCCTCGGTGACCTTCTCGGTGGTGGCGCCGCCGCCCACGTCGAGGAAGTTCGCCGGCTCGCCGCCGAACAGCTTGATGGTGTCCATGGTGGCCATCGCCAGGCCCGCGCCGTTGACCAGGCAGCCGATGTTGCCGTCGAGCTGGATGTAGGCGAGGTCGAACTTCGAGGCCTCGATCTCGGCCGGGTCCTCCTCGTCGAGGTCGCGCAGCTCGACGATCTCGGGGTGGCGAAAGAGCGCGTTGTCGTCGAAGTTGAGCTTGGCGTCGAGCGCGATCACCTTGCCGTCGCCGGTGACGATGAGCGGGTTGATCTCGGCCAGCGATGCATCGGTTTCCCAGAACGCCGCATACAGGCCCTTCAGGACGGTGCGCGCCTGCGCGAGGCCCGCCTCGGGCACGCCGATCTTGCGCGCCACATCGTCGCATTCGGCATCGGTGAGCCCGGTGGACGGATCGACGAACACCTTGTGGATCTTCTCGGGAGTGTGCGCGGCGACCTCCTCGATGTCCATGCCGCCTTCGCTCGAGGCCATCAGGCACACCCGCTGCGTGACGCGGTCGACCACCATGCCGACGTAGAGCTCCTTGCGGATGTCGGCGCCTTCCTCGATGAGCAGGCGGCGCACTTTCTGGCCCTCGGGGCCGGTCTGGTGCGTCTTGAGCTGCATGCCGAGAATCTCCCCGGAGAGCCTGCGCACTTCCTCGACCGAGCGCGCGAGCTTCACGCCCCCGCCCTTGCCGCGGCCGCCGGCATGGATCTGCGCCTTCACGACCCAGACCGGTCCGCCCAGGGTCTCGGCGGCCTTGACCGCCTCGTCGACCGAAAAGCAAGGGATGCCGCGCGGCACGGCGACACCGTACTTCTTCAGGATCTCCTTGCCCTGGTATTCGTGGATCTTCACGGTCGTTCCTTTGTGGAAACAGGGGAATTCGGTGCCGGCGCTGCTTCGGCCGGCCGATACCAGCGCGGCTCGTAGCGCTCGACCACCGGGCCGTCGCTGCGCCAGGCATGGCAGCGATCGATCATGAAAGGGCGCGGTGCATCGGCACCCTGCCCGAACATGGTGCGCCGGCGCTGCTCGTCGCCGGCAGCGGCCTGCACGGCCGCGGTGGGCAGGAACTGGGCCAGCTCGGTCAGGTGCGTGCAGCCGGCCACGCCGCCCAGGCGCTCGCGCAGCCCGGCACGGAAGCCACGCAGCAGATTCAGGCCGAGCATCCGCCGGTAATCGGCGACGATGTTCTCGCACACGCCGCGATAGGGCACGGCGTCGGAGACGGCCACCACGTCGATGACATCGAACTCGGCGTCGACGGTGACGCGCAGCCGCATCAGGTGGATCGGTTCACCGGCCGGCCACACGCCGCTTTGCAGGACCTCGTCGTGCGGCTTGACGTCGCACAGCTCCGCTTCGAGATCCCAGGCGCCGTCGTCGCGGCGGAACGCATCGATGCGCACCGAGCGGGTGTGCATCGGCGTGCGCGGGCAGTCGGGTTCGGGAAGCGGCATGCTGGAAAGAATGGATCCGGCGCTTGTTGCCAGAGGCGCCGCCAGACCGGAAAGCCTTGCAGTTTAGCATGTCGCCCGAGGGGGACGACGCACTTCCCGCGGGGCAGCGCGGTCGCCCCGCCTCGTTCTGCGAACGAACACAAACCGGATCAGGTGTCGTCGGCGTCGCCGCCGACGACCCGCCGTACCGTTTCGGCCGAGAAGCCGCGCGCCAGCAGGAAGCGGGACTGGCGTGCCCGCTCGGCCGCAGAAGCGGGCGCCGCGCCGAAACGGCGCATCCAGACAGCCCGTGCGCGCGCCAGCTCGGAGCGCTCGAGGGCGCCGACATGGGCTTCGACGAGCTGCGCATCGAGCCCGTGGGTACGCAGCTCGTGCCGGATGGTGGCCACGCCGTAGCGCTGCGCACGGCGATGCACGAGCGACTCGGCGAAGCGTTCGTTCGACAGCAGGCCGGCCTCCGCCAGTTGATCGAGCAGTGCTTCGAGCGCTTCGGCGCTCTCGGCATGGCGCGCGAGCTTGCGCGCGAGCTCGATGCGGCTGTGCTCGCGGCGCGCGAGCAAGCGCAGCGCACGCGCCTTCAGCAAGGCGACAGGGCCGGGCGGCGCAGCGAAATTACTCATACGTCTCTGAACGTGTGAAGGAACCGTAGCGAGCGGCCCGAGGTCGTGCCGAGAAGCGCAGCCGTACGAGAGTACGGCGAGCATCACAGGCGCGAGATCGGGCCGCGCAGTAGGTTCCTTCACACGTTCATGCGACGGCTTCTTCCCCGGCGGCCCCAGGCGTCGCGCCGCGCGCCGCCACGCCGAAGTGGGCGCGAACCTTGTTCTCGATCTCGAGCGCGAGCTCGGGGCGCTCGCGCAGGTACTCGCGGGCGTTGTCCTTGCCCTGGCCGACGCGCTCGCCGTTGTAGCTGTACCAGGCGCCGCTCTTCTCCACGACGTTGCAGTTGGCGCCGAGATCGAGGATCTCACCTTCGCGCGAGGTGCCCTCGCCGTACAGGATGTCGAACTCGGCTGTCTTGAACGGCGGGGCGACCTTGTTCTTGACCACCTTGACCCGTGTCTCGCTGCCGATGACCTCGTCGCCCTTCTTGATGGAGCCCGTGCGGCGGATGTCGAGCCGCACCGAGGCATAGAACTTCAGCGCGTTGCCGCCGGTGGTGGTTTCCGGGTTGCCGAACATGACGCCGATCTTCATGCGGATCTGGTTGATGAAGATGACCATCGTGTTGGTGCGATTGATGGTGCCGGTGAGCTTGCGCAGGGCCTGCGACATCAGCCGCGCCTGCAGGCCGGGCAGCGAATCGCCCATTTCGCCCTCGATCTCGGCTTTCGGCGTGAGCGCCGCGACCGAATCGATGACGACCAAGTCGACCGAGCCCGAGCGCACCAGCGCATCGGTGATCTCGAGGGCCTGTTCGCCGGTGTCGGGCTGCGAGATCAGCAGGCTCTCGAGGTCGACGCCGAGCTTGGCCGCGTACTGCACGTCGAGCGCGTGCTCGGCGTCGATGAAGGCGCAGGTGCCGCCGAGCTTCTGCATCTCGGCGATGACCTGCAGCGTGAGGGTGGTCTTGCCCGAGGATTCGGGACCGTAGATCTCGACCACGCGCCCGCGCGGCAGGCCGCCCACGCCGAGGGCGAGATCGAGGCCCAGCGAGCCGGTGGACACCACCTGGATGTCGCGCGTGACGTCGGCGTCGGAGAACTTCATCACCGAGCCCTTGCCGAACTGCTTCTCGATCTGCGCCAGCGCGGCCGACAAGGCCTTGGCGCGCTCGGTTCTGGATTTTGCGTCGTCCATCTTGATCACTTTTTCCATGGCTGGGCCTTGTCCGGTCGAGGAATGACTGATCCGGAGTATGGCACAGAACTACTGTATAAACAATCAGCTGTCGGTCGTAGGCCACCTGTCGAGCATCTCGTGCGCGCGGCGCAGCGCATGCAGGGCGGCGGCCTGCCGCACCGCGGCCCGGTCGCCCGGGAACCGCAGGGTCTCCGTGACCGGCTCGGCATGCAGGGCGGCCCAGCCGAAGCAGACGGTACCGACCGGCTTGCCCGGCACCGCGCCTCCCGGCCCGGCGATGCCGGTGACCGAAAGCGCGCACCGGGCGCGGCTGCGCGCCAGCGCCCCCTCGGCCATCTCGCGCGCCACCTCGGGGCTGACTGCGCCGCAAGCCACGAGCGTGTCGCTCGCCACGCCGAGCATATCGATCTTCGACTGGTCGGTGTAGGTGATGAAGCCGCGCTCGAACCAGCGGCTCGAGCCGCCGATCTCGGTGAGGGCGCGCGCGATGGCACCGCCGGTGCACGATTCGGCGCTCGCGATCATCCAGCCGCGTGCCTCGAGCGCGCGCCCGAGCGCGACCGCAGCGGCCACCACGGGGTCGGGATGGGCCGGCGGGGTCTTCAGCGATACCACAGCGCGAGCACCAGCAGCGTGAACACGGCGGCGATCAGGTCGTCGAGCATGACGCCGAAGCCGTTCTTCAGCCTCGTATCGAAATAACGGATCGGCGGCGGCTTGACGATGTCGAAGAACCGGAACACGACGAAGGCACCGAGCTGCGCGCCGAAGCCCGCGGGCACGAACAGCAGCACCAGCCAGAAGGCGACGATCTCGTCCCACACCATCGCCCCGTGATCGGGCGTGCCCAGGTCGCGCCCGGTGCGCTCGCACGCCCAGGCGCCGACGATCACGCCGAGCACGATGACCGCCGCCCAGGCGACAGGCCCGAGCCAGCGATCGAGCACCGCAAAGGCCAGCCATGCCCACAGCGTGCCGACCGTGCCGGGGGCGAACGGCGACAGGCCGCTGCCGAAGCCCAGGGCGATCAGCCGCGACAGGCGCTGGCGCATGAAGCGCGCATCGGCGCGCACCGGCACCGGCACCAGCCGGCGTTCACGTGAAGTGGTCGAATCCATGCGCTTCGATGTGCAGCGGTTGCCCGCGCGCATCGCGCACCACCAGCCCGGAGCCGGCCAGGATGCGTCCGATGCGCGCCAGCGGCAGGTCGAGCCGCTGCCCGATCGCCTCGATCGCGAGCCGGTTCTCCGGGGCGGCGCTGAAGAGCAGCTCGTAGTCGTCGCCGCCGGCCAGCGCGAGGCTGCGGCGCTGCGCTTCGGGCAGCGCCGCCAGCGCGGGCGAGACCGGCACCGCTGGCCAGTCGAGCTCGGCCGCCACGCGCGAGCGCTCGAGGATGTGGCCGAGATCGCCGAGCAGGCCGTCGGAGAGATCGATTGCCGCCCGGGCAACGTGACGCAGCGCCAGGCCCAGCGCCACGCGGGGCTCGGGATGATCGAGGCGGAGGCGGGCGACATCGTCGGCGGCCAGGCGGCGGCCTTCGCTGCGCGCGCGCACCGCCAACGCGGCAGCGCCTAGCGTTCCCGACACCCACAGATCGTCATCGGGCTGCGCGCCGTCGCGGCGCAGCGCCGCTTCCGGGGGCACCTCCCCGAACACGGTGATGCACACGGTGCGCGGCCCGCGGGTGGTGTCGCCGCCGATCAGCTCGCAGTCGTGGCGGTCGGCCAGCGCGAACATCCCCTCGCAGAACGCGGCCAGCCAGGCCTCTTCGACCTCGGGCAGCGCGATAGCGAGCGTGAAGGCGCGCGGGCGCGCACCCATCGCGGCGAGGTCGGAGAGGTTGACCGCCAGCGACTTGTGGCCGAGCGCGGCCGGCTCGACGTCGGCGAAGAAGTGCCGCCCTTCGAGCAGCAGGTCGGTGGAGATGGCCAGCACGTTGTGCGCATCGATCGGCGCAAGCAGGGCGCAGTCGTCTCCGACGCCCAGGATCGCGTCGCGCGCCGGCCCGCGATCGAAGTAGCGCCGGATCAGCTCGAATTCGCCCAGCGGCATGGCGACTGGCGGAAGGCTAGCGCGCCGGCGCCTCGTGCGGGCGCGCGCGCGTGGCGAGGCGGTCGAGCACGCCGTTGACGTACTTGTAGCCGTCGGTGCCGCCGAAGGTCTTGGCGATCTCGACCGCTTCGTTGATCACGACGCGGTACGGGATCTCCGGCATGCGCAGCAGCTCGAAGGCACCCAGCATCAGCACCCCGTGCTCGACCGGGCTCAGCTCGGCGACCTTGCGGTCCAGGTGCGGGGCGATGAGCGCATCGAGCGCTGCGGCCTCGCGGATCGTGCCGTGCAGCAGCGCCTCGAAGTGGGCGCGATCGGCCTTCTCGAACCCCGGCGTGTCGTGCAGGTGCGCCTCGATCGCGCCGGCGTCCTCGTGCGCCAGCAGCCACTGGTAGATTCCCTGCAAGGCCAGCTCGCGCGAGCGGCGCCGCGCGCTCTTGGGCGGCGTGCCGCTACCCGCCCCCGCCTGCCCCGGCCCGCTCGTGCGCGGCTTGCCGGCAGCCGTCATCCGTGGCGGCCTCCCGGGCGACCCGGTCGACGCGCGCGCCGGCGGGATTCCTCGTCGGTCTCGTCTTCCTCCTCTTCCCCGTCCTCCTCCTCGTCGTCTTCGTCTTCTTCCTCGTCGTCGTCTTCTTCGTCCTCGTCGTACTCGTCGTCGCCGAGCGCCGACAGCGACGAGGCGAGGTTGGCCATCTCGACCGCCACGCGCGCCGCCTCGGCGCCCTTCTCGGCGGCACGCTCGGCGGCCTGCTCGTCGTTCTCCGTGGTGAGCACCGCATTGGCGATGGGCACGTTGAAGTCGAGCGCGACGCGCGAGATGCCGGCCGCGCTCTCGTTGGACACCACCTCGAAATGATAGGTCTCGCCGCGCACCACCGCGCCGAGGGCGATCAGCGCATCGAACTCCCCTGAGGCGGCCAGCTGCTGCAGCACGACGGGGATCTCGAGCGCGCCGGGCACGGTGCACACGAACACGTCCTCGGCCGCCACGCCGAGCTCGCCCAGCTCGCCCAGGCAGGCATCGCGCAGCGCCTCGCCGATCGACTGGTTGAAGCGCGCCTGCACGACGCCGACGCGCAGCCCGCTGCCGTCCAGGTCGGATTGGAAGACTTCGATCTGCATGCTCTCTTCCCTGGGGGTGTTCATGGTTGTGAGTATCCCTGTTCGAAACCCGCGACCTCGAGCTCGAAGCCTGTCATGCTGGGCATCTTGCGGGGCTGCGAGAGCAGGCGCATGCGTCCGACGCCGACGTCCTTGAGGATCTGGGCACCGATGCCGTAGGTGCGCAGGTCCAACTTGCCGGTGCGTCGGCGCGCGCTCGCCTGCGCGGGGTCGTCGCCCGACTCGCGCAGCTGCGAGAACAGCACGTCGGCCGGCTGCGCGCAGTTCAGCAGCACGGCCACCCCCGAGGGTTCGGCGGCGATCGCCGCCAACGCCCGGTCGAGGGGCCACGAATGAGTGGTCGCGTCGGCCTCGAGCAGGTCGAGCACCGACAGCGGCTCGTGCACCCGCACCAGGGTGTCGTCGTCGGCCCGGATTTCACCGTGGACCAGCGCCAGGTGCGGCGAGCCCGCCGCGGTATCGCGGTAGGCGATCATCCGGAACGCGCCCCAGTGCGTCTGGATCACGCGCTCGGCGACGCGCTCGACGAGGCTCTCGTGGGCGCTTCGATACTGGATCAGGTCGGCGATGGCACCGATCTTGAGCTGGTGGCGGGCCGCGAACTCGACCAGGTCGGGCAGGCGCGCCATCGTGCCGTCGTCCTTGAGAATCTCGCAGATCACCGTGGCCGGGGTCAGGCCGGCGAGGCGGGCGAGGTCGCAGCCGGCCTCGGTGTGGCCGGCGCGCATCAGCACGCCGCCCGGTTGCGCCATGAGCGGGAAGATGTGCCCGGGCTGCACCAGATCCTCGGGCCGTGCCTGGCGAGCCACGGCGGCCTGCACGGTGCGTGCGCGGTCGGCCGCCGAGATGCCGGTGGATACCCCCTCGGCAGCTTCGATCGAGACGGTAAAGTTGGTGCCGTGGCGAGTGCCGTTGTTGACCACCATCAGCGGCAATTCGAGCTGGCGGCACCGCTCCTCGGTGAGCGTGAGGCAGATCAGGCCGCGCCCGTAGCGCGCCATGAAGTTGATGGCATCGGGCGTGACGAAGTCGGCCGCGAGCACGAGATCGCCCTCGTTCTCGCGGTCCTCTTCGTCGACCAGGATGACCATGCGGCCGGCGGCGAGCTCGGCGATGATCTCGGGCGTGGAGGCGAGTGTCATGCGGGCATTCTACGCTGCGCGGGGGGCCTGCGCCGCCGGACGGCGGGCCGCCGGCGCCGCGGTGCTGCGATACTGCGGCGATCATGGATCCGCGCGATCTCGAAGGCTATCGCCGGCTCGACACACGCGCCGAGGCGCGTGCCGAGCTGGACCGGATCGTCTCGCGCGCGCAGCGCTCGCTGCGCATCGCCGACGATCGCGGCGAGTTCTACGGCTTCGAGCGCAGGGCGTTCGCGCAGGCGCTCGAGGCTCTCCTCGGGCGCGGGCCCGAACGCACGGTGGAGATCATCCTTCACGATCCGGCGTTCGTCGAGCAGCGCTGCCCGCGGCTGGTGGCGCTGGTACGCCGCTATGCGCCGCGCCTGCGCATCCTGCGCAGCGAGGAATCGGTGCGCGGCTTCTCGCGCGGCTTCGTGCTGGCCGACGATACGGTGGTGCTGCGGCGCCCGCACTACGACAGCACGATCGCCTTCGTCGATTTCGACGAGCAGGCGGTCGCCCAGGCGCGCGAGCTGCTCGACGAGCTGGCGGCCGGGGCGACGGTCGCGATCGGCGCGAGCGTCACCGGCCTGTCTTAGCGCCCGTTGCCGCGGCGGGGAGCATGCGCTCCACGTAGCGCGCGATGAGGTCCACTTCGAGATTGACCTGCTGCCCGGGCCGCAGCGCACCCAGCGTGGTGACCGACACCGTGTGCGGGATGAGGTTGATCTCGAACTCGGCGCCGTCGGGCACGTCGCCGACGCGGTTCACCGTGAGGCTGACGCCGTTGACGGTGATCGAGCCCTTGTAGGCCAGGTACCTGGCCAGCCCTGCCGGCGCGCGCACGACCAGCCGCCACGATTCGCCCACCGGCTCGAAGGACACCACCGTGCCGAGGCCGTCGACGTGGCCCGAGACCAGGTGCCCGCCGATGCGATCGTCCAGCCGCATGGCCTTCTCCAGGTTGACCTCGCCCGGGCGATCCAGCCCGCGGGTCAGCGACAGGCTTTCCCGCGACACCTCGACGCGAAAACGCGGCGCCTGGATGTCGATGGCGGTCATGCAGGCACCCTGGATCGCGATCGAGTCGCCGGGGGCGACGTCGGAGAGATCGAGCGCGCCGGCATCGACCGTCAGGCGCACGCCCGCGCCCTCGCCGAGCGTCTCGACGCTCTCGATGCGGCCGACCGCCGCGATGATTCCGGTGAACATGGGTCAGATCCTCTCGGGAAGTCGGGCCAGGATGCGAAGGTCGTCGCCGATGCGCTCGACCGAGTGCCATTGCAGCGCCACGCGCTGCTCGAGCTCGTCGGGTGCAGGCAGGTCGGCCATGCCGATGGCATTGCCGAGCAGCGCGGGAGCCACGTAGAGCAGCAGCTCGTCGACGCACTGCTCGCGCAGCAACGAGCCGTTGAGCCGGTAGCCTGCCTCGACGTGCAGCTCGTTGATGCCGCGGCGCGCCAGTTCGCGCAGCAGCGCGACCAGGTCGACCTTGCCACGCGCACCGGGCAGCGTGATCACCTCGCAGCCGAGCTCCTGCAGCACGGCCGTCTTGGCGGCGCGATCGGGCGCTGCCAGCGCGCAGGCCACCAGGGTGCCGCCGCCCGCGAGAACGCGGGCGGCCGGATCGACCTCGAAGCGGGAATCGACGAGCACGCGCAGCGGCTGGCGCGCGGCGGGAACGTGGCGCACGGTGAGCTGCGGATCGTCGTCCTTCACCGTGCCGATGCCGGTGAGCACCGCGCATGCGCGCGCGCGCCAGGCATGCCCGTCGGCGCGCGCCGCCTCGCCGGTGATCCACTGGCTGGTGCCGTCGGGCAGCGCAGTACGGCCGTCCAGGCTCATGGCGACCTTCATCCGGACCCACGGGCGGCCGCGCACCATGCGCGACACGAAGCCGATGTTCAGCTCGTGCGCCTCCTGCTGCAGCAACCCGCAGCGCACATCGATGCCGCCGCCGCGCAGCCGCTCCAGCCCCTGGCCGTTGACCGCCGGATTCGGATCCTCCATCGCCACGATGACCTGCCCGAGCTGCGCCGCCAGCAGGGCGTCGACGCAGGGCGCGGTCCGGCCATGATGATTGCAGGGCTCGAGCGTGACGTAGGCGGTGGCCCCGCGCGCGCGCTCGCCGGCCTGCGCCAGGGCCAGCACCTCGGCGTGCGGCTCGCCGGCGCGCCGGTGCCAGCCCTCGCCGACGATCGTGCCGTCGCGCACCACGACGCAGCCGACGCGCGGGTTCGGCGTGGTCGTGGTCAACCCGAGATGGGCCAGCCGCAGCGCACGCTGCATGAAGTCGTGATCGGCCGCGGTGAACATGGGTCGACATTATCGCCCTACAATCCGCCCGGTTCATCCAGCAGGAGACACGACGTGAGCCGACTCGCCACCGCACCGGGCCCGCGACCCGGCGGCCGGATCCTTGCCGACGCGCTCGCGGTGCACGACGTCGACACCATCTTCGGGGTACCCGGCGAAAGCTACCTCGCGGTGCTCGACGGACTGTACCGGTACCGCGACCGCATCCGCTTCGTGGTCTGCCGCCAGGAGGGCGGCGCCTCGTTCATGGCCGACGCCTATGCCAAGCTCACCGGCAAGCCGGGAGTGGTGATGGTGACGCGCGGCCCGGGGGCGACCAATGCCTCGATCGGCGTGCACGCGGCGTTCCAGGACTCGGTGCCGATGGTCCTGTTCATCGGCCAGGTCGGCACCGGCTTCGTCGACCGCGAGGCGTTCCAGGAGATCGACTATCGCCGCATGTTCGGGCAGATGGCCAAGTGGGTCGCCCAGATCGACCGCGTCGAACGCATCCCCGAATACGTCGCGCATGCGTTCCAGGCCGCCACCAGCGGACGCATGGGGCCGGTGGTGCTGGCGCTGCCCGAAGACGTGCTGGCCTGCAGCGCGGAGGTGGCCGACACCGCCTGCCATGCGCCGGTGCGCGCCAGCCCGGGGGCGGCGCAGGTCGAACGGCTGGCCGCGATGCTGGCGCGAGCCCGGCGGCCGTTGGTGCTGCTCGGCGGCACCGGCTGGACTCAGGCGGCCTGCGCGGACCTGCGCACGTTCGTCGAGGCCAACCGCCTGCCCGTGGCCTGCACGTTCCGCTTTCAGGACCTATTCGATAATCGCCATCCCCAGTACATCGGCGACGTCGGCATCGGCGTCAACCCGAAGCTCGCGGCGCGGCTACAGGCCGCCGACCTGGTGCTGGCGATCGGCCCGCGACTGGGCGAGATGACCACCTCGGGCTACTCCCTGCTCGAAGCGCCGCGGCCGCGGCAGGAGCTGGTGCACGTGCATCCTGGCATCGAGGAGCTGGGCAGCGTCTACCAGGCCGACCTGATGATCGCCTCCGGGATGCCCGAGATCGCCTCGGCGCTGGCCGGCGTGCGCGTCGACAGCGCGGCCTGGGCCGACCAGGCCGCCTTGGGGCGGGCGGAATACGAGGCGTGGCAGGCGCGGCCGCCGATCTACGCCGGGGCCGGGATCGAGCCGGCGCTCGACCTGTGGCAGCTGGTGCAGACGCTCAAGCGGCTGCTGCCCGCCGACGCGATCCTCACCAATGGCGCGGGCAACTTCGCCACCTGGGCCAACCGCTTCTGGCCGTATGCCGGGCTGCGTACCCTGCTCTCGAGCACTTCGGGATCGATGGGCTACGGCGTTCCGGCCGCGGTGGCCGCGGCGATCGCGTGCCCGGAGCGCACCGTGGTGTGCTTTGCCGGCGACGGCGATTTCCTGATGAACGGACAGGAGCTGGCCACCGCCGCGCAGTACGAGGCGGGGCTGGTGGTGATCGTGTTCGACAACGGGATGTACGGCACCATCCGCATGCACCAGGAGCGCGAATACCCTGCGCGCGTGCTGGGCACGACCCTCGCGAACCCGGATTTCGCCAAGTACGGCGAGGCCTTCGGCGGCTTCGGGGTGCGCGTGGAGCGCACGGAGGACTTCGAGGCAGCGATGGCCGCGGCGCTGGCGCACGCGCGCGAGGCGCGCCGGCCGGCGCTGGTGCACCTGAGGGTGGATCCGCAGGCGATCACGCCGAACGCCACGCTCGACGCCATCCGGGTGGGAGGGTAGCGAGCCCGGGAGGCTTCCGGAGCGGGCGATCAGGTCTTGCGCTTGCGCGTCTGCACCTCGAGGATCACGTCGGCGAACTCGTCGACGTCCTCGAAGTTGCGATAGACCGAGGCGAAGCGCACGTACGCGATCTTGTCGAGCTTCTTCAGCTCCCGCATCACCAGCTCGCCGATGCGCTCGCTCGGCACTTCGCGCAGGCCCAGGCTGAGCAGCTTCTCCTCGATGCGGTGGATCGCCGCATCGACTGCTTCGGCGCTCACCGGCCGCTTGCGCAGCGCCAGCGCCATCGAGGCGCGCATCTTGCGCCGGTCGAACTCGGCGCGCAGGCCGTTCTTCTTGACGACCGTCGGCAGCGAGAGCTCCACCCGCTCGTAGGTGGTGAAGCGCTTGTCGCAGTTCAGGCAGCGCCGGCGCCGGCGGGTGCTCTCGCCGTCATCGGACTCGCGCGTCTCGATGACCTGGGTGTCGGCATGGTCGCAGAAAGGACAGCGCATAGGGCGGGATCAACGCACCGCAAGGGGCGCGCTTGCCGGGGTAGCAGCTCGAATCAGAACGTGTGAAGGAACCGTAGCGAGCGGCCCGAGGGCGTGCCGAGAAGCGCAGCCGTACTGGGGTACGGCGAGCATCGCAGGCGCGAGATCGGGCCGCGCAGTAGGTTCCTTCATACGTTCAACCGTATACCGGGAACTTCGCCGTGAGCTGGCCGACGCGCTCGCGCACCGCCGACAGCGTGGCCGCGTCGTCCGGCTTCTCCAGCACGTCGGCGATGAGGTGGCCGACCTGGCGCGCCTCGTCCTCGGCGAAGCCGCGCGTGGTCATGGCGGGGGTACCCAGGCGGATGCCGCTGGTGACCATGGGCTTTTCCGGATCGTTGGGGATCGCGTTCTTGTTGCAGGTGATGTGCGCCTCGCCCAGCACGCGCTCGGCCTCCTTGCCGGTGATCTTCTTGGCGCGCAGGTCGACCAGCATGAGGTGCGACTCGGTGCGCCCGGAGACGATGCGCAGGCCGCGCTCGATGAGGGTCTGCGCGAGCACCTGCGCGTTCACCAGGACCTGGCGCGCGTACGCCTTGAACGCGGGCTGCAGCGCCTCGTGGAAGGCGACCGCCTTGGCCGCGATCACGTGCATCAGCGGCCCTCCCTGCAGGCCGGGGAAGACCGCCGAGTTGATCGCCTTCTCGTGGCGCTCGGGCATGAGGAGGAAGCCGCCGCGGGGTCCGCGCAGGCTCTTGTGGGTGGTCGAGGTGACGATGTCGGCGTATGGCACCGGGTTGGGATAGACGCCGCCGGCAATCAGGCCGGAATAGTGCGCCATGTCGACCATGAGCAGCGCGCCGATGTCTTTCGCCACCTGCGCGAAGCGCGCCCAGTCGATGCGCAGGCTGTAGGCCGAGGCGCCGGCGATGATCAGCCGGGGCTTGTGCTCGTGCGCCTTGCGCTCCATGGCGTCGTAGTCGATCTCTTCGGCCTCGTTCAGGCCGTAGGACACCACGTTGAACCACTTGCCGGACATGTTCAGCGCCATGCCGTGGGAGAGGTGCCCGCCTTCGGCGAGGCTCATGCCCATGATCGTGTCGCCGGGCTTCAGGAAGGCGAGGAGCACCGCTTCATTGGCCTGCGCGCCCGAATGCGGCTGGGCATTGGCGCACTCGGCGCCGAAGAGCTTCTTCAGCCGCTCGATGGCCAGCCGCTCGGCGATGTCGACGTATTCGCAGCCGCCGTAATAGCGCTTGCCCGGATACCCCTCGGCGTACTTGTTGGTCATCTGGCAGCCCTGGGCCGCCATCACCGCCGGACTGGCGTAGTTCTCCGAGGCGATCAGCTCGATGTGCGCCTCCTGGCGCTGGTTCTCCAGGCGGATCGCGTTCCAGAGCTCCGGGTCGGTCAGGGAAATGCCGATGTTGCGGTCGAACATGTGGGTAACCTCGCTGCGCCGGACGCAGCCGGCGATCGTTGCGCATCGGAGAGCAGGCGCAGCAAGGCGCATGCCCTCCCCCAGCGCCCAGGCGATCGGCAGGAGACCGGACGGATCCGGCCGCGCCGCGCTCCACGGTGTCGTTTCACCCTTGGGCGCCGCGAAGCGCCCTTCGCCAGTCACGCGGCAAACGGAATTCTACTGGAGGATGACCGCGAGTCGGACGGCAGGGTAGCCGGGAGGCGGGTGACCGGCGCCGGCGGGCCGGGCGCCTACCCTGCGTCGTCCGTGCCGCCCAGGTGCGCCACATCGCCCCAGGCCAGCAGGCTGAACGCGAGGCCGTCCCAGGCGATGCGGTTCAGGCTCGCGTTGAGGAGCTCGTGCCCGCGCGGGGCTTCCAGCGCCAGGCCGGTGGCGACGCGAAACACGCAGTCGAGCACGCCGCCGTGGGTGACGGCGACGACGGTATGGCCGGCGTGGCGCCGCGCCAGATCCCGCATCACCGATTCGACGCGCGCATGGAACGCGCGCAGCGATTCTCCCCCGCCGGGCGGTGCGAAATCGGGCTCGCGCGCCTGCCAGCGCTGCCAGCTCCCGGCCTGCTCGAGGCGGATCTCGTCGTGGGTGAGGCCCTCGAAGCAGCCGAAGCGCCTTTCGCGCAGGCGCTCGTCGACGAGCAGAGGCAGGCCGTGGGCGGCGGCGATCGGCTCGGCGGTCTGGCGCGCACGCGCCAGGTCGCTGGTGTAGACGGCGGCGAGCGGCCAGTCGGCCAGCCGCCGGCCGGTGCGCAGCGCCTGCGCCAATCCTTCCTCGTCGAGCACGATGTCGGTCTGGCCCTGGAAGCGGCGGTCGCGGTTCCAGGCGGTGACGCCGTGGCGGATCATCACCAGCTCGGTGACCGCAGCCGGTGCCGGCCCGGCCGCGCGCCTCGATGGCGCCGCAGACACCGCCCCGGCAGTGGGCGCCGGCGGGGCCGCGGCCGCTGCGCGGCGCTCCTTCAGGCGAGCCTCGGGTTGAGGGTGTAGGTGCCGGTGATCGACGCTTCGCCCAGCCGGTGGTGGGCGATCACCTTGCGCGCGTCGGCGCCGCCGAAGCGGCCCATCAGCGGCAGGCGCTCGACGTCGAGGGCGTACACCGTGAACACGTAGCGATGGACGATGGAGTCGTTCCACGGCGGGCACGGCCCGTCGTAGCCGTAATAGTCGCCGCTCATGTCGTGGTCGGAGGCGAACCAGGCGGTGTAGTCGTTGATGCCCTGGCGCGCGCCGTGGCGGGTGGCCGGGCCCGCCTTGCCCTTGGGCGTGACCTTGTCGGAGAACTCGCCGGCAGCCACGCTGTCGAGATCGGCCGGCAGGTCGACCAGCACCCAGTGAAAGAAGTCGACTCGCGGGAGCGTGGCCGGGATTTCGCGGCCTTCCTGGTTGACGTCGTCGCCGCGGCTGGGCACGTCGATGTCATGGCAGATGATGGCGAACGAGCGGGTGCCCACCGGCGCCCCCGACCACGCCAGGTGCGGATTGCGATTGGACGACAGCGCCACGTGCGATTTCGGATCGATGCGCCCGAAGGCGAACTCCGGCGGAATCGGCCGGCCGTCGGCGAAGGATTCACTGAACAGTTTCATCGGAACGCTCTCCCTGGGGCTCACGCCCGCGCAATCGCGGCGCGGGCAGGACGACGCGACGGCGCGACACATCGGCACATCCTGCATTGTCGACCAGAAGCGCCGCGGGGCAAATTGCGGCCGGTCAAGGCTGTGGGGGAATACGCAGCCACAGCGTCACCGGGCCGTCGTTCACCAGGCCGACCTGCATGTGCGCGCCGAAGCGGCCGGCGGCGACCTCGGGGTGGCGGGCGCGCGCGGCCGCGACGAACTCCTCGTACAGGCGCCGGCCCTCCTCGGGCGCGGCCGCGCGCGAGAACCCCGGCCGGTTTCCGCTCCCGGTGTCGGCCGCCAGCGTGAACTGGGAAACCACCAGCAGGCCGCCGGCCACGTCCTGCACGCTGCGGTTCATGCGCCCGGCCGCATCGTCGAAACAGCGCAGCCCGAGCACCTTGAGCAGCAGGCGTTCGCCCTCGGCGACGGTATCGCCGCGCTCGGCGCACAGGAACACCAGCAGTCCCCGGCCGATGCATCCGACGACGTCGCCCTCGATGCGCACCTCGGCGCTGGCCACGCGCTGCAGCAGGGCGATCATCGCCGCCCCGCCCCGGGCGCCGCCCGGCTCACGGGGTGGCTCGGCTCATGAGTCAGCCCGGCTCATGAGGGGCGACCCGGCTCACGAGGCAGCCCGCTTCACGAAGCAGCCCGGACGGTCACCCGCGCGAAGCGGCGCTTGCCGACCTGCACGACATAGGTGCCGGCGGGCAGCTCCAGCCCCTTGTCGGCGATGCGCTGGCCGTCGATGCGCACGCCGCCCTGGTCGATGTTGCGGTTGGCTTCGCTGGTGGAGGGCACGAGCTGCGCCTGCTTGAGCAACTGGGCGACCGGTATCGGCGCGCCGTGCAGCACCTGCTCGGGCATATCCTCGGGCAGGGCCCCCTGGCGAAAGCGCGCCTCGAACCGCGCCAGCGCGGCCTCGGCGGCCGCGCGCGAATGGAAGCGCTCGACGATCTCCTGCGCCAGCATCACCTTCGCGTCGCGCGGATTGCGCCCCGCCTCGCACTCGGCGCGCAGGACTTCGATGGCCGCCATCGGGCGAAACGACAGCAGCTCGAAGTAGCGCCACATCAGCACGTCGGAGATCGACATCAGCTTGCCGAACATCTCGTCCGGCGCATCGGTGATGCCGACGTAGTTGTTCTTCGACTTCGACATCTTCTCGACGCCGTCCAGGCCCACCAGCAGCGGCATGGTCAGGATGCATTGCGCCTCCTGCCCGTACTCGCGCTGCAGCTCGCGGCCCACCAGCAGGTTGAATTTCTGGTCGGTGCCGCCGAGCTCGATGTCGGCCTTCAACGCCACCGAGTCGTAGCCCTGCATCAGCGGATAGAGCAGCTCGTGCACCGAGATCGGGTGCCCGGCGCGGAAGCGCCGGGTGAAGTCGTCGCGCTCCATCATGCGGGCCAGCGTGTAGCGCGCGGCCAGCTGGATCATGCCGCGCGCACCGAGCGGATCGGACCATTCGGAGTTGTAGCGGATCTCGGTGCGCGCCGGATCGAGCACCAGGCTGGCCTGCTGGAAATAGGTGCGGGCGTTGGCCTCGATCTGCTCGCGCGTGAGCGGTGGCCGGGTAGTGTTGCGCCCCGAGGGGTCGCCGATCATGGCGGTGAAGTCGCCGATCAGGAAGATCACCGTGTGGCCGAGATCCTGGAGCTGACGCATCTTGTTCAGCACCACGGTATGGCCGAGGTGCAGGTCGGGGGCGGTCGGGTCCAGCCCCAGCTTGATGCGCAGCGGCGTCCCGGCGGCCTCGCTGCGCGCCAGCTTGGCCAGCCACTCGGACTCGACCAGCAGCTCCTCGCAGCCGCGCAGGGTGATCGCCAGCGCCTCCCGGATGCGCTCCGAAACCGCCCCCGTCGGGGCCTTGCCGCCGTCCATCTCCATTTCGTGACAGGTTTCCTGGAATGTTCCGTTAGAATGCGCCCCATCCTGCCGGATCCGCCGGGCGAGCCGCCCGGGCAGCACATCGCTGCGCGCCGGGCCGAAGGGTCAGATTCTAGCCGAGGGGCCCGCGCTCGCGGCCGAGCCGCACGAGCGCCCAGCAAGAACCACCAACCGGACGGATCCGCCACCCGATGAACCAGTTGCCCCGTCCCAGCTTCCCCAAGGTGGCGGCAGCGGTCGCCGTGACGCTCGCCCTGGCCGCGGTCACGGCCTTCGGCACGGCGCCGCTGCGCGATGTGCCGCCGCCGCTGATGCAGTTCGTGATCGAGCCGGTAGCCGTCGCCGTGCAGGCCGAGCCGGCGCGCCGCCCCGGCGAGCGCCCCGAGGCCTTCGTGCAGTCGCAGCGGATCCAGCGCGGCGAAACGCTCGCCTCGCTGCTGGACCGCCTCGGGGTCAACGACAGCGAGTTCCACAAGTTCGTCGCCGCCGACCCCAGGGCGCGCAAGCTCCTCCAGTTGCAGCCCGGCCGCACCGTGACCGCCGGCATCGACGCCGCCGGTCGGGTGCGCGTCCTGCAGTATCGCTACGGCAGCCTCGCTCCCGATGCCGCTCAGCCGCCCGTGCGCCTGACCATCCGCCGCGACGACGACAACCGGCTGCAGGCCGTCGAGGAGCCGGCGGCGCTGGAGCGCCAGGTGGCGATAGGCGTGGCCGAGGTGCGCTCGTCGCTGTTCGCCGCCACCGACGCCGCGGGCATCCCTGAATCGGTGGCCACGCAGGTGGCCGACATCCTCGACGGCGAGGTCGATTTCAACCACGACCTGCGCCGCGGCGACACGCTGCGCGTGGTCTACGAGCTGGTGCGCGAGGCCGACAGCCTGGATCCGCCCGTGGTCAGCCGCATCCTCGCCCTGGAGTTCGCCAACGCCGGCAAGCGCCATGAAGCGGTCTGGTTCGACCGCGACGCGAACGCCGACGCCGACGAGCACGGCGGATACTTCCGCTTCGACGGGCGCAGCCTGCGCAAGCCGTTCCTGCGCCATCCGGTCGAATTCAGCCGCATCTCCTCGGGCTTCAGCAACGCGCGCATGCACCCGATCCTGAAGTACACGCGCGAGCACAAGGGGGTCGATTTTGCGGCGCCCACCGGCACCAAGGTACGCAGCTCCGGCGACGGGATCGTCGATTTCGTCGGCCAGCAGCGCGGCTACGGCAACATGATCGTGGTGCACCATCGCAACGGCATCTCCACGCTCTATGCGCACCTGAGCGAGTTCGCGTCCGGCCTCTCGGTGGGCACCAAGGTGGCCCAGGGCGAGGTGATCGGCTTCGTCGGCTCCACCGGGTGGGCGACCGGCCCGCACCTGCACTACGAGTTCATCGTCAACGGTGAGCAGGTCGACCCGATCTCGGTAGCGATGCCGGCCTCGACGCCGCTCGACGCCGCCGAACGCACGCGCTTCCTGGAGCAGACCGCCGGCCTGCGCACGCGGATCGCGCAGCTCGACGGCCTGCAGCTGGCAGCCCGCTTCGAGTAGCGGCATCGCACGGGCAGGCCCCGCCGTGCGCCGGTTCATCGGCCTCATGTCGGGGACCAGCCTCGACGCGGTCGACGCAGCCCTCCTCGAGCTCGCCCCGGAGCGGACCGCGCAGCCCATCCGCACCGCCGCCTTCGCCAGCCGGCCGCTGGAGGCCGACCTGCGCCAGGAATTCATCGCGCTGCAGGCCCCGGGCCACGACGAGCTGGCGCGTGCCGCGGTGGCGGCCAACCGCCTCGCCGACGCGTACGCGGCGGTCGTGGCCGACCTCCTGGCCCGGGCCGGATGCGCCGCGGCGGACATCGTTGCCGTAGGCGCGCACGGCCAGACCGTGCGCCATCGTCCGGACCTGGGCTACACCCTGCAACTGCTCAACCCGGCGCGACTCGCCGAGACCTGCGGCATCGCCGTGGTCTCCGACCTGCGTGCGGCCGACGTCGCCGCCGGAGGCCAGGGCGCCCCGCTGGTGCCGGCCTTCCACGCGCAGATGTTCCGCCACCCGAGCGAGCGGCGGGCCGTCGTGAACCTCGGCGGCATCGCCAACGTGAGCCTGCTGCCGCCGGGCGCATGCGCCGGCGAGCCGGTGCTCGGCTATGACACCGGTCCGTCCAACCTGCTGCTCGATCACTGGTGTCGCAGCCACACGGGGAGCGACTACGACGACGACGGCCGGTGGGCGCGCGGCGGCCGGATCGACGCGGCCCTGCTCGACAGCCTGCTGGCCGATCCGTGGTTCGGGCGGGCGCCGCCCAAGAGCACCGGGCGCGAGCTGTTCGGAGCGCTCTGGCTGGAGCGCGCGCTCGGCCGGCACGCGCCGGTCGCGCCGCGCGACGTGCAGGCTACGCTGGTCGAGCTGACCGCCGTCAGCGTGGCGCGCGCCTGCCGTGACTACGGGGCCGAGCGCATCCTGGTGTGCGGAGGCGGGGCGCGTAACGGCTTCCTGGTGCAGCGGCTGGCCGCCCATGCCGCGCCCGCGCCGGTGGCGACGACGCAGGAAGCGGGAATCGACCCGCAGGCAGTGGAAGCGGCCGCCTTCGCGTGGCTGGCCGCGCAGCGCGTCGACGGCGCGCCCGGCAACCTGGCTTCGGTCACCGGTGCGCGCGGCCCACGGGTGCTTGGCGTTCTGTCCGAACCGCGGTGCTGAACGTATGAATGAACCTACTGCGCGGCCCGATCTCGCGCCTGCGATGCTCGCCGTACTCTCGTACGGCTGCGCTTCTCGGCACGACCTCGGGCCGCTCGCTACGGTTCCTTCACACGTTCTCTGATCAGGAGAACGAGGACCCGCAACCGCAGGTGCTGCTGGCGTTGGGGTTCTTGATGACGAACTGCGCGCCCTGGATGTCTTCCTTGTAGTCGATCTCGGCGCCGACCAGGTACTGGAAGCTCATCGCGTCGATGAGCAGCGTCACGCCGCCCTTCTCCATGATGGTGTCGTCCTCGTTGGTTTCCTCGTCGAAGGTGAATCCGTACTGGAAACCGGAACAGCCACCGCCCTGCACGAACACGCGCAGCTTCAGGGCCGGGTTGCCCTCTTCGTCGATCAACTGCTTGACCTTGGCGGCCGCACTGTCGGTGAACAGCAGCGGGGCGGGCATCTCGGCGACAGCGCTCATGAAAGTAACCTCCGTGAGGTGGATATTGTAGGCGGGCGCCGAAACCCGCGCTACAGGGGGGTCATTCGTTGCTGGCAGCCAGCTCGAGCCGTTGGCCGGCGCGGCCTTCGCCCAGGTGCGCGAGCGATCCGTCGAGCACCGCGCCGTGGTGCATCTCGATGGCCCGATAGCGGATCTCGCCGGTCACCTGCGCCTTGGGCTGCAGCTCGAGCAGCTCGTCGGCCTGCACCGGGCCGACGATGGTGCCGTTGACGACCAGGTGCGCGGCGCGCACCTCCCCCTCGATGCGCGCGCTTTCCGAGAGCACCAGCATGCTGGGCGCGCCGTCCTCGGCGATCACGCTGCCGCACACGCTGCCGTCGATGCGCAGCCCGCCCTTGAAGCGGATGTCGCCGCGCACCGCGGTGCCTGCGCCGATCAGGCAGTCGATGGTACCGGGAGTGGTTTTCTTCCTGCCGAACATCGTGTCCTCCCTCTTGCGGGCCCGGGAGCGCACGGCGCGGCTCACATCGCCACGGACTGGCGGGCCCGCACCGCCCCACGCTCGAGCACGCGCAGCTCGACCGACTTCACCGTCGCGCCCCGCGGCACGTCGAAGCGCCCCTGCACGCGCAGCAGGCGCCGGAACGACAGCTGCATGCGCTCGCGCGCCTCGGCCGCACCCGCCTCGGGCAGCGTGAACGTAGCGGTGCGCCCGTCCTGCGCGGTGGTGACCACCAGTTGCAGCGAACCGGTGAAGACCCGGTCGCCGCGTCCGGTCTGCATCACCAGGGCACGATAGCGCATCCGGCCGGAATCGCTGCTGTCGGGCCGGACCTCGAACCGACGAACGGCCACCGGGCCCCGCTCGTCGCCGGCAGGCAGCAGGCTCTCGAGGTAGGCCAGGTCGGATTTCAACTCGGCGTTCTCGGCCTCGAGCGCCTTGAGCTGCTGCGCCAGGCGCTCGGCGGCAGCCTCGTCGACGCGCAGGGCGCTATCGCCCGCGACCAGACGTGCCGCCAGGCGTTCGCGCTCGCCGCTCTCCTCGGCCAACCGGGCGCGCAGTTCGCCCACCTGCGCCGCCAACTGCGCCCGGCTCGCGGCATTGCGATCGAGCACCGTGCGCCACAGCCACAGGCCCGCACCCGCGCCGATGGCAGCCGCCAGCGCGAGGGTGAGCAGCCGCACGGGCCAGGGCACGTAGCGGCGGACGGCCATCCGGGGTGCGCTCACCGACAGGCGGCGCGCCAGCAGCTTCCATTTCACCGGCTTAGGGTAGCACCGGTACCTGCCCCAGTCCGGTGCCTTCCGGCAGCCCGAACATGATGTTCATCGCCTGAACCCCCTGCCCCGAGGCCCCCTTGACCAGGTTGTCCTCAACCACCAGCACCATCGCGAGCTGGCTGTCGGGCGGCCGGTGCACGGCGATGCGTGCGACGTTGGAGGCGCGCACCGAGCGCGTTTCCGGCGTCGAGCCGGGCGGCATCACGTCGACGAAAGGCTCGTTCGCGTAGCGCCGTTCGTAGAGCGCCTGCAGGTCGAGCTTGCGTCCGGCCGGCGTCAGGCGGGCATAGAGGGTCGAATGGATGCCGCGGATCATCGGCACCAGATGAGGCGTGAAGACCAGGCCGACCGGCTTGCCGGCGATCGCCGCCAGTCCCTGGCGCGTCTCGGGCAGGTGCCGGTGGCCGGCCACGCCGTAGGCCTTGAAGTTGTCGGACGCCTCGGCCAGCAGCGTATGCACCTCGGCCTTGCGGCCGGCCCCCGAGACACCCGACTTGCAGTCGGCGATCAGGCTGTCGCGCTCGACGATGTCGCCGCCGGCCGCGGCCGCCGCGGCCGGGTCGAGCAGCGGCAGGAAGCCGAGCTGCACCGAGGTGGGATAGCACCCCGGCAGGCCGACCACGCGCGCGGTGCGGATCGCTTCGCGATTGATCTCGGGCAGGCCGTAGACCGCCTCGGCGAGGAGATCAGGGCAGGCATGCGGCATCTTGTACCAGCGCTCGAACTCGGCGGGGTCCTTCAGCCGGAAGTCGGCGGCCAGGTCGATCACCCGCACGTCCGCGGCGAGCAGCTCGCGCGCCTGCGACATGGCCACGCCGTGCGGCGTGGCGAAGAACACCACGTCGCAGCGCGAGAGAGGAGCTTCGGCTGGCTCGCAGAAGGCCAGATCCACGTGCCCGCGCAGCGACGGGAACATCTCGGCCACCGGCATGCCGGCTTCCTTGCGCGAGGTGATCGCCACCAGCTCGGACTGCGGATGCTGGGCCAGCAGCCTGAGCAGCTCCACCCCGGTGTATCCCGTGCCCCCGACGATTCCGATCCTGATCATGTGCGGCTCCCCTCGTACTACGGTGCGACTCCCCTCGTGCGCGCGACGGCGACGGGACAGAAAAAAGGCCGCCTTGCCGGCGGCCTGTTCTCGAAGCGTGCGTGACTGCGCGGATCAGCGCTTCGAGAACTGTTTGCGGCGTCGCGCCTTGTGGAAGCCGACCTTCTTGCGCTCGACCTCGCGCGCGTCGCGCGTGACCAGCCCGGCGCCGGAGAGCGACGGCTTGAGCGCCGCGTCGTAGTCGATCAGCGCGCGCGTGATGCCGTGACGCACCGCCCCGGCCTGGCCCGATTCACCGCCGCCGGAGACGTTGACCATGATGTCGAACGATTGCAGGTTGTCGGTGAGGTCCAGCGGCTGGCGTACCACCATGCGGCCGGTTTCGCGCGCGAAGTAGTCGTCGAGCGGCTTGCCGTTGACCACCACCTTGCCGGTGCCGCGCTTGAGGAACACCCGCGCGACGGAAGTCTTGCGCCGGCCGGTGCCGTAGTAGTAATCGCCGATCATCGGGTCAGACCTCCAGAGCCTTCGGCTGTTGCGCCGCGTGCGGATGCGTGGCCTCCGCGTATACCTTGAGCTTCTTGATCATCGCATAGCCCAGCGGGCCCTTGGGCAGCATGCCCTTTACCGCCTTCTCCAGCGCACGGCCGGGGAAGCGCCCCTGCATCTTGGCGAAGGTGGTCTCGCTCACGCCCCCGGGATAGCCGCTGTGCCGATAGTACTTCTTGCCTTCGGCCTTGTTGCCGGTGACGCGTATCTTCGCGGCATTGACCACGACGATGAAGTCGCCGGTATCCACGTGCGGCGTGAATTCGGGCTTGTGCTTGCCCCGCAGGCGATGCGCGATCTCGGCGGCCAGACGCCCCAGCACCTTGTCGGAGGCGTCGACCACGAACCAGTCGCGCTTCACCTCGTGCGGCTTGGCAGAAAAGGTCTTCATGATTCTCTCTGGGAGGGCGCCTTCTCTCTACGGAAAGGCGCCGCCTTCGGAAACCCACGGAGCGGCCGGGATCGATACGCAGCCTCGGCGACCATGGAAAGCTTTCTATTGTAGATCCATCGGCCGGGACGAGTCAAAAGGCGCCTTTGGGACCGGCGTATCTCGCGCCGATGGAGGGCGGCGTAGCGGTCGGGAAGAAACCCGGACCGGGATCGTGCCGGCGCCTGAACCCAAAAAAAAGCCCGAACGCTGGGTTCGGGCTGAATCCACCAAAGGAGGAGGGTGGAGGAGACAGACGCAATATACCCGAACTCGTTGTGCATTGCAATAGAGAGGCGTAAACACCCTTGGCCGGGGTTCAGGGCACCTGGGGTGGTGGTCGAATCAAATCCTATCTATTTGATATAGCTAAACATATTCCCATGGACCAAGCTTCTGGCGAGGCCCCGATCCCATCCGCGGGAAATCCCTGATTCAGGACCTCCCGGCGCAGCCCGTTGCGGCATTGCAGCATCCAACCCCTGGCGCTCATGGCCGCACATCTGCCGCGCAGAGACGGCCGCCCCCTACAATCACACGCCCGTGGCCGCGGAGCGCATTCGCGGCACGGCCACGGCACCGAACAGGAGCAGGCATGCAGTGCACAGTGAAGTGGACCGGCCAGGGCGGCATGAGCTTCATCGCTGAAGCCGGCAGCGGCCACGCCGTAGTCATGGACGGAGCGCCGGAGTCCGGCGGGCGCAACCTCGGGCCGCGCCCCATGGAGATGCTGCTCGCCGGCGCCGGTGGCTGCACCGCCTCCGACGTGGTGGTGATCCTGCGCAAGAGCGGCCAGGACGTGCGCGGCTGCGAGGTGCGGCTCGAGGCCGAGCGCGCGCCGACCGACCCCAAGGTGTTCACCCGCATCCACTTCCACTTCATCGTGCGCGGCCGCGGTCTGGCGCCGCGCATCGTCGAGCGCGCCATCCGGTTGTCGCACGACAAGTACTGCTCGGCCTCGATCATGCTCGGCAAGACGGCCGAGCTGACGCACGACTGGGAGGTCGTGGAGGACTGATTCCTGTTCTTGCCTATCTATATGTAATACGCCGTGGTCGTCATCACCTTGGCTGCCGCACGCATCAGCGCGCGCACCGGGGCCGGCATCTCGGCGCCGCCCAGGCGCAATGCGGTCTGGCCGTGGCGCACTTCGTCGTCCTTCATCGCCGCAACGATGGCGCGCGAACGGTGGTCGGTTTCGGGCAGCCGCTCCAGGTGGCCTGCCAGGTGCTGCTCCACCTGCCGTTCGGTCTCGGCCATGAAGCCGAGGCTCACCCGGTCGCCGGCACGCCCGGCGGCGAGCCCGAGCAGCAGCGCGCCGCCGTACCACAACGGGTTGAGCAGCGACGGCCGCGCGCCGAGCTCCTGCAGACGCCCGTGCGTCCAGGCAAGATGATCGCCCTCCTCGCGCGCGGCCCGGCGGAACTCGCGCGCCAGCGCGGGGTCGGCGGTCGAGGCCGCCTGGCCCTCGTAGAGCGCCTGGGCGCAGATCTCGCCAACGTGGTTGACCCGCATGAGCGCCGCCGACAACTGCCGCTGTCCGGCTTCGGCGGGCTCGGCGGGATCACTGACCGCCCCCGGCGCCGGCCGGCCAGCCGGCACCACGCCGGCCAGGGCCGCCATGGCACGGGAAAGCCCGGACAGCAGGCGGTCGGCGGGGGTGGCCAGGCGGAAATCGTCCACGATGGACTCCGGCGAAGAATGTTGTGCGGGAACGACAGCATACTCAAAAAAACAACGCCCAAGCGCCTCGTTGCTATCCCCCCCTCCTGAATTTGGCGAGAATACGCAGGACTTCTGACCGGGGAAGGCCTTCCAGCCGCTTCGGGGAGTTGCGGCGGCGCGCAGGCCGTCGATCGATTCAGAAACCTAGGAGATCTCTCAATGAAGAAATCACTTCTCGCGGTTGCAGTCGCGGCGGCGCTGCCCGCAGCGGCGTTCGCGCAGACGAACGTCACGCTGTCGGGTATCGTCAAGGGCGGCCTGGCCTTCACCAAGTACTCGAATGGCGCCGCCGGCAACGACAGCGGCACGTCGCTCGATGACGGTTCCTCGCGCTTCATCATCAGCGGCTCCGAGGATCTCGGCGGCGGCATGCGCGGCATCTTCATGATCGACACGCGCTTCCGCGTGGAAGAAGGCGGCGGCACGCTGGCCAGCGGCAACACCTTCGTCGGCCTGGCCGGCAACTGGGGTTCGTTCCGTATGGGTCGCCTGGACACCTACTACGGCTTCGGCACCGACGAGCACGGCGCGCGCGCCACGGCCCTGCAGGCTTCGAACATCTCGATCCTGAGCTGGGTGGGCAGCGTCGGCGTACCCGCCATCGCGGCCGCCACGCGGATCAACAACGTCCTGCGTTACGACCTGCCGGCCATGGGTGGCTTCAGCGGTGGGCTGACCTACTCGAGCAACCCGTTCGGCAACGACGGCCTGCTCGGCGACCCGGCCAAGGGCCAGGCGTGGTCGGCTGACCTTGCCTATCGCGGCGGTCCGTTCGTGGTCGGTGCGGCGTACTGGGATGCCAAGTTCGAAGGCTCGCCGCCGAGCGGCGACGGCCAGAAATCCTGGCGCCTCTATGGTTCGTGGGACTTCGGCGTGGCCAAGGTCGGCCTCACCTTCGACCAGTCGAAAGTGATGAGCGGCGGCGCAGGTGGCGATGCCAAGCGTGGCGCATGGTCGATTCCGGTCACTGCCAAGCTGGGCCCGGGCACCGTGCTCCTCACGTACTCGCAGGCTCGCGACGTGGACAGCTCGGTCGCCGGCAAGCTGGGCGACACCGGCGCGAAGATGTACTCGCTGGGCTACGACTACCCGCTGTCCAAACGGACCTCGCTGGGTGTTTCGTATGCGGTCCTGAACAACGACACCAACGCCAACTACGCAATGTTTACCAGCGCAGCCCTGGGCGGCCATCCGGTTCCGACCGCCGGCCAGGACCAGAAGCAGCTGTACCTGGGCATTCGCCACACGTTCTGATCGGCGACCGGCGCGAGCCGGTTTCCGAAGCAGGCTTGAAAACGCCGGGTTCGCCCGGCGTTTTTTTTGTTCGAATCGATCCGGTGCGTGTAGGCCGTCGTGCGGGTCGTGGCAGCATGGATCCGCGACGGTTCCCGGCCGCCGACGAAACCCTTTGAAGTTTAAAAATTTCAGCCTTAAACTATTTGGCATGCAGGCTCCCGACGCGAGCACCGTCCCCCTGCCGCCGGACCCGGAGACGCGGCTGCGCGCGGGCGACCATACGGCGCTGCGGCTGTGGCTGCGCCTGATCACCTGCACCAACCTGATCGAGGGCGCGGTGCGCCGCATGCTGCGCACGAGCTTCGATTCGACCCTGCCGCGCTTCGACCTGCTCGCTCAGCTCGAGCGCTATCCGCAGGGGCTGAAGATGAGCGAGCTCTCCCAGCGCCTGATGGTGACCGGCGGCAACGTCACCGGGCTGGCCGATCAGCTCGAGGCCGAGGGCTGGCTCACCCGCGAGCCGGTGCCCGACGACCGGCGCGCCATCCGCCTCAAGCTCTCGCCGACCGGGCGCCGGCGCTTCGCCGAGATGGCCGCCGGCAACGAGGCTTGCGTGATCGAGCTGCTCGATACCCTGTCGCGCGAGGAGCAGCAGGAGCTGCTGCGCCTGCTGGGCAAGCTCAAGCCGGGGCTGGCCGAGCGCGCGCGCCGCGCGCACCATACCGGTGACGGGAAGAAGTAAACCCCGCTTCGAACACAAGAAAGGGAGACGCCCGATGCATCCTTCCGCACATGTCGACACCTTCGCGCGCGATCACCTGCCCCCGCCGGAGCAGTGGCCGGAGCTGCTGCAATCACCCGACACGCAGTACCCCGGACGGCTGAACGCGACGGTGGAGTTGCTCGACCGGATGGTCGAAGGCGGCTTCGGCGACGCGATCGCCCTGCGCACCGACGAGGCGAACTGCACCTACTACCAGCTCTACGTGCGAGTGAACCAGATCGCGCACGTGCTGCGCGAGCGCATGGGGCTGGTGCCGGGCAACCGCGTGCTGCTGCGCGGCAGCAACAACCCGATGATGGCGGCGTGCCTGCTCGCGGTGATCAAGGCGGGACTGGTCGCCGTGCCGACCATGCCGCTGCTGCGCGCGAAAGATCTCGCCCCGGTGGCGGCCAAGGCGAAGGTATCGGCCGCGCTGTGCGACCTGCGGTTGCGCGACGAGCTCGATGCGCTGTGCGCGCAAGGCGGCGCGATCGGACAGGCGATGCTCTTCAACGACGGCAGCGGCGCACCCGATGCGCTCGAAACGCATCTGGCCGCCGCGCCCACGCGCTTCACCGCCTGCGACACCGCGCAGGACGACGTGGCGCTCATCGCCTTCACCTCGGGCACCACCGGCACGCCCAAGGGCACGATGCACTTCCATCGCGACATCATCGCGATGTGCGACCTGTTCCCGCGCCACGTGCTCAAGCCGGGCCCCGACGACATCTTCTGCGGCACGCCGCCGCTCGCCTTCACCTTCGGGCTGGGCGGCATGCTGTGCTTCCCGATGCGGGTGGGCGCCTCGGTGCTGCTCATCGAGCGCGGCACGCCCGAATCGCTGCTGGCGGCCATCGAGCGCCATCGCGCCACCATCGTCTTCACCGCGCCCACCATGTATCGCCAGATGGCACCGATGGCGCAGCGCTTCGATCTCGCTTCTCTGAGGAAGTCGGTGTCGGCGGGCGAGGCCCTGCCCGATGCCACCCGCCAGCTGTGGAAGGAAGCCACCGGCATCGAGATGATCGACGGCATCGGCTCGACCGAGATGATCCACATCTTCATCTCGTCAACTCCCGAAGAGGTGCGCCGCGGCTCGATCGGCAAGGTGGTGCCCGGCTACCAGGCGCGCATCGTCGACGACGCGATGCGCGAAGTGCCGCGCGGCGAGGTGGGCCGGCTGGCGGTGAAAGGGCCGACCGGCTGCCGCTATCTCGCCGACGAGCGTCAGCTGCAGTACGTGAAGGACGGCTGGAACCTGCCCGGCGACACTTTCGCGATGGACGAGGACGGCTACTTCTACTACCAGGCGCGCTCCGACGACATGATCGTCTCGGGCGGCTACAACATCGCCGGGCCCGAGATCGAGGCCGCGCTGATGATGCACGAGGCGGTTGCCGAGTGCGGCGTGATCGGCGTACCCGACGCCGATCGCGGCCAGATCGTCAAGGCGTTCGTCGTGCTCAAGCCCGGCCACGCCGAGGACGACGCCATGGCGGCGGCGCTGCAGGAATTCGTCAAGCAGACCATCGCGCCCTACAAGTACCCACGTGCAATCGAGTTCCGCGACGGGCTGCCGCGCACCGAGACCGGCAAGCTGCAGCGGTTCCGGCTGCGCAGCGGCTGAGCCCCGGCGTCTCTTTCCAGGGCACCGACTTCACCGAAACCGATGTCGTCGACGCGCTGAAGGCCTGATCAGGCCGCCTTCTTCAACGCCTCGTCGCGCAGCTCGCGCCGCAGGATCTTGCCGACGTTGGTCTTGGGCAGGTCGGTGCGGAACTCGATGTACTTGGGCTTCTTGTAGCCGGTGAGGTTCTCGGCGCAGTACTGCATGAGATCGCGCTCGGTGAGGGCCGGGTCCTTGCGCACCACGAACAGCTTGACCGCCTCGCCGGATTTCTCGTCGGGCACGCCTACCGCCGCCACCTCGAGCACGCCGGGATGCAGGGCCACCACGGCCTCGATCTCGTTCGGATACACGTTGAAGCCCGAGACCAGGATCATGTCCTTCTTGCGGTCGACGATGCGCGTGTAGCCGCGCTCGTCCATGATGCCGATGTCGCCGGTCTTGAAGAAGCCGTCGGGCGTCATGACCTTGGCCGTCTCGTCCGGGCGGTTCCAGTAGCCGGCCATCACCTGCGGGCCGCGGATCGCGATCTCGCCGCGCTCGCCGAGCGGCACCGGCTTGCCGTCGTCGTCGAGGATGATCACGTCGGTGGAGGGGAACGGTATGCCGATGGTGCCGCTGAACTTGTCGGTATCGATGGGGTTGCCGGTGGCCGCCGGCGAGGTCTCGGAGAGACCGTAAGCCTCGCAGATGGGGCAGCCGGTGACGGCCAGCCAGCGCTGCGCCACGGCCTCCTGCACCGCCATGCCGCCGCCCAGCGACACGCGCAGCTGGGAGAAGTCGAGCTTGGCGAACTCGGGATTGTTGGCCAGTGCGTTGAACAGCGTGTTCACCGCCGGGAACAGGTTGAACTTGTAGGGCCGCACCTCCTTGATCAGGGCCGCCTGGTCGCGCGGATTGACGATCAGGATGTTCAGCCCGCCCATGCGCAGGCCGATCAGCATGCAGGCGGTGAGCGCGAAGATGTGGTAGAGCGGCAGCGCCGCGATCCAGATGAGCTGCTCGGGCACCGGCCCCTTGCGGGTGTCGACGAGCGCCGGCTGGATCCAGGCCTCCGCCTGCAGCACGTTGGCGATGATGTTGCGGTGAGTGAGCGTGGCGCCCTTGGCCACGCCGGTGGTGCCGCCGGTGTACTGCAGGAAGGCGACGTCGTCGTGCGTCTGCGGCACCGGCGTGAAGGGCAGCCTGGCGCCTTCGGCCAGCACGGTGTTGAAGCGCGTGGCCCGCGGCAGCTCGAACGCCGGCACCATCTTCTTGACGTGGCGCACCACGAAGTTCACCAGGTTGCCCTTGGCGAAGCCGAGCATGTCGCCGATGGAGGCGACGACGACGTGCTCGACGGCGGTACGCGCGAGCACCTGCTGCAGCGTGCTGGCGAAATTCTCGAGGATGATGATGGCCTTGGCGCCGGAGTCGCGCAGCTGGTGCTCGAGCTCGCGCGGCGTGTACAGCGGGTTGACGTTGACCACCACGAAGCCGGCGCGCAGCACGGCGGCGATCGCCACCGGAAACTGCAGCACGTTGAGCATCATGAGCGCCACGCGGTCGCCCTTCTTCAGGCCGCGCGACTGCAGCCAGGCCGCGACGGCCCGGGACATCTCGTCGACCTCCCCGTAGCTGATCTCCTTGCCGAAGCCGACGTAGGCCTTGCGCTTGCGGAACTTCTCGAAGCTCTCGTCGAAGAGCTGAACCACCGACTCGTAGCGCGACGGGTCGATGTCGTGCGGCACGCCGGCCGGGTAATGCTTCAGCCAGAAACGATCCATGTCGCCTTCTCTCCTTGGGGGCTGGATGCGGGCCGGATGCTCGCCCGGACCACGTATGTGAACGATTATGCCGGCAATTGTGGCTTCAATCGCCGCTTCCCGGCCTGTGCGCGGTCAAGGTCGATACGCTCGGGGCGGACTCATCCGAGGCGGGCGCAACCGGAGGCGGCGCCCCCGGGGCCGGCACGGCGGCCGGCGGCGCCAACGCGGCCAGCGCCTGGTCGCGCTGCGCCTTGGGCAGGGAGGCGAGGCGGCGCACCGCCGCGTAGAACGCCGGCAGGCTGCCGTGCTCCTGCGCGAGCAGCGCCCGGAACGCTGGCACGTCGGCGGTATACGAGGCGACCGAGGCGAGGTGGGCGTTGTTCAGCGGCTGGGCGAACCAGCGGTCGTAGCCGGCGTAGCCGCCCCACTGCCGCTTCAGGGCTTCGTATTCGCTGCGCAAGGCGGCGAAATTCGCCTGCTTGGCCGCGCGCTTGTCCTCGTCGGAAGCGTCCGAGGCATACACCGCCTCGAGCGCGAGGCGATGGCGCGCGAGCAGCGCCAGGAACTGGCTGCGCCGCGCCGCGAATGCCTGCCATGCCTCGCGCAGCCGGCGGTCGCCGGTGGCCGCCTCGCGCGCAGCGAGCCAGCGCTCGAGGCCGGCCTGCTCGACGGCGGTGGCGAACGACTCGTTGAAGGTCATGTCGCCCTTGACGTACAGCAGCTGGTGGGCCAGCTCATGGAAGATCAGCCGCGCCACCTCGGCCTCGGGCTGGCGCACGAAGGTGCTGAGCACCGGGTCGTCGAACCAGCCCAGGGTGGAATAGGCCGGCACCCCCGCCACGTAGGTCTCGTAGCCCTCGGCAGCAAGGCGCGCGGCGTAGCGCTGCGCCGCGCCCTGGTCGAAGTAGCCGCGGTAGCCGACGCAGCCGGCCACCGGGAAGCACCACTGCTCGAGCCGCAGCGACAGCTCGGGGGCGGCGAACACGTTCCAGACCGCGAACGGGCGCTTCAGGTCGGCGTAGCCGGTATAGCTGGCGTTGTCCGGCAGGTCGAGCGAGGCCGAGGCGAAGCGGCGGATCCCGACCACTTCCGTCAGCCTGCGTTGCAAGTCCGGGTCGAGCGACGGGTCGCGCAGCAGGTCGTCGATCGGGCGCGCCGCACGCATCATCGCCAGCTGTCCGGCGATCGACTGCAGGTAGTAGCCGGGCCCGTCGGTCCAGGCCGCGCATCCTGCCAGGGTAGCGGTTGCCGGCAGCGCGGCGACCAGCGCCATGACCCGCACGAGGCGAAGTCCAAGGAAATTCGCAGACATACTCGATGCTAATCTACCCTCTTGTCGATGCGCCGTACCGGGTAGCCCCATGAAGCTGGTCGAACAGATCGCCGAGTTCCAGGCCGAGATCCGCGAATTCCGCCGCGACCTGCATGCCTACCCGGAGCTGAAGTTCGAGGAATTCCGCACCAGCGACCGCATCGCCGCGCAACTGGCGGCCTGGGGCATCCCGGTGCACCGCGGGCTGGGCGGCACCGGCGTGGTCGGCATCGTGAAGGCGGGGAGCTCCGCGCGCGCGATCGGGCTGCGCGCCGACATCGACGCGCTGCCGATGACCGAATTCAACCGCTTCCCGCACGCCTCGCGGCACCCGGGCCGCATGCACGCCTGCGGCCACGACGGCCACACCGCCATGCTGCTGGCCGCAGCCCGCCACTTCTCGACGCAGCGCAACTTCGACGGCACCGTGTACCTGATCTTTCAGCCGGCCGAGGAAGGCGGCGGGGGCGCGCGCGAGATGATCCGCGACGGCCTGTTCGAGAAGTTCCCGATGGAAGCGGTGTTCGGCATGCACAACTGGCCCGGCCTCGCCGCGGGCCGGTTCGCGCTCAAGGCCGGCCCGGTGATGGGCTCGTCGACCGAGTTCAAGGTCACCGTGCGCGGGCGCGGCTCGCACGCGGCGCTGCCGCACAACGGCGCCGATCCGGTGCCGGTGGCCTGCCAGATGGTGCAGGCATTCCAGACCATCATCACGCGCAACAAGCGCCCGGTCGAGGCCGCGGTGCTCTCGGTCACCATGATCCACGCGGGCGAAGCCACCAACGTGGTGCCCGACACCGCCGAGATCCAGGGCACGGTGCGCACCTTCACGGTCGAGACCATCGACCTGGTCGAGCAGCGCATGCGCGCCATCGTCGAGCACACCGCAGCGGCGTTCGACTGCAACGCCGAGCTGGCATTCGTGCGCAACTATCCGCCGACCGTCAACCACGCCGCCGAGACCGACTTCTGCCGCGAGGTCATGAAGGAGCTGGTGGGCGAGGCGAACGTGTCCGAGTTCGAGCCGACGCTCGGTTCGGAGGACTTCGCCTACTTCCTGCTCGAGAAGCCGGGCTGCTACGTGCTCATCGGCAACGGCGACGGCGCGCACCGCGAAGGGGGCCACGGGCTGGGCCCGTGCATGCTGCACAACCCGAACTACGACTTCAACGACGAGCTGATCCCGATCGGCGCCGCCTACTGGGTGCGTCTGGCAGAACGCTGGCTGGCCGCGCGCTGAACCGGCCGCGCAGCGCAGTCATGCGAACGAACGCAAAACCGCATCAGGCCGGCGCCAGGCGCCAGCCATCGCCGCGCGGCTCGAGCCGGTAACGCATGCCCACGCCGAGCAACGCCTTGCGCGGCACGTGCCCGAACGGCAGGCCGGCGACGATGGGCACCGTCAACCGGCCGCGGAAGTACTCGATCACCGACTGCAGGTCGTAGCCGTTGTCGTGCGGCGCCGGCCGCCATTCGGAGAAGGCGCCGAGGACGATGGCGCGCTGGCGTGCGAGCACGCCGGCATAGAGGAGCTGGTGCAGCATGCGCTCGACGCGGTAGGGATGCTCGGCGACGTCCTCGAGGAACAGCAGCCCGCCGTCGACCTGCGGCAGCCAGGGCGTGCCGACCGCCGCGGCCACCAGCGAGAGGTTGCCGCCCCACAGCGTGCCTTCGAGGGGAGTGCCGCCCACCCTGCTGCCCACGGTGCCGGTTGCCTCACCGGTCGCCTCACCGCCCGCGCCGTCCACCGTGCCCGCCGCCGCCGCGCTCCACTGCACCGCCGGCAGCTGCCCGGCCATCAGGGCATCGAACTGCGCGAGCATGAAAGGATCCGGCGGCACGCGGCCGAAATCGCCGCTCACGCCTGGGCCCGCGTAGCTCGCCGCGCCGGTGCGCGCCAGCAGCGCCAGCTGGAACGCGGTGAAGTCGCTGTAGCCGATCCAGCGCACGCCGCGCACCGCCGAGGCGGCCACCAGCGCCCAGTCGATGCGATCGAGCAGCCGCGACAAACCGTAGCCGCCGCGCACGATCATCACCGCGTCGATGTCCTCGGCGCGTGCCGCGCGATGGATCTGCTCGAGGCGGCCGGCATCGGTATCGGAGAAGCGCTGCCACGGCTCGCGCGGCACCGTGCAGCGCACCGCATAGCCGCGCGCGCGCAGGGCGGCGAGCGCCGCATCGAAGGCTTCCAGCGAAAGGTGCGCGCCCGAGGGCGCGATGACCTCGATACGCGGCGCGCTCACCGCCGCGGCTCCGGCTCGGGCACCTGCAGCACGAGGCTTTCCTTGATCTCTTCCATCACGATGTAGCTGCGCGAGTCGCGCGCCCCCGGGAGGGCGAGCAGCATGTCGCCGAGCAGTTTACGGTACGCCTCCATGCCCGGGATGCGCGCCTTGATGAGGTAGTCGAACTCGCCCGACACGAGGTGGCATTCGAGCACGTAGGGCAGCTTGCGCACCTCGCGGCGGAACTCCTCGAAGATCGTGCCCGACTTCGCCGAGAGCCGGATCTCCACGAACACCAGCAGCGACTGCCCGAGCGCCTGGGGGTTCAGGCGCGCGTGGTAGCCGAGGATGAACCCGTCGCGCTCGAGGCGCTTGACGCGCTCGCTGCACGGCGTGACCGACAGGCCGACGCGCTCGGCGAGGTCGGTGACCGACATCCGGCCGTCGCCCTGCAGCAGGCGCAGGATGTTGCGGTCGATGCGGTCGAGCTCCCTTCCCTGCCGAGGCTGAGCTTTCACGGGTTTTTCAACTATGTCTATGTCTTGACACGAGAAATTCTAGCGTAATCAATAAATACGACAAACATTTCTGCTGCATCCATCGCACAATTCCTCCATCGAAAGGAGCGTTTGCGATGCATGTCCTCATCCTCGGCGGCGGCGTCATTGGCGTGACCAGCGCCTGGTACCTTGCCCATGCGGGCATGCGGGTGACGGTGATCGATCGGCAACCGGCGCCGGCGCTGGAAACCAGCTTCGCCAACGCCGGCCAGGTGTCGTTCGGCTATTCCACCCCCTGGGCAGCGCCCGGTATCCCGCTCAAGGCGGTGAAGTGGCTGCTGCAGCGTCACTCGCCGCTGGCGATCCGCCCCGACGGCACGCTGTTCCAGCTGCAGTGGATGACCCGGATGCTGATGAACTGCACCGCCTCGCGCTATGCCGTCAACAAGGAACGGATGCTGCGCCTCTCGGCATACAGCCGCGAGTGCCTGCGCGCGCTGCGTGCCGAGACGGGCATCGAATACGAAGGCCGCCAGCGCGGCACGCTGCAGGTGTTCCGCACCGGCCGGCAGCTGGAGGCCGCGGCGCGCGACATCGAAGTGCTGCGCGAGGTCGGGGTGGCGTTCGAGCTGCTCGACGCCGACGCGCTCGCGGGCGCGGAGCCGGCGCTGGCGCGCGTGCGCGGCAAGCTGGTCGGCGCGCTGCGCCTGCCCGGTGACGAGACCGGCGACTGTCATCTGTTCACGACGCGGCTGGCCGAGCGCTGCCGCGCCATGGGCGTGCAGTTCGAGTTCGGCCGCTCCGTCGAGGCGCTGCGCACCGGCGGCGAGCGCATCGAGGGCGTGATGATCGACGGCAGCCTGCGCCGCGCCGACCACTACGTGATGGCGCTGGGCAGCTACTCGCGCGCCATGGCGAAGGCGATCGGCCTGTCGCTGCCGGTATATCCGCTCAAGGGCTATTCGCTGAGCCTGCCGATCGTCGATGCCTCCATCGCCCCGGTCTCCACGGTGATGGACGAGTCGTACAAGGTCGCCATCACACGCTTCGACGAGCGGATCCGCGTGGGCGGCATGGCGGAGGTCGCCGGCTTCGACCTGTCGCTCGATCCGCGCCGCCGCGCAACGCTGGAGATGGTCGTCGAGAGCCTCTTCCCCGGTGCCGGCGACCTGCGCGCCGCGACGTTCTGGACCGGCCTGCGTCCGATGACGCCCGACGGCACCCCGATCGTCGGGCGCGCGCCGCAGCGCAACCTGTGGCTGAACACCGGCCACGGCACGCTCGGCTGGACCATGGCCTGCGGTTCGGGCCGGTTGCTGGCCGACCTGATCGCGGGCCGCCAGCCGGGCATCGTCAGCACCGGGCTGGGCCCCGAGCGCTACGCCGGTGCGCGCACGCACGTACCGGCAGGCCCGGCTCGGCCGCTGCCGGCAGGCGTGGCGCGCTAGTACCCCGACCCGGCAGACCCCGGCGCGGAGGCACCTGATGCGCGACGGCCCTCAGGCGGCGCGCCGCCTGGAGGTCAACAGCAGCACAGGGCCGAGCGCCGCGAGCATCAGCGCCAGCGATCCGGGCGCGGGCACCAGCGCGATCATGCCCCGGGCAATCAGGGCCTGCCCCGCCGAGGTGGGATGGATGCCGTCCCAGAACAGGTAAGCCGACGGGTCGCACGACACCAGCGCCGCGCAGGCATCGGTGACGTTCGCCAGGCCGAACGCCGACGGATCGGCCACGGCGTCCTCCAGCAGGCCGGCCAGGTCGAAGATGCGCACGTCGCCGAACGGCGCGAGCGCAGCGGCCAGCGACTGGTTCATGGCCCCGGCGAGCGCAGTGGCGAAGGCGCTGGCAGCGGGGTTGCCCAGTGCCCGCACCGCGGGCGCCAGCGCGATGTTCGGCGCCGTCCACACGACGATGTCGGCGGCACCGGCACTGGCCAATTGCGACACCATGGTCAGCGTGTCGGTGACGAAGCCGGCAGCGGCGGCCAGCAGCGTCGCCGTCGGATCGGCACCCCCGGCGACCGCGGCCAGCGCATCGCGCGCGTTGTTGCCGCCGCCGGCGATCACGAACAGCGCATCGGTCGGCACCTTGCCGCCGGGCCCCAGCGGAGTGAGGAACTGGGTCACCTGGTCGAGCAGGCTGGGCGGGAACCCCGCACCGGACGGCCCGGTGCGCGCGCCGCCGTAGGCGTAGTCGGTGCCGCCCAGCAGCGATGGCGCGGCCGACGTACCGAAATAGGCCGCGAACGTCTGGGCCCATACGGCTCCGTCGGTGTAATGCCCCGAGGCGTAAGGATAGGCGGGCACGAAGGAATTGCCCGCGATCGGCAGCGGCGTCGTGCTGCCGCCCAGGGCCACCGCGTTGTTGCCCGCATCGCTGAGGCTGTCGCCGAACACGTACACGCTCGAGAACGGCGCTGCCTGGGCCAGGCAGCTCGCGCCGGCCAGCAGCACCGCGGCCAGGCCGGTGCGCACGGCCGCCCAGCGGCGGTGGAACGTCTGCGGGATCGGGCGTCTCATCGGAACCTCCATGGGGTGCGTAGCGGCGACAATCCGGCGGAGCAAGCAAAAGGCGTTCCCTGGCCTGCAAGCGACTGTTTCCGCGAACATTCCGGCCGCTTGCCGGACCGGCTCTCAGCCTCGGTGTAAAGCGCGCCGACAGCGGCGCGACCAGCTGCTGGTGTGACGTTGACCGGCTGGCGACACGGGTCGGCAGCCTGCCGGACCGGACCCAGCACGCAGGGGCCCCGCCTCAGGAGGCGGCGCGCGCCCGGCCGAACTCCACGAACCATTCGATCGAGGCCGGATTGGCCATGGAGTCGCGGTTCACCGCCTTCTCCACCGGCTGCCCGAGCAGGATCTTCTTCACCGGCACTTCCAGCTTCTTGCCCGAGATCGTGCGCGGCACCTCGGGAATCGCGTAGACCTCGTTGGGCACGTGGCGCGCCGACAGCCGGGTGCGCAGCGCATCGAGCAGACGCCGCCGCAGCGTCTCGTCGACGCCGGTGTCGCCGCGCGCGGCGGCCGCACCTTCGGGCGCCGCCCCTTTCCCGCCGGCGCTGCCCGGGGCGCGCAGCACCACGAACAGCGCCAGGAACGACTCGCGCCCGAGATACTCGAGGTCGATCGCCAGCGAATCGGCCACCTCGTCGAATTCCTCCACCACGCGGTACAGCTCGCTGGTGCCCATGCGGATGCCGTGGCGGTTGATGGTGGAATCAGAGCGGCCGTAGATGATCGCCGTCACCGACTCGGCCCGCGGCGTGAGCTTGAGCCAGTCGCCGTGGCGCCAGACGTTGGGCGGCCCGGGGAAGGCCTCGAAGTAGCTCTCGAAGTAGCGGCGTCCGTCGGCATCGCCCCAGAAGTGCAGCGGCATCGACGGCATCGGCTGGGTACACACCAGCTCGCCGACTTCGTCGATCAGCGGCTCGCCGGCATCGCTCCAGGCGTGGATGGATGCTCCCAGCCCGCGGCACTGCATCTCGCCGGCATACACCGGCAGGATCGGGCAGGCGGAGAGGAAGGCCGTGCCGGGGTCGGTGCCGCCCGAGATCGAGGCGAGCAGGACGTCGGGGTGCACCTCGCCATAGATCCAGCGGCAGGCCCCCGCAGTCAGCGGCGAGCCGGTCGTGCCGATCGTGCGCAGCGCCGAGAGGTCGAAGCGCTCGCGCGGCTTCATGCCGGCCTTCATGCACAGGCCGATGAAGGCCGGGCTGGTGCCGAAGAAGGTAAGCCGCTCGCGCTCGGCGAGCCGCCACAGCGTATCGAGGTCCGGATGGCCCGGATTGCCGTCGAATTGCAGCAGGGTGGCGCCGGACATCAGGGTCGAGACCCACAGGTTCCACATGATCCAGTTGGTCGAGGAGAACCAGAAGTAGCGGTCGCGCTCGCTCACGTCGAGATGCAGCAGGTTGGTCTTCATCGTCTCGAGCACGAAGCCGCCATGGCCGTGCACGATGGCCTTGGGCATGCCGGTGGTCCCGGAGGAGTAGACCACCCAGAGCGGATGCTGGAACGGCACCGGCCTGAACGCGCACTCGGCGGGCTCGGCCAGCGCCTGCGACCACGGCAGCGCCGTCACGCGGCGCCCGGCGCGCGCGGCTTCGGCCTCGACCTCCCCGATGGCGGCATCCGGGTCGAGATAGGGCACGAAGATCACGGTGCGCAGCGTCGGCAGCTGGCGCACCAGTTCGCGCACCACCTCGCGCCGGTCGAAGTCCTTGCCTCCGTAACGGTAGCCGTCGACGGCGAACAGCACCACCGGCTCGATCTGGCGGAAGCGATCGAGCACGCTGACCGGCCCCATGTCGGGTGAGGAGCTGGACCAGATGGCCCCGACGCTGGCGGTGGCCAGCAGCGCGACCACCGTCTCGGGGATGTTCGGCATGTAGGCCACGCAACGGTCGCCCGGCTGCACGCCCAGGCGCTCGAGCGTGGCCGTGAGCGCGCCGGTGCGGGTGCGCAGTTCGGCCCAGGCGATCTCGGTGCGCGGGCGCAGCTCGGACTCGAACACCAGCGCCGGACGGTTCGCACGGCCGGGGGCCAGCGCCGGCGCCAGCAATTGCTCGGCGTAGTTGAGCGTCTCGCCCTCGAACCAGCGTGCGCCGGGCATGACGCGCTCGGCCAGCACGGACCGGAAGGGCGCATGCGCCCTCACCCCGGCCCATTCGTGCAGCGCTTCCCAGAAGTCTTCCAGCTGCTCGACGGACCAGGTCCACAGGGCCTCGTAGTCGGCAAAGGTCAGGCCGCGGGTCTGCTGCAGCCAGGCGCGAAAGCGGGTGATGCCCGCTTCGGCAATGCGTTCGCGGCTCGGCCGCCACAGGACTTCGGGCGTCGACATGGGTCCTGCCTCCTCCGGATTCCGCCGACTATACCGAGCGCCGCGTGCCCCCTCTCTCGGTGTTTGCCCACGGTTGCCGGCCGGCCGCGAATGCGGGCAATGCTTTACAACTCAAGGTTTCGTGTATACAGTATCCACGGTGCGCTGACCCGAATGTCGCATCCCGGAGACCTGCTCTTGGTGCCGTCGCTGGAACCCGTCGATCGCCCCGTCGCCCTTGGCGAGCAGGTCTATCACACCCTGCGCACGCACCTGCGCAACGGGGCGATCGTCGCCGGCCAGCCGCTGCAGGAGGTCCCGCTGGCCAAGCAGCTGGGCGTCTCGCGCACCCCGGTACGGGAGGCACTCACCCGGCTGGCCAGCGAGGGGCTGCTGGTTTCGGGTGGACGCAGCTTCGTGGTGCCGTCCCTCACGCTCGAGGACGTCGACGACATCTATGAGGTGCGCTTCCTGATCGAGCCGGCAGCCATTGCCCGGGTTGCCGAGTGCAGCGCCGATCCGGAGCTGCGGGCACCGATCGAGGAGGCCCTGGCCGCCGCCTTCGCCGCCCACCGCGCCGGCGACACCGAGAGCTTCCGCGAGACCAACGTGCGGTTTCGCAGCGCCTGGCTCGCGCTGGTGCCGAATCCGCGCCTGGTGAAGGTCATCGAGCAATACGCCGACCACATGCAGCGCATCCGCGCCCTCACTCTCGACGACGCGGCGATCCGCGCCATCGTGCTGCGCGGTCTCGAGCGCGTCACGGTGGCCCTGCGCCGCGGCGACAGCCCCGGCGCCGCCGCCGCCATGCGCGAGCACCTGGCGCAGGCCAGGCATGCGTTCATCGTGGCGATCGGCCTCGATCGGCCGACCATCGACGGTACACGCGCGGCGGCAGTATGAAGCCGCGCCGCCTTGCTCGCCGCCCCGGTGCGGCCCCGCATTCATCCGAGAAACAGCCATGACCTACAAGGCCCAGATCCCCTACGGCGCGTACTGGAGCACGCCGTTCGCACGCTGGCAGGGCAGCTTCGCCAACCTGCACAGCATCGAGTTCGCCGCCCATGTCGCGCGCGCCGAGCTCGCCCGGCGCCGCATCGACCCCAAGGTCTTCGACTACGGCGCCCTGGGCCTCTCCGTGCCCCAGCAGCACTCCTTCTACGGCCTGCCCTGGCTCGCCGGCCTCCTGGG